>Ga0302314_10000238_pt1 | contig 97626 bp, 81 predicted proteins | sample III_Palsa_N2_3_FD_200533 | JGI IMG/M metagenome (GOLD analysis project Ga0302314, IMG submission 200533) | Peat permafrost microbial communities from Stordalen Mire near Abisko, Sweden - III_Palsa_N2_3 | ecosystem: Environmental > Terrestrial > Soil > Palsa > Peat permafrost | place: Sweden... | reverse complement strand
ATGGTGGCGCCATTGATGAGGTGATCGATGGGCGCGAACACCTCATCCATCACGCTCACACAGACCGCATGGCCGGGCGAGAGGAAGAGGTCGCGGCGCGGCAGGCCCTCGCCGAAGGCGCCGGCCAGGACGCGAACCGGCCATTGCTCGCGGCTCGGAGCTTCGATCCGCTTCTGCCCGATCCAGGTGATCGGCCGGGCCGCGCCCAAAGCGGTCACAGCCAGGTCGCCCACCGTCAGATCTTCCACCGCTACGTCGCCGCGGGTGGTGACGATCCGCGTCCCGGTCACGTAGCAGACCAAAGTCGAGGTGGCGGCGCCCACGGTGAAGCCAGTGCCGACAGTGTCCTGAGTAATGGTCAGAGGCCCGCTCTGACCCACGCTAAAGGTCCCGTCCGTCAGCTGAGACGTGGTCTGGACCGTGGCCTCTCCGAGCAGCGTTCCGTGCCCGCCCGTGCCGGAATAGAAACTCATCGTCGAGTTCCCACCGGACGAGCTGATCGTATAGGAATCGACCGTATTGCTGGTGGCGTTGGTGAAATCGATCTTGTCTGCGCCGGAGTTGAAGCCGGTGACCGTCAAACCCGACAGCAGATTGATGACCGCGCCACTGCTGGTTGCGTCGGCAGCGATCGTGCCGCCGTGGGCGCCGAACGCGATCGTGGCCCCGGTCAGGGCGCTGAGCAGGTTATTGCCAGTGCCGTTGACCACGCCGCCGTCCAAGACCGTGATGGTCGAGCCGCTCAAGGCGCTCACGACGGCGGCCGAATCCGACGTCAAGGTGCCGCCGTAGACATAAACGTTTGTGCCGCTCAGCGCGCCGATCGTAGAACCCGTAAGATCCAGAGTGCCGCCAACGTAGAAATTGCTGGTTTCACCCAGGGATAAGAGACCGGTGCTGAAGCTTTCACTGACGCCCGGGCCGACGACATAGTCGACAGTTCCGAGAAGACCGGCGATGGTTCCTGCAGAGCCGCCGGTCAAAAACTCGACGTCGGTGCCGCCTACTAATCCAGGGGCTCCGCTGATGGAAGCTTGGGTCGCCGCATCAAAAGTAACTGTGAGCGTGCCGGTGGTTCCGTCGCCGCCGCCCGTCGTAAAGGTAACGCCGTTGGCATTTGTCGATGATGGCATGGCTTTCACATCCTCTGTGGCCGGGGACGGTGTCCAAGTGGCGAAAATCTAAAAGCTGTTACAAAATCGATTGCCTGAACTAGGCGATGTAACGACCTGATCTTCGGAATTCCGGCCAATGATCGCGCCAGGCCAGGGTCCAAAGGTCGAGAGTTCACGTCACTCGAAATCCTCCCGCACCGGGGGTTGAGTAGCTACTCGAACACCTCGCCATGGATGCCGTTAGCGCCTGAAATCAGGAACTAATCTTGAGGCGACGCGGTGAGGGTGTGACCAACTCCGCTGAACTGTCAATCGCATTTGGAGCAGAAAGGTTCCGCTTGTTGAGTCCATTTGTTGCATTTAACCCAGCACGCGGCGTACGGATGCGAATGTGTTGGAGGTTCATCAAGCACACGGCGACACAAGAGCTGATATGGAATCACATACAATTCATATAGTTAAATCAGTTGTCGCCGATGTCGAACGGCTGTATGAATACGACAAATCGATGTACATATAGGAATTCAAAAAACTCACACGCGACAAGAAGTCGCGCATATTCACTCGGCGGTTTATGGCGAGATCGATTGCCCAGGAACGCCGCACACGACTGGGTGTGCAGTATAATACCCTTCGCCGGCCGGTTCTGCACTCGGCCGCCGCTTCCTAGTACTAGGTATGACATACGCCTTCTCTGCCGCCGGAATTTGGGCCGGCCTGCCGGGTCGGAAGATGTCAGCAAGATCGATATCCCCGAATGAGGCAGCATAGGAAGGACACGAACTGGCCAACGACTTGTCAGAATCCGCCAATCGCGGCGATTACTTTATGCCCTCAGGTTGTCGGCGGCCGAGGTCGCCCGCGCCCACGGGGCGGCGGCGAGACGCCGGGCCAGGAAGTCGAGGAACGCGCTGACGCGCTCGGGCCGAACCCTCCCCGGCGGGGTCACCAGAGACAGGTCGATGGGCGCCACGCGCCACTCCGGCATGACCTCGACCAGGACGCCGTCGGCCAGCTCACGCCAGACGATGAATTCCGGCTGGATGGCGAGGCCCAGCCCGGCGATCAGGGCCGGGGTGAAGACATCGGCGTTGTTGGCCAGCAGGCTGGCGCGGACATTGGCGACATAGTCACCCTGGCTGGCGTGGCTGAATCGCCAGGCCTCGGGCGAAGGCAGGTTGCTATAGGCGAGGGCGGCGTGGCCGGCGAGCTCTCGCGGGTGTGTGGGTGCGCCGCGTTCGGCGAGATAGGCCGGGGCGGCCACGAGCAGCCGGCGCACCTGGCAAAGGCGGCGAACCCTGAGGCTCGAGTCGGGCAGGGCGGCGATGCGCAGGGCGAGGTCGAAGCCGCCGCCGACCAGATCGACCTGCTCATCGCCAAGATGCAGGTCCACCCGCACCTCCGGGAAGGCGGCCATGAAGGCCGGCAGCAGGGGCGCCACGTGGGCCAGGCCGAACGACATCGGCGCGGCCACGCGCACCGGGCCGCGCGGCGCGCCGGCCCCAGCCTCGGCCTCCGCCTCGAGGGCCTCGCCCTCGGCGAGGATCATGCGCGCCCGGTCGAGCACGGCGCGGCCCGTCTCGGTCAGCGAGAGGCGCCGCGAGGTGCGATGGAAGAGCGGCGCGCCGAGGCGCGACTCCAGCCGGGCTACGGCCTTGGAGACGGTAGGCTTGGAAAGGCCGAGGTCGTCGGCTGCTTGGCGGAACGAACCGGCCTCGGCCACGCTCACGAACACGGCCCAGGCCTCGAAGTCTGGCAGGCTCAAGAGGAAACTTTCGGAAACGATGGAGTTCTATCATCTCCATTTCATGCGGATGGGGTGGTGTCTATATCGTGTCGGCAAAGGAGAGCGACATGATCGACATCCGACCCTTCGACAGTCTCGGCGGCGCTGACCACGGTTGGCTCAAGGCCAAGCACCACTTCTCGTTCGCCGACTATCTGGACCCGCAACGAACCCACTGGGGCGCGCTGCGGGTGTGGAACGACGACACCATCGCGCCGAACTCAGGCTTTCCTCCCCATCCTCACGCCGACATGGAGATCATCACCTATGTCCGCCAAGGGGCGATTACCCACCAGGACAGCCTGGGCAACCGCGGCCGCACCGAAGCCGGGGACGTTCAGGTGATGTCGGCCGGTTCCGGCATCCGGCATAGCGAGTACAACCTCGAGCCCGAGGCGACGCAGCTCTTCCAAATCTGGATCCTGCCCGCGAGCCGGGGCGGCGAGCCGCGGTGGGGCGCCAAGCCATTTCCCAAAGGCGACCGTGCGGGCAAGTGGGTGACCCTGGCCTCGGGCCAGACCGGCGATGACGACGCGCTGTTCATCCGCGCCGACGCCCGGGTGGTCGGCGCGACGCTGAAGGCTGGCCAGAGCCTCGACTATGATCTCGGCGCCGGCCGCAACGGCTATCTCGTGCCGGCCGTGGGGGCGGTGGAGGTCGACGGCGTCCGCGTCGGTCCGCGCGACGGGGCGGCGATCCGCGACTTGGAGACGGTGCGGATCCGCGCCCTCGAAGACGCCGAGGTGGTGCTGGTCGACGCTGCGTAAGGCGATCGGGGCCGGGTGCGGCGCATCGGTCCGCCGAACCCGGCGCCGAAGCCATTCTCGCGGCGCCAGCACTCAAGGCGTGAATCCCCTCAGCCAGGTTCATTTTCGTGAAGCGGCGTGGGATTGAGAACGTTCGATCGCAATTGCGGCGTTTCCCCGGCCGCACATTCGAGGACGCTTGCTGGATTTGGGCGCGCTCGATGCGTGCCTGGCTCGGAATTCTTCTGGATGGCGCGAGTCCAGACAATTTCTTTTCCGGGACAAGAGTTGGCGGCGCCACTTTCTTCCGTCTCTAGACAGGAACTTTGGCGCGTCGTCTACAATGCGGCGCAGAACCGGACATGACGTTCTCCCCCGACTGACGACTTGTGTCGGGGTCGGCCTGGCCAGAGAGGGACGGAGCCCAGGGGCGCGCTGCTTACCTTGCGGATATGTAGCAATCCGTCGACAATGAGATAGGGTGACAACGTGCCGGTCCGTCGGGGGGCGACCTAAATATGCTGATGCGGTAATGACCAGCGCAGAATTGAACCTACCGGACGGAGCCTCCCTCTGCCGCTCCGAGGACGTCTCGAACCTCTACAATCTGCTGCTTCGTCGCGACGTTGAGAGCGAAGCCGCGATCGAGTCGAGAATGCAGCACACGATCCAGCAGACCTTTCGGGGGATGGTCGGATCGGCCGAATTCTCGGCGAGAGTGGCCCGAAACGTGGCCGAACGAGGATTTGGCGCTTCGGCCTACCTTGGCCGGGGGCGGATCGATGATCTCCTGGCCTGGGCGATCGAGCGCCTGCCGATTGAAACAGCGACCCGAGAAAGGTTGGCCGAAGCGGCCACCTGGGCGGACGTGGACCATGCCCTGCTGACCGACAGGGCCATAATGGCCGCGACCCAGGCGATGCAGGAGCCGGAGATTCGACTGGCCGTCGAGCGCCGATGCGCCGCGAAAGACAGTGGCCTCGACGTCGACACAGTCTATGTCGCGCCCTCCTGGGCTTTTGTCTCCGGTTCGGTCGACGCCGCGGTCGACACGCCGATCCAAAGCATCTCGTTGGGACGCCCCACGCAGACGCAAGGCTCCACGCAAAGCGTGGCCCGGCGCCAACGGCAGGGGGAGGACGCGTCGGGAATAGACGGAACGCTTTCCGGGTTCTGGTCAGTTGTCCCACTCGACCGACCGATCAAGTCCGGGGCCAGATTGGAGGTCACGGTCTCGGCCGACCGCCCGCGATCGTGCCTCGCTCCCACCGTCGTTCCGCTGACCGACGCCAAGCTGCGGGACGTGGCCCTTGAACATCTTGCCGGCCCCACGTCTCGTGGCGATCCCGTGGCGGAAGCCTTGTTCCAGCTCGACAATGGCGTCGCCGAGACATTGATCGATCTGAACCGAGGGCTCACGGACAAGATCGTCGGAGGCGCCGGTCGAATGTGCTTTGGCGGGCGCCGCGCGGCCTACGACGGCTCGATCGTGGTGTGCCTGCGCGGGAAGTCCGAGTCCCTGATGTTGCAGGCGGCATTGTTTTCGCAGGCGCCGGGATTCGATCGGTACGAATTCATCTATGTCGTGAGCAATCCGGAGCTCAGCGAGCGGCTGGCCAATGACGCCGCGATCGCCAGTCTCACCTACGGCGTGGCGATCACGCTGATCGTTCTGCCTGGCGAGACCAGCCTCGGCGCCGCCGGCAACCTCGGGGCGGCGGCGGCCGAGAGCGACCGATTGCTTTTCGTAGGCCCAGGCGTCTTGCCTCGGGATGCGGATTGGGCGCACCGCCATGCGCAGATGGTCGAGAGCCTGCCCGCGGAGCAAACCGCGATTTTCGGCGCCACGCTATTCTACGACGACGGATCGCTGATGCACGGCGGGATGTATTTCGAGATCGAGGATCACCATGCGATCCGGGACGGCCGGATCGTCCGCCGCGAGGTGTTGAACGTCGAACACTATGGCCGCGGCGCGCCGCCCGAGACCGGACCCTACCGCGCCGCACGGCCGGTTCCGGCGGTCAACGGCGCCTTTCTCTCGGTGGAGCGGGGCTGGTTTGAGCGCCTGGGCGGCTTTTCGGCGGAATTCGGCTTCAGCTACGGCCAGGACGCCGATCTATGTTTTCGCAGCCTCGAGGCGGGCGCGCCGGTGTGGCTGCATGACCTGCCATTCTGGCATTTTGAATTGCAGACCCCGACCCCGGGCCCTGCCGACGAAGGGGCCCGATTGATCAGTCGCTGGTTGCTGACCTCGAAGTGGGGCGAGTTGGTCAAGTCCGAACTGAATGGCCGTCAACCTGTGCGGTTTGGCGGTTGACCGACACGCTCGACACCGCTGCATTGACTGACCTTGGACGCTCACGGCCGACCCCGGCGCGCGGGTGCAAGCTCAAGGTGTTGCTGATCAGCGTTCGCCACCCGGAACTGGTCCGCGGCGGCGGACAACTCTGCTGCTACGAGCTCTTCCACGGCCTCCAGGCCGAGCCGGATGTCGAGCCGTATTTTCTGGCCCCGACCGATCGGGGCTATCCCGCACTCTACAAACCGGACGCCTGCATCACCGGGTTCGACCAGCAGGAAAGCGAGTTTCTCTATCTTTCGACGGCTTACGACTATCTATGGCACCGCACGACGTCACCCCGCCATGTCGCGGCGTTCGTGGACCTGCTGGAGACGCTCCGCCCCGACGTCGTGCATTTTCAGCACTTCCTGTTTCTCGGCATCGACTTTTTGTCGCTGACGCGCAGGGTCCTGCCTCAATGCAGGATCGTCTTCACCTTTCACGAATACCTGACGATGTGTCAGGCCGACGGACACATGGTCCGGCGAACGGATGGCTCGCTTTGCGAACAGCCCAGTTCGGTTCGCTGTCATCAGTGCTTCCCAGACCGTTCGCCGGGCGACTTCCTGCTGCGCAAGCTATGGTTTCAGCGACATTTGAGCGTGGTGGACGCGTTCGCCTGCGCCTGCCGTTTCCAGATCGAGCACCACGTCGCCTGGGGGATCGATCCCGACAAGATTTTTCATGTTCCGAATGGTGAGATCGACCAGGCGCACGGCGTCCTGCCGCCTGTAGCCGAAGGCCCGAAGAACCGCTTCGGATTCTTTGGGCGGCTCGTCGACGCCAAGGGGGTGCACGTCATCCTCCGCGCCGTGCAGGCCCTGCGCAGCCAGGGGTTCACGGACTTCGTCGTTGAGCTCAATGGCGACAATCTTCACTTCGCCACGCCGGCGATCCGCCAGGAGATCGAGGCTTTCCTCGCCGAGGAAGAGCAGCGTCCGCCCGCCGAGCGCATCGTGTTCAACAACGGATCCTATCAGGCCGATCAGATCGGCACGCGGATGAACCGCATCGATTGGTCGCTGGTGCCGTCGATCTGGTGGGAGGCGTTCGGCCTTGTCATCTCCGAGGCGTGGATGTTCCGCAAGCCGATCATCTGCTCGAATGTCGGCGGCATGGCCGAGCGCATCACGCATGACGTCGATGGCCTGCATTTCCAGGTTGGCGATTCCCGCGCCTTGGCCGCCGCGATCCGGCGCGCCTGCACCGAGCCCGGCCTGTGGGAGCGGCTATCGGCCGCAACACCCCAGCCGCCCTCGCGCGCGGACGTCGTCAAGGGCTATCGCGCGCTCTACGAACGCCCGTGATGCAAGCGTCCCCGGCCGAGTGCGGGCCAGACCCATCTGCGCCGGCCCACGAGCGCAGGTTGAGGATATTGCTCGTCACCCATCTGCACCCGGAACTCACGCGCGGAGGATCGCAGCAGGCTCACTATGAGCTTTTCCAGGGCTTGAGAGCCGAAGCCGACGTCGAGGCCTATTTTCTTGGCGCGACGGATCCGACGACGCCGGGGCTCTACAAAGCCGGCGCGAGCATCACCGGCTTCGATGGTCGATCGAACGAGTTCATCTATCTGGCCACGGCCTACGACTACCTGTGGCATCGCACGCCGCCGCGGCGGCATGTGGAGGCGTTTGTCGAGCTGCTCGAGACCATTCGGCCGGACGTCGTACATTTTCGGCATTTCACCTACTTCGGGATGGGTTTGCTGACCCTGGCGCGCAGGATCCTGCCGGACTGCCGGATCGTCTTCACGTTCTGCGATTTCTTCACCATCTGCGAAGCCAATGGCCACATGCTCCGGCGGACGGACGGCTCGGTGTGCGCCGGGGCCAGCCCGGTGCGCTGCCATCAGTGCTTCCCGGATCGACCGCCTGAGCACTTCATGTTGCGCCGCCTGTGGTTCCAGCGGCATCTGAGCGTGGTTGATCGTTTCGCCTGTCCGAGCCGCTTTCAGATCGAGCATTTCGTCGACTGGGGCATCGCACGCGAGAAGATCTTCCACGTACCCACCGGACAATTGATGTATGCGCGCAGCGCGCCGCCGGATCACGATGGGTGCAAAAATCGGTTCGGCTTTTTCGGTCGCTTCATCGATGGCAAGGGCGTGCACATCGTTTTGCGCGCTGTGCAGGAGCTACGCAGCCAGGGGTTCTTCGACTTCATCGTCGAGCTGAACGCTGACGGGCTCGAAACCGCGACCCTGCCGATCCGCCGGGAGATCGAGGCTTTCCTTGCTGAGGAGGCCGCGCGGCCGCCGGCCGAGCGCAATGTGTTGAACAATGGCCCCTACCAGGCGGACCAGATCGAGACGCGCATGCAGCGCGTCGACTGGTGCATCGTGCCATCCATCTGGCGCGAGGTTTTCGGCCTGGTCATCTCGGAGGCGTGGATGTTCGGTCGACCGGTCATCGGCTCCAACATCGGGTCCATGGCCGAACGCATCGAGCATGAGGTCGATGGGCTGTTGTTCGAGGCTGGCGATCCTCGCGCGTTGGCCGCGGCGATGCGGCGCGCAGCCACCGAGCCGGGGCTCTGGGGGCGGCTCTCGGCGGCGACGCCCGAGCCGCCGTCACTGGCCGGCACTGTCACAGGTTACCGCGCGCTCTACCAATGAGGGACAATCCGGACGAGATCAGGCCGAGCGTCGGCGGCGAGGGCCGAGAGCGCGGGCGCAAGCTCCGCGTGCTGCTGATCAGCCATGAACACCCGGAACTGCTGCGCGGAGGCGCGCAGCAGGCCTGCTACGAACTGTTCCTCGCGCTCAGGCAAGAGCCCGATGTCGAGGCGTATTTTTTGGCCGCCGTCGATCAGGCCTATGCTTCGCTGCGCAAGCCCGACGCCTGCATCACCGGCTTTGATGGTCGGGAAAACGAATTCCTCTTTCTCTCCGCAGGCTACGACTATTTCTGGCACCGCTCGACCTCGGCGCGCCACGTTCAGGCCTTCGCCGAATTGCTGGAATCGATCCGGCCGGATGTCGTCCACTTCCAGCACTTCGTCCGGCTCGGGGTGGATCTTGTGTCGCTCACCCGCACCCTCCTGCCCCAATGCCGGATCGTGTTCACCTTCCACGACTATCTGACGATGTGCGCCGCGCACGGCCAGCTGGTGCGCCGGACCGACGGCTCACTCTGCCGGCAACCAAGCCCAGTCCGTTGTCACCAATGCTTTCCCGACGCTGCGCCTGAACTATTCGCGGCCCGCAAGGCGTGGAACGCCCGGCATTTGATGGTCGTCGATCGGTACGCCTGCGTGAGCCGGTTTCAGCTCGAGCTTCACGTCGCCTGGGGGATCGATCGCCAAAAAATATTCCACATCAGGAATGGCCAGGCTGACCACGCCTATGCGGGATTGCCGAGTGTTTCGGACGGACCCAGGAATCGATTCGGATTTTTCGGGCAGTTGGTCGACAGCAAGGGCGTCCATGTCATCTTTCGCGCCGTGCGGATCCTGCGCGACCAGGGCTTCACCAATTTCACGATCGAACTCAACGGCGACAATCTCCGCTTCGCCACACCGACGATCCGCCAGGAAATCGAAGACTTTCTGGCTGAAGAGGAGCTGCGCCCCCCGGCCGAGCGCATCGTGTTCAACAACGGTTCCTATCAGGTCGACCAGATTGGTGCGCGGATGTCGCGGATCGATTGGACGCTGGTGCCGTCGATCTGGTGGGAAGGCTCGCCCTTGGTGATTTCCGAAGCCGGGATGTTCCGGCGTCCGATCATCGCTTCGAACATAGGCGCCATGGCCGAGCGGATCGACCACGACGTCAATGGGCTGCACTTCCAGGTTGGAGACGAGCGTTCGCTCGCGGCGGTCATTCGCCGCGCCGCCACCGAGCCTGGTCTGTGGGAGCGGCTTTCGGAGGCGACCCCAAAACCGCCGTCGCTCGACGAAGGCGTCAAGGGCTACCGCGCGCTCTACGAAGGGGCCTAGATGAGGTTTCGCAATCTTTGCCGGGTCCGGAAACCCGCATGTCGTGCGGAAACCCGTGACTCACAGGCGGCGCGATCTTAACCTCGCGCCGCCGTCTTCTGAGACAGGCTGGGGAAATTCATGCGCGTTCTCGTTCTGGGTGGCGACGGATTTTGCGGATGGCCCACGTCACTGCACCTCTCAAGTCGCGGTCACGACGTCCATATCGTCGATAACTTTTCGCGTCGGAAGATCGACGTCGAACTCGAGATCTCGTCCCTGACGCCGATCGAGCCGCTTGGCGAGCGGCTCGCCGCCTGGCGCGAAATCACCGGTCGGGAGATCGGCTTCTCGATGATCGACATCGCGGCGGACCCAGCGGGCCTGCTCGAGGTTATCGAGGTCTATCAGCCCAACGCGATTGTCCACTTCGCCGAAATTCGCGCGGCGCCCTATTCCATGAAGACGTTCCAGCATCGCCGCCTCACCGTCGACCACAACGTCGCGGCCACACACAACTTGCTCTCGGCGATGGTCGAAAGCGGCCTGGACATCCACCTCGCCCACCTGGGGACCATGGGCGTCTATGGCTATGGCGGCGGCCAAGGCGCCACAATTCCAGAAGGTTATCTCAAGGTCCAGGTTGACCTGGACGAGACGAATAGTTTTACGCGTGAGATTCTTCATCCGGCGGATCCGGGCAGCATCTATCACATGACCAAGACGATGGATCAGTTGTTGTTCTATTTCTACAACAAGAACGACAAGCTGCGGATCACGGATCTGCATCAAGGGATCGTGTGGGGCACGCAGACCAGCGAGACGCTGCTCGACCCCCGCCTGATCAACCGGTTCGACTACGACGGCGACTACGGCACGGTGCTCAATCGCTTCCTGGTCGAGGCGGCGATCGGCCATCCTCTGACCGTGCATGGGGTCGGCGGCCAGACACGCGCCTTCATTCACATCCGCGATACGGTGCGGTGCATCGAGTTGGCGCTGGCCGACCCGCCCGCGCGCAACGAGCGGGTGCGAATCTTCAACCAACTCACCGAGGCCCACCGCCTGCGCGATCTTGCGCAGCTCGTCGCCAAGATGAGCGGGGCCGAAATTCAGTTCGTCGCCAATCCCCGGAACGAGGCCGACGAGAACGAGCTCAAGGCCGACAACGCCGCGCTATTGAGGCTCGGCCTCGAACCGACGCGTCTGGAGCAGGGCCTGCTGGAAGAGCTGCTGAATATCGCCCACCGCTACAGCGATCGCTGCGACCGGCGCAAAATCCCGTGCGAATCCTATTGGAGCAGCCGGGGGAGCGGCGATCGCGCGGCGCGGCCGGCGGGGCGGGGCGAAGTGCGGCTGGCCGGGGAATGACGCTTCCCGCCCAAGTGATCGCGAGCCTGGGCGAGGCGGCGATCGCTTCGCGGTCGGTTTGCCGACGGCGGCGTCTCAGCTCGTCGGTCGGTTGAGCCTGGGGTGAAGGATGGATGACGCGACCGGGCCTCGTAGTGAGACGACGGCTCCCAAGACGGCTCCTTGCGTCGAAGCCGAAGACATCAATGCGATCTACAATCTGCTGCTGCGACGCGAGCATGAAGGCGGACACATTTTCGAAGTGCAGCGAGGCCGGCCGCTCGAAAGCTTCTTTTACGCCGTGCTCAATTCGCCCGAATATTGCGGCGCCATCCTGCCGGGGGCGACCGGGCGGGGTCGTTGGCCGAGGTATCGCGGCCGGCTGACGTTCGATCGCCTGCGCGCCTGGATCCGGCGCAGATCGATTTTTTCGCCTGACCTTACCGGTCGCCTGGTCGCCGCGGTGTCTTGGCGGGATCTGCACCGGGAGCTGCTGAAGGCCCCGGAGGTATTGGCGAGATCGCCACAATTGAGGGCGCTCGGCGCAGGTCTCGTCGCGGACGATTCCGGCGCGAGCGGCGAACAGGACGCGGCCGAGATCGACGGCGATTGCGATTATATCAACATCTGGGAGATCAAGGGTTGGTGCGTAAACCTTCTCGATGGAAGCGATAGGGCGACCGTCGAGATTCTCGTCGGCGGTGAAGTTGTCGGCTCAGCCGTCTGCAGCGACTACCGGCGGGACGTCCAGGGTCGCTTCGGGGGCGACGGCGCCTGCGGGTTTACCTTCGTCATCCCCTCGCCGGTGCGCGAGACGTTGCGGCAGGAACGCTGGATCACGGTCCGGGAGCGCGCGACCCGGGCGCCGATCGGGGTCCCGGTCTCCGTGCGCTATCACGGCCCAAACCGGCTTGACCTCTTCGACGCGCTCGAAGCCGAGGCCGCGCGCGCCCGCAAGTCGCTCGAGCGGCTGGAGGCGCAGCTGGCCGAAGCGTCGGCGACCTTGGGGTTCCCGCTTTCCGCCTACGACGCGTTCGTGCGCGCCCAGACGCCGCCGTCGGAGAGCAGTCTCGCGGCGCGGTTGAATGAGGCCTTCGAGCCGGGCTCCGCGCCGCGGGTGACGGTCGTGATCCTCGGCGGCGTCGACGGCGAGGCCCTGAACGCCACGCTAGAGAGCCTCACCGCTCAAGCCTTTCCGCACTGGGACCTGGTGCTGCCCGGCGCTCCGCCGCCAAAGCTTGAGCGCCGGCTGAAGGCGCTGGCGGCCGCCGGTCATTCCGTCAGCCTCCAGGATGGCGACACAGCCGTTTCCGAAGGCCGCCTTGGGGGGTTCCTGTTGACCCTGCTCGCCGGCGACCGGCTCAGCCCCGACGCGCTCCTCGAGATGGCGATTGCGGCCAAGCCCGGCGACGTCGCAGCCGTGTACTGCGACGAAGACACCTACGAGATCTCTGGGGGCGGCGACATCGTCCGTTCAAACCCTCGGCTCAAGCCTCGGTTCGATCTCGACTATCTGCTCGCGGACAACTACGTCGGCCGCGCCGTGATGTTCAGGACCGCGACGGTCGCCGAACTCGGCGGCTTCGCGAAAGGCCCCGGCGAGGCGGGATCGCTGGATCTCCTCCTGAGGATCCACGAGTCGCACGGCGGGAACGCCATCAGCCATTGTCCGGGAGTCCTTCTTCACACCCCGCGGCGAGCGGATGGCCCACCGGAGGGGGCGATGCTCCAAGTGGTCAGCGACCATCTCGCCAGGACGACGCCCGGGGCCGTCGCGGTTCCGCATGAGGATCCCTACGGCGGCGTGCGATCGGGCGCCTTGCGAATCATCTGGCCCCTGCCGGCGCGTGCGCCGAGCGTCTCGATCATTATCCCGACGCGCGACCATCCCGAGCTGATTGGTCCGTGTCTCGCCGCCCTGCGACCCAATCTCTCGGACTATCCCGGCGAGGTGGAGATTTTCGTCGTCGACAACGGCACCACCGAGCCCATCGCCTCGGCGGTGCTGAGCGCCCTGTCGGAAGCCGGCGCGATCAGGCTCGCCCGCTACCCCGGCCCGTTCAATTGGTCGGCGCTCAACAACCGGGCGGTCGCCGAGGCGAAGGGCCAAATCCTGGTTTTCCTCAACAACGATATCATCACGCCGCATCCAGGATGGCTGAGCGAGCTCGTCGGCCAGGCGCTGCGACCGCAGGTCGGGGCGGTGGGCGCGCGTCTCCTGTACGGAGACCTCAGCATCCAGCACGCCGGCATGGTCGTTGGCGTCGCGGGCGCGACGCGCCACGAGGGGGTAGGCCAATCGCCGCGGGGCGGCGGATACCTTGGGCGCACGCAGCTGCAGCATCAAACGGGCGCCGTCACCGGCGCGTGCCTGGCGACACGCAGGGAGGTCTTCGAGAAACTCGGCGGGTTCGACGAAGCCGCGTTCAAGGTCGCGTTCAACGACACGGACTACTGCATGCGCCTGGGCGCCGCCGGCCTGGCGGTTGTCTACTCGCCCTTCGCCACCCTGTTGCACTTCGAGTCGGTGTCGCGTGGTCTGGAGTCTGCGCCGGCCGAATCCGCCGAAGGAGTCGACGAGATCACCCTGTTCCGTGAACGCTGGCGGGACGCGCTTCGGACCGATCGCAATTACAACCCTCTCTTCGACCGGACAGCGCAACCGTTCACCTACCTTGCGCCGCCTCGCCGGCTCGTTTGAAGGCGCCGTGGCGGCAGCCGCCCGGTTCCTGGGCATATTGCGCTCATAAGACGCATCACCTGTTCGAGGGATTGAGCGCACTAGCCGGCAGGTTTAAGGTTCATCTGCGAGGGTCGACTTCAGAAGGACGTGTCTTTCCACCGATCCAAGCGGGCCGGTCGAGGTGTGACCAAGCGCGTGAGGAGGTGTGCTGGAGCAGATTTCGAATTGACCAGGGCGGGTCGATTTGAGGTATACCGGCGCATCGTTGTTGCATTCTGCGGGTAAGACGTCGTTCGCTCTGGGGCTCGACTCCGACGAGTGCTGAACCCTAGCTGGGGGCCGAATGTACCGCGAAAGCGCCACGTCATTCGAAGTCGCCCGCGAGTTGGGCATGGTGGACGCCGATGGTCTGACCCGCGCGCCTGGCGTCGGCGGCAATCGCCACTTCCTCATGGTTTCGGCCCCCTTTGGTCCGTTCGGACGCGAACTCGCCCAACAGCTGCGCGCCTCGGGCGCGCGATGCACGCGCGTGGTCCTGAACGCCGGCGACGTGCTCGATTGGGGCTTCAGTTCGGCGGCGGCCTACTTTGGCGGCCGCGCCGGCTGGAAGGAGTGGCTCTACGATCAGCTGCTCAAGGGCGGCGTGACCGACATCATCACCTATGGCGATTCCACCCCCTATGCGGCCGACGCCTTGGTGCTGGCCCGGGCGCTGGGCGTCAGGCGGCATGTTCTCGAACAGGGGTATTTTCGGCCTGACTGGGTGACGGTCGAACGGGATGGGGTGAATGGCAATTCGCCGCTACCGCGGGATCCCGAGTGGTATCTGGGTCATCAGGCATGTGACCAGCATACGGCGGAGCACCGCGTCGGCCTGACAACGCCCTCGGCTGTCTTTTTGATCATCCGCTATCATGTGGCGGTCTATGCAGGCGCGCTGGCGTTCTGGCGTTATCGCGCCGCCTACCAGCACTCCGCTTTTCGTCAGGCCTACACGCACGTCTGTCGCTTCGTCGCCAGCAGGTTCGCGGCCGCGCGAGCGCGGCGCGAGCACGAAAAGGTCATGGCCGCGACCGGCCCGATTTTCCTCGCGCTTCTGCAGAGGCCCGGGGACAGCCAGTTGTGGCGGCACTCCGACTATGAAACGGCCGAGGCTTTTCTCGAGCATGTGACGAAAAGCTTCGCCACGCACGCGCCCGCGGACGCGCAGTTGATCATCAGGCCTCATCCGCTCGATCCCGGCATTGACGACCACGGCCAGCTGATCCGTCGCCTCGCCGCCCGGGAGAGGATCGATGGCCGCCTGCACTATCTGTCGCACGGCAAGCTTCACGAGGTTCTGCCGCGGATTTGCGGCGCGGTGTGCGTCAATTCCACCGCCGGTCTGTCGGCGGTCGAGTTCGGCCGGCCCACCATTACGCTCGGCAAGGCGATCTACGACATGCCGGGGCTGACCCATCAGGGCGGGCTGGAGGGGTTCTGGACCAATCCGCAGACGCCGAACGCTGCGCTCTACACCGCGTTCCGGCGGGTGATGATGGCGACCTCCCAGGTCAACGGCGCCTACGCCACGCGCTTCGGTCGCCGCCTCGCCGCGCCGGAGATGGCGCGTCGGCTTATGCGGCACGCGGCGTAACGGTTCGCTTTCGCGCCAGCGCCGGAGCTTATCAAAACGAGATCGAGCCCCGCCCCTCGTTGATATGTCACAAGGTTCAGCCTTTATTGCCGCCCAATTCAATTGAACCGGATGCTCTAATGGACGCTCCCGTCGGCCTCAGCCCCGCGAAACCGCTGGACATGCGGGAGGGCGCCTTGTGGGCCTATCGCCTGCTTCTCAATCGTGAGCCGGAAAGCGCAGCGGCTATCTCGACCCACGCCGACCTCGCCAAAACCGCCAACGCCCTGCGTAGCGCCTTTGTCGACTCCACTGAGTTCGCCACTCTGATTGACAGGGCAGGGACGCCAGTTCGACCCCCGAGCTTCCCGGTAGATATCGTGGAAGGCGTGCGCTGGGCCTATCGCCTGCTGTTTTTTCGCGAGCCGACTGACGATGAGGTCCGCGAAGCTGCCGCTCGGAGCAGGACCATCCAGGACGTGCGGCGGAATTTCATCCTGTCGCGCGACTTTGAGCTCGCCGCGACGAGCCGCATGAGGCTTCTGCTTTCCTTCGAAGTGTTGAACGCCTTTGCGCCGTTCCAGGTCGAAGCGCCCGATCAGGGTGCATTTCGTGATTTCATCGGTTCGACCACGCGGGTGGAATATCTTCCGTCGTATCACGCTTGGCAGGCCGGAACCGTCGAACGGCATCCGAACCAGAGCCACCTGCACGGTCTCGGCGAATGGATCGGAACACTGCGGTCAGTTCTCGAGGCGGACGGCAGCCTCGTGGCGGTTGAGCTCGGCGCGGGCTGGGGGCCTTGGCTGATCGGGGCCGCGCACGCCGCCCGCAAGCGAGGCATCGCGAATATACGCCTGTATGGAGTCGAAGGCTCAGGCGACCACTATGGCTATATGGTCGATCATTTTCGTCGCAACGGCTTCAATCCTGACGAGCATCACCTTTACCACGCGGTAGTCGGCGCCGAGGATGGTGTGGCGCGGTTCCCTCGCCACGTGGACAATAGCGACTACGGCTCCAACGCCGTCTTCGAGGGAGACTTGGACGGGGCGCGGGCGATGGTGGAGGTTCGGTGCATTGCGCTGAATACATTGCTTGCCGACGAAGAGCGGGTCGATCTCATCCACGTCGACATCCAGGGACACGAGGAGGTCGTGCTGCGGGCGGCCATCGAAACCTTGAATCGCAATACGAGGCGCATCGTCGTGGGCACGCATGGCCGCCGGATCGAAGAAGACCTCCTGGAGCTGTTCTCCCAGGCGGGATGGATCATCGAACACGAGCAGGCATGCACGTTCCGTCAGCTCCGCGACAACCGCGTCGTTCTTGGGATGGATGGCGAACAGGTCTGGCGCAATCCTCGAATCTGATCGCCGCCCGGGCGACCGTTGCGCCGGGCGATCACCCCGCAATCTCGAGGTACAGGTCGAGGTGGGTTCCGCGATCGTCGGAAATGTGCCGTTGAAGAGCGCCGTCGACGGCCTCGACGATCTCGCTCTTCGTCCCAATCACCAGTTCTGGCTGTTTGGCTCTGTGCAGAATTGTCAGGGTATAGCCGTGTTCAAGAAGTAAGTTAAGTAGTTTCTCGCCGGGAACGCCTGAGCCGCTCCTCTGAAAGCTGTCAGCATATTCCATATATATCTTTGGATGTGAATCAGATACAACTTTATTGGCCCCAACGAAGAATCTGTATTCGAATCCCTCGATGTCGATCTTAATCATATCGACCTTTATTTTGTGATTCCAGAAGTTATCCAGGCGCACGAGGGGCAATATCTCTATGTTGTCGACTTTCCGATTGTCCAGGAATACGCTCTTATTGCTGGTGCTATCGTTAATCTGAGAGAAGACCGAACCATTCCTGTCTCCCACGGCGACGGGATAGACGCTGATGTTGGAGATGCCATTCGCTTTGGCGTTGGCCTGGAGCAGGTTGGCGTTCTTGGCCGAGGCTTCGAAGGCGTAGACGTGGCCACGGGGCGCCAGGCGCCTAGCGACAGGAAGCGCGAATAATCCCAGATTGGCTCCTACATCTATGAAGCATTTTGTAGACGTCAGGTTATCGAGGAGATGGGTAGAAACATAGGGCTCGTAGAGACGGTTGTCGCTTATACTCAGTTCTGTAAAATCCCCGACGGGAAGCGACAAATTCAAACCGTCATAGGTGACCGTCTTGAATTCTGACCATACAGTCTTTTTGTCGACTCGATTTGCTTTCTGGAATTCCGCACTATTTATAAAGAAAGCAGATAAATCAGCAATATTGTCTAGATCGTTGTTTCTTGCATATTCCAGATAATAATCTATCTCTGATTTCTTTGGCGCACGCTGAAGCATAATCTTGTAAAGGAATTCTATATTGGGAGCGTTGACGCCAAAATTAGCATTCGATGGGATCGTTTTTTGCGCTTTGGGCTTGAACATATTTTCAACCTGACATCAACTTGGGTAAATTTACGTCGTGACCGCCGTCGGTTCAACGTCGAGTTCGTCGCAGTTCATATTAAAACTGGCGATGGCGGGGGAATTCGTTGCGTGGGCCGGCGAGCGCTCGGCGCGCGATGTCCCCACCACCCCCAAAACCCACAGCCGCGAGCTGCGAGTCGGTCATTGCGATGACTTGGGGGCACAGGTCCAGGCGGGTTCCGCAATCATCGACGCCGGCGCCCCTGAAGGGCGCCGGCGTCGACGATCTCGCTGCGTTATTCGTCCCGGTCTAGCGCCTGGTCTGAGGGCCTGACCGCCGAGGCCCGGCGGCGAAGTTCGCCGCCGGACGCGCCATCACAGCGCCGGCTTGCCCATCGGGCCGGTCCAGCCGTCCGGGAAGCGGTTGAGCCAACCTTCGGTGACCTCGTAGCGGGCCTGGCCTACCGCCATCAATTGCAGTCGATAGGTGACGACCCCTGGCGTCGACGGGATCTGGATGACTTTGTGCGGAAAGGCTGTCGAAGAATAGACCGACTGGGTCTCCTTCGCGGCCTCCGCCCCCGTGTGCGAACCGTTGTAGGCCTTGATCGGCAGCGTGAAAGCGTCCGTCCAGAGCACCTGGCCGTTGGCGGCCAGCCCCTGCAGCGCGACACGGAAATCTCCCTCCGTGCCGGGTGAAGTCCGGACGCTGGCGCCATAGAGGTAGACGCCGCCGGGCACCTTGTTGGCCGGCACATCCTGGGACAGAACCCCGCAGTTCGGCTGGCTGCGGCAGTCGAGGACGGTCTCCCGCACCCCGGTCTTGACGAACTTGGTGTCGCCAGCCGCCTGCGAGTTGCCAGCCTGAACATTAGGTTGCGCGCCGCGCGTGGCGCTCCAGACGCCCCAGCCGCCGCCGCCCGCACCGGGGTGGAGCTGGGTGATGTGCCCATCGTTGAGCACGTTGGCCTGAGGCAAGGGCCACGCCTCGTCATCGGTCGGCCGCGGCGGAACGACGTGAGACGCGTCCGTACAGTTCTGAACCACAAACGTCACGCCGTTGAAGTTGGCCGTGGGCGGCACCAAACAATCGGTCGTCGGTTTGACCCCCTGTTGAGCGGGCGTCCAGAACTCCCAGCGCGTCAGTCCATACTGCTGGGTGAAGTAGTAGACCTCCATGTGACCCGACTTGAGGAAAGCAGGGTCGTTCTTGAAATCGTGATAGGAAATGAGTGTGTCCATGCGCTTCACGGGCTGTCCGCGCGCACCGCCAAACGAAAAGCCGCGGACGATCCGCCAGTCGGTCTCGAGCGGCGCGTATTTCGCCGGACAGGCGCCGGGGAAGGAGGAACCCGCCTGTTCCCAATAGGTCCCGCCGATCTGGGTGTGGGATGTCCCGCCGTTGAGGAAGTCGCGGGTCGGGTATGAGATCCAGGCGTCTGTCCGAGTGCAACCGCCCCCGAAGAACGCGACTCCAGCTGCGTCTCCCGCCTTGGTCGCGTCGATCGCCACGTACCTTCCGTCGATGGCGTAGGAGTCGAAGCCGTCGACGTTATTGCTGAAGTGGCCGAAGCTCGGCCCCCAATCGAAGGTGCGGAAATACAGCGGCCGCCCCTGCGAGTCGCTGAGGATGAACGAGTCGGTCCACATGTTCCCGGCCAGGACCATGTTGTGATACGGCGGCGCCTCGCCGATCTTGATCTTCCGCAGGTGGGTTCCCGCTGGACAGGCGTAATAGGGATCCGCCGAGGTGGCCCGGTCGGAATCGTCAGCGCAGACGCTCTTGGCCAACCAATCGGTGGCGCGGGACGACGAGGCGAAGGCGTTCGGCTGCGGTTGGGCGACACACGCGCTCGACAAGGCGGCGCAAGACACCGCGGACGCAAGCGCCCACGCTTTCAGATGGATTCGCCGGCCCGTCGAGGGGTCTTCATTCTTCATGGCTGCCTCCTGGCATTGGTCTTGTTCTACGACGCCGCGCCACGCCAAGCGTGACTGTCGCTTCGCTACTAGAACGACCCGAAGACGGCCAAGTTCCAACGGCCTGTCGGCGTCCCCTCGCGGGCGCCACGAATCATCATGAAAACTCGAGCGCCGCGAGGTCCCTGACTTCGATTTTCCGGATCGAAAAGCCCAGCGTGCGGTCGTCCTGATGGCCGAACCGCGAGGCGGGCAGCGCCGGCATGTTCGAAAAATCGATCCGGAAGGTCGCGAAATTCTCCTTGTCGCTTTCGTTGGCGTCTGGATCCTCGAAGAATGCGCCATCGCGCCCCAAGGATAGATTGAGACGCGCCTGCGCGCCGGCGACGACCAGGGTGCGTGCGATGCGCGGATCACGGTCGACCGCGCGCAATTCGGCCGAGAAGCCCGGATTTACAAATATGACGCGCGACGCTGATGGCTCGCTGGCAAGTGACATGTCGACCTGGTTGCTACGGCGCGTCGAGGGAAGGAAGGCGTGGACGTCGAGGCTCACCACCGGAGAAGTCATGAGGTTCAAAGCCGCACGCGCCACCTTGAAGCGAAGCCACCCAGCGGCGCCCAAAGCCCACGCCTCGTTGTCGTCTCTCCCAGACCACGTGCCCCAGACAAAGCTCCGTGACGAGGGATTGCGGCTGAATTCGCTCGCGACGTTCGGTGTGACCTCCTGCACCGACAAACCCGAAACGGGAAAATAGGCGTTGGAGGGTGCGTTCCTCGCCGGGCTATTCGTCAATTCCAGCGCGTAGTTGTAGAGGCGGGCGTCCCATTTGACGCGCGATGCGATCGTTTCATCCGCTTCGAACACGGCCTCCACGTCCGGAACTTCTTTCGGCTCATCATGGTTCTCGGGCTCGAGTTCAACGAGCGCGGCGGTGACATTTTCTTCAGTCAGCACGAAGGCGCTCAGCTTTCCCAAAGTGTTAAAAAGCCTGTTCAGGCTAGGGATCATGTCTTCGGCAAATATGAACTGATCTATTTGTTCAATATTGCTTCTGGCCTGTTTGAAATCCTTCTCGGTTACTTTGCCGCTCACCTTAGTAAAATGACGCACGAGCGCGTTGTCGGTGTGCACAAGCACCCCGGGGTCGTCTGAACGAAGGTATTCCTCAAATGAAAGCTCGTGCGTCAGCCGGATCGCCCGGTTGACCGCTTTGCTGTCCTCATCGTCGGCGCTCCGCCGCTCGAGGGGCCCCAGCTTCACGCTCGACCAGTATTGATAGAGTGAACGCAATCGAACGACTGGATTGCGGAGGTTGGTAATCAGCCAGTCGCGATCGGCGTCGAACACTACATTGTTGAACGGCGCGTGAGTCACGACGAGGGATTTCTCCAGTCCCTCGACGTTCACCTCGCCGTGATGGAGAAAAACTTCAGATGGATCGAAGATGCGACACAGGGAGGCATAGATCGTCGTGCCACCGCACTTGGGTATGTGGAAAAAAACCAGGCGACGTCGCGAACTCACCGGTTTCGCCTTGCTATCGCCCTTCGCCTCGAGAGTGGCCCCTTCCGTCGACATCCCCGTCCGTCCCCCTGATTGCTCATCGCCCTGTGCGCGCGACACCTCCCCAAGTGAACCGCGCGGCCAACAAAGTTACGGCATGGCTCCCGTCAAGGCTAGCGGGCGCCAGCGCCCTCTGCCAAGGTCCACGCCACCTGCGAGCCAGCATTTGCGAGGCGTGGGTTGCCCGCATCGAAGGCGGCGTGGCGGCGAAATCGCCCCGGCCCGCCGGCTACAAGGCGCGCGTCTTGTGTTCGTAACATTGCAAACCTAGCATTCCGGGGCGCCAAGCTCGTTCGAATTCCAACCTGACAAGAGGCCATTCATGAAGTTGCGCGTACCGGGAACTCAGGCTCTGGCCGAACCGCAGGACGACAGCGATTTCCGGGCGGCCGGCGACAGGGCGCGCAACCGCGGCGACTGGGCCGAGGCCGTCACCAACTACAAGGCGCATCTGGCGCGGAAGCCGGGGGACTTCGAAATCTGGGTCCAGCTGGGCCATGCCGCCAAGGAAACCGGCAACCACGCCGAAAGCCGGGGCGCCTACACCAAGGCGATCGAACTGCGCCCGAACGACTTCGATGTTCGTCTCAACATGGGCCACCTCGAGAAACTTGCCGGACAGCGCGACGCCGCGATCACCGCCTACAAGAAGGCCTTCCAGCTCAATCCGAAGAACACGGACGCTCTGAGAGAGATTGTCGGCCTCGAGGGCGATGTTTCCGACCTCGGAGATGCGGTCGCCCAAGGCTTCAGGACCATCTACGTCGATATGACGGACCTGATCGTCTACGTGCAGACCAATGCCTCCCTGAGCGGCATTCAGCGTGTGGTCGCCAACCTTATCGAGGGCATAGACGCCTTCACCGAGGCCCATCAGGAGACCACAGTCATCCCGGTCATCCCCGAATACGACAAGGGACGCATACTCGCGGTCAACCGCCATCTTGTCCTGGCAATGATCGAGTCGCTGCAAAAAGGTGGGACAGGAATTCAGAAGGCCGTCGACGCGGTCTATGCGTCACGTACGCCGGTGAAACCCAAGAAGGGCGACATATTCACCATTGCTGGCGCGTTCTGGATCTATCCTCACTACGACATGCTTCAGCGTCTTCGTGAGGATGGTGTCAAGTTCATCATCTTTATTCATGACCTGATCCAGATCAGCCACCCGCAGTATGTGCACCAAGCCGCCACCGCCGTTTTCCGCCGGGCTTTGATCGACGTCTTGAAGCTCGCCAACGGCGTTCTGACCAACACCGAGTTCGTGGCGCAGGAAGTGCGGCAGTTCATGCGCGACAACCTGAACTTTGAGATCCCGGTCAAGGCAGTCTTCCTGTCGACCGAATTGGCCAAGCCCTCGAAGTCGGCGCCGGCGCTGAACGATAAGGTGCAGGACGTGCTGCGGGAGCCTTACGTGCTCTCCGTCTCGACCATAGAGGTTCGCAAGAACCACATGTATATGATTCGAGTCTGGCAAAAACTCATACACGACAAGACGCCAAATATACCCAATCTCGTCTTTGTCGGGAAGATGGGCTGGGATATCGAGCCGTTCGTAACCTACATGGACGAATCTGACCAACTCGGCGGGCGACTGCGTGTGCTTAACGGAATAACGGATGAGGAGCTCAGCGAGCTCTACAAAAGGTCGATGTTCACGATGTTCCCGAGCTTCGTGGAGGGCTTCGGCCTGCCGGTCGGCGAAAGCCTCGCCCATGGCAAGCCTGTGATCTCTTCGAACCGGTCGTCGATGCCCGAGGTGGGGGGCAAGTTCGCGCGCTATGTGAATCCCGAGGACGTCTACGAGGGCGTCACTCTGGTTCGCGACCTCATCACCCATCCGGACAAGCTCGCCCAATGGACCGCAGAGGTTGAGGCCGGCTACCGTCCCAAGTCCTGGCGCGACTTCGCGGTCGAATACCTCGAGGCCGCCACCGAGGTTTCAAAGGGCGACGATCGTCCGGTCAACGGCCACTTCGAGGCCGGTGACGTGATTGGGATGGGTTCGACCGAGGTCGACCGCCGGGGCGACCTGGGTCGGCCGCTCACCTACCTGGCCTCTGGCCGCCGCACAGGATGGCACGCCGTCGAGCCCTGGGGGTGCTGGTCGAGCACCCGGCGCGCCACCCTGTATCTGCCGACCGCGCTCAAACCCGACACCGACGTGACGATCTATCTCTGTGTGCAGACGCCGGGACATACCGAAGTCGAGTTGGCTGGAGCGCAGATCGACGTGGGCGGTCGAGTGAACGTCTACAAGCGGCTGCAACCCAGGCGCCACTGGCTGGTGGCCGAGGGCAAGACCGACGCCCAAGGCGGCCTCCCGATCTCGCTCTTGAGCATCGGGAAATATGACCGGCCGGACACGCGGGAGCTCTACCTCGGCCTCGCGGCCCTGGGCTTTTGCGCCAGCGACGACACTCTCTCGAGGCTCAAGATCATTGAGAGGATCGCGCTCCAGTCCCAGGGCTGACCACGGGCCGCCCCCACGGTTGCCAGCCCTACCCGTGTCGAATATTTAGAGCACCGGACGCTGCGGCCGGGGCGCGTCCAGCTTGGGAAGCGTAGATTGCATGCCGGCTGATCCTAAATTCGAGACTGTGAAGGTTGACGAGGCGCCGGTGCGTCCGGCGTGGGCGGTCGGCGAGACAGAGCCGGTGAGCGACGAGGCCGCCTCCTGGGCAGTGCGTCTGTTCTTGGGGCGGGAGCCGAAAGACGGCGGTGAAATTGCGGCGTACCGAGGCCTCGCCGACATGGGCGCGCTGCGCAAGGCGCTGACGGACACAGCCGAGTTCAAGCGGTTCCTGAGCCGCCGGCAACCTTACCGCGCGCCGCTGTTTCTGATTGCTCCGCCCGCCGACCCGGCGACGCCGTGGCGCTTCGAGCCCCCGTCCCTGTCTGCGCCCGTTTCCCAGCTCTGCACTCACAGTCAAATGCTGGCCCCTGAGTACCGCGAGTGGCTAGAGGCGTTGAACCTGCCGTCGGTGATGCACCGAAAGTTTTGGGAGTTCGCCTACATACTCGCCATCATGCGGCAGGCTGGGGTGCTGGCGCCAGGCAAGCGGGCCCTGGGTTTCGGCGTCGGCAAGGAGCCGGTGCCTTCGCTTCTCGCGAAGTTGGGCCTTGACGTGGTGGCCTCCGACGCGCCGCCAGACGTCATTGCCGGCGTCGGCTGGGAGACGACCAATCAGCATTCCAGCGCCTTGCAGGAGTTGCATCATCCCGCGGTCGTCGATCTCGAGATCTTCAACCAGCGGGTATCCTTCCGACCGGTGGATATGAACGCCATCTCCGATGATCTTACGGGTTTCGACGTTTGCTGGTCATCCTGCGCGTTCGAGCACCTGGGGTCGCTGAAGCGCGGCCTGGATTTCGTCGAGAACAGTTTGAAGACGCTGAAACCGGGCGGCTTGGCCGTCCATACGACCGAGTTCAACCTCGACTCCAACGCCGAGACCGTCGAAGCCAAGAACCTGTCGATCTTCAGGCGGCGGGACTTTGAGGAGCTCGCCTCACGCCTGGTGGCGCAGGGGCATACGGTCCTCCCGCTCAACTTCCACCCCGGCGATCAGGAGCTGGACGCCTACATCGACGCCCCGCCTTTCAGCGGCCCGCACCTGAAGGTGCTGGTGGGGGCGGTCAATTGCACGTCGATCGGCGTAGCGGTCTTCAAAGGCGCAAACTGATCTGACTGGGCTCGGCTGGGCCAGGATCAGCCAAAATTCGCTACCAAATCAACGCGAATATCCAGGGGCCGGCTGCCCGCAGACCCGGCTGGCGCGAAACCTCCAGCCACACCTGCTCGCCTAGTCGCCCAGGCGCGTCAGGAAGATGTTCGGCGGACCTGTTCGTTCAGTCCGGTGGGGAAGCTGCGGCAGATCAGCAGGTCGTTGAGCGGCAAGGCCAGCAACTCGGCGTCCGACAACTCCGGGAAGGCCCCATCGGTGGCGATCAGCCAAAATCGGAACCCTTGGCCGCGCAGCCAGGCGATCAGGTCGGGAACGCTGCGGCGCGAGCTCATCATTTCGTTCGCCCACTCCATGCAGATCCGGATTTCGGGCGAGCGCGAGAGCAGGGTTCTGGCCCCTTCCAGCACCAGCGGTTCGGAGCCTTCGGCGTCCATTCGCAAGAGGTCGATCGGGCCCTCGATCACATCGTCGAGGCGCACGCAGGGTACGGTGATCGTCTGGCGGGCCGAGCCTTCGTCGGCGGCCGCCTCGGCGATATGGCCGCTGCCGCCCTGGCGACGCGAGATGGAAAAGGACAGTTCGCCGCAGCGGTCACCCGCCGCCGCTTTGTGCAGTCGAACCCGGTCGTCGTATCCGTTAAATCCAACCGAGCGCGCCACGATTTCGGCGAGCCTTGGGTTGGCTTCGAAGGCATCCAGGCGACCGGCTGGCCCGATCATCCCGGCGATCCGCAGGGTATAGTAGCCGAGGTTGGCGCCCACATCGACGACGCGATCGCCGGGACGGACGAGGCTCGCAATCGCCTTGTCGATCCAGTCCTCCCAATAGCCGCGGGCGATCAGGTGATGGGCGATCTGCTCGTCGGACGGGTCCACATAGATGAAATGTCCGTCCACCAATTGGGTGAGCGCGAGATCCGGCCCGAGGTAGGCGTAGAGGCGGGCGCGATCGCGCCCAGGGTCTTGGCTTTGACGCCCTCGAAGTCGCTGGACCGCTCGCCATACAACGTTCATTACAGCTCGCTCCGAGACGGAATGACACGTTGCCGCTCAGCGAGACGACCGAACGAGCCGCATGCGCACCAGCAACGCCGGGTTTGGTGTTGAGCCGTGCGCGACCATCGGAGCCCGTTTTGGCATCGATCCCGAGTGAGGCGCAATACGACCTGATGAGGCAAGCCAGCTTCGGTTGCGTGAACCGCCTGCCGTCGCGATAGACACTGAGAACAGAGACGGACAGTATGGAAAGCGATGATATTTCAGATCGTCTTTATTCAATTGAGCGAAAACTGGAAAGGATCTGGAGCCGAATTGACGATATATCCAATCGGATTTCTAACTATCTTGGGGATGGCATCCTCTCGACATTCCTCAAGAATGGCAACCTCATATATGTAAATGCAAATGATTTCGGATCGCCGGCCAATTTCATGGATGGTGGCGACTATGAGCCCGACAATCTTCAAGTCCTTCTAAGCTTCATCGAAGAAGCAACGGTCTTTGTGGATGTCGGCGCTAATCTTGGCTTCTTCTCGCTGTTCATAGGCGACCGGATGCGGCGGTCTGGAAAGGTCATCGCCTTCGAGCCGCATCCTGCGATGGTCGACTTGTTCCAAAGGAGCGTCCACCACAACGGGCTGCGTGGAATCGTCGACATTCATCCGTTCGGCTTGTCAGATACGCGCGGCCGTTTCTCGCTATGGGTTCCCAAGAACCACAAGGGTGGCGCCACCTTGCACGCGATTCCCGAAGCAGCGCGCTCACGGTTCGACGAGGTGGTGGTCGAGACCCGGCGGTTGGACGACCTGTTTGGCGACGCCTTTTCCTGCGATCTGGTCAAGATCGACGTGGAAGGCCACGAACTCTCCGTCCTTCGAGGCATGAAAGGCGTGGTGAGCCGGTCGCCGACCATCAAGATTCTCCTTGAGAAGTTGGGGGCGTCGTCCGGCCTGGAAGCGGCGCTCGTCACTTATTTTTCCGAATTCGAGATGCAGCTCTACGGCGTTGTCGCGCAGGGACTGGCGGGCCCGCTGAGCCTCGCTGAGCTCAAGGCCTGGCAGGGCTATCTCTTGGCCGCGCACCCGGCCTCGATCGATGGCCTGGATCGCAGGCGGCTTTCGATCTTTCCCCGACACCTGCAGGGGGGAACCTCCCGTCTGGAGGCAGGCCGTCTGGTTGCCGAAGGTCCTGGCCTGATGGCGCATGGCCCCTATTGGAGTTTGCCGCGCGGCTCGTGGCGCCTCACCGTATGCGGCGAAATACGCGGCGACATCACTTGCGCCATCAGCGAACGGTTTGGGCAGGAGGTCGCGTCCTGTTCGATTTCCGGACCCGACCAGGTCGCGGACTTCATCATTGAACACGATCTGACCAAGTTCGAGTGCGCGTTCTGGGGCGCGGCGGGCGCTGCGATGTCGATTGAACGCCTGGACTGGCGCCGGCTGGAATGACCGATCGGCAAGTCAGATCGGCGCGTCCGCCTCGAGGATTTCGACGCGCTCGATGAACAACCCAGAAAAGCAGAGCTCGCCATGGAAGGCGCCATAGGGGACGCCCAAGCTGAACTCGGCGGGGCCTGGCGCGAGAAACTGGTGGGTCACGGACAGCTCGTTATGACCAACCTGAAGCTGGCAGGTCTCCAGGTGGGAGAACTCGGCTCCCGATCCAAAGGAGAGCAGGAAGAAGCGCTTGGCGGCCTCTTCGTCGAGGTCGAATATGGCGGTCGCCCGCCAGGTCCCCTCCGGAAGGATCATATAGGGACCGAAGGCGAGATTTCTCGCCGCGCCCGTGACGTCCATAGGGAACGGCGGGAACGCCTCGGGATCATCGCCCCACTTGAAGAGTTCACGCGAGCACCATGCGCGACTTGGCTTGCCGTCTTCGGATGGCCGGAAAACTGCGAGCGCATCGCGCGCCACGGCATCGACCTGGCTCAACTGATCGGAGGTCGTTGAATTTCCAAGCGCGCTTCTGAACCGCGCACCCAGAGCGACGGCCTCGACGGGCGTCGGGGCCAGATCGAGGGCCTCGAAGAGGCGGACAAGTGCGCCATCCGGATCGGCGCGAATTTCTGCTTCGGAGATCGCCCATGTGGCGCCATCCCGGCAAAGGTTCGTGGCGTGCGCGAAGCAGCGAGAAGCGAATACGACAGCGTCGCGACCGTCCAGCGCAAGCCAGTCGCGTATGGCAGGCGCCGACTGATCGGGGTCGCCTAGGACCACCACCAGGCGGCCGATTGCTGACAGATCGAGACCTGAGGCGTCAGCGCACAGTGTCACTGAGCCCTTCTCGAGCGTCCGCCCTTCAATTCCGACCAAATCCTGAACCGGAACGCCGCGTGCCTCAGCGGCTTCGCGCACCGCCTCCCGCAAAGGTCCGCTCACCGCCGAGGGCGGAGCAACCACCAGCCGGATCTCCTGCTGCGGCGCCCGGCTTGCGCTCACGCCGCGTGTTCCGCAGCTCTGAGCGCCGCCTCCTCCGCACACAGGCCCGCGTAGATGGCGCCGGCGGCGTCCACGTCATCGAAGATCTTGGCCCGCCCCGACTCGATGATGATCGCCCGGTCGCAAATCTTCCGAATGAGATCAATGTCATGCGACGCAATGACGAATGCCCGATCCTCACGCTTCGCAAAGAGCTCGTGTTCACATTTTTCGCGGAACAGCGCGTCGCCCACAGCGATCACCTCATCGATGAGGTAGCAGTCAAACTCGATTGCGAGAGAAATTCCGAAGCTGAGCCGAGTCCGCATCCCCGTAGAGTAGTACTTGACTGGCATGGAAAGCGCTTCGCCGAGCTCGGCGAAGTCGTCCACCTTGCCAATGATCTGTCGGTGGTCGCGCCGATAAATGCGGGAGATGAACTTAATGTTGTCATAGCCGCTCATTCCGCCCTGGCAACCGCCATCGAAACCGAGCGGCCACGAGCTGGTCATGCTCCAATTCACGTGACCGCTGGTGGGCCGTGTGACGCCGCCGAGGATCTTTATCAGAGTCGATTTGCCTTGGCCGTTCCGCCCCATGAGTCCGAGGCGCTGGCCGCGAATCAAATCGAAGGAAAGATCTTCGAAAAGGGTGTTTGTTTTGCCCTCACGATGAAACGCGTGCGTCAGATCTCGAACATTCAGCATCTGTATGTCCGAGCCTGACCGGGTCCTATTGCCGGTGTTCCCGGAGCCCCGCGACGAACAACGCGATCGCCGCATAGGCTACGAGAGTGCAGATGAGCACCGTCAGGATGCTCATCAGTCGTTGAGGCTGCTCAGATTTGTCGGGCAGATTGGGATTGACCACCCGCTCGAGGTAGAGCTGCCGCCGCGCTGCTTCGAGGCGGGCCGCCTCCAACGCCTCCTCGGCGGCCGCGAGCGATTTGGCGGCGATCTGCTGGTCGACGTACAGCCGCTCGTACTGGCCCACCTTGGGCGCCAGCGAATTGGCCTGTCCGGCCTGCTGCGCCTGTTGAGCGTCGATCTGGCCCTGATAGGCGGCGATGTTACGGTCGAGCACCGGCAACTGCGGGCTTTGGGGCGCGGACGCCGCCAGGCCCTCCCGTTGGGCCTTGAGGTTGGCGAGCTGGCTTTGGAGCGACGTCATCAGCTCCAAACCGGCCTGGGTGTTCATGTCCGGATCGACCAAATGTTCGCGGTTCCGGAAGACCGTCAGCGCCGTCTGGGCTTGGGCGGCCCCCATCTCTGCGTCCGCCAGCTGCCGGCTGGCCTGTCCAACGGTGTCGGACAGCGAGCGATCGTTCATCCGGTTCACCAGATTCTCGCCGCCCGCCAGCAAGGTCTCAGCTATCGCACGAGCGTCCTCAGGCCGATAGGCGACGACCTTCAACGTGCTGATCTCTGTCTGCGTGTCCAAACCCACCGTGACGAATCGTTTGAAACCCTTGAAAAGGTCTTCGAAACTGTTGCCTTCAAAGGGCCTCGGGAAGCGCGAGACAAAGTCTGACTCGGGCCGAGCCAGCATAGCGCGCAGATGACTGTCGTGATCGAGAAGCGCGACGGCATCGCGTGATTTCATATATTCGAGGACTTCTTGTGCATGGGTCGAGTCCTCGCCGCCGCCCAGACCGAAGCTCTGAAGAACCGAGCCCCCGCCGCTGCCGCCGGAGGCCTGCCCCGTCGATTCGCTCTTCTGATGCACTACGAACAGCGCCTCCGACTCGTACATCGGCGCGGCGATCAGCACGAAGTAGATGCTCGTCAGCAGCGTCGGAACGACGACGATGACCATAAACATCGGCGGGATGCGCTTCAGCCACGGGACGCGGGCGCCTACCCGCTCCGCAAAACTTCTCTTCCCCGTTCTGACCTCGGTCTGGAACGCGGAGGGACCTTCGTACTTCATCCTTCACCCCGCGTGGCGCGACGCGCCGCAGCGCCTTTTTCGCCCGGCGGGCTCTAGAGCGCAACCCCGGGCTCCCGTCGCTCGGCCTCCGCGCACAGGAGGCACCTTGTTTTCACCACGGAATTTAGGCACTGCCGTGACCCTTAGTCCGGCCTTTCACCCCCGCCATCGAGAGGAGAACGCATGAAATCGCCTCGTCCGTCCTGGATCGGGCCTTCGCGTGTTGGTGCGGTCGTGCTTCTGTCCGCGCTGATCGCCGGCTGCAATTCGCTTCCTCACGACGGACCATCATCGCAATCGGTGCCCCACGACGCCGCCCAGCCAGGGGCCCACTATGCCCTGGTCGATCTCACTCTGGCGGAGGCCGAGACCATAGCCGCCATGCCGCCGGCGGCCCTCACCGGCCTCGCCAATGATTCGAGTCTGGCGCGGAACGACCTGATCGCCGTGGGTGACCAGGTTTCGGTGTCGATCTTCGAGCCGGGTTCGACCGGCCTCTTCACCAGCTCCGTGTCGCAGGCGGCCCAAGGGGGCTCGACCGCTTCAGCCATGCCCAAGCAGTCGTCCTTATCGGCCGCCTCGATGGGGGGAGGGAGCGCGTCGGGCGCCATGAGCGCTCAGACCCTCCCGTCGCTCGTCGTGGCCCTCGACGGAACGCTGCAGATTCCATTCGCTGGCGATGTTCACGTGGAGGGTCTCTCGCCCGAACAGGCCTCCAAGGCCATCCAGCGTGCGCTGCACGGTCGGGCCATTGACCCGCAGGTGACCGTGGCTGTCGTCGCCAGCCACGCGAATTCGGTGTCTGTGTTCGGCGAGGTGAGGCTGCCTGGCCGCCTCCAGCTTGCCGCTCACAATGATCGGCTCCTGGACCTGTTGGCCCAGGCGGGCGGGCCGCTTAAGCCCATCCCCGATCTGGCGTTGGGAATCTACCGGGGAGACAAGTACGCCGAGGCGCCGCTCTCGTTGCTGATGTCCGATCCGGCTCAGAACATCCGGATGGCGCCGGAAGATCGGGTGCTGGTCCTCGACCGGCCGCGCAAGTACAGCACTTTTGGCTCGGTTCTCAAAAACGACAATCAATCGATGGGAGACGATCCCATCACGCTGGCCGACGCCATCGCCAAAGGCGGCGCCCTCAACACCTACACCGCCAACGCCGCCTCGGTATTGATCTTCCGGTTCGAGCGGCCGGAGGTGGCGCGCGCTCTGGGGGTGACCCTGCAGCCGGCGGCGAAGGGCGTGCCGATCGTCTACAGGCTCAACTTTCGCCACCCGGAAAGCCTGTTCATCGCCAACAATCTCCTCATTCAGCCTGAAGATCTGCTCTACATCCCGGTGTCCGACCTGACGGAGGCGCAGAAGTTCTTCGAGGTCGTCGATAGCGTCACACAGATCGGCTATAATGCGAGGATCACCACTTCGCGGAACGTGCCTTAGCCGGGGACGCTGCCGGTCGATTGCTGGCGGCCTGATCGGGTCAGACGGTCGCTGCGCATCAGGTCTCGAGGGCCTCAGGCCGGCGCCAGTTCGATCGCTTTGCAGACGACCTCGAAGTGCTCCGCCCACGAGAACAGCGGGGCCTGCAATCCCGTCATCCGACGTTGTGCGGCGGCCTCGATCGCGGTGAGCCAGGCGGGGCCGTCGGTGGGATTGAGCAGACCGGCGTGAAGCGCCAATTCGCGATGGACCGGAATGTCGGAGGCGATGACCGGTGTGCCGAGCGCCGCCGCCTCCGCCACGGGCAGATTGAATCCCTCCGCGAACGACGGCGCCAGGAGGGCGCTGGCGCCCTTGATGAGCGCGGCCAACTGGTCGTCGGTGAGATCGCTGACTTCGTGGACGAAGCGGCGGATGGGCGGCGACCGCTCCAAGTGGTCGATGATCGCCTCATTCTCCCAGCCGCGGCGGCCGGCCAGGACCAGCCAGGGAGTTGCGTCGCCCATCCGCTCGGCGAGGCTCCGCCACAAGGTCAGGAGGAAGGCGACATTCTTGCGCGGTTCGATGGTGCCGACGCATACGAAATAGGGCCGTCCGCCGGCTGACGGCGCTAGGTCCGAGGTGAAGACCGGCTCGAGGCCGAGGGGCGCCACGCAGATTCTCGGCTTCGCGAGGCCGCGCACGTGGGCGAAGGTCTTGAGGTCCTGGGCGGTCGATCGCGAGTTGGCGATGATCAGCGCGTCGTGCTTCAGAAGGGTCTCTACGCGGCGCTGGTGCCAGCCCGCGGCCGACGCCGAACAGTACTCGGGGTGAGCGATCGGGATGAGGTCGTGGATCATCGCCGCGGTGCGGACGCCGCGGGCGGTCAGGCGTTCCAGCAAGCGCGGTTGTTCCAGCCCATAATGGCTGACATTCAAATAGAGCGCGCCGGATCCGGGACGCGCCGGGCGCAGGCTGGCCAGCGCCTGCGCGCCGAACAGGCTATAGCGAACGGCCGCCCGTCCGCGAAGGCTCTGACGAGGGGACGAACGAAGGGTTTCAGCCTCGCCAGGCGCGCGCGACATGGCGTCGTTCAGGCACAGCCACCGGTCGTCCGCGGCCACTCGGGCCGGCCGCGCACGTTCGAGAATGTAGCGGAACCGGCTCAGTGACATCGGCGAGACGAGCCCACCGATCGTGCACACCGGAATAAGGCGGACATCCGGCCGCGAGAGCAGCCAGCGCCCATAGGCCTCGGTGACCCGGTCAATCCCGGTCGGCGAGGCCAGGGACGCGCGCATGAAAAGTCGGGTGGCGTCGAATAGGATGGTGGTCACGGTCAGCCGAAGGGGCGGTACAGGTCCGAAAGGCGCGCCTTGTACGCCTCGGGGCTGTACTTGCCAGCCTGAACAGTTCCACGGCGCACGAGCTCGGCGCGAAGGTCGGCGTCGGCATCCAGGGCGACGATTCCCCGCCGGATGGTCTGGACGTCGTAGGGATCGACCAGCAGGGCCGCGTCGCCGGCGATCTCTGGCAGGGATCCCTCGGTGGAGGCCAGCACCGGCGTTCCGAGCAACATGGATTCGAGCACCGGCAGGCCGAAGCCTTCGTACAGCGAGGGCAGCAGGGTGGCTTTCGCGCCGCGAATGAGGCTGACGAGCAGCGAAAACGGCAGATAGTCGTAGAGGCGGATGCGGTCGGCCCGGCGCACGAGCCCTTCCCGGATGACGCTCAACTCGACCAGGTCGTCATACATCAGCTCGGTCTGATCGTCCTCGAGCCAGGCCTTGCCGCCGATGATCACCAGCGGCGCGCGGACGCCGGAGCCGAGATAGGCCTCGATGACGCGGGCGAGGTTCTTCTTGGGCTCGATCGCGCCGAAAAAGATAAAATAGTCGCGCCAGCCCAAGCCGAACATGCCTTCGATTTCGCGCGTCACGTCAGCCTCGTCGCGCGCGGTCAGAGCTTCGGGCAGCTCGACCGACTGATAGGTGACCGTAATCCGCTTGGAATCGATCTTCAGGATCTCCATCAGGTCGCGTTTGGAATGTTCCGACACCGTGACCACGCCGTCGGCGGTCGCACAGATCTCCCGGCAAAGGTCGTAGTAGCGGCGCTTGTTGTCCAAGGTGGCGTAGGGCAGCCGGATCGGCACCAGATCGTGGATCGTATAGAGGTTGGCCCGCTTCGTCGCCCGGACCGGCAGAGGGTAGGTCCAGTGCATGACGCTCGGACCCTGGCGCTGCGCCTCGTCGAACTCGAGCGGCGTAAAGCGGCCCCAGGCGCTGTAGGCCCGATTGGCCCCGTGAAAGAGGTTATTGCTCGCCCATATCTCCGCGCAGGGGGGCGCCCGGCGCGCGATCTGCCGCCTGATCACCGCGCCCGAGGCCGGAATCCGCCGAACCCGTCGCCCCAACGGCGAGGCGAGGCTCTTCAGGTCGCGGATCAGCGAGCCGATGTAGCGCGACACCGACGGTGGCGCGGGCGCGTCGAACAGACTCATTTCGTTGACGAGCGCATCCCTGCCCGGCCCCTGCTCAGGACCGTAGAGTAGATGTGTCTCGGCTCCCAGCTCTATCAGAGCGTGGTTGAGATTGAACCCATAGGTTGCAACACCTGAACCTTTGGGCATCGATATATTAAAGGCGTCGATGCCAATGGAGGGGAGCATATTATTCGGGACTCCGGTGGGCGATTGCTCGACTGGATTTTCCTGCGCCGGAAAGGTCTCGTTTCGTCTCCATTATGGTCAATCCCATGAGCCGTAAAGGGGTTGCATTCCGACGGTCATGGCTTAATCCCCTGACGGTGATGTGAGGTGACTCCGACCTCCGCCCGCCTGATCGGAAGCGGGCGCGCCGGAGTAGGAGACGACATGGCTGGCCCCCTGGCGGCTCTGCGGAACGCGAGCGAATTCTTCGAAAAACAGCGCCATATCATATGGGCGCTGCTCATGCGCGAGATAAGCACGCGCTATGGCCGGGATGATATCGGCTTTCTGTGGCTTCTGATTGAGCCCGCACTGTTTTGTACGGGCGTCACGACCTTATACACATATATAAGGCCGCCATTTGAATTTGGACTCACGGTTCCGCAATTCACCATTACGGGCTATATGCCTATGATCTTATTTAGGCAGATGGTGAATTTCTCAGCTCCCTCTTCGCGGGTGAATGCGCCCCTGTTGTATCATAGACAGATTACACCACTTCAACTTTTCTTTTCACGGGCGTTAGTAGAATTTTGTGGCGTCTCTCTATCCTACATGATGATTATTGCCATAACCTGTTGGATTGGCATCATGCCGCTTCCAAAGAACATTCTGCTGTTCGTCTGCGGATGGCTGATGATGACCTTTCAGGCGCTCGGGTGCGCAATGTTCATGAATGCACTGAGTGAAATGTTCGATGTTGTTGAGAGAATTGTTCCGATTTTAACTTATCTATTTTTGCCGGTCTCCGGCGCCTTTTACATGGTTTCGGGTTTGCCGGCCCAGCTAAGATCGACCGCGCTCTTGCTGCCGTTTGTCCACTGCTTTGAAATGATGAGAGGCGGCTATTTCGGCGAGTTTCTGCCTGTGACCTACAGCGTGTCCTACGCTCTGGCCTGGGGGGCCGGGTTTGTTCTCTTCGGGCTTTTGCTCATGCAGTTCGTTCGACCTAAGGTCGAGGTGCTTTGAAGCGGGGCGCGGCGCGGAGGGCGTTTGGGACCTCCCACGGGGTCGACCGAGAGCCAGGTTCACACGACTAAAGGCGCGCCGCTATTGCCAACGCCGCAATTCGGGCGAAATGTGCCGCCATTGCCAATAGAGGGTGCGATCCACATGCGTTTCATCGTTTTGTCCGCGACCATCGCGGCGCTTGCGTTTGCGTCCGCGGCCGACGCGAAGTCCTGCAAGGACGCCAAGGGTCACTTCGTAAAGTGCCCGGAGCCAGCCGCCGCGCCCGCCACGCCGGGGGCGAAGACGCTGCCCGCCAGGGACGCCAAGGGTCACTTCATCAAGGGCGCCGCCGCTACGCCCGCGCCTGCGCCGGCCAAGCCGTCGTTCTTCTCCAGGCCTGCCGCGCCGCCTGCCAGGACCCTGGCGACGCACACCCCGATGGCGCGCACGGGGGTTCCGAACTGCAAGACGGGCGTTCCCTGCGGCAAGAGCTGCATTCCCAGGGGGAAGGTCTGTCACAAAAACTGAGACCCGCGCTCGTAATCAGGCAAGGGCAACGGGGGGGTTCCTGGACTGGCGGCGGCGCATCAGGCCGGCGACGCCGATAGTTCATCGCGAGGTCAGGGCCGGTGGGCCTAGGTCCACCGGCCCGCGAGCCCGCTCTGGCGCACGACGGAGCGGAGGACTATGGCTGAACGCCATGCCTCCGTACCGTTCCCGCACCACCACTCACGGCCGCAACATGGCCGGCGCGCGTGGCCTGTGGCGGGCCACAGGTATGAAGGACGCCGACTTCGGCAAGCCGATCATCGCCGTCGCCAACTCCTTCACCCAATTCGTGCCCGGCCATGTGCACCTCAAAGACCTCGGCCAGCTGGTGGCCCGCGAGATCGAAGCGGCCGGCGGCGTCGCCAAGGAGTTCGACACCATCGCCGTCGACGACGGCATCGCCATGGGCCACGACGGCATGCTCTACAGCCTGCCCTCGCGCGAGCTCATCGCCGACAGTGTCGAGTATATGGTCAACGCCCATTGCGCCGACGCCCTGGTGTGCATCTCCAACTGCGACAAGATCACCCCCGGCATGCTGATGGCCGCCCTGCGGCTCAATGTGCCGACGGTGTTCGTCTCCGGCGGCCCGATGGAGGCCGGCAAGGTCGTGTTGGGCGGCAAGACCCAGACGATCGATCTGATCGACGCCATGGTCGCCGCCGCCGACGACCGGGTGAGCGAGGAGGACGTCGCCGTCATCGAGCGCTCGGCCTGCCCGACCTGCGGCTCGTGCTCGGGCATGTTCACCGCCAATTCGATGAACTGCCTCACCGAGGCGCTCGGTCTCTCCCTGCCGGGCAATGGCACGACGCTTGCCACCCACGCCGACCGTGAGCGCCTGTTCCGCGACGCCGGGCGGCTGGTCGTCGCGCTGGCGCGGCGCTGGTACGAGGACGACGACGCCACCGCCTTGCCGCGCTCGATCGCCAGCTTCCAGGCCTTCGAGAACGCCATGACCGTCGATATCGCTATGGGCGGCTCGACCAACACCGTGCTGCACCTGCTGGCGGCGGCGCACGAGGCCGGCGTGCCCTTCCGCATGGACGACATCGACCGGCTCTCCCGGGTCACGCCCTGCCTGTGCAAAGTCGCGCCCTCCAAGGCCGACGTCCATATCGAGGACGTCCACCGGGCCGGTGGGATCATGGCCATCGTCGGCGAGCTCGAGCGCGCCGGCCTCATCCACGCGAACGTCCCCACAGTGCATAGCGCTACGCTCGGCGAGGCGCTGGAAACCTGGGACATTCGCCGCGGCGCTAACGAGGCGGCGCAAACCTTCTATCGGGCTGCGCCGGGCGGCGTGCCGACCCAGGTCGCTTTCAGCCAGAACCGGCGCTGGGAGAGTCTGGACCTCGATCGCGAGGCCGGCGTCGTGCGCGAGGCGGCGCACGCCTTCTCTGCTGACGGCGGCCTGGCCGTGCTCAAGGGCAACCTGGCGCTCGACGGCTGCATCGTAAAGACGGCCGGCGTCGACGACTCGATCCTGGTCTTTTCCGGGCCAGCGCGGGTCTACGAAAGCCAGGACGACGCCGTCTCGGGCATCCTGACCGGCCAGGTGCAGGCCGGCGACGTGGTGGTCATCCGCTACGAGGGCCCCAAGGGCGGCCCCGGCATGCAGGAAATGCTCTATCCGACCAGTTACCTGAAATCGAAGGGGCTGGGCCAAGCCTGCGCGCTGATCACCGACGGCCGGTTTTCCGGCGGCACCTCGGGGCTGTCGATCGGCCATGTCTCGCCTGAGGCGGCAGAGGGCGGAGACATCGCGCTCGTGGAGGACGGCGACCTCATCGAGATCGACATCCCGGCTCGCGCGATCCGTCTGGCTGTGGCGGAGGACGAACTGGTCCGTCGCCGGCGGGCCAAGAGCCGCCTGCCATGGCGGCCGCTCGCGCGGACCCGCAATGTGTCGCCGGCCCTGCAGGCCTATGCGGCGCTCACCACCAGCGCCGCCCGCGGGGCGGTGCGCGACGTCTCCCAGCTCCATCCTGAGCCAGAGCCCGCAGAGTCGAGAAAACGCGCATGAGCCACATCACTTACGAGATCGTCGAGCACGACGGGGGCTGGGCCTATCGCGTCGATGGGGTCTATTCGGAAACCTTCCCGACCCACGACGCGGCCCTGACGGCCGCGCGCCGCGCCGCCGGCGAGCAACGGGTTCCCGGCGAGGAGACAGGCATCTCCTGGGAGGACGAGAAAGGCCGCTGGCACAACGAGCTCTCCGAGGGTGACGACCGTCCCCTGACCGACGTCGAGGGTTGAAGCGCGGCGAATCGTCGCCCGGAGCTGATTGGCGTTGGCATCGCGGCCTTCGAGGACGATAAATCCGCCGTCGCTGACATCGCGGGGGCGAACCAGTCGAGAGCGGGGGCGCTCGGGGGGTTGGCGGCGGGTTGCGGCGCTCTGCGCCGAACTGGCCATTGCCGACGAACCCGCCGCCATTGCCCGCCAAAGAACGATCTTCAGCCTTGCGCGCGGGTTCGCAGATCCTCGGTGCTCATGCCGAAGATCTGGGCGAACGGCGAACCGGCTGTCGGGTCCCAGGCGTGGCGACCGCCGATGGTGATCCCGCCGTCCACCAGCAGGTAGGTCCCGGTCACGAACAGCGAGTCGTCGCTGGCGAGATAGAGCGCCGCGCGGGCGATGTCTTCGGGCAGGCCCGGCTTGGGAATGGGCTGGGCGCCGTGGGCATTCTGGGCCACCAGGGCCGCCATCTGGTCGGCGCCCTCACGCGGCATGCCCAGCGCCGTCCCAAAGATCGACGTGGCGATGAGACCCGGGCAGATGGCGTTCACCCGAATGCGGTGGGGCGAGAGCTCGGCGGCGGCGCAGCGGCTCAGGTGGATCACGGCGGCCTTGGCGGACGAGTAGGCGAGGGGCCCCCAACCGGCCTGCAGGCCGGCCACCGAGGCGGTGTTGATGATCGAGCCGCCGCCGCGCGCCAGCATCAGGGGCGCGGCGTGCTTCATGCCGAGCGCCGGCCCGCGGACGAGCAGGGCGAAGGTCTGGTCCCAGCCCTCCGCGGTCATGGCCTCCACGCCGCCTGGCAAGCCGCCATGGCCGGCGTTGTTGAACAGAATGTCGAGACCGCCGAACGAGTCCGCCGCCAGGGCGCAGGCCGCGGCGATGTCGGCCTCCGCGGTCACGTCACAATGGGCGTAGCGCACCGTGTGCGGAAAGCGCTGCTCCAGCGCCCGGCCCTTGGCGTCCTGCACGTCGGCCGCGATCACCTTCGCGCCTTCGGCCACGAAGAGTTCGACCGTCCCCAGCCCGATGCCCGAGCAGCCGCCCGTGACGAGGGCGACCTTGCCCTCGAGTCTGCCTGTCATGATGCGCCCTTTTTCCTTCAGTCCATCGTCACCACGACCTTGCCGAGCGCCTTGCGCGCGGCGAGGTGGGCGATCGCTGCGCCGCCGCTCGCGAGCGGAAAGCGCTCGGAGACATAGGGGCGGATCTTGCCGGCGGCGTAGAGGTCCATCAGCTCGGCGATGTTGCGCCTGTGTCCGACCGGGTCGCGGGCCACGGCCGCACCCCAGAACACGCCGACGATGTCGCAGCTCTTCAGCAGAGCGAGATTGAGCGGGATCCGTGGAATGCCGGCCGGAAAGCCGATGACCAGAAACCGGCCCTCCCAGGCCGTGGCGCGCAGGGCCGCTTCGGCGTAGTCGCCGCCCACGGCGTCATAGACCACGTCCGCGCCAGTGGCGCCGCAAGCTCCCTTGAAGAGGTCGGCCAGCGCCTTCTGGCCGTCGCGGTCGAAGGGGCCGGTGGGATAGACGACGCCGCTCTCCGCGCCACGGGCGATGGCGAGATCGACTTTCGCCTGCGTGGAGGCGGCGGCGATCACCTTGGCCCCCATGGACTTGCCGAGCTCCACGGCCGCCAGGCCGACGCCGCCGGCCGCGCCCAGCACCAGCAGGCTCTCGCCGGGCTTGATGTGGGCGCGGTCCTTCAGAGCGTAGTAGGAGGTGCCGTAGGTCATCAGAAAAGCGGCGGCTTCATCGAACGGCATCCCGTCAGGGATCGGGGTCAGCCGCCCGGCGTCGAGGGCGATAGCTTCGGCCATGCCGCCGTTGCCGGTGCTGCCCAGCACCCGGTCGCCGACCTTGATATTCGACACCCCCTCGCCAACCGCCTTGACGACGCCGGCGATCTCTCCGCCTGGCGCGAACGGCCGGGGCGGCTTAAACTGGTACTTGTCCTCAATGATCAGCACGTCGGGATAGTTGACGCCACAGGCCTTGACCGCGACCACCGCCTGGCCGGGGCCGGGCAGCGGGTCCGGCAGGTCCTCCAGGACCAGGGTCTCCGGTCCGCCGGTCGCCACGCTCAACAGCGCCTTCATGACATCGCCTCTCTTCCCTAATTCGCCCGGGACGCTATCCGATGGCGCCGGGCGGCGGAAGAGACGAGGAGCGCAACGTGGGTAAGTCGGTGCTGGCCGTTCACGGCGGGGCGGGAGCCCTGGCGGGTCGCGACTATAGCCGGGAGATCGCGCACATGCGCGGGCTGATCGAGGCCGGACGCGACGCACTGGCGACCGGCGCCGCAGCGCTCGATGTCGTGATCGAGACGGTGGCGGCGCTGGAGGCCTCCGGTCTCTACGTGGCCGGCCGTGGAGCCTCGCCAAATACCGCCGGACTTTACGAACTCGACGCCGCGGTGATGGAGGGTGAGGGGCGCCGCGCCGGGGCCGTGGCGGCGCTGCAGGGATTTGCTTCGCCGGTGCGCGCCGCGCGGGCGGTGATGGAGGCGACGCCGCACGTCATGCTGGCCGGCGACGGCGCGGCGGCGTTCGCCGCCGCCCAGGGCCTGGAGCCGATCGCCGATCCGGTGGCCTGGTTCACTCACGTCGGGTTCAGCACGCGCAAGGCGGGGGCGCTCACTGGCACGGTCGGCTGCGTGGTTCGCGACGAGGCCGGATGCTTGGCGGCGGCGACCTCCACGGGCGGGGTGTTCGGCAAGCTCTATGGGCGTGTCGGCGACTCGCCGATCCCTGGCGCCGGCGTCTGGGCCGACGCCCATGCGGCTGTCTCTTGCACCGGCACTGGCGAGATGTTCCTGCGCGCGGCGGTGGCCGCGCAGGTCGCCCATCGGATAGCCTGGACCGGCGAAAGCCTCGCGGAGGCGGCCGCCGCGGCCCTGAAAGACATGAAATCCCTGGGCGGCGAGGGCGGTCTCATCGCCGTGGGCGCAGAGGGCGATCCGGTGCTGCCGTTCGTCTCGCAGGGCATGAAGCGCGCCGCGCTGATGAGCGACGGGTCCATTCTCGCCGAGGCGTTCTGAACCGGCATGACCGACCCGCGAGGCTATGAGTACCGGGGAATGATGGCGCAGGCGTGGGATCTGCTGCGCGGCGACTATTCGAGCTGGCCGGATCGGCCGTTCTATCGCGCCGTCATCGAGCGCAAGGGCGGACCCGCCCTGGACGTCGGCTGTGGCACCGGACGCCTCCTGCTCGACTACTTGACCGCGGGGCTGGACGTCGACGGCGTGGATAATTCGCCGGAAATGCTGGCGCTCTGCCGCGCCAAGGCCGAGGCCGGAGGCATCGACGTCTCCGGTCGCCTGATCGAGCAGGAAATGGACGCATTGGCTGTGGATCGCCGATACGCGACCATCTTCGTCCCCTCGCTGTCGTTCCAGCTGCTGACCGACCTCGAAGCCGCGGCGCGGACCTTGGTCCGGTTCCACAACCACCTCGCGCCGGGGGGCGTGCTTATACTGTCCTTTCAAGCCAAGCTCTGGCCTGGCAAGCGCACCCCGCCGCAGATGGAATGGTCCGACTGGCACCAGCTCGCCGAGGAGCCACGCGGTGAAGACGGCGCGACGGTTCGGCGGTGGATTCGCGCCCGCTATGACCACGAGCAGCAGCTCGAGCACGAAGAGAACCGCTACGAGGTGGTGCGGGACGGCGCGGTCGTCGAGACGGAATTCCACCATCGCTCGCCGTGCGTACGCTGGTATTCGCTGTCGCAGGCGCTGGATATCGTCGAACGAGCCGGCTTCGCCCAAGTGCGCGCGACCGCGGGCGACAGCTTCGATCCCGCGCCGCCGGACTCGTTGCGCTTCAAGGTGTTCGGCGAACACGCCTAGATATAGGTGGGCGCTGTCGGCGGCGGCGTCTGTTTGCGCTATAAGCGTCGACCGCCGATTTGGACCCCGCCTTGACCGCCGCGCCTCTCAACCTCACGGGCCTGACCCGCTCCCAGCTCTCCGCCGCCCTTGTCGAGGCCGGTGTCGCCAGCGCCGGCGAAGCCCGCATGCGCACGGCGCAGGTGTGGGGCTGGATTCATAGCTACGGCGTCACCGATTTTGCGGCGATGAGCAATGTCGCCAAGAGCGTGCGCACGGCCATGGCCGACCGCTTCGCCTTGTCGCGGCCCGAGATCGCCGAGCGCCTCGAGAGCCGAGACGGGGTCATCAAGTGGCTGATCCGCTTTGCTCCGGGGATCGAGGCGGAGACGGTGTACATTCCCGATGTCGGCCGGGCGGGCGCGCTCTGCGTCTCCTCCCAGGTGGGCTGCACGCTCAACTGTACGTTCTGCCATACCGGCACTCAGGCCCTGGTGCGCAACCTGACCGCGGCCGAGATCATCGCCCAGGTGCAGGTGGCGCGTGACGACCTCGGCGAATGGCGCGCGGGCGAAGGCGAGCGTCGGCTCTCCAACATCGTCTTCATGGGCATGGGCGAACCGCTCTACAACCTGGACAACGTCGCCGACGCGCTCGACGTCGTCTCCGACAACGAGGGCATCGCTATCTCGCGTCGGCGGGTGACGGTCTCGACCTCGGGGGTGGTCCCCAAGCTGACGGAGCTCGGCGAGCGCACTTCGGCCATGTTGGCGATCTCGCTGCACGCCACTAACGACGAGCTGCGCAACGAGCTGGTGCCGCTCAACCGCCGCTATCCCATCGCCGAGCTGATGGCCGCCATCCGCGCCTATCCCGGCCTTTCCAACGCCCGCCGGGTGACCTTCGAGTACGTCATGCTCAAGGGTCTCAACGACTCGCCGGCCGAGGCCCGGGCCTTGGTGAAGTTGCTGGCCGGTGTGCCGGCCAAGATCAACTTGATCCCGTTCAATCCTTGGCCCGGCAGTCCGTACGAGTGCTCGGACCGAGGGACGATCGAGACCTTCGCCCAGATCGTCAATCGCGCCGGCTACGCCTCGCCGATCCGCACGCCCCGCGGCCGCGACATTCTCGCCGCCTGCGGCCAGCTGCGAACCGAGAGTCTGAAGGAACGGGCCAGCGCGCGGCGGCGCGCGCAAGCGGCGTGAGCCGAGAGCGCGTTTGGCAAAAGTGGCGCCCGGTCTTGCGATCAGAACGCGCTCCATCTCAAGGGCTGAATCAGATTGAGCCGGCCGCCCGGGTGGCTGATCGGGATCGCTGTCGTCGGTCTGCCGGCGCTGATGGCGGTTCCGTGGGTCGGCGGGACGCCTGAGCCGCGCTCGACGGTCGGCCAGCCCCTGGCGCCGGCTTCCCTGTTCGATCCGGCCATCTGGGTCGCGACCCCGCCGCCAGGCCCCGGCGCGGGCACGGCCTTCTCGGTCGACGCCCGCGGCGTCTGGCTCACCGCCCGTCACGTGGTCGAGGGTTGCGCCCGCACGGCGATCGTCACCGCGCCAGGCCATGGCGTGGCGGCCAAGGTGGTGATCACGCCCGGCCGCGAGACCGCGGTGTTGCTGACCCAGGGCGGCGCGCCGGCCCTGCCCATCGCGCCGCCGGAGGTGCTGCGCCGCGGCCAGATGGGCTACGAGCCAGGATTTCCCGGGGCCCGGCCGGGCGAGGCCGCCTCGGAATTGCGTCGGCGAGCGAACCTGGTGGTCGGTTGGCGCGGCCTGCGGGCCCAGCCGGTGTTGATGTTCATCGAGACCAGCCGCTGGCCTCAGGTTCGCGGCAGCCTGGCTGGACTCTCGGGCGCCCCGGTCCTCGACGCCCACGGACGGGTGCTGGGGGTCACCGTGGCCGAAAATCCCCGCCGCCGTCGCCTTTACGCCACCACGCCAGCGTCGCTGCACGCGGCCCTGGCGCGGGCCCGCCTCGCAGACCAGGCGGTGGCCGGCGAGGCGGTGACGCCGCAGACCTGGCGCGCCGTCTCGGATGCATTGCGTGAGCGGCTGAGCGTGGCCGAGGTGGAATGCCTGGCGCGCTAGGTTGCGGCTGCGGCGGTGTCGCTTTCCTGCGTACGCGGTATGGCCGGCGCCAGGCTGAACAACAGAGGTACGACACCGATCAGCGCGCACAGCAGGTAGAACTGAGCGTAGGCGTCCAGGGCGCCGCGGCCCTGCTGCAGGTGCTCGACGATCGATCCGGAAAAGCCCTTCAGAGTCTTGCCGAACCAGACGAGGGCCGAAGTCAGCAACGCGTACTGGGTCGCGGTGTAACCCAGACGGGTCAGCGTCGACATGTAGACCGTCAGCGCCACCCCCGCGTAGGCCATGGAGACGCCGTCGAAAGCCATGATGACCTCGAAGGCGGTGATCTTCAGCCCGCCCCCAGAAACCAGCCCGAAATCGCCGCCGTGCAGGCCCATCAAGGCGAAGGCGGCGACGGCTAGCGGCTGGACGATTGCGCCCAGGAGCAGAGTCGTCCGCACGCCCAGGCGAAGGGCGGAAACGCCGCCGAGCGCGACGCCGATGAAGGACGCCACGAGGCCGACGGTCGTACGCACCCCCATGATCGTCAACATCGGGATCGACAGGGCCTGATAGTAGGGGTTGGTCATTGGCCCGCGCATGTAGTCGCTCAGGTGATAGGTGGCGATGAGCGCCAGCATCAACGCGGCGGCGAGGACGCCGTGTCCTCTAAAGAACTCAATGATCGGGCCGATCACGGCGTCCAGTGCGCTTGCGAACGGATGCCGGGTGGTCGCGGTCGCCTTGGCGTCCATGACCGCATCTGCGCGCGCCGGTTCGACGATCAGCAGCGTAGCCACGACGCCGATGCCCATCAGGCCGCCGAAGATGGCGTAGGAGGCCGGCCAACCGAGAAAGTGCGCCAGGCCGAAGATCCAGGCCTCAGTGGCGAGCAGGGCAATGCGAAAGCCCAGCGAATAAGCCGAGGTGAGCAGTCCGAGCTCTTCGCCATCGACGGCCGACTCAATCCGCCAAGCGTCGATTACGGTGTCCTGCGAGGCCGCACACAGACCGGTGAAGAGGCCAGCAGCCACCAGCCAGGGTAGATGCGCGCGCGGGTCGGCGAACGCCATGCCGACCAGGCCGACGCCAACGCCCACCTGGGTCAGCAACATCCAGCCCCGACGGCGGCCTAGCTGGCCGGTGAGCGGCGCGCGCAACCGGTCAACGACTGCGCCGTAGACGAACTTCACGCCATAGGTGAGACCGATCCACGACAGGAAGCCGATGGTGGCCAGGCGGATATGGTCCTGCGCCAGCCAGTAGCCGAGCGTGTTGTTGATCAACATGAAGGGAAGGCCGGAAGAGAATCCCAGGACCAGCATCAGGGCGATCTTTGGCCGGCCAAGGGCGGCGAGCGTCTCCCTCAAGCTCTTCCTGCGGATAACCGTCATGGCCCGACACTGAAGCGCGTCGCGCGCGTCGTCCAGAACGTCAGGCCAGCGCCGCTTTGACCAGCGCCAGGCGGTCATTGCCGAAATACATATCGGCGCCGTTCACGAACAGGGTCGGCGAGCCGAAGCCGCCGCGGGCGATCAGCTCGTCGGTGTTGGCGCGCAGCGCCGCCTTGATCTCCGGCGCGTCGGCGCGGGCCAGGATGTCGTCGGGTAGCCCCACGCGCGCGGCGATGCGTGCGAGCACCTCGTCGTGCGAGATATCGAGGTCGTCGCCCCAGTAGGCCTTGAAGACGGCGCGGGCGAAGGGCGCGAGCATTCCCGCCTGCTCGGCGACGAGGCAGATGCGCATGGCCTTGACGCTGTTGACCGGAAACACCGACGGCGGGAATTTGATGGCGAGACCGGCGAGGCGCGCCCAGTCCTGCATGTCTTTCAGCATATAGGCGGCCTTGGCCGGCACCGGCGTGGTGCGCGACTGATAGACGCTGGGATTGACGGTGTTGAACACGCCGCCGACCAGGAACGGCCGCCAGATGATCTCGGCCCCCCGCTCGGCCGCGAGCGGTTGGATGTTCTCGAAGGCAAGGTAGGTCCATGGGCTCGAGCAGTCGAAGAAGAATTCGATCCGCGGCGGCGTGGCAGTCATCCTCAGCCTCCTAGCGGCTTGCCCCGGCCAGGGTCCGGTCCTAGATCACCCGCCCATGACTGAGGAGGCGCCCGAGACAACGGCCCGGCGGTCCGCCGCGGCCATGTACACCCTCCTGTCGGTGATGTTCATCAACATCCTCGGCTTCGGCATCGTCGTGCCGTTGCTGCCCTTCTACGGCCAGTCCTTTCACGCCGCGGCCTGGCAGGTGGCGCTGATCTTCTCGGCCTACTCCATGGGCTCGTTCATCGGCGAGCCGTTCTGGGGGCGACTGTCTGACCGCATCGGCCGCAAGCCGATCCTGATCTCCACCGTGCTCGGCAATTGCGCCTGCTATGGTCTGCTGGCCTTCGCGCCGAACATCTGGCTGGCCTTCCTCATCCGTTTCGTGGGCGGCATGGCGGCCGGCAACGGTTCGGTGGTGCAAGGCTACATCGCCGACGTGACGCCGGCCGAACTGGTCGCCGGCCGCATGGCGCGCCTGGGCGCGGCCTACAATATCGGCTTTATCTTGGGCCCGTTCGTGGGTGGGGTCCTGGCCAAGCCTTCGGCCGGCACGATCGGATTCCAGATTCCCCTGCTGGCCGCTTCGGCGCTGGCGGGCTGTTCGGCTCTCGGCATCATGCTGGCGGTGCGTGAGAGCCGGCGACCGGTCAAGACAAGCGGTCCGCCGCTCAGCCGCTGGGCCGCTATGGGTTATGTGGCGCGGCATCCCCTCATCGGCCCGGTCGTCCTGCTGACCTTCCTGGTCGGGTTCGCCTTCAACGGCATCGAGTCGGTGTTCGGCCTGTGGGCGCATCAGAGGTTCGCCTGGCAGCCCAGCCAAGTCGGCATCTGTTTCGGTATTTCCGGCCTCGTCGCCTCGCCGACCCAATTTCTGCTGACCGGGGCCTTGTCGCGCCGCTACGGCGAAGCGCGGATGCTCGCCATCGGCATGGCGGGCACGGTGGTGGCCATGGCGTTGCAGCCGTTCGGCAACGGCGGGTGGGAGACCTATGGCCTCATGGCCATGACAGCGCTGTGCTCCTCGGTCGCCTTCCCCAACGCCGGGGCCCTGCTCTCGCGGGCGATCAGCGAGAACGACCGCGGCCAAATCCTCGGCCTCAACAACGCCGCCAACGCCCTCTCGCGGGTCGTGGGGCCCCAGGCGGCCAGTTTCATGTTCTCAGGCGTGACGCTGAACGGACCTTTCTTCCTGGGCGCGGCGGTCGTGGCGCCGGCGATCCTGCTGGCGATGCGGGCGGGGCGGGCGGCGGAGCGGACCGCCTGATGGCCGGCCACGCCTTCGTCGTCCCCGCCTATGGCGACTCGCCCTTCCTGCCGGCTTGCCTGGCGTCGCTGGGGTCTCAGACCTGTGCGTCCCGGATTGTGGTGACGACCTCGACGCCCTCCACCTTCATTCGCGAGAGCGCCGCGGCGGCCGGGGCGCTGGTGATCGTCAATCCCGAACGGGCCGGCATCGCCGCCGACTGGAACTTCGCGCTGGCGGCGACGGACGCCCGCCATGTCACCCTGGCGCACCAGGACGACGTCTATTTCCCGGCCTTTCTCGCCGTGAGCCGCGATCTGCTGGCGAAGCGCCCGCGCGCCGCGCTGGCCTTCACCGGCTACGTCGAGATCGATGATCATGGCACAGCGACCCGCTCGAAGATCAGCCTCGTCAAGCACGCCCTGGAGCGGCTCGCGCTCGGCGGCGAGACGGAGCCATCGCCGGCGCGGCTGCGCGCTTTCCTGTCGTTCGGAAATCCCTTGCCCTGTTCGTCAGTGACCTTCGACCGTTTTCACCTGGCCAGCTTTCGGTTTTCGGACGCCTTCCGCTCGAACCTCGACTGGGACGCATGGCTGACCCTCGCCGAGACAGGGGTAGTTTTCGCCCGCACGCCAGAGCGTCTGATCGGTCGGCGGCACAATCCGCTCACCGCCACCTCCGGTCTTATCCGCGAAGGCGTTCGCGCCCGCGAAGACCTGGCGATCTTCCGGCGGCTGTGGCCCGGGCCGCTGGCCGATCTCATCGCCTTCGCCTACAGAGCCGGCTACTAGGCCTGTAGGAAGAGCACGGAGTCGTCTTGTCCGAACCCGGTGGAATCGGCGCGGCCGATCAGGTCGGCGTGTCCTTCGTCATGCCTTGCCTCAACGAAACCCTGTCGCTGCCCGCGTGCATCGCGGCCATCCGCGAAGCGGAGGCGGCGATCGCGACGCGATTCGGCCTCGCCAGTGAGATCGTGGTCGCCGACAACGGCAGCACCGACGGCAGCCAGGTCCTCGTCGAAAGCCTCGGGGCCCGGGTCATTCCGGTGGCCGAGAAAGGCTATGGCGCGGCCTTGATCGGCGGTTTTCGCGCCGCCCACGGTCGCTTCCTGGTGATGGGCGACGCCGACGGCAGCTACGACTTCCGCGAGGCGCCTGAGATGATCGGGGCCCTGCTCGAAGGCGCGGACCTGTGCATGGGGTCACGCTTCAAGGGCGGCATCGCCCCGGGCGCCATGCCGTGGAAGAACCGCTACATCGGCAATCCCCTGTTGACCGGCATCCTCAACCTGCTGTTCCGCGCCGGCGTCAGTGACGCCCACTGTGGCCTGCGGGCCCTGACGGCGGCTTGCTTCGAGCGCCTGGCCCTCACTGGCACAGGGATGGAATTCGCCAGTGAGATGGTCATCAAGGCCGCGCTGAAGGGCGAGCGGATCGCCGAACGGCCAGCCTCCCTCTCGCCGGACCTGAGGGATCGTCCGCCGCACCTGCGGCCGTGGCGCGACGGTTGGCGGCACCTGCGCTATCTCTTCATGCTGAGCCCGGCCTGGCTCTTCGCCCTGCCGGGGGGCCTTTCCGCCGCCGTGGGGGCGTTCATCCTGGCGGCTTCCGGCGCCCACTTCATCGTGGCCCGGCGCGAGCCGTTCTTCTTCGGGAACTACTGGGACGTGCTGGCGGGGGCCCTGGTCTCGGTGGGACACATCGCCCTGGTCCTGGCGCTCGCCAGCCACCTGCACGGCGTGCGGGCCGGCTATCGCCACGCGCCGCCGCTGTTCGCAGCCCTGGCCCGCTGGCTCAACCTCGAGAGCATGATCGTCATCGGGCTCGTCTTTGCTGGGCTCGGCGCAGCCGACCTGGCTGGGGTTTATGTCGCCTGGAACAGCGGCATTCTCACGCTCTCGGACTCGATCCTGCCGGTCGTGCTCGGAACCCTGTTCCTCAGCCTCGGGGCTCAGACGATTCTGGGCGGTTTCCTGCTGGCCATCATCGGCGGCAACGAATCGCGGTTCATCCCCGCTGGAGACGACGCGTGACGGGGGCGACGCGTCCTCGTGGCTGAACACGCCGCGCCGCACGGGACGCTGGTCAAAGGCATGGGCCGCATCCTGGCGTTCGGCTTCGCCGCCCACTTTCTCGTCGCCCTGGTCAATGTCCTGGCCACACCACTCCTGCTGAAGCTGATGGGCGTGGAGGCCTATGGCCTGGTGGCCTTCTTCACCACACTGCAGGCCTGGGTTCTGCTGTTCGACTTCGGCGTCTCGCCGGCCCTGGCGCGGCAGCTCTCGCGCCACAGGGCCGGCGCGCTGGCGGGCGAAGACGCGGCGCGGATGTTCGCCGCCGCCGAGATCGTCTTCATCCTGGTCGGCCTGGCGGCGGGCGCAGCCCTGCTGTTTGGCGCGCCCTGGGTCGGGGCTCACTGGTTGCGCCGCGCCAGCCTGTCGGCGTCCGAACTCGATGGTTCGCTGCGACTGATCGCTGTCCTGCTGGTTTGTCGCTGGCTCTGCGGACTCTATCAGGCTGCGCTGGTGGGGCTCGAGCGGCAGATCCTGGCGAACTGCGTTCTCGCCGGCTCCGTAGTCCTGCGCTACGCCGCGGCGATCGCCGCTTTGCTGCTGGTGTCGCCCCACCCGACCACGTTCTTCGCCATCCAGGCGGTGTTTACGCTCGCGGAGGCGATCGCCATGCGCCTGCTGCTGATGCGGGCCCTCCCGACGAAGCCCCGCGGAACGGGTCCGGGATGGGGTCTGCTGGCGGCGGAGCGCCGCTTCGCCCTCGGCCTCGCCCTGGCGGCGGCGGCGGCGACGCTGATCAGCCAGGTCGACAAGCTGGCCCTGTCGCACGCCCTGTCCTTGCCCGCGTTCGGCCTCTTCGGCCTGGTGGCCCAGGTGACCGCCGGCGTCGGCCTGGTGGTCCCGCCCTTCGTTCAGGCCTTCCAGCCCAGGCTCACCGGCCTCCTGGCCCAGGGCCGGCGTGCGGAGTTCGTCCACGTCTATCGCGCCGCGGCGTCGCTGATCCTCAGCCTGGCGGCGGCGCTGGCCGGGACCATCGCCGCCCAGCCGGTGTGGGTCATCTGGGCCTGGACAGGCAGGGCCGACGCGGCGGCCCGCCTCGCGCCCGTGCTCACGCTCTACGCCGCCGGCGCGGCCATCGCCGCCTTCCTCTTCACACCCTTCCTGCTGCAATACGCCCAGGGGCGCGTACGTCTGCATGTGATCGGCAATGTCGGCTTTGCGCTCGTCTGGGCGCCTGCGGCGGTGTGGGCGGCCTTCGCCATCGGCCCGATCGGCACCGGGGTCGTCTGGCTTTGCGGCAACCTCATCTACCTGTTCGCCTGGACGCCGCTCATTCACGCCCGTCTGCTGGAGCCGGAAGAGCGGCGCGGCCTCGATCTGTCGCTTTGGTTGCGCGGCGCGATCCTCGCCGGTCTGTTGGCCGCGACCCGGCTCCTGTCGCTCGGGCCGCTGAACCGGCTGGAGGCTCTGGCTGCGCTTGGGGCCATCAGCCTCGCCATCGGCCTGACCGGCGTGGCGCTTTCCCCCGAGGCCCGCGCTTTCGTGCGTCACGGCTTTGGACGGGCGACGCCGTGACTCCTCACATTGCCGTCCTGCTGTCGACCTACAACGGCGCGCCATGGCTCGCCGCCCAGCTAGACAGCCTGGCCGCGCAGGAAGGCGTGGATGTCGAGGTCTTCGCGCGCGATGACGGCTCGGGTGACGCCACCTGCGAAGTCCTCGCCCGCTACGCCGACCGCTGGCCGCGCCTGGCCGAGGCGCCGTCCGGTCCCAATCTCGGCCCGGCGATGAGCTTCCTGGCTCTGCTGGCGGCCGCGCCGGACGGCTTCGACGGCTACGCCTTGTGCGATCAGGACGATGTCTGGCCGCCGCAAAAGCTGGCCCGCGCCTGCCGCGCCCTCGCCGGCGCCGACGGGCCGGCGCTCTATTGTTCTCAGGTAATGTGTGTGGACGCCGACCTTGGGCCGCTCGGCCCAGCCCCGGTCAAAGACGATCCCCGTTTCGAGCACCTGCTGTTCGAGAATATCGCCTTCGGCGTCACCGTGGTGATGAACGCCGCGGCGGCGCAGCTCGTGCGCTCGCGGCCGCCCGAACGCGGCGTGATCATGCACGACTGGTGGTGCGCCCTCGTGGTCTCGGCCTTCGGCGAGGTGATTTACGATCCCGAACCGGGGGTGCTGTATCGCCAGCACGGCGGTAACGAGATCGGGCAGGACGTTTCGCGGATCGCCGAGCTGCCGCGCCAGGCGCGGCGGCTGTGGCGCGCTCCTGGCCGCTTCTGGCCCGCCCACGCCCAGGCGCGCGAATTCCTGCGGCTGTGGGGTGAGGATCTTGCCCCGCCGCGCCGAGCGCTGGTCCAGGCCTTTGTCGACTCGAAGCGCTCTCTCAGCGCCCGCCTGGCCTATGCCGCCGCTGGCCCGATCCTGCGTGAACGCCTGACCGACGCCCTCGTCGCCCGCGCCCTGGTGGCCGCCGGCCTCTACTGAGCCGCACGCCGCCGCTGGGCCAGGGCGTAGATGAGCGCGCCGGCGCCGATCAGGACCCCCGATGAGGCCAGCAGCTTGATCACCGCGCCCAGCTTGTCGGTCGCGTCCGGACTGGGGACGAGCGTGCAGGCGATGGCGGTGGTGGTGACGACGAGGCCGGTGATGGCGATCGCCCGTCGGCCGGCCACGCCCCCCGGCGCGATCCAGATTCCGGGCTCGGCCGGCCCCTTCACCGCGAAATAGGCCAGGAACAACCAGACGAACGGCAGGGTGTAGGAGACGACGGTGAACGAGACCAGGAAGTCGAAGGCGGCCTTCACGGTCGAGCCCGCCTGGCCGAGGATCACCAGCACGATCACCGCGGCGACCTGTACGGCGATGGCTGTGGTCGGCGCGCCGGTCTTGGGATTGCGCCGGGCGAAGGCGGCGGGGAAGTAGTGGTCGACGCCGATGGCGAACGGCAGGCGGGCGGCGACGCCGAACCAGGCGCTGTAGCTGCCTAGCGCCGCCAGAGCGAGGAGCAGGTTGGGGATCGGTGCGAGACCCCGCAGTCCCAGGCGTGCGAAGCCGGCGGTGAAGGCGTCAGGAAGGCCGGCCAGCCGCGAAGCATCCTGCGGCCTCATGATCGCCAGGATCGAGAGCGTGCCGGCGATGTAGCCGATCACAACGACGACGCCGACCACGGCGAGGACCCGGAGAATCTGCCGCACGCCGCCGTCCACGTCCTGACGCAGAAAGGCCAGCGCCTCCGGGCCGCCGTAGGCGAAGACCATGATCGACCACAGCGCCGCGCCGTCGGCCGTGAGCGGCGGGACGAGGCTGGCGTGGGTGAGGTCGGTGGCCGGTCCGGAGGTGAGGGCCACGATCGCGCCCACGATAAGCAGAACAGCCATCAGGATCGCTAAGGCGATCGAGCCGAAATTGGTCAGCCACTTGCCTGTGCCGAGCCCAAGCCAGTGCAGGACGCCCACCGCCAGGGCGGTCGCCGACGCCAGCCCGGCAAAGACCCAAGGGTTGGCGAGGGCGTGAGCCGCGCCCGGTCCGAGGGCGGCGGCGAAGCTGGCGAAGGTGAAGTAGAGCATGGTCGAGAAGAACGGCAGGTTGCACGTCCAATAGAGCCAGCCGGTGAGGAAGCCGGTGAACGGCCCCAGGGTCTCGCGCGTCCAATCGTAGACACCGCCGTCGCCGGGATAACGGCCGACCATCTCGCCGGTGGCGATCACCAGCGGCCACATGAAGCCGGCCATGCCGATCAGCCACAGCGGCAAGGTCGCCAGGCCGGCTGCGGCCGAATAGGGCAGCCAGCGGATGCCGAAGCCAACCGCCAACGCGTAGAGCGCCAGGTCCCAGAAGCGCAGGGGCCGGCCGGTCACGAGGCTTCGATCTCTTCCCGAGTGATCTTCCAGGCGCTGTCCAGCCAGTCGACGATCTCGCGCGCACCCGGATGGTCGAAGGCGGCATAGCGATTGCGCAGGCGCGTCTTCTGCGCCTCGCTCAGGCGATCGAGGCCGGTGTCCTGCAGCTGATTGATGTCGGGTTGAAGCAGCGTGGCCAGTTCGTCGCCGAGGACCGCCCGCGCCGCCCGCGAGAAGGCGGCGCCATAGTCGTAGGCCTCGGCCTTGTCGTAGCTCTCGGCGAGGGTGAGGGCCGGGATGCGGCTCAGCACCGGTTGGGAAGCCGGATTGACGACGTGGGCGGCGATCTTCGAGGCCATGGCCGCCGGCCGGCCGGTGAAGGCGCGCAGGTGTAGCGCCTGACTCATCACCGGGCCGTCGTTGACGGGATAGTTGTCCCATAGCACCGGCGGGCGGCGCAGCTGCTCAGCCACCCGATCGAGGTGGCGCACGCCATAGGCCCGCGAGCAGACCTCCTCGCCGGTCCAGAACACGCCGATGGCCGGATCGAGGCCGGCGCCGAGCGCCTCGAGATAGCCCTCCGGGCGGCGACCGAAGGCGCGATCGAGCAGGGGATCGTCACTGTAGTAGGTCGGGCAGAAGATCAGGCGGCTGGCGCCGGTGCGCGCGCCGATCCAGTCCATGATGGCGATCTGGGCGCGCGCCAGGTCTGGCAGGTCACCGCGCATGTCGTCGAAGAGGATCGCCAGGTCGCTCACCCCTAGAGCGTCGAGCTCGGCGAGTTTGCGGGCCAGGTCGGCGCGGTCGGTCTCGTCGAACGAGCGGTAGAGCTCGTAGGGGCTGAGACCGACCCCAAAGCGCACGCTCAGGCTCCGGCAATGGGCCGCGAGTTCAGCGAGGCCCGCCGCGTCGGCCTCGGGAAACGGTTCGCGCCAACGCCGCCGGAGATAGGGATCAGCCTTCGGCGCATAGAGGTAGAAGCCGTAGCCGTGCGGGCGCAGGAAGGCGATGGTTTCGGCGCGCGCGGCCGGCGTCCACGGTCGGCCGTAGAAGCCTTCGATCAGGCCGAGATCCGCCGTCGTCATCGCCCCTCCGTCAGCGGCATGGGAACGGGGTTTGCGGCGGAAGTCGAGAGACGCCTCGTCCGGCGCCGTCAAGCGAGCCGGGCGATTGTCCCTGACCCTGTGGCGGAAATGCCCTAAGACGGGCACGGAAACGAACAAGCGTTTGGAAGGGAGGCCATGAAGGACTTTTCGGGACGCATCGCCGTGATCACGGGCGGGGGCACGGGCATGGGGCGAGAACTGGCCCGTCAGCTGGTCGCGGAAGGCTGCAACATCGCCATGTGCGACGTCTCGGCGGCCAACATGGAAAAGACCCGGGCCCTCTGCCTGGAAGCTGCCCCCCAGGGCGCGCGGGTGACGACCTTCGTCGCCGACGTCTCGGACGGGGCCGCCGTCGAGCGATTCCGCGATGCGACGGCGCGCGAACACGACACCGACCGCATCCACCTGTTGTTCAACAACGCCGGCATCGGCGGCGGCGGCTCGTTCGTGGTTGGCGAGCGGGGCGAGTGGGAGCGGACCTTCAATGTCTGCTGGGGCGGGGTCTATAACTGCGCACGCGCCTTCATGCCGATGTTGGTGGCGGCTGACGAAGCCCACATCGTCAACACCAGCAGCATCAACGGATTTTGGGCCTCGATCGGCCCCGGCGTTCCGCACACCGCCTATGCCGCGGCGAAGTTCGCCGTCAAAGGCTTCACCGAGGCGCTCACGACCGATCTCAAGGTCAATGCGCCGCACGTGAAATGCTCGGTGGTCATGCCCGGGCACATCGGCACCGACATCGTCGCCAATTCACGCAAAGTGCTGAGCGGCAAGGATACCGAGACCCTCGACGCGGCGGCGCTGGCCCAGACGCGACGGGTCATGGCCGCCCGCGGGATGGATTCGGCCGCCCTGACCGACGAGCAGATCCAGGTCCTTTCAAACGAGATGGCCCGCCGGTTCCGCGACGATGCCCCGACCACCGCCGCCCAGGCCGCGACCGTCATCCTCGACGGCGTCAGGGCCGAGCGCTGGCGCGTCCTGGTCGGCGAGGACGCCCACATCATCGACGAGTTGGTCCGCGCCGATCCGGAGGAGGCCTATGAGACCACCTTCTTCCAGCGCCTGGCCGAGAAGGCGGGCTGGCGGCTCGGGGTCTAAGCCGAGGGCCGTCCCGCCGCGGCATAGATCGCGTCGATCGCCGTCATGTTGGCCACTGCGTCCGCCCCGCCGGTGAGTTGCGGCGTACGTCCCGCCAGCACGTCGGCGACGTGGGCGAGCTGGGCGGCGTAGGTCGTTGGGCCATCCGTGGCGTGGTCCCGTCGGACGCCGTCGATCATGGTCGTGAAGCGGCATGGCTGCCTCGGGTTCTGCGGCGCGATATAGTTGACGATCTCCAGCGTCCCGCGCGCGCCGGTCACCTTCAGCGCGGCGCCGAACCCGGGCGCGGTCATCGAACAGGCGATCGCGCCGGTGGCGCCGCCGACGAACGCCATCTCGGCCGCGATCGAAGCGTCGACGCCGCCCTCGAAGACGCCGGTCGCGGACGTGACCTTCGGCTCGCCCACCAGGCTGCGCAGAGCGTGGACAGAGTAGCAGCCCAGATCCATGAGCGCGCCGCCGCTCTGGTCGGATGACCAGCGCAGCTCGCCCGGAGACCTGGGGATCGCGGCGTCGAAGTGGGCTTCGGCTGACCGCACCTCACCCAGCGCGCCCTCGCGGATGAGGGCCACGGCCGCCCGGACGACGTTGTGGAAGCGATAGTGGAAGGCTTCGATCAGCACCCGGCCGGCGTCGTCGGCGGCCTCGACCATTGCTCGCGCCTCGCCGGCGTTGCGGGCGAACGGCTTCTCGCAGAGGACGTGCTTGCCGGCTTCCAGGGCGGCGAGGGTCCAGCGCTTGTGACCCGCCGGCGGCAAGGCGTTGTAGACGAGGTCGATGTCCTCGCGCCGCACCAGAGTTTCGTAGTCGTCGGAGACGAATGGCACGCCATGCTCGGCGGCGTAGCCCCGCGCCCGTTCCGGATCGCGCGCCGCCACGGCGGTGACCACGAAGTCGGGGTTGTCCCTGGCCGGGGCGATGACCGCGCCGCGGGCGATCCTCGAGGCGCCGAGAAGACCGATGCGAATGGTCATGGTTTGCCTCTCTTCCCGATCCGCTATAGCGCACGGCCGGCAACGGAGCGTCCATGGATTTCCTAGACACGCGCGACCGGGTGGCTCTCTTCGCCATGCTGGAGGATCAAGTTTTCGACGTCGCCGTGATCGGCGGCGGGGTGACCGGCGCCGGCGTGGCGAGGGACGCCGCGCTGCGGGGCCTCTCGGTGGCGTTGGTCGAGGCGCAGGATTTCGCCTCGGGCACGTCCAGCCGCTCGACCAAGCTGATCCATGGCGGGCTGCGCTACCTGGCTGAGGGCGATCTGGCCCTGGTCCGCGAGGCGGCCACCGAACGCAAGGCGGTTCACGCCATCGCCCCGCACCTGGCGGTGGAAACGCCGGTGGTGATCGGGGCCTACGGGCCAGGAGAGATCGCCAAGCTGCGCGCGGGCCTGTGGATCTATGAGCGACTGGGCGGCGTGCCAAAGGTCTCGGCCCACAAGCAATGGTCGAAGGCCGACCTCGCCGCCAGGGAGCCGGCCCTGAGGTCCGACGATCTGGCGGGCGCGGTCGTCTACCCGGAGTTCATGACCAACGACGCGCGCCTCACCCTGGCCAACACGCTGGACGCCTCAGCCCATGGCGCCGTGATCGCCAACTATGCGCGGGCCGAGCGGTTCGTCATCGAGGGCGGCCGGGCCGTCGGAGTCGAGGTCCGCGATCTAAGCCAAGCCGGAGACAGCCGTCGGGCCCGGCTTTCGGCCCGAGTCATCGTCAACGCCGCCGGCCCGTGGGTGGATCAGGTGAGGGCCCTGGAAGCCGCCGAGGCCGCGCCGCGTCTGGCGTTGAGCCGCGGGGTGCACCTCGTCGTCCCCCATGCCCGCGCCCCGGTGCGCGCCATCCTCATTCTGCCGGCCGGGGGCGGACGGACGATCTTCGTCATTCCCAAGGGTGGGGCGACCTACATCGGCACCACCGACACCTTCCATGGCGCGCCGGAGATCTGGCCGCCCGTGACGGCGGAGGATGTGGACTATCTGCTATTGGCCGCAAACGCGCGGCTTCAGATTGAGCCGCTCACCCGGGGCGATGTGGTCGCGACTTGGTCTGGCGTGCGGCCGCTGGTCAGCCAGCCCGGCAAGGGATCGACCGAGATCTCCCGTCGCGACGAGGTCTGGACCGGCCCGGCCGGTGTGATCACTGTCGCGGGCGGCAAGCTCACGGCCTACCGCCGTATGGCCGAGCGAGTGACCGATCGGGTGGTGACGACGCTCGCCCGGAAGGCGGCCCCATGCCGCACGGCGCGCGAGCCTCTGCCTGGCGGCGAGACTGCGCCGACCACGGTGCTGGCGAATCTCTCCCGCGCCGGAGTCGCCGAGGCGGAGGCGAGGCGCCTGGTCGGGCTCTACGGCGCCACAGCGGCGGACCTGACCGGCGGCGTCGCCTCGGAGGCGGCGCACGCGGCGCTGCGCGAGGGGGCTCTGACTCTGGAGGACTACTGGATCCGGCGCAGCGGCCGGGCCTGGTTCGATCCGGACGGAGGCGTCGCCGCGCTCGAGCCGGCGGCCGCGGCCATGGCCCCCCTGCTCGGCTGGACCCCCGAACGTTCGGCCCAGGAGATCACAGGTTGCCTCGCCCGACGGGCTGCGGATCTCGCCTTCGCAGACACCGCGTCTTTACAGGTCCCTTATGCAACGATGGCGCCAAGCACATAGTTTCGTTATGCGCTGCGGGCCTAGGTCAGGTTCGCGCGGCCCCCGCAAGTCGCGCCCTCGCGACGGTCCGCAGGGTCGCCGCCCGACTCAGTTCGAGTGAACGAGAAGGAGAAGCGCGATGCGGTGCGTGGCCATGGGTCCGTTCGACGCGGTCAGCCGTCTCACGCTCGGCGGCGGAGGCCTGGGCGGGGTCTGGGGCCGGACCTCGGACGGCGAGGCCGTGGCTACGGTCCGCGCCGGGGTCGAGGCTGGGATCAACCTCATCGACACCGCGCCGATGTACCGCAACTGCGAACAGGTCATCCGCGAGGCCTTCGGCGGCGCGCCGCCGCCGGGTGTCAGGGTCACGACCAAATGTCAGCTCGGCGGGCCGCCGCCGAAGGAAACGGGCGCGCGCCTCGAGGCTTCGCTCGACGCCAGCCTCGAGGCCATGGGCCTGGATCACGTCGACGTCTTCTTCCTCCACAGCAATATCCGGCCGGACGGCTACGCCTACGCCCGCCACGACCATAACAAGGACCGCTTCTCCACGCCCTGGCGGACCTATGTGCAAGAGGTCGTTCCGGCCATGGAACAGCTCAAGTCCAGCGGTCGCATCGGCGCCTGGGGGATCACCGGCGTCGGCGTGCCTACGGCGATCCGCGAGGCCATCAGCCTCGAATCGCCGCCAGACATCGTCCAGGCGGTCGCCAATCTGCTCGACAGCGCCGGCGGCATGCGCAACTTCGCCGAGCCGGCCCTGCCGCGCGACATCATCGCCGTCGCCAAGGCGCGGGGATTGGGGGTCATGGGTATCCGCGCCGTCCAGGCTGGCGCCCTCACGCGGGCGCTGGACCGGGAGATCAAGCCGACGCATCCGGAGGCGATCGATTTCGACCGCGCCGAGAGCTTCCGCGGTTTCTGTCGTGAGTTGGACGCTGACCCAGCTGTGATCGCGCACCGCTACGTACTGGCCATGGACGGCGTCGACACGGTGGTCCTGGGCGTGAAGAACCGCAGCGAGCTGGCGGATTGCGTTGCGGCCGAGGCTGCGGGGCCCCTGCCGGCCGACCTGATCGAGCGCATCGACGCCCTTGGCCTTCGCGACTAGCCGAAACGCGCGTCCAGCATCGCCGGCAGGCTGGCAGCGAGGCCGTCGAGGGGCCCGGAAGACAGCAACAACACCACTTCTGCGCCCGTGAGGCTCCCGCCGAGGTCGGCCAGGGTCTCGCTTGCGCTCGCCACGCCCGTCGCGGCCACGCCGGCGGCCCGGATGCGGGCCAGGATCTCATCCTGGCTGAGCTGGGCGTGACCGTCAGCGCCGTGGGCCGGCGGGGCGAGGACGAGGACGCGCGCGGCGCCTTCGAAGACGTGGTCGTACCAGGCGAGCGCGCCGGCATTGCGCCAGCTGAAGGTGTGGGGCTCGAACACCACCACCGCCGGCCGGTGCGGGAAATGCAGGCGGATGGCCTCGATGGCCGAGCGCGCCTTTTCGTAGGACGAACCGAAACCCTCATAGGCTGGAATGCGCGAGCGGCGGGTCTTCTTGTCGAGGCGCCTGGCCACGCCGCGGAACTTCCCTACGGCGGCCTGAACGGCTTTGGCGTCGACCGCGCCTCGCTCGAGCAGCAGGGCGGCGGCGCCGACAATGTTCTCGATGTTGTGCAGGCCCAGGAGCTCCGTGCCGAGAGCGATCCGCTCGCCCGACGGCGTGACCAGATCGAAGCGCGTCACCTCGCCGACCTCGATCCGGTCCGCCCAGTAGCCATCGCCGGGTTCGAGCCCATACCAGACCACGCTGCGGCCGCGGGTGAGGCGATGCAGAGGCTCGTAGGCCTTGGCGCAGACGAGCAGCCCGTCCTCGCGAAGGCGGCCGATCAGGCTGGCGAATGTGGCCTCATAGTCGGCCATGGTCGGGTAGACATTGACGTGATCGTGGACGATCGAACTGATCAGCGCCGCGCGCGGGTGGTAGAGCGCGAACTTCGGCCTGCGGTCGTCCGCGCCGATGACGTACTCGTCGCCCTCGATAAGAAAGGTCGGGTCGGTTCCGGCGTGGCCCGTCGTCGCCAGATCGAGCGGAATGGCGCCGATGAAGTAGCCGGGGTCGCGTCCCGCCTGGCGCATCATCACCGCGGCCAGGGCGGTGAGCGTGGATTTGCCGAAGCTGCCGGCGATGACGACGTTGTCGCGGCCTTCGGTATGCCGGCCGAGATAGTCGGCGAAGCCGAAGTGAGGAACGCCGCGGCGGACGAGCTCGGCCAGTTCCGGATTGTGGGCAAGATCGAGCTTGGCGCTCGAACCGACTACCGCCGCGTCGATATCGTCGGGCACGGCCGCAGGGTCGAACCCAGACCGCCAGGTGATGCCGAGGCTGTCCAGGTAGTCGCTCACCGGCGGGAAGACGGCGTCATCCGAGCCGGTGACCTCGACGCCTTCGGAAATCAGCATCGAGGCCAGGGCGCTCATGCCGGCGCCGGCGATGCCGAGGAAATAGATCTTCATCCTACGCTTCGAGCGTCAGGGCTGCGGCGACGCGAGTTGCCCACGGCCCCAGGTGTCGATGTCGTGAATCGTCCATTCGAGTGGCCTCGGGTCGGGCCGGGCCTCGCCAATGCGTGGGCGGCTGAGGTCGAATGTGATCACGATCGCACCGGTCCACATCAGCAGGAGCAGACAGGTGAGCACGAGCTGGCGCCGGCCGCGCAAACCCATCTCGTAGCCCAGCGCTCCGATGGCCAGGAGCGAGCCTGCGATCATCATGTCGAACATCGCGCCGGGCGGATCGCCCAGAAAGGCGAAGCGCTGGGACTGCGCCGAATCGATCATTTCATTGACCGCGTTGATCATGGTCGCTGTAATCGGCGAGGGCTGCAGTCGCGCCGCCTCGCGAACGTGGGCCCAGATCACCGCTTCTTCTTCGGCAGTCTGCTCGTTGAGCGCCTCGACCGGGCCGTCTCGCTCCGCGATGGTGAACGCTAGGCGTGTCGCAGCGTATTTCCGGATGCCGGCGGCGACGGCGTCGCCCTCTGGACTGGCCAAGGCCCTCGCCCGCAGCCAGGCCGTGCCGACCGCGTTGGCCTCGGTCACCACCAGATCGCGCCGCGCCTCGAAGCGCCCCTGGGCGTAGGAGACCGAAAGGCCAAGGATGAAGGCCAGCAGCGAGAGCATGCCGGCGCTGAGCGTGCCGACCATCGCCTGGTCATGGTCGTCGGGGGGCGCCCTGCGGCTGCGCCAACGCCCGACGAAGAAACCGATCTCGCAGGCCGTCGTGAGCATAGCGAAAATCACGATCGCCAGGGCGACGGAGCCGATGCTCAGCAGCCAAATGAAGGCCCCGTTCACCTCGTTCTGGTCTCCCGCGCGATCCGTGAGTCCGGTTTAGGCGGGTTCGCGTCGGCCCGGAAGGCCTGTGGGCGTAACACGCGCCGGCGCCCTATATCTCGGCCATGACCGAGATTTCCGTCCTTGACCTGGCGCCCATCGTCGAAGGCGGCGACGCCGGGATGGCTTTGCGCCACAGCCTCGACCTCGCCCAGCATGCCGAGCGTCTCGGCTTCCGCCGGTTCTGGATGGCCGAGCACCACAACATGCCGGGCATAGCCAGCGCCGCCACGTCCACGGCCCTGGCGTTCGTGGGGGCTGGGACCTCGACGATCCGCATCGGCTCCGGCGGCGTGATGCTGCCCAACCACGCCCCGCTGGTGGTGGCCGAACAGTTCGGCACCCTGGCGGCGCTCTACCCCGGCCGGGTCGACCTGGGACTCGGCCGCGCGCCGGGCACGGACATGCGGACCGCCCAGGCTCTGCGCCGCACCCTGGCCGGCGGCGCCGACCGCTTCCCGCAGGACGTCATCGAGCTGCTGCGCTATCTGCAGCCGGCTGCGCCTGACCAGGCGGTGCGGGCCGTGCCGGGCGCGGGGGCGGATATGGAGGTCTGGCTGCTCGGATCGAGCACCTTCGGAGCCCAGCTGGCGGCGGTCCTCGGCCTCCCCTACGCCTTCGCCTCGCATTTCGCCCCGGCCGAGATGATGCGCGCCGCGGCGATCTACCGCGAACAGTTCCAGCCTTCCGAGCGGCTGTCGCGGCCGCACCTGATGTTCGGCCTCAACGTCGTCGCCGCCGAGACCGACGCCGAGGCGCAGCGGCTGGCGAGCTCGCTGCGCCAGGCCTTTGTCGCCTTGCGCGCTGGTCGGCCGGGGCCTCTGCCGCCGCCGCTCGACGCGCTCGATGAGCAGCTGGACCCGGATTCGCGCGCCATGTTGGCCCACACCTTTTCCGAGGCCATCGTCGGCTCGCCAGCCACGGTCGAGGCGCGTCTCACCGATTTCGTGCGCCGCACGCAGGCCGACGAGATCATGGTCTCGACCTCGGTGTTCGATCATGCCGCGCGCCTGCGATCTTTCGAGATCGTCGCCGAAGCCGCCACGCGAGCATTTGCGAGACCTGTCTCACCCGTGTCATAAGCCCGCGCCAAGCAGAGAGGGGCGTATTCAAGCCCGCCGGAAACGCCTCGCCGCCGCAACTTCTGAAAGTTCTTCCATGCCCGCCCTAAAGCTCGCCGCCGCCGCGGCGGGGTCGCTTCTCGCACTGTGTCCCGCGCTGGCGCGCGCCGATTCTTGCCAAGGCACGCCGGGGACGGCGAGGCTCGATATCGTCATCGACGGGGTGCGCTCGGCCAAGGGCCAAGTGACCAGCTCGCTCTATGGCGGGGACAGCAGCCAATTCCTGGTCAAGAACGGCGCGCTCAAAGTGTGGAGCACGCCCGCCAGCGCGCCGGCGACCCGCATGTGCGTCTGGCTGAAGAACGGGCCCGGAACCTATGCGCTCGGCGTCTATCATGACGCCAATTCCAACGGGAAATGGGACCACAACCTGCTCAGCGGCATCGAGGGCTTCGGTTTTTCCAACAATCCGAGCGTGATGTTCTCCGCGCCGAGGTTCAACGAGACGAAGTTTGAGGCGAAAGCGGGCGTCACCACCTTGCACGTGCGCCTGCGCTATCCCTAATCAGGGCGATGCGGCGGCAGGGACAGACATGGCAGGGGTGACGCTCGGGGACGGATTGAAGACGGCGGCGAGCGTCCTCGGCTCGAAACGCCGGCCGCTCCTCGCCCACCTGGTGGTGACGCGCTATTGCAACCTCGAGTGCGCCTACTGCTGCGAGTACGACAAGGTCTCCAGCCCGGTTCCGCTCGACGAGCTTCTGGGGCGCGTCGACGCCCTGGCGCGCCTGGGGACGCGGATCGTCACGCTCACCGGCGGCGAGCCGCTCACCCACCCCGGCCACGATGAGGTCATTCGCCGCATCCGCGCCCACGGCATGGTCGCCACGACCATCACCAACGGCTTTCTTCTGACCGAGGAGCGGATCGCCGGCATGAACGCCGCCGGCCTGCAGGAACTGCAGATCTCGATCGACGGGGTGAAGCCCGACGAGATCTCAAAGAAGACGCTGAAGTCCCTGGCCGGGAAGCTGAAGCTGCTGTCCGAACATGCGACCTTCCACGTCAACATCAATTCGGTGCTGGGCATCTCCGAGGAGCGCACGCGCGACGCCCTGGAAGTGGCCGGGAACGCCCGGGCGCTCGGCTTCTCGCACACGGTGGGCGTGTTGCACGACAACGAGGGTATCCTCGAGCCCCTCTCGCCGACCCAGAAGGCGGTCTACCACGAGCTGAGGCGCGGCGGGTCGCTCACGCACTTCATCAACTACTTGATGTTCCAAAGAAACCTGATCGCGGGACGGTCGAACGACTGGCATTGCCGGGCCGGCGCGCGCTACCTCTACATCTGCGAGGACGGGCTGGTGCACTACTGCTCTCAGCAACGCGGCAAACCGGGGATTCCCCTCGCCGACTACGGCGTGGCCGACATCCTGCGCGAGTTCGAGACCGAAAAGGCCTGCGCGCCCTTCTGCACGGTGAGCTGCGTCCACCAGGCGAGCTTCCTTGACGCCTGGCGCGGCCGCCAGAAGCTGGCGGCGGCTTAGGACCAATCCACGGCGGTCCGCCGCGACCCGCGGGCGTTTTGCGCAATCAGCTCGGCCAGCTTGAGCGCCGCATGTGCGCCGAGACCCGCCCAGGGCGGGGCCGGACCCGGCTGGGCCGCGCCCGCCAAGGCTGGCTCGACCACCTCCCGGCGGAAGACCGCGACCACCTCGGGCGCGCGGACGATCGCGACCAGTTCCTCTTCCGCCGCCAGGCTGGCGAAATCGAAGTTGCACGAGCCGGCGATGAGCGCCTCACCGTCGATCAGCAGGCCCTTGGCGTGGCTCATCCCCGGCGTCAGCCTCACGTCGAGGTCGGCGTGGCGGGCGAAGCGCAGCAAATCGTCGCGCACCATCGGCTTGTTGTTGTCCCGCGGCGTGACCAGGGTGACGGCGACGCCACGCCGCGCGGCGGCCGCCAGCGGCCCTGTGAACGGGAAGGTCAGATAGGCGCTCATCACCAGGATCTCGCGGCGCGCGCCGGCGATCAGGGTCTCGTAGGCGGCGAAGAAGCGGTCGTTGGTCCTGCCGTCGAGGGAGATGAGGGAAAGATCGCCCATCTCGGTGCTCGCCGCGCGCGGCGCGCCGGCCCAGGTGGCCGCGAAGTCCTCCGCCAGGAAATCCGCCGCGCCGGCGCCTTCGAGCCGCAGCATGAAGTCGGCCCAGGCGAAGTTGTGGTCGCTGAAGTTCACGCCGCCGAGCCAGGCGATATCGTCGGCGACGATCAGCTTTTTATGGCAGCGGGCCGGATAGTTGCTCATCAGCGGGCCGAAGGGGTTGGTCACGCGCACGCCGACCCCGCCCCGGCTGAGATCGGCGAACATCGCGGCGGTGGCCTCGACCTCACGGCGAAGCTCGGGCGGCGGCCGCTTGCGCGGCCCCGCCACCCAACGGTCGCTGATCACGGCGCGGGAGTAGGCGTCCACCAGCACCCGCCGGTCGGGCGCGACGCTCGCGGCGATGGCGGCGGCGACGGGAAGCCCTGCCGCGTCGCCTTCGAATGTCATGGCCTGGACGAGCACACGGCGACGGGCCCCAGCGATGTCGCCGGCCGCCCGGCGCCAGAAGGCGGGCGCGCCCACATGCAGCTCGTATCCGGTCAAGCCCGTTGCCTCACCCCGTCCGCCCCGGCTAGAAGCCGCTAACTGTTGCGGGCCCGGGGCATAGCATGGACGAACCTTTGCGCGTCATGCTGCTGCTGTCGCACCTGCACGGCGGCGGCGCGGAGCGCGTGGCGGTGCATCTGGCCAATCGCTGCGATCCCGAGCGCTTTGACGTCCGCCTGGGCCTGCTGCGCCGAGCTGGACCCTTCCTCGCCGAAGCCGATCCGACCCGCGTCGACGCCTCGCCGATCGGCCAGAATCTGCTCGTCTTCGAGGGCCACAACTCCGGCTTTTACCGTCCGGACAGGCTGCTGACGGCGATCGCGCTGGCCCCGGTGAACATCGCCCGGATGATTCGCGCCCACCGCCCGCACGTGGTGATGAGCTTTCTCAAGGGCATGAGCCTGCTGACTTGGCCGGTGCTCGCCGGCATGGGCGACGACCGGCCGGTGTGGATCGCGCGCGAGGGCAACAACACCGACGCGGTGATCGACGACGAACTCGCCAATCCCGCCGCGCGCGCGGTGGTGCGGGCCATCACCCGCCGGGCCTATCGTCGCGCCGACTGTTTCCTCGCCAATTCGCACGAGATGGCGGCCGGCCTCACCGCGCGCCTGGCCCTCGACCCGGCGCGGGTCAGGGTGGTCCACAATCCGGTCGACATCGCCGCCGTGCAGCGCCAGGCGCGGGCGAGACCGCCGAGGCCGGGTGGACGACCTTACATCGTGACGGTCGGCCGGCTGGAGCACCAGAAGGGCCACGATCTTCTGCTCAAGGCCTTCGCCGACAGCGGCGCGGCTGCCGGCCACGACCTGGTCATCGTCGGCCGCGGCTCTCTCGAGGCGGAGCTGAGGCGCCAGGCCGCCGGCCTCGGCATCGCGGACCGGGTGAGTTTTGTCGGTTTCGACGACAATCCCTGGGCCTGGGTGGCTGGCGCCCGGCTGTTCGTGCTGCCCTCGCGGTGGGAAGGCTTCCCCACCGCCCTGGTCGAGGCCCTGGTCTGCGGCGCCCCGGCCCTGGTCACGGCCTGCGACTTCGGCCCGGCCGAGGTGGTCGAGCACGGCCGGAGCGGCTGGGTGGTCCCGCCGAACGACGCGGCGGCGTTCGGCGCCGCCATGACGGCGCTGCTGGCCCATCCGGACCGGCTGGCGGCCTTCGCGGCGGCCGGTCCGGCGCGCGCCGCGCAGTGGGACATCGAGCCCATGGTTGGGGCCTACGAGGATCTGTTCCTGGAACAGGCGGGCCGAGAGCCTTCGGCCGCCGCTCTCAGAAAGGCTGCCTAGGCCGGCAGCCGTTCAGCCTGGTCGAAGGCGACGGGGTCGTCGACATCGAGCCAGAACCGGTCGCCGACATCGAAGACCCGCGCGAGGCCCCGGGTGGCGAGCCGCCGCATGCCTTCGGAAATTCCGCCGGCGCCGCCGGCCGTGACGTCCTCGCAGACGCCCTCGATCAAGGCGTGACAGGCCAGGAAGACGCCGGTGTCGAAGGCGTCGTAGGGCGACAGGTGCTTGCCGATGGCCAGAATACGGCCCGTCCTGTCCGTGCGCACGCGGGTGACGTCGTCGAGGTCGACGAGCGGATTGCCGAGCCGCCGGTCCACCGCCAGCACCACCTCGTCGGGAGCGACCTCGACCTTGGTCAGATCACGGAAGATCGACGGATCGACCAGATGGTCGGACATCATCAGCACGAACCGCGCTTCGAGCGCCGTCGCGGCGGCGGCTACCGAGACGCCGTTGGGGCCCCTCCAGTCGGGATTGAACACTGTGGTGATGCGGTGGCCGCGTCGAACCGCCAGGTCCGCGAGGAAGGCCTCGACGCGCGCCGCCTCGTAGCCGGTCACCACCACGAAATCGCTGATGCCGCCCGCACAGGCGTTATCGATCACGCGCTCGATGAGCGGCTTTCCGTTGATCTGGGCCAGCGGCTTCGACGGAGCGACGGTGCGGAGCCGCAGCCCCTGGCCCGCCGCGACGATAAGACCCTGCACGCCGCGCCTACTGGGCGGCGACCTGGACCTCGGGGCCGATGAACGCCTCGGTCAGCTTCTGAGCCTCGTCGTCGGTGAACTGCACCGGCGGGTGCTTGCAGAAGAAGGCCGAAGGTCCGATCACCGCGCCCGAGAATCCGCGCTCCATCGCCAGCTTGCAGCAGCGGATGGCGTCGATCACCACGCCGGCTGAATTGGGCGAGTCCTCCACCGACAGGCGCACCTCGATGTTCATCGGCACGTTGCCGAACAGGGCGCCCTCGAGCCGCAGGAAACAGAGCTTGTTGTCGTTGAGCCACGGCACATAGTCGCTGGGGCCGACGTGGATGTTGTCGTCGGCCAGCCGGGCGGCCATGACCGACTGCACCGCCTCGGTCTTGGAGATCTTCTTCGAGGCCAGGCGGCCGCGGTCCATCATGTTGAGGAAGTCGGTATTGCCGCCGGTGTTGAGCTGGTAGGTGCGGTCCATGCGCACGCCCCGCTGACGCATCAGGTTGGTCAGCGCCCGGTGGACGATCGTGGCCCCGAACTGGGCCTTGATATCGTCGCCGATGATCGGCAGGCCGCAGGCCTTGAAGCGCTCTTCCCATACGGGATCGCTGGCGATGAACACCGGCATGCAGTTGACGACGCCGACGCCCGCCTCGAGGGCGCATTCCATGTAGAACTTCACCGCGTCTTCCGAGCCTACCGGCAGGAAGTTGACCAGCACCTCGGCGCCGGCCTCGCGCAGCGCCTCGACCACGGCGGCCTTGTCGGGCTCGGGTTCGGAGGCGCGAACGAAACTGCGGTCGGCGGGCATTTCGGCCATGTGCTCGGCGATGCCGTCGAGCACCGCGCCCATGCGAACCGTGATCCCGCTTTCAGGGACCTCGGAGAACACGGCGGTGCAATTCGGCTTGGCGAAAATCGCTTTGGAAAGGTCGGCGCCGACCTTCCTCTGGTCGACGTCGAACGCCAGAACGAACTCGATGTCGCTCGGATCGTATCCGCCCAGATTCCAGTGCATGAGACCGACAGTGTTGTCGTTCGCCGCCCGGTAATACGCCACGCCTTGAACCAGCGAGCTCGCGCAATTGCCCACTCCGACAATCGCCGCGCGAATCTTCTTCATTCCTCGTCCCTTCTGGGATGCAATCTGCGCGGGCGCGAACCGTCCCCCTGAGATTCACGCTAGCCTTTGCGGGCTGGTGTCACAAGACTGCCATAAGCAAACCGCCTGTGGAGACCAACACCCCCGTGATGTCAATCGTCTCTGAGACGCCCGCGCAAATTGCCCCTGGCCGACCGCGCGAGATCGAATCGCCCAGCAATCTCTACTTCATCCACCCGCTGTCCCGGGCGATCGCCGGCGGCCTGGCCAGAACGCCGGTGACGCCAAATCAGGTGTCTGTGGCGGGACTCGCCGCCGCCGGGGCGGCCGGACTGTGCTACCTGGAACTTGCCTGGCCGTGGAACGCGTTCGTCGGCTTCGCCTGCCAATTTTCCTGGCACGTGCTCGACGGCGCCGACGGCGACCTCGCACGACGCACGGGCCGGGCCTCGCCGATCGGCGAGCTGGTCGACGGCGTCTGCGACCATGCCGGCCAGTTCCTGATCTACATTCCCCTCGTCTACCTGGCGATGCGCCATCTTGGGTCCTGGGTCTGGGAGGTGGCCTGGGCCGCAGGCGCCGCCCATTTCCTCCAGGCCAACGCCTACGAGACAGGCCGCAAGGCCTATCGCCGGTTCGTTTACGGCGCGGCGTGGATGCGCCAGACCGGGGCGGGGAAACGTGGCCTCGGCGCGAGCCTGGCGTGGGTCTACCTCCGGTTCTCCGACCTGCTCAATCCTGGCGAAGCGGCTGTGGAGCGAGCCATGGCGGCCGCCCCGCCCGAGCTCGGCCGGCGGCTCTACCGCGAGGCCTTCGAGCCTTTGGTCAAGGCCAGTGGGGTGCTCTCCATGAACACCCGCACCTTCGCGGTGTTCGTCGCGGTGCTCATCGAGCGGCCGCTATGGTTCTTCCTGTTCGAACTGACCGTGCTCAACCTGGCGCTTATCGCGGTCGCGATCTGGCGCGCGCGGACGAGCGCCGCCCTGGTCCGCAAGCTTTCCTAGATTCAAATGGTTGAGCGCGTTCTCATCGCAAAGCCGGCGCCCGGTTTGGGCAACGCACTCTAGGCGGCCGCGGCCCCGAACTGCAGCCGGGCCAGGCGCGCATAGAGGCCGCCGCGGGCGATGAGGTCGGCGTGGCGGCCCTGCTCGACCACCCGGCCCGCGTCCATGACCACGATCCGGTCGGCCTCGAGCACCGTCGCCAGGCGGTGAGCGATGATCAGGGTGGTGCGACCGACCATGGCTTCATGCAGGGCGGTCTGAACCAGGCGCTCGCTCTCGGCGTCGAGGGCGCTGGTCGCCTCGTCGAGCAGCAGGATCGGCGCGCCGCGCACCAGGGCCCGGGCGATGGCGATCCGCTGGCGCTGGCCGCCCGATAGCTGCTTGGCCCGCTCACCCATCAGGGTGTCGAAGCCGTGCGGCAGGCGGGACAGAAACCCCTCCGCCTGGGCGGCCCTGGCGGCAGCGCGAATCTCCGAGTCCACGGCCCCTGTGCGGCCAAAGGCGATGTTGTCCGACGCCGAGGAGGAGAACAGCGGCGCGTCCTGGGCCACGAAAGCGACGCGGGCCCGGGCGGCCTGAGGATCGGCCTCGCGCAGGTCTACCCCGTCGATCCGCACGATCCCCGCGTTGGGGTCATAGAAGCGTAGGAGCAGGCGGAAGACGGTGCTCTTGCCCGAACCGGACGGCCCCACCAGAGCGACGCGTTCGCCGGGGCGCACTTCGAGGTCGAAGTCGTCCAGAGCCGCCGTCTCGCGGCCCGGATAGATGAAACGGACATGCTCGAGGCGGACCTCGCCGCGGGCCGGGAAGGGCAGGGGCGTCGGGCGGGCCGGCGCGGCGATGGCCGGCGTCGTCGCCATCATGTCGAAGACGCGCTCGGCGGCCCCGGAGGCTTTCTGGATCTGGCTCCAGACCTCGGAAAGGTCGCGCACGCTGGTCGCCGCAACGAAGGCCAGGACCAGAAGTTGGAACAGCATGCCCGGTTGCAGGGTGTGGTGGACGATGACCGCCAGGGCCGACTCGTAGAGCAGCAGCAGCATGCCGGCCAGGATCAGCGCGATCATCAGGCAGGACATCAGGCCGCTGACCCGCAGGCGGGCGCGCGAGGCCAGGAAGGCGCGCTCGATGGCGACGTTGAAGCGGGCGGCGATCAGCTCCTCCTGGCCGAAGGCCTGCACCGTATCGATCGCCTCGAGGCCCTCGCCGGCGTGACCGACAGCTTCGGCGAAGCGGTCCTGGGCTCTGACCGAGAGGCGCTGGATGCGGCGCCCGACGAGGAAGAGGGGCGTCAGCAGCAGCGGGATCAGCACCAGGATCAGGCCGGTGATGTTCGGGCTGAGCAGCACCATCCAGGCGATGGCGCCGGCGAGCGTGATGGCGTTGCGCAAAGCGCCCGGCAGGATGATGCCGACCGTGCCCTCGACGATGGTCATGTCGGTGGTGAGCCTGGAAAGCACTTCGCCGGTCTTGAGGTTGCGGAAGTTGGCGAGGTCCAGCCCCAGGATGTGGCGGAAGACGTCCTGGCGCAGATCGGCGATGATCCGTTCGCCGAGCTTGTAGGTGAAATAGAGCCGGAGGCCGGTCGTCACCGCGAGGATCCCGGCCAGGCCGCCCAAAGCCAGGAACACGTGCTGCAGTTCGATACGGTTGTGCGGCTTGACCACCACCGCCATGACCATCTGCGGTCCGGCGGTCATGGCCAACAGGGCGCCGGACGACAGTATCAGGAACAGCAATCCCAGCGCCGTGTCCGGCCAGTGGCGCAGCAGGAGTGGCCAGAGTCTGGCCAGCGCTTTGCCTGGGCGCACGCCTCCGGCCGCCGTCATCCTTGCCTCTTCCTCAGGCGCCGCTCGACGTGCGCCGCCCTTATCGACTATCAGACCCCCGACGATGGCGATATGGATGCGCTCTCCCCGCCCCGCCGGGCGCCCATCTTTACGCGAACATTCGCAAGCGGACGAGACGACTTGACACCAACGCCCACCGCGCCCGACCGCACCCTCCGGCCCGTGGACTTTGCGACGCTCAGCGAAGCGCTGGACGGGGCCGCCCAAGGGCCGACCGGGATCAACATCCATTCCACCCGTGGCGAGCTTGTCGAGGTGTTGCCCTACGCCAAGCTGCGCGAGCAGGCGGTGGCCATGGCCGCCGGTTATCTGGCCCTCGGACTGGAGCCCGGCGACCGGGTGGCGCTGGCGGCGGATTCGACCGGCGATTTCCTGCGCGCGTTCTTCGCCTGCCAGTACGCCGGCCTCGCGCCCACACCCACGCCCTTGCCTGCGCCCCTCGGCGGCAAGGACGCCTATGTCGAGCATATCCGCCGCATGCTCGTCTCGGGCGCCGCCCGCGCCGCCTTCGCGCCGGCCGAGCTTGCCGCCTGGTTCGCCGAAGCCGCCGCAGGCCTGCCGCTGATCGCCGCCGGCGCCTGGGGCGAATTGCCGCAGACCGGCGACCGCGCCCTGCCGGCGCCCGACCCCGATGGCCTGTGTTATCTCCAGTATTCGTCGGGCAGCACGCGCTTCCCGGTCGGGGTCGCGGTTACCCAGAGCGCTCTCGCCGCCAATGTTCTGGCCATTGGCGGGCCGGGCGGACTCTCCGTCCGGGCCGCCGACCGGGCGGTCTCCTGGCTGCCGCTCTATCACGACATGGGCCTCATCGGCATGCTGCTCACCGGCATGGCGTTTCAGGTCAGCATCGACCTGATGCCCACGGCCGCCTTCGTGCGGCGGCCGTCGCTCTGGCTCGATCTGATCTCCGAGCGCAGGGGTTCGATCACCTACGCGCCGACCTTCGGCTACGATCTCGCCGCCCGTCGCGCCGCGGCGCTCAACCTCGCTGACTACGATCTCTCGTCCTGGCGTATCGCCGGAGTCGGCGGCGACATGGTGCGGCCAGGGCCCCTGCGGGCGTTCGCCGAGGCCCTGGCGCCGGCCGGCTTCAATCCGGCCGCCTTTGTCGCCAGCTACGGCATGGCCGAGGCGACTCTGGCCCTGACCCTGACCCAGCCCGGACAGGGGCTGCGCGTCGACGCCGCCGACCTCGAGCGGCTCGAACAGGCCAAGGTGGCCGGGCCGGTCCGACCCGGCGGCCGGGCGCGCGAGTTCGCCCTGTGCGGCAAGGTGCTCGCCGGCCACCGCCTCGAAGTGCGGGCGGAGGGCGGCCAGGTGTTGCCCGAGCGCGGCGTCGGCCGCATCTTCGCCAAGGGGCCCAGCTTGATGAAGGCCTACTACGGCGCGCCGGAGGAGACCCGCCGGGTGCTCTCCGCCGATGGCTGGCTCGACACCGGCGACCTCGGCTACCGCCTGGGCGAAGAGATCGTGATTACCGGTCGAGCCAAGGACCTGATCATCGTCAACGGTCGCAACGTCTGGCCGCAGGACCTGGAATGGACCGCCGAGCGCCAGGTCGAGGCTCTGCGCAGCGGCGATGTGGCGGCCTTCCAGGTGGCCGCCGACGACGGCGACAAGGTGGTCGCCCTGGTGCAATGCCGGACGCGTGAGTCGGACAAGCGCGCCGCGCTCAAGGCCAGCGTGGCCGGGATCCTGCGCGCCGCGCACGGAGTGGAGGTGGACGTGGTTCTGGCTCCGCCACACAGCCTGCCGCAGACCTCCTCGGGCAAGCTCAGCCGGTCGCGCGCCCGCACGCTCTACCTGAGCGGCGCGTTCGACGACCAGACGCAGACCGTCGCGGTCTAGGAACCTTGCCCCTCGCCGCGCTGGCCGGCGCTTCCGGCTTTCTCGGCCGCCGCCTCGTTCATGCCCTGCAAGCTCGCGGCTGGCGGGTGCGCGCCCTGGTGCGCCGGGAGGCGGACTCGGCGGCGCTTTCAGCCGAGGGCGCCGAGACGCTGCGCGGCGACCTCCTCGACGCCGACAGCCTGGCGCGACTCCAGGACGGCGCCGACGCGGCGATCAACTGCGCCGGACTGATCAAGGCGCGCGATCTCGCCGCCTTCCTGGCCGTCAATCGCGACGGCGCGGCGCGATTCGCCCAGGCTTCGACCGCCCGGCAGGTGCTGGTCTCCAGTCTCGCCGGCCGCGAGCCGCAGCTTTCCGCCTATTCGGCCAGTAAGCGAGCCGGCGAGGAGGCGGCCCTCGCGGTCGCCGGCGATCGGCTGGCGGTGATCCGGCCGCCGGTGATCTATGGGCCGGGTGATCGCGAGACCCTGCAGCTATTCCGCTTCGCAGCCCGTTCCTCGCTCGCGCCCGTGCCCGGTCAGGCCGCCGCGCGCCTGGCCATGGCCCACGCCGACGACGTGGCGGCCGCCGTCGTCGACCTCGTCGATCGGCCTTCGCTCACCGGGACCTGGGCCGTGGGCGGCGAACGGCCGAGCGGCTATGGGTGGGAGGAGGTCGCCCGCGCGGCTTGGGGGGCCGTCGGTCGACCGCCACGGATCATCCGCCTGCCCGGCTGGAGCCTGATGGCCGCGGGCGCCGTTTCCGAGCTGACGGCGCCGTTCCAGCGCGCCGCGCCGATCTTCACCCGGGGCAAGGCGCGGGAAGTTCTGCACGGCGATTGGGCAATCTCGCCGCCGGAGCTGGCGCCGGGCGCGCCGGCCGCTCGCTACACGCTGGAGGCGGGGTTCGCCGACGCCGTGGCGTGGTATCGCGCCGCCGGCTGGCTGTAAGGAACATTTCGCAATTCGCCTCGGTCGGCCTAAATCGGCCCGATAGCGCGCGGTTGAAGCTGCGGCCGCAAAGCTGTTACGGTGGTCGATGACTCTATGAGCCGGCGGCAGTGGGGTGAAGACGAGGGGATGCGGCAAATCCGGCAATTAGCTTTAGTGGAAGATACGGTGGAACCACCCGAACACGTTACGCGCGAGGACATCTCCACCATCTTCGGACAGGTCCTGGGTCATCCGGTCCATGTCGACGATCGCACAGACATTGTCGACGACCTTGGGATGGACTCTCTGGGGGTGATGAATTTCGTCATGGCGATCGAAGACTTCTATGATATTTCGATCCCTCTCGATCGGATCGCCCAGATTCAGACGGTCGGTGATCTGATACACGCGGTCGAAGACCTGCGCAGCGGGACCCATCAATGACAATACTCGCCAAACATGCGGCCCAGCGCGCCGTCTACGAGACCCTGCATTCGCACGGACTGGACGTGAAGTTCGACGAAGTGCTCTCGCCGACCGAAGGGATGCTGGACGGCCGGCGGACGATTCTGCTCGGGACGAACAATTACCTGGGTCTGACCTTCGATCCGGAATGCATCGAGGACGCGATCGAAGCCACGCGCAGGCAGGGCACGGGCACAACCGGCTCGCGGGTGCTCAACGGCACCTACGACGGCCACATCCGCCTGGAACAGGCGCTGGCCGACTTCTACGGCCGACAGCACGCCATGGTGTTCAGCACCGGCTACCAGGCCAACCTCGGCGTGCTTTCGGCGCTGGTCGGACGCGGCGACCACCTGTTGCTCGACGCCGACAGTCACGCCAGCATCTACGACGGCTCGCGTCTGGGTCATGGGGAGGTGATTCGCTTCCGCCACAACAATCCGGACGATCTCTACAAGCGCTTGCGCCGCCTGTCCGGACAACCCGGCGACCGGCTGATCGTGGTCGAGGGCATCTATTCCATGCTCGGCGACACCGCCCCGCTGAAGGAGATCGCGGCGGTGAAGCGCGAGATGGGCGCCTATCTGCTGGTCGACGAGGCCCATTCGCTGGGCGTGCTCGGCGAGACCGGTCGCGGCCTCGCCGAAGCGGCGGGGGTGGAGGCCGACGTCGATTTCATCGTCGGCACTTTCTCCAAAAGCCTTGGCAGCGTCGGCGGCTTCTGCGTCTCCGACAGCCCGGACTTCGACGTCCTGCGCATGGTCTGCCGGCCCTACATGTTCACCGCCTCGCTGCCGCCGGGCATCATTGCCTCGACGCTCAAGGCGCTCTCGCGGATCCGCAGCGAACCCTCCCTGCGTGCGAACCTGCGGCGCAACGCCCAGCGCCTCTACGACGGTCTGCTGGCCCTGGGTTTCGAAACCGGTCCGGAGCCGAACCCGATCGTCGCGCTGACCATGCCCAACCAGGATACCGCCGTGGCGTTCTGGAAGATGGCGCTGGAAGCCGGCCTCTACGTCAATCTGGCCATCCCACCGGCCACGCCCACCGACGTGTGCCTGTTGCGCACCAGCGTGAGCGCGGCCCACTCCCAGGCCCAGATCGACACGGCCCTGGCGATTTTCGAGGATGTTGGCCGCCGGCTCGGATTCCTCGACGCCCAGAAACGGCGCGCCGGCGGAGCCGCCTGACCACGTGACTTCTCTGGCGCTCGCCGCCCCCACCGCGCGAAAGACCACCTGGCGGCCATCGATTCTCGACGGCTACCTGCTGCGCATGCTCGCCATGCCGGCGTTCGGCGTGCTGGGCGTGACCCTGGTCGCCTTCCTGCTCGACCAGACGCTGCACCTCATCAATGAGCTCGAAGCCAACGGCGCGCGCATCGGCTACCTGTTCGGGCTGGTGTCCAACCTGGTCCCCTACCAGCTGGGCCTGGCTCTGCCGGCCGCGTTCTGCGTGGCCATGTTCATCGTCATCGCGCGGCTGGGCGATGATTCGGAACTCGACGCGATTCTGGCCGGCGGCGTGTCTTTCACCCGCATCGCCGCGCCGCTGGTGGCCGTGGGCGTGGTGCTGGGGATCGTCAGCCTGCTGATCTCGGGCTTCCTCCAGCCCTATAGCGCCTTCGGCTACCGGGCGGTGCTCAACGCCGCCACTCAGGCCGGATGGACGGCCCAGCTCGACCCGCAGATGTTCATCAACGCCGGGCCCGACTTCACCATCACCGCCGACGAGGTCGACGCCACCGGCCGGCAGCTGAAGGGCGTCTTCATCCGCCGCGCCTCGCCGCACGGGGAGACGGTGGTCACCGCCGAGCGCGGCGCCCTCGCCCTGAAGCCGGACGGCAAGACGACCGACCTCAATCTCTCCGGCGGCCTCATTCTCAGCGATACGCCCCACGGTGAGCGCCTGCTTCGCTTCCAGGGCTTCAACGACCAGCAGCTCCTCAGCAACGATCAACGCCTGGCGCCGCGGGGCGGCAGCGAAGCGGAGCTGACCCTCCCCGAGCTGGTCGGTGAAGCCCAGCGTCCGGACTCGCTGATCCCCAGGCGCGTGCTCCTGGCCGAACTCTATTCCCGCATCGCCCGCGCCCTGGCCGTGCCCTTCCTGCCGCTCCTCGCCCTGCCGCTGGCCATGGCCGTCAAGCGCGGCCGGCGCACGCCCGGCATGATCGTCGGCGCGGTGGTGTTGGTGGCGTTCCACCACGGGGTGACGCTCTGCAAGGGCCTCGCCGACTCCGGCGCGGTCGATCCGCTGATCAGCATCGGCGGCCTGTTCCTCGTCCAGGCCGGATTTGGCGTCTGGCTGTTCATGTCCAGCCGCCGCCGCCCGGGCGAGACGCCGCTTTCGGGTCTCTTCCGGCGATTCGAGCAGCTCTTCGACCGGCGCAGCAAGACTCCGGCCGGGGCGATACGCGCCCGCGGCTCGCTGGGGATCTCCGCCTATCTGACCCGGATCATGGCGGTGCGGACCGCCGCGGCGGGCGTGGCGATGATCGGCCTGCTGCAACTGATCGACCTGCTCGAGCGGACGAACGATCTCCTGGCCCGGGGCGGGGCGCTCCAGATCCTTCGCTACATGGTCCTGCGCCTGCCCTACATGTTCGAGCAGGTGGCCCCCTTCGCGGTCCTGGCCGGCGCGCTCTTCACCTTCTCCCAGCTGGCGCGCAACAGCGAGCTGGTGGTGATGCGGATCAGCGGTCTCTCGCTGCTGCAGATTTTCCGCCGCACCCTGCCGGTGGCCCTGGCGGTGGCCGCGCTCGACCTCGTCGTGGCCGACCAGGTGACCCCGCGGGCCGAGCAGGCTCTGGCTACCTGGTGGGCGGAGAGCGCGCCAGGGCAGCAGGTCAAGACTCACGAGCGCTGGTTCCGCATCGACGGTGACGTCGTCCTCGCCCGGGCCGGGGCGCCCAACGGCCGTTCCATGCGCGGGGTGTCGATCTATGATCGCGACAGCGGTCAGCAGCTCGTTCGGCGGATCGAGGCCACTCAGGCCGTCTGGACCGGCCATGGCTGGCGGCTGGACAACGCCACGGTGACCGACCTGCGCCAGGACCATGCCGACCGGATGACCGTCAGCGCCATGGACTGGCCGACGACCCTGCGTCCGGCCGATACCGCGCGCCTGTTCGCCGGGGCCTACGAGATGACGTCAGAGGCCGCCTACCGCTCGCTGTTCGGCAAGGGGCCGATCGCCCAGAGCCCGAGCGAGTTCCAGACCCGGCTCTACCGCACCCTGGCCGAGGCCCTGGCCCCGCTGATCATGCTCCTGTTCGCCCTGCCCACGGCGCTGGGCTACGCGCGCAGCAACCGCACCATCCCGGTTGTCCTGGGCCTCTGCTTCGGCCTGTTCTATCTGGTGACCGACGGTATCCTCACGGCCATGGGCCAGACGGGCGTCCTGCCGCCGTGGGCCGCGGCCTGGGGCGCGCCGGTGGCCTTCGCTGCGGGCGCGGTCAGTTTCCTCCTCTACGCCGAGGGATAGCCACATGCCGGTCGATATCGTTCCAGTCGTCACCAAGGCCGAGCTCGAACGGTTCATCCGTGTGGCCATGCGCCTGGGCGAAGGCGACCCGAACTACATCGCGCCCTTGATGTACGAGCGCCGCGAGGCGCTCTCGCCCAAGGTCAATCCGTTCTTCCAGCACGCGGACTGGCAGTTCTGGCTGGCGGTGAAGGACGGTCGCGATGTCGGCCGCATCAGCGCCCAGATCGACCACCTAGCCAAGACCGATCCGGCGGCGCCGGACGGCTTCTTCGGCCTGATCGCCGCCGAGGACGACCCGGAAATCTTCGCCGCCCTCCTGAAGACGGCTGAGGACTGGCTGCGGGCCAAGGGCCGGGCGCGGATCATCGGCCCGCTCAATCTGTCGATCAACGAGGAGGTCGGCCTGCTCGTCGACGGCTTCGACACCCCGCCGATGCTGATGATGGGCCACGACGGGCGCTGGACGGGCCGTCGGATCGAGGAACAAGGCTACGCCAAGGCCAAGGACGTCTACGCCTACATCTCCGGCGTCCCGGTCTTTCCGCCGGCGGTCGAGATCCGGCTCCGCCGGCCGCCGCCGTTGGGGGTGGTGATCCGGCCGATCAACATGAAGGACTTCGACGGCGAGGTGCGCACCCTCGTCGATATCTGGAACGACGCCTGGGCGGGCAACTGGGGCTTCGCGCCGATCACCGAGGCCGAGACGCGGCACCTCGGCGAATCGCTCAAGCTGCTGCTGCACCCCAGGCTGATCTGGTTCGTGGAGATCGACGGCGAGGCGGCCGGCTTCGGCGCCCTGCTGCCCAACCTCAACGACGCCATCTTCGACCTGAAGGGCAAGCTCGCCCCGTTCGGCTGGGCCAAGCTGCTATGGCGGCTGAAGGTCAAGGGCGTGAAGCGCGGCCGCGTGCCGCTCATGGGCGTCAAGCGCAAGTTTTCGCACGACGCGCGGGGCGCTTTCGCGCCGTTCATGATCCTGGAGGCTTTCCGGCGCGAAGCGGTGAAGCTTGGCATCACCGAGGCGGAATATTCCTGGATCCTCGAGGACAACATGCCCATGCGGCACATCCTCGAGGCCTTCGGCGCCCGCATCTACAAGACCTACCGGCTGTACGGGAAGTCGCTCGCGGCTTGAGGCCGTCTTCGCCGCCTGATACCGCGCCGGAAAACAACTCGCGGGGGTGGATATGGGCAAGGCCTTGATGAGCGGCGCGGCGATCACCGCCCTTTCGGCGGGACTCGCCTGGGCTCAGCCGGCCGCGCCGCCGTGGATGAATCCCAAGCTGTCGCCCGACCGGCGGGCCGAGCTCATCCTCGGCCAGATGACGCTCGAGGAGCAGATGTCGCTCCTGACCACCGACGTCCCAGCGTTCATGAAGAACCGGCCGGACGGCGTGCCGACCTCGGCCGGCTACATGCGCGGCATACCGCGGCTGGGCGTGCCGCCGCTGTTTGAGAGCGACGCCAGCCTCGGCGTCGCCAACGCCACCCGCAAGAACGACGACGCTACGGCGCTGCCGTCCGGCCCGGCCATCGCCGCCACCTTCGACCCTGACCTCGCCTTCGCCGGCGGGGCGATGATCGGCAAGGAGGCGCGGCAGAAGGGCTTCAACGTGCTGCTGGCCGGCGGGGTCAACCTGATCCGCGATCCGCGCGGCGGCCGCGGCTTCGAGTACCTCGGCGAAGATCCGCTGCTGGCCGGGGTCATGGATGGCGCGGCCGTGCGGGGCGTGCAGAGCCAGGGCGTGATCTCCACGGTCAAGCACTTCGCGCTCAACGACCAGGAGACGGCCCGCATGGCGCTCGATGTGCGCATCGACCCGGCCGCGGCGCGCGAGTCGGATCTGCTCGCCTTCGAGATCGCCGTCGAGGACGGCAAGCCGGGCTCGGTGATGTGCGCCTATCAGAGGGTAGCCGGGTCCTACGCCTGCGAGAACGACGCCCTGCTGAACGGCGTGCTCAAGAAAGACTGGAGCTGGCCGGGCTTCGTGATGTCCGACTGGGGCGCGGTGCATTCGGTCATCGCCGCCAATGCTGGCCTCGACCAGGAATCCGGCAAGCAAGTCGACCAGCTGGTCGGCAAGACTGTCTGGTTCGAGGCGCTGCTGAAATCGGCCGTCGACCGCAACGAGGTGCTGCCGAGCCGGATCCACGACATGGATCGCCGCATCCTGCGCAGCATGTTCGCCGCGGGCCTGTTCGACCGTCCGCTCACGCCCAGCGGCCTCGACACCTCGGCCGACGCCAAGATCGCCGAGCGCATCGCCGAAGGCGGCATCGTTCTCTTGAAGAACGACGGCGACCTGCTGCCGCTGGCTGGGACGAAGATCGCGGTCATCGGCGGGCAGGCCGATATCGGCGTGCTGTCCGGCGGCGGTTCCTCGCAAGTGATCCCGCTGGGCTCGATTCACCAGAAGTTTCCCAAGGGTGCGCCGCCCTGGGGCCAGGGGGTCATCTGGCATCCCGCCCCGCCCTTGAAGGCGATCCAGGCCAGGCGCGGGGATGTGGTCTTCGCCGACGGGGCCGATCCGGCCGCCGCAGCGGCTCTGGCCAAGGGCGCCGACGTCGCGGTGGTCTTCGCCACCCAGTGGTCGACCGAAGGCGCGGATGTGGAAATGTCCCTGCCGAACGGTCAGGACGCCCTGATCGCGGCCGTGGCGGTGGCCAATCCGCACACCGTGGTGGTGCTGGAAACCGGCGGGCCGGTGCTGATGCCTTGGCTGGGTAAGGTCGGCGCGGTGGTCGAGGCCTGGTACCCGGGCTCGGGCGGCGGCGAGGCGATCGCCCGCGTGCTGCTCGGCGAAGCGAGCCCCTCAGGCCGCCTGCCGGAAACCTTCCCTGCCAGCGAAGCCCAGCTGCCGCGGCCGCAACTGCCCGGCGCCAAGCCCACCGGGTCCGGCCTCCTCACCGGTCCGGACACGGCCCCGATCACCGTCACCTATGACGAAGGCTCCGACGTCGGCTACCGCTGGTTCGCCCGCACCGGGGCCAAGCCGCTGTTTCCGTTCGGATATGGACTGACCTACACGCGCTTCACCTACGATGGCCTCAAGGTCGCGGGTGGCGACACCGTCAAGCTCAGCTTCACGGTGACCAATGCCGGCCCCCGGGCGGGCACGGAGACCGCCCAGGCCTATCTCACGGCCGAGCCGGGACGCACGCAGGCGCGTCTGATCGGCTGGAAGCGCGTGACCCTGAAATCCGGCGCAAGCCAGCGCGTGACCATCATCGCCCCGGCCCGCCTGCTGGCTAGCTGGAGCGAGGCGGATCACGCCTGGCGCGTGGCCGGCGGGGCCTACAGCGTCGCCGTCGGCCCCAACGCCGCCGAGGCCGCGCTCACCGGCGAGGGAAACGTCAAGGCCGCGATGCTGAAGCCCTGAGCGGTCTTGCATGGCATCGACCGCGCCGGGCTGCGGCCCCCTCCACCCCTTCGGGGTCCCCCTCCCGCAGGGGGGGAGGAGAGGGTCAGCGCGAATCCTCTCTCCCCCCTCTGGGGAGTACGGCCGAAGGCCGGGAGGGGGGTCAACTGACCCGCCCTGCTTAGCGGGCCTTCTCAAGCCTCGTGCAGGGTCTCGCCGTGGACGGCCATGTCCAGGCCCTCCAGTTCGTCGTCGTCGGAGAGGCGCAAGCCGGTGGTGTACTTGCAGACCATGAGGATCAGGAAGGTGACGACGCCCGACCAGACGATGGTGCCGACGCAGCCGTAAAACTGGGTCAGCGCGCTGTGGACCTTGCCGGCGGCATTGATCGCCTCGTCGGCGAAGACGCCGGTCAGGATCGCGCCGATGAAGCCGCCGACGCCGTGCACGCCAAAGGCGTCCAGGCTGTCGTCGTACTTGAAGATGCGCTTCAGATAGACGGCCGACAGATAGCAGCCGACCCCCGCCGCCACGCCGATGAAGAAGGCGCCGTTGGGGTCCACGAAGCCGGAGGCCGGGGTCACGGCGACGAGGCCAGCCACGGCCCCTGAGGCGAGGCCGAGCATGGTCGGCTTCTTGGAGACGATCCACTCGGCGAACATCCACGCCAGCCCCGCGGCCGCCGTGGCGATCTGGGTGTTGGCCATGGCCGCGCCGGCCAGGGCGTTGGCGGCGGTGGCCGAGCCGGCGTTGAAGCCGAACCAGCCGACCCACAAGAGGCTGGCGCCGATCATCGTGTAGACGAGATTGTTGGGGGCCATGTTGTCATGGCCGAGCCCTTTGCGCTTGCCGAGCACCAGGGCGCAGACCAGACCGGCCACGCCGGCGTTGATGTGCACCACCGTGCCGCCGGCGAAGTCGAGCACGCCGATCTTGGCCCCCAGGAAGCCGCCGCCCCACACCCAGTGGGCGATCGGCGCATAGACCAGGATCGACCACAGGGTCATGAACAGCAGCAGGGCCGAGAACTTCATCCGTTCGGCGAACGCCCCGCAGATCAGCGCCGGGGTGATGATCGCGAACGTCATCTGGAACATCATGTAGACGTATTCGGGGATGGTCACCGGCGAGCCGGCGATCTGATAGGGCTTGTCCATGGTGACGTTCTTCAGGAACACGTCGCCGAGGCCGCCCCAGAACTGGTTCTGGCCGGCGTCGGCGTTGGTCCCGAAGGCGATGGAATAGCCGACCACGTACCAGACTATGGTCACCAGACAGGTGATGGCGAACGACTGGGCCACGGTGCCGATGACGTTCTTTCGGCGCACCATGCCGCCGTAGAAGAGCGCCAGGCCCGGGATGGTCATCATCAGCACCAGGGCGGTGGAGGCGAGCATCCAGGCGGTGTCGCCGCTGTTGGGATTGGCGTTGTAGTTGGGCGCCGCTGCGGCCAGCGCCGGCGCGGCGATCGCGCTCAGCATCACCGCGGCCGCCATGGCCAGGATGGCCTTCAGCGGCCGGGATCCAAAGTTCATGCCACTCAATCCTGTTCCCCCAGGGTCTTGAAGATTCAGAGCGCCGCCAGGCCGCTCTCGCCGGTGCGGATGCGAATAGCCTCCTCCACCGGCAGGACGAAGATCTTGCCGTCGCCGATCTTGCCCGTCGACGCCGTGCGGGCGATCGCCTCGACCGCCTTGGCCGCCAGCTCGTCCTGAACCACGGCCTCGATGCGGATTTTGGGCAGGAACGTCGCCTTGTACTCGGCCCCGCGGTAGATCTCGGTGTGGCCCTTCTGGCGGCCGTGGCCATGCGCCTCGGTGACGGTCATGCCTTCCACCCCCGCCTCGACCAGCGCGTCGCGAACGTCGTCTATCTTGTACGGCTTGATGATCGCCACGACCATTTTCATCGAGGGTCCCGAATCTCCCGCGCCAGCAAGGCTGGCGGAGCCATGCGGCAGGCGGGCGCAATTGCGGCCCCCGCGCGCGCGCCGGCCGGGCCGGATCGCGGCGGCTGCCCATTCGCTCGGCAGATGGCGCACGCGGCGCCCAGCCGATGGGCGCAGGCGGCGGGGCCTTCCCTCCTCCAACGTCAACACGTCATAGTGGGGCGTGACCATCCAGCCGCACGACCATCTTGCCCCCGCCGCCGCCGGCCCGCTGGCCTCCGTCGAGGCGCTGGTCGAGGGCCTGGCGGGCGTCGGCTACATCGCCTCGCGGCGCATCGCCACGGCCCTGTGGCTGGCCGCCCATCTGGAAAAGCCGGTCTTGGTCGAGGGCGTGGCCGGCGTCGGCAAGACCGAGCTGGCGCTCAGCACGGCGCGCCTCCTCGGCCTGCCGCTCATCCGCCTGCAGTGCTACGAGGGCCTCGACGAGAGCCGCGCCCTCTATGAGTGGAAATACGGCAAGCAGCTCCTCTACACCCAGATTCTCAAGGATCACCTCGGCCCGGAACTGGGCGCGGCCCCCGACCTCGCCGCCGCCATGAACCGCCTGCAGGGTGTCGGCGAACTGTTCTTCTCCGAAGCCTTCCTCGAGCCCCGCCCGCTGCTCCAGGCGTTGCAGGCCGAAGGCGGCGCGGTGCTGCTCATCGACGAGATCGACAAGAGCGACGAGGCCTTCGAGGCCTTCCTGCTCGAGATGCTGTCGGCCTTCCAGGTCTCGATCCCCGAGATCGGGGTGATCAAGGCGCGGGTCGCGCCGGTGGTGTTCCTCACCTCGAACAACACCCGCGACCTCGGCGACGCCCTCAAGCGCCGCTGCCTGCACCTGCATATCCCGCTGCCGGACCAGGCCCTGGAGGAGCGGATCGTCGCCGCCCGGGTCCCTGATGTCGATGCGCGCCTCAGGACCCAGCTCGTCGCGTTCGTTCAGGGCCTGCGCCGGCTCGACCTGCGCAAGCCGCCGTCGATCTCCGAGACGGTCGACTGGGCCCGGGCCCTCATCCTGCTACACGCCCGCTCGCTCGACGCCGGCCTGGTGCGCGAGACCCTGAATCTGCTGCTCAAGTTCGAGCAGGACATCGCCGCCGCCGAGCCGCGCCTGGCTGAGCTGCTGGCCGCCGCCGACCGTGACTGAGCCGCTCGAAGGCTTCATTCGCGCCCTGCGGGCCCAGGAGCTCCGGGTCTCGCCGGCCGAGGCGATCGACGCCCACCGGGCCCTGGCCGAGGTCGGCTGGTCCGACCGGGCGCTGGTCCGCGACGCCCTGGTGGCGACGCTGGCCAAGTCGTCGGCCGAGGCGGCCCGCTTCGACGCCTGCTTCGACCTCTACTTCGCGCGGGAGCCGTTGGCCGCCGGTCCGGATCAGGGCGTCCGCGCCGCCGGCCCGGGCCTCGAGGCGCTGATCGTCGCCGGCGACCAGGTCGGCCTCGCCCAGGCCATGGAGGCGGCCGCCGACCGGGCCGGGGCCGCCGAGATCCACATCCCCACCCAGCGCGGTCTCATCGTCCGCCGCACCCTCGACCAGATGGGCCTTCGTGGCCTCGAAGCGCGGATCGCCGCCCTGCGCGCCGCCGGCGATGATGCGCGCGCTGAGCGCCTGGCCGAGGGCCGCGCCGAACTGTTCGAACGCGTGGGCGCCTTCGTCGAGCGCCAGGCGGCGCTCTTCGCCTCGGAGACCGGCCGCCGGTTGCGCGAGCAGATCCTGGCTCGCCAGGCCTTCGCCGCCATCGACGAGGCCGATATCAAGGCCATGCAGACTCTCGTCCGCCGCATGGCCAGGCGCCTCGCCGAGCGCTACGCCCGCCGTCGCCGTCGGGCCCGCAAGGGCAAGCTCGACGTCCGCCACACCGTGCGCCGCAGCCTCGCCTATGGCGGCGCGCCCTTTGAGCTGACCTGGAAGCACGAGAAGATCGACCGACCGCAGATCGTCCTCGCCTGCGACGTCTCCCGCTCGGTGGCCTCGGCGGCGCAGTTCCTGCTGCTCTTCCTGCACAGTCTTGGCGAGGCGGTGGAGCGGCTGGAGGCCTTCGCCTTTTCCGACCGCCTCGTGCGGGTCGACGATCTGCTGGACGAGGCGAGAGTCCAGGACTCCACCGCCCTCATCCTCGAGCGGATCGGCTTTCGCCCCACCGACTATGGCCGCGCGCTGGAGGACCTCGTCGCCCAGGCCCGCCTCGACCGGCGGACGACGGTGATCATCCTCGGCGACGCGCGCAGCAACTACGCCGAGCCGCGGCTCGACCTGATGCGCCGCGTCGCCGACCAGACCCGCCAGGTGGTGTGGCTCAACCCTGAGCCGACCACCTACTGGGGCCAGGGCGATTCGCGCATGGACGTCTATGCCCGCTTCTGCCGGGTGGCGACCTCCTGCAACACCCTGGAGGGGCTGGAGCGGGTCATCGACGGCGTCCTGCGCGCGCCCGCGCCGCGGTGAGGGCGGAATCGGCCGGGCTGCGCTAGACTATCCCCATGACAGAAGCGCTCGTCGAACCGGCGGACAACGCCCGGGCCTATTCGGTTTCCGAGCTGGCCAATGCGCTGAAGCGCACGATCGAGGAGTCGTACGGCTTCGTGCGTCTGCGCGGTGAGCTTTCCAAGGTCACCTTCGCGGCCAGCGGCCACGTCTATCTCGACCTCAAGGACGACAAGGCGGCGATCTCCGGGGTGATCTGGAAGGGGACGGTGCGCCAGCTGGCTGTGCGGCCCGAAACCGGCCTGGAGGTGATCGTCACCGGCCGGATCACCACCTATCCCGGCCGCTCGCAGTACCAGATCGTCATCGAGACCATGGCCCCGGCCGGGGCCGGCGCGCTGCTCGCCCAGCTCGAACGACTGAAACAGAATCTGGCCGCCGAGGGCCTGTTCGCCCCTGAGCGCAAGCGGCCGCTGCCGGCCATGCCGGGGGTGATCGGGGTGATCACCAGCCCCACCGGCGCGGTGATCCGCGACATCCTGCATCGCATCTCCGACCGCTGGCCGTGCCGGGTGATCGTCTGGCCGGTGCTGGTCCAGGGCGAGCGGGCGGCCGGCGAGGTGCGCGCCGCCATCGAGGGCTTCAACGCCCTGCCGGCCGGTGGCGCGATCCCGCGGCCCGACCTGTTGATCGTCGCCCGCGGCGGCGGCTCGGTGGAGGACCTCTGGCCGTTCAACGACGAGGCCTTGGCGAGAGCCGCCGCCGCCTCGACCATCCCCCTGGTCTCGGCCGTCGGCCACGAGACCGACACCACCCTGATCGACTTCGTCTCCGACCGCCGGGCCCCGACCCCGACCGCCGCCGCCGAGTTGGCGACGCCGGTGCTGGCCGACTTGGTCGGCGCCGTGCAGGAGCTGTCCGGTCGCCTGACCCGCGCCGGTTCCCAGAGCCTGGAGCAGCGCCGCCGGGCCCTGGCCTTCGCGGTGCGCGGGCTGGGCCGGCCCGACGACCTTCTGGCCGCCGCCGCCCAGCGGCTCGACTACGCGGCCCTGAAACTCGGTGGCGCCCTGCGCAGCAACGTCGAGCGCCATGGCCGTCAGCTGGCCGGGGTCGGCGGGCGGCTGCGGCCCGGGCTGCTCACCGCCGGTCTCGACATCCACAACCGCGATCTCACCCGCGCCAGCGCCCGCCTCGCCCCCGCCGTGACGCGCCGGCTCGAGGCGCTGAACGAGCGGCTGGCGGCGCAGGGCCGCGTGCTCGCCTCGCTGGAGCCAAAGGCCCCCCTGCGCCGCGGCTTCGCGCTGGTGCGCGGGGCGGATGGCCGCCTCGCCAAGCACGCCGCCGATCTCGAGGCCGGCGAGGCCCTGGATATCGAGTTCGCCGATGGCCATGTTGCCGGGCATGTCGACGGCGAGCCGCCTTTTGCGTTAAGTCATCCGCCATGAACGCCCACGACAAGACTCTCGGCCGCCCGGACGAGCCGCCGGCGGTGGTCAGCTACGGCGATGGCGAGTTCACCGTCGTCCGCCCCGGCCGCTACGTGATCTGCGCGGTCAGCGGCCGCCGCATCCCGCTCGAAGCCCTGCGCTATTGGAACCCGGTGACGCAGGAAGCCTACGCCAGCCCCACCGAGGCGATGGTCCGGTGGCGGGAGCTGAACGGCTAGGACGCCGCTTTCCTCCTCCCCCTCGATGGGGGAGGTGGCGCGAAGCGCCGGAGGGGGTGGTGCGGCCACCACCCGTCTCGCGCTGCGCGCGATCCACCCTCCCCATCAAGGGGAGGGAGGAGTCCACCTTAACCTCGGCTTGCGCGCCGCCAGCGTCTCGTCCAGGCGCCGCAGGGGGGCGTGGAAGGGGGCGCCTTTGAAGCGTTCGGTGTCGTGGGCCTTGGCGGCTTCGGCCAGGCGCAGGACGGCGTCGCAGAACCGATCCAGCTCGCGCCGCGACTCGGTCTCGGTCGGCTCGATCAGCATCGCCCCGTGCGCCACCAGCGGGAAATACATGGTCATCGGGTGGAAGCCCTCGTCGATCAGGGCCTTGGCGAAGTCGAGCGTGGTGACGCCGGTCTCTTCGAGCCAGCTATCGTCGAACAGGGCCTCGTGCATGCACGGCCCGCCGGGATAGGCGATGCTGAGCACGTCGCCCAGCCGGGCCTTGATGTAGTTGGCGTTGAGCACCGCGTCCTCGGCCACCTGCTTGAGACCATCGGCCCCATGGCTCAGCATGTAGGCGAGGGCGCGGACGTACATGCCCATCTGGCCGTGGAAGGCGCACATCCGCCCCAGCGCCGCGGCGGTCTCGCCCTCGGCGTGTTCCAGCAGCCCAAACCCGGACTCGCCATGGGTCAGCCAGGGCGTCGGCGCATGCGGCGCCAGGGCCTCGCTCAACACCACCGGCCCGGCCCCCGGGCCGCCGCCGCCGTGCGGGGTCGAGAAGGTCTTGTGCAGGTTGATGTGCATGGCGTCGACGCCGAGGTCGCCCGGCCGCACCTTGCCGACGATGGCGTTGAAGTTGGCCCCGTCGCAGTAGAAGTAGGCCCCGGCCGCGTGGGTCAGGCGGGCGATCTCCAGCACGTCGCGCTCGAAGAGGCCGCAGGTGTTGGGATTGGTCACCATCACCGCCGCCACGTCGTCGTGCAGCTTGGCTTCGAGGTCGGCCAGGTCGACGCGGCCGTCGGCGGTCTGGGCGATCTCGACCACGCCATAGCCGGCGAGGGCCGCCGTGGCCGGATTGGTGCCGTGGGCCGAGGTCGGGGTCAGCACCGTCTTGCGGGCATCGCCGCGGGCCTCGTGGGCGGCGCGGATGGCCAGCAAGCCGCAGAGCTCGCCGTGCGCCCCGGCCTTGGGCGAGAGGGCCACGGCCGGCATGCCGGTGAGAGTCTTCAGCCAGTGGGCCAGCTCGTCCATCAGGGCCAGCGCCCCCTGGACGGTGGAGATCGGCTGCAGCGGGTGGATGTCGGCGAAGCCCGGCAGGCGGGCCATTTTCTCGTCCAGCCGCGGGTTGTGTTTCATGGTGCACGAGCCGAGCGGATAGATCGCCAGGTCGATGGCGTGGTTCTTCTGCGACAGCCGCACGTAGTGGCGCACGGCCTCGGGCTCGGAGAGGCCGGGCAGGCGCAGCGGCTCGGCGCGGGTCAGGCCGGCGAGGTCGTCCAGCGGCGCGGCTTCGTCCGAGAGGTCGACGCCGGTCTTGCTCCAGCCGCCAAGCTCGAAGATCAGCGGCTCGTCCTGGACGAGGCCGTGGCTGCGGGTCGCCTGGGCGGCGAGGTCTGAATCCGGGCGGGTCGGGCGCCCAACAGCGGCGAGGCTCATCGCGCCATCTCCTCGGCAAGGGCGCCAGCGAAGGCGGCGATATCGTCGTCGGTGGTGGTCTCGGTGGCGCAGACCAGCAGCACGTCGTCGAGGCCCGCCTTGGGATCGAGCCGCGCGTAAGGCACGCCGGCCAGGATATCCTTGGCCGCCAAGGCCTCGACCACCTCGGCGGCCGGCTTGGCGAGGCGCAGGGCGAACTCGTTGAAGAATCGCTCGGTCAACACCTCGACGCCGGCGATCGGCGCCAGGGCGTCGCGCAGCTTGCGGGCCCGTGCGTGGTTGATGCGCGCCAGCTGGGTCAACCCGGTCCCCCCCAAGAGCGTCATGTGGATGGTGAAGGCCAGCGCGCACAGGCCCGAGTTGGTGCAGATGTTGCTGGTTGCCTTCTCGCGGCGGATGTGCTGCTCGCGCGTCGACAGCGTCAGCACGAAGCCGCGCTGGCCGGCGGCGTCCACCGTCTCGCCGCACAGGCGCCCCGGCATCTGCCGGGTCAGGGCTTCGCGGCAGGCGAAGAGGCCGACGTAGGGGCCGCCGAAATTGAGGCCGACGCCCAGCGAGGCGCCTTCGGCCACGGCGATGTCGGCGCCCATTTCGCCGGGCGATTTCAAGAGGCCGAACGACACCGCCTCGGTGGTGACGACGATGATGAGGGCCCCGGCCGCCTTGGCCGCCGCGGCGATCTTACTGACGTCGGTGACCGCGCCGAACACGTTGGGGGTCTGGACGACGACGCAGGCGGTCTCGCCGTCGATGGCCGCCAGCACGGCGTCCTCGGCGTCGATGGCCGCGGCGAGGCGCACCGTCTCGACGCCGGCGCTGTGGGCCAGGGTGTGGGTGGCCTCGGCATAGTGCGGATGCACGCCGCCGGAGAGCACGGCGCGGCGCCGGCGGGTGACGCGGGCGGCCATCATCACCGCCTCGGCGCAGGCGGTCGAGCCGTCGTACATCGAGGCGTTGGCCACCGGCAGGCCGGTTAGGGCGGCGACCTGGGTTTGGAACTCGAACAGGCTCTGCAGCGTGCCCTGGGCGATTTCCGGCTGGTAGGGCGTGTAGCTGGTCAGGAACTCCGAGCGCTGGATCAGGTGATCGACGCTGGCCGGCACGTGGTGGCGATAGGCCCCGGCCCCGCAGAAGAACGGCCCGGCCCCGGCGGCGCGGTTTTGGCCGGCCAGGCGGCCGAGGCGGCGTTCCACCTCCAGCTCGCCGGCGTGCGGCGGCAGGTCAGGGAAACGCGCCCCGCGGGCGCTCTGCGGCACGTCGCAGAACAGAGCGTCGATGTCGCTCGAGCCGACCACCGCAAGCATCTCGCGGCGATCGTCGGGCGTCAGAGGCAGATAACGCATCAGGCTAGGGCTTTCGGGTGGTGGGGGTGGAATTCTCTCCCCCCTCCATGAGGGGGGAGTACGGCCGAAGGCCGGGAGGGGGGCTCTTCCCTCCAATCCTTGCGTCATCCCGGCCGGAGCGCGTGAGCGCGGAGAGCCGGGACCCAGGAGCCGCGGGCTGGGTGCGAGCCGCCCCTGGGTCCCGCATCTCCGGGCGCCGCGCGCCCTGCGTGCGGGATGACGCAGTGAATGAAAGTGGGAGAGAGGGGTGGGGCTCAGCCATCCAAGTCCCTACAGCGTCTTCAGGTAGGCTTCGTAGGCCGCGCGGTCCATCAGGGCGTCAAGCGCCTTGGGATCAGTGACCTTGAGTTTGACGAACCAGCCGCCGGCTTCCGGGGCGTCGTTGACCGTCTGGGGCTCTTCCGACAGGGCGGTGTTGACCTCGGTCACCTGGCCGGCCACCGGCGAATAGACGTCCGACGCCGCCTTGACGCTCTCGACCACCGCCAGGCCCTCGCCCGACTTCACGGCTTTGCCGGCCGGCGGCAGGTCGACGAACACCACGTCGCCCAACTGCTCGGCGGCGTAGGCGGTGATGCCGATGGTGGCGGTGTCGCCGTCGAGGCTCACCCATTCGTGGTCTTTGCTGAAGCGCATGGCTGGATCCTTGGGCTCAGGGGTTGCGGTGATAACGGTGGGGCGTGAACGGCAGTTCGGTCACCTGGGCGGGCTGCTTGCGGCCGCGCACCTCGACGGTGAGCTTCTTGCCGGGCTTGGCGTGGTCTGGCGGCACGAAGCCCATGGCGATGGGCGCGCCGAGGGTGGGGCCAAAGCCGCCGCTGGTGACGACGCCGATGACCTTGCCGCGCGCCCCCAGGATCGGCGCGCCCTCGCGGGCCGGGGCGCCCTCGAGCACCTTGAGGCCGACACGCACGCGGCTAGGCCCATCGGCCAGCTCCCGCGCCAGGCGCTCGGCCCCGCGCATGGCCCCGGCCTTGAGCCGCTTCTTGGAGACGGCGAAGCCGAGGCCGGCCTCGATCGGCGAGACGGTGGGATCGAGGTCATGGCCGTAGAGCGGCAGGCCGGCCTCGAGCCGCAGGGAATCGCGGGCGCCCAGGCCAATCGGCCTCACCCGCTCATCTGCGAGCAGCTGGTTCCACAGGTTGAGGGCGCCGCGCTCGGGCACCAGGATCTCGAAGCCGTCTTCGCCGGTGTAGCCGCTGCGCGCCACCCGCACCGAGACCCGCTCGAACGGCCGGCGGCGGTAGGTCATGAACCCCATGCCGCCCGCCCCGGGGAGGATGCGTTCGATCACAGCCGCCGCCTGCGGACCCTGCAGGGCGATGAGGCCGCCGTCGTCGGCCCGACCGAGCCGGCCCTTGCGGCCGGCCGCCTGGCTGATCAGCTCGAAGTCGGCTTCCTTGCCGCCGGCGTTGACGACGATGTAGAGCCGGCCCTGAAATTCCACGTCGAGCGGCCGGCCGATCATCAGGTCGTCGAGGACGCCGCCCTCTTCATTGAGCAGCAGGGTGTAGCGCACCTGGCCCGGCTTCAGCCCGGCGATGTCGCCGCTGACCAGGGGCTCGACGAGCGCCGCGACCGCCCGGTGCCGCTCGTCAGGCTCGCCACCGGAGGCGGTGATATCGAGGAATGCCGGGCCCATGTGCGAGACATCGAAAATGCCGGCGTGCTCGCGCGTCCACTGATGCTCCTTGAGGATGCCCATCGGGTACTGCACCGGCATGTCATAGCCGCCGAACGGCGTCATGCGGGCGCCGGCGGCCACGTGGGCCGCGTGCAGGACGGTGGACTTCAACGGCTCGTGGGACAAACGGAACTCCGGACAAGCGAACGGGCGGAGGCGTTCCGCCAGACTGTTCGCCCCCGCTGTCTCTTGGGCCTGAGAGATTCCGGCCCCCCGCAGCTTTTGGGGGTGGACCTTGCTCCTTCGGCGAGCCGCACCGCTCCCGGCGGGGCGTCTCTTTCCAGCGTTCCGTCGGCTCGCGCGGTCCTTTTGCCTGAGCGTTTCCGGGGCGGTTGCGCCTTCGGCGCCGGGCAAAGCCCGGTCTCTCCCGCGAGAGCGGCCGGAACGTGGCGGCGCGGGGGGCTCAAGTCAAGCGCCGCACTTGGCCAAACTCTTGGCTCACGGTCCCTGGCTCATGGGCGCAGGTCGCGCCGTTCCAGCACGGCGTCCAGCCCGGCCACCGCCTCGCGGTGGTAGCCCTGATGATGGGAGAGGACATTCCAGGCCTCCTGAACGAGGCGATAAGCCTGCGCCTCGGTCCAGTTGGCGGGGTCGGGCAGCCCCGGATCGGCCCGCTGCGGCAGCATCAGGCTCATCACCCGCCAGTATTGCGCCGGGCTACCTTCCCAACCCCCGCTCCTTCCACCATCCTCCACCCATGGCCCACGACCACCCGGACCACCACGACCACGGCCAGGCCCCGCCGTCGGACATCGCGCTCCGCGTCAAGGCGCTCGAGTCCCTGCTGGTGGAAAAGGGCCTGGTCGATCCGGCGGCGCTGGATGCGATCGTCGACCACTTCGAGCACAGGGTCGGGCCGCGCAACGGCGCCAAGGTTGTCGCCCGGAGTTGGGTCGACCCAGAGTTCCGCGCCGCTCTGCTGGCCGACGCCACCGCGGCCATCGCCGCGTTCGGCTACACCGGCGGCCAGGGCGAACACATCGGCGCGGTCGAGAATACGCCGGCCGTCCACAACCTCGTCGTCTGCACCCTGTGCTCCTGCTACCCGTGGCCGGTGTTGGGGCTGCCGCCGGTCTGGTACAAATCTTCCGCCTACCGCTCGCGGGCGGTGATCGATCCGCGTGGCGTGCTGGCCGAATTCGGCACGGTGCTGCCGGACGAGATCGAGGTGCGGGTATGGGATTCCACCGCCGAGCTGCGCTACCTGGTCATCCCTGAGCGGCCGGGCGGCACGGAGGGGCTGGACGAGGCGGCCCTGGCGGCCCTGGTCACCCGCGACGGCATGGTCGGGACGGCCCGGTTGTGAGCGAAAAGTCTCGCGCGTCGGCGCAGGGTCTGATCCTCCCCCGTTTGCGGGGGAGGGGGACCGCGAAGCGGTGGAGGGGGCAGGTGAGGGAACGCCGGCGCGTGGCCCCGCCCCCCTCCCCGCCTTCGGCGGTACTCCCCCCGTCGCACGGGGGGAGATCAGCCTCTCCCTCGAGGGAGAGTTGATATGAACTCCGTCCACGATATGGGCGGCATGCATGGCCTGGGGCTTGTGGCGCCGGGGGCCGATGAACCGGTGTTTCATGCCGCGTGGGAGGCGCGGGTGCTGGCCCTGGTCATCGCCTCGCCGACGCGGGGCAATATCGACGCCGGCCGTCATCAGCGCGAGCTCATTCCGGGTCCGGAATATCTGCGCATCACCTACTACGAACGCTGGTTCGCGGCGCTCGAGGCCATGCTGGTCAAGGGCGGCTTCGTCAGCGAGGCGGAGATGGCCAGCGGTGTGGCCGAGGGGCCAAAGGCGACGCCAAGGCTGGCGGCGGCGGATGCGCCGGCGGCGCTCGTGCGCCAGGGCTCGTATGAGCGCGAAGGCGTGGGCGCGCCGGCTTTTGCGCCGGGCGATCGGGTGCGGGCCCGCAATATGCATCCGGCCGGGCATACGCGCCTGCCCCGCTATGCGCGCGGTCGGTCCGGCGTCGTCGAGGCCTGCCACGGAGCGCATGTGTTTCCGGACAGTCACGCCCACGGCGGCGGCGAAGACCCGCGGCCGCTCTACACGGTGCGGTTCCCGGCCCGCGAGCTCTGGGGGCCTGAGGCGCCGGCGCGCGACAGCGTCAGCCTCGATCTGTGGGAGCCCTATCTTGAGCCAGCCTGAGCCGCCGGCCCCGTTCGCCGAGCCGTGGCAGGCCCAGGCCTTCGCCCTGGCCGTGCGGCTAAACGCCGAGGGCGCGTTCACCTGGAGCGAGTGGGCGGCGGCGTTGGCGCGGGAGCTGGCGAGCGATCCGGCTGACGACGGCGGCCGCTACTACGAGCATTGGGTCGCGGCCCTTGAGGCCCTGGCGGTGGCGCGCGGGCTGGCGGGGGCGGATGAGCTGGCGCAGCGCAGGGAAGACTGGGCGCAGGCCTATCGGCACACGCCGCATGGCAAGCCGGTGGAGCTGGGGCGGGGTTAGCGCGGGCCGGCGGGACGCCGGCGCTACGTTCAACGACGGCTTGGCCGGCGCTACGGGTCCCGGCGTCCCACTTAGCGCCGGCGTCTCGCCGGCGCTTGGCGCCCTTCCCGCTACATCTGCTCCGGCGTCTCGATCCCTAGGAGGTCCAGCGCCAGTTCGAGTTGGGCCAGGGTCGCGGCCGCCAGGGCCAGCCTCGAGCCGCGCGAGGCGTCGTCCGGGGCGGCCAGGACCGGGCAGGCGGCGTAGAAGCGCGAGAAGGCCTGGGCGAGGCGGTAGGCGTGGTCGGCGATCAGGTTCGGCGCGCGGCGGTCGTAGGCTTCGACCAGAAGGTGGTCGAAGGCGTCGAGGGTCAGGGCCAGCTCGCGCTCGGTCGGGTCGGCGATGGCGATCGGTCCGGGCGCAGCGCCGGCCTCGGCGGCCTTACGCAGCAGGGATTTCACCCGCACCGCCTGGTAGAGCAGGTAGGGCCCGGTCTTGCCCTCGAAGCTCGAGAAGCGGTCGAGGTCGAAGACGTAGGAGGTGCCGCGATAGTTGATCAGGTCGGCGAACTTCAGGGTCGCCACGCCGACCTTGAGCGCGGTGGCCTCGAAGCCTTCCGGCGCGAGCTCGGCCCCCAGGCCGGCGGCGTGCAGCCGCTCGCGGGCCTGCTCCGTGACCATGTCGATGAGGTCCCGCAGCTTGAGGACGCCGCCGGCCCGGGTCTTGAACGGCTTGCCGTCGGGCCCGTTCATGGTGCCGAAACCGATGTGCTCGAGAGAATCTGGGACAGCGTATCCAGCCAGGTAAGCCGCCCGGAACACGGTCTCGAAGTGGTCGGCCTGGCGCTGGTCGACGACGTAGAGATAGAGGTCAGGGGCGAAGAAGGTCTTACGATCGAGGATCGTGGCCAGGTCGGTCGTGCCGTACATGGCCGAGCCTTCCGAGGAGACCACCAGCAGCGGCGGCACCTTGCGGGTGTCCGCCTCGCGGGCGACGCGGACGATGCGGGCCCCGGCGTCGTCGACCAGCAGGCCCTGGGTCGCCAGGTCGGCGACCATGGGCTCGATCAGCGCATCGACGTCGCTCTCGCCGCGCCACAGGTCGAAGTCGACGCCGAGGGCGTGGAAGTCACGGGCCAGGGCCTCGCGGGTGACGCGGGCGAAGTGGGCCCAGAGCAGGCGGTAGCCGGGCTTGCCGGCCTGGAGCTCGGCCGTGGCCCGGCGGGCGCGGTCGCGATAGTCGGGATCGGACTTCGCGCGGGCGGCGGCGGCCGGATAGAGGCGGTCGAGATCGGCCAGGCCGATGCGATCGAACAGGGCTTCGCAGGCGGCGGAATCGGGGGCCGGGGCGTCGATGGCCGCGGCGATCTCCGGGTCCTCGTCGGCGCAGGCGGTGATCAGGAGGCCCATCTGGAAGCCCCAGTCGCCGAAGTGAGCGTCGCCCTTGACCTCGTCGCCGCGAAACCGGAACAGGCGCTTGATCGCCTCGCCGATGATCGAGGCGCGCAGGTGGCCGACGTGCATCTCCTTGGCGACGTTGGGGCCGCCGTAGTCGACGATGACCCGGCGCGGGGCGGCGACGCGGCCGGCGCCCGAGCGGGGGTCGGCGGCCACGGCGGCCATCCGCTCGCCGAGCGCTTCGCCCTCGACGCGCAGGTTGATGAAGCCAGGGCCGGCGATCTCGGCGCTCTTCACGAGCGGGCTGGCGGCGAGGATCTCGGCCACGGCCTGGCCGATCTGGCGGGGATTGCCCTTGCCGAGCTTGGCGGCGGCCAGGGCCCCGTTGCACTGGAAATCGGCCAGGTCGGGCCGGTCGGCGGGGGTGACGCGGCCCAGCTCCGCGGGCAGACCCAGCGCGGCGAAGGCGGCGGCGGCCGCTTCGCTGAGGCGCGAGCGCAGGTCGCTCATTGCTTGGAGGAGCTGACCTGGGTCCCCGTCTGGCCGGCGTTGGCGCGGAAGCGTTTGCCCTGACGGTTGAAGTCGGCCATCGCCGGCGTGACGTCAAAGCCGGTCAGGATTTCGAAGTTGGAGCCGCTGACCCGCGAGTTGGCGCGCGGGATCATGATGTTCTTGAGCGTGTCGGTGACCACCACCCGGTCCTGGCCGCTGGGGAAGGTGACCGGCAGGGTGAACTCCTGCTTGCCGATCACGGCGTGATTGCGATCGGTGACGGCCACCCAGTAGGTATAGGTCTTGCGGTCGGAGCCCGCCGCCGGGCCGCGGCCGAACTCGAACAGGATGCGCATGGCGACCTTGATCGGCATGCCGCCCTGGTACTCGCAGGCCGAGGCGATCTTCTGAATCTCGCCGGTGTAGCCGACGTTGGCCGAGGCCTCGACGTTGTCCTTGAACTCGATGTAGCGGCCGGCGTCGTAGAGCTGTTTCACGAACGGGCAGGGGCCGGCGTTCTTCATCGCCGGCAGGGGGCCGGTGAGGTCGCCGAACTCTTCCTTGCGCTTCTTGTCCTTGGCGTCGGACTGGTCGGGCGGGGGCGCGCCACCACCCGCCTGCGCCCAGCTCGCCACGGCCGGCAGGTGGCCGGCGGCGAGGGTGGCGACGAAAAGGCAGAGACGGAAACGGCGCATGAACCTGTCCAGACCGGGGGCTGGCGAAATGATGCGCGGTGATAGCGGCATAACCGCGGCGCCGCAACGCGTCCGCTTCTCCTTCGAGCGGTGGAGCTCAAATCACCTCTCCCTTGAGGTAGAGGTCGAGACGCGCCGAAAGGCGCGTCCGGGTGAGGGGTTATAGCGTGGCGGAATGTGCGCCGATCTTTGAGCGACGGGACGCCTGACCTAGGCTCTGCTGATGGGGCGAGAGGCTAAGATAGCGAGGGCGCGTGAACTGCGCGTGGAAGCCACCGATGTGGAGCGCAAACTCTGGTCGGTGTTGAGGGGCCGACAACTCGACGGCGCCAAGTTCCGCCGGCAATATCCGATTGATCGCTATTTCGCCGACTTCGCCTGCGTCGAGGCGAAACTGATCGTGGAGCTGGATGGCGGCCAACATGCCGAGCAGGCTGACTACGACGCCCAACGCGCCGAGGCGCTCCAACTCCAGGGCTGGAAGGTCATCCGCTTCTGGAACAATGAGGTGATCGAAAACCTCGACGGCGTGGCCGACACCATCCTCTACGAGCTCAATTTGCGGGCGCCGTAACCCCTCACCCTCCCATGGCTCCGCCAT
>Ga0302314_10000235_pt1 | contig 97924 bp, 96 predicted proteins | sample III_Palsa_N2_3_FD_200533 | JGI IMG/M metagenome (GOLD analysis project Ga0302314, IMG submission 200533) | Peat permafrost microbial communities from Stordalen Mire near Abisko, Sweden - III_Palsa_N2_3 | ecosystem: Environmental > Terrestrial > Soil > Palsa > Peat permafrost | place: Sweden... | reverse complement strand
GCGGCGCGCAGTGGCGGGCCGGCGCGCTATGTCGATGTCGCCGAGACCGGCGGGCGGCTGGGCTTCATCACGCCGCTGACCGGCAATTTCTGCGCCGGTTGCAACCGCGTGCGGATGACCGCGACCGGGCAGTTGTTCATGTGCCTGGGCGGCGATGGCCAGGTCGATCTGCGCGCGGCGCTGCGCAGCGACGATCGCGATGCGATGCTGAATGCCGCATTCGCGCGCGCGATGGGCGAGAAGCAGGAACGCCATGATTTTGCGATCAACGCGCCGGGCGCTGCGCCGACGCTGGCGCGGCATATGTCGGTGACGGGCGGGTAATGGAACAGGTCGCGCGTCTGGTGTTCCTGGGCCGGTTGGAAGACCAGGCCGGCACTGCCGAACTTGCCGTACCCATCGGCCCGCTGGAGGACATCCTGGCCGGTCTGAACCGCGAGCTGGCGGTGATCCTGCTCGATGAACGCGTGCGCCTGGCGCTCAATGGGCGCTTGGTGCCGCAGACTGGCGCGATCGTGCTGGGTGCGGGTGACGAACTGGCGTTTCTGCCGCCGGTAAGCGGTGGCTGATATGATTGTCGATGTGCGGCTGTTGACCGCGCCGTTCGATCCAGCCGCAGAGCTGGGCGCGTTTACCGCGCAAGTGCCATCGGCCGGGGGCGTGGTCAGTTTCCTGGGCAAAGTGCGCGGGGATGACGGCGTCCAGGCGCTTGAAATCCGGCATTACGAGCCGATGACTTTGCCCGGGTTTGTCGCGCTGGCGCAGACGGCTGCAGAGCGCTGGCGGCTCGAAGGCGTGTTGTTGTTGCACCGGGTCGGCGAAATGGGCCCCGATGCGCCGATCGTGCTGGTCGCCGCCGCTTCGCGCCACCGCCGCGATGCGTTTGCCGCGACCGATTTCGTGATGGACCACCTCAAGGGCGAATCATGGCTGTGGAAACGCGAACGCACCGCGCAAGGGTGGCGCTGGATCGAACCGCGCGATGTGGACCATAGCGATCGGGCGCGCTGGCGCTGAATCCCACGCGAGCAATGGTTGCCTGACAACTTCCGCTCATCCTGAGCCCGTCGAAGGATACGCGCCGACGCTTGCCCCGTCATCGAAAAGCACCAAGCCCCAAGGGCAGCGCGCATCCTTCGACGGGCTCAGGATGAGCGAACTTATCTTATAACATTTTCAGGAGTCGCGTAGCCCCGAGGGACTTCGACCGCAGCTCAATCCCCCGTCAGAGCATGCAGCGCGCTGATCCGCGCGTTTTCCTGGTCCATCATCGCGCCGACTGCGGCATCGGCCTTGGCGATGACCTGGAAGGTTGCCTTGTCGTCGGGTGTGCCGTCGGCGGCGGTTACGGCCATTTTCGTTTGCAGCGCGTCGAGTTCGCCCAGCGACTGGGCGGTGTCGCTGCGTGCCGAATCGAGTGCGGCCATGGCGACGGTCGTGGCGGACCAGGCTTCGCTGCCGAGTGCCGCGCCATGCGCGGCGCGGGCGAGGTGTTCGGCTTCGTTGGCGCGCTGGGTGAAGGTTTCGGATGATTTGTCGGCGTCGCTGCGCAGGGCCTCGACCTGGCGCACGATCGCGGGCTCGGGCGTGCCGGGGGTGGCGGGGACGGCCACTGCGGGCGGCTGCGTGGTATAGCCGAGCTCTACGGGGCGTTGCGCCAGCGAGGGATAATTTCCTTTGCCGCATGCGCTCAGGGAAAGCGCAAGCGCGAGGATCGAAACCGGCAACAGATGCGTTGGTACTTTGGACATGGGCGTGTCATAGCATGGTGATCGGCGAGTTCCAGTGATCGCAGGATATTGCGATGCGCATTTCGGGAATCGTTGACAGGTGTGGCGCATTCGATTATCGGCGCCCCTCTTTATAGGAGCTTCGCAATGTCGCGGGGTTCTTCGCATTTACCCGCTGTCCGTGATTCGGCGCTACCCTCGGGTGGCAAATTATCGTGGCCCCGGCGGGTCAGGCATTATTGAAACGGATAGCAGGAACCATGTTCGCAATCGTGCGCACGGGCGGCAAGCAGTATCGGGTCGCCGCCGGAGACAAGATCGCCGTCGAAAAGCTGGCAGGTGAAGCCGGCGAAACGATCACCCTGAGTGACATCCTGCTCGCAGGTGTCGACGGCGCGCTGAGCGATCCCGCCGGGATCACGGTTTCGGCCGAGATCATCGCGCAGGCGAAGTCGGAAAAGGTCGTGGTGTTCAAGAAACGCCGCCGCCACAACTATCGCCGTAAAAACGGGCATCGCCAGTACCTGACGCTGCTGCGCATCGTTTCCGTCGCCTGATTCGGCCAGATCTGAGGAGTTTCCAGCAATGGCACATAAGAAAGCAGGCGGCTCGTCGCGCAACGGTCGCGATTCGCATTCCAAACGCCTTGGCGTGAAAAAGTTCGGCGGCCAGGACGTGGTCGGTGGCAACATCATCATCCGTCAGCGCGGCACCCGCGTCTATCCGGGCGTGAATGTCGGCCTGGGCAAGGACCACACGCTGTTCGCACTCGCGCATGGCCGCGTGCGGTTCCACGGCGGCAAGCTCGGCCGTAAATACGTGTCGGTGGACGTGGAAGCGGCCGCCGCCGAATAATCGGATGGTACCGAGGCCATCCTGACGGGATGGCCCTGCCTTTGTCGCGACGCGACAAGGGCTGAATCAAGGGAGAGGGCCCCGGCCTGTCTCCCTTTTTTCGTGTCTCCCTTTCGCAGATTTCCCGACTTCTGTAGTATTTTGCATCCGGTATTTTCCGGCTGCAACCTTCTACGATTTCAGGAGTTTTCCCGATTGATCGCACACACCGCGACCGCTTTGCCGCGCGATTTGCCGCAAAACGGATGTGGACGTGCGCCAGTCGCAATAGCCTTGTCACCTTCGGCGATTATGCGCGCATCAACCGCGCGATTGCCGGATCGGGAATAGCGGGGCGGTCGAAGGAGAAGTCACGTGTTCATTCGCAGCGAACGGCTGTTTTTGCGGCCAGCCTGGGCAGAAGACCGGGACGAGCTGATTGCACTCACCCATGACGAGCTGACCGCGCAGGCGTGGATCGGCCATGCCCATCCGCCGCGCTTTCCGCGTTGCCTGATTACACTTCCGGATCGCTCGGGCGAACCGGGCGGTGCGCAGGTCATCGGCACGGTCGGCTTTGCCGAATGCAATGGCGTGCCCGCGCTGCACCTGTGGGTCGCGCCCGAACGCCGCCGGCAGGGTTTTGGCAGGGAAGCGCTGCAGGCCGCGCTGGGGCTCGTGCGGGCGCTGGGTCATGATCATATCGTGGCCCGCCAGATCGCGGCCAGCGAAGCCACGGGCCGGCTGCTGACCCGCCTGGGGTTTGTGCCGACAGGGCCGATGCAGCTTGCGCTGCAACTGGAGCCGGCGGAACTGGGGCGCGCGGCCTGAGGGGCTAATTCCGGCGCTTTCTTGCCATAGCGGCGGCACCGGCCTAGGGCTGGAGGCTATGGCAAGCAGACGTCGCCTCAGTCCGGCCGAGAGCCGTGATGCCGCATTGGAAGCGGCGCGGCTGCTGTTGATCGAGGCCGGGCCGCAGGCGGTCACGCTGAAAGCGGTGGCGGCAATGATCGGGCGCACGCACGCCAATCTGCTGCACCATTTCGGATCGGCGGCGGGGTTGCAGGGCGATCTTGCGCGTTATCTTACCGCGATGATCTGCGCGAAAATCCGCGATGCGGTGCTGGCCAGCCGGTCGGGGATCGGGAGCCCGCGCGATGTCGTCGACCTGACATTCGATGCGTTCGATCGCGAAGGCGCGGGCGCGCTGGCGTCGTGGATGCTGGTCACCGGCAACAACGATGCGCTCGATCCGATTGTCGAAACGATCCACGACCTGGTGATCGAGCTCGATGAGTTCGGCGGCGAGAAGCGCCGCGACACGACTTTGGCGCTGACCTTGATGGCGCTGGGCGACGCGCTGCTGGGCGGTCCGCTCAGCCTGGCGCTCGAATTGCCGCGCACCGCCGCGCGCGACCGTGCCGAAAGCATGTTGCTGGAGGCGATTGCCAGCCGGTGTCAGGTTTCGGCGCCGAGTTCCATCCAGGCGGGCGCATCGGTGATATCGTCCACGCGCAAGTGATCGACGGCCAGCCCTAGCTCCGGGTAGGCGACACGCTGGCGATCGGCGCGCGACTGCGCGATCGGCACGACCACCAGCCGCCGATTGACCTTTTGCCGCCAGTTCATCCGCGCGGTGTTTTCCTGGCCGACGTAGCAGCCTTTGGTGAAGCTGACCCCGGCGAGATCGGCGGCATTGGTTTCGAGCCAAAGCGTCGCGTCGCTACCGAGCTCTGCCTGGCCTTCGGTGACGCCAAGCGCCAGCCGGTGGGCGAGCCATTCCGAATCGGCAGCCGAATCGCTGTCGGAAACCGGCGCGATCCAGCGCCATCCGAGCGCGGGCAGGCGTGGGTCGGGCACGGCGCCCGGCGCCTCGGTGGCTTGCCAAAACACGCCCAGCGTATCGTCGCGCGCGATCGCGATGCGGCGGCGCAGGCGGTACAGTGTCAGGCGTTTGGCGAGGGCGTCGGCGATGGTGGTGTCGCAATCGATCAGCAGTGATTCGCCGTCACGCCAGACGAGGAAGTCGAACAGCGCCTTGCCTTGCGCGGTCAGCAGCCCGGCCCAAACCGGCAGAGGGCCCGCGACATCGTTGGTGACGAGGCCCTGCAGGAATCCCGCGACATCCTCGCCAGCTTCGGTGGGCGAAACGCGCAAAACGGCGCGGGACGTGAGGCGGGGGGCATGATCGGTGTTCGGCATGGGTGACAGATAGGGTGTCCAATGCGTATGGGGAAGACCATGACCGATACGATCACCATTCGCCGCCCCGATGACTGGCATGTCCATTTGCGCGACGGCGCCGTGTTGCAAGGCGTCGCGCCGCACACCGCGCGCCAGTTTGCGCGCGCGATCGTGATGCCCAATCTCAATCCGCCGATGATCGATAGCGCCGGCGTTGCCGCATATCGCGAGCGAATCATCGCGGCGCTCGGCAGCGACACGACGTTTACGCCGTTGATGACGCTTTACCTGACCGATCATACCGACCCCGATGAAGTGTCGCGCGGGTTTGGCGCGGGGGTGTTCGTTGCGGCCAAGCTGTATCCTGCGCATGCAACGACCGGGTCGGCGCATGGCGTTACCGATATCGCGCGGATTTATCCGGTGCTCGAACGCATGGCGGAGATCGGCATGCCTTTGCTGATCCATGGCGAAGTTACCGATTCGCATGTCGATATTTTTGACCGTGAGGCGGTGTTTATCGAGCGTACGCTGGAGCGGTTGATTGCTGATCTGCCCGATTTGCGCGTTGTGTTCGAACATATTACTACGGCCGAGGCGGCGGCATTTGTCGAAAGCGCCGGGCCCAATGTGGCCGCGACGATTACGCCGCAGCATCTGCATCTCAACCGCAATGCGATGCTTGTCGGCGGGATTCGGCCGCATGCGTATTGCCTGCCTGTGGCGAAGCGGGAGCATCATCGGTTGGCGTTGCGCAAATTGGCGACGTCGGGGTTTTCGCGGGTGTTCCTGGGGACTGATACAGCGCCGCATGCGCAGCATCTGAAGGAAGCGGCGTGCGGGTGTGCGGGGATTTTCAACGCGCCGTTTGCGTTGGAAAGCTATGTTACGGTGTTTGACGATGAGGGTGCGCTCGATAAATTCGAAGCGTTTGCGTCGTTGAACGGGCCGGCGTTTTATCGGCTGCCTATCAATTCGGGCTTGGTCACGCTGGCGCGCGAACCGACTGTTGTGCCGGATGTGATTGATTGCAACGGTACAGCGGTGGTGCCGTTTCACGCTGGCGAAACGCTTGGCTGGCGGTTGCTGGAGTAGCCAGCCGCCCACTCAACCCCATTCCTCACCACGCCCCATTCCTCCACCCCCGTTCATCCTGAGCTTGTCGAAGGACGCGCGCGACATTTGATCTGGGTGGGGTGGATACCCCCCGGGGCACACGTGGCGCGCGTCCTTCGACAAGCTCAGGATGAGCGGGGGTGGGTGAGTTACGCAAGGCTGGAAGGGTTTGGGTCAGATCAAGCCAGCTCAGATCAGCTCAGCTTTGTTATTTGACCCGCCGCGACCGCAGCCAGATATCCCAGGTGAACAGCGCGACGGCGATCCAGATCAGGACGAAGCATGCCAGCCGGACTGGATCGAGCGGTTCGCCCAGCAGGAAGACGCCGACCAGGAACACGATCGTCGGCATCGCGAACTGGATGAAGCCCAGTGTCGACAGCGCCAGGTTGCGCGCGGCGACGGCGAACAGGACCAGCGGGATGGCGGTGGCAAAGCCGGTGCTGGCGAGCAGTAGCGGGGTCCAGCCGCCGTGGGCCATGCTCGATCCTTGCGGGCCGCGGGCGGTGATCACGACCCATGCCAGGGCGGGGAGCGCGAGCACGAGCGTTTCGATGGTCAGGCCGGTGACCGCCTTGACCGGGGTGGTCTTGCGCATCAGGCCGTATAGCGCGAAGCTGGTTGCTAGTTCGAGCGCGGTGCCAAGCATTTCGATCGCGCCCATCAGCAGCAGGCCGATTCCGGCGCCGGCGATCGCGACCGCCGCCCATTGCCGCCAGTGCAGCCGTTCGCCCAGGAACACCGTGCCGATCAACACGTTGAGCAGCGGATTGATGTAATAGCCCAGGCTCGTGGCAAGGACATGGCCGGTGACCACGGCGTTGACATACAGCGTCCAATTGGTGCCGACGAGCAGGGCGCTGATTACCAGTCGGCCGACCAGCGGGGCATTGCGCAAGGTCGCGAGCAGGTCGGGCCCGGTGCGGCCGGCCGCGATCAGGACCAGCGCCACCGGCAGCGTGCACACGACGCGCCAGCTTACCAGTTCCAGCGGCGGCACATCGCGCAGCGCATGGAACAGCAGCGGAAAGACACCCCACAGGACATAGGCGACCAGGCCGGCGATGAGGGCGTTTCGTGCAGTGTGGGTATCGTTTGTGGGCGTCATGTGTGGCGCTGTGACAGGCCGCGTGGTGGCCGGGCAAGTTTGTTTTACGGGAAATGCGATCCTGACAGGTCCATTCGGATTTCGTTCAGGTTTCCTGCCTTAAACATGAACCATCGAACGACCCCAAGGGTGGAGCCGCTCGAACGAAAGGATAAAGTGTCATGGCACAATCTTCGAAATCGTTCGTTGCCCGCATTGTACTCGGCGCTGTGGCGCTGGCCGGTGTGGCTGCTGCGGTTCCTGCATCTGCGCATCCTTACGAGGGGCGCGACTGGCACAATGATCGTGGCTGGGCCGAACGTGGCTATGGCCCCGGGTATGGCGAAGGGTATCGCCATGACTGGCGCCCCGTCGAAGTCGAAGGCGCCGGTTATGGGCCGGGATACTACGAAGGCTATCGGCCCGACTGGCGCCCGGTGCATTATGTCGATCGCGGCTATGGCCATGTCGTCTATGTTCACGGGCATGATCGTCGCTGGTAATATTTGAGCTGGGCGCGGGGGCATGCCGTCCTTGCACACGTGGTGTTAACGCGCCGGTGTGACAAGGGCGGCATGATCGCGCGTATGACACCCCTGATTGCCCTGCTGGCGCTGGCCGGATGCGGCGCTGCCGAGGCGCCGACGTCGGGTGCGCCGCACGATTCGGTGATGAACGCCGCGCTCGAGACGCAGATGCTGGTCGATCCGGATCTGTCGCAGCAGAATGCGCGCAATCTGGCGATTGTGCCGCCCGGGCCGGTTGCGGCGCACGCGCCGAATTAAGCGTCTTTCATTCCCACGCCCAACCCCGCGCGCGGCTGGTCCAGTTCGGCAGAGGCGACCGGGTACGCGCAAGTGTCCGCGGTGTAATACGCGGCCGGGCGGTGGTTGCCCGACAGGCCGATCCCGCCGAGCGGGGCGCCGGCGGAATGCGCGTGCGTTGGCCGGTTCCAGTTGATTACGCCGGCGCGGACTTGCGCCCAGAAGCGGTTGTAGTCCTGCGGCGCGCCGCCGACCAGCGATGCGCACAGGCCGAACCGGGTGGCATTGGCCTCGGCGATCGCGGCGTCGAAATCGTCGACCATCACGACTTGCAGCAGCGGGCCGAACAGCTCGACATCGGGGCGATCTGTCATGCGGGTCACGTCGATGATCGCGGGTGACAGGAATGGGTGCGCGTCGTCGAGCCGGACCAGGTGCTTGATCGCGCGGCCGCCATTGGACAGCAGGTAGACGAAGCTTTCGGTCAGGCCGTCGGCGGCGGTGTTGTCGATGACCGGGCCCATGAACGGCGCGGGATCATCGAACGGCGCGCCCACGATCAGGCGATCGGTCAAGGTGCGCACTTCATCGATCAGCGCGTCATACATCGACGCCTTGACGATCAGGCGCCGCGCCGCGGTGCAGCGCTGCCCCGCGCCGGCAAACGCCGATTGCACGACGAGCACCGCCGCATCGACGATCTTTGGCGTGTCCCACACCACGATCGGATTGTTGCCGCCCATTTCCAGCGCGACGACTTTGCCCGGATTGCCCGCCAGGCGGCGGTTGATCGCGATGCCGACATGCGCGGAGCCGGTGAACAGCACGCCGTCGACGCCCTCGTGCGTGGCCAGTTCCTGCCCCTGGTCCGCGCCGCCGATCAGCAATTGCAGCACTGTCGCCGAGACACCCGCGCGATACCAGCACTGGACCAGCAATTCGGCGCTGGCGGGCGTGCGTTCTGACGGTTTGAATACGACGACATTGCCCGCGATCAGGGCGGGCACGATCTGCGCGACGGGGACCGCGATGGGGCTGCTGGCCGGCGTGATCACGGCCATTACGCCGTGGGGTTTGTGGCGCAGCGCGGAGCTGCCCTGCAAGGCACTGTCGAGCCGGCGCTGCGCGGTGCGTTCGGAATAGCTGCGCACCGACAGTTCGATGCGGGCCAGGACATCGTCGACTTCGCTGCGCGCGTCCCACAGCGGGCGGCCGGTTTCGCGCGCGACCAGGTTGGCCAGGTTTTCGTATTCGCGGCGGACTTCGTTGGTAAAGCGGCGCATCAGTTCGATGCGCTTGGTCAGCGGCTGCGCGGCCCACGCGGGCCAGGCGCGCCGCGCCCGCGCGACCACATCGCCTGCGTCACCCACCGGGCCGCGCCAGATTTGCGTGCCGGTTGCCGGTTCACAGGAAATAATCTCGCCGGTCGCCACGCTTGCCTTATCCATTCAGTCGCACTCTGCCCGCGATCGCGGGCGGGTCAAGTTTCTGCGGGGTGCAAGGTCAGCTTGATGCGCTGAATTGCGGCGCTTTGCCTGTAACTGATGCATATGCGTCACCCATGCGCCGGATCGCTGCTATTTTTGCGTCCAATGCGGACCAGTCATCGCTCTCGGCAATCGGTGCCCAGATCGCCTCCACATCCTCGATGACCATGGTTACCGGGGCTGCGTCGGACCAATAGGGGTGATCACTGATGACGGGTTCGTAGCCGGCGAGCGCTTCTGCAAGCGGGCCAGAGGCATCGCGCCCGCCGCGATGGGCGAAGAAAAACGCGTCGGGGCCCAGCCCGGTTTCGACCATCGCGGCTTCGCACGCGCTGATCAGCGCGGTGTCGCTATCCAGCCCGCGCGGGGTCACGCCCAGGCGCCAGCACCAGCGCCGCGCGATCGCGGCGCGGTACAGGTCGGGGAACCGTTCGAGTGCGGCGATCAGGGGCGGCGCTTCCTCGACAAGGCGCAGCGCGACCGCGAGCTGTCCGCAGTTCCAGTGCAAGGTCTGCGGCTGGCGGCCATAGGCGTACAATTTCTGGTGATCGAAATAGGCGGCGGTGAATTGCGGGTCCCAGCGCGGCAGCCAGCGCCACGGGCCGTAGTCGAAACTTTCGCCCGAGATGTTCATATTGTCGGTGTTGAGCACGCCGTGGACGAACCCGGCGACCATCCACTGCGCGGCGAGATCGGCCAGGCGTTCGACGACCTGGTTGAGCAGGCGGGCGGCGGGGCTGGCGCCTTCGGGGCCGGCCGATCCGGGGTATTGCGCCAGGCAATAGTCGACCAATTCGCGCATTTCGGCGGCGGAATCGAGTGCGAGCAGGCGCTGGAACGTGCCGATGCGGATATGGCCGTGGCTGAGCCGGACCATGACCGCCGATCGTGTGGGTGAGGGTTCGTCGCCGCGATACAGGTTTTCGCCGGTTTCGATCACGCTGAACGTGCGGCTGGTGTTCACGCCCAGCGCTTCGAGCATTTCGGTCGCGAGAATTTCGCGGACGGCGCCTTTCAGGGTCAGGCGGCCATCGCCCTGGCGGCTCCAGGGGGTCGTGCCCGATCCTTTGGTGCCCAGGTCGAGCAGGCGGCCCGCGTGATCGCGCATTTGCGCAAACAGGAACCCGCGGCCATCGCCAAGATCAGGATTGTACACCTGGAACTGGTGGCCGTGATAACGCAGCGCCAGCGGTTGCGGCAGATTGCCCGGCAGCGGGGTAAACCGGCCGAAATGCGCGATCCACTGCTCGTCGCTCAGGCTGTCGAGGCCGACCTCCGCAGCGGCGCGGTCGTTGCGAAAGCGCAACCGCGTTTCGGGAAAATCGGCCGCATGCACGGGATCGCCAAGCCAGGGCGCCAGTTGCAGGATCTGCGGATCGGGGAGGTAGGTTCCTGGCAGAACCGGCGTCTGGGGGGCGACGGGGTATTCCATGGAGGCCCTTGTAGGGCGGGGCCACGCATGCGCAAGCACTTCACGACTTGCGAATCGGGCGCTTTACCCGCAACCCGATCAGATCATGGCACCATCCGACACGCACACCTGGCAATCGCGCGACGGGCTGACGCTCTCGGCAACCGTCTATTCCGGCGATCCCGCGCGCACCCCGGTCGTGTGCCTGCCCGGGCTTACTCGCAATTCGCGCGATTTCGAGGACCTGGCCGCCGCGATCGCACCGGCGCGGCGGGTGATCTGCCCCGACCTGCGCGGACGCGGGCACAGCGCTTACAGCCCGGTTTCGGCGACATATACGCCGGTCCAGTACCTCGACGATGCGCTGCTGATGCTGGCGGACATGGGCGTCGACAGGTTCGTGGCGATCGGCACGTCGCTGGGCGGGTTGTTGACGATGTTGCTGGCCAGTGTCGCCGGCACGCGCATCGCGGGCGCGGTGCTCAACGATATCGGCCCCGATATCGATCCCGCCGGGCTGGCGCGGATCCGGGGGTATGTAGGGGTTCCGGCAAGCTTTGCCGATTGGGATGCGGCGGCGCGCGCGCTGGCCGTGGCGCAGGCCGATGTCTATCCGGGTATTGCGCATGCCGACTGGTTGCGCCTGGCGCGGCGGATGATGCGGCAGGATGCGGGCTGCGTGGTGTTCGATTACGACATGGCGATTGCCGAACCGTTTGCCGCCGATGATGGCAGCACTCCGGCGCCCGATTTGTGGCCGCTGTTCGATGCGCTGGCCGGGCGGCCGGTGCTGGTGGTGCGCGGCGGGGCTTCGGACATTCTGTCGCGCGAAACCGCCGAGGCGATGGCGGCGCGGCATCAGGGGCTGGAACTGCTGACTTTGCCCGGCATCGGCCATGCGCCGACGCTCGACGAGCCCGTGGTGCGCGACGCGATTGCGCGGCTGCTCGGGCAAGTCGCGTGACCGGTGGCGCGTCAAAGCGACGCCCGCATATCCTGCATCTGCATTCGACGTTTTCTGCCGGCGGCAAGGAGCGCCGCGCGGTCGCGCTGATCAACCGGTTCGGCAAAGGCGCCAGCCATTCGATCGTATCAGCCATGCCCGAGGCGATGGGCGCGCGGTCGCTGATCGCGCCGGGCCTGTCGGTGCACTATCCGTTCGGGTTTCCGGCGCTCGCCGGGCCGTTCGGGATACGGCGGCTGCAAGTGCTGGCGCGGGCGATGCGCGGGTTCGACCTGATCCTGACGTACAATTGGGGCGCGATGGATGCGGTCATGGCGCATGCGATATTTGGCCCCAGCCAGGGCCTGGCGCCGCTGATCCACCACGAAGACGGGTTCAACGCCGATGAAGCGGGCGGGCTGAAATGGCAGCGCAACTGGTATCGCCGCGTTGCGCTGGCGCGCGCGCGGGCGCTGGTCGTGCCGTCGCACCAGTTGGAGGCGATTGCGCTGGGCGCCTGGGCGCAGCCGCGCGGGCGGGTGCACCGGATCGAGAACGGCATCGACACGGCGCGCTATGTGGCCGGTTCCAAAGTGCGGCCCGACCTGTTGCCGCGCGTGATCAAGCGCCCGGGCGAAAAATGGCTCGGTACTTTGGCGGGGCTGCGCGGCGTGAAAAACCTGCCCCGGCTGGTCCGCGCCTTTGCCGCGATGAGCCCGGATTGGCACCTGGTTATCCTGGGCGAGGGGCCCGAGCGCGGCGCGATCGTCGATGCGGCGATTGCGGTAGGATGCGCGGACCGCGTCCATCTGCCCGGCCATGTCGCCGATCCGGCGGCCGCAATCGGGCTGTTCGATCTGTTTGCGCTGTCGTCCGATAGCGAACAGGCGCCGCTGTCGGTGATCGAGGCGATGGCCGCTGGCCTTGCGGTGGCCAGCCCCGCGGTCGGCGATGTCGCGCAGATGGTCGCGCCCGAAAATGCCGCGCTGATCACGGCGGTCGGCGATGAAGCGGCCCTGGCGGCTTCGCTGGTCACGCTGGCCAACGACCCGGCCTTGCGCGCGCGGATTGGCGCGGCCAACCGGGCGCGCGCCATCGCGCAGTTCGACGAGACGGTGATGGCTGCGCGCTATGCCGCGCTCTATGGTGGCGCGCTGGGGCTGGCAGAATTTCCGTGATGCCCGCAACTGGCCGCAATTCCGCAAGTTGTGGTTGAATTGGCGCGGGGTATCGCTAAACCGCGCGATCACCGGTTTTATCTGTTGAAATGTGTTCCCGATCCGAAAGCCTCTGCCTTGGCCCTGATCCCCAAGAAGTCCGTGACCACCACCGAGCGCAATGCCGAACGCCGCGCGGCGGAAGAAAACGTGTTTCTGCGCGAAGTCGACGATGCGCTGCGCACCGATAACACGCTGCATCTGCTGCGCCGTTACGGGATGATCGTGGGCGGCGTGATCGTGCTCGTGCTGGCTGCGCTGGCCGGGTGGATGCTGTGGACCAACCACGTTGCGCACGTGGCCGGGGTCAAGGGCGAAAACTTTGCGATCGCGCTCGATCAGGTCGAGGCCGGACGGTATGATCCGGCCAGGGCGAGCCTCGATCAACTGACCGCAAACGGCGGCCCGGGCTATGCCGCGTCGGCCAGGCTGGTCGAGGGCGGGATCGCGCTCGACCAGAAAAAGCCGCAGGACGCCGCGAAGATCTTTGCCGCAATCGCCGCCGATCCCAAGGCGCCGCAGCCGTATCGCGATCTGGCGACGGTGCGCGAAATGGCGATCCGATTCGACCAGGTGCCGCCGCAGACCGTGATCGACCGCCTGAAGCCGCTGGCTGTGCCGGGCAACCCCTGGTTCGGCAGCGCGGGCGAACTGGTCGGCGTTGCCGAGATCAAGGCGGGCCACAAGCCCGAGGCCGGCGCACTGTTCGCGCAGATGTCGAAAGATCCGAGCGTGCCCGAATCGCTGCGCCGCCGCGCCAGCCAGCTTGCCACGGAGCTCGGGGTCGACCCGGGCGATGCGGTCACTGTCGTCTCTCCCGCGCTCGCCGAATAAGCCCGCGACATCATGATTTCAGGAACGCGTATGCCGCATGACACGACCAAAAAGCCTGCTGCAAGTGCTTTGGCAATTGCGGCGATGGCCGCGCTGGCACTGACGCTGGGCGCGTGCAGCGGGCACAAGCACAAAGTCAAATCGACCCCGACCGTGGGCACGCGCGTGCCGATCCTTTCGCGGATCGAGGCCGGTACCAAAGTCGATGAAAACCTGGCGAGCGTCGCAGTCGTGCTGCCCCCACCAGAGGTCAACACCGATTGGGCGCAGGGCGGCGGTTCGGGTTCGAAGTCGTACGGTCATCTCGCGCTGGCCGATCACCCGCACAAATTATGGACGACGCTGGTTTCGGGTTCGTCGGAATTGCGCCGCCTGGCTGCGGCGCCGGTGATCGGTGGCGGCAAGCTGTATGTGATGGACACATTGGGCGTCGTGCGGGCGTTCAACGCCGACACGGGCAAGGAATTGTGGTCGCAGACGTTTGACGTGGCGGCCGACACCGCGGCGGTGTTTGGCGGCGGCGCGTCGTTCGACGATGGCACGCTGTATGTCACCACCGGGCTTGGCGAAGTGGCCGCGATCGATGCGGACAAGGGCAAGATCAAATGGCGGGTCAAGCCATTGGGGCCGTTGCGCGGATCGCCTTCGGTCGGGTTTGGTTCGGTGTTCGTGATGACGCAGGATAACCAGATCGCGGCGCTGAACGCCGATACCGGCGTGACGCAGTGGAACGAATCCGGTTCGCTGGCGCAGACCGGCGTGTTTGGCGTGGCCGCGCCGGCGATTGGCCAGGGCACGATCGTGGCGGGCTATTCGTCGGGCGAACTGGTTGCCTATCGTTATGAAAATGGGCGGCAATTGTGGTCCGATGCGCTCGCGCGCACGTCGATCCAGACTTCGGTTTCGACGATTACCGACATCGACGCCGATCCGATCATCGACAATGGCCGCGTCTATGCGCTGGGCCAGGGTGGGCGCATGGCCGCCTATGAACTGGTCACCGGGCAGCGCGTGTGGGAATTGAACATGGCGGGGATTTCCACGCCATCGGTCGCCGGCGAGTGGATCTTTACGCTGACCGACGAAGACAAGGTGTTCTGCATCACCAAGACTACCGGCAAAGTCCGCTGGATGGCGCAGATGCCGCACTATCACGTTGAAAAGAAGAAGAAGGGCCCGATTCTGTGGACCGGCCCGGTGCTCGCGGGCAACCACCTGTGGCTGAACAGTTCCGAAGGCGATATCGCAACGGTCTCGCCCGAAGACGGCAAGATCACCAAGGTCTTCCACCATGACGTCGGCTTTACGCTGGCGCCGGTGGTGGCCAACAACACGCTGTATGTGCTCGACAACAGCGGGCGGATTACCGCCTACCGCTGAGCTTCGCGTGGTATGGGGCGTGATGCCATATAGGCGGCGAGCGCGATAACATCGCCGTCGGTCAGGTGCGCGGTAACCCCGCGCATCGCGGTGGCCTCATCGGCATGGCGCGCGCCACTGCGGTAATTGACCAGCGAACGCGCGAGATACGTTGGGCCTCGGCCGGCCAGCGGCGGGGCGATGCTGGTGCCGTTGTAATCGAAGCCATGGCAAGTGGCGCATGCGGGCGGTCCGCCCGGCGCCATGCCGCTGGCGAGCTGCGCACCGTGGGCGATGGCGCCAGGCGGCACATAGGCGGTGGCGCGCACGCGCGGATCGCGCGCTTCGAACCGGCCGAAATCGTCGGGCATTTCGATCAGCCTTTCGCCCAGCGGTTCGCGCTTGCCCGATGGATCGGGGCGATAGACCATCGCATCGCCGACCGGCGCGGGGATCGTTGCGGTTTCGACGACTTTGCCGAATGCGTGGCGCGGCAGTTGCGAAAAATAGTCTGCAGCGGCGTCGACGTCGGCGTCGCTGGCGGCCTTTGCGGTCTTGCGCATCAGCAGGTTGGCGAGAAACGTCGGATCGCTGCTTTCGCGCGTGCCGCCGGCATAGGCCTGCACCGAACGGCGGATATAGTCCGGATCGAGTCCGGCCAGGCTGGCGTTTTCGGGGCGCCCCGTACCGCCCGCCATGTGGCAAAATCCGCAGGCGTTCGCACCGCCCGATCCGTGCAGCACCGCATTTGGTGGCGCGGGATGGTCGCCGGGATACCAGTCGACGACAGCGGTCATGGTGCCGAGTTGGTCTTCGGTTGGATCGAGCGTCGATCCTGGCAGGGTGTGTGGCTTGGCCGGGCGCGGGATGGTGGTGATTCTGGCCGGGTACAGCCAGGCTGGCGGCGGCGTCGCAGCGCCGGCCAGCAGCAGTGCCCCGCTGGCGAGCGCCAGTATCCGATTGCCCCGCATAACGATCGCCCCCTGTTGCCCCCTGCAACGTTCTGACGCTACCATAAGATCCCGAACGGCTTCACCAATTCTTGGGGGCTGATGGTTATAGGACGCAGGCCATGACCATGACGACCGCCACCATCGCCGAATCGCCTGATCGTCCCCTCAGCGATGTGTCGGGCTGGGTTGGCCTGTCGGGGCTGGTGGGTCTGATTGCGTGGCTGATGGTCTGCCGCAATTGGGGCGTGATCGGCGACGCGCTGGCTTTGCCCGGGCCGCATGTGCCGCTGGCGGGGCCTTATGCGGCGTTGCTGGCGCTGATTGCGTCGGGGCTGCCGATGGTCCTGGTTTCGATCCTGGTCGACAAAGTGCATCTGCGCCCATCGACCGGCATCGACTGGGCCAATCCGCGGCCGTTGCGCGATGTGATCGATGGCTCGATTACGAAGATCGCGGGGCTGTGGGCGACCTGGGCACTTATCGGGTTTATCTATTGCGTGGGGCGCTGGTACTGGCGCGGCAATTATCTGTTTGCGATGGACCTGATGCGCGATGCGGCGCCGGTGCTGTTTGTCGGCGCGGTGCCCTATGTGCTGTGGCTCGACCGGGTGCTGATCAATCCGCGCGATGGCGCGTGGCATTTCGGCGCAATGCTGATCGGCCGCGAACCGTGGGACCGGGGCGAGGTGCGCGACCATTTGCGCGCGTGGGCGGTCAAAGGTTTCTTCATCGCGTTCATGCTGTCGATCGTGACTTTGGGCTTCATGGACGAAGTCCGCGCCGATTTCGTCCACATCGCGGCCAATCCAGTGTCGATCGGCACGATCAGCACCGAATTCATGTTCATGCTCGACGTGCAGATCGCAATGGTCGGCTATCTGCTGACGATGAAGCCGCTCGATGCGCAGATCCGCAGCGCCAATCCGCTGCTCGCAGCTTGGGTCGCGGCGCTGATCTGCTATCCGCCGTTTATCGAAATGGGCAACGGCTCGGTGCTCGATTACCATCAGAACACCGCGGAATGGTCGTTCTGGCTGGCGGATTATCCGGTGCTGTTGTGGATCTGGGCGGTCCTGCTGGTTGTGCTGACCGCGATCTATGCCTGGGCGACAGTGGCGTTCGGCCTGCGTTTTTCAAACCTGACGTATCGCGGCATTCTGACCAACGGGCCTTATGCCTGGACGCGCCACCCCGCGTATTTGTCGAAAAACACGTTCTGGTGGTTGTTTACGATGCCATTCCTGGCGACCACGCATTCGCCGGTCGATGCATTGCGCAACACGGTGACTTTGGGATTGGTTAGCGCGGTCTATTACTGGCGTGCGCGTACCGAGGAAGCGCACTTGCTGGCGGCGGATGAGAAATACCGCGCGTATCATGCGTGGATGACCGCGTATGGGCCGGTTACTGCGCCTTTGGCGCGGATGGGCAGGTGGTTGGTGGGGCGGCGGCAGAATTTGCGCAGTTAGGTCAGCGGGTTACGCTATGGCCTCGATGCCCTTGCGGTCGATAACGTCCAGCAACCGCGCGGACGAACCGCTCGGTGTCTTGTTGCCCTGTTCCCATTGCGCGACCGTGCTGGCACCGACGCCGATCATGACGGCGAATATCGGCTGGCTCATGCGGGTCTTGCTACGGATCCGCCGAATGTCGTCCGCCGAAAAGGTGCGCTTTTCGGGTAGGCAAAGCTCGTCCATCATCCGCATCGTAATGGCATCCATGGCGCCTGTCGCATGGAGGTCCTTCGCCATGTCGTGGGCCATATCGAGAATGTCGCTCATCATCCGCACTCCAGTTCTACAATCGTACCCATCGCCTTCAGCGCTTCGATCTGCCGGTCATCGGTCGTGACCAAAGCTGACGCGTTCGCGCTGAGGGCGCTTTTCTCTCGCGACGTAATGTTGGGCCGAGCATTTTTGGGAAAGCCGTAGAGATAGAAAATCCGCTCTGAATCCGACTTCCTGAAACCCAATATCGTTCTGTATCCGCCCGATTTCCCGCCAGCCTGCCGCGCAATCCGCTGCTTGAACAGATAGCCGCCTAGATCGGCATCGTAGTGTCCCGCAAAAGCGTCCAGAGCAGCTCGGCAAAGATCCGCGTCGCTGATTGTCTCTCCGGCTGCCCAACGGCTGAAATGCTTGCCTTTGAACACCCTCATGAAGCATCTATATCACTGAGTGATAGACTTGTCGATGACAAGCCGCTGCCTCGATAGGGCAATTCAATTGCGCGCAAACTCAAGCCCGCTCATCCTGACACCAATTTCGATGATCCCGACTTAAATCGAGGTGCCTCCGGCGGGCAAGGGCCAAGGGCCCTTGCATCCCGTTACCGTCCGTGTTGGCGCGTTCGCTCGGCGGAGTATCCTGCCGCAGCGTCGGAAGACGATTTTGCCGCTGCGCGGCGGGACGCAAATGCCTGAACAGCGCACAGTTCAAGACGGTAGCGGGTTCCTAGGGCAATGGCCCTAGGCCGCCGGAGGCCCTGAACAAACCGAACAGGTTCGCATCACTGCAACTTGGTATGAGCCCGTCGAAGGATGCGCGCGACAGTTGATTTGGGTGAGGTTGCTGGCGCTTTGGGCTGATATTGCGCGCATCCTTCGACGGGCTCAGGATGAGCGGGATCTGGTAATTATCCCAATGACGCCGCTTAAATCGCCACGCCCTCGTCGGTTTCATAAATGCGGATATTGCGTTCCGTCAGGTTCAGCACGGCGCGTTCGGTGATCCAGGCTTGCATGTGCGCGGATTTGGCGTGGGCGTCGATTGCGGCTTTGTCGCGCCAGGTTTCGGCGACGTGGATCAGGCCAGGGTCGAGCAGGTCTTGGGCGTAGGCGTAGGCGACGCAGCCGTCTTCGGCGCGGGTGGCTTCGATCACGCGCTTCATCATGCCCAGTGCGATCGCGACGTTTTCGGGCGGCATGCGGAAGGTTCCGGCGACGAGAATCATCAGAAGCTCGAATCGTCGTAGACGTGGCTGAGGTCGCCGGCCCATTTGCCGTTGTAGAGGTCCAGCAGGCGCTCCGCAGACGTCTTGCCGCGTGCGACGACTTCGTCGAGCGTGCCCAGGTAGCCGGTTTCGTTGTCGCCGGCTTCGTTCAGGCGGCCGCGTGCAGCCAGCCCGCTGCGTGCGATATCGAGTACAACGCCGGCGATGTCGCGCAATTTGCCGCCGCCGGGCAGCGGCGCATCGAGGCCGAGCCTGGGCACTTCGGCGCGGAGGCGTTCGCGGCCTTCGATGTCCCAGTCCTTGACCAGCGCCCAGGCCGCGTCGAGCGCGCCCTGATCATACAGCAGGCCGACCCAGAATGCGGGCAGGGCGCAGATCCGGTTCCACGGGCCGCCGTCGGCGCCGCGCATTTCCAGGAACGATTTCAGGCGCACTTCGGGAAATGCGGTCGACATGTGATCGACCCAATCCGACTGGCGCGGCTTTTCGCCGGGCAGCGCGGGCAATTTGCCATCGAGGAAATCGCGGAACGATTGCCCGGCCGCGTCGATGTATTTGCCGTCGCGATAGACGAAGTACATCGGCACATCGAGCATGTAGTCGACGTAGCGTTCGTAGCCGAAGCCGTCTTCGAACACGAACGGCAACATGCCGGTGCGCGCCGGATCGGTGTCGGACCAGATATGGCTGCGGTAGGACAGGAACCCGTTGGGCTTGCCTTCCAGGAACGGCGAATTGGCGAAAAGCGCGGTCGCGAGCGGCTGCAGGGCCAGGCTGACGCGGAATTTCTGCACCATGTCGGCCTCGCTCGCGTAGTCGAGATTGACCTGGATCGTGCAGGTGCGCAGCATCATGTCGAGGCCCATGGTGCCGACGCGCGGCATATGGCGCAGCATGATCCCATAGCGGCCCTTGGGCATGATCGGCAGTTCGGCGCGGGTCTTGTCGGGCCACAGGCCGAGGCCGAGATAGCCAAGGCCGAGCTTGTCGCCGACCGCTTTGGCCTGGGCCAGGTGACGCCCGGTTTCGGCGCAAGTCTGGTGGAGGTTTTCGAGCGGGGCGCCCGACAATTCGAGCTGTCCGGCCGGTTCCAGGCTGACCGCGCCATCGACGCCGGTCAGCGCGATGACATTGCCGCCCTCGATCACCGGTTTCCAGCCGAATTCGGTCAATCCGTCGAGCAGATCGCGAATGCCGCCCGGTTCTTCGTACGAAGGGGCGCGGTGGTCCGCTTTGCGATAGACGAATTTTTCGTGTTCGGTGCCGATCCTCCATGCCGCTGCGGGTTTTTCACCCTTTTGCATCGGTGCGATCAAGGCCTCGCGGCTCTCGATCATGGGTTCGTTGGTGTCGGATTCTTGCCGCGTGCTCATGCGCGCATCCGTTAAAGATGGAATGGGTTTCGCGCTACAACTTATTGTTGGTTGGGGGCCCAGTCGCCCGCAATACCCATCCATAATGCGCATGCCGCTATGGCGGCAGTTTCGCCGCGGAGGATGCGCGGGCCCAGGGTGATCGCCACGGCGGCGGGATGCGCGCGGATTGCATCGCGTTCGGCGGGGTCGAAGCCGCCTTCGGGGCCGACCAGCAATCCGGCGGGGCCGGGGCGGTTGAAACTTGCGGCCGCAGGGGCGCCGCCGGTTTCGTCGGCGAAATAGAGTGTGCGGTTTGTTGGCCAATTTGCCAGCAGCGCGGTCAGCGTAACTGGCGCCTCGCAGACTGGCAGCGCGGTGCGGGCGCATTGTTCGGCTGCCTCTATCAGCGTGGTGCGTACGCGATCGGGGTTGATCTTGTCTGCGACGCAGCGGCGGGTGAGTATTGGACGAATTTCTGCCACGCCGAGTTCGCAGGCTTTTTCGAGCACGAGATCGAAGCGGTCTTTTTTCAGCAGCGCCGGGCATAGCCAGAAATCGGGCACTGCCTCGCGGGTGCGCAGATGTGTGGCGCAGCGCAGTGCGAGGCCGCGTTTGTCGACGTCGGTCGCTTCGGCTGCCCATTCGCCGGTTTGATCATCGCACAGGATTACGCAGTCGCCGGGGGCGATGCGCATCACCCGTGTCAGGTAGTGTGCTTGCGGGCCGTCGATTGCGACCGTGGCGTCGATGGCCAGCGGGCCCGGGACGAACAGGCGCGGGGCGGATTTGGGCGGCCAGGCGGGGGTGGCGGGTAGGGGGTCGGTCATCGGGTGGGGTTAGAGCGCCTGACGCGGTAGGGCAACATGGGCGAGTTCGTCGTTTTCGATCAAGTCGCATAGGCTCTAACATAACACTATCGTCGCCCCAGACTTGATCCGGGGTCCCGCTGCCTTTCTTCTCGGCGCTCACCATTCAAACCACGCGCGCAAAGAAAAGCTGGGTCCCGGATCAAGTCCGGGACGACGAGGGGTGAAATTTGCGCATCATGCAGACTTGCTCTGCGACGCAGTGCAGAGCAGGACTGCGCGTCATGACAGACGCAACCACCATCGTTCCCGACAGCCAGCACAAAGGGCTCGTCGCGCTGCTGCCTTTGCCGTGGCGCTATTATGCGATGCTGGCGCGGTTCGATCGGCCGATTGGCTGGTGGCTGTTGTTCTGGCCGTGTGCGTGGGGGCTGTTTCTGGCGGGCGCGCGGATGCCTTGGGCGATGGTTGCTTGGATGCTGCTTGGGTCGATCGCGATGCGCGCGGCGGGGTGCGTTTATAACGATATCGTAGATGTCGATATCGATGCGCGCGTGGCGCGCACGGCTTCGCGGCCGATTGCCAGTGGCGCGGTGACGAAGCGCGCGGCCTGGGCGTGGATCGCGGTGTTGCTGGCGGTCGGACTGCTGGTGTTGTTGCAATTGCGCTGGGAGGCGCAGCTCGTTGCGCTGACTAGTCTGCTGCTGGTGGCGGCCTATCCGTTCATGAAACGGATTACCGGCTGGCCGCAGGCGTGGCTGGGGCTGGTGTTTACCTGGGGGGCGCCGACTGGCTGGGTTCAGGCGAGCGGGTTCGAGCACCTGGCGCCACTGGGCCTGCTGTATCTGGGATGCTGGGCCTGGTGCATGGGCTATGACACGATTTACGCGTGCCAGGACCGCGAGGATGACATGGCGATCGGTGTCGGTTCGTCCGCGCTGTCGTTTGGGCGGCATGTCCGCGCCGGCGTGATTGGGTTGTACGCGCTGACGGTTCTAGCGTGGGCGGGCGCGGTTTGGCTGGTGCGACCCGATCCACTGGCTTTGCTGGCGCTGCTGCCGGTGGCGGTGCACCTGGGTTGGCAGGCGCTGACTGTGCGGCCGGATGATGGCGATGGCGTGCTGGCGCGGTTTCGGTCGAATCGCTTTGCCGGGTTGCTGATGGCGGCGGCGTGTTACGTCGTGGGCATGTCCTGATCGGGGAACAGCGCGGCGTGGCGGGCGACGACTGCGGGCCATAACTGCGCGGCGGCGGGGACATCGAGGCCGAAGCCTTCGTGCAATGTCGTCACCAGATCGTCGGCATCGGTCAGCAGGCGCTCGGTCCGGCCCGTCGCATCGGTGACCAGCAGCACGCGCCCGCGCAGGCTCAGGTCGGTATCGCCGATGCGGCGCTGCGCGATAAGGTTCTGGACGAAGATCGAATCGCTATCGCGCGTTTGCCAGGAGCACATCTGCGTCAACAGCGCTTCGTCGCCCGGGCCATCGCCAAATATGTAGGCCATCGTGCGATTGCGCAATTCGGCGCTCAGGTGCCAGATCCCGTCCGGGCGCTGTTCGACCGTGACCGGCCAGGGTTTCAGCGCCATCTTGCCCGGTTTTAGCGGGACTGGCGCGCCGATCCAACTGCCGAACCCGACATCGACCACCCATGGTTCGTCGAGCGTGACCAGAAGCGCGAGATGCGATCCCATCAATACCCGGCCCAGGTCTTCGCGCACGACGCCGGCGCAAATCCGCGTGACATCGAACCCGATTGTGCCGAGCGCACGCGCCAGCAGGCCGTTCGTTTCATAGCACCAGCCGCCGCGCCGGCGCGTGACGAGCTTGGCAAATATCGCCGCCGGATCGAGCGAGGGCGCAAGGCCCATCTGCACATCGAGGTTTTCGAACGTGATCGCGGCGCAATGCGCGGCATGGATTGCGTGCAATGTCTCGATGTCGGGAGCCAGCGGCTGGTCCAGGGCGATGCGCGCACAATACGCAGTGAGCTCGTCGGCGCTCAGCATCACGAAAGCGCCAACAACCGTTCGGCGCCGCCCAGATCGACGCTGACCAGCCGCGATACGCCCGGCTCGACCATGGTCACGCCAAACAGGCGGTGCATTCGGCTCATCGTCACGGCGTTGTGCGTCACGATCAGGTAGCGCGTGCGGGTTTCGCCAACCATCGCATCGAGCATGTCGCAGAACCTTTCGACATTGGCGTCATCGAGCGGCGCATCGACTTCGTCGAGCACGCAGATCGGCGCAGGATTGGTCAGAAACAGCGCAAAGATCAGCGCAACCGCGGTCAGCGCCTGCTCGCCGCCGGAGAGCAAGGTCAGCGATTGCAGGCGCTTGCCCGGCGGCTGGGCAAAGATTTCGAGGCCCGCCTCCAGCGGATCATCGCTGTCGATAAATGCCAGGTGCGCTTCGCCGCCGGCGAACAGCCGGGCGAACAGCCGGCGGAAATGCCCATCGACAGCTTCGAAAGCGGCGCGCAGCCGTTCGCGGCCTTCGCGATTGAGTGCGCCGATCGATCCGCGCAGCCGGCCGACCGCCTCGATCAGTTCGGCACGGTCGTGGATCGTCGCACCGTGTTCGGCTTCGGCGGTGGCGAGGTCGTCGGCGGCGACCAGATTGACCGGACCCAGCCGTTCGCGCTCGGCGACCAGCCGGTCATGCTCGGCGCTGACTGCGCTCGCCGTGCCGATGTCGGCCTCGATAAACCCGATCCGCGAGGGCAGGAGCGGCGGTGGGCATTGAAACCGCTCGCCCGAAATCGCCGCCATTTCGATTCGGCGCTGGTCTTCGTTCTGCGCCCGCGCGGCATGCCCGGCGCGGGTTTCGCGCGCGCTGGCCAGCGTTTCGGTCGCCTGGGCCAAGACCGTATCGGCAGTGCGGCTGGCGGTTTCGGCCTCGGCCTGCGCGACTTCGGCATCGAGCAGGTCATTGCCCAGCCGGTCTTGCAACGCTGTGCCCGCAGCGATTTCGGCCTCAAACAGATCGGGCTTTACCGCATGGATCGCGCGTTCGGATGCCAGTTCCTCGGCGCGTGCGGCCATCTCGGTCAGGCGCCGTGTCGCGTCGCTGGCGCGCGATTGCCAGTTGCGGATGTCGTTTTTCATCGCCGCCAACCGCTCGCGCCCGACCGCGATCGCCTGATCGGCACTGGCAAGCGCGGCGCTGGTGGTTTGCAGCAGTACGCGCAAGGCCTGGTGCTGCGCTTGCGCCGCGTCGAGCGCCACGCGCCCGGCGGCGGGATCGGGCAGCGTTGTGCGCCGGTCTTTCGCAACGGCAACTTCGGACAACGCCAGGCCGCGCTGCTGGTCGCAATCGGCGCGCGCGCGGGCGAGTTCGTCGGCGCGGCCGGTGCGCAGCGCCTGCGCGGCCTGTGCCGCATCGAGCGCGCGCAAGGCGGCGCGTTCGGCATCGGCGCTACTCGCCAGTGTGCGTTCGGTCGCGGCCAGATCGGTCTGCACCTGGGCGAGATCGCTGCGCGCGGCGGCGTCGGCGCTTGTCGCTGTCGCCAATACGGCGCGGCGTGGCGGCAGCAGCGCCTGCAATTCGGCCAGGCGGTTTTCGGCTTCGAGCAAAGCCGCCGATGCCGCGCCTTCGCCTACCGCGACAAACCCGTCCCAGCGGCGGAGGCGTCCGGCGCGCGTGACCAGCCATTCGCCCGGCGCAAGCGGTTGCCCGCTATCTTCATCGACCACGCGCACCAGCGCCAGGCGCGCGGCCAGTTCGGGCGGCGCGGCGGTCACATGATGGGCCAGCGAATCGCCCAACGACACAGGCGGTGTCGCTCCGGTCCACTGGCGTCCGTCGAATCCCGCGGGCACAGGGCCCGTCGCGGCCTGCGCATCGCGGCCGAGCACCGCAGCGAGCGCGCGTTCGTAGCCCGGCGCGATCCGCGTCGCCGACAGCGCGGTGGGGCCTTTATGCGCGGCCGCCTTGTCGCGCGCGGCTTTGTCCCGGGTCAGCGCATCGGCTTCGCGTTCAACCCCGATCAAGTCGGCGCGCGCGGCTGCCAAAGTCTGCGCCGCGCCATCGCGTAATTCGGTCAGCGATTCGCGCCGCGCGGTCAAAGCGGCGCGCCCCTCGCGGGCATCGACCAGCGCGGCCGAAGCCGCGTCGCGCGCGGCCTCGGCATCGGCGACCCGGCGCGCCGGATCTGCCTCGCGCGCCAGCGCATCGACTTGCGCAGTGATCCGCGCACCGTCCGAATCGATCCGCGCCAAGCGCTGCTGCGCCGCCGTCAGCGCAGCCTCAGCCACGCGCCAGTCGGCCTCGATCCCGGCGTGCGCAGCCGTCGCAGCAGCCAGCGCAAGTTCGGCATTCCGGCTGTCGATTTCGGCGCGGTCGCGCGCCGACCGCGCAGCAGGACGCGCTTCCTCTTCGTCTTTCAGCGCGGCGTCAGCACTGGCCAGATCGCCGGTCAGCCGGGCTTGCGCCTCCGCCGCATCGCGCGACACACGATCGGCCTGATCGCGCTCGCCGGCGATCCGCGCGATCTGGCGATCAATGTCGGCCAACCGATCCCGCGCAGTCTGCAATTGCAGCGCCAGCCCCGCCATCCGCTGCGTATGCGCCGCCATATCCTGCCGCCGCTCGAACACCGTCTCGCGCGACTGCGCCAGCGTCGCCGCAGTCGCATGCTGCGTCGCCTGCGCAACCTGCGCTTTTTCACGAGCAGCAGCCTCAGCCGCCTCCGCCTGCGCCAGCGCAGCCTTCGCAGCACTCGCAGCAGCCGCAGCATCGCGCCACCGCGCAAACACCAGCGACCCCTCGGCAACACGGATCCGCTCGGACAGCGCAATATACCGCTCGGCCGCGCGCGCCTGCCGCCGCAACCCACCAATCCGCGCCTCAAGCCCCGCAACCAGGTCGTCAAGCCGCCCCAGATTGCTTTCGGTCGCCCGCAGCCGCGTCTCAGCCTCACGCCGCCGCACATGCAGCCCCGCAATCCCGGCCGCATCCTCCAGCATCACCCGCCGCTCGGCCGGCTTCGCCGCAATAACCGCCGCAATCCGCCCCTGGCTAACCAGCGCCGGACTGTGCGCCCCAGTCGCCGCATCGGCAAACACCAGCGCAACATCCCGCGCCCGCACATCCCGCCCGTTCAGCCGATAAACACTTCCCGCCCCACGCTCGATCCGCCGCGTAACATCCAGCTCAGCGTCACCCCCATCCGCGCCATCGACAAGCGCACTAAGCGTAACCTCGGCAAATTCACGCGCAGGCCTTCGCGCAGTCCCGGCAAAGATGACATCATCCATCCCGCCACCACGCATCGCCTTGGCCGAATTCTCGCCCATGACCCACCGGATCGCCTCAAGCAGATTGGATTTGCCACACCCATTGGGCCCAACGACACCCGTCAACCCAGGCTCGATGCGCAAATCCGCCGGCTCGACAAAGCTCTTGAAGCCGGAGAGTCGCAAGCGTTTGAACTGCACGTGCCCCCTCCCATAGGCGCCAACTTAAGGCGATCGCGGCGCGGACCTCGCGTTGGAGATCCGCTATCATGTGTTTGCAGTCAGGACGTCAAGGAGAAGGCGCGAAAGGGCCTCCGGCGGGCAAGGGCCATTGCCCTTGCATCCCGTTACCGTCTTGAACTGTATGTCGCTCGTGCCGTTGCGTCCCGCCGCATAGCGGCAGTTATAAAGCCGCTGCGCGGCGGGACGCAACGGCGGCCTCAGCGCGCGAAGCAAGACGGTAACGGGTTCCTAGGGCAATGGCCCTAGGCCGCCGGAGGCCCTTCAAACCTTACCGAGCGCCAGCTTTCTGCAAGATCGGCTCCAGCAGATCCCAAGACGACACATCCACATTACGCCCGTTCAGGATAAACGCCGGCGTGCCCTGGACGTTGAAATCCTTCGACGCTTTGTCGGTCGCGTTCGCCAGGGCGGTCGCCTTGCCGATGTCGGCGAGGCAGGTTGCGCCCTGGTCGGTGGCGATGCCGTGTTGGGCGAAGAAGTCGGTCATGCCGGTGATGCGGGCGATGGCGGCGGGGCGTTTGCTGGCGGGCATGGCCTGGACGCCGGCCATGGCGTTTTGGCCGGCGGCTTTCAGGTTGTCGAACATGGTGGGCTGCCAGGCCCAGAATTGTTCGGACATGGGGATGACGGTTTCGGGGGTGTTGCCGCAGGTTGCGAGGAGCACGGCGGGGACGTCGAGGGGGTTGAGCATGAAGTAGCGGAGTTCGTAGCTGACGCGGCCGGAGTTGACGTAGTCATCGCGCAGGTGGGGGAAGCCTTCGGCGCCGAATGCGGCGCAGTGCGAGCAGGACAGGGCGCCGTATTCGATCAGTTTCAGCGGGGCGTCGGGGTTGCCCATCAGGTATCCGTCGTCGGCGGTTTTGGTCACGACGTCGGACCATTGCTTGCCGGCGGGGGCTGCGACTTTGGGCAGCGCGGTGTCGGACACGGCGGCGGCGTCGGTCTTTTTGCCGCAGGATGCCAGGCCGAAGGCGAGCGGCAGGGTGGCGAGCATCAGGGCGGCGGCTACGGGTGAGCGGAGCGATTTCATGGGGCTGGTTCCGGCTTTCGGTAAGTGGTTTATTTGAGGCGCGCGTCGAGCTGCGGCTTCAGCGCTTCCCAGGTATAGGTTCCGGCAAGGGCAACGCCGTCGATCAGGAACGTGGGTGTGCCCTGGACGAAATCCTTGTCGACGGCGTTTTTGGTTTCGACGGCCAGGCGGTCGGCGAGGGCCTTGTTGGTCAGGCAGCGATCGAGGTCGGCCCGGCCATAGCCGCGGCGGTCCATGATGGCATAGAGCCCGAGGTCGGAGGCGATTGCGCGCATTCTGGTGCCGAAATCGGGGCTTTCCCAGCGCGCTTTCTGCGCGTCGGTCAGTGTGCTGGTCGCGGCCATCCATTGGGTCTGGGTTGCGAGCAGGAGCTGGGTGTTGCCGAAGAATTTGGACGGTGGGCCGCATTCGGCGAGCAGTGCGGCGACGACATCGACTTCGTTGCGCAGGAAGGGACGAACTTCGTAGCTGCCTTTGCCTGGTCCGATCATGCCGATGCCCAGCGGCGCCATGGCGAGGCCTTCGAATTCGGCGCAATGCGGGCAGGTATAGCTGATGTATGCGGCGAGTTTGAGCGGCGCGGCGGGGTTGCCGAGGATATAGCTGTCGTTCGGGGTGCGCGTGACGAACGTGTTCCAGTTGACGGCATGCGACGCGGCATGGGTGGCGGTATGCGCCGCGGGGGGCGCGGCCAGCGCGGGGACGGCGGCGAGAGCGCCACATGCGGCGAGGGCCGCGACAACCAGACGCTTCAAGATCATTGTCATCCTAACGATTATCCCTGTTTGCCGCTCATCCGGTCAAGGCTGCGCGCAAGCGATTCCAGCACCGTGCGCAATTCGGGGTCGCCGACATCGCGCAGGCTTTCGCCCAGCTCAATCGGTCCCGGCTTGAGTGACGGAGGCGCCTGTTTGGCCACTTTGGTTGCGGGAACCTGAACGGCGCCTTGCCGCATGCGCACATTGGCGACTGCGCGGTAGCCGAAGAAGCGGTTCACGCGGTCGATGATTTCGGGGATGACGTGCTGGATGATCGGGGCGTGGCCGGGGCTGACGACGAGGTGCAGCGTGCCTTCGGATTTTTCGCCGACGGGGAAACGGATCGATTCGGGCGCGCAATTGCGGGCATGGGCGGCGCCGATGATTTCGGGCCAGCGGGTGACGACGCTTGATTGGACAAAGCCGAAGCGGCGGAAGGCGGTGCGACCGATCGCGGGCATCAGGTCGCCGATCATGCGCGCTTCGCCGCCGCGCGCGCGTTCCGGCTGGCGCGGCGCTGCTTTTGGCGCTGCCTTCGCTGCCTTTTCGGTTTTCGAACCCTTTGGATCACGTTCCATCACGCGCCATCCCATGCCATAGGCGCGTGATGCAGGCCAGCGCTCTCACTAATCGATCGACAGCCTTTGATTTGCTGGCGTGGTATGATCGCCATGCGCGGCGTCTGCCGTGGCGCAGTCCGCCGGGTACGGCTGCGCCGGACGCTTATCGCGTGTGGCTGTCCGAGGTGATGTTGCAGCAGACGACGGTTGCGGCGGTGCAGCCTTATTTTGCGCGGTTTGTCGAGCGGTGGCCCGATGTCGCTGCGCTGGCCGCTGCGGATGAGGCCGATGTGATGGCGGCGTGGGCGGGGCTGGGGTATTATAGCCGGGCGCGCAATCTGATCGCGTGTGCCCGTGCGGTTGCGGCGATCGGCGCGTTTCCCGATACCGAAGAGGGGTTGCGCGCGCTTCCCGGGCTGGGCGCTTATACGGCGGCAGCGGTGGCGGCGATTGCGTTTGGGCGGCGGGCGGTGGTGGTCGATGCCAATGTCGAGCGTGTGGTCGCGCGGCTGTTTGCGATTGCCGATCCGCTGCCGGGGTCGCGCCCGGCGATCCGGGCCAGTGCGGATACGATCACGCCCGATGCGCGTGCGGGGGATTTTGCGCAGGCGATGATGGACTTGGGCGCGACGGTTTGCACCGCGCGCAATCCGCGCTGCATGATCTGCCCGTTGCGCGGGGGGTGCCGGGCAGAGGCAGAGGGGATCGCGGCGAGTTTGCCGGTCAAGGCGCCCAAGAAGGTCAAGCCGCGGCGGGTTGGCCATGCATGGTGGATCGAGCGCAATGGCAAAGTCTGGCTGGTGCGCCGGGCGGACAAAGGCATGCTCGGCGGGATGCGCGCCTTGCCCGATGACGGGTGGAATGCGCGGGGGGATGGCGATGGCGTGCCGCCGTTTGCGGGGGTCTGGCGGGTGGCGGGCGTGGCGCGCCATGGCTTCACGCATTTCGATCTCGATTTGCAATTGATGCTTTGCGACCACGGCGAAATGGGGCACCTAATGCCCCGAGCCGATGGCGGAGAATTCTGGCCGATCGACAAGATCGAAGATGCCGGATTGCCGACGGTGTTTGCCAAGGCGGCACGGATCGCAATTGCTGGCCGATAGAAGCATTGGGAGAGATATGGTCGTGACTGGTATGCAACCCGCTGTTTCGCGGCGCGGATTTCTCGGGTCGGCACTGATGGCTGGCGGCGTTGGCCTGTTGCCGCGCATGGCTTTTGCCGCTCCCGATCCCGCGCTGATGTATCCCCATGTTGCCGCGCTCGCGGCCAGCTATGTCGACAGCGGCAAATTGCCCGGCGTCGTCGCGTTGCTGGGCATCGGCGATAGCCAGACCGCGATCATGCGCGGCGTGCAGACGCTCGGCGATCCGCGCCCCGCCGATATCGACAGCCTGTACCGCGCCTATTCGATGACCAAGCCGATCACCGGCATGGTTGCGATGATGCTGATCGACGAGGGCAAGTTGGGGCTCGATCAACCGCTGTCCGACATCCTGCCGAAATTCGCCAAAATGCAGGTGCAGGTCACGCCCGATGGATCGCTGACCGACGTGCGCCCGGCCAAGACGCCGATCACGATCCGCCATCTGCTGACGCACACATCGGGGCTGGGCTATTCGATCATCCAGAAGGGCCCGATCAAGGACGCCTATGAAGCCGCGGGCCTGGTCCCGGCCCAGGTTGGCCGCAAGCCGATCCCCGGGCTGACCGTCGCGCGCAAATTGCCCAGCCTGGCGGCGTTTGCCGATGGGCTGGCGGAGATGCCGCTGGTCTATGAGCCGGGCACGATGTGGTCGTATTCGGTGTCGCTCGACCTGCTCGGCCGGGTGATCGAGGTGGTTACGGGCAAGCCGTTCGACCAGGTCGTGGCTGAACGCATTTTCGGACCCTGCGGTATGACCAGTTCGGGGTTCATGGTCGCGCCGGCCAATGCGGCGCGGCTGACCACCAATTATGGCATTTCCGATCACAAGTTGTCGCCGATCGATCCGGCCGCGACTTCGGTCTATCTCGATCCGCCGGCCTATCCGTTCGGCGGGGCCGGGCTGGTGACGAGCCCGCGCGATTACGACCGGTTCCTGCAGATGCTGCTCGGCTATGGCATGTTGGGCACGACCCGCGTGATGAGCGAACATGCGGTGCGGCTGGGCACCAGCGACTTGTTGCCGCCGGCGCTGGTGGGGGCCAATGTGTTTGGCCGGCCATCGGGGTTTGGCGCGGGCGGGCGCGTCGGCATCGGCAGCGATGCGGGCACATTCGGCTGGTCGGGCGCGGCGGGCACGGTGGGCTTCGTCAGCTATCGCGCGGGGCTTCGCGCCGGGCTGTGGGTGCAATACATGCCGTCGGGCGCACTGCCGATCGGCGAGGAATTTCCGGTCGCGATCCGCGCCGACCTCCGACACGAAAAGATGGCCGCATGACTGGTGACACGATAGCTTTCTCCGGATCGGTGATCGATCGCGCCGATGCGGTGCGGTCCGATCCGGCCAAGCTCGCCGCGCTGACCAACTGGCGCGCGCGGCTGCTGCGGCTCGATGGCCTGGCGCCGATGATCGCGCCCGATGGCGGGCTCGAATGGGGCACGCTGGCCGATGCGGACCCGGCGGCGGACCTGGTGTTTCTGGGGCTCGACCCCGATGGCCGCGCGGCGTTCGTCGCAGTCGATCCCAAATTGGTGGGCGTGGGCAATACCGCGCCGCCCGATCCGCGGCTGTGGCAAGTCATGGGCATGCTCAGCCCGCCCGATCTCGCGGTCTATGGCGCGGCCAAGGCGCTGGTCGACTGGCACGCGCGGCACGGGTTTTGCGCGCGGTGCGGCCATGGCACCACATTGGCCAAAGGCGGATGGCAGCGCGATTGCACCAATCCTGCGTGCAAGGCGAAGCATTTTCCGCGCACCGATCCGGTTACGATCATGACCGTCGAACACGACGGCCGACTGCTGCTCGGGCGCCAGCCGCGCTTTCCGCCGCGCCGCTATTCGGCGCTGGCCGGGTTTGTCGAGCCGGGCGAAACCGTCGAGGAAGCAGTGGCGCGCGAGATTTCCGAAGAGGCCGGCGTGGTCGTGCGCGATGTGCGCTATGTCGCCAGCCAGCCGTGGCCGTTTCCGTCGTCGCTGATGATCGCGTGCCATGCCTTTGCCGATAACGATGCGATCACGATCGACACGACCGAACTCGATGACGCGCGCTGGTTTACCCGCGAACAGGTGGTTGCGGCGATGCGCGGTGATGAGGACGCGGCGTTCGTCGCGCCGCCGCCGTTTGCGGTTGCGCACCATCTGCTGCGCTGGTGGCTGAACCAATGAGTGCGGCCCCCGTCACGATCGACATCTGGTCGGATGTCATGTGTCCGTGGTGCGTGATCGGCTCGCGCCAGTTGGACACCGCGCTTGCGCGGCTGGATGGCGAGATTGCCGCGACGATCCGCTGGCACCCGTTCGAGCTCAATCCCGATATGCCGCCCGAAGGCGAAGAGCAGACGGGGCATATCATGCGCAAATATGGTCGCAACACCGAACAGGCTTTGGCGGGCCGCGCGCAATTGCATGCGGTGGGCGCAAAGGCGGGGTATGCATTTGCGTATTCGGGTGAGGGCGATCCGCCGTCGGCGATGATGTGGAACACGCGCCTGGCGCACAAATTGCTGGTCATGGCGCTGCGCGATCATGGGCCTGGGGTGCAGGGGCGGTTGAAACACGCGCTGTTCGACGCGCATTTTCAGGCGCGGCGGAATGTGTCGGACCCGGCTGTGCTGATCGAAATCGCTGCCTCGGTCGGCATCGATCGCGCGCAAGCTGCGGCGGCGCTGGACGATGACGAGCTTGACGCAATCGTGACTGCGGGCGAAAACCAGGCGCGTGACTGGAACATCACGGGGGTGCCGGCGATGATCGTCAACGGCGAATACATGATCCCCGGTGCGCAGGATCCCGACGTTTATGTCGATGCGCTGCGCCGCGTGGTGGCGCGCGGGATTACGGCCTGACCAGCACACGGAGCAAGACGGTTAGCCCGTACGCGCGAACATAGCATTTGCACGTCGTCCCGGACTTGATCCGGGATCCCGCTGTTTTCTGTTCAGAGCTCTCAATTCAAGGTGACGGCGAGAGAAGAAGCGGGATCCCGGATCAAGTCCGGGATGACGATATTCTTTAGGTTCGCGCTCATTGCGCCAAGTTCTTGCCAGCCGGAGGCTCTTAAACCAGCCCCAATTTCGCCAGTTCGCCCGCCAGGTTCGCCGGCATGACGTCAGCGGTTTCGCCGGCAGCGAGGTCCGCAGGCACGTCTGCTTCCTCGAGATACCGCCAGCCCTGGTGCGCGCGGCGCGGGCGGGGGTGGACGTCGATCAGTTTGCTGGAGATCGTGATTTCGGTGCGGCCGTCTTCGGTTTTGCCGAAGGCGATGATTTCCGAGCGCGCGACGAGTTGGTGTTTCAGGATCCAGTACAGCGATCCGCCGATCATTTCGGCGTGGCGGCGCGGCAGGTTGCGGGTGGTCAGGCGCGATTCGGGGCCGCGTGGCGCAAACCAGCCGTGGACTTCATCTAGCGACTGCGCGCCATAGGCGACTTTGGTCATGTTGAGCGGCATTGGTCGTATCTAGGAAGCGCGAGGTCGAAAGGGAAGGTGGCCAAAGGTCGACATCGCGAACAAACGCCCTATATCCACCCGCATCTTTGCAAAGGACGAGACAACACATGGCCGAAGATAAATTGGTGCTTTCGCTCGACACGGGCGACGTCGTGATCAAATTGCTCGGTGACAAAGCGCCCGGGCACGTCGAGCGGATCAAGGAACTGGCCGGCGAAGGCTTTTACGACGGGGTGAAGTTTCACCGCGTGATCCCCGGCTTCATGGCGCAGGGCGGCTGCCCCGATGGCACCGGCATGGGCGGTTCGAAAAAGCCCGACCTGAAGGCGGAATTCAACGACGTGCCGCATGTGCGCGGCGTGTGCTCGATGGCGCGGACGCAGGCTCCGAACTCGGCGAACAGCCAGTTCTTCATCTGTTTCGACGACGCGCGCTTCCTCGACCGGCAGTACACGGCCTGGGGCGAAGTGGAATCGGGCATGGAACACATCGACGCGCTGCCCAAGGGTGAACCGCCAGCGAAGCCTGGCCTGATCAACAAAGCGACAATCGTTTCGGCGTAATTCTCAATCCTCCCCGGAAACGGGGAGGATATGGAGGTTTTTATCGAACCCGAACGTCCCCCATTGCCGCCGTTTCTGCTGGCTGACGATGCCGCGCGCAAAGTGCGCATGGCGGAGGACGCGTGGAACGGGCGCGATCCAGCGCGGGTGGCGCTGGCCTATACGCCCGACAGCTATTGGCGCAATCGCGCCGAGTTTCTGACCGGGCGCGAGGCGATTGCCGCATTCCTGACGCGCAAATGGGATCGCGAGCTCGAATACCGGCTGATCAAGGAGCTGTGGAGCTATCACGAAAACCGGATCGCGGTGCGTTTTGCCTATGAATGGCATGACGCAAACGGCGACTGGTTTCGGTCCTATGGCAACGAAAACTGGGAATTCGATGCGCGCGGCCTGATGGCGCGGCGCATTGCCAGCATCAACGATGCACCGATTGCACCAGCCGACCGCCTGTTTCATTGGCCACAAGGTCGCAGGCCCGACGATCATCCCGGGCTGAGTGACCTGGGGCTGTAACATGACCGACTATCCCGTGACCGAACGCAGCCGCATCCGCCGGCTGCACGAACGTGGCAGCCACAAGCACAGCGCCGCCCATGCCGTGCTCGACGCCGCGCCGATGTGCCACGTTGGTTATGTGATCGACGGCGAACCCTACGTAACCCCGACAATCCACTGGCGCGATGGCAACCGCGTATACTGGCACGGATCGTCCGCCAGCCGGTTCCTGCGCAAAGTAAACGGCCAGCGCGCCTGCCTGACCGTCAGCCTGATGGACGGCTACGTGCTGGCGCGCTCCGCATTCAACCACTCGGTCAATTACCGCTCCGCGATGGTGTTCGGCCGCGCACAAAGCCTGACCGATCCCGAAGAAATCGCCGCGGCCCTGCGCCACATGGTCGATGACCTGTTCCCCGGCCGCTGGGAAACCCTGCGCCCGATGAGCGCGCAGGAGTTGAAAGCGTCCACGGTGATCTGGATGGATATCGAAGAAGCAAGCGTCAAGGAACGCGCCGCCCCGCCAGGCGATGCCGACGAAGCCGATTTTCCGGTGTGGGCGGGAGTCCTGCCGATGGTGACTACGCTCGGCGCTGCGGAACCAGCGCCGGGGCCGCATGCCGAGATGGCCTTGCCCGAGGAACTGGCGCGGTTGATCGCGTCCGGGAACCTGCGGTAATTCAAGGGCCTCCGGCGGCAAAGGGCCGGGGGCCCTTTGAACCCGTTATCCGTCTTGAACTGCGCGTTGCCCACGCGTTTGCGCGCCCCCGCGTAGCGGTGTTAATGTCTTCCGACGCAGCGGCGGGATGCATCGCCGAACAAACAGATCAACGCGGACGGTAACGGGATGCAAGGGCAATAGCCCTTGCCCGCCGGAGGCCTTTAAAGCCCGGCCTTGATCATCCAGTCATGAAACAACCGCACCGGCCGCGATTGCAGCGCGCGGGGGCGGCACACGAACCAGTAGCTATACGGGCTGTCGACTTCGACATCGTAGATGCGCGCTAGTCGCGAATCGTGGCTGCGTGTGAAATGGTCGTCGTGCATGATCGCGATGCCCAGGCCTTGGGCTGCGGCTTCGAGGATCAGCTGGCCTGAGTTATAGTGATCGACGGCGGCCGGTTCGAGGTTTTCGAAGTGGAGTGTGCGTTTCCAGGCTTCGAAGCTCATCGGCAGGTCGTCGTGTATCAGGAAGGTCTGTTTCGACAGGGTGGCGAGATCGGGGCGGGGGCCCAGTTGCGCGGCGAGTTCACGGTTGGCGATTGCGTAGACGCGGTTGTGATCGAGGCGGACGGCGTGGATCGAGGCATCGGGGCCTTCGGATAGGATGATCGCGGCGTCGATCGTATCGCCGAGCTTGGTTTCGGCCGAGTGGCCGCTGTCGATGTCGATGTGCAATTGGGGGTGCAGCCGGCGCAGTTCGGCCAGGCGCGGAAACAGGCGCTGGCTGCCGAACAGCGGCAGCACGCCGAGGCGCAGGCGCATGATCTTGCCGGTGTCGATCAGGCGATCGATGCGGTCGGCCATTTCATCGATCAGCGGCGCGACTGCATCGTAGAGCGACTGGCCTTCCTCGGTCAGTTTCAGCGCCTGGTGCTTGCGTTCGAACAGGGGCTTGCTGACGAATTCCTCGAGCGAACCGAGGCGGCGTGACAGGGCCGAGGGGCTGAGCGCGAGTTCGGCGGCCGCGGTTTTTGCAGACCCTGCGCGCACGACGCGAATGAACGCCTCGAGCGAGCGCAGGGGTGGCAGGCGGCGGATCATCGGGCTCTATTCCTCATTACTCTTCAGCATCGGGAACAAACACCGTGGGCGCATGCAACCGTAGTCGGCTCAATCGGCGATCATCGCCGTCGGTCACTTCGATCCGCCAGCCGCTGTCGTGGTCGATGATCCTGCCGACTTGCGGAACCTCGCCAGCCAGCACGACCGCCAGGCCGCCGAGCGTATCCACATCCTCGTCGACGATGGCAAGGCGGGGATCCACCCTTTTACCCACATCGACGAGTTCGGCGCGGGCATCGGCGTCCCAGGTGCATTCGTCGATCTGGCGCAGCAGGTCGATCGGCGCGTCGTCGTGCTCGTCTTCGATTTCGCCGACGATTTCCTCGACCAGGTCCTCGATCGTGATGATCCCGTCGGTGCCCGAATATTCGTCGATGACGATCGCCAGGTGCATGCGGCTGGATCGCATATCGCCCAGCACGTCGAGCGCGCCGCGTGCCTGCGGCACGAACAGCGGCTGGCGCATCAGGCTGGACCAGTCGGCGGGCGCGGGGGTGCCCGACAGCGCCATCTGCGCGACGATCGGAAACACGTCCTTGATGTGGACCATGCCGACCACTTCATCGAGCGATTCGCGATAGATCGGCAGGCGGCTGTGGCCATGGTCGGCGAACGCGGCGACCAGCTCGGCAAAGCTGGCGACCGCGGGCACCGCGACGATTTCGCCGCGCGGGATTGCGACATCGTCGGCATCGTGTTCGCTGAAATGCAGCAGGTTGCGCATCATCTGGCGTTCCAGCGGCAACAGGTCGCCGCTGGTTTCGTCGGCATCGCGGGCTTCGCCCTCGTGCTCCTCGATCGCTTCCTCGATCTGCGCGCGCAGCGACTGATCGTGGTCCGGCCCGCGGAACAGCGACCTGACCTTGCGCCAGAGTGCGGTACTACTGTCGCTTTCGCCCGTACGGCTTTCGCCGCCGGACCCGTTGCCCTCGGGCACTGTACTGTTCTCCGCTAATCGCCAATTTCTGCGTATGGGTCGTCGATGCCCAATAACGCAAGGGCCTTCCGTTCCAGGGCCTCCATTTCTTCGGCTTCGGTATCGCCCAGTTCGTGGTCGTACCCGGCGAGATGGAGCAGTCCGTGGACGATCAGGTGGCTGGCGTGAGACGTCACCGCGACGCCTTTTTCAGCGGCTTCGCGCGTGCAGACGCCATGCGCCAGGATCATGTCACCCAGCATCGCGGGCGCATCGGGCCGCGCCGAAGCGCGCAGGACTTCGTCGCGCGACAGCATCGGAAACGACAGCACGTTGGTCGGCTTGTCCTTTGCGCGCCATTGCTTGTTCAGCGCCTGCACTTCGTCATCGTCGGCCATGACCAGGCTGACCAGCATCGTGTCATGCGCCAGCTCCGGCGCGACCGTCGCGGCCGCCAGCGTGGCGGCCGCGGCGAGCGCTTCCCAGTCGATGGTTTCTGTCCAGATCGGATCGATATCGATGTCTATGGTGGGCGATTGCTTGAGGGGGGACGCCGTCACGGCAGCGCGTCCTCCCCTTCATAGGCCTCGACGACGCGGCCGACGATCGGATGACGCACGACATCGCTGACGGTGAAGCGCACCGTGCCGATGCCCTCGACGCCTTCCAGCCGGCGCACGGCATCGGCAAGGCCGCTGGCGGCGGTGCCGCCGGGCAGATCGACCTGGCGCGGATCGCCGCAGATCACCATGCGGCTGTTCTGGCCAAAGCGGGTGAGGAACATCTTCATCTGCGCGGGCGTGGTGTTCTGCGCTTCGTCGAGGATGACGAAGGCATCGGCCAGGGTCCGGCCGCGCATGAACGCGATCGGCGCGACTTCGATTTCGCCCGACGCCATGCGCCGCTCGACCTGTTCGGGCGGCATGCAGTCATACAGCGCGTCGTAAAGCGGGCGCAGGTACGGATCGACCTTTTCCTTCAGGTCGCCGGGCAGGAACCCGAGGCGTTCGCCCGCCTCGACCGCGGGGCGCGACAGGATCAGGCGCTGCACCGAACCGCTCATCAATTGCGCGACGGCCTGGGCGACGGCGAGATAGGTCTTGCCCGTGCCTGCCGGGCCCAGGGCAAAGATCATGTCATCGCGGATCAGCGCGCGCATGTATTCGATCTGGGTTTTCGACCGGGGCGCGATCGTCTTGCGCCGGGTGCGGATCAGGATCGGCGGATTTTCCATCGGTTCGCCGGTGATGATCCCTTCGAGCGTGGGCTCGTTCGACATGATGATCAGGCTGTCGACCGCGCCGGCATCGAGCTCCTGGCCCGACAGCACCCGCTGATGCATCGCGCGCAACACTTCGCGGGCGCGCGCCACGGCATCGTCGGGCCCTTCGATCAGCGCGCGATTGCCGCGCGCCGATATAAACACGCCGAGGCGGTTTTCGATCTGGACGAGATGGGTATCGAACTGGCCGAACAGCGCGCCGAGCACGGTCTGTTCATCGAATTCCACTTCGATCCGGGCGCGTCGATGCGGATCGCTGCGGTGCGCTCCGTCGTGTGCTGCGCCATAGTGGCTGGATGGCTCGTTGAAGCCGCCACTGGAACCGTTGGATGACGTGCGATGCGCCTCTGTGGTGGCGCGGTGGAATTTACGGGCCATATTCCCCTAGGGGGCGTCTCCCTCGTTCTGGTTTGCGTACCGGGTTGCGGCTGGTCCCAAGATTATGCCTCGATGCGACAGGCGCAAGACAGGCGGACACGAATTTTGGGCAAACCGGCGTTATTTGCACAGCCTGTTTGAAAAAGGGCACGCGCGGTTCGGAAAAAGGGTGGCGGCTGCCTGGAAAAGGCGGTCGACTTGAACGGTGCGACATGCGTGTCGCGCGCCTGCGACAAAGATTAAGTGATCACGACTCGATGGACCGTGGACAATGATTCAGGACATGCCATTGTCCCGCCCGTTGCGCCGAAGCGGTGCGACGTACCAATCGGAGGATCGTTCTGATGCGCTCAACCCTTATCAAAGCCATGACCGTTGTGGCCGTTACGCTCGCCCTGGCCCCCGCCATTGCAAGCGCACGCCCCTGGCATCCCCATCATGTGGTGATCGTGCATCACCGTCATCACATGATGCATCATTGATCTGATGTCTCGATGGCCGGGCGGTCGTGCTAGATGCGCCGCCCGGTCATTGTTTTCAGACCGGGCGGCGCCCGGTCAGCGACTTCGGACCTGCATCAACGAGGTCCACTTCGACCAGGTCGCCAATCGCCAGGTCATCGGTGCAATGCACCGATTGCAACCAGGGTGATTTGCCCAGCCATTGCCCCGGCTGGCGCCCGCGCCGTTCGATCAACACCACACAACGCCGACCGATCGACGCCTGGTTGAACGCCATCTGGTCGCGGTCGAGATGCGCCTGCAAGCGCTGCAGCCGCTCATCCATCACTTCGCCGGCAATCTGCCCATCCATCGTCGCCGCCGGTGTGCCGGGGCGCGGCGAGTATTTGAAGCTATACGCCTGGGCATAGCCGACCGCATCGATCAGCGCCAAAGTGTCGGCAAATTCGGCCTCGGTCTCGCCGGGAAACCCGACGATGAAATCGCCCGATACCGCGATATCCGGCCGGCCCGCGCGCACGCGTTCGATGATTTTCAGATAGCTTTCGGCGCTGTGGCTGCGGTTCATCGCGCGCAACACGCGGTCATTGCCCGATTGCACGGGCAAATGCAGGAACGGCATCAATTTCGGATTGTCGGCGTGCGCATCGATCAACGCATCGTCCATGTCCGCAGGATGGCTGGTGGTATAGCGGATGCGCGCCAGCGCGGGAATTTTCGCCAGCTCTGCGGCCAGGCCCGCCAGGCCGATCGACTGGCCCACGGCATTCTGGCCGGCCCAGGCATTGACGTTCTGGCCCAGCAGCGTGATTTCGCGCGCGCCGCCATCGACCAGCGCCAGCGCCTCGTCGATCAGGTCGGCATAAGGCCGCGCGATTTCGGCGCCGCGCGTATAGGGCACGACGCAATACGTGCAGAATTTGTCGCAGCCCTCCTGAATGGTCAGGAACGCCGATGGCGTCGACACGCGCCGTTTGGGCAGCGCGGCGAATTTGGCCTCGGCGGGCATGTCGGTTTCGGTTTCGCGGCTACCGAGCGCGGCCGCCGTGACCATTGCGGGCAGGCGGTGATAGGCCTGCGGGCCGACAACCACGCGCACTTGCGGCGCGCGCTGCATGATTTCCGCACCCTCGGCCTGCGCGACGCAGCCGGCAACCGCGATCAGCGGGTTCGTGCCATCGTCGCGGCGCAGGCGGCCGATGTCCGAATAGACTTTTTCGGTCGCCTTTTCGCGGATGTGGCAAGTGTTGAGCACGACCAGGTCCGCTGCTTCGCGCTCGCCCACCGCGGTCATGCCTTCGGCAGCCAGCAATTCGGCCATGCGCTCGCCGTCATAGACATTCATCTGACAGCCAAAGCTTTTGACGTGAAAGGTTTTGGGCTGCGGAATCGTGTGGGGATAGCGGGCGGTCATGGCGCTGCCCTTACGCCTGATTGTGGGGATGCGCAAAGGGGTGTTGTGCGCTTGAGGTGCCTCCGGCGGGCAAGGGCCATTGCCCTTGCATCCCGTTACCGTCTTGAACTGCGCGCTGCCCTGGCGTTGGCGTCCCGCCGCAAACGCATAGACGGCGCGCAGTGCAAGACGGTAACGGGATGCAAGGGTGTTAACCCTTGCCCGCCGGAGGCCCTAACTTCAGCCAGCGTCACCAGGCGGACTATACCGCACCGCGCCAACCATCTGCGCAAACGGCCGAACCGGCTGGCCCAACCGAGCCTCCAAAGCAGGCAGGATGCGCGCGCGCGCTTCGGCCGCGATCGCCTTGCGGCCGGGGAAATCGCGCGGGTCGAAGGGTTCGAGGTAAAACACTTCGAGCCGGAACGAGCCGCGCCGGCCCAGGATGCGCTTGGCATTGCTGACGCCGGATTCGGTGCCGATCCAGCCGATCCATTCGCCGATTTCGTCGCCATAATCGAGGACGACCGGCTGGACCATGACCCCGGGTGGCGGCGGCTCGAGCACGCGGAGCATCGATGTCTTGAACGGCAGCAGCGATTTGCCGTCGGTTGTCGTGCCTTCGGGGAAAACCGTGATCGACCAGTTGTCGGCGAGTGCCTCGCGCAACCGGTTGATCTGGTCGGCTACGCCCATGCGGTCTTCGCGGCTGACGAACACGGTGCGGTTGATCCGCGCGAGCCAGCCGACGATCGGCGCGGAGGACAGTTCCGCTTTGGCGACGAAGGCGGTGCCGCTGGCGCCGCCGAGCGCAGGAATATCGAGCCAGGACAGATGGTTGGAGATGAAGAACACATCGCGCCGCAATGGCACGCCATGCACGCGCAGGCGCGCACCGCACAGCCGGCAGGCGAGGCGCAGGAACAGTTTGGGGAACGGCGATCCGTAATGGACGGTGCGATAGGCGTAGTGCAGCGGGACGCATATTGCGAGGCCGAGCACCAGCCCGATCGCGCGCAGCCCCAGACGGACCCAACCCTGCCAGGGGAGGGGGGTGTCGCGTTCGGGGCCGGTCGGGCGTTTGGGTGTGTTAGGCGTCACGGCCGAGTTTTACGCCGTACAGTTCCATGCGGTGATCGACGAGGCGATAGCCGAGGCGTTCGGCGATCAGGCGCTGCAGGGCTTCGAGCTCGGGGTCGACGAATTCGATCACGCGGCCGCTTTCGACATCGATCAGGTGGTCGTGATGCGCCTCGGGCGTGGCTTCGTAGCGCGAGCGGCCATCGCCGAAATCGTGGCGATCGAGAATGCCGGCCTCTTCGAACAGGCGCACGGTGCGATAGACGGTGGCGATCGAAATGCGCGGATCGCGCGCAACGGCGCGTTCGTGCAGCTTTTCGACATCGGGATGATCGTCGCTTTCCGACAGGACCTGGGCGATGACCCGGCGCTGATCGGTGATGCGCAGGCCGCGCTGTGCACAAAGGGCTTCAATGTCGATGGGCTGGTGCACGTGTCATCCGTAATATTCGGGTCGCAGAATTCGCGACCGGGTGTGGCGCCAGTGTCGCCAGGGGCCCGCGTATAATAGGCGCTCGGGCCAAGACTGCAATGGGCCGCGGGCAACGGGCTGCGCGAGTTTCTGTGTGCAATGTGGTTTGTTTGGTTTGTTCAGGGCCTCCGGCGGCAAAGGGCCGGGGGCCCTTTGAACCCGTTACCGTCTTGAACTGCGCGCTGTTCAGGCGTTTGCGTCCCGCCGCGCAACGTATCGTCTTCCGGCGCAGCGGCGGAATGCTCCGCCGGGCAAGCGCGCGAAGCCAACGACAGGTATCACAAGAGGATAACCAAAGTTACGCTCCGGAACGGCCAAAAAGAACCCGCTCGACCATGGTCTACGCGGGGGGCGTAACCTGGTCGAGCGGGCGTCTTGTTCAGACCGTCGCCGTCAAGCGTCGGTTGATTCAGGTAGCAGTTGTTGCCTTTGCGCGGCCGCGCTTTGGCGCAGGCTTGCGACCGAGGCCGATCTTCTTGGCCAGCTCGCGACGCTTTTCAGCATAGGCGGGGGCGACCATTGGATAGTCTGCGGGAAGGTTCCAGCGCGCGCGATACTGATCAGGGGTCAGGTTATAGCGCGTGGCCAGGTGACGCTTCAGCATTTTCAGCTTCTTGCCGTCTTCGAGGCAGACGATGTGATCGTTCTTGACCGAAGAGCGGATAGAAACGGCTGGTTCTGGCAGTGGCTCTGCCTGTGGTTCGGCAGGCTTGAGACCAGCAAGCGCCGTATAGACGTTGGTGATCAGGGTTGCCAGGTCGCCAACGGCAACGCTGTTGTTGCTGACGTGTGCAGCGACGATGTCGGAGGTGAGGGTGATCAGCGTTTCCCGCAGATCGATTTCAGTTTCTGTCATTGCGAACCGGCCTTCTTTCTAAGGATGCGTAGTGTTTTATTACATGCCATGCTTTTGAAAATGCTGGCAATTTGTTCGATCAAGCAGATCGACTCTCCCATATGTGATCGTCGTATAAACTGAATGAACAATAAAACAATCCGGTATTGCACTTAAAGGTCATAGGTTGCCAAAATAACACCTGAAACGGTTCTAAATTCACTATCATTCGATAACCAGTTCCTGCGTAATCGCATCAAGGCGGTCGCCGTTCAGTGTACGGTAATATCGGGGTCGTAGTCCGATCGGCCGAAAGCCGTGTGCAGCATAAAGAACGCCTGCCGGATTGTTGTGTCGCATTTCCAGAAACAGTCGCTTTTTGCCGCGTTCTGTCGCGTTTATTATGAAATGTATCAATAATGTACGTCCAAGACCGCGACGGCGAAATTCCGGTGCGATTGCAAACAGTAATAATTCTTCCTCGTCCAGGACAGACCGGGACAGATAAAACCCGGCTGTTGTGTCCCCAAGACCACCAGCGGAGGGACAGGCATCGGATGTTTCGGGGTGCTGTGGCGCAATAGTGCCATCGGGGCCAATCAAAGCATAGTGCACTGTGCCAAGTAAAAGCGAATCGCTGACCTGCCGGCGGTTCCACGCTTCGCCGTATTCGGGCGAAAACGCGCATTCCATCACGTCCATGATGCGATCGACATCATCGAGGGGCGGCGGCATTGGATCAAACGGCAAAGGCACGAATACAACCTCTTCGCATCGGGCTTATTGTATCGCGTTTTGAATGGCCTGGACCTGCGCACGCGCGCCCTGCGGCAGTTTCGCATCGGGCGCGCGGCCATAGACCGGCCCGGTATCGGCGCGCCACAACGCGCGGTCGAGCAGGCCGAATGCGCGCGCATCGGGGCGTATCACCAGCGGTTCTGCGCCATTGTGCGCCGCAACCGCAGCGGCCTGCGTGCCCGCGACATGGCGCGCGGTGGTCAGCGCCAGGACAGCGGCGGGGGGTAGCGAAACGAATGGCGCGATCGCGGTGCCATCGGCGGCGAACGGCTGAAAGAACCACTCGCCATGTCCGCCCGACATGACCACGTCGATCGGACCTGTCCCATATACCGCGCGCGCCTGCGCCGCGACGAGATCGAGGCAGCCATAGCCGCCGACCGGAACCGCCCAGGCCAAGCCGAGCGCGCGCGCGGCCGCCAGCCCGACGCGGATCCCGGTAAAGCTGCCGGGCCCCAGGTTGACCATGATCCGCGCGGCGCGCCCGCGCCCGGGCAGCGCGGCGATCATCGGCACCAGCCGTTCGGCATGGCCACGGCCGGGTTCGACATAGTCGCCCGCGATCAATTCGATGGGTGTTTTTGCTGCAGTATCGCATTCGAACAGCGCAACTGAACATGCTTCGGTTGCGCTGTCGATGACCAGTAAACGTTCGCTCATTACGCGACCGTTACGTTACGAACAAAGCCAGGGCGGTGCGGTCTCAATCAGGCGGCGCGCACTTCGTTCACTTCGGGAACGTAGTGCTTCAACAGCGATTCGATCCCGTTCTTCAACGTGGCAGTCGACGAGGGGCAGCCCGAACAGGCGCCCTGCATGCGCAGGAACACGACGCCATCGCGAAATCCGCGATAGATGATATCGCCACCGTCATTGGCGACGGCGGGGCGCACGCGCGTTTCGATCAGGTCCTTGATCTGGTCGATCACATCGGCATCGGCCGGATCATCGCCCATCGCATCGTCGTCTTCGGCAGGGACTGCAAAGCCGGCGCTCGCCGAAGCAAACAGCGGCGTGCCCGAAACAAAATGATCGAGCAGGACTGCCAGCACCTGGGGTTTGGCATCGCTCCATTCGGAACCCGGCGCAATCGTTACGGAGACGAAATCGCGGCCAAAGAACACGCCGGTAACATCGCCCAGGCTGAACAGTGCCTGCGCCAGCGGCGAGGCCTCGGCCTCTTCATCGCTGGTGAATTCGCGCGTCCCTGTTGCCATGACGATTTCGCCGGGCATGAATTTCAGGGTGGCGGGATTGGGCGTGGTTTCGGTTTCTATGAACATGCATTGCATTTAGGGCGGGGGGGCATCGGGTCAAGGGGCGCAGGCGCCGAAATGCGACCGATCGAATACGAAAAACCCCGAATCCGTGCCGTTATCCGCAGCGCGGCGTTTTACACGCTGGCAGCGCGCCCCGGCGCGCATTATGCGCGATAGCCATGAACCATCCCATTTCGCGAATCGCGCCCGCCATTTCCAGGTCGTTTCTGGCCGCTCTTGCCCTGTGCGCCCCTGTGGCCGCGATGGCTGCGCCGGTTGCGCCGCCGGCGCCCGCCGAAGTTCCAGGCATGATCAAGCTGCCGCTGCAGCCGATGGTCCCGGCCGATCTGCGCGTGTGTTCGGCAAAGACCGCATCGGGCCTGGGCTATACCGCATTGCGCACGGGCACCGGGCCAAAGCCGGCCAAGACCGATTTCGTGCTGATCAGCTATATCGGCTACCTGGCCACCACCGGCAAGGTGTTCGACCAGAACCAGTCGACCCCGCTGAGCCTCGACAATGTGATCCCCGGATTTACCGAAGGCCTGCAACTGATGTCGCGCGGCAGCGTGTGGCGCCTGTGCGTCCCGGCGGCGCTCGGCTATGGCGCGGCGGGCGCGGGCGAGGCGATCCCGGCCAATTCCGACCTGGTGTTCCAGATCGAGCTGGTTGATTCCAAGTCCGCCGCTGAAGTTGAAGCGATGCGGGCTGCGCAGCAGGGTGCGGCCGGGCAGGGGGCTGCTGCGCCGGCTCCTGCGCCTGCGGGGCATTAATTCCCAACTTTTATTCACCCACTTTCGCTCATCCTGAGCCTGTCGAAGGATGCGCGCTACGGTTTGTCCGGGCGAACTTGTTGTCGCATTGGGCTGGCGTTGGCGCGCATCCTTCGACGGGGCTCAGGATGAGCGGGGGTGGGGGAATGGGAAGTATCTGGACCTCGAAGTGACCTGATGCCCGATGAGGACGCGCTCGTGACTTTCTATTCACTGGCCCTTCATTTTTTTGCGCCCTATAGAATGGGCATATGATCTCCCAACATCGGCGCAGCGCGCGTTTCGGCCTTGTCTTCTCGCTGCTTGCCAGTGCCGTGTTGCCCCTTGGGGCCGGCACCGCGCTGGCTGCGCCTCCCGGTCCCGCGCCCGCAACCGTGCCGTGGCTCTATGCCGGGTCCGATGTGCCGCATGATGCGCAGTGGACATTCGGGATCCTGCCCAACGGGTTGCGTTATGCGGTGCGGCACAATGGCGTGCCGCCGGGGCAGATTTCGGTGCGCGTGGTCGCCGATGTCGGATCGTTGTACGAAACCGATGCGCAGCGCGGGTTTGCGCATCTGATCGAACATCTGACGTTCCGCGATTCCAAATACCTGAAATCGGGCGAGGCGATCCCGACCTGGCAGAAACTCGGCGCGACATTCGGCAGCGATACCAATGCTGAAACCAGCCCGACCGAAACCGTCTACAAACTCGACGTGCCCAATGCGTCGCCCGAAGTGGTCGACACGACGTTCAAGCTGCTATCGGGCATGATCGCGGCGCCGATCTTCACCCCGCAGGGCGTGAAGACCGAAGTGCCGATCGTGCTCGCCGAAATGCGTGAGCGCCAGGGGCCCGAATCGCGCGTGATCGACGCGACGCGCGCGGCGTTCTTCAAGGGCCAGCCGCTGGCCGACCGCTCGCCGATCGGCAAAGTCGAAACGCTGAACGCCGCGACCGCCGAGAGCATCAAGGCGTTCCACGACAAATGGTACCGCCCGGACAACACCGTGATCGTGGTGGCCGGCGACGCCGATCCGGCAACCCTGGTGTCGGAAATCACCAAGTGGTTCGGCGATTGGCAGGGCGTGGGCAAGAAACCGGCGCAGCCCGATTTCGGCGAACCGATGGGGCCATCAGGGTCCGCCACGAAAGACCCGACAAAAGTCCCGATCGATGAAGCCGCCGTCATCGTCGAGCCCGACCTGCCGCGCGTGTTCGATGTCGCGATCCTGCGCCCGTGGCACAAGATCAACGACACGATCGTCTATAACGAAGGCAATATCATCGACCGGCTCGCGCTGGCGCTGATCAACCGCCGGCTGGAATCGCGGGCGCGCGGCAATGCCGGTTTCCTGACCGCGTCGGTCGATCAGAACCGGATCAGCCGCTCGGCCGACACCACCTTGATCACGGTCACGCCGCTGGGCGATGACTGGAAAGCCGCGGTACACGACGTGCGCGCGGTGCTGGCCGACGCGATGACGACGCCGCCGAGCAAGGAAGAAATCGCGCGCGAAGTCGCCGAATTCGACGTCAGCTATAAAGTGCCGGTGGAAACGCAGGAAACCCAGGCCGGATCGAAGCTGGCCGACGAAATCGCCGAAGCGGTCGACATTCGCGAAACCGTCGCCAACCCCGACACGGTCTATTCGATCTTCAAGAAGACCATCCCGCTGTTCACGCCCGAGGCAGTGCTGGCACACACCCGCGCGCTGTTTGCCGGCACGGTCGAACGCGCGATCCTGATCACGCCAAAGGCGAGCGATGGCACTGTGCAGGATGTCCGGCTGGCGATCACCGCGCCGGTCAGCGCGGCCACGGGCGGCCGCCTTGCCGTTTCCGCGCTCAGCTTTGCCGATCTGCCGACGATCGGCACGCCGGGCAAAGTCGTCGACGATGTGCCCACCGGCATGCTCGGGATCGAGCGCATGACGCTGTCCAATGGCGTCAAAGTGCTGTTCTGGCCCAATGATGCAGAGCCCGGCCGGGTGATCATGCGCGTGCGGTTTGGCGCGGGTTATGCCGCGATCAAGCCGCAGGATGCGGTTTATGCGCCGCTCGGCGATGTCACGCTGATGGATACCGGGTTTGCCAAATATGGCCGCGAAGACCTCGACCGGCTGGCCACCGGGCGCAAATTGAGCCTCGATTTCGATATCAGCGATACCACATTCGGGTTCTATGCCGACACCCGGCCCGGCGATATGGCCGACCAGCTCTATCTGTTCGCGGCAAAGCTGGCGATGCCGCGCTGGGACGCGCACCCGATCGTGCGCGCGCTGGCGGCGTCGGAGATGAATTACGAAAGCACCAACGGGTCGCCGATGAAAGTGCTGCAGCGCGATCTGCCCTGGCTGATCCGCGATGGCGATCCGCGGTTTGCGCAGCCCAATCCGGCGGAACTGGCCAAGGCCACGCCCGAAGGGTTCCGCCGCGTGTGGGAACCGCTGTTGCAGACGGGCCCGATCGAAGTCGACATGTTCGGCGATTTTACGCGTGAGGCCGGGATTGCCGCGCTGGAACGCACATTCGGCGCGCTGCCGATGCGCACGTCGGTGGCGCCGCCGCCGCTGACCCCGCATCTGCCCGCGCACAATGACACGCCGCTGGTGCTGACCCATCGTGGCGATCCCGATGCGGCGGCGGCGCTCGTCGCCTGGCCGACCGGCGGCGGGCGCGCGGGCCTGCGCGAATCGCGGCAGCTCGAATTGCTGGCGCAGATCTATTCGAACCGCCTGTTCGACGTGATGCGCGAAAAGATCGGCGCGAGTTATTCGCCGCAAGTCAGCTCGTCATGGCCGCTGGACCTGGCATCGGGCGGGTATTTCGCCGCGACCACGCAATTGCGCCCGCGCGATCTGCCCGCGTTCTTTGCCGCGACCGACCAGATCGCCGCCGACCTGGCCGCTGCGCCGCCCAGCGCGGAGGAAATCGCGCGCGTGACCGAGCCGCTGAAGCAGTGGATCACGCGGCTTTCGACGGGCAACGGGTTCTATCTCGACCAGTTGCAGGGCGGCGCGATCGAAACGCGCAAGATCGCCGATCTGCGCTCGATCCTGGTCGATTCGTCGACCACCACGCCGGCCGAAATGCAGGACCTGGCCAAGCGCTACCTGAAGCCCGGCGCGACGTGGAAGCTGGAAGTCGTCCCTGAAAAGAAGTGAATCGCCTGCCTCGATCAGTGTGACTTGAACGCTACCTTTGCAATTGGAGGCTCGCGCGACTATCTCGCGGCCTCAGTCGGCGTTCGACTGTGATCCGAGGATGAGGAAAAGTGGCAAGCAACTGGAATGCAAATAGCTGGCGCGGGGCAGAGGCACGGCATCTGCCGGTCTATCCCGACATGGACAAGCTGCGCGCGGTCGAAACGACGCTGACGAGCTTTCCGCCGCTGGTGTTTGCCGGCGAAGCCCGCGCGCTGACGGCCGATCTGGCCGAAGTGGCGGCTGGTCGTGGTTTTCTGCTCCAGGGCGGCGATTGCGCCGAAAGCTTTGCCGAGTTTCATCCCAACAACATCCGCGACACGTTCCGCGTGCTGCTGCAGATGGCCGTGATCCTGACGTACGCCAGCAAGCAGCCGGTGATCAAGGTCGGGCGCATGGCCGGGCAATTTGCGAAACCGCGCTCGGCGCCGATGGAACGGCAGGGCGATATCGAGCTGCCGAGCTATCTCGGCGACAATATCAACGGTATCGATTTCACGCCCGAACAGCGCATCCCCGATCCCGACCGGATGCTGCGCGCCTATAGCCAGGCGGCCGCGACCCTGAACCTGCTGCGCGCGTTCGCGACCGGCGGCTATGCCAACTTGCGCCAGGTCCATCAGTGGACTCTGGAGCATATCGGCAAGAGCCCGTGGGCGGCGAAGTTCTCCGAAATGGCGGACAAGATCGGCGAAGCGCTCGACTTCATGGAGGCTTGCGGGGTCAATCCCAAGACCGTGCCGCAGTTGCAGGGCACCAATTTCTTCACCAGCCACGAAGCGCTGTTGCTGCCCTATGAAGAAGCGATGACGCGGCAGGATTCGCTGACCGGCAAATGGTACGACACCAGCGCGCACATGCTGTGGATCGGCGACCGCACGCGGTTCACCGGATCGGCGCATGTCGAATTCCTGCGCGGGGTCGACAATCCGATCGGCGTGAAATGCGGCCCGAGCCTGACGCCTGATGTCTTGCTGGGCCTGCTCGACACGCTCAACCCGGCGCGCGAGCCGGGGCGGATCACGCTGATCACGCGGTTTGGCCACGACAAGGTCGAGGCCGGCCTGCCGCCGCTGGTCCGCGCGATAACGCGTGAAGGCCATCCGGTGGTGTGGTCGTGCGATCCGATGCACGGCAATGTGATCAAGGCCGACAACGGCTACAAGACACGGCCGTTCGATCGCATCCTGGGCGAAGTCAAAGGGTTCTTTGCCGTGCACCGCGCCGAAGGCACGCATGCCGGCGGCATCCACATCGAAATGACCGGGCAGGATGTGACCGAATGCACCGGCGGCGCGATCGCGATCAGCGAGGCCGGTCTGGCCGATCGCTATCATACGCATTGCGATCCGCGGTTGAATGCGGCGCAGTCGATCGAGCTGGCGTTTTTGCTGGCGGAGGCGATCAACCAGGAACGTGCCGGGCTGAAAGTGCAGGCGGCCTGAATTTTTCGGCCTGAATGAATTTGGGGGCGCGGCGCAAGCTGCGCCCCTTTTTCGTGACCGATGACAGGAACGGCTCGACCGCGCGTGCTGCTTTAGGCAAGGGTGTTTCGAGTATAAGTGCCACCCCACCCCCACCGTCATCCCGGACTTGATCCGGGATCCCGCTGTTCTTTCGCGCTGTGTCGGCCAAGGAAGCGGGACCCCGGATCAAGTCCGGGGCGACGATTGGGGTGGGGGCGGTGCTTGCACGGTGGCCGTTTGCGAGGGTGTGGGTGAGCAAGGACAAGAAAGCGGGGCGGAAAGCGGACAAGTCGTTCCGCGCGGCAGCGTTGCGCGAATTCCTCGTGGCGATGCCCGGCGCGTTGGAACGGGTTACGTCCTCGTTCCGCTGGCTCGTGCTCCTTGGCGCAGTCGCGCTGGCCGCGCTGCTGTTGCATCTGGCGTTTGGCGGGAAACACCAACCGCCGATCCGCGCCGAAAACCCTGTGGCGTCGCTGTATGTCCGCGATCTGGGGCGGGTGGCCGATGGGCGCCACACATTCGATCTCGTGTACGATGTCGCGCTGCCCGCCGCGATCGGACCACATGATCACGTGGAATTCAGCATCGACCGGCTCGCTTTGGGTGACGGGTTGCCCACTGGCGACATAGCCGAAATGGGCCATGCGCCGGGGTTGTTCAACGACCCAGCGGCGCGCCATGCGACGAGCGGAATTGCCTGGCACGTCGTGACGCAACGCGCGGTTATCGCAGGCGCCTGCGGGCCCGACGCCCCGGCTCGTGCCGCGCTTGACGCGCATCACCTGATCCCACCAGGCCCGGCCGATTGCGCGGGCGGCCTGATCGGCGCGCGTGAGCACCAGGCGCATTACCGCATCGTCGCGCGAGTCGATCAATTCGCCGATGTCGCGATCGGGTTCGGCCATCAGCCGCCACCGCGCGGATGGTTTGGCCCGCACCATGACGACGTATTGCGCGACGCCACGACGGTGGACGAAGAAGTGCAACTGGGCGCGGTCCTGCGCGCGCATTGCGCGCTGGGCGTAAAGGTGCAGCATGGCGAAATGCGGTCGCTGTGCGGATCATGACGGGAAACGATATGCGAGTTTTGGTTGCAGCAACGCTGTGCGTGTTTGGGGCAAGCACGGCGCAGGCCGAAACGGTTTACGTCCGCGCCGGCCATCTCGTCGATCCGGAAAAGGGTACGGTCGAGGGTGCGCGATTGCTGCGCGTCGATGATGACCGAGTTGCAGCAATCACGCCCGATGGCCCAGTGCCGGCGGGGGCAAAGCTGGTCGACTGGTCGGCCTTTACTGTGCTGCCCGGCTTGATCGACATGCACGTCCATCTCGCCGACACGCCTGAAACCAGCAACCCGGCCGAGCCACTGCTGCATTCGGCGATGGAAGTCGCGTATTTGGGCGCGGCCAATGCGCGCACGACGCTGTTTGCCGGGTTTACTTCGGTCCACGATGTCGGGTGTTACCGCGCCCTTGCGGATGTCGAATTGCGCAATGCGATCAATCGCGGCGATGTGATCGGGCCGCGCATGGCCGCGGTCGGCGCGTATATCACCACGCCCGGCGGCGGCGGCGAAGTCACCGGGTTTGCGCCCGATGTGCAAGTGCCCGATTCGATGCGCATGGGCGTCGTCACCAGCCCGGCGGACGTGACGCTCAAAGTGAATTACCTGTTCCAGCACGGTGCGGATTCGATCAAGCTGATCGCGACCGGCGCGGTCTTTGCGATCGGCACCGACGCCGGGCAGCAGGAGTTGTCCGAGGATGAAATGCGCGCCGCGGTCGATGTGGCGCGCGCGCGCGGATCATGGGTGACTGCGCACGCGCACGGCGCGGCGGGGATCAAGGCTGCGATCCGCGCGGGGGTGCGCGGGATCGAACACGCCAGCCTGATCGATGACGAGGGTATCGCGATGGCCAAGGCGCGCGGAGTGTACCTCGACATGGACGTCTACAACGGCGACTGGACTGACGAAATCGGCAAGCGCGACCACTATCCCGAAGACTATATGCGCAAGAACACGCAGACCACGCTGGCGCAGCGCCAGGGCTTTCAAAAAGCCGTGCGCGCCGGGGTCAAGCTGTCCTTCGGCACCGACGCCGGGGTCTATCCCCACGGGCTGAACGCGCGGCAGTTCAAATACATGGTGCAATGGGGCATGACCCCGATGCAGGCCATCCAGGCGGCGACCACGGTTTCGGCGCAAATGCTGGGGTGGGAAAAAGATGTCGGTGCGCTGTCGCCCGGGCATTATGGCGACATGATCGCTGTTGCGGGCGACCCGACGCACGATGTGACCGTGCTGGAGCATGTGGCGCATGTGATGAAGGGTGGCGACGTGGTGAAGTAAACCTGGGCACGCTTGACGGGACGGAAAAACCGGGCGAGCAATGGTTCCCATGCTTCATCCCAACATGTCGCGCTTCCTGCGCATAGCCGTCATTCCCGCGCTGGCGCTGGTCAGCCAGCCGGGCCTGGCCCAAAGCGCGCCTGCCACAGGGCCGCAGTTCGGGACTTTCGGCTTTGATACCAGCGGCATGGACCGCGCGATCGACCCGGGTGACGATTTCTACAAATATGCCAATGGGGCATGGGACGCGCGCACGCAGATCCCGCCCGACCTGGCGCGTGCCGGCGCCTTTCAGGACCTGGTGGACCTATCCAAACGCGAAACCAGGATCGTGGTCGAGGAGGCCGCGGCGGATCGGGCCGCGACCGGCGTGCGCAAACTGGTCGGCGACATGTTCGCCAGCTTTATGGATGAGCAGCGCATCGAGGCGGCGGGCACCGCGCCGCTCCGGCCCGATTTCGATCGCATTGCCGCGATACGCAGTGCATCGGACCTTGCCGCCGCATTCGGCTGGCTGAACCGTTCAATGTCTTTCGTCCAGGGCGGGCGGCTGTCCGTACTCGCTCCGATCAGGCTCAATGTTGCGGCCGATGCGAAGGACCCCGACGTGATGCGCGCGAGCGTGACGCAAGGGGCGCTCGGCCTGCCTGACCGCGATTATTACCTGAAGCTCGACAATGCCGACTTTGCCAAGGCGCGCACCGCGTACGAGGCGCATGTTGCGCGGATGCTGACGCTGGCCGGGTTGCCGGCTTATGCGGTGCGGGCGCACGATGTCGTCGCGCTCGAAACCGCAATGGCGGCGGCGATGTGGAGCCGTGAGCAACAGCGCGACCGTGACAAGACGTACAACCCGACCGCGGTTGCCGACTTGCCAACACGCTATCCCGGCTTCGACTGGCCCGCGTTCTTCGGCGCCGGTCGGATGAACGGGCAGGCCATGGTCAATGTCGGCCAGCCGGACGCGGTCCGCGCGCTGGTCGCGATGACCAATACGGTGCCGCTGGAGACCTGGCGCGCGTACCTTGCGTTCTCGGTGATCAATGCGCGCGCGGCGGTGTTGCCGGCAGCATTCGTGGCGCAGGATTTCGAATTTCAGAAGGTGGTTTCGGGAACGCCCGAACTGGCGCCGCGCTGGAAACGCGGGGTCGATTTCGTCAGCCCGACGCAGTTCGGCGCGCGCGCCGGCATCGGTGAGGCGGTCGGGCAATTGTACGTCGCGCGCTTTGTCCCGGCCGAAACCAAGGCCCGGGTGCAGGCGCTCGTTGGCGACCTGATGCTGGCGATGAAAGCGCACATTACCGCGCTGCCGTGGATGGACCCTGCGACCAAGACCCGTGCGCTGGCCAAAGTCGCCGCGTTCCGGGCGAAGATCGGCTACCCCGATGCCTGGCTCGATTACGCGGGTTTGCGCATCGCCCGCGACGATGCCTATGGCAATATGGCCCGCGCTGCCGAGTTCAATTACGATCTTGCCGCAAGTCGCGCAGGCGGCAAGGCGCACCGCGATGACTGGACGATGACGCCGCAGACGGTCAACGCCTACGCCAATCCGGCCTGGGTCGAAGTCGTATTTCCGGCAGCGATCCTGCGCCCGCCGTTCTTTGATCCAAAAGCCGACGATGCGGTCAATTACGGCGCGATCGGCGCGGTGATCGGCCACGAAATCAGCCATCATTTCGATGACCAGGGATCGAAGTACGATGAGCATGGCCGGCTGGTGGCCTGGTGGAGCCCGGCCGACGTCGAGCGGTTCAAGGCGCTGACGGCCAAAGTCGTGGCCCAGTATTCGGCTTACGAGCCGCTGCCCGGGGTGCATGTGAAGGGCCAGAACACGCTTGGCGAAAACATGGCCGATCTCGCCGGAATAACGATCGCGCATGACGCGTGGCTCGCCTCGCTAAAGGGCCACGCGGTGCCGGTGCGCGACGGCTTTACCGGCGAGCAGCGGTTCTTCCTGGGCTTCGCGCAAGTCTGGCGGACCAAGTTGCGCGAGGCGCAAATGCTGCGGACACTGACGTCCGACGAGCATACGCCGGGCAACTGGCGGCCCTATGTGGTGCGCAATCTCGACGCCTGGTACGCAGCCTTTGCGCCCAAGCCGGGCACGAAATTCTATCTGGCGCCGGCCGACCGCATCCGGGTCTGGTGACGCTGCTCTAGCCGGCAACCTCGGCGCGGTAATACTGGCCGTCCTTGGCCGGGTCGAGAACATCGTACGAGAACCAGCGGTTCTGGCCGTGGTCGAAGACTTGGGCGACGTTGTCTTCGACACGGGCGGTGTAGGCGGTTGACGAGCCGCGGTCGTGACCGCGCATGGTGGCGCCGTCGCGGGTGCACGAGATGAAGGTCTGGTCTGCGGCATCGTGGAGTTCGGGCAGGGTGCCACCGAATTTTGCGGCGCGGTCGCCGTCAAAGCCCTGGACGCTGTCGCCGCGCGCTTCGGCCGCGATCCGCAGATCCTGGCCGGTGGTGTGGTCGTAGAGGCCGGCGACTTTCTTGCCGGTCAGCACCGCGAAACTGGCGGCGGCGATCATGGCGCGGGTGTGGGGTTTCATCGGGGGCTCTCGGGTTGTTGCAGGCGTTCTGGATATGGGCGCTGGTGTGCGCGAAAGTAAGCCCCGCTCGTCATCAACGCCCGCTCATCCTGAGCCTGTCGAAGGACGCGCGCAAACGTGAGCCCAGCAGAACCTGGACCATCCGTTCGCGCGCGTCCTTCGACAAGCTCAGGATGAGCGAGACTTGTTTTGGTATTCAGGCCTTCACAGGTTCGCCTTGAATAGCACCAGCATCCGCGACCACGCTTTTTCCGCCGCCGCCTCGTCATAAACCGGCGCGTCGATCGTGCACCAACCGTGCTGCGCGGGGTAGACTTCGATTTCCGCCGCACGCCCGGCGGCTGCGGCGGCGTTCTTCAGCTCGACTTTCGCGTCGGGCATATTGGCATCGTCGTTCTGCGCGATGGCGAACAGGAATGCGGCTTTGGTTTTGCCCAGCAGCATATGCGGGCTGGTCGCGCCCGCATCCTTGTCGACCAGGTTGGCGCCGTGGAACGAGGCCGATGCGCCGATCCGGCCGGGCACTGCGGCGGCGGTGCGCACGGTGTAGGGTCCGCCCATGCAATAGCCCGAGGTGGCGATCTTGCGGGCGGTATCGACTTGCGGCTGCCGGTCGAGCCAGGGCACATAAGCCGCGGCATCGCTGGCGATGCCGGCGGGGGTGATCGTCGCGATCAGCGGCTTGAGCTTGGCCTGGCCTTCGGGCGTGCGCCAGGCGACCAGAGAATCGAGCACGGGCGCCTTGGCCCCGCGATAATACTGGTTGACCACGAGCACGGCATAGCCGGCGCCGGCGAGGCGCGCGGCCATCGTCTTGTACGCATCGCGCAGGCCCGCGATATCGGGCCACATGATCACCGCGGGGTGCTTGCCCGTGGTTGGCGTGACGAACCAGCCGTCGGTGGTGCCATCGGGCGTGGTGATCGCGACTGCGGCGCCGCTGACAGGCATGGCCGGCGCCTGGTCGGCGACTTTCGCGATGCATCCCGGCACGCTGGCCAGTGTCACCGCGCCCGCGCCCATCACGGCGAAGCGCCGCCGGTCGATGGCGGGATTGGCCTGTGCCAGGCGGGCAAGGAACGTCGTGTTGTCGAGTTCGGTCAGATCATCGCACATCGCGGGGGGACTCCATGAGGGTGCACAGGTTAGCCGCAGCATGGCTCGCCCGCAAATGGTCTTAATCCTCCCCGAAACGGGGAGGATTTGTTGCCAGCATGGGCGCATGCAAAAAAGGTGACCATCAGAAATTGTTGGGTTGGGCTCTGGCGATTGCCTCTGCGCCATACGGGTTATATGGAGCGCCGAGCATTTCTTTTCCCCGGGAGCCTGTCTGATGAAAACCCGCGCCGCTGTTGCGTTCGAAGCCAAGAAGCCGCTGGAAATTGTCGAGGTCGATCTCGAAGGGCCGCGCGCTGGCGAAGTGCTGGTCGAAATCATGGCGACCGGTGTGTGTCACACCGACGCCTACACGCTCGATGGCTTTGATAGCGAAGGCATTTTTCCCTCGATCCTGGGCCATGAAGGCGCCGGCATCGTGCGCGAAGTCGGCGCGGGCGTCACCAGCCTGGTGCCCGGCGATCACGTCATTCCGCTGTACACGCCCGAATGTCGCCAGTGCAAATCGTGCCTGTCGGGCAAGACCAACCTGTGCACCGCGATCCGCGCGACGCAGGGCAAAGGCCTGATGCCCGATGGCACCACGCGCCTCAGCTACAAGGGCCAGCCGATCTTTCACTACATGGGCTGCTCGACGTTTTCGAACTTCACCGTGCTGCCCGAAATCGCGCTGGCGAAAATCCGCAAGGACGCGCCGTTTCAGTCGAGCTGCTACATCGGTTGCGGCGTGACGACGGGCGTGGGCGCGGTGGTCAACACCGCCAAGGTCCAGGTCGGTGAAAACGTCGTGGTGTTCGGCCTCGGCGGCATCGGCCTGAACGTGATCCAGGGCGCACGCATGGCGGGCGCGGGCAAGATCATCGGCGTCGACCTGAACCCCGATCGCGAGGAATGGGGCCGCAAGTTCGGCATGACCGACTTCCTCAATTCGAAGGGCCTGAGCCGCGAAGAAACCGTCGCCAAAGTGGTCGAACTGACTGATGGTGGCGCCGATTATACATTCGACGCGACCGGCAACACCGAAGTGATGCGCACGGCGCTCGAAGCCTGCCATCGCGGCTGGGGCACGAGCATCATCATCGGCGTGGCCGAAGCAGGCCGCGAAATCGCGACACGCCCGTTCCAGCTCGTGACCGGCCGCAACTGGCGCGGCACCGCGTTCGGCGGCGCCAAAGGCCGCACCGACGTGCCCAAGATCGTCGACTGGTACATGCAGGGCAAGATCGAAATCGACCCGATGATCACCCACGTCATGGGCCTGGAAGACATCAACACCGCATTCGAACTGATGCACGCAGGCAAATCGATCCGCAGCGTGATCGTTTACTGATCGGGCTCGTCGTCCTCGCCCGGCTGTAACGGCTGGGCGGGGGGCAACGGTTTGGCGTTTGGAGCGGCCGGCGCGGCAAGGCCATACGGCGCGAAATGCTGATCGATTGCCGGATCCAGTGTGCGCGCGCTGACGATGTCGGCCATCCCGGGGGCTTTGTCACCCGAAGCAATCCGCGCCTGCCCACGAATGTACAGCGAGCCGGCAAGATTGGGGTTTTTGGCAAGAGCCGCGGTGTCATCCGCAATCGCAGCGGCAAATTCATTGCGCCGAAAATGCACTAGTGCCCGGCTGTCGAGCATGCCGGGCGCGCCGCCGGATTTCGCGATTGCGGCGTTGCAATCGGTCAGCGCACGGTCGAGGTCGATATTGACCAGCGCCCGGTTCCAGCAGCGCGCATTGAGCAGATTGGCATAACGGCTGTCATCGTGATGCAGGGCCACCACCGGATCAAGCAGTGCAAGTCCGCGATCGGCTTTGCCCAAGCGCTCGAATAGCCCGACGATCGGGACGGCTTGCATCGATCCTTTGGGCGCTGCCGCCGCTGCCGCTTCGGTATCGGCCAATGCGCCCACACGATCACCTTTCGCCAGGCGAATCTGGGCGCGCCGGGTCAACAGTTGATAATCGTTGGGCGAGATAATGAGCGCGGCATCGATGTCCCTGGCCGCAAGACCGGATTTGCGGTCGCGAAAATAGGCCGTCGCGCGATCACCCAGAAATTCGGAGCGGCCGGGCGCAAGGCGGATTGCTTCGGAAAAATCGCTGATCGCGCCAGGCGCGTCACCTTTGGTCAATCGCGCCGATCCGCGTCCGGCGAACTGGTCTGCGGTGGTTGGCTCATCGGCCTTTTCCTCTGCCCCCATGTCTTTCGCAATCGTGCTCAGGTGCGCGATTTCGCCATCCATGCTGACTGAAAAGATCGGGCCGCCGTTGTACGTCAGGAACATCTTGCGCTGCGCCTGGGAGACGAAAACATGGTGTGCGATCAGGAAATCCATGCCCAGCAACACATCATATGTCTGGGCGTCATCCTTGTCGTCGATCACCCGGATCGGGCTGTTGTGGATATCCTCGCCCCCGATCGAAATCGTATCGGTGCGCGCGATCCAGCTTTGGCGGGTGTGCGATCCGACCCCGCTCATCCGCATCGATCCCACCACTTTGGGAGAAGTCAGGTCGATTCCGGCGCGGACGACGGCGTGGCGCCCGACGAATGTGGTGGGCGCGCCCGTATCGAGCATGGCGCGCAAGGCATGACCGTTGATCGATATCTCGACATAGATGTGATGATCCTTGTCGTGGTCGGGGCTCAGCAGTCGCGCTTCCCCCACTTTCATGCCCGCGCCCCAATACGCCATGCTGAGGTGACCGCATCCGGCTTCCTTGAACAGGTTGACCGCGCCATGAGTCAGGTCGAATTCGGTATCGAATACCCCGAGCAGGTTGGAGCCCAGAAAAGCGTTGCCGACATCGCTGCCGCCGACCACGAATTGCACATTGTGCAATTGCGCACCGACAATGCCGAAATCGTGCACGGTCGTCAGTTCGGGCGTGAACGAGCCACCGATCCCGCCGACGGTAACCCCAAAGGGCAGTCCTTCGGTTTTCAGGCCGAGATCGACCGCCCTGGCCTTTGGCATGAAATTGAAAAACGCACCGCTGTCGAGCCAGATGCGCGTGTCCTTGCCGTTGATCTTCACCTGCACGGTCGCGCGGGGCCCATCCATGACCACGGGGAATTTGGCGATCGTGCTCAGCTTGCATTTGTCTTCGGCCAGGGCTGGCGCCGACAGGGACGAAAAAAGCGCCAGGGCGAACAGCGCGCGTGTGCCGATAGATGGTCTCATGTGGGTCAAATTGCCGTGCAATTGTCCGGGGATCAAGTTCATTGCTGGACAGGGGCCATTCCGGCGGCAGTTGTGGTTTTACTGCCGCCTGGCCAGTCGATCACATCGCGGAAATACCGCCATCCAGTTTCAGTTCGGCGCCGGTCATGAAGCTCGATTCATCGCTGGCAAGGAACAGGACGCCATTGGCGATTTCCTGGGGCACGCCGATCCGGCCCAGCGGGATCTGGCGCGCCAGTTTGCCCATGATCACGTCTTTGCCGTGCGATGAATTGGCGGCGATGCCGTCGAGGATCGGGGTGTCCACGAAGGTCGGGTGGATCGAATTGCTGCGGATGTTCCAGCCGCGTTTTGCGCAGTACAGGGCTACCGATTTCGACAGCATCCATACCGCCGCCTTGCTGGCGTTGTAGCCGGGCATCGAGTCCGATGCGATCAGACCGGCTATGGAGCTGATGTTGATGATCGATCCGGGTTGGTTGTCTTTCATCAGCGGCAGCGCCTTCTGGCAACCGAGGAATACGCTGTCGACATTGATGGCAAAGCCGCGGCGCCATTCGTCCAGGGTGCAGGTTTCGATATTGCCGCGCACGCCAACGCCGGCGTTGTTGACCAGCACCGACAGGCCGCCCAGATGTTGCGCAGCATAGTCGATCGCGCGGTCCCAGTCTTCGGAACTGGTGACGTCGTGCGCCAGCGCAAATGCGGTGCCTGCGCCGAATTCGGCATTGATGCTGGCTGCCTGTTCGGCGACTTTATCGGCGTTGATATCGGTCAGCAGAACGCAGGCGCCTTCGCGTGCCAGCGTTTGCGCGTGCGCTGCGCCCAGGCCTTGTGCTGCGCCCGTGACGAGGGCTTTCTTGCCCGCTACTCTGCCTACCATCATCCCGCTCCATTTTATGTTTAATCGTTGGATTAAACACTTATGAGGCGGGGGCCCAGGAACAGCAAGAGTCTTGTGTCGATGCCATAGCCAAGCGCGCGCCTGGCCGCGATGAAGGCTTCGATTTCGGTGATTTTCACGCGGTGGACGGTGATGTTTTCATCGCCGACGCCGCCGCCTGCGCTGACCTTCTCGAGGCCGGTGGCGCGGAACAGCGTGAACGATTCTGTCACCATGCCGGGCGAGGAAAAGAATTCGCCGACCGCTTCGATCTTTGCGGCGCGATAGCCGGTTTCTTCCTCGAGTTCGCGCGCGGCGGCGGTGATCGATTCTTCGTCGGCATCGTCGTCATGGTCGCCGACCAGGCCCGCGGGCAGTTCGAGCGAGCGGCGGCCGAGCGGCACACGAAACTGTTCGACCAGGATCACATGGTCGTCGTCGATCGCCAGGATCACCGCGGCGCGGATATTGCGCGTGCGGCTGACATATTCCCAGCGGCCGCGCGTCTTGATCGCGAGGAAACGGCCCTGCCAATGGACGGTTTCGGGCTGCGCGTGTTCGTCTTCGAGGCTCATAGTTCGATCGGTCCGTCCGGCAATTCGTTGATCGGCCTGGCCTCACGCGGGAAATGCGCGGCCAGGATTGCGCCGACTTGCGCGACGCCCGCGACCATCCCGTCGGCGACGCGGTCCTCGCGGAAATGCGCGAGCATGGCATGCATCGCATCGCCCCACACTTCGGGGGTGACCTTGGCCGCGATCGCGGCGTCGGCGACGATTTCGGCACGGCGCTCGGCCAGCGACAGGTAGATGATCACGCCGGTCGCGCCGGCCGTGCGCCCTTGCGCGGCGAGGCGGAATGCGACGTTTGCGCGGGCGCGCACCCGCGCCGATTTGATCCGGCCGGGGGTGAGCCCCAGGCGCAGGCGGCGCCAGTGCAGGATCAGCCACATCGCGGCGAATTTGATCGTGACCGCGAGTAGCGCCAGCTTCAGGATTTCGTGCGGGGTCCAATGGTGGTCCCACAGGCCAAGCGCGTTGTCGACGAGCGTCAGGTAGAACCCCGTCCACATCGTCAGCGCCGCCAGCGCAATACCGGCGACCAGCGCCGACCACACCAGCGCAACATCGCCGTAACTGTCCGACTGCCGCGTGACGACGGTCACGATTTCGGCGTTCGCGTGCGCTTCTGCCGCGCCGACTGCCGCGGCGACTTTTTCGCTGTCAGCGGGTGACAGGATCGGTGTGTTCATCGCCATTACCATCCACCCGAAGCGCCGCCGCCGCCGGAGCTGCCGCCACCGCCGGAAAATCCGCCGCCGTCGCCACCACCGCCGCCGCCGCCCCAATCGGAGCCGCCACCGCCACCGCCAAAGCCTCCGCCGAATCCACCCAGGAACATCGGGAAGATCGATACGCCGCCGCCATAGCGCCGACCACCGCCGCCCATCATGCGGATGAAGGGCAGGACGAAGAACAGCGCGAAGATGATCAGGAACACCACGGTCCCGCCGTCGAAATGCGGCTCCTGCTCGCGTTTGACCTGCTCGCCGGCTTTGGCTGCGACGGCGCGCGCCTGGTCTTCGGGCAGTTTCAATTGCGCGATCAGTTCGTCGGTCGCGGCGTTGATCCCGCCCGCATAGTCGCCCGCCTTGAACCGCGGGGTCATGTCGTGGCGGATGATCAGGCTCGACAGCGCGTCGGTCATGATCCCTTCCAGCCCATAGCCGACCTCGATCCGCACTTTGTGTTCGGTCGGCGCGATGACCATCAGCAAACCGTCATTGCGCTGCTTGTTGCCCAGGCCCCAGGCGCGGAACAGGCCGTTTGCATATTCCTCGATCTCGTTGCCGCCCAGGCTGGGCACGGTCGCGACGACGATCTGCCGCTGCGACTGCGTTTCAAAATTCGCCAGCTTGGCCGTCAGCGCGGCAATGTCGGCTGGTTGCAGCACATGCGCATCATCGACCACCCGGCCGGTGAGCGCGGGATAGGCAGGCGCATCGGCCATCGCTGGCGATACGAATGCCAGCATGAGCAGAACGGCGGCTAGAAGGCGTTTCATGATGCGCGACCCTGCCGCGCTGGCGGTCACTTCTTGGCCGCCGGCGTGTCGAAGCTGATCGTGGGCGCGGCCTGGTCGGCGCCGGGGGTGGTGACCGCAAACGGCACCATCGGCTTCGAGCCATAGATGACATTGGCAGCGACCACGGCCGGGAACGTGCGGATCGTCACGTTATAGTCGCGCACCGCCTCGTTGTAATCGTGGCGCGCGACGTTGATGCGGTTTTCGGTGCCTTCGAGCTGGCTTTGCAGCGCGAGGAAGCTGTCGTTGGCTTTCAGGTCGGGATAAGCCTCGGTCGTGGCGAGCAGGCGGCCGATGCCTTGCGACAGTGCGCCCTGGGCTTGCGCGAACTTGGCCATTTTGTCCGGATCGGACGCATCGTCGCCGGTGATCTGGATCGATGACGCCTTGGCGCGGGCCTCGGTTACTTTGGTCAGCGTGTCTTCCTCATGCGCGGCCGATCCCTTTACCGTCGCGACCAGGTTGGGGATCAGGTCGGATCGGCGCTGGTACTGGCTCTGCAGGTCGGCCAGCTTTGCCTTGGCGTTTTCCTGAGCAGTGGGGATCGAATTGACCCCGCATCCGGCCAGCGAGGTTGCTGCGACGGCAACCAGGGCAAAACGGGCGGTACGGCTGAACAGGCGAGCGGCCATGAGCTTTGAACTTTCTTCCCCGGACGCCCGGTGCGGCAGTCCTCGCATCGTAGATAGCGCAGTCCTATCATGGTTCAAGCACGACCGGTCGATGCGGGATTGCAGTTCGTCGGTTCGCGTGACCTTGCAGTGCCGCCGTGGGAGTGGCAAACATCGGTTATTAACCAGTAGAGGGGTTTGGGCCATGTCACTTGCAACCGAATTCAAGGCGTTCATTCTACGCGGCAATGTGATGGACCTGGCCGTCGGTGTGATCATCGGTGCGGCATTCGGCAAGATCGTCACCTCGCTGACTGAAGACCTGATCATGCCGATCGTCAGCCTGGCCACGGGCGGTGTCAATTTTTCGAACAAATTCATCGTGCTCGGCACGATTCCGGCGGCGTACAAAGGGTCACCGGCGGATTATGCCGCGTTGAAGGCGGCAGGCGTCGCGCTGTTTGGCTATGGCGCGTTTGCGACCAACGTCATCAATTTCGTGCTGATGGCCTTCGTGATTTTCCTGATGGTGAAGCTCGTCGCCAAGGCGATGCCGAAACCTGTCGTAGTCGTGGTCGCGACGCCTCCCGGACCGACCGAGGTCGAATTGCTCGCCGAAATCCGCGACTCGCTGCGCGCCCGGGCGTAATCGCGAACATACGATTTTCGTCGTCCCGGACTTGATCCGGGACCCCACTTTTCTTTGCGTTGGCGCCTCGGGAAGGGCTGCCGAACAGAAAGAAAGCGGGACCCCGGATCAAGTCCGGGGCGACGAGAACAGGCTATGTTCGCGTGTGAGGTGATCGACCTGGCTCAGCGAGTGGGGAACTCCTACCCGCTTTCCCTGAAGGGGTGAGGCTCCCCCCTTTCCTTTTCCCGCAGGCGCCCTATATGCACTCCTGCCGGTTTCGACCGGCTATGGTGATAAATTGTGACGCATAATAGATGCAGCGGACCCGGGGGCGGTACCCGGCGGCTCCACCACCTCTTGCGCTGGAAGCAACTTCGGTTGTCGAGGGCGGAACAGATGACGGGGCCGAACTAGGATCGACGTGTATTGAAAAGCGTTATTTTTGCCCGGGCTGAGTAACCCGTTCAAGGCTCAAAACCAACAAGTGCTAACGATAACTCAGCACTCGCTCTCGCGGCGTAATCTGACGGCCTAACGGCCTGATCTTACAAGGCGTATTGCGCGGTCGGGCCCACCGGGCAACAGAAGGGATTCCAGGGGTTGGGGGCGTACCCGGCAACAGAAACGCCCCACCTTTCATGGTGGAATTGTGCTCTCGCTGCGGCCGGAGCCCCGTCGGCCTGCGCATCGCGCCGGCGTGACGTTCATTATTCATCGGAAATGTTCAAATCTGTTCTGGTGAAAAATGTCATAGTGTTGCACGAGCCGCAGCCATGACCACCTTGCCCGGCAACGCCCCGCCGACATCCATGACAATCAGCGTAATCATCCCCGCCTATAACGAGGAGGATTACCTGCCCGCGTGTCTCGACGCGGTGATGCAGAATGTCGCAGGGCTGGCGATCGAAGTGATCGTGGTCGACAACAACAGCACCGATGGCACGCGCGCAGTGGTCGAACGCTACCCTGGGGTCCGCTACGTGTTCGAACCGGTCAAGGGCATAACCCGGGCGCGGCAGCGAGGGTTCCTGACCGCGACCGGCGAGATCCTGGCCTATGTCGATGCCGATACGCGTCCGCCGGCGGGATGGATCGAGCAGATCGTGGCGCAATATCGCGTGCGTACCGACATGGCATGCCTGTCGGGCCCTTACAGTTTCTACGACCTCAGCCGGTTTCGCAATGCGATGTCGAGCGGGTGGTTCATGGCCGCGCGGCCGCTGTACCTGCTGACCGGATACATGATGGTCGGCGGGAATTTTGCGATCAGGCGCGATGTGCTGGAAAAGATGGGCGGTTTCGACAGCTCGATCGAGTTCTATGGCGAAGACGTCGATATCGGAAAGCGCGCCAAGAAACATGGCAAAGTGCTGTTTTCAAACGCGTTCGTGATGCCGACTTCGGGCCGGCGGATGGCCAAGCAGGGCTTTGCGCGAATCGCCGGGATCTACCTGGTCAATTACCTGTCGATCGTGTTTCGCGGGAAGCCGTCACACACCGATTATCTGGATGTGCGTTAGGCCCTGGAGCGCTGGGACCAGACCTTTGACCAACGCGATGCCGCCGGCTTTGGCGCGTCAATCGGTACAAGAACGAAAGCCGCCTTGCGCTCGTAGCTGAGCGCGTCGAGGATTTTGGCGCCGGCCATGAACACCGCGGTCATCGCGGCGACAAACAGCATCTTGCCGGCAAATCCGGGATAAATATCCAGGTAATGTTTGCCGCGTTCCGCGCCGCCCAGAGCCAGCGCATAGATGATCGCACACGCCTCGAACCGATTTTTGATGAGGAACAGACGACCAAGCTTTCGCATCATTTTCCGTTTATCCGGTTGAGCAATGGCGCAAACCCTTGCCGAGACCCCACCACACCAACAGTGCAAGCATCGTGCCAGTGGCGGATTTGGCCGAGTTTACGACGTTAACCATTTGTTAACTGTAAACTGCTCCGACAAAGCGCGCTCGTAAAGTCCCTTATATTAGCCCCTGCAAATCCGCCGCTTCAAGCAGCGCCGCGCGCGCCGCGCGCACGGTGGCCGCGAGGCTTTCCCTACCAACGTCTGCCGGGTCGATCTGTTCCGGCCAGGTGCGCTCCACAACGGCGCCCAGCAGAGCGATGCGCGCCTCATCGAGTAGGAACCGCGGATCGACCGTTGCGGGATCGGCGACCACGCGCAGGCGCAGGCACGCCGGGCCGCCGCCATTGGCCATCGACTGCCGCACATCGACGGGCAGCACGCGGCGGATCGGGCCGTTCGACGCGATCATGCCGTCGAGATACGCGCGCACCGATGGCATGGCCCAGGCCTCGCTGGGAATGACGAGACCCATTTCGCCGGTGGGAAGCGTCAGCAATTGCGCGTTGAACAGATAGGATTTTATCGCATCGGCCAGGCTGACCGCGCTGGCGGGCACGACGACGATTTCGGCCTCGGGCAGCGCGGCGCGGATCGCGGCATACGTGCCTTCGGGGTCGGCGAATGCCTGTTCGTGGGTAAACAGCAAGCGTTCGTTGGCCACAGCGACGACGTCGTTGTGAAACGCGCCGGCGGCGATTGCTTCGGCGGATTGTTCGATGAACAGCGTGCGGGTCAGGCCGTGGAGGCGCGCGACCGCGCGGCTCGCCTGTTCATGCTGGCGCGCGGGGAAAGGACCGCCCGGCTTGCCATAAACGAACAGTTCGATGCCGGGCGCGCCATGGTGCGGCGCCATGCGCATGTGGTTGGCCGCGCCTTCATCGCCGAAGCACGCGGGCACGGCGTCGTGCACTGCAAAATGCGCGGTGTCGGCAAAGGCCACGCGCAATTGGCGCACGGTGTCGGGCCATTCGATCGAGCGGTGCGGCATTGTCACGAGATTGGCCGCGGTCAGGTGGCATCGGCCATCGGCGGTATCGGGCGCGGGCGACACGGTTGCGGCGTTCGCGGTCCACATCGAACTGGCCGACCAGGCGGCGGCGCGCAGGCGGGTCTGTCCTTGCGGGTCGCCGACTGCCGCTAGAAACGCGGCATCGGGGCGTGGCAGCGGGGCGAAGAAACCCTGCACCAGCCCGAGCGCCAGGTTGTGGCGCATCTTGTCCAGCCCCTGCAACGCGGCGGCGCGCGGGTATGACGGATCACCGCCGTGGCTGGCGGAGGCCAGGTTGCCCAGGCTCAGCCCGGCGTAATTGTGGCTTGGGCCGACCAGGCCGTCGAAATTGATTTCCACCAGGGACATTGCGATTTCCTAGCGCGCTACATGCCAGACGGTGTCGCCGACGGTGACATCGAGCGCCTGCGCGGCGACGGGATCGAGCACCAGGCCGTCGGCGCCATCAGGCGCGATTTCGCCGTATGTGCAGCGGAAATCGACCAGTTGCCCGGTCGCGATCAGCGCGCGGGTGTGGTTCGGCTCAGCCTCTGGCGCGCGCACGTGGGTTACTGTCGCGGCGCGCGATCCGGCGATCGATTTCACCCGGTCGGTGCGCGCGGTCATCGTCGGGCCGCCGTCGAAAATGTCGACATAGCCCTCGGCATGAAACCCTTCCTCCTCCAGCATACGCATCGCCGCGCGGCCGGTGGGGTGGGGCAGGCCGATCACCTGGCGCGCCTGTTCGGGCAGCATCGCGATGTACACCGGATGCTTGGGCATCAGGTCGGCGATGAACTGGTGGCCGTGGATCGCGTTGAAATAGTCCGCTTCCTGAAAGCTCATGCCGAAGAACCGCCCGGCGACGCCGTCCCAGAACGGCGATCCCGCGCGTTCGTCGATGATCCCGCGCAATTCGGCCAGGATGCGATCGGCAAAGCGCTTGCGATGCATCGCGATGAACAGATAGCGGCTGCGCGCGAGCAGCAGCCCGAGCCCGCCGGCGCGTTCGCCGGGATGCAGGAACAGGCCGCCGACTTCGCTCGACCCCTCCAGATCGGTGACGAGGTTGAGCAATTCGGCGCGGAACGTGCGGCCCAGTTCCTTCGAATGCTGGGTCAGCGTGGCGATGCGGTACGAATAGAACGGCAGATGCTGGCCCACACAGGTAAAGATCTGCGCGGTGCCGCGCACTTCGCCCGTCGCCATGTCTTCGAGCACGAGCACGAACAACTCGTCGGTGACTGTTTCGCTCGGGGGCGCGCCATAGCTGGCGGCGGCGCGATCGAGCTTGGCCCCCAGCGCCTTGCGATCGGGCGGCAGGTTGGTGAAGCCACCGCCGGTCAGCTTGGCCATGTCGTACAGATGCTGCAGGTCGTCGGTCTTTGCCGCGCGTATGCGAAACGTCATTATTCCCCCCCGGAGAAACGGTGCAGCACGAGCGCCGCGAGCCGTGCGCGTTCGCCCAGCGACGGCACGATCAGAAATTCGTCGCTCGAATGAATCGCGCCGCCGCGCACGCCCATCGTATCGACGACGGGCACGCCGCAAGCTGCGATATTGTTGCCATCGCACACGCCGCCGGTCGATTGCCAGCCAATCGTCTGGCCCAGCGCCGCGCCGCAATCGCGCACGAGCTCGAACAGGCGCTCGGCCGGCTCGGTCATCGGCTTTGGCGGGCGCGAAATGCCGCCATGGATATGCGCGTGGACGTCGTATTTATGCGTCATCTGCGCGATCGCCTCGGGCAGGGCGGCGGCGAATTGGGCTGCTGCCGGTTCGCCGCGCGGGCGGATGTTGAACCGCACGATCGCCAGGTCGGGCACGACATTGTTGGCCGATCCGCCCTCGATTTTCGCCGGGTTGATCGTGATCTCGGGCCCCGCCAGCTCGGTCAGGCGCAGCACCAGCCACGCCGCGGCGACAATCGCATTGCGCCCGTCGTGCGGATTGCGCCCGGCGTGCGCGGATCGGCCGTGGATCACCACGCTGTAATTGCCGCTGCCCGCGCGTGCGCCGGCCAATGTGCCATCGGGCAATGCCGAGGGCTCGAACGTCAACGCTGCCGCTTTGCCCGCCGCCAGATGTGCGATCAGCGGCGCGGACGACAGGCTGCCGGTTTCCTCGTCGGCGTTGATCAGCACGTCATAGCCTACGCCCGATGCGGCGGGGCTGCGTTCGAACGCGGTCAGAGCGGACAGCATGACTGCGATGCCGCCCTTCATGTCGGCGACGCCCGGGCCGTTCAGTGTGTCGGCATCGAGCCAGCGTGTCGCCTGAAACGCATGGTCGCGCGCGAATACGGTGTCCATGTGGCCGGTCAGGATCAGCCGGCGGTTGGCTTGGGGGCGGACGCGCAAGACCAGATGCTGGCCATGGGCCTGCGGGATTGCTTTGCCATCGGGCGCCACGGCTTCGACAGGCGCAGCGTCATGTAGGGTGATGTCGCCCGGCAAGACGGCAAAGGCATCGGCCAGAACTTGCGCCTGTTGCGCCAGCCCTTCGAGATTGCGCGTGCCGGTGTTGATCGCGCTCCACGCCAGAACCTGGTCCAGCATCGGCGCGGGATCGATCGTTGCCAGCATGGTGTGTTCTGGGGCGGTCAGCTCGGTCATGCCGTGGCTTAGCGCAGTGGCGTGGGAAGGTGAACTGGTCCTTGCCAAATTAAAGCCCCGCCGCTGACGGAGCAGCGGCTGATTACAATTCACCTGTCAGATCTACGTGTCACATTCGATCCTTGCGCACGCCGGTGCTAGCAAGCGATGAGCGAGATAAAATATTGGTATATAACAATTCCCGCTCATCCTGAGCTTGTCGAAGGACGCGCGCTCACGCTCGCCCAATGGGACAGCAAGATCGCCCAGACCAACTGTGGCGCGTGTCCTTCGACAAGCTCAGGATGAGCGAGGTTTTTGATTTTGCATGATTGCTAGCTTTTGATTTTGCGTAATAAAATGAGCAGGTGACCAACCGTGGTGGGGGGGGGGCGCCCCGGGGGGGGGGGGGGGCCGCCCCGGCGGGGCGCCGCTTTAATGAGCCTCCCCCCCACCACGGAGGCGTCACAGGATTTTCAAGCGCAAAAACGGCATAGCGCCCGTTGGGTTTGACGAGCCATAAGCTGCGCGCAATGCTGCCGGCACATAGTTGACCGTGCCTTGCAGACCCAGGCCGAGCGCAACGTGGCGGGCGACCTTGATATCATAGACATAGCCCAGCGTCGTTTCGGACACTTGTGCGATGGCGCTGCTGCCGGTGATCAGGTCGTTTTTCTGCACGGTTTCAGCGCGTGCAAAAATCGTGTGCGGCCCGATCGCCACCGCGGATTCGAGCAGCCACGCGCCCAGCACGACGCTTGGTTGATCATGGCCGGGCTCGTCACGGTCTTGCCCCCAGGCGAGCGTTGTCTGCCAGTTGCCGCCTGCGAAATGGCGGTTGTACGTGCCCGACGCGGTCAGGCGGCGCTGGTTTTCGTCGGGAGTCAGTTGTTCGGGGCTGTGCAGGTCGCCGTAACTGACCTGGAACGACAGGTCGCGCGTGGGGTTCAGCGTCAGGCGGGTCGACCACGAATCGAGGCGGAACGCTTGGAAGCCCCAGCGGTGCTGGTCGGGTTCGCGGCCGTTGAACCATGAGGCTTCGAGTTTCAGCGGGCCATGCGTGACCCCGGCGGTGACCACGCCGAACGTGATGTGCGTCGAATCGAGCCAGTGGTGCGTGATCGGGGCGGCCGGGTCGTCTTCGCCGGATGCGCGGTGCATGAAGGTGGTAGGGCCCAGCGCCGGCTCGCCCGGATAGCCGACGTAGAGGAAGGCCGAGGTGTTCGCCGCTACCGGGATGGAATAGACGCTCGCCAGTTCCATCAACAGGTTGTGCGGGTGCTGGCGGTCGATCAGCGGGGTGGTGCCGTTGCCGGTTTCGCCGGTCTGCAGCAGCAGCGGATAGCCATACGAGCCCATCGCGGGATCGAGCGAGAGCATCGATTTGAACGTCAGCGTGCCAGGGCCCGCGCCGTGTTGCGCGGTGGCCATCAGCATGCTTTCGGAGAAAACCTTGTCGCCGCCGCGCTGGGTTCCCTGGCGATCGTCGACCAGGTCGACATAGCCGTGGACCATGCCGGTCCATCCGTTTGACGACCACATCAGGCCCTGCATCGGGGTGGAGGCGGGTTGCCACGAAGTGCCCGAGGCGTCCTGGGTCATCGCATAGGCGCCCAGGTTGCCCGATGACATCGTCATGCCGGGCATTTTGGACATGTCCATGACGGCGATCTGGGCGGGCATCGGCGTTTCTTGGGCGAGGGCGGTTTGGGCGAGCGTGGGTGTGATCGCGCATAGCAGCGCGGGGATCACAGTAGAGCGTTTGGTTGTACGCATTGGGAAATCCAGACCAGGGCAGTCAGCAACGCGTAGCGTGCGTGGCCGACGTATCAGCATTGGCAACAATGGTGCCGGCATAAGCACTAACCGATGATTACCGTCGCTTCGGACCGCAGTTCTTTGCGGGCGCACGATATCGACGCGGGCGCGAAAAGAAACTGGATTCCGGATCAAGTCCGGAATGACGAAACGGGGGAGATTAGCGCCTTGGGTGTCAGGCCTGCTGCCGTGGCGGGCGGTCAAGTCCGGCTGGGCGCACCCCGGTCAGGTGTGCTGTGTAGCCGGGGGTGGGCAGGCGCGCTGGGGTGGCCACGCGATTGTCCGATGCGGCAAGGTCAGGCACGGCGGCGCCGGCGCAGATCGGGCAGTCGTGGCAGGCCATGTGCGCGCCGTTATGGTGGCTGCACCCGGCATGCGTCATTTCGGAGGCGGTCATGTGCATCGCTGTCGGCGCTTCGGCCTGCGCGCTGGTCGGCATCATGGCGCCAAAACAGGCCATGAGTGCGAACACGATCAGCAAGGACATCAGGCGACGGACCATGCGCACGTGTCGCACGACTGGCGCGGGTTTGAAATGGAATTAAATGGCTTTTGCGGGGGGCAGGCCTATTTGTGCGGCAGGGTGAATTTGGCGGGGGACGGTGATGGATTCGGTGCTGACAATTGTGGGTGGGATCATCCTGTTCCTGGTGCTGAGCGCCATTTTCGGGAGCTTCTACACCGTGAAAACCGCCGAGGCGGCGATCATCACGCGGTTCGGCAAATTCCAGCACAGCGCGCCTCCCGGCCTCAACTGGAAAATGCCGTTCATCGATCGGCTCGATGGCCGGGTCAGCTTGCGGGTCAACCAGATCGGGCTGACCATGGAAACAAAAACGCGCGACAACGTCTTCGTCACGATCCCGATTTCGGTCCAGACCCAGGTGCGTCCCGAAAAAGTGTTCGAAGCGTATTACAGCCTGTCCAACCCCGTCGCGCAGATCCAGTCCTATGTCGAACAGGTCGTACTCGGCCATGTGCCAGGCATGACCCTGGACGAAGTGTTCGCCAGCCAGTCGAGCATTGCCGCCGCGGTGAAGAAGGAACTCGATACCGACATGGCCGCATTCGGCTATGAAATCGTCAATGTGCTGGTCACCGACATCGTGCCCGACGCCAAAGTCAAATCGGCAATGAACGATATCAACGCAGCCCAGCGCGAACAGGTCGCCGCCAACGCACGCGGCGAAGCGGAAAAAATCCTCGTCGTCAAAAAAGCCGAAGCCGAAGCCGAAAGCAAAGCCCTGCAAGGCCAGGGCATCGCCAACCAGCGCCGCGCGATCATCGAGGGGCTGAGCACCTCGATCGAGGGCTTCCAAAAAGCGCTGGGCGAAGCGACCGCGCAGGACGTGATGCAACTGGTGCTGATCACGCAGTATTTCGACACGCTGAAATCGATCGGCGAAAACGACAAGACGAATACGCTGTTCCTGTCGCACGCGCCCGGCGCGGTGCACGCGATTTCCGAGGAGATTTTGCAGTCGATGGTCGCGGCGAACGTTTCGAAATAGAAGGTAAGCTTCAGGGCCTCCGGCGGCAAAGGGCCGGGGGCCCTTTGAACCCGTTACCGTCTTGAACTGCGCGCTGTTCAGGCATTTGCGTCCCGCCGCGCAGCGTATTATCGTCTCCCGGCGCAGCGGCGGGATGCTCCGCTGAGTTGATCCACCAACGCGGACGGTAATGGGATGCAAGGGCCCTTGGCCCTTGCCCGCCGGAGGCACCTAAAGCGCGCTACAACAGCGCCGGCGTCCCCACCCAGATCATTTTGACGTCGCGGTCGCCGTCGTTGCGCATGCGGTAGGGATGGCGTTGGTCGAAGTGGGCGCTGTCGCCGGGGCCGAGGACGAAGTGGTCGTGGCCGACCCAGACGGCGAGTTCGCCGTCGAGGATGTACCAGAAGCCTTCACCTTCGCGGTGTGCCAGCGGTGACGCGGAGCCGGGGGGCACGGTCATGTGCAGCGCCTCCATCTTGCGTTCTTCGTGGCGGCCGCTGAGGCGGGTGTAGACGACCGGGCCGGTGCCGAATTGCAGCAGTTCGGGGGCGGCGCCGCGCCGGACGATCTGGCCGGGGGGTGGGGTGCCGACGAAGTAGCTCATGTCCACGCCGAGCGCGCGCGCGATCGAGGTCAGCGAGACGAGCGAGGGCATGGCCAGGTCGCGTTCGACTTGTGACAGGAATGGCACCGACAGGCGGCTGGCATCGGCGAGCGCCTGCAGGGTCATGCCGAGGCGCTTGCGGCGGTCGCGGATTGCCGCGCCGATCGGCGGCAGGCCGCCGTCGCCTGGCTTGGTCGTGACTTCGTCGGCGGGGTATGTCGTGGTGGGCATCGGGTCAGCTATGGTCGGCGATGATCCGCCAGCCTGCGGTCGTGCGTTCGAAGACCAGCGTGGTGGGCCCTTGCGCATCGCCGCCATGCGCGGCGTCGCGGTGCAGTTGGAAATGGCCGATCACGTAGGCGTGGCTGGGGTCGAGCAGGCGGAAATCGACGATGTCGATCGTCAGTTCGCCCATTGCGGCCTGGGTGCCGCCGCCAAAGCGCGCGGCATACATTGCTCGGATTGCGTCATAGCCGTGCACCAGGTGCGGGCCGCTCAGGTACGTAGTTGCGGGCGCATTGGCGTAGGACGCCATGAACCGGTCGAGGTCGCCGGCGCTCCATGCCTTTGCGCTGGTGTTCAGCACTTCGGCGATTGCGGCATGCGCCTGGGCTGCGGTCATCGGGCTCGCCTGGGCCAAGCCGGGCGCACTTACTGCTGCCATTGTACCCATGATCGCCCCAACCACCGCATAGCTGTTGTTCATTCTGCTCTCCTGCCCAGGGACTATCGTCGTTCAAAACATCTAACATGGCCACAAAAATACGCCATGATCAAAAAAATTTGACAGCACGAACATTTTTGTCATTTTGAGGGAACAAGTGGCACAGGCCCCAACGGTCGTGCCGCGAGACTTCTTTCAAGGGGAAAGATCATGGGGTTCCGTTCATCGACTATGCTGCTGGGCGCGTGCGCGCCGGCTGCGCTGGCCATCTGCACACTGGTCAGCCCGATTGCCCACGCGCAAGCCGTGGCACCTGACGCCAATTCGGGCGAAATCGTCGTCACCGCGCAGAAGCGCAGCGAATCGGTGCAGAAAGTGCCGCTGTCGATCAGCGTGTTCACTGCGCAGGAGCTGGAAAAGCGCGGCGTGCAAAGCGTCTATGACCTGTCGCGGATCGCGCCCTCGCTGGCGGTGGTCTCATCGGGTCCGGGCGAAAACAACCTGATCATCCGTGGTATTTCCTCGACTGCCGGCTCGGCCGCGACGGTCGGTTATTACCTCGATGACACGCCGATCGCGGCGTCGAGCAATGCCGCACTGCTGTCGACGCGCGGGGTTATCGATCCCTCGATGCTCGACGTTGCGCGCATCGAAGTGCTGCGCGGGCCGCAGGGCACGCTGTATGGGTCGAGCTCGATGGGCGGGACCGTGCGCTACATCACCAACCAGCCCAATCTCGAGAAATTCGAAGGCAAAGTCGCGACCGACCTGTCGGGTACCGAGCACGGCGGATTCAACTGGGGCGTAAATGGCGTCATCAATGCGCCAATCGTGAAGGACGTGCTGGCCCTGCGCGTGGCCGCCTATGCCCGCCGCGACGATGGCTATATCGACCGCTATCCGATCGATCCGAACAACTACCTGGCCGCCGATACGAGCGCGCCCAGGCAGAACAACGTCAACACGTATGAAACGCGCGGCCTGCGCGCGGCGCTGCTGTTCAAGCCCAATGACACGCTGACGATCGAGCCGTCGATCCTGTACCAGTACACCAAGCTGGGTTCGCCGTTCACGTTCGACGATGTGCCGGGGTCGCTGGCGGACCCGATCCAGGCGCGCGATATCAACGAAACCAACACCCAGAAAAGCTGGATCGCCAACCTGACGATCAAGCAGCAGTTGGGCCCGGTCGAAATCACCTCGTCCAGTTCTTATTTCCACCGCGATGTCGAACTGGTCGATGACAGCTCGAAAGTCGTCGCCTATTTCTTCTCGACCCCGACGGTCGAGCCGGTCGCGATGTACGGCGCCTATCACAACAAGGAATTCACCCAGGAAGTGCGCGCCGCGACGAGCTTCAAGGGCCCGTTCCAGGTGATCGTCGGTGGTTTCTTCCATGACGTGACCGCGCCGCTCGCGTCGGTCATCCCGTTCCCGGCCGGGTATACGTATACCAACACCGCGCCGTTCAACAGTTTCTCGGAAATCTACGGCGGCACGCGCAATGCCCGGTTGAAGGAATATGCGGCATTCGGCGAAGCGTCGTTGCAACTGACCTCGACATTGAGCGCGCGCGCCGGATTGCGCGTGTTCCGGGTCGACCAGTCGTTTACCCAGACCGGCGACGGGCTGTTCAACGGCGGCTATTCGTCGGTGTCGAGCACGTCGAGCGACCATGGCGCGACGCCGAAATTCAGCGTCCAGTGGCAGGCCACGCCGACCAAGATGATCTATGCCACGGCATCGGAAGGGTATCGCCCCGGCGGTCCCAACAACCCTGCGCCAGCCAATGTCTGCGGCACCGAAGTCAACAGCCTGGGCCTGAGCCAGAGCCAGTTGAACGCCTATGGCCCCGATCATCTGTGGAACTATGAAGCCGGCGCCAAGACGAGCTGGTTCGACCGGCACCTGACGGTCAACGGCTCGGTGTTCTACATCGACTGGAACCGCGTGCAGCAGCAGATCGTGCTCCAGTGCGGGTTCAACATCACCGCCAATTTCGGCAAGGCGGTCAGCAAGGGCGGCGAACTCGAAGTCGAGCTGCACCCGGTCCATGCGGTCACGCTCAGCAGCGGGTTCGGCTATACCAATGCCACGCTCAGCAATGACGTGCCCGGGACTGCGGCGAAAGACGGCGACCAGTTGCTCGATACGCCGAAGTGGACGGTCAACGCCGGCGCGGAATATCGCGACCATATCAACCCCTCGTTCGACGGGTTTGCGCGGGTCGACTTTTCCTACCTCGGGCCCGCAAATTTCCTGTATGACACGACCAGCCCGTTTTATCGTCGCGCGGGCTTTTCGATCTTCAACATGCGGTTTGGCCTGAACCCGGCGCATGGTCCGTGGGAAGCCGCGCTCTACGTCAACAACCTGTTCGACAAGGCGGGTGAAACCGATTTGCCGACAGCGATCTCTGCCGATCTGCCCACGACCCGCCGTGTTGCGCTCAATCAACCGCGCACGGTGGGTGTGACGCTCGGCTATCACTTCCAGTAAGGACAGCTTGCGTAATGACATTTCCAGTCACCGACCTGGAAACCCTGGCCCCGCACCTGGTGCGGGGCCTGTTTGACGCAGACACGTACCGGGAACGGCGTGCGGCCCTGGCCCACGCCGTTCCCGGCGCGCTGCTGCTGGTGCCCGGCAATGTGGCGATGGCGATGAATTTTCGCGCCAATCACTACCCGTTCGTCCAGGACGGGACGTTCCGGTATTTCTTCGGGCTCGACATGCCCGACCTTGTGGGACTGATCGACACCGACAGCGGTGAAACCTGGCTGTTTGGCGACGAAACCGGCATCGACGATGCGGTGTGGTTTGGCCCGCTGCCATCGCTCGCCGATCTGGCGGCGCGCGTCGGCATTACCCGCAGCGCCGATATGGCGACATTGGTGCAGATCCTGGGCGATGCCGCGCGGCAGAACCGCCAGATCTCGTGGCCACCGGCGTATAGCGCCGAAGGGACGATGGTGCTGGCGCGCCTGACCGGACAGGCGCCTGCGGCGATCGACGCCAGTGTGACGACGGCTGGCAATCTTGCGCTGGTGCACGCGATCGTCGCGCAACGCGAAGTCAAATCAACGGCGGAAATCGCGCAGATGGAGGCGGCGCTGGTGATCACCGCGCAGATGCACCATGCGGCGATGGCGGGCACGCGGCCCGGCGTGCATGAATACGAAATGGTCGGGCGCATGGAAGGGATCGCGCGCGGCGCCGACCTCCATTTTGCCTACCAGCCGATTTTCTCGGGCCGCGGCGAAGTACTGCACAACATGCGCTATGACCGGGTGATGGCGGCGGGTGAACTGATCGTCAACGATTCCGCGGCGCGCAGCCTGGGCGGCTATGCCAGCGATATCACGCGGACCATTCCGGTTTCGGGGACGTTCGATCCCCCCCAGCGGCGGCTGTACGATGCGGTGCTGCGCGCGCAGCAGGCGGCGATTGCCGGGGCGCGGACGGGTGCGCGGTATCTCGACCTGCATACGCTGGCCGCGCGGATCATGGTCGAGGACCTGATCGATCTGGGCCTGTTTCGGGGTTCGGCCGACGATGTGGTCGCGTCGGGTGCTTATGCCTTGGCGTTTCCGTGCGGGCTGGGTCACCAGATCGGGCTCGATGTCCATGATATGGAAGCGCTGGGCGAGGACAATGTCGGCTATGACGCGCACATCCGGCGCAGCACGCTGTTCGGCCTGCGCAATCTGCGGCTGGCCCGAACTTTGCGCGAGGGCATGACCGTGACCATCGAGCCGGGGCTGTATTTCATTCCCGAACTGACCGCAGCGTGGCGCGCTGAAGGGCGCCATGCCGGGCTGATCGATTACGATGCGTTCGACCGCCTGCGCGGGTTTGGCGGCATCCGGATCGAGGACGATGTCCTGGTCACCGCGACCGGCGGGCGGGTACTTGGGCCCCATATCGCGCGCACCGCCGACGAGGTCGAAGCGGCGATGCAGGCCTGACCGGCTACTTCGTGCTCATCACTTTGGCGATCGCGATGAATTCGGCGATGTCGAGCGTTTCGGCGCGGCGCGATGGGTCGATGTCCAGCGTTTCGAGCGCGGGCAGCGCGCCGGGCAGGCCTTTCAGCGACTGACGCAGCATCTTGCGGCGCTGGCCGAAGGCGGCTTCGGTCAGGCGTTCGAGTATGCGCGGGGTCACACCTTCGGGCATGGCGCCGGGTTCGACGTGGACGATCGCCGACATGACTTTGGGCGGCGGGGTGAACGCGCTGCGGTGCACTTTCATCGCGATGCGCGGGGTCGCGCGCCACTGGCTCAGGATGGCGAGCCGGCCGTAGGCGTCGCCATTGGCCTTGGCGATGATGCGCTCGGCGACTTCCTGCTGAAACATGAGCGTCAGGCTTTGCCAGCGCGGGGGCCATGCGGGGGCTGACAGCCACGACGTGAACAGCGCGGTGCCGACGTTGTAGGGCAGGTTGGCGACGATGTGATACGCGCCATCGAACAAGGTGGCGGGATCGATTTTCAGCGCATCGCCTTCGATTACGCGCAATTGGCCGGGGAACGCTTCGCCCAGGTCGGCGAGCGCGGGCATGCAGCGGCGATCCATTTCGATAGCGGTGACGCGTGCGCCGGCGCGGAGCAGGCCGCGTGTGAGGCCGCCGGGGCCGGGGCCGACTTCGAGCACGTCGGCGTCGCGCAGATTGCCGGGCACGGCAGCGATGCGGGTCAGCAATTGTTCGTCGAACAGGAAATTCTGGCCGAGCGATTTCTGCGCGAGCAGGCCGTACTGGTTGACGACTTCGCGTAGCGGCGGAAGATCAACCATGACGGCGCGTCACGCATTCGCCGGCCATCGCGATGGCGGCGACGGTGGCGCCCGGGCGCGCGCTGCCACTGCCGACGATGCCGAAGGCGGTGCCGTGGTCGGGGCTGGTGCGGATGATCGGCAGGCCGAGCGTGACGTTTACGCCTTCGTCGAAATCGAGGACCTTGATCGGGATCAGCGCCTGGTCGTGGTACATGCAGATCGCCACGTCGTAGGTTTCGCGCGCGGCGGCGTGGAACATCGTGTCGGCGGGCAGGGGGCCGCGTGCATCGATCCCGGCGGCACGCAGCGCGGCGACGGCGGGCGCGATTAGGCCCATGTCTTCGTGGCCCATGCGGCCGTCTTCGCCGGCATGCGGGTTGAGGCCCGCGATCGCGAGGCGCGGCGCGGCAATGCCGAAATCGCGGGTGAGCGCGGCGGCGGCGATCGTCGCGCGGCGCACGATCAGGTCGGTGTTCAGGGCGCCGGGCACCGCAGACAGCGCGATATGCACGGTGACCGGCACCACGCGCAGGTGCGGCCCGGCAAGCATCATCACGGCGTTGGACGCGGCCACGCCGCAGGCTGCGCCGACGAATTCGGTCTGTCCGGGATAGTCGAACCCGATGCGCGCGAGGCGGCTTTTGGCGATCGGGCCGGTGACCAGCGCGCTTGCCTTGCCACCGCGGGTCAGTTCTGTCGCAAGCGTCAGGCTGGCCAGCGCGAGCGCAGCGCCTGCGTCATTGGGTTCGCCCGGCATGTAATCGCCGTCACCCACATCGATCACGGGCAGCGCGGTGCCGAACACCGCCAGCGCCTCGGCAGGATCGGCCACAGCGGTCACCGGCATATGCAGCCCGCGCCGCAGCGCCGCCTGCTCGATCAGGCGCCGCGATCCGACCACCGCGAACGGCGGCAGCCCGGCCGTGGCCGACAGTGCCCAGGCGGCGGCGGCCAGTTCGGGGCCGACGCCGGCGGGGTCGCCCATGCTGAGCACGATCGGCCCGAGTTCCCGCCCAGGCGTGGTCATGGCAAATCCGCGATCAGTTGTATTCGATCACCGCGTCGCGGCGCAAATCGCGCAGGTATGTCTGCGCACGCTTGTTGACGCGGTCATCTTCGAGCTGCGACTGCAATTGGTCGAAGCTGGGGCCGTTATCGACTTTGGGATCGTCGCGGCCGCACAGCATCAGCACGCGCACGCCGTCTTCGACCGAACCGAATGGCGGCGTCGCTTCACCGACTGCAAGTTTCAGCACGGTTTCCTGCAGCGCGACGGGCAGGTCGCGCGCCTTGATCTGGTCGTTGGCGACGACGCTGGCACCGATCTTGGCGGCGGCGGAATCGACCTGGCCGCAACCGTGGATGTCCTTGACCATCGCGGCAAAGGTGGCGGCGCGGGCCGCGGCGTCGCGTTCCGGCGTGCCTTTGACGAAGCTGATCGAGACCTGCTTCAGGCTGAGGATCGCGTCGCGCGGATCGGCGGTCATCACCTGGCGCTTGTCGATGACATAGATGATCGAATAGCCGCCGGGGACCTCGATCGGTCCGGCAAGCTGGCCGGGGCCCATGCTGCCCGCAGCCGCCGAGATCGGGCCGGGCAATTGGCCCAGGCGGATCCAGCCGAGATCGCCGCCGACCGCGGCGGTCGAGGCCTGCGAATACTGGCGGGCATACGCGACAAAACTGCCGCCCTTGCGCAACTGGTCGACGATCTTGTTGGCGTTGGCGAGGATTTCGCTGCGCGTCTCATCAGTCGCGGCCAGGTAGATTTCGCCCAGGTGGTATTCTTCGGTGCCCTTGGCCGCTTTCAGGCGGTCGAGCATTTCGCGCACTTCGGCGTCGGACACGTTGATGAACGGCTGGACGTTGCGGCGCAGCAGGTGCTGCCACGCGATTTCGCCGCGAATCTGCCGCTTCAACGAGGCACCGGCCGAACCGATCGTGGTCAGGTAGGTCTCGAGCGAGGCGGTGTCCTTGCCCATGTTCTGTTGCGCGACGTAGGCAAAGCGCTGGTTCACTTCGTCGTCCTCGACGGTGATGTCGGCGCTTTTGGCTTCCTGGATTTCGAGCGTTTCGTCGATCAGGTTGCGCAGGACCTGCGCGCGCAGCCGGGTCTGTTCCTCGGCCGTCAGCTTGCCGGCGTTGGCGTTGGCGAACAGCGCATAGCGTTGATCGATATCGGTGCCGGTGATGATTTCGCCGTTCACGATCGCGGTGGCATGGCGATGGTTGGGGTCCATCTTGCCGAAAAACGTCGGATTGGTGGGCAGGTTGAGATTGCCCTCGGAATCGGTGCCCACGGTCGGCGGCGGCGCGGCTGCGTCCGGCACGTTCGTGCCGTCTTCGACCGGCGCGCGCTGCGCCGGACCGGGGGCCGGAGCCGCAGGACTCGAAGCGGGGACATCTGTGGAGGGGCCGCCCTGGGGACGGTTACGCTGCTGCGCATCGAGGGGCAGCGCCGCAATGGCGATCCCCGAGATCAGCGCCAACCGGAACGAGACATTCACCAAGCGAAATGCGGACTTCATGGCAGTCGATCAATCCTGTCTGTCGCGCATGCGAACGCGTAAATTCGAGCTGGAGCCAAGCCGGAACATCGTCAAATCCGGCTTAACCCAAGCTGAGTGACGAGCGCGATAGCGCCTTTGCACCCAAGAGGGAAGGTTTGGCGCACGGTTTGCGAATTACCGCGTTCCGATGTTTTTCAGCGACAGCGTCAGCGAATACGAGTTGCCGCGCACAGCGTCACCCGTCGTCACATAATCGCGGCGCCAGGTGAACGCGAGATCGAGGCAGCCGTCGGTATAGGCCACGCCCGCGCGGTGACGGATCATCTGAAATCCGCTCTTGCTGCCATTGATCGGATCGTCGGCGAGCGTCGTCAGGTTGACAATGCCCGAACCGAACAGCGACCAGTAATGCGCGATCGCCGCGCGCGCCGAAACGCGCAGTTCCTTGCTGTCCTGCAGATCTTCATAGGTCAGCGGGATCGCGCGATTGAGCGCGATATAGCCGATTTCGACATACGTCTTGTGGCTGCCGATCGTCGCGTCGAATTCGTTGCGGCGCAACTGGAACGTATCCTTGTCGAGCTGGAACCGTTCGGTAAGCTGGACCACATCCTTGAACCGCACTTCGGCGCGGCCGACGACGTCGGAAAATTTTGCGGCGAGGCCCGTGCCATCGGCAATCAGATCGGTGTTGTTGGTAAAGCGATACGATTGCCCGATCGTGGCCGATACTTTCCAGTTCGGCCGATTGAGCCGCCAGTCGACGCCATACGTCACGCGCACGCCGTCTTCGTAACGGTCATACCCCGGATAGCGATTGAGCGCGAAGACGTTGTCATCCTCGAGCTCGACCGCGCGCGAATCTTCGTCGGGGATCGCCAGGTTGCGGACATGCGGCGTCGCGACGACCTGCACTTCGGGGGTCAGCACTTGCGTCCCGCCAAAGGCTTCGCCGGTAAACGGCCATTTGATGTCGGCGGCCAGAGTCGCGATGCCGCGACCCTGCCAGCCGGGCAGGCCCTGGTCGGCCGGATTGACCGTCAGGTCGTTGCCGGAGCTGTGATAGAGATCGCCGCGGACCAGCGCGGTCAGGCTGAGGACCTGGCCGCCCGCGGTGATCTGGTGCAGGTCCCATTGGGCGCGGGCCACGGCGCGCTGCGTATCCTGGCCATCGCTGCGGCTGAGCGCGAGCGTGTTGACTTCGACTTCGACTTTGCCGGGAATGCCGGGCACGGCGAAACGCTGGCGATAATCGAGCACGGGCAGCGCGACCGGCTGCTGGCTGGGAATATCGCTGACGCCGATCGCCTGCACCGCCCAGCCGGTGAAGCTGAAATAGCTGTCCTGCGTGATGTGTTCGAGATTGACGTTGGACCGCAGGCGCGTGTCGGACGACAGGTCATAGCGAAACAGGAACGTACGGTCGGAAACATACCGGCCATAGCCGCTCAGCGTCCAGTCGTTGCCGAGCTGGAACTGGCCATTGGCTTCGAGATAGCCACGCGGGGTGAAATCGCCGGTCGCGCCCGATACGACCGAGCCATTGGCCGCGGTGGTGGCGTCGGTCTGGCGGCTGTATGTCAGATAGCCCTGCGCCTGGAACGCGCCGGTGTCGGTCAACTGGCGATAATGCGCCGATACCATCGGCAGCGATTTGGAAAACACCGTGCCGGTGATCGACAGGTCGCGGTTATCGGCCATGCGCCAATAGAACGTGTTCGAAATCTGCGCGCCGTTCGACGATGTCGAGCTGAACGTCGGGATCAGGAACCCGGATTCGGCGCGGAAATCGGATGGATGGCTCAGCCCCGGCAGCGGCAGCAGCGGAATGCCGAACACGCGCAGCTTTGCGCCGTAATAGCGCACCATCTTCTTGGCCGGATCATAGGCGATCCGCACCGCGGTCAATTCCCAGCTCGGCCGCTTGGGGCAGCCTTCGTCATTGACCACTTCGCAGCCGCTATAGGCCGCGGTGTGCAGGATCACGCGGCCGGCGGCGTCGCGTTCGCTCGACCGCGCGGCCATGCGCCCGCCTTCGCGCAGGACGAGCAGCAGGTCCTGGGTCGCGCCGGCCTTGAACTGGTCGGTCAGGTCCATGTGATCGGTGTAGAGCACATCGCCGTCTTCATCGACGAAGCGGATGTTGCCATTGCCCTCGATCGCGCCGGTCTTGCGGTTGTAGACAACGGTGTCGGCGCGCAGCGACTGGCCATCGCGGCGCATCAAGACATTGCCCGAGGCGGTGACGACATCGGCGTCGTTGTCATACGTCACTTTGTCCGACGCAAACCGCAGCAGGTCGGTCAGCGCCGGCTTGCCCGAATCGGGTACGACAATGCCCGGTGCGTCGGCGGTGCCTTTTGGTGCGCTGGGGGCCGGCGGCGGGACGGCAACGGCAGGCGCATTGGCCCACGCCATCGCAGGCGCAAGACTGGCCATGCCCAGCAGGGCAAGGCTGGCGGCAGAACAGCGCAGTGACCTGATGGGCATTGGGCGGCGCAAGAGAATGGCGTGCAGCGGGGGCCGCGTCAGGGGTCGCATCCGCTTGCCTATCGCACCGGTGCGGCTTAACTGCAAACCCACAATTTTCAGGGATGTGCACAGGGTTGGCGGTTCGTCCCTTGCGTGCGACCCTGATACCACACTGTTCTGATACAAAGTTCCGGTACATTTTGCCGCCCCGTTCAGGAGTTCTTCGATGACTGTCATTTTCGCTTCGTCCGATCAGGCCCGTCCCCGGCTGCTCGCCCGCCTCGTCGGCGAAGGCAATCTGCCCGGCGATCTGTCGGAAACCTTGCGCGAAGCCGCAGCCGCCAGCCGGTTTTCGGGCAAGGGCGGCCAGGTGTTCGAAGCATTCGTGCCCGGCGATGGCGGGCTGATGCGGCTGGCGTTTGCGGGATTCGGCAAGGCGACGGGCGCCGAGCGCAGCGCGGCGCTGGAACGCGCCGGCGGCGCTTTGGTCGCCAGGTACCTGACGTCGGGCGAAACCGCGCTGGGCATCGATTTCGGCGGCAGCGACCTGACCGCCGCCGACGCAGTGTCGGTCCTGCTGGGCGCGCGGCTGCGTAGCTGGCGCTATGATATCTATCGGACAAAGCTGACCGACGAACAGAAGCCGTCGCTGGTGCAGATCGTCGCGATCGGCGCGCCCGAAGGGGCAGAGGCGCTGTGGCAGATCGAGGCGGCGCTGGCCGAGGGCATTGAATTCACGCGCGAACTGGTGACCGAGCCGGCGAATGTGATCTATCCCGAAAGCTTCGTCGCGCGCTGTCTTGCCCGCTTCGAAGGCACGGGGATCGAGATCGTCGTGCTCGACAAGGCCGCGCTCGAAGAGCTGGGCATGGGTGCATTGCTCGGCGTGGCGCAGGGTTCGGTGCGTGAGGCGCGCGTGCTCGCGCTGCGCTGGAAGGGCCGCGCGGGCAGCCGCCCGACGGCATTCGTCGGCAAAGGCGTGACGTTCGACACCGGCGGTATTTCGATCAAGCCCGCCGGCGGGATGGAAGACATGAAGTGGGACATGGGCGGCGCGGGCGCGGTTGCGGGCGCGCTGCTGACGCTGGCGCTGCGCAAGGCGGAGGCCGATGTGATCGGCGTCGTGGGCCTTGTCGAAAACATGCCCGATGGCAATGCGCAGCGGCCGGGCGATGTCGTGACCAGCCTGTCGGGCCAGACGATCGAAGTGATCAACACCGATGCCGAAGGGCGCCTGGTGCTGTGCGACGTGCTGACCTGGGTGCAGAGCACCTATTCGCCCGCCACGATCGTCGACCTGGCCACTTTGACCGGCGCGATCATGGTCTCGCTGGGCACCGAATACGGCGGCCTGTTCGCCAACGACGACCTGCTCGCCAGCCAGTTGGATGCAGCCGGCAAGGCGAGCGGCGACAAGCTGTGGCGGATGCCGCTGGGGGCCGCTTATGACAAGCTGATCGACAGCCCGATTGCCGACATGAAAAACATCGGCAGCCGATTTGGCGGGTCGATCACGGCAGCGCAGTTCCTGAAGCGCTTCATCAACGAAGGCGTCGCCTGGGCCCATCTCGATATCGCGGGCATGGTCTGGGCGGACAAGCCGGGCGCGACGTTCGACAAGGGCGCGACCGGGTTTGGCGTGCGCGTGCTAGACCGGTACGTGCGCGACGTGCTGGAAGGCTGATCATGCCGAAGATGCGGTCGAAGGCGGATCTGCCCACGAAAGTGTGCGCCGCCTGCGGCCGCCCTTTCGCCTGGCGCAAGAAGTGGGAGCGCGATTGGGACAATGTGCGGTTTTGTTCGGATCGTTGCCGTGGGGCGGGGGCTGTGAAGGTCTGAAATGCGGGTTGATTTCTATCAATTGACGCGCGATCCGGCCGAACTGGTGCTGCCCGCGCTCGCGCGCGCCACTTTGACGGCGGGCGAGCGCATGCTCGTGGTGTCCGATGATCCGGCGCAATTGGGCCGGATCAGCGCGGCGCTGTGGACACGCGTGCCCGACAGCTTCCTGGCGCATGGCACGGCCGGCGGCGCGCACGATGCGCGCCAGCCGATCCTGCTGGGCGCCGATGTCCAGGCGGGCAACGGCGCGCGCTATTGCGCGATCGCCGACGGCCAGTGGCGCGAGGCGGAGGGGATGACGCGCGTCTTCCTGCTGTTTCCGCCCGAACGGATCGACGACGCACGCCAGACCTGGCGCCTGCTGGGCCAGCGCGAAGGCGTCGAGCGGCGCTATTGGCGGCAGGATGGCGCAAAATGGGTCGAAGGCCCGTGAAGCCCCAGCTTGCGATTGGCCAAGTTCCCGGCTAGGGGCCCGCGCACAGGTCATGCCATTTGCGCAAGGCCGCGATCTTCCCAAGTCTAAGGATACTACCATGGCGGTTACCCGCACGTTTTCGATCATCAAGCCCGACGCCACGCGCCGCAACCTGACCGGCGCCGTCGCTGCCAAGCTGGAAGAAGCCGGCCTGCGCATCATCGGCTCCAAGCGCCTGCACCTCAGCCGCGCCCAGGCCGAAGGCTTCTATGCCGTGCACGCCGAGCGTCCGTTCTTCAACGACCTCGTCGAATTCATGATCTCGGGCCCGGTCGTGGTCCAGGTTCTGGAAGGCGAAGACGCCGTCAAGCGCAACCGCGACGTGATGGGCGCCACCAACCCGGCCAACGCCGACGCCGGCACGATCCGCAAGGAATTCGCCGAATCGATCGAAGCCAACACCGTCCATGGTTCGGATTCGGAAGAAAACGCCGCGATCGAAATCGCGTACTTCTTCACGCCGCAAGAAATCGTCGGCTGATTGGCATTTGCCATTGCTGATAGGGAAAGGGGGCCGTTTGGCTCCCTTTTTTTTAAGGGCCTCCGGCGGGCAAGGGCTATTGCCCCATAGGCGCGAACCTAAGCAACTCTAAGGGCAACCCATTGGCATTTTCGCTTCCTGGGTGCCTCAGACAGGCGCTTACGCATGTGACCCGTTTTCCGTCGTTTTGTCGGTAGATGCGGTCGTTGAAAGATCGCGTTGTGGATCGTCCTGCGCGCTGATTGCCAAACTCTCCAAAGTGAGAAGCACGCTTGCGTCGGCTCTTGAGGGGGGAAAATCGAGGATCTCTTCGGTGAGATCCTCGGTCAGCACCGCGACGATCAGGTGGGCGAGCAGCCATGTCCTGGCCAGCCTTGGATCGGCGCTCGGCAGGGCGTCGATGCCGCTTAGCGTTTTCAATCGCTTGAAGCCCAGTTCGACCTGCCAGCGCGTTCTGTAGAGCTCGGTCACTTGTTCGGCGCCTTGTTGATCCGCCGGCAAAGAGGACAGCAACATCAGGTAGTTGGCACCTTGCAGGGTGCGTGGATCAATCTTGGACCGGTTTTTGGCAGATTTGCGCAGGGCCCGCTTGGCAGTGCGGGTCATCTGGTCGCCGGGCAGGCGCTGAAGGATCAGGCGCAAGGGGCGATCTACTCCCTTGAGCCAGACTTGATATTCAGTCGCTTCGTCTGTGTCGGGAAGGACCGAAATCAGGTCGAATACGTTGCCATCAGCGTCAAGCAGGCGAAGCGAGCGCCAGCCAATGCGGGTGATGAACTCCGCTCCCTGGGCCAATACCGTCGCGATATCGCGCACGCGGGCATAACCGCGATCGGTAATGACTGTCTGACCCGCCTCTGGCGCCGTGTGGGCGACCTTTTCGCTGACCGTCGTCGGGGTCAGCTTCAGATCGACAAAGCGTCCACGACCGGGATCGTAACGAGCATGCACACGCCATTGCGGCCCTTTACCGGGCGGCTTGATCACCGAGCTGTCGATCAAGCCCAGCGCGTCGCTGAGCGACTGGCCCATCCGCGCAGACAACAGGCGTTCCAGCAAATGCTCAAGCCATGCCCCGGCTTTGCGCAGACGGCCTTCAACCGCCTTGTCGCTCAGGCTGCCGACCAGACCTTCGGCCGCCGCAGCAGTCGCCCGTAACGAAAGGCCTCCCGGCCCATACATCAGCGCCAATCGGAGCACGCCCTTGGCATCTGCTACCTGACCGCGTCGCTGAAACGCGCCAAACTCGCGCGCGGTGGCTTCCAGATCCGCCACCTCGCCCAAGCATGCCAAAACCGAGGACCAGTTACCGTCTGACAATGATGATGTGTTCATCCCCTCGATGAATCACATCAACGCACCGTCACGCAACGACAAAATTCCTTAGATTCGCGCTTATGGGCTATTGCCCTTGCATCCCGTTACCGTCTGCGTTGGCGTGTCAGTTCGGCGGAGCATCCTGCCGTTGCGTCGGGAGACGATGACACCGCTACGCGGAGGGGCGCAAGTGCTTGAGGCAACACGAAGTTCAAGACGGTAACGGGATCCAAGGGCGATGGCCCTTGGCCGCCGGAGGCCCTTACGCCTGGCCCGGTCTGTAATTGCTCGGCGCTACGCCGACGCGGCGTTTGAACATCGTCGTAAACGCCGCCGCGCTGTCATACCCCAGGTCGAACGCGATCGTCGTCACCGCGTCGCCGCGCGCAAGGCGGGGCAGCGCGACAAGGACGCACGCCTGTTGGCGCCAGGCGCCGAAGCTGAGGCCGGTTTCCTGGCGGAACAGGCGGGTGAAGGCTTTGCGGCCCAGGCCCAGGTCTGCGCTCCAGTGGTCGATCGTGTCGTGGGGGGCGGGGTGTTCCAGGAATGTCTGGCATTTGCGCGCTATTGCGGGGGTGGTGGGGAAGGGGACGGCGAGCGGCACCGTGGGGGCGCGGACCATTTCTTCCTGTAGCAGGCTCATCACTTTGCCGTCGCGGCCTGCGATGTCGTATTCGGGGGGTACACTGCTGGCTTCGTCGAGCAGGCAGCGGAGCAGCGGTGACACCTGGATGACTTTGTTGTGTTCGCCCAGCCAGCCGCGCGCGCCGGGCTCGATCAGGACGCTGCGCGTGCTGACTGCGCCGACCATCCGGACCGCGTGCCGGCAGCCGGCGGGAGTCCAGACCGCGCGTTCGGGCGGGGCGACCCAGGCGCCATAGGGCGTGCTGACCACGACCACGCCGCGCTTGGCATAGAGCAACTGGCCGCGGCGGTGTTCGTGCCAGTCGAGGTCGAACGAGGGCGGATAATCGTTGCCGATGCCGACGATCGGGCGGGCCACCGCCTCGCGCAGCGCGGTGTTGGTCAAGGGCATGCGGATTGTCCCAATCGCGAAAGATAATGACCCATACAGGAATGCGGGACGTTTGGGCAGGGCCTAAGGGCAAGGGCAATCACCAACCAGGAATGCCCGTGTCATGACAGTAACGACCGCCCCATCCCGACCGATCGCCGCCGACGCCACGGTGTTCGGCGTAATTGTCGCGATCAGTTTCTGTCATCTGCTCAATGACATGATGCAATCGTTGCTGCCGGCAATCTATCCCGAGCTGAAAGCGCACATGGGCCTGTCATTCGGCCAGATCGGGCTGATTACGCTCGTCTATCAGATCACCGCGTCGATCCTGCAGCCGTTGATCGGGTTTTATGCAGACAAGCGGCCGACGCCCAATGCGCTGCCCGGCGGCACGCTGTTTTCGCTCGCCGGGCTGGTGGTGCTGTCGGCGGCGCAGACGTACGGATTGCTGCTGGTCGGCGCTTCGCTGCTGGGCATGGGGTCTTCGGTGTTTCACCCCGAATCATCGCGGGTGGCGCGCATGGCGGCGGGCGGCCGGCATGGCCTGGCGCAATCGATGTTCCAGGTTGGCGGCAATGCCGGGTCTGCGCTCGGGCCTTTGGCGGCGGCGGTCGTCGTGGTGCGCTATGGCCAGACCAGCCTGGCCGGGTTTGCGCTGCTCGCGCTGCTGTCATGCGCGATTTTGTGGAATGTCGGGCAGTGGTACAAGCACCATGGGCTGGCCCGGTTGTCGCGCGGCAAGAGCGCGGCGGGGGCCACTGCGATCATGCCACGCGGGCAGGCGATGCGCGGGATCGCCGTGCTGCTGGCGATGATTTTCTCGAAATATGTCTACCTCGCCAGCATCACGAGCTATTTCACCTTCTACCTGATCCATCGCTTTGGCGTGTCGGTCGCGACCGCGCAGCTTCACCTGTTCGTGTTCCTGATCGCGGTGGCAATCGGTACGATCGCGGGTGGGCCGATCGGCGACCGGGTCGGGCGCAAATACGTGATCTGGTTTTCGATCCTGGGCACGCTGCCGTTCACGCTGATGTTGCCTTATGCCAGCCTGTTCTGGACCGGGCCGCTGAGCGTGATGATCGGGTTGATCCTGTCGTCGGCGTTTCCCGCGATCGTGGTGTTTGCGCAGGAACTGGTGCCGGGCAAAGTCGGGATGATCTCGGGGCTGTTCTACGGGTTTTCGTTCGGGATGGGCGGGCTTGGCGCGGCCGTGCTGGGCGTGATTGCCGACAGGGCGGGGATCGACACGGTCTATACGATCTGTTCGTTCCTGCCCGCGATCGGCCTGCTCGCGGTGTTTTTGCCTTCCACCCGGCGGGTGTGGTAGGAAAGCCCGATCGGGATAAGGAGCAGGCCTGCGATGATGGGCATGGGATCGGGCGATTGCCCATTCGAATTCAACTTTGACGCGGCGACGTTCAAGCCGGGCGACGTGGTCAGCTACCGCGTGACCGGCAGCCTCGATGGGATGCCGTTCGTCGGAACGCTGGTCGACGTGCACGACGATCATGTGATCATCTGCGCCGACGAAAACGACCCGACGACTCGCTATCGCGGCACGCGCGAAAGCCGGCCATTGGTGCTCGAAAGCGAGATCTAGGCCGTGTCCGGCGCGCTGGCATACCAGCGCGCCAGCATCAGTGTGACGGTGGCGACGCCGATCAGCCCGGTCAGGATCGGCCAGGCATAGCTGGCGCCAAGCGCCAGTGCGCCTGCCGCAATCATGCAGGCGAGCGCGCAGCCCAGGTCCCAGCCGGCCTCTGTCGCCATCGCAAAGCGCAACGGGCAGGCCGACCGGCGCGCCATCGCGTACAGTGGCGCGAGCAGCGCAACCTGCGTGATCGGCGATACCACGGCGCCCAGCGCGGTCGCGGCGACGGCTGCGACCGGGTGATGCCAGGCGATCGCCTTGACCAGCACCGCGAGCCCCGCGCAGCCATAGGCCAGCGGCACCATCGCGCGGCCTTGGCCGGCATCGATGCGGCGGCCGATCATCAGGCTGGCCCCCGCAGCGCACGCGCCCGACAGCGCCATCGCGCCGCCGAATGCGCCGAATTGTTCGCCCAGCGATACGAACAGCGCCAAGTTCCACACTACATTGACCGCGCCCGAATGCAGCCCTTCGGCACAATACAGCGGGCGGGCAAAGCGGATCACCGCGGCATCGACGGTAACTTCGGGCTGCACGCGCGCATTGGGCACGCGCAGCAGCGGCCACGCGGCGGCCAACTGGATCACGGCGATCAGCGCGAAGCCAGCGACCGGGCTCATCCGGTCATGGATCAGACCGCCCAGGATCGGCGCGATGATCGCCACGCCGGCAGTGGCCGCCTGTTGCAGGCTGACCTGGCGCCCGTGCGTTGCGCCTTCGCCGATGGCGGCGTTGAACGCATGCCACGCGGTCCAGTACATGACGCTGCCCAGGCCCGACGCCAGCACATAGACCAGCATCCACGCGTCGACCCCGTGAACGAACCCGAGCAGCACATAGCCGAGCGCGCGCACGGCTATCCCCAGCAGCACGACCTGGCGCAAACCGTGCCGGATCGCCAGCGGCAGCACCACCGCGCGCATCGCAAAGCGGGTCATCACCAGCGCGGCAAAGGCGGCCAGCGCGGCGGGTTGCGACACGCCCTGGCGCACCAGGAACGCGCTCATGAACAGACCACCGGTATTTTCGGCAAACGATTGCAGCGCGCTGTGCAGGGTTATTGGCCCCAACGGGCTGCGCGCGGTCATTCGCCCAGCAGTGCCGCCAGTCGGCGCGGTGCGACCATCAGCCAGCTGCGTTGCAGCCGTTCGCCGATCTCGTCCCAATCGGGTTCGCTATGGTCGAGCCGGATCGCGATCCAGTCGTCGCCGAAATAGGCCGGGCGATAATAGCGATCCGGGTCGCGATCGATCAGCTCTTCCTGCTCGTCGAGCCCGCTGATCTTCACGAGCAGCGAGATCCGGCTATCGCCATGGTGGTTCAGCGAAACGTAGCCGAATTTCTTGCCCTTGGTCACGCCGAAGCAGGGCATGCCGTGGCTGACGATTTCTTCGCTCGAGGGCAGTGCCAGCGCGATGTCACGGACCTTTGCGGTCAGCCAGGCCGGGTTGCTCGGCGCGCTGACGAGATCGGCCAGGCACCGCGCATACAACTGGTGTTCCGCAAACAGCACGCGCGCCGACAGGGCGGCGGCCGTATCGCCGGGCAGGATCGCGACCGCGATCTGACCCAGCACCGGGCCATCGTCGAGTTCGGGCGTGACGAGGTGGACGCTGCAACCGCCGTGGCTTTCGCCCGCCGCGATCGCGCGGGCGTGGGTTTCCAGGCCCTTGAATTTGGGCAGCAGGCTGGGGTGAATGTTGATCATCCGCCCATGCCAGCGTTCGACGAAGCCGGGCGTCAGGATGCGCATATACCCGGCGAGCGCGATCACCCGCGCGCCGCTGGCGACGATCGCGGCATCCATCGCGGCGTCATGGTCGGGCCGCGCCATGCCTTTGTGCGGCAGCACGAATGTCGGCACGCCCTCGGCGCTGGCGAGCGTGAGCCCGGCCGCATCGGGGTTGTTCGATGCGACCAGCACGATCTCGTAAGGGCAATCGGGGCGGCGGCTGGCGTACAACAGCGCGGCCATATTGGTGCCGCTGCCCGAAATCAGCACTGCAACGGGAGTGCGTGCTTCAGGCAAGATGGACAGCTTCCCAAGCTTCGCGCGCGCTCCACGTTTCGATGCTGCCGCTGACGGTGCAACCGCGTTCGCCCGCGACGATTTCGCCGATCGTGAACACCTGTTCGCCCGCTTCGGTCAGGTCGTGGGCCAGCGCCGCAACTTCGTCGGGCGCGACCGCGAGCACCATGCCGATGCCGCAATTGAACGTGCGCGCCATTTCGCCCGGCTCGATCTGACCCTGCGCCTGCAGGAACGCCATCAACCTCGACTGCTCCCAGGCGTCGGCATCGATTTTTGCGTGCAAGCCCTTGGGCAGCACGCGCGGCACGTTCTCGAGCAAGCCGCCGCCGGTAATATGCGCCAGCGCATGGATTCGGCCCGAGCGGATGAACGGCAGCAGCGATTTCACATAGATTCGCGTCGGCTCGATCAGATGGTCGATCAGCAGCCGGTCCATGTCGAACAGCGCCGGCCGATCGAGTTTCCACAACTTATCGGCCGCAAGGCGCCGCACCAGCGAATAGCCGTTGGAATGCACCCCCGATGACGCGAGCCCGAGCAGGACATCGCCCGCTGCGACGCGATCGCCGGTCAACTGCTCGCCGCGCTCGACCGCGCCCACGCAAAAGCCCGCCAGGTCGTAATCGCCCGCCGCATACATCCCGGGCATTTCGGCGGTTTCGCCCCCGATGAGCGCGCATCCGGCCATCCGGCACCCTTCGGCAATGCCCGCGATCACGCGCTCGGCAATGCCATTATCGAGCCTGCCCGTGGCGAAATAGTCCAGGAAAAACAAAGGCTCTGCGCCCTGAACGATCAGGTCATTCACGCACATCGCGACCAGGTCGATGCCGATCTGGTCATGGCGATCATGGTCGATCGCCAATTTGACTTTGGTGCCGACGCCGTCGTTGCCCGCGACCAGCAGGGGATCCTTGTACCCCGCCGCGCGCAAGTCGAAAAACCCGCCGAAGCCGCCAAGCTCCGCATCGGCGCCGGGCCGCGCGGTGGCGCGGGCGATCGGGCCCAGGGCTTTGACGAGCGCATTGCCCGCGGCGATGTTTACGCCCGCTTTTGCGTAGCTATACGGGGCGGTGGAGTCGGTTTCAGATGCCATGGCGCCAGCCCCTATCGCTTTCCTGCTTGGATTTCCACTTGCCTTTGGGCAAAAGCGCCGCGGTTGTGTTTAATGCAGTTTCGCGGCGTCAATTCGCCGCATCGGAGTTCGCTTGGCCGTCTTGAGCCTTCTGTCGAAAAAATCGCGTCCTAGTCGGCTTGCTGCGGCGGGCGCGGGCCTGTTGTTGCTGGGCATTGGCGGCGCAATCGTCTGGGCCCAGATCGATGGCGACCGGGGGATTGCGCCGGTCGCGAGCACCGGCGATTTCGAAGTGACCGGGATCGACGTCAACACCACCGGCAAGGATGCCGACGAAGCGCGGATGACCGGATGGCGCACCGCGACCCGGCTCGCCTGGCAGAAACTGGGCACCCAGCGCGGGCCCGGCGGAGTCGCGCCCGCGCTCGATGACGGCACATTGCTCGGCATGGTGTCGGCGGTGACGGTCGAACACGAAGAGATCGGGCCGCATCGCTATATCGCCAAGCTGGGGGTCGTGTTCGATCGCGGCCGCGCGGCGGGCTATCTGGGGTTGCAAGGCGGGGGCGCGCAATCGGCGCCGCTGCTGGTGATCCCGCTGCTGTACCAGGGCGGCGCCGCCAGCGTGTTCGAAACGCGCACGCCGTGGCAGAAAGCCTGGGCCGATTTCCACACCGGCGAAAGCGTGATCGATTACGTGCGCCCCAATGGCGGCGGCGCGGACGGATTGCTGATCGACGCGGGCCAAGTCAGCCGCCGCAGCCGCAATTGGTGGCGATCGATCCTCGACCAGTACGGCGCCGAAGACGTGGTGATCCCGATCGCGCGGCTGCAGCGCGAATATCCCGGCGGGCCGATCAAAGGCACGTTTACCGCGCGCCATGGGCCCGATAACGCGTATCTGGGCTCGTTCGAATTGACCGCCGACAGCGAAGACAAGTTGCCAGCGATGCTGAGCGAAGCGGTCAAGCGGTGCGATGCGCTGTTTGCGCAGGCGCTGGCCGCCGGGCAATTGAAGCCCGATCCCTCGTTGAACAGCGGGCCGCAGATCGATCCCAAGCTGATCGCCGGGATCGTCGACAAGATGCCGCCGCCCAGGGCGTCGGCGCGTGCGGCCGCGCCGGGCGTTTCGGTGACCAGTGGATCGGGGCCTGCAGCGGCGACGGTGCAAGTGCAGTTCGTCAGCCCGGACGCGACCGCCGTCGATGCGGCGCAGGGGGCCTTGCGCGCTATCCCTGGCGTTTCGGCGGTGACGACCAGTTCACTGGCGATCGGCGGGGTGTCGGTGGTGCGCGTGGCCTATTCGGGCGACGTGGCCGCGCTCGCCACCGCGCTGCGCGCCGAGGGCTGGAAAGTGACGCAAGGGTCCGGCGTCCTGATGATGCGGCGCTGATCCGGATTGGCCGTGTCGCAGATCGCGCTGCCTCTGGAGCTGCCCGGCGGGGGTGAAACGATTGTCGGCAGTCACAGCTTGCAACCGGTGTTTGCCGCGCTGCAGGCGAGCACGACCTGGCCCTATCGCACCGCAGTGTTGAGCGGCCCGGCGCGTTCGGGCAAAAGCCTCATGGCGCGCTGGTTCGTGGCCAGCGGCGCGGGCGTGGCGATCGACGATGCCGACCGGATCGACGAAGTCGAAGTGTTTCATGGCTGGAACCGCGCGCAGGCGGATGGCCACGCGCTGCTGCTGACCGCGCAGCATCCCGTAGGCATTGCCGATGGCTGGCAGATTACGCTGCCCGACCTGGCCTCACGATTGGGCGCAGCGCTGCAATTGGTGATCCCGCCGCCCGACGATGCGCTGTTGCGCGCATTGCTGGGCGAACAGGCGCGACGGCGCGGACTGGTGCTGGGCGAGCCGGTGCTCGATTGGCTGCTGCCGCGAATCGAGCGGAGCCATGCGGCGACCGAGGCGCTGGTGGCCACGCTCGACCGATTGTCGCTCGAACGCAAAGTCCCGGTGACGCTGGCGCTGGCGCGCGAGGTCCTTGGCCAGGGCTTTGAAGGGCATGGCCATTGGCAACCGAGGCTTCTATAACCATATCGTCGGCTAGGCGCTCTGGTTGGGACTTTGCTATGTTCAAACGCGTGATGTCACAGGTGTTGTCCTGAGCGCGGCCGATGGCCCGGGCGCCGTGGTGGTGCCATTCCCGCGCAACGCGCCGGTGCAGGTCGCCTTCGACCGCGCCGAACTGATGCGCATCCTCGACCTGTACGGCCGCATGGTCGCCGCAGGGCTGTGGCGCGACTATGCGATCGGTTTTGAACGCGAAGCCGCGCATTTCAGCGCCTACAAACGCTCCGCAGAACGGCCCAGTGCACGGATCGAAAAACGCCCCGATCTGCGCCAGCGCCAGGGCATGTGGGCGCTGTACGGCGAGGCGGGGCAAGTGCTGAAACGCGGGCATGACCTGACCGGCGTGCTGGCCTCGCTCGAGCGCAAGTTGATGAAAATCGTTGCGGATTAGGGTTTTGCTTGGTGTGGTGCTGCTGGCGGGGTGCGGGTCTGCGCATGCGCCCGATCGCCATCATGCGCGCGGCGCGCCGGTGTTGCGCGCGGTTTATCGGGATGAAACGCACCGGTTGCTGGTTGTGTTGCCAGATGCGGCGCGGCCTACGCCACGTGGTGATTGCACGGCGCCGCTGTTGATCGATGACGTCAGCGGTGCTGCGCGGCAGGTTACGCCTGCGGAGGCGGCGCAGTGGATGCGGCATATGGAGTTGTCTGGGGCGGTGCAGGGGACGTGCCCGTAGGCACCAATCTCCCAATTTCGTCATCCCGGACTTGATCCGGGATCCCACTTCCTTTTGCACGCGCCTCGAATTGATGGTTGGGCACGGAGAAAAGTGGGGCCCCGGATCAAGTCCGGGGCGACGACACGGTTAGGGATGTCCTATCCGTGCACCCATCACCCCTTGGCCGCAGCCGCCATAGCAGCCAAAATCGCATGGCTCTGCTCAGTGCCCGACTGCGGCACGAAATCATGGCTACGGTCGCTGATCCGCCCCCAATTCGCAGCAAAACCCTCAACCGTGCAATCCGCAGCCGACAAAATCACCGGCTGGTTCATCGTCACAAAAGCACTGTGAAACGCCCCCGCACCGGCGCCAACAATCGCATTGCTCGGCGCATCTTCAGACAACAGATACAAAGCAGCAGGCACAACGTTCTCAGGCCCAAACAGCTTGAACGCTTCCTCGGGAAAAATATCAGACGTCATGCGCGTCGCCGCAACCGGCGCCAGCGTGTTGACCCGAACATTGTACTTCGCACCCTCAAGATACAGCGTCTTGGTCAACCCGGCGAGCGCAAGCTTCGCCGCGCCATAATTCGCCTGCCCAAAATTGCCGAACAACCCCGACGACGAAGCTGTCATCAAAATGCGCCCGTAATTCTGCTCGCGCATCAGGTCCCAAACCGCCTTGGTCGCATTGGCCGACCCGGTCAGGTGAACCTTGACCACGAGATCAAAATCGCTGGGCTCCATCTTCGTAAAGCTCTTGTCGCGCAAAATGCCCGCGTTGTTGATCAACACATGCACGCCGCCCCAGGCCGCTTTGGCATGCGCAACCAGCGCCACCATCTGCTCATACTCGGTAACCGAGCTACCATCCGCCATAGCCTCGCCACCAGCCGCACGGATTTCCTCGACAACCTGCTGCGCCGCATCCGACGCGCCAGCCCCATCACGCGCCCCGCCAAGATCATTGACCACAACCTTGGCCCCACGCCGCGCCAGCTCCAGCGCATAAGCCCGGCCCAGGCCACCGCCGGCACCGGTTACAATCGCGACGCGTCCTTCGAACGAAATGGTCATGCTGGCAGCTCCTGCGTGCGCATAACCGCGCGGTTAACCTGGGGCGCGGATGGCATGGTTGGGGCTGGTTTGCAATGGGGGAAGGGCCTCCGGCGGGCAAGGGCCATTGCCCTTGCATCCCGTTACCGTCTTGCCCTGCGTGTCGCCCGCGCGTTTGCGTCCCGCCGCGAAGCGGCTTTGATGGCTGCCGCTTCGCGGCGGGATGCCAACGTAAAATCAGCGCTCAGTTCAGGACGGTAACGGGATCCAAGGGTGTTAACCCTTGGCCGCCGGAGGCTCTTCCGCCGCAAAGGAAGTGGGATCCCCCTGAGTTCACAAACGAAGTGCAACACCCCAGTCAGGTGGTGCCATGTCAAACTACACCCAGCTTTCGCTCGAGGAGCGATGTTCGATTGCCCGGCTTCGCGAAGCCGGGCAA
>Ga0302314_10000234_pt1 | contig 98455 bp, 87 predicted proteins | sample III_Palsa_N2_3_FD_200533 | JGI IMG/M metagenome (GOLD analysis project Ga0302314, IMG submission 200533) | Peat permafrost microbial communities from Stordalen Mire near Abisko, Sweden - III_Palsa_N2_3 | ecosystem: Environmental > Terrestrial > Soil > Palsa > Peat permafrost | place: Sweden... | reverse complement strand
TGTTCCTTTTTTGTGGGGGGTTGTGGGGTTTCGCTCCCCCCCGCGCCAACCTACGATTTCGTCGTCACTATCACTAGCACTAGCCGCGAAACTTTTCCTTCAGGCTTTCGCACCAGGCCTCGACCTCGTCGCCGGTAAGGTCGAGCGCTTCCGAGGCGACCTGCCCGGCCTGCACCCATTCGTGCGATTCGCTTTCACCGCGAAACGCCTGGATCGCCTTCTCCACGACGCCGTTCAAGGCGACCAGCGCGCGGGTGGTGGCGGGCACGGTTTCGTCGTACAGTTTTTCGTAGTCGTGATGCATGCCGATGGCGGCCACCACCTCTTCGTCGAGCGCCCAGCGTGTGGCCAGCGTCGCGCCGATGCCGGCGTGGTTCACGCCGTGGCGTTCGGTCTCCACGGCCAGGAATTGCAGGGCGCCGCGCTGGTTGGCCAGCGCCAGCGTGTCGAGGTAGGTGGGAAAAGCCGCCTTCATCAAGGGGATGCCGATGTCGCAAAACAGGCCGAAGCTGTAGGCCAGTTGCGGCGGGACGATGCGCATTTCCCGCGCCAGGAAGCTCATGCCCTTGGCACGCTTTTCCGACACGTCCCAGAAGCGCGCCATCATCATGGCGCCCATGCCCAGGGCTTTCTTCGTGATCAGACCCGACATCACGGAGGCGCAATGGTCGGTGCCGATCAACTGGATCGCTTCGGCGACGGTGTTGACGCGGCGCTGCAAACCGAAGAAGGCGGAGTTGGTGGCTTCCAGCAGCTTGGCTGCCATGGCAACGTCGCGGTTGATCAATTCGGCGATGCGCCGGACGTCTTTTTCTTCCTTGCGCAGTTCGCGCTGCAGCGCCATGAACAGGGCCGGGCGCGGCGGAATGCTGACCGCCATGAACGTGGTGCCGGTCTCGGTTTCGATGTCGTGTTGCACGGCCATACCTGTCAAGCCAGCCGGCGCAGCGCCAGTCCGCGCTCGGCAATGCGGTTGAATTCTTCGACCGGCATGGGCCGGCTGAAACGATATCCCTGATAGGCAAAGCAGCCGATGCCGGCCAGGAATTTGCGCTGCTCTTCCGTTTCCACGCCTTCGGCGATCACTTCCAGGCCCAGGCTTTGTCCGAGGGCGACGATGGTGCGCACGATGGTGGCGTCGTTCTGGTTGGTCGTTACGTCATGCACGAAGGAGCGGTCGATCTTGAGCTGGTCGAGCGGCAGGCGTTTGAGGTAGGACAGGGAAGAATAGCCGGTGCCGAAATCGTCCAGCGCGAAGGTCACGCCATGGGATTTCAATTCCGTCATCTTGGCGATGACGTCGGCCACGTCTTCCAGCAGCAGGCTCTCGGTCAGTTCCAGCTTCAGCAGTTCGGGCCGGATGCCGCTCTCGTCGATGGCTGTGAGCACCTGCAGCGCGAAGTCGGGATGATGGAATTGGCGCGCACTGACATTGACCGCCACCGTGAGGTGCGCCATGTCGGCATGGTCGGCCCAGGCGCGCAACTGGCGGCAGGTCTGGTCGAGCACCCAGCGGCCGAGTTCGTGGATCATCCCGGTATCCTCGGCAAGGCCGATGAACTGCATCGGCCCGATGATGCCGCGCTCCGGGTGCTGCCAGCGCAGCAGGGCTTCGACGCCGGTCAGGCAGCCGTCGCCGTCGACCTGGTCCTGATAGTAGATGACGAATTGGTCCTTGTGCAGCGCTTCGCGCAAGCCCGCTTCGAGCGCGGCGCGTTCCATCACCATGGCTTCCATCCTGGGATCGAAAAAGCGCATGGTGTTGCGCCCCGCCGCCTTGGCTTCGTACATCGCGAGGTCGGCGCGCTTCAACAAGTCTTCGATGGTGCCGCCATGATCGGCAAACAGCGTCACGCCCAGGCTGGGCGTGCTGAGGTATTGATAGCTGCCGAGCCGGTATACGTGATTGAGCGAATCGAGAATCTTGCGGCAATGGGCTTCCGCCTTGGAAGCCGCGGCGCCGCGTTGCGTGCCCAGGCGCGTCAGCAGTACCAGGAACTCGTCGCCGCCCAGACGGGCGACCATGTCCTCGGCATCGAGGTTGTCGGCCAGGCGGCCGCCGACCTGTTTCAGCAACAGATCGCCTACGTGATGGCCGAGGTTGTCGTTCAAGGTCTTGAAGTTATCGAGGTCGATGCAGATCAATGCGTGATGCTGGCCGCCGTGCTGGCTGGAGCGGATCAGGCGACCTAGGCGATCGAACAGCAATCGCCGGTTCGGCAAGCCGGTCAATGGATCGTAGTATGCCAGATTATGGATTTCCTCCTCGGCCTTGATCCGTTCCGAAATGTCGGTGTCGACGCAAAACAGTTCCGGCGGACGACCCGGCACATTGACGAAGGCATGGTTGGAAATGACGGCCACGCGCGAGCCGTCCTTGTGCTGGCGCACCGCCTCCTCCGACGGCAACACACAGCCGGTGAGGAAGATTTTGCTCATGTCGTCGCGCAGGTTGCAGTGCGTGCCGGCCGGCACGATGAGGTCGAGCAGGTTTTGCCCGATCGCTTCGCTGGCGCTGTAGCCGTAGATTTGCTCGGACGCCTTGTTCCAGTAATGCGCCACGCCGTCGGCGCCATAACCCTGCACCGACACCGGCACGACTTCGAGCAGCTTGCGAAAACGCATTTCGGAGGCGCGCATCTGGGCGCTGGCCGCTTCGCGCTCGTCTTCCAGGCGGCCCGAGATCAGGGCGATGAAAATGACCAGGCGCCCGATGCCGGTGATCAGGAAGGTCAGCATGAAGATGCCTTCGAGTTGGCTGTCGTCATAGCTGACCGGCTGGGCAAACAGCAGGATGCCGGCGATGCGCGCCAGGTGCAGCGCGCCGTCGACGAACAGCAGGCCGCCCAGTAAGTTGACTTCCTTTTGCATCGAGGTTTTTCTCTGCTTGAGCACTTCATAGAACCCAAGCAGCGTGCCCCCGCCGTTGAAGGCGGAAACCACGATGGAGCGGACGTTCGGGACCGGCCACTGCAGCAGGAAGAAGGCATGCAGCGCGCCCGCCGACAACACCAGCCCCAGCAATAGCGGAAGCGACACCTGGCGCCCGAAAAAGACGCGCAGGCCGGCCCACAGGCACATCGTGGCAGCGACGATCAGGGTATTGGACAGCGTGACGGTGATTACAGGGGGCAAGCCTGTGACCTGCAGCAGCACGCCGATGAACCCGAGCATGGCAAGAAAACAGCCCACGGCCCACCAGCCGGGACCGCGCAAATGCGGGTGGCGCTGCGTGGTCAGCCAATAGACCAGGATGCCCACCGGCTGCAACAGCACGAATACCCAGAATACGGTGATCTGATCTATTTTCATTACGCCATACACAGCAAAGTTTATGCCCGCTGCGCCTCCCCGAGCGACGACCGCATACTTTGGTAACGGTGTCGTCATCCGTGCAACCATTGCCTCATGGGAATGGTTTGCCGGATATTTGTCACACGCTACGACATTTTAAATTTTACAGTCGCATATCGATATTAACAGAAAGTAAGCGTGCCGCCCCGGGCCAAACCGCATAAATTTGCACGCCCATGCGTTTTTTCCACATCGAGTAGAATGTAACGGCGATGATGTGTTATTACCGCGCAGGGCGGGTAATTCCACACATCCCATCCAGGAGATAGATCACAGTATTTTTGCGCGCAGGGAACTACCATGAGTCATCGAAAGAAATCTCCAGAGGAGAAGACAATGACGCCCGACGCGCAAAAAAAATCCGTCGCCCGCCCGGCCTTTAACGACCGCCGCCGTAGGCAACAGCTCGCTCCCCCCTACCTGACCGATACCGGCGTGGTCCTGATCGACCGCCGCGGCGAAAAGAACACCTACACCATCTTCGGGCGTTACACCTACCGCGCCTGGGTCGAGGCCGATCTTGGTCCGAACCAGCCGGCGCGCTACGACGCCTGGTACGAGATCGTCTCGCCCGACGGACAGACCATACTGTTCGGCCCGAGCAGGCTGGACCAGCAATTCCTGCACGAAGACGAAGCCTATGTCGCCGTGGCACAAAAGGTGAAGTGGGATATTTTCCACATGGTGGGCGGCAACAACGAGCATTTGCAGTAGCCACGCAGCAGCCCTCACTTCGGTTTTCACCTCATCTTGCCGTGGATTGTGGCGCGGGCGCAGCGTTTTGTTAAACATTGTCACGAATATAACGCGAACAGCCCCGCGCAAAAGGCTTGGTTCATAATAGGGACACGTCCTTCCATGGACGCGTGGAGAGTCCATGTTCCGACCCAGGCCGCATGCCGCCGTTATCGAGAGCGCTTTTTTCAAGCTGCCCGATACGCTGTTGCTCGTATTCGGTCCCGACATGGCCCTGTGTGTGATCAGTGAAGCCTGGGCCTCGGTACTCAATTACCCGATCGAAGAATTGCACACGCGCAGCTTCACCGACCTGCTGCACGAAGAAGACCGCGCAGCGGCACTGGAGAAGCTGGCGACGCTTGATGCCGGCCACCCTACCCTGCGTTTTTCGACGCGCTGCCGGCGCCACGACGGCGGTTACCTCGGCGTGGCCTGGAACGTGGTCTATGACGCCGCCGAAACGCTCTACTATGCCTCGGCGCACGAAACCGCGTTCAACCTCTCGACCGATGACGCGCGCCTGCCCGAACCCTACGTCGATGGGCTGACCGGCCTGCCCAACCGGCGCCTGTTCATCGACCGGCTCGAACACACCTTGCAGCGCAGCCTGCGGCGCAACGAATTGCAGTTCGCCGTGCTCTACAGCGGCATCGATCGCCTGAAAGTGGTGAACCACAAGCTCGGCCACCGCATGGGCGATCTGCTGCTGATCAACATGGCCAATGTCTTGCGCGCCTGCATCCGCCCGACCGATATGGCCGCGCGCATGGATGGCGACGAATTTGCCCTGCTGCTGGAAGACATCCGCGACGTGCCGGCTTCACTACTGGTCGCCAGCCGCATCCAGGAAAAGCTGAGCGCGCCGTTCTCGCTCGATGGGCATGAGGTGTTCACCAGCATCTCGTTCGGCATCGTGATGTGCGGCGGCGAAAACCAGCAGCAGACGCCCGACGAGATCATCCGCGACGCCAACATGGCCATGATGCGCGGCAAGGCGCAAGGCGGCGGCAATTTCGTGGTATTCGACCAGGTCAGCCACGACCGCGCGGTGCGGCGCATGGAACTCGAACTCGATTTGCGCCGCGCCGTCGAACTCGACCAATTCCATGTCTACTACCAGCCCATCATCCGCATGAACACCATGGAGTTGGTCGGTTTCGAGGCGCTGGTGCGCTGGAACCACCCGGACAAGGGTTTGATCTCGCCCGAGGAATTCATTCCCGTGGCAGAACAGACCGGGCTGATCGTGCCGGTTGGCCGGCTGGTATTGCACGAAGCCTGCCGCCAGATCCGTAAGTGGAACGACGAGCGCGATCCGAACCTGGCACCGTTGACGGTCAGCGTCAACCTGTCGAACCGCCAGTTGCTGCACCCGGAACTCCTGGGCGACGTGCAGCGCGCCCTGGCCGACAGCGGCCTCGATGCCGCCATGCTGAAACTCGAGATCACCGAGAGCGTGATGATGGAAGAAGCCGATCACGCGATCGAGTTGCTCGAGCAGTTGAAGGCGATGGGCATCCTGCTGCTGCTGGACGATTTCGGCACCGGTTATTCGTCGCTGGCCTATCTGCACCGCCTGCCGATCGATACGCTCAAGATCGACCGCTCGTTCATCAGCAATCTTCATTCCGACGAACGCGGGCGCCATTTCGTCGAAACCATCGTGCACCTTGCCCACAAGCTCGGCCTCGACATCATTTGCGAAGGCGTGGAGCTTGAGGTGCAGGCCCATATCCTGATCGCAATGGGCGCAGAATTCAGCCAGGGTTTCTTCTATTCGCGCCCGGTGGCGGCGCATGAAGCCGAGATGCTGCTGGTTGCGGGACTGGATGAATCCGGCGACTTCTCGACGTCGGATTGACTGTTATTTCTGTCATTGAGCAGAAATATATCCGCATCCAATTAAGAATTAACATTCTCAAACATAGAAATTAAAGATTTTACAAAAATTCTTCGCCAACCGAGGGTTCGGCAGTTGACGATATGCATCGCCATCCTTAATATCGCGTGGGCGTGTTATTTCTTGTTACACGCTAAAACCAACAGTCCAGGGAAGACCTCAATGAGAAAGAAAATTTATGTCGGCGCCACGGCGCTGATGGCAAGCCTTGTGCTCAACGCCTGCGGCGGCGGCCAGTCCAGCGACTCGCTCAACGCCCAAGACCACCATGAATCGATGAAAACGGCGACGGTCGTCAACGTGCAAGACAATGCCGACCGCTTGTCGGCCAATGGCAACTTCGCCGTCGCAGTCAATAGCCAGGGCGTGGTCTATGCCTGGGGCGACAATAGCCAGCACCAGTTGGACGGCACGACCTTCGCGTCCAACACGACCACGCCGATGCTGGTTCCCAGCATGAGCGGCATCCAGTCCGTCAAGGCCGGCGTCAACCACACCGTGGTGCTGACCGCCGACGGACGCGTCGTCACCTGGGGCAGCAACGCCAATGGCGTATTGGGCACCGGCAATCCGGCTTCGGCCGCTGGTCCGCAACAGGTCCCGAGCATGAGCGGCATCAAGGCCATCGGCGCAGGCGACGGCCACAGCGAAGCCCTGCACGCCAGCGGCGTGGTCTGGGGCTGGGGCACGATCGGCAGCGTCGGAGGACAAGCGACCCCGCAACTGATCCAGGGCCTCTCCAGCATCAAGGCGATTTCCGGCGCCGGCCAGTTCCTGATCGCGCTGCGCAATGACGGCACGCTGTGGGGCGTAGGCAGCAACAGCAACGGCCAACTCGGCACCGGCATCGCACACAACGTCTATGCCGCGGCACCGGTGCAGATCGCCGGCATCGCCAACGTGCAATCGATCGCGGTCGGCTACAACCACGTGCTGGCTTTGACGACCGATGGTTCGGTATGGGCATGGGGTTCGAACGCTTCGGGCCAACTGGCGCAGCCGCTGACGACCGCCTATAACGCCGTCCCGCAAAAGATCGCCAACCTGAAGCAGGTGTTTTCCCTGTTCGCCGGCGACAGCAACAGCGGCGCCGTCTATGCCAACGGCAAGGTCGTGACCTGGGGTTATGGTGCGACGGGCGCGTTGGGCGACAGCAAGGTCGAGACGGGCCCGGTCATTTCGCCGGTAGCGATCACCGCGTCCGAGACCGGCGTGAGTGCGGGCTTCGGCGCGAACAGCGTCTACATGATCCAGCAAGACGGCACCGTCATCAGCTCGGGCAGCAATGCCCAGGGCCAGCTTGGCACCGGCAACTACATGAGCCATTTCACTCCTGCAAACGTGGTGGGCGTAAACGGTATCGGCCAGTTGCGCCTCGGCCTTTCGCAATAAAGGCCGGACAGGCTCGAGCGAGCCGGGCCTGCGGCAGTGATTGCATGCAGCGCCTTCCAAGCGGCGCTCTTTCTCCCTGCGGGAAAGAGCGCTTTTTTCATTGGCGGAAAAACAGATCGTGAAAGACCGTAGCGCCGTATACACCAAGAGAAGGGCCGCTTTTGCGCTGGCTTGCTTCGGCTTGCTGGCCAGCCTGCCTTTTCTGCAGCCGTTTCACAGCCAGCCGATTCCTTCGTTTCATACCGAATGGCTGGCCGTGCTGCTGGGGCTTTTTGCGTGCATTTTTGTGCTCAAGGCGGGCGACGGCACGCTGGCCCTGCCGCAGGTGGCGACGGTGCCGCTGGCCCTGGCCGGTGTCGTGCTGGTACAAGTGTTGGCCGGCAAATTTTCCTACTTGGCGAACGCTGCGCTCGTGTTGTTCTATCTCGTCTGGAGCGCCGCACTGGCATGCGCGGCCGCTACACTGGCACGGCAGTTGGGTCGCGCCCGGCCGATCGCGGTTCTCTCTTGGGCCTTGTTTGCCAGCGGCATCGTCAGCGCACTGTGCGGCTTCGCGCAATATGCCGGCGTCGAGCAGGCATTCGGCGGCTGGATCAGCGAGCCGATGGACCTGACACGCCATGGCATCTACGGCAATCTGTCGCAGCAAAACCATTTTGCCACCCATCTGGCGCTGGCCATGAGTTCGGGCCTCACACTTTGGCTGACGGCGCGGCTCAAGCCGCTCTGGCTGCTCGCTGCGCTCGCTTTGATGGGCGCGGCACTGCTGTTGTCGGGTTCGCGCAGCGCCTTCCTCTATCTGCCCTGGATCGCTTTGCTGGCCCTGCTCCATGCGCAGGGCGGCAAACGGCTGCGTCTGCCGCCGCGCTCGGGCGCGTGGCTGGCATGCGCCCTGGTGGCTGCGCCGGCCTTGTTGTGGTTGGTCGCGCATTTCACGCATATTCCGCAACTGGCGCGGCTGCTCGATTTTTCCGCCGCGTTCGGCCCGCGCCTGTTCCTCTGGCAGCACGCCTGGGTCATGTTCCTGCACCACCCTGTGCTTGGCGTCGGCTTCGAAGGCTTTGCCGCCGAGCTGGTCGTGCAGATCGGCGATCTGCACCGGGCCAATCCCTGGAGCGTGGATCAGTATGCGCACGATCTGCCGCTGCAATTGCTGGCGGTCTCCGGCTTATGCGGTTTCTTGGCCTTTGCGGTGCCGGCCGGCCTGTTCGTCAAGCGCCAACTTGGGCTGGCGCTGACCACCGAACGCTTCTGGCTCTGGAGCGTGCTGGGCATTCTCGCCTTGCACAGCCTGCTTGAGCAACCGCTCTACTACAGCTATTTTCTCGGCCTCGCGGCGATTGCGGCCGGCCTGGCCGACACGGCCGTGTCGGTACGCAGCATGAATCGTCCGGCGCGCGCTGCCGCCGGCCTGTGCGCCGTGGCGGCAATCCTGCTCGCGCTCAAGACTTCCTATGATTACGACCGGCTGCAAAATGCGGTATTCGGAGAACAGAGCATCTTCGTGGATGAAGCCGGCAAGCGCGCCCTGCTGCTGGAGCTGCATTCGGGGTCGCTGCTCTCGCCGTTGACCGAGCTGTCGGCACCACAGCTATTTGCGCCCAACCCTGCCACGGCGCAGGAAAACTTCGCCTTCAACGAGCGCGTGATGCATTACGCGCCGACCGCCGAAGTCGAATTCCGCCATGCCGTCCTGCTGGCCGATGCCGGCAAGGTGACCGAAGCCTTGCGTCAATTCGATCGGGCCGCTTATGCCTATCCAGATTACGTGAAAGAGTATGCCGCACGCTTCGATGCCCTGGGCAAGGCTGACGCAGAACGCTACGGCGCGCTGGCCGCCCATGTACGCGACTTCGTGCAGCACCATTGAGTTGGAACCCGTTTCAAAATGAGCAGGGCTAGGCGCTACGACGAAGACAGTACAACTGTACGGCGAGGAGCGGCAACAACGCCATGTTCATTTTGAAACGGGTTCATCAGTCGAAATACGGCCGCTCCACCTTGAACAGCAGGCGCTTGGCGCCATCCCGCCAAACCTGCGGCGCGGATTTTCCGCGCACCACGAGCGCCATGGCATAGGCCTGCCCGCGCGCCGCCAGGCTCATGCCGGCCAGATCGTCATGCGGCATGGTGCCGCCTTGGGCGTCCTGCAGGAATTGCCGGATGCGCTGCGGCTGCAGTCGCGGGCGTTGTTCAAGCAAGGCCCAATACGGCGTCGCATCCTGGTGCGAGCGCATGGACAAGGCGGCAGCGAACATCAGCGCATCGTCGCTCCAGTTGGCGTCGGGCGTCTGCGACAGCACGCGCTCCGCCCAGGCCGGCTCTGCGCCGTCGGAGGCGGCGATAAACATTTCCTGGCGCGTCGGCTGGGCGGTGCGGTGCATCAGCGCGTGGGCGCGCGGCACGTCGCCATTCAACAGTGCGTCCCAGGATTTGTCGAAATCGGGGCTTCTTTCGCCCCGCTCGAGGCTGACATAGTTTTTCAGCTCGTCGGAAAATTGCATCAGGTCGTCGAGCTTGCTGCCCGGGTCGAGCAGGCGGCGGCCTCTTGCCAGATCGAGCGATACCCATTCGCGAATCACCGGATAGGTATTGGCAGCCTGGTTGAAGCGATGTGCCGCGTCGTCAAGATCGAGCCTGTCGAGGGAGGCATAGCCGGCGCCGAGTGCGAGCCAGGGATTGTTCGGCCAGCGTTTGGCTGCGTCGAGAAAAGCCAGCCCTTGCGCGGCGCCATCGGGCTGGCAGCGTATCTTGATGTATTGCAGGTCGGCGTTGTCCGGATCGCGCTGGGCCAAAGCGCTTTGGCGGGCGCAGACCGCGCCGTGTGCGGCATCGTCGGCCTGGTCCTGTTCCAGCCGCAGCGCCATCACGTCGTGCGGATCGAGTTGCAGGCGCGTCTTGACCAGTGCGGCAACCTTGTCCTTGTCGCGCAGCGCGCTGATCCACAGCAGCAGATTGCCGCTGCCTGCCGCATCGTAGCGGGCGTGGGCGAAAACCAGGTCTTGCGCATTCTTCATCGTTACCTGTTCGTCGGCGCCGGCGGCGAGGCTGTTCATCTGCTCGACCGGCGATTTGTCGGACAGGCTGATCAATACGCTGCGCCAGTCGCGGCCCGATTTCGTCGAGATGCTCGACGGCGGTGTGGCAAGGACGTCGTCCTGCGTCACAGACATCCAGCGCGGCGTGCCCAGGTAGCGCGCCGGCGGCGCCTGGCGCGGACTATACATGGCCGTGGCTTCGACGAACACGCCGGCACGATCGACGTTATACAGGTAATGCAGGCCGGGGCTGTCGAGATGCTGCGTGAAATGTTCGACCTCAACGCCATCGATCGAGGCCGACACGGCAAGATCGGCCGCTATCGGGAGGGCGACGTCAACATGGGAACGCGGGCCCAGTTCGATGTTTTTCCCGGCAACCTTGACCTTCACTTTATTGTCGAGCCCGTTATAGACCGTCAGCTCGCCGCGCCCGCTATAGGCGCCGAAGGCCAGCACGCCGACCACCAGAGAGGCGGCCACGGCAAACTTGGCGACGGTGGGGATAATGCCGTCGGCGCGCTGAAAACGGCTCCACCAGTCGAGCGCCTGCTGCCGCTGGCGCTCGGACCCCGGCACCAGGCGCGGATAGTCTTCGGGGTGGCGTGCCGGCTCGGAGGCGCTGCCCACGGCCGTACCGGTGTGATGCGCGCGGGCCAGCGCCGCTTCTGTCTTGAGCAACTCGCCCAGCGCCGCCTCGTAGAGCTTGTTCAACGTGCCGGTTGCGGCGTTGACCCAGCTATCGACGTTGCGCAACCAATCGGCGATGTTTTCGCGGCTCGGTGCGGCAAAATGGAATTCGCCCAGCGCCTCGGGCCAGGTGGCGGCGTTGAGCCGCTCCAGTACGGCAGCGCCGGGCGACACCTTGGGCGCTTCGACATAGATCGCCGAGAGGCTGCGATACAGGTCGCCGCAGGTGGCAAGCAGGCGGTCCAGCTTTTCACGGTTGACCTTGCCTGCGGCCGTCACAACCTGGTAGACGTTCGAGGTCAGGCCTTGCATATCGCGCAGGTCTGCCGCGCAGTGGTCGGCGTAGTGCATCAGCGACAAGAGGCTCTTGAGATAGGCTTCCCAGCCATTGCCGAACGAGCGCGCCACCAGCAGGTGGGCGCTGCGGCAAGTGCGGTCATGCGCGAGAATCTGTTCCTCGAGTTCGGCCAGTTCCCGATCGATCCGCGCCAGCAGCGCCGGCAGGGTCTTGCGCCGTAGAGGCTTGCCGCGGAAGTAGGCCGAACTGCCGGCTACTTGCAGGGCGCCGCGTTCCAGCGCCTTGAGCATGGCGCGTTCGCGCTGCATGTCGCGCAGCGCCTCAAGCTGCTGTGACAGGGTTGCCGGGTAAATCGCATCGAGCGCATTCGGCGGCAGGCTCGCCGGAGGCTCGTAGAGTTCATCGAGCGTAGCCTTGCCGCGCACCACCGAACGGCCGAGGTAGGCGCCGCGATAGAACCGATTCAGGAATTCGCGGCGGAACTCGGCATCGAGGTGTTCGATCGCAACGCCTGTCGCAATCACGGGCACCTTGGCCGCGCCTTCGTTATACAGGGCGAGCGAGACTTTTTCGCGCAGGGCAGCGGGATCGGCAAACACGACCCAGGCGCTGCGGTCGTCCAGCGGGGCATCGACATAGACCCTTTTGGCGTTTTCCTCGCGCTCGTGATTGAGCGGATGCGTGGCCCACATCTGCGGCGGGCGGGCAAAGTCGACCTTGAACAGGCGCCGTGCCGGCGCTGCCTCGCGGTCGACTGCCGGCACGCGGCCGTATTGCAGGTCGTCGTACACCACCCGCAAATGCTCAAGCACGCGCGACTGGATGGCAAACAGATCGGCCACCTTGCGATTGCGCACGCATTCCTCGCCGACGAAGGTGATGGTTCGGTTCCAGGCGGTTTCAGCCGGGCCGAGCTTGTAGAGCGCATGGGTCAGCGCTTCGCTGCCGGTCAGCGATACGGCGACCAGGTCGGCCTGCATTTCCATCTCGCGCGACAGGGCACGCTCGGCAATCAGCAGCGCGCGAAAGCCCAGTTCGACGAGGGAGCGGATCGACCACACCAGCAACTGCAGCAGCCAGCCTATCCAGGCCACGCGGATATCGATGCGCGACAAGCCGCCGATGAATTTGTCGAAGGCGTCGCGCTGCGCCACGAGATGGCCGGCAATCTGCTGCGCGACATAGACCCAGCGCCCGACCGCCATCGAGCGCTGCGCGAAGTGCCCGAATTCGTGCGCCAGCACGGCCTTGAATTCGGCGATCGACAGCACGTTGACCAAGCCCAGACCGATCAGCAGGTTTTTCCGCGTCGGAAACAGCAGGTTGGCGATCGACAGGTCGTAGAACACCGCCGCATTGACGCCTTCGGAGAGAAACACGCGATGCGGCCGCGGCGCATGGGCTTCGTCGGCCAGCTTGTGCAGGAAACCGAACAGGGCCGGCTCGTCTTCCTGCTTCAATTCAAGGTGCCCCGATTGCGCGCCCTGTTTGACGGAAAACAGTCCCTTGATCATGAACACAGCCAACGCCGCCGACACCGCCGCGACGATCAGGCAGACCACGGCGTGCTCGCTGCCTTGCGTGGCCAGTTTGACCATCATCCATGCCTGCCGGCAAAACCAGAATGCCAGACCCAGGTAGAGGCCGACGAACAGGAGCAGGGAAATCAGTGCAATCCACGCCTGGCGCCGATAGCGCGCCGTGGGCTTGGTCAGGTGTTCCGGGATGGTTTGCGGTCCTGCGGGATAAATGCTTGGCGTCGAGGTCGGCATGATCAATTGGCGCGCAGTAGAAATTGCAGTGTAACAGAGACTTACCAGCCAGAAACGGGCTGCTGCCACAGGGTTGGCATAGATCCTGCACGTCGCGGCACATCAGCGCACATGAGAGCGCCGGAAACAATTCTGGCGAAACACTGTCGAACTGGACGTTATCGAAAATGGGCAAGGCAAGAAAAATGATGGCAGCAACCGAACACGACGGCACAGAAGCAGCGAGCGAACATTACAGCATTACCGTCACGGGCGCGGCGGCCGGCGGCACCATCGGCTACCGCAGGCTGGCGCTGGTGTGCGAAGGCGGCGGCCAGCGCGGCATTTTTACCGCGGGCGTGCTGGACAGCTTCATGCACCACAACTTCTTCCCGTTTCGCACCATGGTGGGCGTCTCGGCCGGCGCGCAAAACATTTCCGCCTATGCCTGCGGCGCGCGCGGTTACGCGCGCCATGCCATTTTGCGCTACACCACGCAACGCGCTTTCTTCGATCCGCTGCGCTTCGCTCGTGGCGGTCACCTGATCGATCTCGATTGGTATTTCGATGCCTTGCATAGCGAGGTGCCGCTTGACTTGCAATTGGCGCAGCACCGGCTCGATGGCGGTTCGCTGTATGTATGCGCCAGCCGCTGCGACAATCTCGCGGCCGAATACCTGCCGTTTCACACAGAACGACTGCCGCATGCGATCAAGGCCTCCTCCGCGATCCCGCTGTTTTATCGCGGCGGCGTCAGCATAGACGGGGTCGATTACTGGGATGGCGGCGTGTCGGACGCGTTGCCGGTCGAGGCGGCGCATGCGCGCGGCGGCGATTGCATCGTCGTGGTGCGCACGCTGCCGCACAGTGCCGATCAAGCGCAATTGAAGTTGCCGCGCAATCTCAGGCACCAGAGGCTGCAGCAAACCGCCGCCATGGTCGAGACGCATTTGCAGAGCTATAGCGCGGCGCGCAGCTTCATCAACAATCCCCCCGAAGCCGTGACCGTGATCGAGATTGCGCCGACCAAGCCGCTCAGGAGCCGCCTGCTCGGCAGCAAGCTCGAGGCGCTAAGGCATGACTATCGGATTGGATTGCATTGCGGGCGCACCTTCCTCGACGGCGTGGCCGGCAGGTTGCACCATAGGCCTGCGCATTGACACTCGTCGGCTGAAACCGGCGCGTTCGCTGCAAAAGAGATTTCCCCTAACAGGGGCTGCCGTAGGGTTCGCTCAAGGTCTGGGTCTGCGCGGCGATTAGGCGGTCCTCAATCGCCCTGCGATTGGCGATCTTCTTGCGCAATAGCGCAGCATGCGCCTCGGCCGTCATCGGTACGGCGGTCATCAGGTCTGCAAGCGAAGCGTCTTGTTGGACGTTGTGGTCGGCATTCTTCATCGTGGCTTGATTCTCCTAGCGTTCCTTTGACACAATACTCCGAAAAAGCGTCACGTGCCTAGCGGCGATAGCGGGACAGTGAAACATTTGCCTCGCCGCCAAATGCATCGCGCGTGGCTTCGATCAGATTGAGCCCCAATTGCCGCTTCAGCTCATCGGGCGACACGGCACGGCTATCGCGGCCTTGGGCCGGCTGCTGCGCGACGCTCTGGCGCGGCGATTCCTTGCTTTCGATACGCATCGGTAGCCCTTCACAGTTGGGTCCTACAGCTTAGAGCCTGCCAATACAGCCGGCCAACGAATAAAAACATGCTCGCATATGCAAATTGCGACGGGGTTCTGAAAATGGCGCTTCTGTTGGTAAGACGCGTTCAATGTGGCTTGGTTCGCAATTTTTCGCGGCCGGCCGGCATTTTTTGATGATGCTGCGCGGCACTTCAATGGATGATCTGTTGCGGTCACGGCGTGGCTCGGCATCGGCGATGGCGCCACGCTCTTGTTTCACATTGGGTCAATGCGTCTTGCGCGGCGCCATGATGCGAGCGAAGAGGCTGGGCCGCTCGGGCTTGGGCAAGGCGTTCTCGACGATCGTGGCCCATTGCTCCGACAATTGCTGGCAGGTGGCGCGCAGTACCGGTGCCAGCGTGGGCAGGCCGGCCAGCGCTTTCAGATGGCGTTCGATGACCGAGGCCAGCTTGACGCATACGCCGCCCTCCTCGCCGGCATTGGCGGTGTAATGCGACATCAGGTGCAGGACGGCGGAAACCAGCAGTTCCGGATGGTCGGAAGCGCGGCTGGTCTCGAGATAAATCGGGTCGGCGTGATCGGTGGACATCGAAGCCTCCTGGCTTGGGTGGAAAGCCCGGCATATCCGCCGCTGCCTCATCTCGTTGATGAAGGTGTGGCGTTGCGAAGGCTAGGTGGCTTCAATTATAAATAAGAATCATTATCATTAACAACTGCTATTTTGGCAGGCCAATCCGCTTCTGCCGCGGCAACGCTGCCGGAACGGGCGCTGCCCTACTTCGACTTGATGAATTCGAGGCGGCGCAATCGCAGCGCCGACCAATCCTCGTCGATGGCGACCATGCGTACCGAACCGTAGCCCGCAGCGCGGATCAGGTCCCAGCCGCTGTCGCGATTGAATTCGCATTGATAACGCCTGGAACTTCCCTTGGGATAGGCGAACCACAATACGGCATCGCCTTCGGCTTTTTGGGCAAACACCTGCGACGCGCGGTCGAGCTCGGCTTGCGTGATGGCGAAGGCCAGGCCGAAATGGATTTTCCTTGCCTTGGCCGCTTCGCGCACGATGCTGATGTTTTTCAATGCGGCCAGTTCGGGTTCGAAGGAAACCGGCGCATTCAAGACCACGATTTCGCTTTGGTCCTTGAGGTTCATTTTTTCGAACAGGCTGGGCATGAGACGGACTCCTCGCCTAAGTAATCTCGAGCGCCTGCGCAACCGATGTACGCAACAACTCAATTAATTCCGGGTCCATAGCTTGGTAGTCGTCAGGGATATCCAGCACTACCACGCGCTTCTGCACAAGCATCGGTCCGAAGGACGCTGCCAGGCGCGATTTGTGTTTTTGTTCCATCGCAAAAATGATGTCGGCCCACTCGATATCTTGCGCAGACACGGTTCGCCGCGCCGATGCGCTGGTGCCAGCCGAACGCACCGCGACGCCAGGATGGCGGCGCCAGACATGTTCGGCCGTGGGGCTGCGCCAGCGGTTGCGGCTGCAAATGAAAAGGAGATTCAACTTGGTTTCAACTTATTTTCAACTTCATTCCTGCCACTTTTCAATCATCCTAGCACGCCATCCATTCGACAAACGAAATCTCCCCATGGCTTGCGGTAGAATGCGGCTTTCGTTTCCGGGTGGCTCCCATGACACAACGCGGCAAAACGCTCGTATTCTGCCTGACGGCTTTGCTGGTGCTGGCCTTGTCGCAATTGAGCAGCTACCTGATCGACGCCAGCCTGGCCATCGGCGAGACCTGGGTGATCAATCCCTTCCTTTATTTTACCCATGTGCGCAATCTGGGCGGCACCTTCGGCGTGTTGCAGGGCCATGGATATTGGTTCGCCGGCTTGTCGGTGGTGATCATTGCGATATGCAGCGTCGCGTTCGTGCGCAGCAAGCCGACGCATTGGGTGCAGGCGATGCTGTTCGGCTTCATCATCGGCGGCGGCACGGCCAATGTGGTCGACCGGCTGGTGCGCGGTTCGGTGGTCGACTTCATCAACGTGCAAGGTATCCCGCACTGGCAATATGTGTTCAACACGGCTGACGTGTTCATTCATCTCGGTATCTGGCCTACCTTGCTGATCGCCTTTCTGCAGGGGCGCCAGGATGGCGCCGGCAATGGGCGCTAAAGCGTTACGCTGCATCTTCGCTGCCTTGCTGCTGGCCACGGGCGCCGGCCATGCGGCCGAGATTCTGGCTTACCGCGTTACGCTGCAGCCTGACTTTTCAGAACAATCGATTTCCGGCATCACGCGTATCGTCGTCCAATCCGATGACGGGTCGCCGATACGCTTCCCGGTGCATGATCTGCAAGTCACCGGTGTTGACGTGGACGGCGCTGCTGTGGCGTATCGCGTCGAAAACGGGCAACTGGAAGTGACGCTGGGGTCCGCGAAATCCTCGCGTCACGCATTGCGCATCAGCTATCACGGCTCGCCCAGGGAAGGTTTGACCTTCGGGCCGGAGTACGTGACCTCGGTCTGGCAAGGCTGCGACTGGATGATTTGCGACGAGGCGCCCGGCCGCAAGGCGCCGATCGATATCGAATTGCTGCTGCCGCCGGGCTATGTCTCGCTTGCCGGCGGCGTGCCGCTTGGTGAGCAGAAGTTGACGCCGACGCTGGTGCGCCATGCCTGGCATGAAGAACATCCGTATTCGAGTTATCTCTACGGCTTTGCAGCGGGAAAATTCCATCATGCTGCCGATAACGTCGGTGGCGTCGCCTTGCATTACTACGGTGTCGCCGACGATGAGGCGGCGTTACGCCGCAAGTTTGCGCCGACTGCCGGCATGCTTGCTTTCCTGCAGGACAAGGCCGGCGTCGCGATGCCGCACAGCGCTTACCGTCAATTGCTGATCCCCGGCAGCGAGGCGCAGGAGCTCGATGCCTTCACCGTCATCGGCACGGAAGAGCTCGATCCCATTTTGAACGACCCGCAGGAGGATTGGGTCATCGTGCACGAGATGGCGCACCAGTGGTGGGGCAATCTGCTGACGTGCAAAACCTGGTCCGAATTCTGGCTCAACGAGGGCATCACCAGCTTCATGGTGGCGGCTTACAAGGAGCAGCAATGGGGCCGGGCCGCCTATCAGCGCGAACTGGCCTTGATGCGCAAGCGCTACCAGGTCGCCATCGATGCCGGGTTCGACAAGCCGCTCAGCTTTGCCGGCGACTATCCCTCGCTCAAGATTCGCCGCGCCATTCAATACAGCAAGGGCGCCTTGTTCATGGATGCCTTGCGCACGGAACTGGGCGAGCCGGCTTTCTGGGATGGCTTGCGCCGCTATACGCGGACGCATGCAGGTGCCAGCGTGACGAGCCGCGATTTGCAGGCGGCAATGGAACAGGCTGCCGGCCGCAAGCTTGATGTGCTGTTCGACAAATGGGTATATTGAAGCAACGCAATTGCTGCGCCGGGCCGTTGTAGGAAAACGAGAGGTCCTACGTGGAATCAGTCGATTGCGGGCGCGATATTCGCGCTGCGTGGATGCGTGGATGCGTGATCAGAGCCAGCCATGACGCCCCGTCCTGCATGGACGGGGCAAGGGCGGATTATTGCGAGGTCGAAGACTTGTCGGATTGAGTCGAAGGCGCGGCCGTGCCGGAACCGCCGGGAGCCGGGGTGCAGGAGCGACGGCTCAAATTGCTGCCGATGGTGGGACCGGTCACTTCGCAATTGGCCGAGGCGACTTTCTGGGGAGCGGCTTCGCTGCTAGGGGTCGAGCTGCTGGCGCAAGCCGTCAACAAAGACAGCAAGCCGACACTAACCAGGCTTGCGCCGGGAAACGAATATTTCATGCATGACTCCGTACTGTTTGAGGTTTTCGATTTGACCGAAACGCGGCTCGGCTTTGATGCGAGACACAAGACGGTGTCAAATGACGACGTTTATCCGACATGCCGCAATTTGATCGCTACTATTGTACTGTCTAAATCTTAAGATTAGCCAAAGATTCGATGCGAAAACACGTGACCGCGCGATCGACTGGCGACAACGTCAATATTTTACGGATGCGTTACAGAACCCTGTTACAACTTTCGCCGGGACGCAAGTTTCTTTGCGTGATTGGAAAAAAGCCTAGCTCAAAGCCGCGCGAGATTTTGCCAAACCGCCACACTTATGCCATGCTCAAGCCGTTCCGTCCATAGAGGGATGCCATGCCGATCACCCCCGCGCAACTCGAAACCTTGATCGAGGAAGTCGAACTCGAAGATCCGATCGATTTTGCCGACCTGCCGTTCGAAGAAGCCGCGCTGCGCGAGTTGGTGGCGGAACGCCTGTGCGCCATGACCGACGGCATGACCGACTTCACCGACGAAGACAAGATTCTTTCCCTGATGGCTGTCGCTGCCAAGCTGCTGTTGGAAAATCTGGTACTGCATGTGCAACTGTTGCGCCGCGATGGCGAGGCACACGAAGACGGTGCGGCGCTGCTGCAACGCTTGCGCGATGGGGGTCGGTGACGGCACTTCCCAAACCGGCGGTTTGGCGACAAAATGGGCGGATTCCTATCAAACCATTGTCCGCTCGAAAGCATGACGAATTCCACTCCTGCACCGCATGATGCGCAGCATGCGCATGGCGACATGTTCGCCCTTGCGCCGATCTCGCTCTGGCTCGAGGATTTCAGCGGCGTCAAGGCATTGTTCGAACGCTGGCGCGCCGAGGGCGTCGCCGACCTGCGCGCGCACCTGACGGCACAGCCGGAACTGGTAGCGCAATGCTCGCGGCAGATCCGTGTGCTCGACGTCAACCAAAAGACCCTGACCCAGTTCGGCGCCGAGAGCCTGGCGCATCTCGTTGCCAACCTGGACCAGGTTTTCCGCGACGACATGCTGAAGTCGCATGTCGAAGAGTTGAGCCAGCTATGGGCCGGCAAAACCGAGTTCTTCAGCCAGGGCATCAATTACACGCTCAATGGGCGGCGGCTCGACATCCGCTTGAAGGGCGCGGTATTGCCCGGCCACGAGGACGATTGGGGCCGCGTGCTGCTTGCCATCGAAGATGTCACCGAACAGGAGACGGCCAAGCGCCAGCAGCTGGCCAGCGAGGCTTATGCGCGCGGCCTGTTCGAGCACTCGCCGGTCTCGCTCTGGGTCGAGGATTTCAGCACGATCAAGCGCTTGATGGATGAGGTGCGCGAGCGCGGGATCACGGACTTCCGGGTGTTCACCGACGTCCACCCCGATTTCGTCGAACGCTGCATGTTCGAAATCCGCGTCATCGATGTGAACCGGCAGACGCTGACCATGTTTGGCGCGCCTGACAAGACTGCCCTGCTGGGACGGCTGCACGAAGTCTTCCGCGACGAGATGAAGGTGCATTTCCGCGAGCAATTGATCGACCTGTGGCAAGGCACCCTGTTCCAGCAGCGCGAAGTGGTCAATTATTCGCTGAGCGGCGACATCCTGCACGTCTACCTGCAGTTCTCCGTACTGCCGGGCCACGAAGACACCTGGGGCCAGGTACAGGTAGCCCTGACCGACATCACGGCACGCAAGAAAGCGGAGGCTTATCTCGAATACCTCGGCAAGCATGATGTGCTGACCAAGCTGCACAACCGCGCCTACTATGTCGATGAATTGAACCGGCTCGAACGCAGGGGGCCGTTCCCGGTCACCATCGTGATCATCGATCTGAATCATTTGAAGGCGACCAACGATCAACTGGGCCATGCTGCCGGCGACGAATTGCTGCGCAGGACCGGCGAGATCCTGGACAGCGCGACGGAAAAGCACATCCACGCGGCGCGCATCGGCGGCGATGAATTTGCCATCCTGATGCCCGCGACCGAGGAGTCGGGCGGCGCGACCCTGATGGAAAATATCCACAAGCTGATCGAATTGAACAATCAGTTCTACCCCGGCCAGCCGCTGGGCCTGGCCATGGGCGCAGCCACCAGCGCCCCGGGAGAACGGCTCGAAGCGGTGCTGAAACGGGCCGATCAAGCCATGTACAAGGACAAGAAAGCCTGTTACGAACGAGAAACGCCGAAATAGCTCAACCGTCGAAAATGGCAGGCTTGTCTTGCGCCAAGTTATATGTCAATCTATTAAGATTGTTTCACGACGACATGCAAGCCAAGTAACATGACCATCAAAAATACGCTCCGCACCCTGCTCAAAATCCGCAAAGACCGGGCCTTGCCGCCGGCGGGTCAGAAACCACCCGTCGGAAGCAATATCGTGTTTGACCGCATGCGCATCCGCCTCAAGCATCCGATCAGCGATGAGCAATGGACCTGGCTGACGGAGCACGGCTGGCGCACGGTAGACATGCGCACGGATCGCCGGCGCTACGCGCTGGTGCCGGAAAAAGGCGTGGCGCGCCTGCTCAATGCGGACGGCCTGGAGCGCGAAGTCATCCTGCGCAAGATGATCCACCTGTTCAGCGAAGAAGCGCGCGCGCAACGCCGCGCCGAGCGCACCGAGCGGGCGTCCGATGCGCAGCCTTTGCGCGACTCCGGCAGCGGTGCTTGAACACCGCAGTCCCGGCATAGCCTTCATGCTTTTTTGGCGCGCGCACTCTCGACGTGACGCCGCCTTGCCGTATCGCCAGCCTTCCAATACGCAACATCAATTCACAACAACAATTTTTCCGTGCCCGGGGAGGAACAACATGAAAGTTCTCATCATGGCTTCGCTCATTAGTGCAGTGTCGCTTGCCGGATCGGCCGCAGCAGCCAACGCGCCGGTCGCCCCGCAACACGCCTTCGATGTTCCGTCGCCCAACGGTGCGCGCAGCGATCCCTATTATTGGATACGCGACGACACGCGCAAGAATCCCGAAATGCTGGCCTATATTGCGGCGGAAAACGACTACTACAAAAGCGAGAGCGCGCCTCTCGCACCGCTGACCGAGAAGCTGTACGGTGAAATCGTCGGCCGCATCAAACAGGACGACAGCACCGTGCCCTACAAGAAGGGCGCCTACCGCTATTACACCCGCTTCGCCAGCGGCGGCGAATACCCGATCTTTGCGCGCAAGCCGCTGAAAAGCGACAAGGAAGAGGTGCTGATCGACGGCAATGCCGATGGCAAGGGCAAATCCTTTTTCGACATCGGCGCGCACCAGGTCAGCCCGAATGCCAAGCTGGTGGCGTATCTGGTCGACACCGTGGGCCGGCGCCAATACACGCTGAAGATACGCGACGCGGCCACCGGGCGCGACCTGAAGGACGAGATTGCGGGACTGGCACCGTTTGCCGCCTGGGCAGCCGACAACAAGACCGTGTTCTATGTCGAAAACGATCCGGCCACGCTATTGACGACACGCGTCAAGAAACATGTAATCGGCACCGATCCGGCCAAGGATGCGGTTGTCTATACCGAGTCCGATCATAGCTATTATCTGGGCGTGGTGAAAAGCGGCGACGACCGTTACGTGATGATCGTCCAGCAAAGCACCACCACCGACGGCTTCCTCGTCATCGGTGCGGCCCACCCCGAGGCCAAGCCGGCCTGGCTTACGCCGCGCACTGAGCAAATGCTCTATAGCGCCGATCATACCGCTGGCCGCTGGGTGCTCAAGACCAATTGGGATGCGCCCAACTACCGCATCATGACGGTGGCCGACGCCGACGTCGGCGACCGCACCAAGTGGCAGGAATTGATCGCGCACGACAAGAACGTGTTCATCGAGAACGTCGAGCCGTTCAAGGATTACCTTGCCATCAACGAACGTGCCGACGGGTTGCGCCGGTTGCGCGTGATGCCGTGGAAGAACCTCAAGGCGGCACGCGCGATCGCTTCCGACGAGCCGGCTTATGCCGAAGCCTTCGAAGTCAATTCAGAACAGGACAGCCGCGATTTGCGCTATACCTATACCTCGCTGACCACGCCGACGCGCGTGATGTCGGTCGACATGCAGACCGGCGAGCGCAAGGTGTTGAAGGAACAGCCTGTGCCCGGCTACGATGCCGCCAATTACGTCACCGAGCGCGTCTGGGCCACGGCGCGCGACGGCGTCAAGGTACCGGTCTCGCTGGTTTATCGTAAAGGCTTCAAGCGTGACGGCACGGCGCCGCTTTACCAATACGCCTACGGTTCCTACGGTGCCTCGACCGATCCGGCCTTCCGTTCGAATTTCGCCTCGCTGACGGACCGCGGCTTCGTGGTCGCCATCGCCCATATCCGCGGCGGCCAGGAAATGGGCCGTGCCTGGTATGACGACGGCAAGCTGATGCACAAGAAAAATACCTTCACCGATTTCATCGACGTGACCGACTATTTGGTTGCCGAGCACTATGCGGCGAAGGACAAGGTGTTCGCCATGGGCGGCAGCGCCGGCGGCCTCTTGATGGGCGCGGTGGCGAACATGGGCGGTGATAAATATCGCGGCATCATTGCCCACGTACCCTTCGTCGACGTCGTCACCACCATGCTCGATGAAAGCATTCCCCTGACCACCAACGAGTTCGACGAGTGGGGCAATCCGAAGAATGCCGAGGCTTACCAATACATGCTGTCGTATTCGCCTTACGACAACGTTGCGGCCAAGGACTATCCGGCCATGCTGGTGACGACCGGACTATATGATTCGCAGGTGCAGTATTACGAACCGACCAAATGGGTTGCCAAGCTGCGCAGCATGAAGACGGACCACAATCCGCTTTACCTCAAGATCAATATGGAAGCGGGGCATGGCGGGAAGTCGGGACGTTTCACGCGGCAGCATGAGACGGCGGAGGAGTATGCTTTTATTTTGAATCAGTTGGGGATGAAGGAGTAACTTCGCGCTTGTTGATCAATTCCGTTGAGATTTAGGCGAGAGGCTACGTGACTCCGCCGCCCGCGGGCGAGGGAAGTTAGGCGAACGGTTCGCTCACTCCGCCGTACAGCCGCTCCATGATCATGGTTTCGCGTCGCACGATCGTGTCGACGAATTCCTTCGGCTGCCGCATCTGCTTGAACGCCCGAAACCCACGGTCGAGGAAGTCGTGCAATTCACCAAGTCCGGCCAACCTGGCCGGCGCGCGCATCATGGCCAGCGTGCCGCTGATGAGCGGAATACGCACCAGTTCACACAAGGCATCGCCGACCGAGCGGATATGATCGATCTGCTTTTCCCGATCGCGGCGCAAACCAGCGCCGCGGTAAGCTTCGATATAGCCCGGCTCGGTGACGCGGCTGCCCAGCCGCGTCACCATGGCGCGATCGAGTATTTCCGACAGGGCGTCGAGCTCGATCGCTTCGGCTATCGTTGCCAGCGCCGATACCGGCAGCAACTTTTCCATCATCGGTATGATGCGTTCGATATCGGCATCGCGCTGCGTAAAGTCGTGCGTGCCGTACAAATCGTCGAGGAAAAAATGTGCCGCGGCGCGCGTGTGGGTATCGGCCAGCAGATCGGCGTGCGTCTGGGTCATGCGGGCCGACTGGAAGCGGCGCAGGGCGACGCGCGCGGCCGCGGCCTCGGGGTCCTTGGCGGCTACGAGGCGCTCGACGGCAGCAGCTTGCAAATCGCGGCGCAGCCTGGCGACGATGTCTTGTTTGCTCATGCTCAAGTTTATGATCGCGTCGATGTTCCGGCGTATTCAGTATTCTGAATTCATTATCGCCATTTTCCCGACTTTGCGCTGCATCGCACCATCCGAGTCTAGTGGAATCCTTCTAGTTTGCTCGCCAGGCGTTAAAGCCAGTTGCGGTACACTCGAACAAAGAACATGCGCCCAGAGCGCAACGGAGACCCTTCGTATGGCAGGCTTCTTATGTCACTAACGCGCCGCTCCTTCCTCAAAGCCGGCCTGTTCGGCACGCTCGCGCTGGCGGCAGCCGGCGGTGTTTACCGCACCTTCAAAAGTCCGGAACCCCTGCACGCCTTCGCGCTTGATACGGAAGGCCATGCTGCCTTGGCTGCGATAAGCGCCGCCATGCTGGGCAGCGCCATGCCGATCACGCCAGAGGCGACCGAGCGTGCAGTCCGGCACACGCTGGAAGCGATCGCCGGGCTGCCGCTGGCGGTGCAAAAGGAAGTGCAGGATTTGTTTGCGCTGCTGACGCTGGGCGTAACCCGCCGGCTGCTGACAGGTGTACCTGATGATTGGGCGCAGGCAAAACGCGCGGACGTGGTTGCCTTCCTGCAAAGCTGGCGCGTGCATCGGCTCTCGCTGTTGCAAAGCGGTTATCACGCCTTGCACGACCTGATCCTGGGCGGCTGGTATGCCGACGAATCGACCTGGCCCGGCATCGGCTACCCTGGCCCGATCAAAGAATTGTCCTGATGGAATTGTCTTAACCGCGCCAATGAAAAATATCGCAGGATAATCAATCCGATATGAGCAGCCCAATTTCCGATCCCATACAAGCCGGCTTGGCTTCCGGCTGGCACGTCATCGATGCGGCGCAACTGACGGCCGACCTGACCGTGGAAGCCGACGTCGTCATCGTCGGCACCGGCGCCGGCGGCGGTGTGACCGCCGAAATCCTGGCCCTTGCCGGCTTGAAGGTGGTGCTGATCGAGGAAGGCGAATTGAAGTCGTCGAAGGACTTCAAGATGCGCGAAGCGCAGGCCTATCCCACGCTGTACCAGGAGTCTGCCGCGCGCAAGACCAAGGACAAGGCGATCAATATCCTGCAGGGCCGCACCGTGGGCGGGTCGACGGCGGTGAACTGGACCTCGAGCTTCCGCACGCCGCCGGGCACGCTGCGCTTCTGGCAAGAGCATTACGGCTTGAAGGACTACAGCGTCGAGACAATGGCGCCGTGGTTCGAGATGATGGAACAGCGCCTGAACGTGATCCAATGGGAAACCGCGCCCAACGAAAACAACGATTTGCTGAAGGTCGGTGCGCAAAAGCTCAATATCCCCGTCGCCGCGATCCGGCGCAACGTCAAGGGCTGCTGGAACCTCGGCTATTGCGGCATGGGCTGCCCGACCAATGCCAAGCAGTCGATGCTGGTGACGACCATTCCTTCGGCCCTGTCAAAGGGTGCGACCCTGGTGACGCATGCGCGCGCCGAGCGCCTGCAGATCGAGCACGATGCGGTGCAGGCGCTGCATTGCACGGCCTTGGACGCCAGCGGCTTGCGCGCCACGGGCAAGACGATCCGCATCAACGCGCGGCACTATGTGGTGTCGGGCGGTGCGATCAATTCGCCGGCGCTGCTGATGCGTTCCAAGGCACCGGACCCGCACCATTTGCTGGGCAAGCGCACCTTCCTGCATCCGACCGTGGTGTCGGCTGCATTGTATGCGCAGCCGGTCAATGGCTATGCCGGGGCGCCGCAGACGATCTACTCCGACCATTTCATGGATACCCAGGCGATAGACGGCGCGGTCGGCTACAAGCTTGAAGTGCCGCCGCTGCATCCGCTCCTGTTCGCCACCACCATGGCCGGCTTCGGCGATCAGCATGCCGAGATGATGAAGCAGTTCGCCAATACGCACGTGATCCTGGCGCTGTTGCGCGACGGCTTCCATGAAGATTCGCAGGGCGGCGCGGTGCACTTGCGCGACGATGGGTATCCGGTGCTGGACTACGTCATGAGCGATGCGATGTGGGATGGCGTCAAGCGCGCCCTCTTGACCATGGCCGAAATCCAGTTCGCCGCCGGCGCCAAGACGGTGTATCCGCTGCATGAACAAGCCAGCGGGTATGCCGACTGGAGCGCTGCCCGTCAAGCCATCGACGCCCTGCCCTACCAGCCCAACCTGACGCGCGTGGTGTCGGCCCACGTGATGGGGGGATGTCCGATGTCGGACGATATCAAGCTCGGGCTGGTCGCATCAAACGGTCAGTATCACGGCGTCGATAACCTGTCGGTGCACGACGGTTCGTTGTTCCCGACCTCGATCGGCGCCAATCCGCAGCTCTCGATCTACGGCTTGACGGCGCGCCTGGCGAGCGGCCTGGCGCAAAAACTCACCGGCAAGCCGGCGCCGCGCCCCGTGGCTGCATAAGGCCATGGTCGAGAGTTTGACACGCCGCCTGCTCGCTTTCGAGCTGGCAGCCGTGCTGACGGTCGCCGCGCTGCTGCATCTTTTTCTGCACCAAGGCTGGGGCGGTGCGTTTGGCATGGCCCTGTCGATCCTGCTTGTCGTGCGCCTGGCCATTTCCCTCAACAACTTCGTCCTGGCCTGGAGCTATCGCAGCGACACGCCGACAGAATACCGTCTCAACCTGGTGCAATCGCTGCGCCTGTTTTGCGTGGAATTTTATGCCTCGATGTGGAGTTCGTCGTGGGCCATGCCGTTCAAGGGTTTCGCCAATGCACCGGTGCAGCAGACGCGCAGCCTGCCGGTGCTGCTGATCCACGGCTATGGCTGCAACAGCGGCTACTGGCACCGGCTGCGCCGCCCGCTTGACGATGCCGGGATCGTCTATCGGGCCATTGACCTCGAACCGGTGTTCGGCGATATCGAAGCTTACGTCCCGATGCTCAAGCGCGCCGTGGAAGAATTATGCCGCGATAGCGGACATAGCAAGGTGATCGTCGTTGCGCACAGCATGGGCGGCCTCGCCACGCGCGCCTACCTGCGCGACGAAGGCAACGCCCATATCGCACGCGTGATCACATTGGGCAGCCCGCATCACGGCACCGGCATCGCCAACTTCGGCGCCGGCATGAATTGCCGCCAGATGCATTGGCGCGGCAACGCCAGGACGGGTGCACCTTCCATCTGGCTGCGCAAGCTCGACGAAGCGGAAGATGCGGCGACGCGGGCGTTGTTCGTGTCGATCTACAGCCACCAGGACAACATCGTCGCGCCGCAGATGTCTTCGCATCTGGAAGGCGCGCGCAATATCGCCTTTCGCGGTATCGGTCATGTGGCGCTGGCCTTGCATCCGATCATCCATGCCTGCGTGCTGGCCGAGATTCGCGCTGCGTGGGCCCGGCCGTTGCCGGGCGTGGCGCCGGAATGCGCAGAACGCGAGACGACGAATTAGCCAGGCGCTTTTGGATCGGTCGACCGCTCGGCCAGATCCAGGGCATGATCCGCCACAGACGCCGTCAGGCGCGTGACGGAACGTATCATGCCGTAGACGCCTATCGTGATCGCGGTCTGCACCTGTTCCACCGCCCGCACGGGTACGGTGATCGGCGCGATCTTTTCCAGCACGGCGTAGGGCTGGCGCGCTGCCGATAGTTGCAGCCGTTGTGCCGCGTCGGTGCCGGCAAGCACCGCATCCTGAATCAAATCCTTGGCCCCACGCAATTGTCCGACCGGTATGCGCTTCATGTGTCCGCCTTGTCTGTCATCCAATCCCTGATTTGCCGGTACACGTTCATGTCGTGCGCCAGCGCCATGTGATGCACGCCGGGGAATATGCCGATCTGCACCCGTTGTGCGCCGGGTTGTCCATCTTCGGCGAAGCCTGCCGGCTCCGGCATGCGCACCAGTCCATCGCCCAATAAGCGGCTGACCGGGTGCGCCGGGTCATCGGCCAGCGTCCCGGCAACCAGATAATGCCGTATCGATTGCGCGTCGTCGCGCAATCCGGTAGCTGCCCCAGGTTCGACCGCGCCTAATCCAGCACGCAGATCCTTGATGCCTTCGCTGCGCAAGCCCAAAATCTCGCCGATCAGGCGCGTTATGCGGTTCGGTACCGCGTCAAGCACGGCAGTCGTCGCATGGGCCAATTTTTCCAAATCGGCGCCCTCATGCGGCGTGCCGAGATAAAACATCTTGGCGAGCAGGGGAAGCCAGGTGCAGCCGAGCCCGGTTGCGCTCGCCTCTGATCGCGCTGCATCGCAGGCACTGCGTGCCACCAGGCCGCCCATGCTGTGGCCGATCAGCACGATTTCGCGTATCGGCACCGGAAACGCGGCAAGCAAGGCGTTGAGTACGCCTGCCAGGCGCCGGCCGTTTTCCGCGATAGGCAAACCGGTGTTGTAGCGCACGAACAATGGGGTAATGCCAATCTCGTCTTGCAGCAGGCTGCCATAGGTTTGCCCGGCAATATTCCCCTCATCGGGAAATTGCCAGGAAGCTTCGTTGCAGCAGAGGCCGTGCAGGAAGATGCAAAGCCGTCCGTCGGAAGTCGGATAGGCTGCGCGCAAGGCGTCTCGTTCCAGAAGCAGTGCCTGCCCGCGATGCATGAAAGCCATGTCGATGGCCAAGGCGTTGTTGCGACGAACCAGATAGTCGCCAAAGGCGCCATTGAGTATGCTGACGCCCGCCGCAGTCCATTGCGTGAATCGGTCTGTGGAGTCTTTCCGGGCATTCATGATGTCTTTTTGGCTACCTCGTGCACTGTGGTGTGCTTCAGTATCCGCGAAAACGGCCTTGGTTGCTCCGATATTTACAGCGACGCCATCGCACGCCCAACGTATTCCAGCAGCGGAAGATCGAGCCCGGTGCCGCGCAGCAGCTCCGGTTCTTCGATGTAGGCGACGCGCAGTTTGGTGCGCAAGCTGCCGTCGTCGCCGGCATGCGTGACGTCGAACAAGGCTTTCCATTTGGTCGCCACATCACGTACCTGCGGGTCGCTCACCGCCACCCCGCTGTCGTAGAGTTTGCGCATGGCCGATACCACGGGCGGCCATTGCGCACCCGTCTTCGCCCTGCCCTGCGTCACCTTTTCCAGCTCTTGCGGCGTCAGGTAGCGCCGGTAGATCGCGGCGTTGCGTCCCGCCAGGCAGGCGCGCAGGTAGTCGAGCACGGCCTCATCCATGCCAAGCTGTTGCTGCACGGACGGCTCGTTGCGCGCCATGGCATCGAGCTTGGCAAGCAGCCCCGCATCGTTGCCCACGGTTTCCTGCACCAGGGCCGACCAAACGCTTGCCAGCTCCTGGGCACGCTCATCATGCGGCTGCGTGCCCTGTTCCATCGCCGCGCGTAGCGACTTAACGAGCGCAGCCCAGCGCAAATCGAGGTCGGGCCCGGCGTGCTGGCGATGTGCTTCCAGCGTCGTCAATTCATCGGGGTTGAAATACTTTTCATACATGGTCATCAGCTCCAGGGTGATCAGCCAATCGGCCATCTCAGGCAGGGACCCTTGCGCCATCTGCGTTTGCAGGCGCAGCAGTTGCGCGCGCAGCTTGTCCGCCTGCGCGGCCTGGCGGTCGAGCGCAGCGAGCTGGCGGGCGATGATGTCGCCCAGGCCCATGCCATTATTGGCCAGCGTCTCACCGATCTCGGCCAAGCCCAGGCCCAATTGCTTGAGCGCCTGGATGCGATGCAGACGATTGACATCGTCGTCGCCATACATGCGGTAGCCGGCTTCGGATCGGTGCGAAGGCACGAGCAAGCCGATGTCGTCGTAATGGCGCAAGGTGCGGATGGTCAAACCCGTGTGCTTTGCCAGTGCGCCTATTTTCAACAACACCGTTTTGCTCCTCCTCTGGAGTGAATGTAGACCCTCACGTTGCGTGAGGGTCAAGAAAAACCGAACGTGCTTCAAAAATCGTAGCGAGCCCCCAAGGTCAGGCAGAGAAGCGCAGCTGTACGAAGGTACAGCGAGCATCGCAGGCCTGAGATTGGCGGGCGCAGTAGATTGTAGAGGCACGTTAGAAATGTATGCCGCGTAACAATTGTTGCAACGCCATCTGGTCGGCATTCATGTGCGGCACCTTCTTTTCGCCCTCCTTCTTTGCCGCGTCGGAGTCGGGGAACATGCGGAAGCTGGTGTTCATGACGATCTGCGCCACGCGCGGCACCAAGGCATGCACCACTTCGCCCAGGATGCCCAGGCGTGTGGCGATGCGCACCGGCTTGTAGACGATGGCTTGCGCGATCAGGTCGGCCGCTTCTTCGGGCGAGAGCGTCGGTACGTTGTTGTAGATCTTGGTTGGCGCAATCATCGGGGTGCGCACCAGCGGCATGTTGATCGTGGTGAACTTGATGCCGACGTCGGCGAACTCCGATGCGGCGCAGCGCGTCCACGCATCCAGCGCGGATTTCGAGGCGACGTAGGCCGAGAAGCGCGGCGCGTTGGTCAAGACGCCGATGGACGAGATATTGATCACTTGGCCGCGCTTGTTTTCGATCATCTTCGGCAGCAAGCCCATGGTCAGGCGCAGCGCGCCGAAGTAATTGAGCTGCATGGTGCGCTCGAAGTCGTGGAAGCGGTCGAAGCTCGATTCGATGCCGCGCCGGATCGAACGGCCCGCATTGTTGATCAGCACGTCCACGCTGCCATGGTTTTCCAGCAGCAGCTTGACGAAGCGGTCGCAATCGGCCATGTCGGCCACGTCGGCCGAATAGGTGATCACGTCGAAGCCACGTTCCTTGATCTCGCGCCTGGCCTCGGCCAGTTTCTCTTCATCGCGCCCGCAGATGATGGTGATTGCACCGGCTTCGGCGATCTTGTGCGCCGCCGCCAGGCCGATGCCGGACGAACCGCCCGTGATCAGTACGACCTTGCCCGCGACTTGCCCGCGCAGCGTGTGATCGATGAAGAGCGCCGGATCGAGATTGCGCTCCCAGTAATCCCAGATGCGGTCGGAATAATCTTCCAGGCGCGGGCAGGCAATGCCGGAACCCTTCAAGGCAATCGCGGTATCGCGGTTGTCGAAGCGCGTCGGATAATTGACGAATTGCATCAGGTCTTCGGGCAGGCCGAGATCCTTCATCACGGCATTGCGCACGCGGCGCACCGGCGTCAGCGACATCATGCCCTTCTTGACCGACTTCGGAATGAAGCCGAGCAAGGCCGCATTGATGCGCAAGCCCATCACGGGCGCATGGGCCGAGCGCGCGAAGGTATTGAGCACGTCGCCCACGCGTTTGGGTTCAGGATCGGTCAGGTGGAAGCACTGGCCATCCAGGCCATCCTTGTGCGCGATATGGTCCATCGCATCGACCACATAATCGACCGGGACGATGTTGATGCGCCCGCCCTCCAGCCCGATCATCGGCATCCATGGCGGCAAAATCTGGCGTATGCGCTGGATCAGCTTGAAGAAGTAATACGGGCCGTCGATCTTGTCCATCTCGCCGGTCTGCGAATCGCCCACCACCATGCCGGGACGATAGACGCGAAACGGCACCTTGGCTTCTTGGCGCACGATCTTTTCCGATTCGTGCTTGGTGGCGAAATAGGGATGATCGAGATTTTCCGCTTCCTCGAACATGTCTTCGCGGAACACGCCTTCGTAGAGGCCGGCTGCAGCGATCGAGCTGACGTGATGCAGGCACTTGGCGCCGATCGCATTGGCGAGCTGCACGGTATGGCGCGTGCCTTCGACGTTGACGGCCATCTGCTCTTCGGCGTCGGCCGAAAGATCGTAGACTGCGGCAAGGTGGAAGAAGTGGTCGACGCATTTGTGCAGCGTTTTCTGGTCATCCTTCGCTACGCCGAGCTTGGCTTCGCGCAAGTCGCCGAAAACGGGGATGGCGCGCGTCTTGGACACGCCCCAATAATCGAGCAGGCCGGCGACCTTGTCGCGGCTGGCTTCACGCATGAGGAAATAAACGACGCTGCCTTTGCGGGCCAAGAGTTTCTTGACCAGGCGTTTGCCGATGAAGCCGGTCGCGCCCGTAACGAAATACTGCATGGTGTCTCCTTTGCGGTGTTTTTGCAGGTGCCGTTTTTAGCAATTCGAACGGCTATGATTGCAGGCCTCATGCTGCTTGGCAAGCCTGCCGTCCCTCTCTGTTGCGCGAATCGGCATTCGGCATATTGCCTTGATTAGAAACCGCCTTCTACTTTTACGGTCTACACTGCGACGGTGGCAAGTAGTATGCTTACCGTTGCGCGCCGCCATTCGTTGTGCACCGCACCGACTGCAAGGCTGCCGGGAACAACCACCCCATACATGGAGAACAACATGGTAAAAAAATTGAAGACGCTGGCGAAATCGGACGACAAGCAACTGGCCGACGCCGTGCGCGCCTCGGCGCAACAGATCTGGCAAGCCGGCCTGGGCGCCTTTGCCAAGGCCCAGGAGGAAGGCGGCAAGGTGTTCTCCAAGCTGGTCAAGGAAGGCACGGACCTGCAAAAGCGCACGCAGAAGCTGGCCGAAGGCAAGGTTTCCGACGTGAGCGATACGGTGAGCAAGATGGCCGGCAATGTGAGCAAGCAGGCATCGGGCTCCTGGGACAAGCTGGAACAGGTATTTGAAGAGCGCGTCTCGCGTGCCCTGGCCAGCTTGGGCGTGCCGACGCGCAAGGATGTCGCCGCCTTGACCAAGCAGATCGAGGAATTGAGCAAGACCGTCGCCGCACTGTCCGGCAAAGCCCCCACCAAGCCTGTAGCGGCCAAGCCGGTCGCCAAGGCTGCAGCCAAGAAACCCGCTGCCAAGGTGAAGCCGACGGCCAAAGCCAAAGCCGCAGCGAAGCCTGCCGCCAAGGCGACGACGGCGAAAAAGGCCGCTGGCAAGCCTGCAACCAAGACCGCTGCAAAAGCACCGGCAGCCAAGAAAGCTCCCGCAAAGAAGCCTGCGGCAAAGAAGCCGGTAACCGTCACGCCGCCGGCGACCGTGGCTACGTCGGCTGAGTAAGCTGAGACTATAAGCTGAGTTCGCCTCGCGCCATGTGCATCGCACAAGGCGCATCCGCTCCTGCATCGCTTCATGTCGCGTAACGCTGCCCCCAAACCACCCAAGCCGCAAGTTGGCCTCGTCCTGGCCGGCGGCGGGCCGCTTGGCGCCGTCTATGAAATCGGCGCGCTGGCTGCGATCGAAGAGGCGATTACCGGACTCGACTGGAATGAAGCCGACGTCTATGTCGGCATCAGCGCCGGCGGCATCATCGCGGCCGGCCTGGCCAACGGCATCACGCCGCACGAAATGTGCCGCATGTTCATCGAAAGCGATGCCGGCGCCGGCCAGACCGATCAATTCAATCCCGAGCTGCTGTTGCGCCCGGCCTGGCCGGAACTGCGCAAGCGTGCCTCGTCCCTGCCGCGCCTGATTGCAGGCTCGTTGCTGCACTATGCGCGCGGCAAGGGCGGCCGCAGTTTGGCCGGCTCGTTCGAACGCTTGAAGGAAGCCCTGCCTACGGGCATCCTCTCAGGCGCCGGTTTGCAAGAATTCCTGGCCAGGACCTTCAGCCGCCCAGGACGCAGCGACGATTTCCGCAAGCTGCGCCAGCGCCTGGTGCTGGTCGCCACCGATCTCGATTCGGGCGAAGCCATTTGCTACGGCCAACCGGGCTACGACGACGTGCCGATCTCGCGCGCGGCCCAGGCCAGCGCTGCCGTACCCGGGCTGTTCCCGCCGGTCAGGATCAAAGGCCGGCACATGATAGACGGCGTGCTGAAAAAGACCCTGCACGCCTCGATTGCGCTGGAACACGGCGCCAAGCTGGTGTTCTGCCTCAACCCCATCGTGCCTTACAACGCGCGCGCCGCGCTCGGCCCCGGCAAGCTGAGCCGGGGCGGCCTCTTGGCGGTGCTGTCGCAAACCTTGCGCGCCATCATCCATTCGCGCGTGGCACGCGGCATCGAAAGCTATGCATTGAGCCATCCGGATGCGGACATCCTGCTGTTCGAGCCAAGCCAGCAGGATGCCGACATGTTCTTCACCAATCTGTTCTCGACCGGCGACCGCCGCCGCCTGTGCGAAAACGCTTACCAGCGCACACGGGAATACCTGTGGAACAACCGTGAAACGATCGGCAAAAAACTGGCGCGCCATGGGATGCGCCTGAAGACCTCGGTGTTGCGCGACAAGACGCTGACCCTGGTGGCTGAACCGCCCGCCATGACGAAAGACCGCTATGGCGTCAACCAATTGCGTCAGGCGCTGGCCGACCTTGAACACAAATTGAAAGTGGCCCACGTTCAATGATATGCTGGCAACAGCCTTGGGTTATGGCACCACCATAGAGAGACAAGATGCAACAAAAAGCCCCCCGCCGCACCCGTGAACGCATCCTCGAATTGTCGCTGCGATTGTTCAACGAGTTCGGCGAGCCGAACATCACGACGACCGTGATTTCGGAAGAGATGAACATCTCGCCGGGCAACCTGTACTACCATTTCCGCAACAAGGACGACATCGTCAATTCGATCTTTTCCCAGTTCGAAAGCGAGATCGAGCGCATGCTGGCCGTGCCGGCCGACCGCAACCCCAACATCGAAGACGTCTGGCTCTACCTGCACCTGATGTTCGAGCTGGTGTGGCGCTACCGTTTCTTCTATCGCGACCTGAACGACCTGCTCTCACGCAACCGCAAGCTCGAGCTGCACTTCAAACAGATCCTGGCGCACAAGATCAAAGTGGCCAAGGCACTGTGCGAAGGCTTGAAGAATGGCGGCGCGCTCGAAGCCAGCGACGTCGAGATCGACGCGCTGGCCACCAACATGGTGGTGGTGGCAACGTATTGGCTGTCCTACGAATACGTGCGCAATCCGCGCAAATACACCGAGCAGCAAGCGATTGCCGACGCGCTGGCGCGCGGCTGCTATCAGGTGTTGTCGCAGATCGGCCCCTACCTGCGTGGGCCGACGCAATTGCTGTTCCAGAAGCTGGCTCAGGAATACCTCAAAAAGATCAATTAATGGACCTGACGTATACGAATGGCGGAATGTGCATTTATTACCGCCCTCATCGGCACGCCGCCCGCCCCAAACCCTCTCCCGCCCGCGGGCGAGGGGAGCTTCGTGTCCTAAATGGCTTTCGGCCATTTAGGAAAAATCGATTGGAGACTCAATATGGCCTGGACCAAATTTCCCTATGCCGATCCCGCCTATACCTACACCGCAGCCAGCCTGAAGAAAGCCTGGGCGCGCTTGCACGCGGGCGATTGCGAACCCTTCCCCAAGGATGCGGCGCTGGTTGAGGCCTGGATCGCCTTCCACGCCGGCGAATTCGAAAAAGCTGCCAAGCTTGGGCTGGAACAAGGTGTGGCAGGCTACTCGGTCGCCAACAAGGCCACTGCCATCTACGCCAACTATCTCGAAAAATCGGAAGCCAAGAAGCTGAAGATGTTCCAGGAAGTGGCCGAGCGCGCCGAAGAACAGCAAGGCGAGGAGCCGAAGAATGCCGCCGGTTTCTATTGGCACGCCTATGCGCTGGGCCGCTACGCGCAGGGCATTTCCATCGTCAAGGCGCTCTCGCAAGGCATAGGCGGCAAGGTCAAGGTCAGCCTCGATGCGACGGTCAAGCTCGCACCCAAGCATGCCGACGCCCACATCGGCCTGGGCACCTACCATGCCGAAATCATCGACAAGGTAGGCGCCATGATCGGCGGCCTGACCTATGGCGCGAAGAAGGATGAAGGGCTGAAGCTGTTCAAGAAGGCACTGACGCTGAACCCCGACTCGGCGATTGCACGCATCGAATACGCCAACGGCCTGGTCATGCTCGAAGGGAAAAAGAAAATGGATGAAGCGGTCAAGCTATATGAAGAAGCTGCCGCGCACGAAGCCGCCGACGCGATGGAACGGTTCGACGTGCAATTGGCCATGGACGAACTGGAAGATTGATGAAGGCTTTGTGCGTCTATTGCGGCTCGTCCTTCGGCACCTCACCGCACTACGCCGAAGCAGCGCGCGCCATGGGCGCGGCATTGGCTGCACGCGGCATCACCCTGGTCTACGGCGGCGGCAATGTCGGCTTGATGGGTGCGATCGCCGATGAGGTGCTGCGCCACGGCGGCGAGGTCACCGGCGTGATTCCGCAGGCGCTGCTCGACAAGGAAGTAGGCCACCTGGGCCTGACGCAGCTGCACGTGGTCAAGAACATGCACGAGCGCAAGGCCATGATGGCGAAATTATCCGATGGCTTCATCGCCATGCCGGGCGGCATCGGCACGCTGGAGGAATTGTTCGAGGTGTTCACGTGGGCGCAATTGCGCTTTCACGACAAGCCGATCGGCATCCTCAACACCGATGGTTATTACGACACCCTGCTCGGCTTCGTTGCGCACATGGCCGAACAAGGTTTCCTGCGCGCGGAACAGGCCAAGCTATTGATGGCCGAAGCCGATCCGCAAGCCTTGCTGGCACGCTTCGATTCGTTCGAAGTCGTGCCGCATGATAAATTCCTCAACCTCGTGCGTTCCGAGGGTTGAAACGGACACGTCTTGCAGGTTGGTGCTGCGCGTAGCGTAGAGCCCGACATGGGGAGGTCTGGCGATCGCAAGCGTTGGCCCGTCACGCGGATGTTGCGCTTCTCTGCGCTCAGCAGCAACCTACAAAATCAAAGTCGTCGCCCGCTCAAAGCCCCTCTTCCGGCCCGATCTTGCTATACGCGGTCACTTTTCCATCCTTGAAATTCTGGATCACGGTTTCGACTTCAGCGTGCTTTTTCTCTTCCACCGGTTTTAGGTCCGTTTCAACGGATGCCTTCGGGTCGAGCTTCAACCACACTGGAATGCGCTTGTCGTCATTTTTCGGCACGCCGAGCGCAACTCTTCCATACAATACGCCGGGGAAGATATTGGCCTTGATGTAATATTTCTTTCCGGCCTGAAGGTTGGCGCTGGTGTACGACCAATTTTCCGTGTTGGCCAAAAACAGATGCTCTCCGGGTGATGTCATGTATTGGACGATGGTGCCGGCAGTGAGCCCGCCCAGGTAATGGTCGCCATCCCATATATCGACACCGACGCCGTCGCCGGCAAATACCGACGGACGAACAAACGTCACCAGCGCCTTGTCGGCGGGAACAGTTGTTACCAGCGTGGCGGGTTGCATGGTAACCGAAGCGCAACCTTGCAGCATGGCGACAAATAGTGTCGCCGCGCACAATCGAATCACATTTTTCATCTTAAGCATACCGCTCCCCTGACCGATTTTGGCCTGTTGTAAAAATTCATACCTGCGCCAGGCGTAGCGCCAAACAATCCCCTACGCGGCGACCGATTCCGAATGCATCACAACTATGCATCCTCAAGCACCGAGCGCCTGCCTGAAGTCTTCCAGCAAATCCTCGGTATCCTCAATTCCCATCGACACGCGGATCAGCGATTCGGCAATGCCCATTGCGGCACGCCGCTCGGCACCCATCTCATAGAAAATCGTATGGGCTACCGGAATCACCAAGGTTCGCGTGTCGCCGAGATTACTTGAGGCTACCGATAGTTGCAAGCGATTCAGATAGTCGAAACAGTCTATGCCGTCTTTCAGCTCGAAGCTGAACAGGCTGCCGTAGGATTTGAATAACTCTTTGGCAATCGCATGCTGTGGATGCGATTCGAGGCCCGGGTAGTGAACCGCCGCCACGCGTGCGTCAGCCTGCAGCATCTCGGCCACCGCCTTGGCATTGGCGCATTCGCGCTCCATGCGCAAGGCGATGGTTTCCGCGCCAACGGCAATCGCGTGCGCCGCCTCGGGCGCGAGCGCCGCGCCGAAGTCGCGCAGGGATTTGGCGCGAATCTGCGCCATGCCCCACTGCGGCGCAGGATTGCGCTTGTAGCTGTCGTAGATGTTGGGAAAACGGCTCCAGTCGAACAAGCCGGTATCGGTCAGGGCGCCGCCCAAGGCATTGCCGTGCCCGCCGATCGACTTGGTCAGGGCGTTGACCACGAGCGAGGCGCCGACCTTCTTCGGCTGGAACAGGTAGGGCGAGGTCATGGTGTTGTCGACCACGTAGACGATGCCGCGTGCCTGGCACAACTCGCCGATACGCTTCAGATCGGCCACCTGCGTGCGCGGATTGGCGATCGTCTCAACGAACACGACGCGCGTCTGAGGCGTCAGCGCCGCCTCGACATTGGCCGCGTCGGTGGCGTCGACGAAGGCGACGCTGCAGCCCTGCCCCGCCACCGTCTGCCACAGGCTGTTGGTGTTCCCGAACAGGAAGGACGACGACACGATGTGGTCGCCCGTGCGCAGCAAGCCCTGGAACAAGGCGCCGATGGCGGCCATGCCGGTGGCGAAGCAGATCGTGGAGGCACCGCCCTCCATGGCGGTGATTTTGTCTTCCAGCGCCGATACCGTGGGATTGCCCTGGCGGCCATAGCGGTAGCCGCTTTGCTTGCCCTGGAACACTTCGGCCAACTGGCGCGCATCGCGATAGCCGAAGGCGACACTGGTATGGATGGGCTTGTGCAGCGAACCGTGCTCGATGGGCTTTTGCCGGTCGCTATGGAGGATGGTGGTGGTGAAGCCGTATTGCTTTTTGTCGCTCATGATCGGAACCCTGAATGTGCTTGCACACCAAAGGGCTCGATCGCGTGGCGCGTCCCGTTTAGCGATATTTATTGGGACACGGCACCTGCCGCCCCGCGCCCGCAAGCAGAATCAAATCGGCGCCAATTCATATGATAGCGTAATCGGGGCGGATCGCAAAATCCGAGGGGAAACTCCCCTCTCCCGCAGGCGGGAGAGGGGTGACCGGCGGTCGCCGGCAATTTACGCCGAAGGTTCGATTACGCAACCGCGCTTGTCCAGGAAGACACCGCGATCAATCGACCTGCGCCAGATTCAAATTCAACTGCGAACGCACCATGTCCTCAGCCGGCGGCCTGGGCGCATTGCGTGCGTTTTCCAGGCGGTCGAGATATTCGTTGGAGATGTCGCCGGTGACGTACTGGCCATCGAAGCACGATGCTTCGAAACTCTTCAGGATCGGGTTGGCGGCCGAGATCGAACGCTTCAAGGCTTCGATGTCCTGATACACCAGCGCGTCGGCGGTGATCTCGCGGCACACTTCTTCATCGGTGCGGCCGTAGGCGATCAGCTCGTTACGCGTCGGCATATCGATGCCGTAGACGTTGGGGAATTTCACCGGCGGCGCGGCCGAAGCGAAGATCACGCGCTTGGCGCCGGAGTCGCGCGCCATCTGCACGATTTCGCGGCTGGTGGTGCCGCGCACGATGGAGTCGTCCACCAGCAGCACGCTCTTGCCCTTGAATTCGGAGGCGATGGCGTTCAATTTCTGGCGTACCGACTTGCGGCGCACGGCCTGGCCCGGCATCAGGAAGGTGCGGCCGATGTAGCGGTTCTTGATGAAGCCTTCGCGGTAATCGAGATTGAGCTTCAGGGCCAACTCCATCGCGGCGGGGCGCGAGGAATCGGGGATCGGCATCACCACGTCGATGTCGCCCGACGAAAACTCGCGGCGCACCTTGTCGGCCAGGTATTCGCCCATCTTCAAGCGCGTGGCATAGACCGAGGCGCCGTCGATGATGGAGTCGGGGCGCGCGAGATAGACGAATTCGAACGCGCACGGATTCATCGTCGGATTCTCGGCGCATTGCTGGTTGTACAGCTTGCCTTCGAGGTCGATGAAGATTGCTTCGCCGGGATGGATATCGCGCAGGAAGCGGAAGCCGATGCCTTCGAGCGCCACCGATTCGCTGGCGACCAGGTATTCCGGTCCCTTCTCGGTGTCGTTGAAGCCGATGCATAGCGGGCGAATGCCGTAGGGATCGCGGAAAGCGAGCAAGCCGTGGCCGGAAATCTGCGCCACCACGGCGTAGGAGCCGCGCACGCGCTTGTGCAGCGACGCCACCGCCTTGAACAGCGCTTCGGGATCGAGCGAAAGGCCGATGGTCGCTTCCTGGATTTCATGCGCCAGCACGTTCAACAGCACTTCCGAATCGGAATCGGTGTTGAGGTGACGGCGGTCGTTCTTGAACATCTCGATCTTGAGCTGTTCGACGTTGGTCAGATTGCCGTTGTGCGCCATGATGATGCCGAACGGCGCATTGACGTAGAACGGCTGGGCTTCTTCCTCGGAACTGGCCGAACCGGCCGTTGGATAGCGCACCTGGCCGATGCCGGAGTTACCCACCAGCGAACGCATATTACGCGTGCGGAACACGTCGCGCACCAGGCCGTTGGCCTTGTGCATGGTGAACTTTGCGCCCGTACTGGTTGCGATCCCGGCGGCATCCTGGCCGCGGTGCTGCAGCAGCAGCAGCGCGTCATAGAGCATCTGGTTGACGGGGTTATGGGAAACGATACCGGCTATGCCACACATGGTGGACTCCTTCAAACTTAAATACAAAAACTAGGACATGCCGAAGAAGCGTAGCGAGCGCTCCGAGTTTGCACCGAGAAGCGCAGCCGTACGGAGGTACGGTGAGCGCCGCAGGAGCAAAATCGGGGGCACAGTAGCTTATTCGGCATATCCCTAAAATTTCACTTGTTGCGCGACCTTGTCCGGCAACAGCGGCAGGATCGCACGCGCGGCGCCTACTGCCATCGGACTGAGCATCGCATTCTTCCAAAATTCCTGTTGCGGCATTGCCGTCATCCCGCAAACCAGCACCCCGGCCACGACCAGCACCACGCCGCGCGCCAGACCGAACACGGCACCAAGGCCGCGGTCAGCCAGCGTCAGGCCGGTCGCTTCGATCAGCGAATCGAGCAGCATCGCCAGCAGCATGATCAACAACCGCACGCCGATGAACAAGGCGATGAAGGCGACGATCAACCGCAACGCCTGTCCCGGGATCGATGCGGGCAGCAAATCCGCCAGCGCCGCCGCATAGGCATTGGCCACCACCAGCGCCGCGATCCAGCCGATCAGCGAGATCAATTCCTTGATCAAGCCGCGAAACAATCCTATCAGCACCGAGCACGCCATGACAAACACCACAACGTAATCGAACAGCGTCATGCGGCGCGCGTCACGTCTATGCTCAAAGCGGCAACAGCTTGCCGTTCAGCCCGAGCTTGGCCAGCTTGGCGCGCGCCGTTTCCGCCTCTTCCTTGCTGGCGAACGGCCCGACCCGCACACGCGTGGTCACGCCGGCATCGGTCGGCACGGTTTGCAGCATGGGCTTGAAACCGGCGTCCGACAATTTGCCTTGCAATTCGGTCACTTTATCCTTCGACGTCAGCGCCGCCACCTGCACCACAAACCTGCCGGCTTTCTTTTCCGCCGGCTTGGCATTGACGTCCTTGCCGTCGAGGATGGCTTCGGCGCGCGCGTCATCCTTGTCTTCGTGCTTCTGCTCGGCTTTCGCCGCCTGCTTGTCCTGTACTTTGTCCGCCGGCTTGTCTGTTGCTTTATCTGCCGGCTTGGCCGCAGGCTTTTCCGCCACCGCAGGCTCGGCCGGTTTGGCGTCGGGCTTGGGCGGCTTGACTTCGGCCGGCGGCGGCAGGTTGACGATCTGCTCATGCGGCCCCAGTGAAGCCGAAGCGGGAACGGCGCTCGAAGAAGCCGGCGTGCTTGTTGTCGGGACTACCGGGGCGCCCGCCGCTCCTGGCTGGGCGGTCGGCACCGAGGTCGAGAGATCAGGCGCGGGCGGCTTGTCGCGCGAGGGAATCTGGATCGCGATATCGTCGGCCACCGGCTTCGGCTCCGAATCGAGCAGCATGGGCAACCCGATGATCATCGCCAGCACCAAGGCCACGGCGCCGACCAAGCGACGGCGTGCGCGCTTCTTCTCGGGCAGTACCGGATCGAGCGGCTCGCTGTCGCCCATCTCGCGGCCGCTTGCCTTGGCCTCTTTGCGCTTGCGGCTGCGCGGCTTGGCCTCGTCCTCGGCACGCGAATAAAACGCACCTTCGCCGCCGGCGCCATCCTGCTTGTTTTTGCTGAGGAAGGAGAACAAACCCATGCTCTATACGCTCGCGTTTTTATCCGGCTCTTTGCTCGGTTTCTTTGTCATTCCTGGCCTCGATCACGCCGGCAACAGTGAGGAAGGACCCGAAAACCACAATTCTATCATTCTCCCCTGCCCGACTCCGCGCATTCTCATAGGCAGCCGCAGGTGTGGCAAAGGTTTCAATCGTGCAGTCCGGCCCGGGCACGACGCCCGCATCGAGCAACTTCTGCTTCAAATCCACTGCAGACGCCGCGCGCGGTAGCGGCAGATCGGTCAGGCACCAGTGTTCGACGCTGCCTTTGAGGCGCGCGACGATGCCGTCGATATCCTTGTCGGCCATGGCGCCAAAGACAGCGTAGGTGTTGGGGAAAAACCCCATGTTGCCCAGATTCTGGTTCAACGCGGCAGCCGCATGCGGGTTGTGCGCCACGTCGAGGATCACGGCGGGACGCCCCGGCATGACCTGGAAACGCCCCGGCAGATCGACCAGTATCAAGCCGCTGCGCACCTCTTGCGCCCCCACCGGCAACTGAAAACGCAAAACTTCGAGCGCGGCCAGCACCGCCGACGCATTGAGCAATTGATTGGCCCCGCGCAAGCTGGGGTAACCCAGCGAATTGCGCCGCACCGTGCGCCCGCCGTAATTCCATTGCTGCTTGTCGCCGGAATAATTGAAGTCGCGCCCGAACAACCAAAGGTCGGCGCCAATCGCCGCGGCGTGGTCGATCAGCGATTGCGGCGGCACCGGATCGCCGCACACGGCAGGCTTCCCGGCGCGGAAAATGCCGGCCTTCTCGAAACCGATCGCCTCGCGCGTGTCGCCCAGGTAATCGGTATGGTCGATATCGATACTGGTCACAATGGCGACGTCGCCATCGATCACGTTGACCGCATCGAGCCGCCCGCCCAAGCCGACTTCCAGGATCACCGCCTCGAGCTTGGCTTGCGCGAACAGATGGCAGATTGCCAGGGTGGTGAATTCGAAATAGGTCAGCGAGATTTCGCCGCGCGCCGCCTCCACCGCCTCGAAGCTGGCAATCAATGCCTCGTCCGACGCCATTTCGCCGCCGATGCGCGCGCGTTCATTGAACTTGAGGAAATGCGGCTTGATGTACAAACCGACACGATACCCGGCGCGCAGCAGAATCGACTCGAGCATGGCGCAGGTCGATCCCTTGCCATTGGTGCCGGCAACCACGATCACCGGGCACTGGAACTGCAAATCGAGGCGGCGCTTGACTTCGGCCACGCGCTCCAAGCCCATGTCGATTGCCTTGAAGTGGCGCGCCTCGAGCAGGCTTAACCATTCGCCAAGTGTTTTGGGGGTGTGTTCCATGCGATGCTATATGGAGGCAAAAGGAAAATTAAAAAGCCCGGGATGGACCGGGCTTTTTGTTGTCGTCATCCGGCGATCAGGCCAGAACGTCGACGGGCTGGTTCTGCAGCAGCGCCAGCAGATGCGCGATCTCTTCGCGCATCTTGCGCCGGTCGATCACCATGTCGATCGCGCCCTTTTGCAGCAGGAACTCGGCGCGCTGGAAGCCTTCCGGCAGCTTTTCACGCACCGTGCTTTCGATCACACGCGGGCCGGCGAAGCCGATCAGCGCCTTGGGTTCGGCCATCACCACGTCGCCCATGAAAGCAAACGAGGCCGACACGCCGCCCATGGTCGGGTCGGTCAACACCGAAATGAAAGGCAACTTCTTCTCGGCGAGCTTGGTCAGCACGGCTGTTGTCTTGGCCATTTGCATCAACGACAACAAGCCTTCCTGCATGCGCGCGCCGCCCGTGGCGGTGATGCAGACGAACGGGACTTTTTGCTCGATGGCGCTCTGCACGGCACGCGTGAAGCGCTCGCCGACCACGGAGCCCATGGAGCCGCCCATGAATTCGAATTCAAAGCAGGCCACGACCAGGGGCAGGCTCATGATCGCGCCGCCCATGGCGATCAACGCATCGGTCTCGCCCGTGGCATCCATGGCCGACTTCAGGCGGTCCGGGTATTTCTTGCTGTCCTTGAACTTGAGCGTATCGACCGGCAGCGTTTCCTGGCCGATCTCATAACGGCCACCCGCGTCGAGCAAGGCATTCAAACGGTCACGCGCGCGGATGCGCATGTGGTGGTCACACTTGGGGCAGACGTGCAGGTTCGATTCCAGGTCGGTACGGTACAAGACCGCCTCGCAGGACGGACACTTGACCCACAGGCCTTCCGGAACGGACTTGCGCACGGCAGTTTCGGAACGCTGAATTCGCGGGGGCAACAGCTTTTCCAGCCAACTCATGGACACCTCGTTTCAATTTCTAATGCGCGCATTGTACCGCTTGACGGGAAATGGGACAAATTTTGCCTTTATTGCAATAAAATTACCCTGCAGCGCTCGATACTTATCCGATAGCAGAAAAGCATTTTTTGTGGTGCATCAAGTGGTCTTCAACAAAGCTGGCGATGAAGTAGTAGCCATGGTCGTAGCCGGCATGGCGGCGCAGCGTCAGCGCCTGCCCCACCGCGCGGCATGCCTCTTCGAACACGTCGGGGTATAACTGCTCGGCAAGAAATTTATCGTTTAAACCCTGGTCGATCAGGATGCCGCCGGCAAAGCGCACGCGACCGGCAGCGGCCATCAATACGCTGGCGTCGTATTGCTCCCAGCTTTCACGATCCGCACCGAGGTAGGCGGAAAACGCCTTTTGCCCCCAGGGGCAACGCATCGGTGCGGCGATGGGCGCGAAGGCCGACACCGAGCGGTATTGCCCGGCATTGCGCAGCGCAATGGTCAAGGCGCCATGGCCGCCCATGGAGTGGCCCATGATGCCGATACGCTCAGCGTCGATCGGCAAATTGGCCAGCGCCAGGGCATGCAATTCACTGACGACGTAACTGTACATGCGGTAATGCCTGGACCAGGGCTGTTCGGTTGCGTCGACATAGAAGCCGGCGCCTACGCCAAGGTCCCAGTGCTCGCTGTCGCCCGGAAGATTGGCATTGCGCGGGCTGGTATCGGGCGCAATCAGGATCAAGCCTTCGCGCGCTGCCACACGCTGCGCGCCGGCCTTGATCATGAAGGTTTCTTCGCTGCAGGTCAGGCCCGCCAGGTAGACGATGGCCGGGCAAGGCTTGCCTGCCACGGCTTGCGGCGGCAGGTAGGCCGAGAAACGCATGGGCAAGCCGATCTCGTGCGAGTCATGCTCGTAGAAGCGCAGCGCGCCGCCAAAGCTGGCATGTTCGGACAGCAGCTTCAATGCAGCAGTCATCAATAGATCACCACCGAACGGATCGATTCGCCGCGTTCCATCAGCTCAAAACCTTCGTTGATGCGCTCAAGCGGCAAGCGGTGGGTAATCAAATCATCGATGTTGATCTTGCCCTCCATGTACCAGTCGACGATCTTCGGCACGTCGGTACGCCCACGCGCGCCGCCGAAGGCCGAGCCGCGCCATTCACGCCCGGTCACGAGTTGGAACGGGCGGGTGGAAATTTCCTGGCCTGCACCGGCCACGCCGATGATGAAGGATTTGCCCCAGCCCTTGTGCGTGCATTCGAGCGCCTGGCGCATCACCTGCACGTTGCCTATGCACTCGAAGGAATAGTCGGCGCCGCCGTCGGTGAGCTGCACGACGGCATCGACCACGTTGTCCGCCTGCCTGGGATTGAGAAAGTGCGTCATGCCGAACTTGCGCGCCAGCGCCTCGCGCCTGGGGTTGATGTCGATGCCGATGATCTTGTCGGCGCCGGCAATGCGGGCCGCCTGCACCACGTTGAGCCCGATGCCGCCGAGGCCGAACACGGCGACGTTGGCGCCGGCTTCCACCTTGGCCGAAAACAGCACCGCGCCCACGCCTGTGGTCACGCCGCAGCCGATGTAGCACACCTTGTCGAACGGCGCATCTTCGCGGATTTTGGCCAGCGCGATTTCCGGCACCACCACGAAGTTGGAGAAGGTGGACGTGCCCATGTAGTGGAACAGAGGCTTGCCATCGAGCGAGAAGCGCGAGGTCGCATCGGGCATCAAGCCCTTGCCCTGGGTCGCGCGTATCGCCTGGCACAGATTGGTCTTGCGCGAGAGGCAGAATTTGCATTGACGGCATTCCGGCGTATAGAGCGGGATGACGTGGTCATCCTTCTTCAAGCTCTTGACGCCGGGGCCGACCTCGACCACGATGCCCGCGCCCTCGTGCCCGAGAATGGCGGGAAACAAGCCTTCAGGATCGGCGCCCGACAGGGTGTATTGGTCGGTGTGACAGATACCGGTCGCCTTGATTTCCACCAGCACCTCGCCGGCTTTCGGTCCGTCGAGATCGACTTCCTCGATCGTCAGGGGCGCACCGGCTTTCCAGGCAACTGCTGCTTTCGTTTTCATGACCCGCCTCGTGAAGTGGATGGCGGGTCAAGTTTACATCATTACAAGATTTCGCATGAAGCGCCAACCGGGAACAACTCGGCGATGGCGCGCAGTTGGCGATTGCCCTTATTCGTCCAGCGCCTTTCTTATGCCTGACAGGAAGGCTCGTACCGCGTTCACGGCGTGCTCGGCGCCGGCCGCTTCGATTTCCTGGATGATGCGGCTGCCGATCACCACGGCATCGGACACGGCTGCCACGGCCTTGGCCGTCGCGCCGTCGCGGATGCCGAAGCCCACGCCGATCGGCAAGGACACGTGTTGCCGGATCGCGGCGATGCGCTGGGCCACTTCCTTCGTATCGATATGCCCCGCCCCGGTCACGCCCTTGAGCGATACGTAGTAGGAAAACCCGCTGCCCACCTTGGCCACCTGCATGATGCGTTCCTCGGTGGAGGTGGGCGACAGCAGGAAGATCAGGTCGAGTTCCTGCTCGCGCATCATGCGCGCAAAATCCCCGCACTCCTCGGGCGGATAATCGACCACGATGGTGCCGTCGGCGCCTGCGGCCTTGGCCGCGTCGACGTAGGCTTGCTGGCCCATGCGCTCGATCGGGTTGGCATAACCCATCAGCACGATGGGCGTATTCTGGTTGGTCTGGCGGAATTCAGCCACCATGGCCATGACGTCTTTCATGCCGATGCCGAATTTGAGGGCGCGCTCGCAGGCGCGCTGGATCACCGGCCCTTCGGCCATCGGGTCGGAAAACGGCACGCCGAGTTCGATGATGTCGGCGCCGCCTTCGACCAAGGCATGCAAGAGCGGCACGGTGAGTTGCGGCGACGGGTCGCCCGCAGTGATGAAGCTGATCAAAGCCTTGCGGCGCTGGGCCGCGAGTGCGGCAAAGGTTGGTTCGATTCTGGACATGGATGTTCTCGATGATCTTTTAGGCAGTCTGGATGACAATGCGCGCCGCCGGCCAGCCGCTATGTGCGGGCCGGCGGCGCAGCGCAAGGTTCACTATTCGTCAAAGCGCTTTCTTGGCGCCCTTCGTACGCTCTGCGACGGTATGCATATCCTTGTCGCCGCGACCGGACAGATTGACCAGGATGATCTTGTCCTTCGGCAACGTGGCGGCAAACTTGACCGCATGCGCGATGGCGTGGCTCGATTCGAGTGCCGGGATGATGCCTTCGATGCGACAGCAATTGTGGAATGCCGCCACCGCCTCGTCGTCGGTGATCGAGACGTATTGCGCGCGTCCGCTATCTTTCAGCCACGCGTGTTCGGGACCGACGCCGGGGTAATCGAGGCCGGCAGAGACCGAATGCGTCTCGATGATCTGGCCGTTGGCATCCTGCAGCAGATAGGTGCGGTTGCCGTGCAGCACGCCGGGCGAGCCGGCCAGGAGCGACGCCGAATGGCGCCCCGTGTCCAAGCCGTCGCCGGCCGCTTCCACGCCGACCAATTGCACCTGCGGGTAATCGATGTAGGGATGGAAGATGCCCATGGCATTGGAACCGCCGCCGATGCAGGCCACCACGTAGTCGGGCTGGCGCCCTGTCATCTCGGGCATTTGCAGCAGGCATTCCTTGCCGATCACCGATTGGAAGTCGCGCACCATCATCGGGTAGGGATGCGGCCCGGCCACGGTGCCGATGATGTAGAAAGTGTTTTCGACGTTGGTGACCCAGTCGCGCATGGCTTCGTTCAAGGCGTCCTTCAAGGTCTTGGAGCCGGATTCGACCGGCACCACCTTGGCGCCCAACAGTTCCATGCGATAGACGTTTTGTACCTGGCGCTTGACGTCTTCGCTGCCCATATAGACCACGCATTCCATGCCAAAACGGGCACAAATCGTCGCGGTGGCAACGCCGTGCTGCCCTGCCCCGGTTTCGGCGATCACGCGCGGCTTGCCCATGCGCTTGGCCAGCAAGGCCTGGCCGATGACGTTGTTGATCTTGTGCGCGCCGGTGTGGTTCAGGTCTTCGCGCTTGAAATAGATCTGCGCGCCGCCGGCCATTTCGGACCAGCGCTTGGCGTGGTAGATCGGGCTCGGCCGGCCCACAAAATGGGTCAGCTCGTCGTGGAATTCGTCGAGGAAGGCCTGGTCGCTGCTGTAATGCGCGTAAGCTTCGCGCAATTGCGCCAGTGCGAAGGTGAGCGTTTCGGAGACGAAGCTGCCGCCGTATTGGCCGAAGTGGCCGGTGGCGTCAGGCAGGTTGTAATGCTGTGAGGATTCCGCGTGGCCGGTGGCCGCGCTTGCTGCTGCAGTAGTCATGTTTTGCTCTCATTTTAAGAAGGCGCTAATTCGCCTCGGCTGCCCTGACGCCGGCCACGAAAGCACGGATCCGGGCGGCATCCTTGATGCCCTTGGACGCTTCGACGCCGCTGCTGACGTCGACCGCATACGGGCGCAAGCCGGCCACCGCCTCAGTGACGTTTAGCTCGCTCAAGCCACCACTTAAAACGACCCGAGGCGCGAGTTCTTCTGGAATGAGAGACCAATCGAAAACCTTTCCTCCGCCACCGTAACCATCGACGAAAGCGTCAAGCAACAGGCCAGCGAACAAAGGGCTGGCGGCACGGTAGGCACGCTCGTATTCTAGCAAATCCTGTGGCTCCATACCGCTTTTGACGCGAACGGCGCGCAGGAAGGGGCGGCGCACCGCTTGCGCGATCGCCACGCATTGGGCAACCGTCTCGTCGCCATGGAATTGCAACAATGACACGGGCGCGACTGCCAATACCGCTTCGACCTCTTCCGCGGTGGCGTTGACGAACAAGCCCACGCTGGTGACGAAAGGCGGCAAGCCGGCCAGCAATCTTCCCGCCGCCTCGGGCGCGATATGGCGTGGGCTGGGGCCATAGAACACGAAGCCGACCGCATCCGCGCCGGAAACGACTGCGGCTTGCAGGTCTTGTGCGCGGGTCAAGCCGCAGATTTTGATGCGGGTGCGATGCATATGGTCCAATACCTTACCACGGCAGCATGGGTTGTTCCTGCGGCAGGTTCCAGAGCGCCTCATAGCCGACCTTGGCCAAGTACAGGCCGTCCGGCTCGAAGGTCGGCGCGGCCACGCTGCGGTCGCGTCCTTCCAGTACTTCCTTGATCCAGCCCGGTTCGCGGCGGCCAGCGCCGATGAAGACAAGCGATCCGACCAGGTTGCGCACCATGTGGTGCAGGAAGGCGCTGGCGCGGAAGGTGAACACGATCACGTCGCCGTGGCGCACGATGTTGATTTCCTGCATATCCTTGACGGGCGACTTGGCCTGGCACTCGGCGGCGCGAAAAGCGGAAAAATCGTGCCTGCCGAGCAGGCTCTGTGCCGCCTCGCGCATACGCTCGGCATCAAGCGGACGGAACACCCAGCCGGCCCGGCCGCACAGCAAGGGTGAGCGCACGGCATTGTTGTACAGCACGTAATGGTAAGTGCGCGAGCGCGCCGAAAAGCGCGCGTGGAACGGCCCGTCCGGCCCGGGCCCGACTTCGGCGGCCCAGCGCACCGCGATCGAAGACGGCAGGTAGGAGTTGACGCCGCGTACCCAGGCAAATGTGTCGCGTTTGAGTGCGGTATCGAAATGCACCACCTGCCCCAATGCATGCACGCCGGCATCGGTGCGGCCGGCACAGGTGGTGGCAATATCGTGCTGCGCAAACCGCGCCAGGGCGCGCTCCAGCACGTCCTGCACGGTGTTGCCGTGCAACTGGGTCTGCCAGCCGGCCCAGGGGGCGCCGTCGTATTGCACGCCCAGAACGATGCGTGTGCCGGTATCGATGCCAGCTTGCCGTAATTGATCGGGATTGGAATCCATGTCGCTAAAGAAAACGGGCGCAAGCTATGCCTGCGCCCGTCCGCCAAAATAGCAGTTTATCAGCCGAGCTTTGCCAGCAAGCCCCGGGCTTTTTCCGAATACTCGGGAATGCCGCCCTTGATGACTTCGTCGAGCAATTCGCGCGCGCCTTCCTTGTCGCCGATTTCCTGGTAGGCCACGGCGAGGTCGAGCTTGGTCGCCATTTCGGCATTGTTCGAATACTCGTGATCGACGCCGGTATCGAGCTCGACCGGCGCTTCGAGCACATGATGCGCCGCGTCGCCGCCAAGATCGGCCGCCGAAGGAATATGCAGATCCGGCACGGAAAGGTGCTCGGCGGCGTGATGCGCCGGCGCCGGAGACAGGCCGGGAATCTCGCCGATGTCGATGATCGGTGCGTGCACTTCCGGCGCGTGGATTTCCGGTGCATGAACCTCGGGCGCATGGAACTCCATCGCAGGCGCCACTGCGGGTGCCGGTTCCGGCACGTGCGGCGCTGCCGGTACGTCGGGGATATGGAAATCGACCACGTTCGACTTGTGTTCCTGCGTCGGAATGGCAGGAATGCCGAGATCGGGCAAGTGTGCATCCGCCTTGTGCTCGGCCCCAACGGTCGTCGCATCCTTGGACGAATCGAGCTCAAGCGTCAGGCCTGAAAGATCGAAATCCATCGAATTCGCCGACGGCTCCACCTTGGCATGCGAAGGCACTTCCTCGGGCTTGATCGTCGGCACGGCCGGCAATTCGGTGGAGAATTCGTGAAGTTCCGTATCGTGCGTATCGTGACGGCCGATGGTGGTTGCTTCGCCGAGTTCGTGATGTTCCGTGCCGGACGACTTGGATTTGTCGTCGAGGAAGTCGAAATCGATGTTGCTGAAGTCGGCCGGTGCGGGCGCTGCAGCTTGATGCTTGGCCGGGGCCAATTCTTCATGGGACACGCTGGCAGCTTCATGCCCAGGCTCGTCGCCGATGCCGTCGAGATCGAAGTCCAGGCTGGTCGACACGTCGAGCGGCAAGTCATCGTGCGCTTGCGGCTTGCTTTCGCCGTGGCGGGAGACCGTATCCGGCTCCGGCTGTCCGAGCGTCGGGCCGCCGAGTTGCGGTTCGCCGTGCGTGTTCGGCACCAGGTCGTCGAGGATCGAGGTGTCGTGCGCCTGCGCCGTCGACAGCGCCATGGTCTTGGCCAGATCGGCCGGCGTGTCGCCGTGCGCCGTGCCGGCGATGCTATAGAGCGGATTCTTGGGATCGATGGACATGCCCAACGCTGCGGCTTGTTGCCAGTCTTCGCCTTCGCCCTTGGTCATGCCATACAGTTCGGTGGCGACCGTTTCGAAGGAGCGCACGTCCTTGCGGTTAGCATAGATTTCAAGCAGCTTGACGCGTACGGCATTGCGGTCGGGCTGGGTGCGCAGCGCTTCCTTGAGGATTTCCTCGGCTTGCGCATCGCGGCCATAGGCGATGTAGACGTCGGCTTCGGCGACCGGATCGACTTCATTGCTGTCGAGCTGGCTGGCCGACGGCGCGAAATTCGAGTTGAACACGCTGTTGTTGGTGTCGACGCTCTGCCCACCGGTGGAGCCGAACAGCGAATTAGCCTTCAGGCTCGAATCGGTGATGATGCTGTCGCCGAACGCCTTTTCCTTGCGCTTGCGGTAGCTGCGGTACACGCCGAATCCGCCGCCGGCAACCAACAGTGCAATAAGGCCGCCGATGACAAGCGGATTGCCGAACAATTCATCCATCAGGCCAGGCTCTGGCGGTGGAGCCGGCCTTGGCTTCGGCTTCGGCGGCTTGGCCGGCGGTGTGACCGAAGCAATCTGGTCGGCCGGCTTGGCGGCGTCGACCGGTTTGATGTCGGCCGGCTTTACCTGCGGCTTCACGGCAGGTGCCGCAACCGAAGCGGCAGCAGTTGCGGAAGCAGCAGGGGTTACCACAGGTACAGGAGCGGGAGCGACCGGCTTGGTATCGGCCTTGACCACGGGCTTTTGCACCTCCGGTGCGTTCTTGCTCTTGACGTCCAACAGCGATTTGAGGTCGGTGACGTTCTTCTCGAGCAGCTTGACGCGCGCATTGGCTTCGTCGAGTTCCTTTTGCTTGGCAATGCGGTCTTCTTCGCCGGCGGCGACCTTGCCGCCCTTGTCAGGCGTGCCGCCCTTCGAGAGCTTCAGCTTGTCTTGCGCGGTGGTTGCGGGCGTGGCTTTCTCTTCGACCTTGGCCGTGACCTTGCCGGATGCGCTTTGCTTGCTGCCCGACTCGGCCTGCTTCGGCGCCTCGGTGTTGGCAACCTGGCCGGCAAGCTTGTTGCGGTATTCGTTGAAATCCTCCGCCTGGGTCAGGATTTCATGATGCGCGTCGCCGGGATTGATGGCGCTCGCAGCAGCAGCATCGGGAACGGACAACACCTGACCCGCGCGCAAGCGGTTCATGTTATTGCCGCCGAAGGCACTCTGGTTGTTGCGGTACAGGGCAACCAGCATCTGGTCAAGCGACACCCCTTCGGGCTTGAACTGGCCGGCGATCTTCGACAGCGAATCGCCGCTCTTGACTGTGTATTCCGATTGGCCCGCTGCAGGGCCAGCCGGCGTTTCGGCGGGCTGGCTGGCGACCTGATGCGGCGGACGTTCGGCCGCCTGGCCGGGACGGCGCGAAGTCGGGCGCTGAGTCAGGGGCGGCGTCGCGTCCTGCTGCGCGGGCAGCGGCGTCGTGGCAATCGGGTTACTGTTTTGCGACGGGCGCGCGCTCGTTGTGGCGGGCGCCTGGCTCGACTTCATGTCGGCCGGGTCGAGCAGGAAGGTGTATTCGCGCAGCAGGTGGCCGCTGCCGTTGCCGCCCAGTTCGAGCAGCATGTCGACGAAGGGCTCGTTTACCGGCTGGGTCGAGGTGACAGAGATATATTGCCGTCCATCTTCATGCTTGGCGACGGCAAAACGCAAATTGTAGAGAACGGGATTGAAATCGATGCCTGCTGACTTATAGGCGTCAACCGATGCGATGCGCGGCTGCAGCGAACCGTCTTCGCCCGGCGTCACGGCGCTTAGCTCGATTTCGGCATTCAGCGGTTGCCCCAGCGCCGACTTAACAGTCAGCTTCCCCAGCGCCGCAGCATCGGCTTGCGAAGCAAACAGCAAGGTCGACAAGACTGCCGCACTCAATGTTTGCAAACAGAAAGACACCGACTTGCGGCTAGTGTTTAAACGCATTTTTTGTGACATAGATGTGCATTCCAATAGCGCATGTTGCGATAAACACAAGCATCGCAGCTGGTTATCCTTGTTGTAGTCATGGTGCCAGGCGGCAACTGTAAAACGGCCAGTTCCCAACTTTTACCATATCATCATAGACTTACGCAAGCAAGCGAAAGCATCTTAGCAACATATGTTAAACCCCGGAACGGGTCCTTGCGAGGTATATGACGCCATTTCCTGTTGCAAAGTGACAACAAAGCAAGGCTTGAATCACTCGATGGAATAAAGGTTGAGTATAGTTTCGCGCGCGTATTTTGCAATTTTTAAACAATTTACGCAAATAATCTTGCTGCGAAGTGTTCGTTCGAGCATTCCCTCAAGGCGGCGCCAACCTGTTTTTGCGTGATGAAAAACAGGCCGCTACCTTGCGGTGCGGCCTGTTTGTGATGCTGCGCTGACGCGATATCAGTCGATGATGATGCGCAGCATGCGCCGCAGCGGCTCTGCCGCGCCCCACAGCAGTTGATCGCCGACGGTGAAGGCCGACAGATATTCGCCGCCCATCTGCATCTTGCGCAGACGGCCCACCGGAATCGTCATCCCGCCCGTCACCGCCGCCGGGGTCAGATCGCGCATCGACGCTTCGCGCGTATTCGGCACCACCTTGACCCACTGGTTGTTGCTGGCGATGATGTCGTTCAACTCGTCAAGCGGCACATCCTTCTTGAGCTTGATCGTCAGCGCCTGCGAGTGGCAGCGCATGGCGCCGACGCGCACACACAAGCCATCGACGGGAATCGCCGTCTTGGCGTCGACCCCGAAGGCCGCGCCGCGACCGAGGATCTTGTTGGTTTCGGCGCCGGCCTTCCATTCTTCCTTCGATTGCCCGTTGCCCAGGTCCTTGTCGATCCAGGGAATCAGGTTGCCGCCCAGCGGCACGCCGAATTGCTTGGTTTCTTCCGCACTCAAGGCATGCTGCTTGGCCAGCACCTTGCGGTCGATCTCGAGGATGGCCGAAGCCGGATCATCGAGCAGGGCCTTCACTTCGGCATTGATGCTGCCGAATTGCGTCAACAGTTCGCGCATGTGCTGCGCGCCGCCGCCCGAAGCGGCTTGGTAAGTCATGGAGGTCATCCAGTCGACCAGATCGTGCTGGAACAAGCCGCCCAGCCCCATCAGCATGCACGACACCGTGCAATTGCCGCCGATGTAATTTTTCACGCCGCGCGACAGCGCCGATTTGATCACGGACAAATTGACCGGGTCGAGGATGATGATGGCGTCGTCACTCATGCGCAGGGTCGATGCGGCATCGATCCAGTAGCCGTCCCAGCCCGCAGCGCGCAGCTTGGGGAAAATGTCGCTCGTGTAGTCGCCGCCCTGGCAGGTAATAATGATGTCGCATTTTTTCAGCGCATCAATATCGTTGGCATCTTTCAATGTGGTTTCGTTTTTCGCTTGCGCGGGGGCTTTGCCGCCGGCGTTGGAAGTCGAAAAGAACACCGGTTCGATGTGGGCGAAATCGCCCTCTTGCTGCATACGTTGCAGCAGCACCGAACCTACCATGCCACGCCAGCCTACCAGACCTACTAGTTTCACGACGGTTTCCCCTTAAATTTAACGTCATTTTACGCCCCTCGCCCGCGGGCGGGAGAGGGGTTCTACTTCAGCGCCGCCACCACGGCATCGCCCATTTCCTTTGTTCCCACTTTCTTCATGCCGTCTTCAAAGATATCGGCAGTACGCAATCCCTGCCCCAGCACTTTCTTCACCGCAGCTTCAATCCGATCAGCCTGTTCCGCCTTGTTCAGCGAATAACGCAACATCATCGCCGCCGACAAGATCGTCGCCAGCGGATTGGCCACGTCCTTCCCTGCGATGTCGGGTGCCGAGCCATGCGAGGGTTCGTACAAGCCCTTGTTGTCGGCATCGAGCGAAGCCGAAGGCAGCATGCCGATGGAGCCGGTCAGCATGGCCGCCTGGTCGGAAAGGATGTCGCCGAACATGTTTCCGGTCACGACCACGTCGAACTTCTTCGGTGCGCGCACCAGTTGCATCGCCACGTTGTCGACATACATATGATCCAGCGCTACGTCGGGATATTCCTTGTGCACGTCGGTGACGATCTCTTTCCAGAACTGGAAGGTTTCGAGCACGTTGGCCTTGTCCACGCTGGTCAGGCGCTTGCTGCGCTTTTGCGCGGCCTGGAAGGCGACGTGGGCGATGCGGCGGATTTCGGTTTCGGCGTAGCGCATGGTATCGAAGCCTTCGCGCTCACCGGCGAACGGGCCGTCGACCGCAATGCGGACGCCGCGCGGTTGGCCGAAGTAGATGTCGCCGGTCAGTTCGCGCACGATCAGGATATCGAGACCCGACACAACTTCTGGCTTCAGCGTCGACGCGTTCGCCAGTTCGGCGTAGAGAATCGCCGGACGCAGGTTGGCGAACAGTTTCAGATTCTTGCGCAGGCCGAGAATGGCTTGCTCGGGGCGCAGCGCGCGTTCCAGCGTGTCGTATTTCCAGTCGCCGACCGCGCCGAACAGTACGGCGTCGGCTTCTTGCGCCAGTTTCAGTGTCTTTTCAGGCAAAGGGTGGCCATGCGCCGCATAACCGGCCCCGCCGACTTCGGCCGATTCCATTTCAAACGATTCGCCCAGGCATTCCAGCACGCGCACCGCCTGCGCAACGATTTCCGGCCCGATGCCATCACCTGGCAAAATTGCAATTTTCATTGTCATGATTTAATATATTTTGTCGCTTAATACTAGTCAATTTGTATCAATAAAGCATTCAATATGTCAATTTGATGCAAACTGGCGTTCTTTTTGTACAGCACAGAAGACCGATAATACCAAATCGGCGCCGTTTTGGCAGTGTTTTTTCAGGAAAAAGTAATCTTTTCAAATACTTGCCTGACGAATTCCGCCGGCAGCGAGGGGACGAGCGTGATGCGCTGTCAGAGATCGTGCGCCATCTTGTGGACGGCGCACAGAACGAGAAAACTCAAAAAATACTCAAATAACGTTGGCCAGCCACGGCTGCGCCGCCAGGTGACGCTCTTCGAAGGCACGAATCTGGTCGGACTGGCGCAAGGTCAGGCCGATGTCGTCCAAACCGTTCAACAGGCAATACTTGCGAAAAGCATCGACCTCGAACGGATACATCAACGAGCCATTGCTGGTACCGACGATCTGGCGTTCCAGATCGACCACGAGACGATAGCCTGGGAAGGCGCGCACTTCATTGAACAGGTGCTCGACCTGCGCTTCGGTCAGGACGATGGGCAGCAAGCCGTTCTTGAAGCAGTTGTTGAAAAAGATGTCGGCGAAGCTTGGCGCGATCACGGCACGGAAGCCGTACTGATCGAGCGCCCACGGCGCATGTTCGCGCGAAGAGCCGCAGCCGAAGTTCTTGCGCGTCAGGAGAATGCTGGCTCCCTGGTAACGCGGCTGGTTCAAGATGAAATCCGGGTTCAGCGGACGCTTGCTATTGTCGCGGCCCGGTTCGCCCTGGTCGAGATAACGCCATTCATCGAACAGGTTCGGGCCGAAGCCGGTACGCAGGATGGACTTGAGGAATTGCTTGGGGATGATGGCGTCGGTATCGACGTTGGCGCGGTCGAGCGGCGCGACGATGCCTTCGTGTATGGTGAACTGTTTCATGGCACTTAGATAGAACGGATATCGACGAAATGACCGGCAATGCCGGCGGCGGCGGCCATGGCCGGGCTGACGAGATGGGTACGTCCACCGGCGCCCTGGCGGCCTTCGAAATTGCGGTTCGAGGTGGAGGCGCAACGCTCGCCCGGCTCAAGACGATCGGCGTTCATCGCCAGGCACATCGAGCAGCCCGGCTCGCGCCATTCGAAACCGGCATCGCGGAAGATCCGGTCCAGTCCCTCGCGCTCGGCCTGCTCCTTGACCAGGCCGGAACCGGGCACGACCATGGCGAGCCGCACGTTGGAAGCGCGGAATTTACCGCGCACCACGGCGGCGGCGGCGCGCAAGTCTTCGATGCGCGAATTGGTGCAGGAACCGATGAACACTTTATCGATGCGGATGTCGGTAATCGGCGTATTGGGCTTCAGGTTCATATAGACCAGCGCCTTTTCCATCGCGTCGCGCTTGACCGCATCCTTTTCGCTATCGGGATCAGGAACGCGGCCGTCGACCGGCACCACCATTTCGGGCGAGGTGCCCCAGGTGACTTGCGGCAGGATCGCGGCGGCATCGAGCGTGACGACCAGGTCGAAGCGCGCACCGGCATCGGAATGCAGCGTGCGCCAATATTCGACAGCGCGGTCCCAGTGCGGGCCGACCGGCGAGAACGGGCGTCCCTTGACATAATTGACGGTGGTATCGTCCACCGCGATCATGCCCGCGCGCGCGCCGGCTTCGATGGCCATGTTGCACACCGTCATGCGGCCTTCCATCGACAACGCACGGATGGCGCTGCCGGCAAATTCAATCGCGTAGCCCGTACCACCGGCCGTGCCGATCTTGCCGATGACGGCCAGCACGATATCCTTGGCCGTGACGCCGGAACGAATCTGGCCATCTACCTGGATCAGCATCGCTTTCGATTTCTTGGTCAAGAGCGTTTGCGTAGCCAGCACGTGTTCGACTTCCGAGGTGCCGATGCCGTGCGCCAGCGCGCCGAAGGCGCCGTGCGTCGAGGTATGCGAATCGCCGCACACGACAGTCATGCCGGGCAGCGTGGCGCCCTGCTCCGGGCCGATCACGTGCACGATGCCTTGACGCTTGTCGCGCATGTCGAAGTAGGTCAGGCCGTATTGCTTGGCATTGCCATCGAGCGTTTCGACCTGCAGTCGCGAGGTGGGATCGGCGATGCCGTGCGAGCGGTCGGTAGTGGGTACGTTGTGGTCGGCCACGGCCAGGTTGGCGGCAATACGCCATGGCTTGCGCCCTGCAATCTTTAGCCCCTCGAACGCTTGCGGACTAGTGACTTCGTGCACCAGATGCCGGTCGATGTACAAAATAGTGGTGCCGTCGTCATTGGTGTTGACGACGTGCGACTCCCAGAGTTTGTCGTAAAGCGTTTGCGCCATGGAATGATCTTGCTATGCAATTAGGCCAGCCTAATTAAATTCAGCGGCCTATCGGTTGAACGAATTTTTATTATGCCATATTTGTGCGGCGCAGTAGCTTCTGCCACACCCGTGCAAATACGGGTTTGGTGCACTTCGTCCTAGGCTACCTGGCGGCGATAGGAATAACGCGCGGCGAACAAGCCGGCCAGCGCCATGAGTGCGGCAATCACGAACACGGCGCGGCCATCGCCCTCGCCCCAGAAAATGCTCAAGAGGAAACCGCCGAAGCTGCCGCCGAGACCGTAGGAAATCGAAAAGTAAAGCGCCTGCCCGCGCGCCTGCAAGGGTCCGGCAAACCAGCGCTGCAAGGTCAGCACCGAAGCGGAATGATGGCCGGCAAACGTCAACGCATGCAGCAACTGGGCCATGATCAATATCGCAAGATATTGCGCGCCCAGCCCGATCAGCATGAAACGCACGAAAGCTACGCCCAGCGCACAGAGCATGATGCGCCGTACGCCAAAGCGGCGGAACAGCGGCGCCTGGCAATAAAAGAAGCCGATCTCGACGATCACGCCGAGCGACCACATCAAACCGATCACGGTCTTGCTGTAACCGATCTGCGCCAGGTACAGTGAAAAAAATACGTAGAGCGCGGCATGCGCCGCCACCATGAGGAAGGTCGACGCGAAGAAGCTGATCACTTCGGGCTTCTTCAACAGCGAACCGACCGAGGGGACATCGGCATGCGGATGCACATGCGGCGTCTCGCGCAGGGTCAGGCTGGCCGCGAGCACGAGGCCAAGCAGCCCCCAGCACATCCACGGCAGGCTACCGATGTCCCAGAGGTCGAGCAAAGGACCGAAGCCCGCCACCGCAATGATGAAGCCGATCGAACCCCACAGACGCAGCCGGCCGTAGCGCGACAAGTCGCCGCGCATCTCGGAGAGCATCAAAGCCTCGGCCAGCGGCGCCTGCGCCCCGATGCCGGTATTGAGCACCAGCATGACGGCGAACAGCCAGGCGAAACTGCGCCCCAGCAGCAAGCCGCCGAAGACGATCAGCGCAGCCAGGGCGGTGACGCGCAGCACCGTCACGCGCCGCTCGGTATGGTCCGCCACCCAGGCCCATAGGCTGGGGCCGAAAATGCGCGTGACCTGCATCAAGGACATGAGGATGCCTACCTCACCCGGCCGCATGCCGCGTTCGGTGAACCACAATCCCGCGTAGGGCGTGAACGCGCCGATGTAGGCGTAGTAGGCGAAGTAGAAAAAGGCGAAATTAATCAGATAATCAGCAGAAAATGTAAACCGAAAAGCTGTACGGTTCTCAATCCACTACCCAAGCCAAGCAAGCCACCCAAGCCGCCATTCAAGCCTTGCCGGCGTGCGCGGCAATCTTCGGCGTATCGACCTTGACGTCGCCGCATTGTGCGCGGTGGCGCAAGGCATGGTCCATCAATACCAGGGCCAGCATGGCTTCGGCGATCGGCGTGGCGCGGATGCCGACACAAGGATCGTGGCGGCCGAAGGTCTCGACTGCGATCGGCGCGCCGCTCTTGTCGATCGACTGGCGCGGCGTGCGTATGCTCGACGTCGGTTTGATGGCAATCGAGACGGTGATATCCTGCCCGGTCGAGATACCGCCCAGGACGCCGCCGGCATGATTGGTGGCGAAGCCTTCCGGCGTCAATTCGTCGCCGTGGAAGGTGCCCTTTTGCGCCACGCTGGCGAAGCCGGAACCGATTTCCACGCCCTTGACGGCGTTGATGCCCATCATGGCGTAGGCGATGTCGGCGTCGAGCTTGTCGTACAGCGGCTCGCCCAGCCCGACCGGCACGTTCTGCGCCACCACGTCGATACGTGCACCACATGAATCGCCATCCTTGCGCAACGCATCCATGTAGGCTTCGAGTTCGGCAATCACGCTCGTGTTGGCGGCGAAGAAGGGGTTGTTCGGCACGTGCTCCCACGACTCGAACGGGATGGCGATCTCGCCCAACTGGCTCATGCAACCCTTGAACACGGTGCCATATTGTTGATGCAGCCACTTCTTGGCAATCGCCGCCGCGCCGACCACGGGTGCGGTCAGGCGCGCCGACGAGCGGCCGCCGCCGCGCGGGTCGCGGATGCCGTATTTGTGCCAATAGGTATAGTCGGCGTGGCCGGGGCGGAAGGTTTCGGCGATGTTGCCGTAATCCTTGCTGCGCTGATCTTCGTTGCGGATCAACAGCGCAATCGGCGTGCCGGTGGTCTTGCCTTCATACACCCCGGAAAGGATCTCGACGCGGTCCGCTTCCTGACGCTGCGTCACGTGGCGCGAGGTGCCGGGTTTGCGCCGGTCGAGGTCGGGCTGGATGTCGGTTTCCGACAGTTCCATGCCGGGCGGGCAGCCATCGACGACGCAGCCGATGGCCGGGCCATGCGATTCGCCGAAAGTCGTGACGGTAAAAAGGGTGCCGAATGTGCTGCCTGACATGATGCGCGTTTTCCTCGCCTTGTAACTCTCGATTAACAATACCGATCATTTTACCAGCGGGCCATGCGCGAACAGGCGCGCGGCGTGATATTTGCGCTAGATGAATGATTTACATGCACTTTTTTGCCGCTCCGGGCAAGTGCCGGAAACATCGACTGTGGTGCGGCAGATAAATCGACGTCAAAGCGCAAGCAAATTATGCAACATTTTTTCTAATCCCTATATACTGTTTCTCTACGAGAATAGCTGTACCCTGGATTCCGGAGAACCGATGAGTGAGCCCGTCATCCCCCCAGAAGACGACCTGGTCTTTATCGATGAGACGACGCCAGCCGTAACACAGGTGCCGTCCTTGAGCGCGCCCAATGTCTGGCGCATCATGATCATCGACGACGATGCCGACGTCCATTCCGCGACCACGTTCGCCCTGGGCAACCTCGAAATGCAGAACCGGCCGCTGGAATTCCTGCATGCCTATTCCGCGGCTGAAGCGCGCGAAATGCTCAAACATGAGCAAGACATCGCCGTGATCCTGCTCGACGTCGTGATGGAGCAGGAGGATGCCGGCCTGCTCCTGGTGCGCCACATCCGCGAAGTGCTCGGCATGTCGGAGGCGCGCATCATCCTGCGCACCGGCCAGCCGGGCTATGCGCCGGAAATCGACGCGATCCGCGACTTCGACATCAACGACTACAAGACCAAGTCGGAACTGACGCGCATCAAGCTGTTTACCACGGTCACGGCAGCGATCCGCTCTTACGAGCAGATCCGCGCAATCAACGCCAGCCGCCGCGGCCTCGATTTGATCGTGCGCGCCAGCACCGCGCTGATGGCACAGCACGGCCTGGAAAACTTTGCCGCCGGCGTGATCACCCAGATCGCGGGCCTGCTCTCCCTGCAGCCCGAGGGTTTGCTGTGCGCCCAGGAAGACCAGCATGGCGACACCAACAGCTTCATCGTCATTGCCGCCGCGGGCCACTATCGCGAGCTGATCAACAAACCGATTTCCGCCGTGCATGACCGGCGCATCCAGCTTGCGCTGATACAGGCGATCGAGGAACGGAAGAATATTTACGGCAGCGACTTCACCTCGCTCTATTTCGTCGGCAACGCAGGGCGCCATTTCACCGCGTTCTTGAATACCGGGACCGAGCTCTCGGAAATCGACCGGCGCCTGCTGGAAGTCTTTTGCAGCAATATTTCGGTGGGCCTGGACAACGTCGAACTGGTCACGCGGCTGCATAACTTCGCGTTCTACGACACGCTGACCAAGCTGCCCAACCGCACGCGGCTGCTCGAACTATTGAATGAACTGCTCTCCGACCAGGGCCAGTGCGACATGACGCTGGCCTTGGTCGATATCGACCACTTTGCCGAAACCAACGACGCGCTCGGGCATCGCTTCGGCGACATGCTGCTCCTGGCCATCACCAGCCGCTTGCAATCCAGGCTTGGCTCCGACCTGACGCTGGCGCGCGTCGGCGGCGACACCTTCGGCTTGCTGGGCCATGGCGACCGCGTCAATCCGCAAAACATCCTGGCGCAATTCGACACGCCGTTTCGCATCGATGGGCAGGACGTGCAATTGTCCTCCACCGTCGGCTTGCTGCGCCTGGCAGACTATGAAGGCAACGGCTCCGATGCGCTCAAGGATGCCGACATCGCCTTGAAGCGCGCCAAGCTGCGCCAACGCGCGGGGCACTCTTACTTCTCGCGCAGCATGGGCGTCGACATCCGCGAACGCGTGCGCATGATGTATGCGCTGCGCGCCGCATTCGAAGCCGGCGAACTGTTCGTGGTGTACCAGCCCGAAGTCGACCTCGCCAGCCGCAAGCCGGTCGGCGCCGAAGCGCTGTTGCGCTGGAAGACCGCCGACGGCAGCTTCATCCCGCCTGACCGCTTCATTCCGATCGCCGAGTATTCCGGCCTGATCGTGGAAATGGGCGAGTGGGTCATGCGCGAAGCCTGTTCCGAACTGGTGCGCCTGCGTGCGGCGGGGCACACCGCATTCATGATGTCGATCAACGTCTCGCAGGCGCAGTTCCGCCATCCGCACTTCCTCGATTCCTTGAATCGCGCGCTCAAGGATACCGGCGCCCCGGCGCAATGGGTGGAGCTCGAAATCACCGAATCGATGGCGATGGAAGAACCCGACCTGCTGGTCGAATTGCTCGGCCTGATCAAGGAAACCGGCGTCTCGATCGCGATCGACGATTTCGGCACCGGCTTCTCTTCCCTGTCCTATCTGCAACGCCTGAACGTCGACAAACTCAAGATCGACCGCGCTTTCGTCACCGAGATCACCGGTTCCTCGCGCGGTTCCTCGATCGCCGAAATGGTGATCCAGCTCGGCCGCAATCTCGGCCTGCGTGTGATCGCCGAAGGCGTGGAAGACGAGCGGCAGGCGCAGATCCTGGTCACGCTCGGCTGCGAACTGGCGCAGGGTTACCTGTTCTCCAAACCGATGCCGGCGCCGCAGCTCACCTCCTGGCTCGGCGAGGGTGCAGCTTGAACCCGCTCCCCAATCTTGCGCGCGTAGCCCCTTAGGCACTCCCACGCATGTTCAAACAAACCCTGACACTACGGCGCGCGATTGTGTTCGTCGTGGTGCTGGGTCTCTTGATCCCGGCCGGTTTGATCACCGGCTATTCCTGGTTCGAAGTGTATGACCGCGACGTGCAAAGGCGTACCCAGGAATTGCTGCAGCAAAATGCCGACGTGCTGGCCAACGGCATGCAGGAACCGCTGTGGAACATCAACACCGAAAGCGGCCGCGCCCTGCTCGACGCGATGATGCAGCGCAATGAAGACATCGTGCGCATCGAGGTGCGCGACACGGCCTTGGGCGTATTCGTGAAAGACGAACGGCCTGAACGGCGGATCGGGTATACCGCTTCGACCGAAAAACAGGTGACGTACCGCGGCAGCGTGATCGGTTCGGTGCAGATCGAAGTCGGCAGCACGCGCTTGCGACGCATTCTGATCGAGGGCTTGAAACAGCAGTTGACCGCGCTGGCGGCGCAGATCATCCTCTCGATCGGCTTGATCCTGGTGCTGCTGGAGAAGCGCCTGGTTGCGCCGCTGCAGCGCCTGGGCAAAGGTGCGGAAAATCTTGCAGGGCGCGAGCTCGATCAACCCTTTACCTGGTCGCGCCTGGACGAAATCGGCTTGTTGAGCCGGCGGCTGGAGACAACGCGCATCAGCTTGCGCGAATTGTTCAAGGAGCTGGATCAGAAAAACCAGGAACTCGAGCAAGACATCGACAAGCGCAAGCGCATCGAACAGGAATTGCACGAACGCGAAGCGCGCTTCCGCGCCCTGGTCGAACAAAGCCCGATCGCCATCATCGAATGGGATAGCGCGCATCGCGTGATCGAATGGAATGCCGCGGCCGAACGCATCTTCGGCCATACGCGCGAACAAGCCATCGGCAAGCATGCCAGCTTCCTGTCGACCGACGGCAATTCTCACACCAACCTCATCATGACGCTCTCGGGCGACGAGCGCGGGCGCAACATCGGCGAAAACATCCGCTCCGACGGCCAGGTCATCGTCTGCCAGTGGAGCAATGCCGAGATCGACGACGAGTCGGGCCATACCGGGCGCTTGTTGTCGATGGCCGAAGACATCACCGAGAAGCGCCGCGCCGAGGACGCGCAGCGCCTCTCCGAGGCCAAATTCGCCGGCGCCTTCCAGTGCAATCCGGATTCGGTCTCAATTACGCGACTGTCCGACGGCATGTTCCTCGACGTGAACCAGACCTTCGAGAAAACCACCGGCTATTCGCGCTCGGAGTGGAGCGGCAAGAATGCGATCGATCTCAATCTGTGGCAATTCCCCGAGGAAAACGACGTCCTGATCGGCCAGTTGAATATGTACAAGATGGTGCGCGACTATCCCTGGACCATGCGCACCAAGACCGGCGATCTGCGCAGTTGCGTCAGCAATGCCACCATTTTTGCCGTCGGGCAGGAGCTTTACCTGCTGGCTGTCATCCGCGACGTGACCGACCAGCACATCATGGAAGAGCAAAAGGCCGAAGCCGACCGCGCGCTGCTGCGCCTGGCGCAGGGTACGCAGGAACTGGCGGGAGAATCGTTCTTCGATTCGCTGACGGCCGATCTCGCCGCCGCGCTGCGCATGAGGCGCGCTTTCATCGGTTTGCGCAAACCCGACGCGCCCGACCATATTCGCATGCTCGCCGTGCACACCGATGGCGAAGTCACGGAAAACTTTGAGTACGCCATTCGCGGCGCGCCGAGCGAATTCGTGCTGCAGGGCGACATCTGCGTCTACACCAGCGGCGTCAGCGTGAAATTCACTGCCGACACCCGGTTGAGCGAAGAGAAATGGGAGAGCTATGCCGGCGCCCCGCTGCGCGACCGCGAAGGCTACGCCGTCGGCGTGATGGGCGTGTTGAACACGGAGCCGATGGGCAACCCTGATCTGGTCCGCTCGCTCTTGCAGGTGTTTGCCGAGCGCGCCTCGGCCGAACTCGAGCGCAAGCGCGCGGAAGAAGCCCTGCGCAGCAGCGAGGAACGCTTCTCGACCATTTTCCAATCGTCGCCGGTTGCGATGTTCCTCACGCGCGCAGCCCACGAGTATCGCATCTACGACATCAACGATGCCTTCGAGCGCCTGTTCGGCCGCCCCCGCGAAGAAACCATAGGCAGCACCAGTGTCGAATTGGACATGTATTTGCACCCCGACGAACGCGACAACATCGTGCGCGATCTGGGCGGCAAGGATACGCTGCTGCAACGCGAAGTCTGGATGCTGCGCGCCGACGGCGGCAAGGTGCTGGTCCAGATATCGGCCCAGACCTTCGTGCTGCGCGAAGAGGTATTCGTCATCGTCGCCTGCGAAGACGTGACCGACAAACGGCGCATCGAAAAGGAAATCCTCGAACTCAACGCCAATCTCGAATTGCGCGTCATCGAGCGCACCGACGAGCTGCAGCGCGCCAACATGGAGTTGGCATCCACCCTGGCGACGCTGAACATGGCGCAGGAAGAACTGGTGCGCAGCGAAAAACTCGCTGCCTTGGGCTCGCTCGTGGCAGGCATCGCGCACGAACTCAATACGCCGATCGGCAACAGCCTGATGGTAGCCTCGACGCTGGTCGACCAGACCAAGACCCTGGCCGACAGCTTTACCGACGGCGGCATCAAGCGCTCGATGCTGGACAGCTATCTGAAAGATGCCGGCAAGGCCGGCGACATCCTGGTGCGCAACCTGTTCCGCGCGGGCAACCTCGTCACCAGCTTCAAGCAGGTTGCGGTCGACCAGACCAGCTCGCAGCGGCGCAACTTCTCGCTGGCCGAGGTGGTTTCGGAAATCCTCCTGACGCTCTCACCCACGATCAAGAAAACCAGCTTCGAATTCTCCCAGGATATTCCCGACGACATCGTCATGGACAGCTATCCCGGCCCCTTGGGCCAGGTCATCACCAACCTCGTCAATAATGCCTTGCTGCACGGCTTCGAGGGTCGCAGCAACGGCACGGTCACCCTGAATGCGGTGCTGAACAAGGATAGCTGGATCGAGCTGTCGGTGAAGGACGACGGCATCGGCATCCCGACCGCCAACCTGAATCGTATCTTCGATCCGTTCTTTACCACCAAGCTGGGCGCCGGCGGTTCGGGGCTGGGGTTGAATATCACGCACAACCTGGTGACCGGTGTCCTCGGCGGACGGGTGCGGGTGTTGAGCGAGGTGGGGATGGGGACGACGTTTGTGTTGAGTCTGCCCGCTGTGGCGCCGCATTTGCAGGGCGAAGAGATGGCCTTGAAAAGATGACGGCAGGTATCCCTTTTTGATCCCCCCGGATTGACGGCCGTTAGGCGAATAGGCACGCTGCCGATTTAGCTGCGGCTTGAAGGCATTGCGCGGCAAGCTGCGCTGTTTTATCTCCGCACAAGCCCTTGCCGGGGGTGCCCGGCAAGGGCTTGTGCGGCAACGACATATGACGCGAAGCGATGGAAGACCGCTACTTCCACTCTCCCCTCAATGCCAGCACCCTCTCCTGCAAAAGCTCCGGCGTCGCATCGCCAGGCTGCACCGCTTCGCCGACCGCCAATGCCAGTTTGGACCAGGGCCCGCGCCTGAACGAGCGCCCGAACGGATTGCCTTCGCCGCGTGTCAGCAAGCTCCCCCATAATCCACGCAAGGCCATCGGGATCACCGGCACCGGTGTGCGCTCGACGATCTTCTTCACCCCACCCTTGAACTCGTTCATCTCACCGGTTTGCGTCAGCCGGCCTTCGGGAAAGATGCACACCAGTTCGCCTTCGTGCAAAGCCTGCGCGATGTCTTCGTAAGCCTTCTCCATCAAGGCGGCATTGTCCTTGGCAGAGGCGATGGGAATGGCCTTGGCGGTACGGAATATCCACGACAGCACGGGGAACTTGAAGATGCGGTAATCCATCACGAAGCGGATCGGGCGCGGGCTGGCGGCCATGATGACGATGGCGTCGACGTAGCTCACGTGATTGCACACCAGGACCGCTGCGCCTTCCTTGGGAATGCGGTCGGTATCGACGCCGCGCACGCTATGGATGGTATGGATCAGTATCCAGGCCATGAAGCGCATCAGGAATTCCGGCACCAGCGAGAAGATGTAGATCGCCACCAGCGCATTCAAGCCGGCCGTGATCAGGAACAGTTGCGGCACCGTGGCGCCCAGGTTCAACAGCACCATCGCCATGAGGGAAGCCACGACCATGAACAAGGCGTTCAGGATATTCATGCCGGCGATGGTGCGCGAGATATGCGCCGGGTCGCAGCGCGTCTGGATCAGCGCGAACAGCGGCACGACGTAGAAGCCGCCGAACACGCCGATCATGGTGCAGTCGAACAGGATGTGCCAGCTGCCGTGCTGGTTGAGGAATTCGTGGATGCCGACCGTTGCCGTGTTGACGTAGGATTGCGCGGCAAAGTAAAGGTCGGCGCCGAAGATCGTCAGGCCGATCGAGCCCAGCGGCACCAGGCCGATTTCAATCTTGTGGCCGGACAGTTTTTCGCACAACAGCGAGCCGGCGCCGATGCCGACCGAGAAGATCGCCAGGAGCAGCACGAATACGTTGTGATCGCCATGCAGGTAAGCCTTGGCGAATTCGGGGAACTGGGCCAGCATGATGGCGCCGTAGAACCAGAACCAGGAATTGCCCAGGAGCGACAGGAACACGGGACGGTTCTTGGCCGAAAAACTGAGATTGCGGAACGATTCGGAAAAGACGTTCCAATTGATCTTGAGGCCGGCATCGGCTGCCGGCGATACCGGAATGAATTGGCTCGCGCCCCAGCCGATCAAGGCGAAGCCGAGCGTGCAACCGGCCACCAGTTCCGTGCCCCAGCCCGGTATTTCGACCAGGACCACGCCGAGCACTTCGCCGATCACGATGCCGACGAAGGTGCCGGCTTCGATCACGGCATTACCGCCCACGAGTTCGTCCTTGCCCAGGTGCTGCGGCAGGTAGGCATACTTGACCGGGCCGAAGATGGTCGAGTGGATGCCCATGCCGACCACGGCGGCGATCAGGAGCCAGAGGTTGTGCGTGAGCCAGCCTGCGCCGGCGATCAGCATGATCGCGATTTCCAGCACCTTGACCGCACGCGCCATGCGCGCCTTGTCGAACTTGTCGGCCAACTGGCCCGAGGTGGCCGAGAAGAACACGAACGGCAGGATGAAGAGACCGGGAATCAGGTTGTTCAAAGTACCGGCGGGGATGGTGGTCCAACTGGCGGCGTCGAAGGTCAGCGCCGTGATCAGCGCCGTCTTGAATACGTTATCGTTGAATGCCCCGAAAAACTGGGTCCAGAAGAACGGCGCGAAGCGACGTTGTCCGAGCAGCGAAAATTGATTGGATTGGCTCATGGTGCGTTTCTTGTAAAGTCTCCCGAATACCCGGATAGGAGTGTAAACAAGGATTGCCCCCGCGTCAGCAGAAAACGCAGAGTGGAAGAAATTGATACCGAAGGAAGTGCTTTAGTGTACGGCCAAGCGCAATGCTTCGGCCATCGCCAAGCCGCTCAGATAGGCATTTTCGACGCGCCCTGCCCCATCCACCCCGGCTGCGCACCAGTCGCCGCAGGCGCCGACGCGGTTGGCGCCATCCCACAGGCAGCCCTGTTCGATCGGATCGAGGGCCTGGGCCAGATTCCAGCGGTGCAGCGCCACGTAGAGCGGCTGCACTTCGGAGCCGGTAGCATCGCGGAAAGCCTTGAGCAGCTTTTCGCGGGCACGTTCCTCGTCGTCTTCGTAATGCTCGTCGCTCCACACGCCCGAGGCATGCGCCACCCAGTGTTCGCCGAGGCGGCGTTTGGGTTTGGACGAGTCGCGTGCAATCCACGACAGGCGCGACCCTTCGACCCAGGCGCCGTCGAAGCCGAGCTCGAGCGGCATGGGAAAGCCCAGCATCAGCGACCAGCACGGCGCATAGCGCACCTTGCCCGCCTGTTCGGCCAGCTTGGGCGCCACTGCCAGCAGCGACACAGCAGACGGCGCGGGCACGGCCACGATCACCGCGTCGAAGGGGCCGGCGCTGGCCTCGATGGGCGCGCCGTCGGAGGCGATCTTCAACAGCCATTGATGGTCGCCATGCTCTTCGATCTTCCTGACCGACTGCTCGCAGCGCAGATCGATGCCTTGCGCCAGGTGCTGCGCCAGCGCATTCATGCCCGGCACGGCAACGAAGCGCTGCTTGAGCAAGGCCGCGCTTCTGGCTGCGGGCCGCGCCTCGCCGTTATCGAGCACGACCAGCTTGCCGCTCCAGGGCGCAACCAGCCCGGCCTTGCGCCAGCCGACTATTGCCTGCTTGAACGGGCCGGAGGACGCAGTGAAATATTGCGCGCCGTGGTCGAACCCGCCCAGCTCGGTCTGGCGCGTGCCCATACGACCGCCGGGTTCGGCGCCTTTCTCGTAGACGATCACCGTGTTGCCCTGCTCTTGAAGTTGGTGGGCGCAAATCAGGCCGGACAAGCCGGCGCCGACGATGGCGATGTGCATGTAATTGTGTCCTTGAGTTGAACGGAAAACACCGGCGCCCGCCGCGCCTCGCTGATCGTTTTGCAGGAGGCTGGGGCAGGCATCGTGGAGAGGGGCAAGTGCGGTGCCGGAGGCTTATTCGTCTTCCGCCTCGGCCGGCCAGTCGCGGATATAGGCCTTGAGCATTTTGTTCTCGAAGCTCTGCGCTTCGACCACGGCCCGGGCCACGTCGTAGAACGAGATCACACCGAGCAAGGTGCGCGCGTTCATCACGGGCACATAGCGCGCGTGGCGCTCGAGCATCAGGCGGCGCACTTCGTTGATTTCGGTATCGGGCGTGACGGTGATGGGCGAATCGTCCATGTGCTTGCGCACGGTGCCGCCGCCGACCTGGCCCTTGTTGTCGTGCAGCGTCTTCATCACTTCGCGGAAACTCAGCATGCCGACCAGTTCGCCGAATTCCATCACCACGAGCGAACCGATGTCTTTCTCGGCCATGGTGTTGACTGCCTCCAGCATCGGCGTGTCGGGCGTGACGGTGAAGAGGATGTTGCCTTTGACTTGGAGGATTTCGGATACTTTCATTGTGCCGTCTCGCTTTAGGTAGTTGTTGTTCCGGGGCCGGCTCACAGCCCGCAGCTCTGTATGGCGCTTCATTGCAATGTAGCGCAACCGCTTCGAAAAATCCAGCGCCCCTCGGACGCGGGCAACAGCATTCGATGCTACGATGCGCCACAACAACGTAGACAGGCGCGCGATGTTGCGTCACAGCAAAGTGGACTCATCGCGGCCTTGAATCAACCTCAAGGAGCGTTTCACCCATGAGCGGCCCCAACTATCCCGGCTTCGACACGCTGTCGCTGCACGCAGGCGCGGCCCCAGATCCCGCGACCGGCGCACGCGCCACACCGATCTATCTTACCAGCGCTTACGTTTTCAAGGATTCCGACCACGCGGCGTCGCTTTTCAACATGGAACGCGCCGGTCACGTCTATTCGCGCATCTCGAACCCGACCAATGCCGTGCTCGAAGAACGCATCGCCGCACTGGAAGGCGGCGTGGCCGGCATCGCCACCGCCAGCGGCCAGGCAGCGATGCATCTGGGCCTGGCGACGATAGCCGGTGCCGGCTCGCACATCGTCGCTTCGCGCGCGCTGTATGGCGGCTCGCAAAACCTGCTGGCCTACACCATGAAGCGCTTCGGCATCGAGACCACCTTCGTCGATCCGCGCGACCTGGACGCCTGGCGCGCCGCGATCCGCCCCAACACCAAGGTGCTGTTCGGCGAAAGCCTGGGCAATCCGGGACTGGACGTGCTGAACATCCCGAAGATCGCCGAGATCGCGCACGAAAACCATCTGCCCCTGATGGTCGACTCGACCTTCACCACGCCCTACCTGCTGCAGCCGTTTGCCCACGGCGCCGACCTGGTGTTCCATTCCGCCACCAAGTTCCTGTGCGGTCACGGCACGGCCGTCGGCGGCCTCCTGGTCGACGGCGGGCGCTTCGACTGGCAGCAAGCCTACGAAAAAACCGGCCGCTTCGCCGAACTGTGCGAACCCTACGACGGCTTCCACGGCATGGTGTTTGCCGAAGAATCGAGCGTGGCGCCGTTCTCGCTGCGCGCGCGGCGCGAGGGCTTGCGTGACTTCGGCGCCGTGATGAGTCCGCACAACGCCTTCGCCATCCTGCAAGGCGTGGAAACCTTGTCGCTGCGCATGGATAAGCACGTCGCCAATACGCGCAAGATCGTCGAATTCCTCGTTTCGCATCCGGCCATCGAATCGGTTTCCTACCCCGAACTTGAATCGCACCCGGACCACGCGCTGGCCAAGTCGCTCTTGCCAAAGGGCTGCGGCGCCGTGTTTTCATTCAGCATCAAGGGGTCGCGCGCGGCGGGCCAACGCTTCGTCGAATCGCTCGGCGTGTTTTCGCACCTGGCCAACGTCGGCGACGCCAAGTCGCTCGTGATTCATCCGGCATCGACCACGCACTTCCGCGTGCCGACCGAGCAGTTGAAGGCGTCCGGCCTGACCGAAGGCACGATGCGCCTGTCGGTCGGCCTCGAAGATGTGGACGACTTGATCAACGATCTCGCACGCGGCCTGAAGGCGGCGCAGAAAGGAGCCTGACATGATCTTGAATATCGACGGCTTCGACGCCTATTGCTACACCGGCGGCAAGCCCTTCGACGCCAGCCTGCCGACAGTCGTGTTCCTGCACGGCGCGCAAAACGATCACTCGGTGTGGATACTGCAGACGCGCTACTTCGCCCATCACGGCTATGGCGTGCTGGCAGTCGACCTACCGGGCCATGGCCGCAGCAAAGGCCGTGCGCTGAGCTCGGTTGAAGCGATGGCCGATTGGCTCTTGCGCGTGCTCGACGCTGCGGGCGTCAAAGAAGCCGCCTTGATCGGCCACAGCATGGGATCGTTGATCGCGCTGGAAACTTCCGCGCGTGCGCCCGAACGTGTCGCCAAGCTCGCCCTGGTCGGCACCGCCTACCCGATGAAAGTGTCCGATGCGCTATTGAACGCGGCGCTGAACGAGGAGCAAACCGCCATCGACATGGTCAACATCTGGTCGCACAGCTCCATCGCGCAAAAACCTTCGTTCCCCGGTCCGGGCTTTTACGTGACCGGCGGCGGACAGCGGCTGATGCAATACGTCTCGCGCCACAGTGAAGAAAAAATATTCCACATCGACTTCACTGCCTGCAACAGCTACGCCAATGGCGAAGCAGCGGCGCAGTCGGTGAAATGCCCCACCCTGTTTTTGCTCGGCAAGCGCGACATGATGACGCCACCCAAAGCCACGGCCACCTTGACCAAGGCCATCGCGCATGCGAAGACGGTGTTGCTGGACAATTGCGGGCATGCCTTGATGGCGGAGCAGCCGGATGCGGTGTTGGATACTTTGTACGGCTTCGTCAGGCAGTCGGCCAACTGAGCCCGAACGGCAATTCGGCAGGGCCGAACAGGAAATGCAGCACGCGGCGCCGGCTGGTGCCGCGTGACTTGGACGATGCGTGCAACAGAAGCGGCCTCAGCGCGAGTACGCCGCCACGTGTCACGCAGCACATCTGTTCGCCGCAACTTTCACGCAGACGAAGCGCCGCTCCATCGGTCATGCGCCCCGCCGCATGGCTACCCGGCACCACTTTAAGCGGTCCATCGTCGGCGTAGCAATCGTCCAGATGCAGGCGCAGCGCCAGCATACGGCTCGTCACGTCCACCGGCGGCTGCACGAACCACATGCCATCCTTGCGTGACCAACCCTGTAATAGTTCGTGCTCGATTCTTTCGGCCACGGGAATCGACAAGTCCTGATGCACCGGCACGAGCCAATTTTTCTCGCCGGATTTTTCGAAGTACGTGCATAGCACAGGAACCACAGCATCCACATCGAGCGCCCGCAAAGCAGGCTGATGACGCAGCCGCAAGGCCAATGACCGGCACCAGTCGAAGCTAAGAAGATTGCGCATGCCGGCGCCGAGAAGCGGCATGTCTTCCAGTTCGGCCGCAATGCGCGCAAGCTCGTCTGCATCAAACATGCGCTCGACGATCACATAGCCGTTCTCGTCCAACAAGGCCGCTGCGTTCATTGCGCGTCTCGATCAATCGAGCCGCTACAACCGATGAAACTCCGCATCAAACGGCCCGATCTGCGTCATCGTCTTCCAGGTGGCATCGCGCAAGCTGTTCGGAATCAGATGCTCGACGCCCAGCAGCACGGCAAAGATCGCCATGCGCACCGGGATGCCGTTGTCGGTCTGGCGGAAGATCGCCAGGCGCGGATCGTGGTTCAGGTCGGTCGACAAATCGTTGGCGCCGGGACGAGAATCGCGCGGCAGCGGGTGCATCACGAAGGTGTCAGGCCCGCAAGCCGAATCGAGCATGGCGCGGTCGACTTGCAGATCGGCGCTATAGCCTTCGATCTCTTCGCCGGCGAAGCGCTCCTTCTGGATGCGCGTTGCATACAGTACGTCCACGTCCTGCAAGCCGTCGCGCAGCGAATGCAGTTGCACGATCTGGTGTCCACGGCTGGCCACCACGTCGAGAATGTAGGATGGCATTTCCAGCACCGAAGGCGAAACCAGGCTGAACTTGATGTTGCTGAACAGGGACAGCAGCTTGATCAGCGAATGCACCGTGCGGCCGTATTTCAAATCGCCCACCAGCGCGATGTGCGCACCGTCGATCTCTTTGCCCAGGCGCGAAAATTCCTTGCGTATCGTGTAGAGATCGAGCAAGGCCTGACTCGGATGCTCGCCCGGGCCGTCGCCGCCATTGATGACGGGAATGTTGGTCGCCTCGGCGAATTCGGCCACCGAGCCTTTATCGGGATGGCGCACCACCAGCGCATCGACGTAACCCGACATCACGCGGCTGGTGTCATAGATCGATTCACCCTTGGCCATCGAGGAAAACGTGAAGCCGGTGGTGTCGCAGACCGAGCCGCCGAGCCGGCAAAACGCCGCGCCGAAGGAAACGCGCGTGCGCGTGCTGGCCTCGAAGAACAGGTTGCCCAGCACCGCGCCTTCGAGCACGCGCGTGACCTTTTGCCGCCGCGCGATCGGCTCCATCATCTCGGCCAGCAATAGCATCTCTTCGACCGATTCGCGCGAGAACTGCTCGACCGAAATCAGTTGCGGCTTGCCGTTGTAGGCGATGCGGTCCGCCAAGCCTGTTTTATGTACGCTATGCGTATTCTTTTTCCCCTGCCCTTCGATACGCATGATCTCGCCGATGAACTTGTGCACCACGTCCGGCATAACGCGGAATTCTTTCGAGGTATCGGGCAAAAGCCAGGCATCGAGGGCACGGCGCTTGATGGAAAGCCGTTCGGCAAAGGCATCGCGCGTCATGTTCAGCTCTTGCATGGCTTCGCGCAGCAGGACTTGTTGGGTAGTCATAGGGCAGGCTTAAGCATTCGTTATTATATACACGGTGCGTATATTAACGCAAAAGGCAGCACGCTGCCAAGGACAGTTTGAACCGGATTGAAGAGCGGACGCAAGTATTGACAAGACAATGCGGCAAAATCGACACGCAAACCGTCAAGCGCCCGCCCCGGCATGGTGCCAAGGTGCAAAATCGGATGCCTTGGTCGCACATCAGAATACCGCCACACAGGGCGATTGACGCCAAATGCTGGGCGGCGTGAAATACGTCCGCGGGCTCCAATCTTGGCCGATACCGGCGCTCTACCCGCAGGCGCGAGCAAACAGGGAGCACAAGAAGAATATCCATAGCGAAGACAATCGGCGCCCGATAGAGGCCCGTTCTGCAGGTTGGGCAAAGAGATCCGCCGCATGGTTGGCGGCGTCGGGCATTTCCCCCAACCAGATTTCCAGCGCCAGTGCCGTGTTCGCGGCGGCTGGCGCAGCGGCGCTGGCATGGCGGCCCACGCCGGCCGGCCTGGTGTGCGCGGCCTTGGGCACGCAGGCGCGCCTGATCTGCAACCTGCTCGACGGCATGGTGGCGATCGAAGGCGGCAAGAAGTCCGCACTGGGGCAGCTCTATAACGAATTCCCCGACCGCATCGCCGATTCGCTGCTGATCGTGGCGCTGGGCTATGCCGCCGGGCTCCCCGCCGTCGGCTGGTGCGGCGCGCTCCTTGCCGCATTGACGGCTTACGTGCGCGCGTCCGGCGGCGCGCTCGGTTTTGCCCAGGACTTCCGCGGCCCCATGGCCAAGCAACATCGCATGGCAGTGCTGACCGTTGCCTGCCTGGCCGGCGCCGTCGAACTGGCTTTCCATGGCACGCACTACGCCCTCATGGCAGCCTGCGTCATCATCGCCGCCGGCTCAGCCCTCACCTGCATCACGCGCACACTCGCGATCGCCAAGCTGCTGCGAGGGAGCTGACCATGTGGCTTTCCCAATTCCTGATATTGCTCACGCGTTTCCTGCTCGGCGCCACGCCGCACTGGATAGGCACCGGCCCCAAGAGCGTGCAGCGCATCTACTTCGCCAACCACACCAGCCATATCGACACCATGGTGCTCTGGTGGGCCCTGCCGCCGGATCTGCGCGCCAACACGCGCCCGGTGGCTGCCGCCGACTATTGGGGTGGCAATCGCTTGAAGCGCTACGTGGTGCTGCAAGGCTTGAGCGCCGTCCTGATCGACCGCCAACGCAACAATCCCGATGACGATCCGCTGGCGCCCCTGTTCCAGGCGCTCGACCATGGCGATTCGCTGATCATCTTCCCCGAAGGCACACGCAAGGCCCAGCCCTTGCCCGACGCATTCAAAAGCGGGCTGTCTCACCTGGCCCAGCGCTTCCCCGAAGTGGAACTGGTGCCGGTGTACCTGGAAAACCTGCACCGCAGCCTGCCCAAGGGCAGCCTGTTCCCGGTGCCACTGATCTGCACGATACGCTTCGGCAAGCCGCTGACCCGTATCGCTGACGAAGACAAGCCGGCATTTCTCGACCGCGCGCGCAACGCCGTGATAGGACTGGCAGCATGAACACACACGAAAAATTCTATTGGCTGTTCGGCGGCGTGGTTGCCATCCTTTGCCTCGCATCAAGCATAGGCTGGCTCCTGTCGCTGCGCGTGGCGGGCGATGGCGGGCGCGCCGTGATCGACAACCTCAACGCCCGCATCCGCGCATGGTGGGGCATGGCGGCAGTGTTCGCCATTGCCTTCGTGCTCGGCAAGAACACCACCATCGTGATGTTCGCCTTCGTTTCGTTTTTCGCGCTGCTCGAATTCCTGACACTGACGCCGACCAGGTTCGGCGACCATCGCGCGCTTTCCCTGTCGTTCTTCGTGCTGATCCCGATCCAGTATTGGCTGATCGGCATACGCTGGTATGAGTTGTTCACCATCTTCGTACCGGTGTACGGTTTCCTGCTCCTGCCTTCGCTCTCCGTGCTGGCCGAGGACACCGAACACTTCCTCGAACGCAGCGCCAAGATCCAGTGGGGCGTGATGATCGCGGTGTATTGCATCAGCCACGTGCCGGCCCTGATGCTGCTGGATATTCCCGGCTACGAAGGGCAGGACGCGCTGCTGCTGTTCTACCTGGTACTGGTGGTGCAACTGTCCGACGTGCTGCAATACGTATTCGGCAAGCTGTTCGGCAAGACGAAGATCGCGCCCGTGGTCAGCCCGTCCAAGACGGTCGAAGGCTTCGTCGGCGGCGCCTTGAGCGCCACGGCCATCGGCGCCGCCATGTGGTGGATCACCCCGTTCTCGCCGCTGCAATCGGCCGGCATGGCCTTCGTGATCGTGCTGATGGGCTTCCTGGGCGGCCTCGTGCTATCGGCGGTCAAGCGCAGCCTGGGCGCCAAGGACTGGGGCACGATGATTCAAGGTCACGGCGGCATGATGGACCGCATGGATTCGATCAGCTTCGCTGCGCCGATTTTCTTTCACTTGACGCGGTATTTCTTTACCTGAATCGCGGATTCCTCAGGCGTTGACCCGCCGCGCCATCGCCAGCACTGCGGCCAGCGCAAACATCGCCGCCGCGCAGACGCGGTTGATCATGAGCAGCCCGCGCGCCGTCAGATAACGCACCGCCTTCGTGCCTGCGGTGGCGTAGCAAAACATGATCACCGCATCCTGCGTCAAAAACAACGCGGCCAGTTCGGCATACTGCGGCGCCTGCTCATGGTCCGGATTGACGAATTGCGGCAGGAAGGCCGAAAAGAACAACAGGCCCTTGGGGTTCGACAGCGCGACCGAGGCGCTGCGCAGGAAAGCGCGGCGCGGCGTCAATTCGCGCTTTTGTGCAACCAGCTTGGCCTGGTCCATGTCGGACGTCTTGCTGCGCCAGAGCTTGAGGCCGAGCCAGCACAGGTAAGCCACGCCGACATAACGCAAGGCATTGAACAGCGTCTCGGACGCCGCCAGCAGCACGCCGAGGCCCAGCGCAACCAGGGTGATCAGAATCAGGTTGGCCGCCGTTGCACCAAGGATGCCGTAAGCGGCCACGCGGCGGCCGGCCACGATGCCGTTCGATAGCGCGAGCAACATGGTCGGGCCGGGGGTGATTGCCAGGGCGAACGAGGCGGCCATGAAGAGCAGCAAGGTATGGGTCGGGATCACGGTGTATCCATTTTTGTCGAATCAGTTTTGCTTGCTAAGGACCAGCTTCACACCCAGCGCAACAAACAGCCCGCCGGTGGCGCGGTTGAGGATACCGGCCAGGCGGCCAGCCCCCTTGCCCTTGAAGCGGGCACTGGCGGTAGCGGCGGACCATGCGAGAAAATTGCACCACAACATGCCATTGACGTTGAACACCAGGCCCAACACGATGAAGGCCAGCGCCTTATGCGGTGCGGCGTGGTCGATGAATTGCGGCACGAAGGCGAGGAAGAACAGCGCCACCTTGGGATTCAGCACATTGGTGAAAAACCCCTGGCGAAACACTTGCCCTGTCGTTGCCTGCGGCAGGCGCACCGGTTCGGCCATCCCCTCTTGCGCTTTGCGCGAACGACGAAACAACATGCCGAGGCCGACGTAAAGCAGATAAGCCGCACCGATCAGCTTGACCACGGTGAAGGCCATCGCCGAAGTGGCGAGAATGGCCGATAGGCCGAACGCGGCCGCCATCACGTGGACGACGGTGCCGGCGCCGATACCGAAGGCCGCCGCCATGCCCGCCTTGTGTCCCTGCGCCGCACTGCGGCCGATGATGTAGAGCGAATCCGGCCCGGGCGTGATGTTGAGCAGCAGGCCCGAAATGACGAACAGCGGCAGGTCGTGTATGCCCAACATCAGAACACCTTGAGCTTCAACTGGAAAGACAACGCACCGTACAGGCGGTCCTGGTAGCTCGGCACGAACATCAGGTTCAGGCCCACATACTTGTATTCGTAGCTGACGGTAGGAATCGCCGCCGGAAACCAGTTTCCGTTGCGGTAATTCGGGTAGCCGTTGAAACCGCCGAAGACCGCGCCCACGCGTACCGGGCCGATACCGATGGGCTGGTAATACACGCCGACGTAATCGGAAATCGCGCGGTCGCTGTTGTAGAACTCGCCGGCCGTGACCGAGGCGACGGTGTTGAAGCGATATTCGGCGCCGATGCCGTAATTATCGCCGTTCAGGCCCTTGTCGCGGTCCCAATGATAGGATTGCAAGCCGGGGTTGAGCCAAACTTCGTTGATCGGCTTGGCGTCGATCCAGGTGAAGATGTCGCCGTCATCGGCATGGGCCGGCGCTTGCAGCGCAGCGAATAGTCCCAACGCGGCAGTTGCCTTCAGCGTGTTGCGTACCGCTCCCGAAAAAAAATGCATGTCGTTCCTTGTAACGGATTGGTCACGGAGAGGTGGTGAGACTCTCGACGAAATATTCAGTCTCGCCAAAGCACGAGCCCGGCACACCCTTGTGCTGGTCGTAGCGCAATACCAGGCGCTTGCCCATGTTGGCGGAGACCTGTGCGGCCACGGCATCGTCGCGCACGGTGAATTCAAACTTTTCCGGCACCACGCCGGGCAGCGTGGTGAGCAGCAATTCGCCTTCCCAGGTCTTGCAGAACCAGCCGCGTTTGGAAAACTTTTGCACGTAGCCGGCACGTTGCCCCTGCGAATACGACCAGCTCAGCGTCAGCCAGCAATAGGCGGCGAACAACAGGATGGCAATCACCGGCAAGGCACAAAGGACAAGGATGGCGCGCTTCTTCATGGGTCGGCCCGGTTGAGATCAGGTAAGCAATTGGCGCATGGCGCGGGCGGCGGCTTCGTCGTTGCGTTCCAACTGGACGCCGATGCGAAATCCATCCGTGCCGGAGAGCGCACAGTGGATCACCCTGGCTGCCACATTGATCTTGACGGTCTTGCCGCCGGTCAGCGCCTCGAAAGCGATGGTGCAATGCGTGCCCAGCGGCAGCGGGTTGTCCATCATGATGCTCAGGCCGCCCATCGACACGTCGAACGTGCGGCCGCGCAGCGCCGTGCCGTCGGCCAGCGTCAAGCGTGCCGGGCAACGCAAAATCTTGCGCGCATTGACGCGCGCTTCGTTTTGCACAGCCACAATATCAAATGCCCATGCTGGAGAGCATGTCGGTCAGCTCGCGCAGCACCGGCATCAGGTGCGGATGCTGGGCGGCGAAACGTGCCGATATCGATTGGGCGCGCGAAGCCAGGTTGGGCTGGGCGCCTTTGCTTCGCATCGCACGGATGTCGCCATCGAGCTGATGCAGCAACTGCTGCAACTCGTCATCGGCACGCGGATCGGGGCCGCCCCCCGCTTCGGCGAGCGCCGCGTGCAGTTCTTTCAGTTTTTCTTTCAGCGCTTCGGTGCTCATGTGGATATCCTTGCGGAAGACGCAGTCTCAGACCAATATTACTATCTATCCCTTCCCGGCGCCAGAGACGTATAATTTCCGCATCGATAACGACATAAGGCATGGCGTAGTGGGAATTTCGCGAGCAAAAACCTTTCTTGGCAAGTGCCTGATGGCGCTGCTGCCGGCTGCCCTGCTTTTCGGCGGGATATCGGCCCGTGAGGTTCGCGCCGCACCGGTCAACCTGCTCCAGGCCGGGCGTGCATGTCATTTGCCGGGATATGACCAGACCCTGCGCTGCACCGAGATCAAGGTCCCGCTCGACTACCGTCATCCCGAAGGCGCCAGCCTCGCCCTGCATGTCACGCTGGCGCCGGCCCTGCGCGAAGGCGCGCGGCCCGACCCGGTTTTCGTGCTGGCGGGCGGCCCGGGCCAGGCCGGCAGCGACATCCTGGGCCTGCTCGAATCGAGCCTGCGCAAGCTGCGCGCCACGCGCGACATCGTCTTCATCGACCAGCGCGGCACCGGGCTCTCGGGCAAGCTCGATTGCGACGACACGCGCGAAGTCGACGATCTCGACGAAGCCGGCCAGGAACAGCTCATTCTCAAATGCATGCAATCGCTGAACAAGCCGTTTGCCTTGTACAACACCGAAAATTCCGCGCGTGACCTGGAACAGATTCGCACGGCGCTGGGCTACGGCCAGATCGACCTCTGGGGCGGCTCCTACGGCACGCGCCTGGGGCAAGCCTATGCGCGCCTGTTCCCGGCCTCCACCCGCGCCTTGATCCTCGATGGCGTGGCCGCGCCCGACCAGATCATCTTCGCCTGGGGCAAGGATGCGCAAGCCTCGCTCGACGCCACCTTCAAACAATGCGCAGCCGATCCGGGCTGCCATGCCGCCTACCCCAACCTGGCGCAGCAGTTCAGCGGCTTGCTCGCGCGCGTCAACAGCGGCGACGTCCATCTCGACTTCTACCATCCGCGCACGGCCAACCACATCCAGATGCAGTTGCGCCCCGAGCGCTTCCTGCAGGCCGTGCGTACCGTGCTTTACTCGCCCGACGCCGCCAATCGCCTGCCCTTCCTGATCGACAGTGCCGACAAAGGCAACTGGAACCCGTTCGTCGCACAGATGTACAGCACCAGCGACTTTTCGCTCGAAGGCCCGGCCATCGGCTTGATGCTCTCGGTCACCTGCGCCGAAGACATCCCGCGCGTGACGCCGGCCATCCTCGCCGAGGAAGAGCGCAATTCCTTCCTCGCCGGGCGCGAAGTAAAATTCCTCTCGCGCGTCTGCCAGTCGCTCAACATCCCCGCCATCCCCTATAAGGAAGCCGGCACCATCAATGCGCCGGTGCTGCTGCTCTCGGGCGCGCTCGATCCGGTCACGCCGCCGCGCCGCGCCGAAGCGGCGGCCAAGCACATGACGCGCGCCCAGCATTTCGTGGTGGAAAACGGCGGCCACATCGTGTCGCAATCGGGCTGCGCACCGCGCCTTTTGCGCGAATTCCTCGACAGGCCCGATGCGCCGCTGGTGGCCACCTGCCTCAAGGACATTCCGCGCAATAGTTTCCAGCTTGGCGCAGCAGGTCCTCATCCATGAAGGCGCTCGTATGATCAAGGTTGACGACGTCCGCAAAAAATTCGGCAACATCCAGGCCCTGGCCGGTGTCAGCTTCGTCACCTCCGACGGCAAGACCACGGCCCTGCTCGGCCCCAATGGCGCGGGCAAGACCACGCTCCTGCGTTTGCTGGTCGGACTATTGCAGCGCGATCAAGGCGCGATCAGCATCGACGGCCTCGACCCCGCCACCGACCCGATTGCCGCGCGGCGCAGCATCGGTTTCCTGACCGACCAGTTCGGCCTGTACGACCGGCTCACCACGCGCGAGCACCTGGTCTATTTCGGCGAATTGAACGGCATGAACCGGCAGTCCATCGCGCGCGGCATCGACGAAGTGGTGGCATTGCTCGCCATGGAAGATATCCTCGACCGCCGCGCCAAGGGCTTTTCACAAGGGCAGCGCATCAAGGTGGCACTGGCGCGCACGCTGTTGCACAAGCCGCGCCACCTGCTGCTCGATGAACCCTCGCGCGGGCTCGACGTGATGAGCACGCGCGCCCTGCGCCGCACGCTGGGCGCGCTGCGTGCCGAGGGCGCCTGCATCATCATGGCCACCCACGTCATGCAGGAAGTGACGCATCTGTGCGACGACGTGATCGTGATCGCCAAGGGCCAAACCGTGGCGCAGGGGTCGCCCGCCGACATCTGCGAGCGCACCGGCATCGCCAGCCTGGAAGACGCCTTCGTCAGCCTGGTCGGGACCGACGAGGGGATCGCGTGATGGGGAACGCATGAGCAACAAATTCAGCATCGTCCTGCGCAAGGAATTGCGCGAAGCCTTCCGCGACCGGCGTGCGCTCGGCGTGCTGCTGATGATCGTGATCATTTACCCGCTGATGCTGTGGGTGGCCCTGCACAAGATCATCGACATGGCGGTCAAGGGCGAACACGAGAACGTCGCCCTGGTGGTGATCGGCGCGTCGCAGGTGCCGACGCTGGTGTCGCTGCTGGAGCAAAAGAACATCAAGATCAGCGCGCGCGACGACATGAGCGAGCCCGACGTCACCGACATGCTGCGCCGCCGCGAAGTGGTGGCCGTGATCAAGGTCGGCAGCAAGTTTACCGACAACTACAACGCCATGCGCCCGGCGCGCATCGAGCTGTGGTTCGATTCGGCGACCGATCAGCAATCCAAGCTGCATCGCGTCGAAGCGGTGCTGCACAACTACAATGCCGTGATCGCCAGCAGCCGCTTGCTGGCGCACGGCGTCTCGCCGGTGGCGCTGACGCCGATCCAGCTGCAATCGTACGACACCGCCACCAATGCCTCGCGCTCGGTGCAATTCCTCGGTGCCCTGCTCGGCATCTTCTTCGCCGCCAGCTTCTTCTTCTGCCTCAATACCGCCATGGACACCACGGCCGGCGAACGCGAACGCCGCTCGCTCGAAATCCTGCTGGCGCAGCCGATCCACTCGTTCGAACTGATCATGGGCAAATGGCTGGCCACGGCCACGCTCGCCATCATCGGCCTGATGCTGGAATTGACGGTGGCGCACCTGATCCTGAAATTCATGCCGCTCGAAGAAATCGGCATGTCCTGGCGCATGGGTTGGCCCATGCTGTTCGGCATGATGCTTTGCGCCGTGCCGCTGTGCTTGTTCGCCGCCGCCTTCGAAATCGCGCTGGCAATGAATGCGCGCACCTTCAAGGAAGCGCAAACCATGATGAGCTTCGCCGTGCTCTTGCCCATGATGCCCACCATCATCGTGCCCATGCTCGACTTGAACACGTCCACCTGGATGTACGTGGTGCCGGTGCTGGCCAACCAGACGCTGCTGCTGGAAGTCGCCAAGGGCCAGGTGGTCGGCATCCTGCCCTACGTGCTGACCATAGGCAGTTCGCTTCTCGCAGCACTGCTGTCCATCGGCTTTGCCGCCTGGCGGCTGAGAAGCGAGAAATACGTCCTTGGGGTATGATGCCGCGGCAACCTCCGCCAACGCCGCCTCCCAAGGAGATCCGATGACATCGCGCCTGCCCCTAATTTCCGCCCTGCTGTTTGCCGCCCTGCCCGTCACGAACGCCATGGCGCAGGGGCAGCCCAATGTGCCCGATGCGCTGAAGGTGCCTCTGGGCCACACGCTCAAATTCTCGGCCCGCGGGCAAGGCTTCCAGGTCTACCAATGCGGCCCGGACAAGGTCGACCCCAAGCTCTATGCCTGGACCCTGTCCGGCCCGCAAGCCGACCTGCTCGATGCGCAGGGGAACAAGCTGGGCACGCACTACGCCGGACCGACCTGGGAAAGCAAGGATGGCAGCAAGGCGGTAGGCGAAGTGAAAGCCAACGAAAAGAGTCCCGACCCGAATGCGATCGCCTGGCTGCTGCTGGAAACCAAATCAAGCGGCCCGGTCGGCGTGATGAGCAGCATCACCCACGTGCAGCGCCTGCAAACCAGCGGCGGCAAGGCACCGGCCGACGGCTGCAAGGCATCGACGGCAGGCAAGACCACCAGCGTGCCTTACATGGCGCAGTATTATTTTTACGAAGCGGCGAAGTAACGGAGTAGCCGCAATAGAGTTGCAAAGACGGTTGCAAAGACAGCGGCAAAGTCGTGGCGTGACCCCTCACTTGTGCGCGAGATTGTACTTCTCGCGCACATGTTCCACCGCCTCGCGGATTTCGGTGTCGTAATCGGCGCCGCCCTTGAAATTTTCCATGTCCCAGTTGCAGCCGTCGCGGTCGACTTCGTGGAGTTGCGGCATGGGCGTGACGACCTTGGCCTCGTCGTCGACGATCTCGGGAATCGCGTTGACCAGCTTCTCGACTTTCTTGCGGAGTTCCTCCGCGCTCAAGACCGTTCTTTCCATGCACCCTCCCTGGGGAAGCATCGCGTTTTGTACACAGAGGCGGCGCCATGTGCGGCCCCTCAGCGTGACTGATGCAACCCATCTTAGCGCAGATAGGGCCGCGAAAACAGCAGGAAAGAAACAGCGGGCAACACAGTGTTGCAAGTGCGACGAAACACTTGCCCAGGTGTTAATGAGGCGCGAGATGCAGCCCGCAAGATTCGTGCAACCCGGAGGATTGCCGCAATTCGCGCCGCACGATACGGCGCGCCCATTCCTGGGCTGTCGAATCGGCGAAGCGATGGGCGTCCTGCGCCGATTCGAACAATATTTGTTTGGCAAGATCGGCGACGTCGATGTCGTTTGACTGAATTTGCTCGTTCAGCAAGCGCACGTCGTCACCGTTCAAAGGTCTCCGTTCCATGACAATCCCCCAAAGCCCCGACCCGAGGCCGATGCTTCATTAACGGATATTGCCCGCCGCTTTAGTAGAGCAAAGCTGTATCGTGCGTTACCAAATGTTTCCGGGGCCGGGGCGGGCGAACCGCGATTGCGCGATAATGGGCGCAACCATCGCGTTCGATCCGGGAGACGGCATGAGCATGGAAGACAAGCGAGCGCACCGCCGCAAGGCGCTGCACGCCGAAGCCTTGATTGGCGACGTGTTGGGCAATACCTGGAGCAAGATCGAACTGCTCGATATCTCAGACAACGGGCTGGCTTTTCTCTCCGGCGAAGAACATACCCCAGGCTCTTCGCGCATGCTGCGCTTTCCCTTGCCCGGCCACGCCGGGCGCGTCTCGGTCCTGTGCCGCATCGTGCATTGCACGGCGCATAGCTACCTGCCCGGCTTTCGCGTGGGCACGGCTTTTGTCAGGATGGATGATGCGGATGCGAAGGCGGTCGCCGGCTTCGTTGCTGCCGACAGCACGTCAGACCACTAATTGCCTTTGAGCGCCGTTTCCTTCTTGTAGATGCTTCTCTGTACCTCGACGCCCAGGCTCTTGATGTTGGCGCTCTGATGCGCCAGCCAGTCGCGGAAACCAGGCGGATCGCCGGCCGGGGGAACCTCGCCTGACGGCGCACCATCCGACGGCCTATCGTCCTTGGGCTTGCTTTCCGGCTCGGGGCGATCATTGATCACCTGCAGCGTCGTGCTGGCGCGCCGGTCGGCGATCAGCGCAAAGGCTGCGCCGGCGATGGAGGTGGCGCGCGAGGAGTGGCAGTAATTGTCGACGAAGATACCGAGCCCGAAATCGGAAGGCATACGGGCCTCGGCGACCTGGTCGCCCGGATTGGCATAGTTATAGCCGGTCACGACGCCGCGAATCCAGCCGATGTATTGCTGGCGCACGTTGGCATTGGCGTTGCCGTCGGAGCCGAACCAGTCGTCGCACGACATCCTGTCGAAGCCGTGGATGGCGACGAAAGACTTCTCTTGAGCCAGGCTCACGGTGGCCGGCAACAGCAGGGTCGCAGCGATCCACCATGTGCGCATGTCGACTCAACCTTCGTGCGTGAATTCCTTGAACTCGCCGTAGCCCATCAAGCGCTCCTGGCGTCGCTCCAGCAGTTTCTCGACCGGCAAATCGTCGATCTGGCGCAGGCTTTCCACCAATACCTTCTTCAGCGTTGCCGCCACGCCCTTGTGGTCGCGGTGTGCACCGCCGACCGGTTCGTTGACGATCTTGTCGACCAGCTTCAGCGCCTTCAGGCGATGCGCCGTCAATGCCAGCGCTTCGGCCGCGTCGTTGGTGTGGTCGGTATCGCGCCACAGGATGGACGAGCACGATTCGGGCGAAATGACCGAATAGGTAGCGTATTGCAGGATCAGCGACACGTCGCCCACGCCGATGGCCAACGCGCCGCCCGAACCGCCCTCGCCGATCACGGTGGTGACGATGGGTACGCGCAATTGCGCCATTTCATAGAGATTCTTGCCGATGGCCTGCGACTGGTTGCGCTCTTCGGCGTCGATGCCGGGCCAGGCGCCGGGCGTGTCGATGAAGGTGAACACGGGAATGCCGAACTTCTCGGCCGTCTTCATCAGACGCAGCGCCTTGCGATAGCCTTCGGGACGCGGATAGCCGAAATTGCGCGCCGCGCGCTCCTTGGTGTCGCGCCCCTTCTGATGGCCGATCACCATGCAGGCCTTGCCGTTCAGGCGCGCCAGGCCGCCCACGATGGATTGGTCGTCGGCAAACATGCGGTCGCCGCGCATTTCGTGGAAGTCGGTGAAGATGTGGGCCACATAGTCCAGCGTATAGGGACGCTTGGCATGGCGCGCCACCTTGACGACCTGGCCGGGCGTGAGCTTGGAATAGATGGTCTGGGTCAGCGCGTAGCTTTTGGCCGCGAGGCGGTCGATCTCTTCGGACAGGTCGACGGCGGATTCCTCGTCGGAGAATCGCAGCATGTCGATCTTCGCTTCGATGTCGGCGATCGGCGCCTCAAAATCCAAATACAGGCTTTTATCCAGCATAAAGGTCCCAGGTGAAATTCGTCGGAGCATGGCGACGAGTGGCATCGCGCATGCGGCAAAACATTTGTATCGTCAGGTTAAGCCGCTCGCTGCGCTTGCTTCAATATTGCGCAGGCAAGGTCTCGTTTTTTTATTCTTTTACTTACCCAGGCCGCGTTTTGGCATGGCAGCCCTATCGCTTGTACAAAATGTCTTAACAAAATATAAATTCAGTAACTCGTGCCGCACATTCTAGCATTTTAGAGTCTGGCGTCAAATTAACGAACGGACAACTCCACTCACAAAACGGGGGCAATCAAGTGCATCATACCTCTATCGACCCTCCTGCGCGCGCGCCAGTTCCACGATGAAAAAAGCCCTGCTTCGCCTTCTGCTGATCTTTTGTTGCCTGCCGTTTTTATATGGGCTGGCGGCACTCGTCCTCGGCCTCGTGCCGGTCAATCCCGGCTTCAGGCAAAGCGCGCAAGGCATCGATATCTATCTCCACGCCAACGCCGTGCATACCGACCTGATCGTGCCCATGCATACCGATACGAGCGACTGGCGCGGCAAATTACCGAACCTGGGCAACGCAGAGTACCTCGCCATCGGCTGGGGCGACCGCGCGTTCTATCTCGAAACCAAACAATGGTCCGATCTCAAAGCCGGCAATGCCCTGCGCGCCCTGACCGGGCAGGACGGCACGCTGCTGCACGTCGAACTGATGGGCCAGCCGCCAGAGTCGGCAGAAGTAGTCAAGCTACGCATCAGCGCCGTGCAATACGCCAAACTCGCGGACGCCATCGATGCCGCCTTCGCCAAGGGCGCGGACGGCAAGCCCATTGTGATTGCGGGCGCGCATTATGACGAACGCGACGCGTTCTATGAAGCGGTCGGACGTTATTCGCTCTTTGCCACCTGCAATGAGTGGGCACGCGCCGCCCTGGCCCAGGCCGGCATCAGGACGGCAGCCTGGGCGCCGTTCTCGCAAGCGCTGCTATACCAGGCCGGCGCCGCGCAGTAACGCAAGCGCCTGAGGTATATTTTCCGGGCAATCCTGCGTACAATCGCGGCATGCGCCACGGTAGTTTTCTTACATCAATCCCTTGCCAATGAAATCGAACGGCCTGTCCTTCCATCACCCGGTGCTCTTCTGGTTCGGCTGCGCCGCACTCGTCGCGGGCGTGCTGGCCCACATCCCCATGTTTCTCATGGCCTCCAGCGACGGCTATCGCATGGTCGGCATGCCGATGGATAACACCATGCTGACCGGCATGTTCCTCATCCCCTCCGGCCTGGCCTTGGCCGCCTACGGCATGATGCCGCGCCTGGCGCGCCTGCGCGGGCACTCGCATGGGCTGGCCGTGTCGTTCCATATTGCCGACGGCGCAAAGCTCAACGGCGAGCACTGGAAGCTCGTCTCCGTGCTGCTCGTCGCCCTCGCAGTGGACGTAATGAAGCCGGCCACACTCGGCTTTGTCATGCCCGGCATGAGCCACGAATATGCAATCCCCAAGCAGACTGCAGCCTGGTTGGCACTGGTGGCGCTAACCGGCACCGCATTAGGTTCCGTGGTTTGGGGCCGCGCGGCCGACATCTATGGCAGGCGCGCTACCATCCTGCTCTCGGCATTGATGTTCATGGGCACCGCCATCTGCGGCGCCATGCCGGCGTTCTCGTGGAACCTGGCGATGTGCTTCCTGATGGGCGCCTCGGCCGGCGGCCTCTTGCCCATCGCCTTCACCCTGATGGCCGAAATGGTACCGACGCGCCATCGCGGCTGGCTGCTCGTCACGCTGGGCGGCGTCGGCACGTCCGCAGGCTATCTGCTTGCCGCGGGCAGCGCCGCCTGGCTCGAACCGCTGTTCAGTTGGCGCTCGCTATGGCTCCTGGGCTTGCCCACCGGTGCCATCATCATCGCGCTCGACCGTTTCATTCCCGAATCGCCGCGCTTCCTGGTCGAGGCCGGGCTGAACCGCGAAGCACGCGAAGTGCTGACCAAATACGCCGGCGAACTCGACCACGACGATGCCGACCAGCACGCCGCCACCGGGCACCACCAAGGCTTCCGCGCCCTGCTCGACGGCTCGTACACCCTCATTACGATAGGCCTGATCGTGTGCGGTCTGGCATGGGGCCTGGTCAACTTCGGCTTCCTGCTCTGGCTGCCATCGAACCTCACCGGCATGGGCATGAATGCCGGCGCCGCAAGCAGCCTGCTGGCGCGCTCGGCCTTCCTCGCCCTGCCCGGCATCGCCATCGTGACCTGGCTGTATCACACCTGGAGTTCGGTCAAGGCCCTGGTGCTATTCATCTTGCTATGCACTGCTTCGCTGTTGGCCTACTTCCTGCTGGGCCGGTTCGGCATGTTGGACACCGCCACCATCGTCGTCGCCACCGTGTCGCTCTTGGTCAGCAGCAGCGGCGTGATCGCCATGCTGATCCCCTATGCCGCGGAGATTTATCCCGTCCACCTGCGCGCCACCGGTTCCGGCGTCATCGCCGCCAGCTCCAAATTCGGCGGCATCCTCGGCGCGATAGGCGGCGTGTGCGGCTTGTTCAACGATATGAACCTGTCCTCGCTCGTGATCGCCTTGCCGATGGCAATCTCCGCCGCGCTGCTGATGAAGCGCGGCATCGACACCCGCGGACGCAATCTGGAGGAGATCCAGGATGCAATGACGGCGCAAAGCGCAATCGAATAAATTACGCGCAGCGCAATCACAGTTGAGCCCGCGCCGACACGTTCGCAATCGGCAAGTAAAGCAAGCCTTGTGCAGTGCAGCTATCATCCCGATATAGCTCCCACTCCCCACCGACACAAGGATTCGCCATGCAAATCGATCTCTCCAGCAAACACGCCGTCGTCAGCGGCTCCACCGCCGGCATCGGCTATGCCATCGCCCTTGGCCTGGCCAAGGCCGGCGCCACTGTCGTCATCAACGGCCGCACGCCCTCGCGGGTCGACGCTGCCGTGGCGCAATTGAAGAAGGACGTGCCCAATGCCAAGCTGCAAGGCGTGGCCGGCGACCTCGGCACCGCAGAAGGCGTAGCCGCCTTCGTCAAGCAGGTGCCCAAGACCGACATCCTGATCAACAACCTCGGCATCTTCGAACCCAAACCGTTTTTCGACATTCCCGACGAAGACTGGGAACGCTTCTTCCAGGTCAACGTCATGAGTTCGGTGCGCCTGTCGCGCCACTATGCACCGGGCATGAAGGAGCGCGGCTGGGGCCGCATCGAATTCCTCTCGTCCGAATCGGGCGTGCAGATTCCGGTAGAAATGGTGCACTACGGCTTCACCAAGACCGCCATGCTGGCCATCTCGCGCGGCCTCGCCGAAACGCTGGCCGGCAGCGGCGTCACGGTCAACGCCGTGCTGCCCGGTCCGACGCGCTCCGAAGGCGTGGGCGACTTCTTCGCCAAGATGGCCGGCGACCAGGGCACCTCGACCGACGAACTCGAAGCCGCCTTCATCCGCGAACACCGCCCCAGTTCGCTCATCAAGCGGCTGGCGACGACCGAGGAAGTAGCGAACATGTGCGTGTATCTGGCGTCGGAACAGGCATCGGCCACGACCGGGGCAGCGCTGCGCGTCGATGGCGGCGTGGTGCGGTCGGCGTTCTAGTTGCGTGCTGCGAGCATGAATGCAGAACGGAATCTACGCTAGGTAGATTCCCATTCAATCGTCCGGCTTATACGTATGCCCGCACTTCACATACGCCTTGCGGTCATAGCCGACCTTGTCCTTCACCGTATCCCAGCTCGATGGCGGTGGCGGCTCGGCCGGTGGCGGCGGCAAGGGACTGCCGTCCTTTTGCACCTGCCTGTAGCCCAATATGCCGCAAGTCTTGCCCGCTTCTTCCAGACAGGCATCGACCGACTGGAAGCGGCAGCTCACTTCATAGACCATGTCGCCCTTGGCGTTATAGGTCTCGCCGGCCGAAACACAACCCGCAAGGGAAAACGCGCACAGCGCCAGAATAGCCAGAGTCGCCAAGGTCTTCAAGTCCTGCTCCGCCGTGTTCGGGAATGGTTGTGGAGAGTGCATTATGCGCCGAACGCGCGCCGGACAAGCCGACAATAAAGCCGTCGCAACCCGCCAATTTCACGAATTGGCGCACCTAGCCGAAGGCCATGAACTTCTTGTTCTGGTACAACCTGGCGCGATTCACCGACACCATCACCTTGCCGCGCGGCACGATGGAGGCAACCGCATAGTTCGATGACTTGGTATCGCGCAACACCGGCTCGCCCATCGGCATGCCGGCGCCATTGACCAGGCTGTACACCGTGGGCGTATGCGCCTGCTCGCCGCGTGCCGTGACGATGGCGGTTTCGCCATTAGCCAAGCGCACGTAGCTGCCCGGCGGATAGATGCCGATTTCCTTGATGATAACGCCGGCAATCGCCTGGCTCATGCCCGCGCCTTGCAGCATCTCCCTGGCCGCCACGTTGGGCGCCTTGGCGATGCGATAGGCGCGCGGCGAAATCTTGGCGAGGTACACGTCGGCATGATGGATGAGGGCCGCCATCTCGCATTGCGGCGCACCGCCGGCATCGGGGTGATGCTCTTCGACGGCGCGCAGCCAGTCGTCGTGCGACACGCCCATCGCCTCCAGCAATTCGCGCCCGCGCCTGCCGTGATCCTTCAAGGCATCGCGCTGCTGCGCCGTCAACGGGTCCTTCTGCACCGCCAGCACCGATTGCAATTCCAGGATGGCGATATTCATCGTCGCCGCCGCGCGGCACAGGATGTCGATTGCGCCGCTGTCCCAATTCATGCGCTTCGAAAGAATCGCCACCAGCACCGCCGTCTGCAGATTGTGACCCGCCACGTAATTGGTCAAGTCCATCTGCATCAACTCGAAGATCGCCTCGTCGGGATGTTTTTCGACCAGCTTGGCAATCGCCGCCGAACACGCCTCCACGTCGCGCAGCACCGGCGCCGCGTCGCGTTCGAAATTGGCCAGGCCAAGACGGCTGATCGTACGGCGCAGTTTTTCCCATTCGAGGAAGGGATCATAGACCGGCGCGCGAAGCTCGACCTTGCGCGAACGGTCGATCTCGGCCGCATCGGCATACATGCCGCGCTCGAGCAAACTCTCGAGCTGGCTCTCGCTCCTGACCACGTAGCCTTTGTGCAGCAACAGGTCTCCACGAGACGAAAAAACGTCCCACTTCAGCGGCTGATCGACCTCGATCATCGCTGCGGTAAGCTGGCGCAATTCTATCGCCATATTATTTTCCTCAGGGCAATACAATTACACTATTGTTCATATTTCTCGGAATGCAAAGGAAAACTCTTGATCAACTTGATCAACAGTGGCGCGAGTGATAAGACCAGTTGCATCTGCCCAACATTTGGATGCATGCCATACTTGGTGCATTGATCATCACTGCCCCATACCACTACAGGACTTGCCATGACAACAACGCGCACCGAAACCGATTCGATGGGTGCCATCGAGGTACCGGCCGATTGCTACTGGGGCGCGCAAACGCAGCGTTCCATCGAAAACTTCCCCATCGGCGTGGCACGCTTCCGCTGGCAACACCCCGTCATCCGCGCGCTGGGCATCCTCAAGAAAGCGGGCGCACTGGCCAACGCCGAACTGGGCGAGCTGCCGCAGGAACTGGCCGATCTCGTCGCCCGTGCCGCCGACGACGTCATCGCCGGCAAGCTCGATACGCAATTCCCGCTGGTGGTCTTCCAGACCGGCTCGGGCACGCAATCGAACATGAACGCCAACGAAGTCATTGCCAACCGCGCCATCGAACTGGCCGGCGGCGAACGCGGCAGCAAGAAACCCGTGCATCCGAACGACCACGTCAACCGCGGCCAATCGTCCAACGACACCTTCCCCACCGCGATGCACATCGCCGTGGCCGAACAGGTCAAGCACAAGCTGATGGCGCCGGTGGAACAGCTGCGCGATACGCTCGCCGCCAAGGCCATCGCCTACGCCGACATCGTCAAGACCGGCCGCACGCATCTGCAGGACGCCACACCCGTCACGCTGGGCCAGGAAATCGGCGCCTGGGCCGCGCAGATCGACTTCGGCCTCGCCACGCTCAGCCACGCGCTCGAAGGCGTATACGACCTCGCCATCGGCGGCACCGCAGTCGGCACCGGCTTGAACGCGCATCCCAAGTTCGGCGACACTGCCGCCGCACATATCGCCCAGCTCACCGGCCTGCCGTTTCGCTCCGCTTCCAACAAATTCTTCGCCCTCTCGGCGCACGACGCCCTGGTCAATGTCTCGGCCGCGCTGCGCACCCTGGCCGGCGGCCTGATGAAGATGGCCAACGACGTGCGCTGGCTCGCCTCCGGCCCGCGCTGCGGCATTGGCGAACTGACCATCCCCGAAAACGAACCGGGTTCATCAATCATGCCCGGCAAGGTCAACCCCACGCAATGCGAAGCGCTCACCATGGTCTGCGTGCAAGTCTTCGGCAACGACGCCGCCGTAGCCTTCGCCGGCAGCCAGGGCAACTTCCAGTTGAACGTCTACAAGCCCGTGATGGTGCATAACGTCCTGGAAAGCATAGAACTCATGGCCGACGCCTGCGCCACCTTCGACGCGCATTGCGCGCAAGGCATCGAGCCGAACCTGCCGAAGATCGAAGAAAACCTGGAAAAGAACCTGATGCTGGTCACCGCCCTGAACCGCCACATCGGCTACGACAACGCAGCCAAGATCGCCAAGAAAGCGCACAAGGAAGGCACCAGCCTGCGCGAAGCAGCACTGGCACTGGGCTTGGTGCCGGCGGACAAGTTCGACGAATGGCTATCGCCGATCGAGATGACGCGGCCCAGCGCGGGCTGACCAGGGAGCACAGAAAGCTGTAAAAACACCCCTGATTCGAATATGATATTGCATCCGTTTCCAGCTTAGGTTGGAGAAGGGGACAACAATAAATTCATACAAAACAGGGGGGTACCAATGAGCAGCAATCCTTATGAAGCGCCGGTCGCCAACGTCGATGCGGTCGAAACTGCGCTCGAAGTCCCGGAAGAAGTCGAAAAACGCATCCGCAATGCCGTCGGTGCAGGGGTCATTTCCGGCTGCATAACCCTGCTCATCTGCCTGATCGCCATGTGGCAAGGCGGCCCCATCATGGGGCTCGACGCCTGGTCGCTGATCGACGTTGTGCTGATCTTCGGGTTGACCTTCGGGATTTACAGAAAAAGCCGCACCTGCGCCGTCATCATGCTGATCTACTATGCCGGCATGAAGATCATGCAGGTTGTGACGATGCACGCCATCGGCGGATTAATCTGGGGCATCATCTTCAGCTACCTGTTTGCCATGGGTGCAGTCGGTACGTTCCAATATCGCAAGATCAAGCGCGAAGCCCAGCAGGGTTGATCGAAACGCGCAACGTTTCGCCGCCGCTCATCAACGCATAAGGACGCTCACGTGAAGGCTCGTCTCATTTCGCTCCTGGCTGCCGCCCTCCTCGTCGCATGCGGCGGCGCCACCACCTCCTCGGTCGATCCATCGCAACATACCCAGCAGAAAACCGCGCGGCCATCGATCAAACAGGACAACGACAGCTACGCCAGCGCGGTGCAATCGCTCTACATCGCCTATTTCGGCCGTCCGGCCGATCCTGCCGGCCTGGCCAACTTCGAAGCAGCCTTGGCTGCAGCCAACGCGCCGCCCGACGTCGCCAGCCTGGCGGCGCAATACGCGACCAATCCGGCCCTGGCGTCACTGATCGACACCTTCGGCACCAGCAAGGAATCGCAAACTCTCTATGGCAGTGGTGCGACCGCGAACTTCGTGATTGCGGTATTCAACAACGTCCTGGGCCGCCCGCCGCTGTCCGGCGGCCTGAGCTTCTGGGTCAACGCCATCGACAGCGGTCAGTTAAGCAGCGGCGACGCCGCGCTCTCCATCATGGCCGGCGCGTTGACCAATCCCACCGCCCAAGGCAAGCTCGATGCGCAATTGATCGACAATCGCATGAGCGTTGCCGCGTACTACACCTCCGAAGTCGCCGCCTTCGGCCTGACCGGCAGCTACGCCGGTTCTACTGCGGCAGCAAATGCGCGCACGCTGCTGTCAAACGTGACGGCCACGACCGACCTGTCGACCTATATGCCCGCCGTGGCCGCGGCAGTGGCAAGCATGGCCGGCAGCGGCCCGATTGTCGAAATGTTCGCCGGCACCACCGGCGGCCCCGGCAATGTCGACGGCCCGGCAGGCGTCGCCCGCTTCAACGAACCCTATGACGCCGTCATGGACAGCAGCAACAACCTGTATGTCGCCGATCCCCTCAATCGCGTAATTCGCAAGGTGGCGCCCGACGGCAGCGTGACGACCTATGCCGGCGCAATGGGCGTCAGCGGCACCAGCGACGGCGCGGCGGCCAGCGCCAGGTTCACGTTCCCGAGCAGCCTCACGGTCGATGCCGAAGGCAATGTCTACGTGGTCGACTCCGACACCGTGCGCAAGATCACGCCTGCCGGCCAAGTCTCCACCATCGCCGGCGTGCCGGGCTTGTCGGGCGCCGCCAATGGACCGCTGGGCGTAGCCACCTTCAGCAACATGGGCGGCATCGCCGTCGACGGCTCGGGCAACCTCTACGTTTCCGACAATCACGCCATCCGCCTGATCACCCCGCAGGGCCAGGTCTCGACTTACGCCGGCACGCTCGGCGTGGACGGCACCACCGACGGCGCGGGCAGCGCGGCCACCTTCGATCACCCCGGCAACCTCGCCATCGACAGCAGCGGCAATCTCTACGTCGTCGAAATCGTCGCGCCCATCGTGCGCAAAGTGACGCCCGGGGGCACCGTCGTCACCATCGCCGGCAACCCCACAATGCCCGGCACGGCAGACGGCAACGGCGCCGCGGCCTCGTTCATCGAGCTGTTGGGCGTTGCGGTGGACGCCAGCGGCAACGTCTACGTCACCGACGCCGGCGCCAACGACGTGCGCGAGATCGATACCAAGGGCAACGTGACCCACTACACCGGGCAATCCAGTTTCACCGGCGGCTATCTCGACGGTGCCGCCACCAGCGCCAGGTTCTCAGAGCCGTGGGGACTCGGCATCGATCCCCAGGGCAACCTGTATGTCGCCGATGCGTTCAACGCCGTAGTCCGCAAGGTCGACATCAGCCATAACGTCACGACCTATGCCGGGCAAAGCGCCAGCAGCTTCGATGTCGATGGCACCGGCACCGGCGCAAGATTCGCCAGCCCCGCCGGCATGGCCTTCGACGCCTCGGGCAATCTCTACGTCGCCGACGCCACCGGCCCCACCGTGCGCAAGGTCACGCCCACCGGCGTGGTCACGACGTATGCAGGAGAAAACGGCGAGAACGGCTCGGTCAACATCAACTCTTCGGCCTACCTGTTCCAGGCCCCCGGCAGCGTGGTGGTAGACAGCACAGGCAACGTCTTCGTCGCCGATGCAACCGCCAACCTGATCAGCAAGATCACGCCCAGCGGCGCCGGAACCACGTTCTACGGCTACAACTTGTACAACGGCGTGCAAGTCGGCAATGCCCAGATACCGACGCAGCCCCAGGTCATGGCGATGGACCAGAAAGGCACCCTCTACTTCGTCGACTCCTGGCACGCCCGCATCTACACCGTGACGGCCAATGGCGACGCGGCCGTATTCGCCGGTTCCTACCAGTGCATCACGAACACCTGCGACGGCAACCTTGCCACCGCAACGTTCAACTTCCCCACCGCAATCGCCTTTGATCCGAAGGGTAATCTATTCGTGATCGACGCCAATGCCATACGCAAGATCGACACCGCCGGCAACGTCACCACTGTGGCGGGAACAATAGGAAACTACGCCTACCAGGACGGCAACGCCTCGTCCGCGCTGTTCGACTTCCCCACCGGCCTCGCCATCGACACCGCCGGCAACGTCTACGTCGCCGACTACGGCAACAACGCCATCCGCAAGATATCCGCCGCCGGCACCGTTTCCACCATAGTCGGCCAGCAGGGCGTGATCGGCTTCGAAACCGGCCCAGCTCCGGCAGCAATGGCCCACCCGCGCGGCCTGGCGCTGGTTGGCAATACCTTGTACGTGTCGATGGAAAAGGGAATCGTGGCGGTGTACAACTTGCCGCAATAAATACTATTTAGGCTAGGCGGCTATCGACCGAGGCTGTGTAAAAACGTCGATTTTTCATTAGAGTTCGACGTTCGACGTTAGTTGGCCGAATTTGCGAATGGAAGTTACCGCCTATTTTGCCATCACGGAAATCATCGTTTCAACTCCCATAATATTAATCATTCGCTTCATGTTGTACGCCAGAACATGCAAACTCATTTCCGTTCGCACGTTCGGCAGCGTTTTCATCAGGAAATGAGTGGCACCCATCCACGCTTTTAACGTGCCAAAGGGATGCTCGACGGTCCTTCGCCGCACCAGGGCCGTATCGGTTCGTTTGACGAGCCGTTTTTGCATGCGTTCGAGCACGTCCTCGTGCTGCCAGCGCGCTATGCGACGATACTCGCCGCTCGTGCATTGTGATTTGATCGGGCATTTCGGACAGGCGGATGACCAATATTTGTGGATTTTCATGCCGTGTTCCACGGTGCTGAAGCGCCAGTTTGCGTACTGGCCTGCTGGACAACGGTACTGGTCTCTTTCCGGAAGATAGACGAAGTCCTGTTTGTCGAACTGACCCTGCGCGCGATTGCCGGAAGTGAGCGGCTTGGGAACCAGTGGCGTTATACCAAGTTGTTCACAGGCGAGTATTTCGGGGCCGCTGAAATAGCCCCGATCTGCGATCACGGTCAGATCTTCCTGGCCCACCGATTCCTGGGCGCGCGCTCCCATCGCTGCCAACTGGGCCCGATCATAGCCTTCGTTCGTGACCTCGTGTGCCACAATCAAGTGATGCGTCGTGTCGACGGCAGTTTGGACGTTGTAGCCAACCATGCCGGTGCCCCTGCCGCTGGTGGCCATGGAGCGGGCGTCCGGGTCCGTCAGGGAGATTTGCTGGTCTGGTGCTTCGCGGAGCTGCTTTTCCAATTCGTTGAACCCGTCGATCCGGCGCTGCAGCGAGGCGATCTTTTCCTTGATGTGCTCGACGCGTGCTTTGGGCACCAGCTTGGGTAGTCGATCGGCCCGATCAAGTTCTTCAAGGTATCGGGCGATGCTTTCCTCGACTTGTTCGATGCGTGCTTGCAGCTTGCGCTCGGTAAAGTTCTTGTCTCGATTGTTGACGGCTTTGAATTTGCTTCCATCAATGGCGACCTCGCCGGCTTCGAACATGTCTAGCTGCTGGCACAGCATGACGAATTGCCGACATGTCTGGCGAATGGCATCACCATTGTCCTTGCGGAAGT
>Ga0302314_10000229_pt1 | contig 98821 bp, 86 predicted proteins | sample III_Palsa_N2_3_FD_200533 | JGI IMG/M metagenome (GOLD analysis project Ga0302314, IMG submission 200533) | Peat permafrost microbial communities from Stordalen Mire near Abisko, Sweden - III_Palsa_N2_3 | ecosystem: Environmental > Terrestrial > Soil > Palsa > Peat permafrost | place: Sweden... | reverse complement strand
CTCGGCACCGAGCAGGCGACGGCCCTCAAGTCGAAGGCCGGCGTCGCCAACGCCCAGCTCGCGTACGAGGTCTTCGTCGGTGCGTTCGAGTCCGAGCGCGCCAAGACGCTTCTCGCCGCCGGCGCCAACAAGCAGCGGCCGCTGTGGGCATCCACCGGCGTCAAAGACCCCAGCCTTCCCGACACGTTGTACGTCGTCGAGCTCGCCGTCGACGACGTGGTCAACACCATGCCCGAGAAGACGCTCGAGGCCACGTTCGACCACGGAGTCATCGAAGGCGACCGGGTCACGGGCAGCTACAAGGCGGCCAATGCGGTGCTCGACGAGATCTCCGAACTGGGCATCTCGTACGACGAGGTCACCGAACTGCTCGAAAAAGAAGGGGTCGACAAGTTCATCGTCTCCTGGAACGAACTGCTCGACACCGTTAGCGCGGCGCTCGAGGCGGCGAAGTGACCGTTCGCATCAAGGCGATGGGCGCCGCGCAGGATGCGGTCACGAATACGGTGCCCACGCTTGTCGCAGACCTGGTGGCCAGCCGGATCGCCGACTTCGACGACTCCCTCTGGGGACCTGAAGCGGCGGCCGAGGCTGCTCGGCGCCTCGGGTGGACGGAGGCCGTCTCGGTCTCCCGTCCATTGGTGAGCGAGATCTACGAGCTGCGGGACCTGCTGCATCAGGACGGGGTGGACCACATCGTGCTCGCCGGGATGGGCGGTTCGTCACTCGCTCCCGAGGTCATCACCCGCACCTACGGGGTCGAGCTCACGATTCTCGACTCCACCCAGCCGGGGCAGGTGCTGCGTGCGCTGAACGACCGCCTCGCCACGACGGCGCTCGTGGTGTCATCCAAGTCCGGAAGCACGGTCGAGACCGATAGCCAGAAGCGGCTGTACGAGAAGGCGTTCAGAGACATCGGCGTCGACCCCACCCGGCGCATCATCGTGGTAACCGATCCCGGCTCGCCGCTCGACGAATCGGCACGAGCGGACGGTTACCACGTGTTCAACGCCGACCCGAATGTCGGCGGCCGCTACTCGGCGCTGACCGCGTTCGGCCTCGTTCCATCCGGTCTGGCGGGGGTCGACCTCAATGCACTGCTTGATGAGGCAGAAGCGACTCTTCTCGAGCTGGTGACCGACAACGAGGCCAACCCAGCGCTGGTGCTCGCGGCCGCGATCTCGGCAACCGATCCGCTGAAAGACAAGCTCGGCATCGTTGCAGACGGCACCCACATCGTCGGTTTCGCGGACTGGGCGGAGCAACTGATCGCCGAGTCGACAGGCAAGCAGGGCAAGGGCATCCTGCCGATTGTTCTCAGCCTCTCGGCGCCCGAACTGGCCGAGACCCTGCACGACGTGCAGATCATTCGCCTCGTCGGCTCTGCGGCCGATGAGCGCCACGTGAATGCGGACGAGATCGAGATCACCGGCTCGCTCGGCGCCCAGCTGCTCACCTGGGAATACGCGGTGGCGGTTGCCGGGCGGCTGCTGGGCATCGACCCGTTCGACCAGCCCGACGTGGAGTCGGCGAAGATCGCTACGCGCGCGCTGCTCGACGAGACCCCCGCACCGATTGCGCCCGCCTTCACCGAAGACGCAGTCGAGGTTCGCGGTACGGCCGATGTCGTCGATGGGGCGACCGACCTGGCGAGCGTCGTCGACCAGTTGCTGGCCCACGTCACCGACGATGGCTATGTGGCAATCCAGGCGTATGTCGACCGGGTCGCGCATCCGCACTTGGCAGAGCTGCGCGACGTCGTCGCAGCGCGCACCCGGCGTCCCGTGACCTTCGGCTGGGGACCACGGTTTCTCCACTCGACGGGCCAGTTCCACAAAGGCGGCCCGGCGGTCGGGGTCTTCCTGCAGATCACCCAGGGTGCGGCAGAAGACCTGGCGATCCCCGACCGGCCCTTCACCTTCGGGCAGCTCATCACCTACCAGGCGGCCGGAGACGCGAGCGTACTCGCCGACCACGGCCGGCCGGTGCTCACTCTCACACTCACCGACCCATCATCCGGAGTCGCCGTCGTAGCCGGCGCGCTGCGCTGACCAGTCCCCAAGACAAGCGAGGAACAGCATGTCACCGGTGGAAATCACACCACAGTTCAATCCGTTGCGGTTGCCGTCTGACCGACGGCTCAACCGCATCGCGGGGCCGAGCGCCCTGATCATCTTCGGCGTCACCGGCGACCTGGCCCGCAAGAAGCTGATGCCCGCCGTCTACGACCTCGCCAACCGGGGGCTGCTGCCACCGGGCTTCGCGCTCGTCGGTTTCGCGCGTCGGGACTGGGTGGACCAGGACTTCGCAAAGGTCGTTCACGATGCCGTCGAGCAGTATGCGCGAACACCATTCGACGAGGATGTCTGGAACCAGCTCGCGGAGGGCATCCGGTTCGTGCAGGGCGAGTTCGACGACGACGCGGCCTTCGCCACCTTGAAGAAAACGCTCGCCGAACTGGATAAGACGCGCGGCACGATGGGAAACCACGCCTTCTACCTCTCGATCCCGCCGAAGTCGTTCCCCCAGGTCACGGAGCAGCTTCGTCGCTCGGGCCTGGCCGACCAGGTGGGTGACGAGTGGCGGCGGGTCGTCATCGAGAAGCCGTTCGGCAGCGATTTGAAGACCGCCCGTGAGCTCAATGCGGTGGTCGAGTCGGTGTTCCCGCCCGACGCCGTATTCCGTATCGACCACTACCTCGGCAAAGAGACCGTGCAGAACATCCTGGCGCTGCGCTTCGCCAATGAGATGTACGAGCCGATCTGGAACGCCAACTACGTCGACCATGTGCAGATCACGATGGCCGAAGACATCGGGGTCGGCGGCCGTGCCGGCTACTACGACGGCATCGGCGCGGCGCGCGACGTCATCCAGAACCACCTGCTGCAGCTGCTCGCCCTTACCGCGATGGAGGAGCCGGTGTCGTTCGCGGCCTCCGACCTGCGCGCCGAGAAAGAGAAGGTGCTGTCGGCGGTTCGCCTGCCGAAGGACCTCAGCCATTCCACGGCCCGTGGCCAGTACTCGGGCGGCTGGCAGGGCGGCGAGAAGGTCGTGGGATTTCTCGAAGAAGACGGTATGAACCCCAAGTCGCTCACCGAGACGTTCGCGGCGATCCGCCTCGACATCGGCACGCGGCGCTGGGCCGGAGTGCCGTTCTACCTTCGTGCGGGCAAACGCCTCGGCCGACGCGTCACCGAGATCGCCGTCGTCTTCAAACGTGCGCCGCAATACCTGTTCGCGGAAAGCCAGACCGGAGTGCTCGGCCAGAACGCACTCGTCATCCGGGTGCAGCCGGATGAAGGCGTGACGCTGCGCTTCGGTTCGAAGGTGCCGGGCGCGGGCATGCAGGTTCGCGACGTGACCATGGACTTCGGATATGGGCACGCATTCACCGAGGCCAGTCCCGAAGCGTACGAGCGACTCATCCTGGATGTGCTGCTCGGCGACCCGCCGCTCTTCCCGCGGCACGAAGAGGTCGAGCTCAGCTGGAAGATTCTCGACCCCCTCGAGGAATTCTGGGCGACCCAGGGCCAGCCCGACCAGTACCGTCCGGGCACCTGGGGCCCGGATTCGGCCGATGAACTTCTCACCCGCGACGGACGAGTTTGGAGACGCCCATGATTATCGACCTGCCTGACACCACCACCAGCCAGATCTCCAAGACCCTGGTCAAGATCCGTGAAGAGGGCGGAGCAGTGGCCCTCGGCCGGGTGCTCACGCTCATCATCTCCACGAAGCTGGGCGAAGAAGAAGAGGCCATCGAGGCCGCCAACGACGCCTCACGCGAGCATCCGATGCGTGTCATCGTCGTCTCGACCAGCGGAGACGAGCACAACCACAGCGAGGCGCGCCTGGATGCCCAGATCCGCGTGGGCGGCGACGCCGGCGCGAGCGAGGTCATCGTCGTGCGCGCGTACGGCGACACCGCCAGCGACAAGGAGGGGCTCGTCACCGGGCTCCTGCTGCCGGATGCCCCGGTCGTCGTCTGGTGGCCCGGTGACGGTCCGCACAACGCCTCGCAGTCAGCGCTCGGCCGCATCGCCCAGCGCCGCATCACGGATGCCGCAGCCGCCAGCAACCCGTTGGGGGCCCTGCACCACATCGCCAAGACCTACGCGCCCGGCGACACGGACTTCTCGTGGACCCGCCTCACGCTGTGGCGTGCCCAGCTCGCCGCAGTGCTCGACCAGCCCCCCTACGAGAGCATCACGGCCATCGAGGTGGATGGTGCCGCAGACTCGCCGTCGACCGTGCTGTTGGCGGCGTGGCTCGAGGAGCAGCTGCAGGTGCACGTGAAGCTCGAGATGACGAATCCCTCCACCGGCTCGAGCGGTATCCACGGGGTGCGCCTGCACCGGGCATCCGGTGTCATCGAGCTCGAGCGGGTCACACCGACGATCGCAACGCTCAAGCAGCCGGGCCAGCCCACGCACGACATCTCGCTGCCACGCCGCAGTCTTCGCGACTGCCTCGCCGAAGAACTGCGCCGGCTCGACCCGGACTCGCTGTTCGGCGAGGTAATCCGTGATGGCGTTGCCCAGCTCGAGAAGTCGGCGGGCGTGCAATCCAAGCCCAGGGCGGCGAAGGCGTCCACGACTACCGGCACTCCGAAGGGCAAGGCGTCAGCGAAATGACCGTCGAGCGCCGCGTCATCGTGTACGCCGACAAGCAGGTGCTGGCAGACACCATCGCCGCGCGATTTCTCATCAAGGTCGGCCGTTTCATCGCGGCCCGCGGCGAGGCCACCATCGTTCTGACCGGAGGCACGATGGGCTACGCATCGCTCGCTGCCGTCAACGCTTCGCCGACACGCGACAGTGTGGACTGGTCGAAGGTCAACTTCTGGTGGGGCGACGAGCGCTGGCTTCCTGACGCGGATGCGGACCGCAACGAGACGCAGGCGCGCGAGGCGCTGCTGGCGCACATCCCGGTGGATCCGGACCGCGTTCACGCGTTCCCCGCTTCGGATGCCGGGCTCGACCTGGACAGCGCGGCCGAGGTCTATGCGGCAGAGCTCAAGGCCGCGGCTCCCCCGGGAGCCGACTTCCCGCTGTTCGACATCACGTTCCTTGGCGTCGGGCCGGATGGTCACATCGCGTCGCTCTTTCCGGAGCGTGGCGGCATCCGTGAGGAACTGCGCACGGTCATCCCCGTGCGCAACTCCCCCAAGCCGCCGCCGGAGCGACTGAGCCTGACGCTTCCGGTGATCAATTCGTCGGAGCGCATCTGGCTGATGCTCGCGGGCGCAGACAAGGCATCGGCGCTGGGTCTTACACTCGCCGACGCCAGCGTGTTCGAGGTGCCGGCAGCGGGTGCTCACGGCCGACGCAGCACGAAGTTCCTGGTCGACCAGGATGCCGCTGCCGAGGTGCCCGACAACCTGAAGCTTTCCGAGCAATACTGGACCGCCGAGGACGAGTAGCGCTGATCGTTTGGTGTCCGTCGAAACTCCGACGCCACCCAACATCCGCCCTCTTTGTGAGCAACCCGCCGGTTCGAACCGACGGGTTAGTCACAAAACAGCGTGAAGCATCGGCGCCAGCGGTTTGCGGGCCAGATCGTTAGGACGTGACCTTGCCGCGGCGGGCGCGAAGCTGCTCGAGGGCCTCTTCGAGAAGTTCGGCCGCCTCTTTCTCGGTGCGGCGCTCTTTCACGTAGGCGAGGTGAGTCTTGTACGGCTCGAGTTTCGCCACCGATGGCGGGTTGTTGCGGTCGCGTCCCGCGGGCAGACCCGTGGACGGCGAGTCGATGGTCTCGGGGATCTCGTCTTCCGGAAGATTCGCCGCGAAGTTGCGGACTGTCTCGTTGCCGAGCTCATCCCAGTAGGAGACCTGGATTCGGTCCGCGTGAAAACCGCGGTCCTGCTCGCCCATAGGGCCAGCTCCTACGCGGGAACCGCGAATAGCACTACCACCAGAGGCCACGGGATTCTCTTCTCGAAAAGGGTGTTGCGCGAACGGGATGATTGGTGCGGCGGGTCAGCTGCTGAACTTGAGGATGAGCCCAAGTACCACGATGCAGGTGATCCAGACCAGGCAGAGGATGACCGTGATGCGATTGAGGTTGCGTTCGGCGACGCCGGACGCACCGAGGTTCGAGGTGACCCCGCCGCCGAACATGTCGGACAAGCCGCCACCGCGACCGCGGTGGAGCAGGATGAGCAGGGTCAGCAAGAGGCTCACGAGCCCGAGGATGACCTGCAGTACAACCTGAAGAATTGCCACGACTAACCTTTCACCACGGCCGTTACGGCCTCAGTAAGTATAAACGTCAACTGCTCAGGTTCCGACGTGCTTTCGGAATTGGGCAATCGAGGCGAATTCGGCGATGTCGAGGCTCGCGCCGCCGACGAGTGCCCCGTCGACGTTGGGCTGGCGCAGGAAGCTGGCAACGTTCGTCGACTTGACCGAACCGCCGTAGAGGATGCGCGTAGCGTCCGCCACCTCGCTGCCGAGCAGCTTGGCGACCACCTGGCGCAGTTGTTCCGCCACCTGTTCGGCCTGCTCGGGCGTCGCTGCCTGGCCCGAACCAATTGCCCAGACGGGCTCGTAGGCGACGACGATGTCTGTTGCGCCTGCGGATGCGGCCAGCGCGCCGTGCAACTGCTGCACGGGAACCGCGCTCGGACCGTAGAGGTCGAGGTCTTCTGCGGTCTCGCCGACGCAGATGACCGGAACCATGCCGTACCGGATTGCCAGGGCGGCCTTCTCGGCGACCGTCTCATCCGTCTCGTGGTGGTACTGCCGCCGCTCGGAGTGCCCCACGATGACGTACTGGACGTCGAGCGCCTTCAAGAACTCGGCGGAGATCTCGCCCGTGTAGGCGCCGTTGAGGTGGGCCGAGACATCCTGGGCGCCGAAACCGAGCTGCAGCTTGTCGGCCGAGACAAGAGTCTGCACCGAACGCAGGTCAGTGAACGGAGGGAATACGGCCACCTCGGTCGCTGCGAAGTCGTGACGCGCATCTTGCAGCGTCCAGGCGAGCTTCTGCACGAAGGCGATCGACTGCAGGTGGTCGAGATTCATCTTCCAGTTGCCGGCGATGAACGGGACTCGTTCTTTCGTTGCTTCTGCCATTACTGCGCCTGCCATCCGAGTACTTCGAGTCCCGGCAGCTTCTTGCCTTCGAGAAACTCGAGACTTGCGCCGCCACCCGTGGAAATGTGACCGAACTGGTCGTCTGAGAAGCCGAGCTCGCGCACGGCAGCTGCAGAATCTCCGCCGCCCACCACGGCGAGGCCGTCGACCCTGGTGAGGGCTTCGGCGATCGCGTAGGTGCCCGCCGCAAACGGCGGCAGCTCGAACACGCCCATCGGACCGTTCCAGAACACGGTCTTCGAGCTCTCGATGATCGATGCGAAGTTGCGCGAGGTGTCTGGGCCGATGTCGAGCCCGAGCCCGGTCTTGCCGAACTCGGTCTGCTCGATAGCGTCTGCTGCGGCCACCACGTGGCGGGCATCGCCGCCGAACTTCTCGGCGACGACAACATCGGTGGGCAGCACGATCTCGACGCCGATCTCCTTCGCCTTCGCGAGGTAACCCCTCACCGTCTCGACCTGGTCGAGTTCGAGCAGGCTCCCACCGACCTCGTACCCCTGGGCCACCAGAAAGGTGAACAGCATGCCTCCGCCGACGAGAAGGCGGTTCACCCGGGGCAGCAGAGCGCCGATGACATCGAGCTTGTCGGAGACCTTCGAGCCGCCCAGAACGACCGTGTACGGCTTCTGTGGGCTGACTGTGAGCTTCTCGAGCACGTCGAGTTCGGCCTCGATCAACAGGCCGGCCGCGCTGGGCAGCTGCTCGGCCAGCTCGTAGACGCTCGCCTGCTTTCGATGCACGACCCCGAAGCCATCAGACACGAAGGCATCGCCGAACGCTGCGAGCTTCTTCGCGAACGACTTGCGCTCAGGCGCGTCTTTGCTCGTTTCGCCAGCGTTGAACCGCAGGTTCTCGAGCAGCACGACGCTGCCGTCGCCGAGGGCATCGACGGCGGCCTTCGCCGCGTCGCCGACGGTGTCGGTGGCGAACGTCACGGGCCTGCCGAGCAACTCCGAGAGTCGGTTCGCGACTGGTGCGAGGCTGTACTTCGCGTCTGGCGTGCCGTCCGGCCTGCCGAGATGGGAAATCACCACGAGCTTCGCGCCCGCGCTCGAGAGCGCGTTCAGCGTGCCGAGTGACGCGCGGATCCGACCGTCGTCCGTGATCTGCCCGTCCTTCAGCGGAACATTCAGGTCACAGCGAACGATGACGGTCTTGCCCGCGAGGTCTCCGAGGGAAGCGAGCGTGCGGAGTGCCACGGATGCGGCCTACAGCCGGTCGGCGACGTACTCGGTGATGTCAACGAGTCGGTTGGAGTAGCCCCACTCATTGTCGTACCACGAGGCGACCTTGACCTGGTTGCCGATGACCTTGGTGAGGCCGGCGTCGAAAATCGACGAGTGCGGGTCGCCCTGGATGTCGCTCGAGACGATCTCGTCTTCGGTGTACTTCAGGATGCCCTTCAGCGGCCCCTCGGCAGCGGCCTTGTAGGCGGCGTTGATCTGCTCAACGGTGACCGGCTTGGTGGCCTCGATAGTGAGGTCCGTGATCGAGCCGGTGATCACGGGAACGCGAAGCGCGTAGCCGTCGAGCTTACCGACGAGCTCAGGAATGACCAGGCCGAGCGCCTTCGCGGCACCCGTGGAGGTCGGGATGATGTTCTGTGCGGCGGCACGGGCACGACGCAGGTCGCTGTGCGGTCCGTCCTGCAGGTTCTGGTCCGCCGTGTAGGCGTGCACCGTGGTCATGAAGCCGCGCTCGATACCGAAGTTGTCGAGGAAGACTTTGGCGAGAGGCGCAAGGCAGTTCGTCGTGCAGGACGCGTTCGAGATGATGTCGTGCGTTGCTGCGTCATAGGTGCCCTCGTTGACGCCGAGCACGAGTGTCGCCACGTCGTCGCCTGTCGCCGGAGCGGAGATGACGACCTTCTTCGCGCCCGCGGTGATGTGCTGGCGTGCATCCATCGACTTGGTGAAGCGCCCCGTGGATTCCACGACGATGTCGACGCCCAGCTCGCCCCAGGGCAGCTCGGCGGGGTTGCGCACGGCGAGCACCTTGATCGGCTTGCCGTTGACGACGATGCTGTCGCCGTCGACCTCGACGGTCGCGCCGATGCGGCCGGCGACGGTGTCGTACTTGAGCAGGTGGGCGAGCGCCGCAGGGCTGTCGAGGTCATTGACCGCGACGATCTCGAGGTCACTGCCCTTCTCAAGTGCAGCCCGGAAGAAGTTGCGGCCGATTCGGCCGAAACCGTTGATACCGATCTTGACGCTCAATGGAACTCCAGTTGCTCATGCGCCCACATCGGACGCTCGTTGTGGTGGTGGTAGACGGGGGTAACAAAGGCGTGGCCGGGGCTACGCAACGGAATTGCGCTGCACCCCGGCCACAATGCCGTTATGAGAGTAGCAGTAGGGCGCTGGCACCCGTGCGTGCCGCTTCGAACCGCGCCTGGGCGTCGGCCCAGTTGACGATGTTCCAGAAGGCCTTTACGTAGTCGGCCTTGACGTTGACGTAGTCGAGGTAGAAGGCGTGCTCCCACATGTCTAGCTGCAGCACGGGGATGGTACCCAGCGCGGTGTTGCCCTGCTGGTCGAACATCTGCTGGATCAGCAGCTGCTTGCCGACCGGGTCCCACGACAGCACGGCCCAGCCGGAGCCCTGCAGGCTGGTCGCCGCAGCCGAGAAGTGGCCGACGAACTTGTCGTAGGAGCCGAAGAACTCGTCGATCGCCGATCCGAGCTCGCCCGTAGGCTTGTCGCCGCCGTCCGGCGAAAGGTTCTTCCAGAAGATCGAGTGGTTGATGTGACCGCCGAGGTGGAAGGCGAGGTCTTTCTCGAGCTTCGGAACGTTGGCGTAGTCGCCGCTTTCGCGGGCCTCGGCCAGCTTGGCGACCGCGGTCTTGGCACCCGCGACGTACACCGCGTGGTGCTTGTCGTGATGCAGCTCCATGATGCGCGCGCTGATGTGCGGCTCGAGCGCTGCGTAGTCGTAGGGAAGATCTGGAAGTGTGTACTCAGCCATCGAATTCTCCTAGCAAATTGGCCCCGAGCCGCAAGATTGTGATCGGCGGGGGTGACTATTTCAGTCTACTGACGACAACCCAGCGCGCTCCCCGTTGCTTCCCAGCTTGGTGCCTACTCCGAGAAGATTCAGCGATTATTCATCGAGGTCGGGCGGCAGGTTGGCATCGGTGCCCGGGATGCCGAGGTCGGATGCGCGCTTGTCGGCCATGGCGAGCAGTCGGCGGATGCGGCCAGCGACCGCGTCTTTCGTCATCGGCGGGTCTGCGTGGTGGCCGAGCTCGTCGAGGCTCGCGTCGCGGAAGCGCAGGCGGAGGTCGCCGGCGTAGCGCAGGTGCTCGGGAACATCGTCCGAAAGGATCTCGAGGGCCCGCTCGACGCGCGAGCACGCGGCGACCGCTGCCTGCGCCGAGCGCCTCAGGTTGGCGTCGTCGAAGTTGACCAGGCGGTTGGCGGTCGCCCGCACCTCGCGGCGCTGGCGCAACTCTTCCCAGGCGGTGACGCTGGTCACGGCGCCCATGAGCACGAGCATGGCGCTGATGGCCTCGCCGTCGCGGATCACGACGCGGTGCACGCCGCGCACCTCGCGCGCTTTGGCAGGCACGTGCAGGCGCCCCGCGGCACCGACCAGCGCCATGGCGGCCTCGTTGCCGGGGCAGATCACCTCGAGGGCCGCCGAGCGGCCCGGGTCGGTCAGCGTTCCGCGGGCCAGGAACGCACCACGCCAAACAGCCGCGAGCTCTTCGCGCGAACCGGTCGTGAGCCGGTTGGGCAGGCCGCGGATGGGGCGGCGACGGGCATCCAGAAGCCCGGTCTGCCTGGCCAGGGTCTCGCCGCCGTCCACGACGCGCACGAGGTAGTGGCTGGCCTGGCGCGACCCCGACGCGGAGACGACGGCGACCTCGCTGCGCACGCCATACAGCTCGGCGAGATCTTTGCGCACGCGACGGCCGAGTATCGGGCTGTCGAGTTCCGCCTCGACGGCGATGCGATTCGAGATGACATGCAGGCCGCCGGCGAAGCGCAGGATGGTCGCGAGTTCGGCCGCGCGGACAGTGGTCTTGCTGACGCCGATGCGTGCGAGTTCGTCTTTGACGTCGGCAGTCAGTGCCACTGTATGGTCCTCTTCGGTTTTCGTAAGTTACGGCTGGGGGTAGCGGGTGCAGGCCATGACGGACCCGGCCCGCACGGAATCACTCGCGACCGAGGTCACGGTGTTTGACGTTCACAACGACTCCGGGTTCGGACCGCAGCAGGGAGGCCAGCTTCTCGCCGACAGCAACTGAGCGATGCTTACCACCCGTGCACCCAATGGCGATCGTAGCGTGTCTCTTGTTTTCGCGTTGGTACCCGGCGAGCACGGGAGCCAGCGCCCTGGCGTAGTTCGTCACGAACTCTTCGGCCCCTTCTCCCCCTAAGACGTACTGGCTCACCTCGGGGTCGAGGCCGGTGAGCGGCTTGAGCCGGGGAATCCAGAACGGGTTCGGCAGAAACCGCATGTCGGCCACGAGATCGGCGTCGGCGGGCAGGCCGTACTTGAATCCGAAGCTCATGATCGTCACCTGCACACCGGGCGCCTCGGCCTCGGCGAACTTCTCCTGGATGCTGGTCGCAAGCTGGTGGATGTTGAGCTCAGACGTGTCGATCACGATGTCGCTGGTCTCGCGCAGTTCTTCGAGGAGGTGACGCTCTTTGCCGATTCCGTCGAGCAGAGTGCCGTCACCCTGCAGCGGATGCGGTCGGCGCACCATCTCGAACCGCCGGACCAGCGCCGCATCCGTCGCGTCGAGAAACAGCACCCGCACCCGTGCGTCCGCGCGGAGTTCCTGCAGGGATTCGAGCACGTCGGTGAACAGGCTGCCGCCACGGATGTCGATGATGGCCGCGATCTTGGGCAATGAACCACCGCCACGTTCGGCGAGGTCGACAAGGGGCCGCAGCATCTGCGGCGGAAGGTTGTCGACGACGTACCAGCCGAGGTCCTCGAGCGCATTGCCCACCGTTGAACGCCCGGCACCGGACATCCCCGTGACAACCAGCAGTTCCTGCCGTTCGCTGTCCTTGGTCATGCCGGTCCCTGGTGTGCGCGTAGTCGAGTCGCCAGTTTAGCGCCGAAGCTGTTCGTAGATTTGGCGCGCCAGCACCGGGCCGACGCCCTTGACCTCGGCGATCGCGTCGGTGTCTGCGGCACGCAGCCGCGTGACAGAGCCGAAATGCTTGAGCAGCAGCTTGACCCGGGCCGGCCCGAGTCCGGGGATCTGCGACAGAGCCGAGCCGACATCCCTCGACCGGCGTTGGCGCTGGTAGGTGATGGCGAAACGGTGGGCCTCGTCGCGGATGCGCTGGATCATGAACAGCGCGTCGCTGTTGCGCGGCAGGATGACCGGATAGTCGGAATCGGGCAGCCAGATCTCCTCGAGTCGCTTCGCGATGCCGCACAGGGTGATTCCCGTGATCCCCAGGTCGTCCATGGCTCGCTGCGCGGCAGCCACCTGCGGCTGGCCGCCGTCGACGATCAGCAGGTTGGGTCGATAGGCGAACTTGCGCCGCGGGCGACCCTCGGCGTCGGCTTCGGCGTCCGCAGCATCCTGTCGCGTGCCGTCTTCGTCAAGGTGGGCAAGGCGGCGGGTGAGGGTCTGGTAGATCGACTCGGTGTCGTCGGTCGACTCGGGAATGCTGAACCGGCGGTACTGGTCTTTCTTCGGCAGGCCGTCCTCGAACACGACCATCGAGGCGACGATGTTCGTGCCGCTCAGGTGCGAGACGTCGTAGCACTCCATGCGTAGCGGGGCATCGGGCATGTCCAGGGCTTCCTGGATGTCGGCGAGGGCCTGGGAGCGCGCGGTGAAGTCGCCGCTGCGGCGGGTCTTGTAGAGCACCAGCGCGTTGCGGGCGTTCGTGGCGACGGTCAGCGCCAGCGCGGCCTTCTCGCCGCGCTGCGCGGTCTTCAGCGAGACTTTGGTGGCGTTCTGGTGCCCGGCGACGCGCAGGTCGGCCAGCCACTGCTCGAGTTCGGCGGCATCCTCGGGCAGCACAGGCACGACGACCTCGCGGGGAGGCAGGTCGTCGGCGCTGTAGGCGTTCTGCAGGACGGTCTCGACCAGCTCGGGCAGTTCGACATCGAGTTCCTTGTCCACCACCCAGCTCTTCGTACCCCGGATGCGGCCCCCGCGCACGATGAACTGCTGCACGGCGGCGGCGAGCTCATCGTGCGCGATCCCGAAGAAGTCGGTGTCGATGTCGTCGGAGAGCACGACCGCGTTCTTCGACATCGCCGTGTGCATGGCACCGAGCTGGTCGCGATAGCGCGCGGCGGACTCGTAGTCCATTTCGAGCGAAGCTGCCTTCATCTTCTTCTCGAGGTCGCCGATGAACTTCGAGTCGTTGCCCGACATGAACGAGGCGAAATCGACCGCGATCGACTTGTGCTCCTCATTGCTGACGCGACCGACGCACGGTGCCGCACATTTTCCGATGTCGCCGAGCAGGCACGGCCGGCCGGTCTGCTGGGCGCGCTTGAACGTCGTGTCGGTGCAACTGCGCATCGGAAACGCCTTGAGCAGGGTGTCGACGGTCTCCCTGATCGCCCAGACCCGCGAGTACGGACCGAAGTAGCGGGCGCCCGCGATCTTTCGATTGCGGGTCACCAGCACCCGGGGCACGTCCTCCTGAAGCGTGATCGCGAGGTAGGGGTACGACTTGTCATCGCGGAACTGCACGTTGAACGGCGGATCGAACTCGTTGATCCAGGTGAATTCGAGCTGGAGCGCCTCGAATTCGTTACCGACTACCGTCCACTCGACCGACGAGGCCGAGGTGACCATGCGCCGAGTTCGCTGGTGCAGGTTGCGCAGCGGGGCGAAGTAGTTGCTGAGGCGCGACCGCAGGTTTTTCGCCTTGCCCACATAGAGCACTCGGCCCGACGCATCCCGAAACCGGTACACGCCCGGCGACGTGGGGATCTCGCCGGCCCTGGGCCGGTAGCTCACCGTGTCAGCCATGACCGAGTCTTCCGTCTAAAGGTAGTGCTGTGGCTGGGGCCGAGGCGTGCACCAGAGCGCAGTCAGTTTAACCGGCCAGCAGGGCCGGGCTGAGGATCTCTCGCAGGAACGTCGCCGTGTGGCTCGCGGTGTTCGTTGCGACTTCTTCGGGAGTGCCCACCGCGACGACTTCGCCGCCGCCGGCGCCGCCCTCGGGCCCGAGGTCGACGATCCAGTCCGCCGACTTGATCACGTCGAGGTTGTGCTCGATCACTATGACGGTGTTGCCCTTGTCGACGAGTCCGTTGAGCACGATCAGCAGCTTGCGCACATCTTCGAAGTGCAGGCCGGTCGTGGGTTCGTCGAGCACGTAGACACTGCGGCCGGTGGCCCTTCGCTGCAGCTCCGTAGCGAGCTTGACCCGCTGCGCCTCACCGCCGGACAGGGTCGTGGCACTCTGGCCGAGCCGCACGTAGCCGAGTCCCACCTCGACCAGGGTCTTGAGGTAGCGGTGAATGCTGCTGATCGCCTCGAAGAAGTCGGCCGCCTCGGCGATCGGCATGTCGAGAACTTCGGCGATGTTCTTGCCCTTGTAGTGAACGGTGAGCGTGTCGCGGTTGTAGCGCGCTCCCCCGCACACCTCGCAGGCCACATAAACGTCCGGCAGGAAGTTCATCTCGATAGTGATGGTGCCGTCGCCCGCGCAGTTCTCGCAGCGGCCACCCTTGACGTTGAAGCTGAACCGCCCGGGCAGGTAGCCCCTGGCCTTCGCCTCGGCGGTCTCGGCGAACAGCGTGCGGATCTTGTCGAACACGCCAGTGTAGGTGGCGGGGTTCGATCGAGGAGTGCGCCCGATGGGCGCCTGGTCGACGTGCACCACCTTGTCGAGCTGGTCGAGACCCGTGACGCGGGTGTGCCGGCCGGGAATCTGGCGTGCGCCGTTCAGTTCGTTGGCGAGCACCTTGTACAGGATGTCGTTGACGAGCGACGACTTTCCCGACCCGCTCACGCCGGTGACGGCGGTGAACACACCGAGCGGGAAGCTCACGTCGACGTCACGGAGGTTGTTCGCACGTGCCCCGACGACCGTCAGCTGGCGCTTCGGATCTGTGGGACGGCGCGTGCGCGGCGTTTCGATCGCGAGCCGGCCGGAGAGGTAATCGCCGGTGAGTGAGTCGGTGTTCTCGAGCAGCGACTCGTACGAGCCCGAGTGCACCACTTCTCCCCCGAGTTCGCCCGCGCCTGGCCCGATGTCGACGATCCAGTCGGCCGTGCGAATTGTGTCTTCGTCGTGCTCGACGACGATGAGCGTGTTGCCCAGGTTCTTGAGCTTCACGAGCGTCTCGATCAGGCGACGGTTGTCGCGCTGGTGCAGACCGATGCTGGGCTCGTCGAGCACATAGAGCACGCCCGTCAGACCGGAGCCGATCTGCGTTGCGAGTCGAATGCGCTGTGCCTCGCCACCGCTCAGCGTCGCCGCGGCGCGGGCCAGGTCGAGGTAGCTCAGGCCGACCTCGATCAAAAACTCCAACCGCAGGCGAACCTCGCGCAGCACTGCCGCAGCGATGTGGGCCTCACGGTCGGTGAGCGTCAGCGCAGCCATGAACGATTGCGTGTTGAGCAGGCTGAGCTCGCAGACATCCGAGATGGAGAACCCGTTGATCGTGACTGCCAGCACCTCGGGCTTGAGTCGCTTGCCGTGGCAGACCGGGCACGGCGTCTCGCGCAGGTAGCTGAGGTAGCGCTGCTTCGACCACTCGGATTCGGCCTCGAGGCTCTTGCGCTGGATGTAGGGCATGACACCCTCGAAACCAGTGGTGTACTTCATTTCGCGACCGAACCGGTTGCGCCAGCGCACCGTGACCTCGAAGTTGTTTCCGTTCAGGATGGCGTCGTGTACCTCATCGGACAGTTCGCCCCACGGGGTGTCGAGCGAGAAGTCGAGGTCGTCGGCGAGGCCCTGCAGCAGGCGCTCGAAGTACTGGGCGACACCCTTGCCCGACTGCGCCCAGGGAAGGATTACGCCGTCGCGAAGGCTGACCGAGTCATCGGCGATCAGCAGGTCGGCATCCACCGTCATCTTGGTGCCGAGCCCGGAGCACTCGGGGCAGGCGCCGAACGGAGCGTTGAACGAGAACGTGCGCGGCTCGATTTCTGTGAGCTGCAGCGGATGCCCGTTCGGGCACGAAAGCTTTTCGGAGAAATTGCGCCATGCCGCATCCCCCGTCTCATCGACGTAGTTGATGGCGACGAGCCCGTCGGTGAGTCGAAGGGCGGTCTCGAGCGAGTCGGTCAGTCGGGTCAGGATGTCGTCAGCCGCGACGAGGCGGTCGACGATCACCGCGATGTCGTGCTTGAGCTGCTTCTTGAGGACGGGCGGCTCGCTGAGCTGGATCTGCTCGCCGTCGACGATCGCCCTCGAGTACCCGCCGGCCGCGAGCGACTGGAACAGGTCGACGAACTCGCCCTTCTTCTGCGAGATCACCGGGCTCACCACCTGGTAACGGGTGCCGGTCGGCAGGGTCATCAGCTGGTCGGCGATCTGCTGCACTGTCTGGCGCTCGATCTTCTCGCCGCAGACGGGGCAGTGCGGGATACCGATGCGCGCCCACAGCAGCCGCATGTAGTCGTAGATCTCGGTGATCGTACCGACCGTCGAACGCGGGTTGCGGTTGGTCGACTTCTGGTCGATGGAGACCGCCGGGCTGAGGCCTTCGATGAAGTCGACGTCGGGTCGGTCGACCTGGCCGAGGAACTGGCGGGCGTATGCCGAGAGCGATTCGACGTATCGGCGCTGCCCTTCCGCGAAGATCGTGTCGAATGCCATCGACGACTTGCCCGATCCTGACAGACCTGTGAAGACCACGAGCGAATCGCGCGGAATTTCGAGGTCCACGTCTTTCAGATTGTGGACGCGCGCGCCTCTGACGCTGAGCTTCGAGAGCGAGGGGACAGGTGAAATCGACACTCTCTACAGTCTACGGAAGCCACCGACATTGGCACGGCGGCGTTCGCTCTGCGCTGACCTGGGCGCGCACGGGGTCCGCTCGGTCGGGTGGGACCAGCCCTGCGTGGATTGCCCCACCCGACCTGACGAAATGCTGCTGGTCACCGAATCCCGGCCATGATGGGCTTCACTCCCCCGCAACACACACAGTCTGTCGGCAGGGCCGTAACGTCTCGGTAACGTCTCGGTCGGCGACGCGCTGCGCTACTTGAGGTGCCCCGCGCTGACCATCTGCCGCAGCTCTTTTTTGAGTTCGGACACCTCGTCGCGCAAGCGGGCGGCCAATTCGAACTTGAGTTCACCGGCCGCCTGCAGCATCTGCTCGTTGAGGTCGGCGATGATCGACTCGAGGTTGTTGCCACCGGCCGCGGCCAGTCCCTCGAACCCGCCCTCGGAGCGCAGGTTCGGCGTGGGCGATCGCTTCTTGGTGTCGCGGCCGCCTCGCGACGAACTCAGCAGCTGTGCCGTGTCTGCACCCTCGCGCAGCAGGGCATCCGTGATGTCGGCGATCTTCTTGCGCAGGGGCTGCGGGTCCACTCCGCGCTCCAGGTTGTAGGCGACCTGCTTCTCGCGGCGGCGAGTGGTCTCTTCGATCGCGAGATTCATCGAGTCGGTCAGCTTGTCTGCGTACATGTGCACCTCGCCTGAGACGTTGCGCGCCGCGCGCCCGATCGTCTGGATCAGCGAGGTGGATGACCGAAGGAATCCCTCTTTGTCGGCGTCGAGAATGGCGACGAGCGACACCTCGGGCAGGTCGAGGCCCTCGCGCAGCAGGTTGATACCGACGAGCACGTCGTAGACACCCTGGCGCAGTTCGGTCAGCAGTTCGACGCGACGCAGGGTGTCGACGTCGGAGTGCAGGTAGCGCACCCGCACACCGGCCTCGCCCAGGAAGTCCGTGAGCTCTTCGGCCATCTTCTTGGTGAGCGTCGTGACAAGCACCCGTTCGTTTCGCTCGACGCGCAGCCGGATCTGTTCGAGCAGGTCGTCGATCTGGCCCTTCGACGGCTTGACCACGATCTTGGGGTCGATGAGCCCGGTGGGCCTGATGATCTGTTCGACCACCGAGTCAGTGATTCCGCGCTCGTAGCGACCGGGGGTTGCCGACAGGTAGACCTTCTGGCCGACCCGGTCGAGAAACTCCTCCCACTTGAGCGGTCGGTTGTCGAGCGCACTCGGCAAACGGAAGCCGTGCTCGACGAGCGTGCGCTTGCGCGACGCGTCGCCCTCGTACATCGCGCCGATCTGGGGAACGGTCACGTGCGATTCGTCGATCACCACCAGGAAGTCGTCCGCGAAATAGTCGAGCAGGCAGTTGGGTGCCTCACCGGGAGCTCGACCATCGATGTGCCGCGAGTAGTTCTCGATGCCGCTGCAGAAACCGATCTGCTCCATCATCTCGATGTCGAACGTGGTGCGCATGCGCAGTCGCTGTGCCTCGAGCAGTTTGCCCTGGCGCTCGAGTTCGGCCAGGCGCTCCTTGAGCTCGATCTTGATGGTCACGATGGCCTTCTTCATCGTGTCGGGGCTTGCCGCATAGTGCGTGGCCGGGAACACCGAGACCGAATCCATCTTCTTGAGGACCTCGCCTGTGAGCGGGTGCAGCGCGTAGATTGCCTCGATCTCATCGCCGAACAGCTCGACCCGGATGGCGTGCTCTTCATACACGGGGATGATCTCGATGGTGTCGCCCCGCACGCGGAACTTGCCACGCGAGAAGTCGACGTCGTTGCGCTGGTACTGCATGTTGACGAACTGGCGGATGAGGTGGTCGCGGCCCACTCGCTCGCCGACCCGCAGCGCGACCATGGCGCCCAGGTACTCCTCCGCCGCCCCGAGCCCGTAGATGCAGGACACCGTGGACACCACGATGACGTCGCGGCGTGACAGCAGCGAATTAGTGGTCGAGTGACGCAGTCGTTCGACCTCGGCGTTGATCGACGAGTCCTTCTCGATGAAGGTGTCGGTCTGCGGGACGTACGCCTCGGGCTGGTAGTAGTCGTAATAGCTGACGAAGTATTCGACGGCATTGTTGGGCATCAGCTCGCGGAACTCGTTCGCCAGCTGAGCAGCGAGCGTCTTGTTGTGCGCCAGCACGAGAGTCGGCCGCTGCACCTGCTCGATGAGCCACGCCGTCGTCGCCGACTTGCCGGTACCGGTCGCGCCCAGCAGCACGACGTCGGTCTCGCCGGCGTTGATACGCCCGACGAGTTCGGCTATGGCCTGCGGCTGGTCGCCGCTTGGCACATACTCGCTGATGACCTCGAAAGGACGAACGACGCGAGTGGGCTCCATGCTTCCAGCTTAGGCAGCACCCCCGACACCCGCTGGGTTGTGCGCTGTCAGCGCACAACCGGCCAGGCTAGATCGGCTGGAACGCGTTGACGCCCGTCAACGCCGCCGACAGCCCCCAGAGCCGGGCGGCCGAGTCGGGGTCCACGGCATACGGGTTCACACCGCGGATGCGCGCATCCGGGGCCTCGGGATCGGTGATCGCCGCGATATCGCAGTCCTCGCAGTAGACCCCGCCCTTGCCGTCCAACTGGGGAGACGTGGCGGCCCAGACGGAGGTCGCCGCGCCCTGCGCCGGGGACTTGAACCGCTCGTTGACGTTGCCGTCGGCATCCATCCAGCCCGCGGCGATCATCTCTTCCTGCGGAAGGTGACGCTGCAGCTCGGTCATGATGCCGCCCGGGTGCACGGCGAACGCCCGCACCCCGAACGGCTCGCCGAGGGCATCCAGTTGCACAGCGAACAGGCTGTCCGCCGTCTTGGCCTGGCCGTACGCCTTCCACTTGTCGTAGCCCGTCCTGAACTGCGGGTCGTCCCACTGGATGTCGGACTGCTTGTGGCCGGTCGACGACAGCGCGATGACCCGTGCTCCCCCGTTGTCGACAAGGGCGGGCCAGAGCCGGTTGGCGAGCACGTAGTGCCCGAGATGGTTGGTGGCGAACTGCGACTCCCAGCCGTCGCCGACGCGGGCCTCGGGTGACGCCATGATGGCAGCGTTGTCGATGAGGATGTCGATACTGCGCCCCGACTCCAGGAAGCGGTTCGCAAAGCCTCCGACGCTCTCCAGGTCGGCGAGGTCGAGCTCGTCGACCTCCACGTCGCCCAGTCCGGCGTCGGCGAGCACGGCGCGCGCCTGGTCCGGACGTCGCGCCGGAACGATCACCATCGCTCCGGCACCGGCCAGCGCACGTACGGTCTCGAGCCCGAGACCGGAGTACCCGCCGGTGACGATCGCGAGCTTGCCGGTGAGGTCGATACCGTCGACGACCTCGGCGGCGGTGGTTCTGGCGCCGAATCCTGAACCGAGGGGAACCTGGGGAGTAGTCATCGATCCACCCTACGGTCGACGACGCCAGCCATCAGCGGTTCAGTTCTGCCCACAGCGAATCGACCTGCTCGCGCGTCTGCTCGAGGGTTCCGTTGCTGTCGATCACGACGTCGGCGATTCTCAGCCGCTCGTCGTCCGAGGCCTGGGCGCCGAGCCGGCGCTCGGCCTCGTCGCGGCTCATGCCCCGCAGGTTGACCATGCGGTCGACGCGAGTTGCGATGTCTGCCTGAACGACCACGATCGAGTCGAACTTCATCGGCCGGTCTTCAGCGGCCTCGGCCAGCAGCGGTACGTCGTAGACGATGATCACGTCGGGGTTCTCAGCCTCGGCGGCGGCGAAGAGTTGCTTGCCGCGCGTCCAGATCGCGGGATGCGTGATCGCGTTGAGCTGTGCACGCTTGTCGGCGTCGGCGAAGATGATTGCGCCGAGCGCCGGGCGATCGAGGGACCCATCCGGCGCGATCACCGATGGTCCGAATACGCGCTCGATCTCGGCCAGGCCTGCCGTGCCGGGCTCGACGACCTCTCGAGCCAGCGCATCCGCGTCGACCACGACCGCGCCGAGCTGGGCCAACCGCTTGCTCACGGTCGACTTGCCCGAGGCGATGCCGCCCGTGACCCCGATCAGCTTCATGCCTCGAGCCTATGGCCACTCCCCGGTGGAGGGAGAACCTGCGCGATGGCGGGGGTAACAACGCCGCCCGCCCATCAGTTACCCCATCCACCGCCGGGGGTTTCTCCCGCCACCACGGGGGTTAACGCGAGGATGGCCGACACCCGAGGGTGCCGGCCATCCTGATGCTGGATCAGTTACCGGTGCTGAGCTTCTCGCGCAGGGCGGCAAGCGACTCGTCGTCGGCAAGGGTGCCGCCGGAACTGGCAGGTGCGTCTTCGCTCGAGAACGAGGATGCGCCGGCCGGAACACCGGTGGACGGCTGGTCTTCTTCGAGCGCAGCAGCAGCGACCTGCTTCTTGTGCGACTCCCAGCGAGCCTGGGCTGCAGCGTAGTCCTGCTCCCACTTCTCGCGCTGGGTCTCGAAGCCGTCGCGCCACTCGTTGGTCTCCGGGTCGAAGCCGTCGGGGTACTTGTAGTTGCCCGCCTCGTCGTACTCGGTGAGCATTCCGTAGAGCGCCGGGTCGAACTCGGTACCGTCGGGGTCGACGCCCTCGTTGGCCTGCTTGAGGCTCAGCGAGATACGGCGACGCTCGAGGTCGATGTCGATGACCTTGACGAAGACCTCGTCGCCGACGGAGACGACCTGCTCGGCCAGCTCGACGTGCTTGCCGGACAGCTCCGAGATGTGCACGAGGCCCTCGATGCCCTCCGCAACGCGAACGAACGCACCGAATGGAACGAGCTTGGTGACCTTTCCGGGAGCAACCTGGCCGATCGCGTGCGTACGCGCGAACACCTGCCACGGGTCTTCCTGGGTGGCCTTGAGCGACAGCGAGACGCGCTCACGGTCGAGGTCGACCTCGAGGATCTCGACGGTGACCTCCTGGCCGACCTCGACAACCTCCGAGGCGTGCTCGATGTGCTTCCAGCTGAGCTCGGAGACGTGAACCAGTCCGTCGACGCCGCCGAGGTCGACGAACGCGCCGAAGTTGACGATCGACGAGACGACGCCCTTGCGAACCTGGCCCTTGGACAGGTTGCCGAGGAACGTGGTACGGCTCTCGCTCTGCGTCTGCTCGAGCAGGGCACGGCGAGACAGCACGACGTTGTTGCGGTTCTTGTCGAGCTCCAGGATCTTGGCCTCGATCTCTTGACCGAGGTACGGCGTGAGGTCGCGAACGCGGCGAAGCTCGATGAGCGACGCGGGCAGGAAGCCACGGAGGCCGATGTCGACGATCAGGCCGCCCTTGACGACCTCGATGACCGAACCGGTGACGATGCCATCGGCATCCTTGATCTTCTCGACATCGCCCCACGCACGCTCGTACTGCGCGCGCTTCTTAGAGAGGATGAGCCGACCCTCTTTATCTTCTTTCTGAAGAACGAGAGCCTCGACCAGGTCGCCGACCTGTACGACCTCGGTGGGGTCGACGTCGTGCTTGATGGAGAGTTCGCGCGAGGGGATGACACCCTCGGTCTTGTAACCGACATCGAGGAGCACCTCGTCGCGGTCGATCTTGACGACGGTTCCTTCGATGAGGTCACCGTCGTTGAAAAACTTGAGTGTCTTTTCGACCGCGGCAAGGAAATCTTCAGCAGATCCGATGTCGTTGATGGCAACCTGCTTGGGTGCCCGGCTGGTTTTAACAGCGCTGTCGGTCGTTACGAGTGTCATGTAGTTATTGCTCCAGTATGGACACGCCCGCGAGCGGGCATAAATCAGGCCGGTGACGATGTGGTGCGTTTGGTGCTTGTTATTGGTTGTCGCCACCAGCGGGCGAATAGAAATGTGCTTCGGTCTGGTTAACACCAGACACAATTGCGACATTCCAGCTTAGCCGACTGATTCTGCCTGCGCCAACACCGTGGTCATGTAGTCGAACTCGGTCTCGTAAACGTGTGCGGACTTCACCAGGAAGTCGAGTCGGCCGGCCGCCACGCCGAGGCGACCGGCGATGTGCTCCTGGAGCCAGGCCAGCTCGACGAGGTTGCCGTAGCCCTTTGCGCCGAAGTCGATGCTGTGCGCGTACACGACCTGCTCGAGCTCGCCGTCGCGCAACCAGAAGTCGAGAAGACTAACGCAGGGGATGTAGGTGGTGTCGAGCAGCGGCTCAAACGTCGTGATCGTTGCAGAGCGTGTGGTCGGGTCGGCCTGGAGCCGTTCGACCAGCCAGTCCACCTGGTTGCGACCTGCGTCACCGTAGTCGAACAGCCGGCTCGCGTAGCTGCGCGCATCACCCAGTTCGCGAACCAGGGCGTAGTCGGTGAAGTTGGCGTGCATCCACGCCAGCCGCTCCGGGTCGGCGAACCGGTTGATGAGCGCATCCGTCGGGCTGGGCGAATCGACGGTGATCGTGACGCGGGGCACCTCGACGACCGGCAGGTCGTCGTACCTGCTCGGCGCACCATCGGCGAGGATGCGGCGCGCGATCTGCAGCCAGGCCTCACCGATAGTCGCGGTATGGATCTCGATGTCGTCGGTCACTGTGGGCACGGCACAAGCCTATGCCGGGGTATCGGGTGACCGCCGGAAGTCGGCTGCGGGATGCGATGCCGGAAGCCGGGCGTTCCCCGGGCCGAAGAACCTCTCTCGCAGGGTGCCGGGCTCGTAGCCGGTGCGGTACAGCCCGCGCTTCTGCAGCGCGGGCACCACGAACTCGACGAAGTTCTCGATCGTGCCCGGTGTCGTGAACTGCCGCAGGTTGAACCCGTCGATGCCCGTGTCGCGAACCCAGCCCTCGATCGCATCCGCGATCTCGTCGCCCGTGCCCACCGCGTAGAACGGTCCCCGGTCGAACCGCACGACCTCTCGCAACGCGTCGCCGACGGTGGCGCCCGGCGCATACCGGGACATGGTCGCGGCATCCTTGACCCCGCCGGTGCTCGCGATGAGGTCGGCGATGCTCGTCTCGGGCGGGTGGGCGGCGAGATCGATGCCGCTGCCCCCGCCCGCGTAGGCGAGGTAGCCTTCCGCGCTGGATGCCGCCAGGTAGTCGGCTGCCAGCCGCTCCGCCTCGTCGTGGGTGCGCCCCGAGATCAGCACCGCGCTGCCCAGCGTCCTGACCGCGCCGGGCGCGCGACCCCCTGCCTCGGCCAGCCGGTGGATGTCGGCGATGCTCGACGCGAAGTCGGCGGCAGTCGCGCCGCCGACGAAGACCACTTCGGCGTGCCGGGCCGCGAACGCCCGCCCGGTCGGCGACGAGCCGGCCTGGAACAACACCGGTGTGCGCTGGGGCGACGGTTCAGACAGATGCGGCCCGGCGACCCGGAAATAGTGGCCGACGTGGTCGATGGCGTGCACCTTGGCCGGATCCGAGTAGACCCCGCCATCACGGTCACGCACGACCGCGTCGTCCTCCCACGACCCCTCCCACAGCTTGTAGAGCACCTCCATGTACTCGTGGGCTCGGTCGTAGCGCTGCTCGTGGCTCAGTTCGTCGTCGAGGCCGAAATTGCGGGCGGCGTTCGGCAGGTACGAGGTCACGACGTTCCAGCCGAACCGCCCGCGCGTGAGGTGGTCGAGTGTGCTCGCCCGTCGGGCGAACGCGAATGGCGGCTCGTATGTGGTTGAGAAGGTCGCGACGAACCCCAGGTGTTCGGTGACCGCCGCCATCGCAGGGATCACCAGCAGCGGGTCGTTGTTCGGTATCTGCACCGCCTCGCGAATTGCCGTGTCAGGGCTGCCGCGATAGCCGTCATACGCACCGACGACGTCGGCCAGGAACACCGTGTCGAAGAGCCCTTCCTCGAGCAGGCGCGCCTGGGCCTGCCAGAACTCGAGGTCGGTGTACCGATCGCGAGTGTTCCCCGGCAGCCGCCACAGCCCCTGCGAAATGTGACCGACGGTGTTCATCTCGAACAGGTTGAACGAGACCGGCCTGGGATCGCTCACTTGAGCAGGGCATCCTTGAGCGTGTCGAGGCCGATGCCGCCCAGATCGAGCGCCTTCTTGTGGAAGGCCTTCGGGCTGAATGCGTCGCCCTCGCGGGCCTTGTATTCGTCGCGGATCTGCTCCCAGATGCGCTGCCCCACCTTGTACGACGGCGCCTGCCCGGGCCAGCCGAGGTAGCGGTTGACCTCGAAGCGCACAAACTCGGGCGACATGTGCACGTGCTGGGCCATGAAGTCGAAGGCATAGTCGCCGGTCCAGGCTCCCTTGCCGTCGGGGCGCTGCTTCTCGAGGTGCACGCCGATGTCCAGCACCACTCGGGCTGCGCGCATGCGCTGGCCGTCGAGCATTCCGAGCCGATCAGCCGGGTCGTCCAGGTAGCCGAGCTCCTCCATCAGCCGCTCGGCGTACAGCGCCCAGCCCTCGGCGTGGCCGGAGGTGCCGGCCAGCAGGCGGCGGTAGCTGTTGAGCGTGGCGCGGTTGTAGACGGCCTCTCCGATCTGCAGGTGGTGGCCGGGGACCCCCTCGTGGTAGACGGTCGTGAGTTCGCGCCACGTGTCGAATTCGGTGACGCCCTCGGGAACCGACCACCACATGCGGCCGGGCCTCGAGAAGTCGTCCGTGGGTCCTGTGTAGTAGATGATGCCCGTGTGGTTGGGCGCGATCATGCACTCGAGCCTGCGAACCTCGGCCGGAATGTCGAAGTGCGACTTGCCGAGCTCCTCGATGGCGCGGTCGCTGGTCTCCTGCATCCATTTCTGCAGGGCGTCGGTGCCGTGAAGTTTGCGCGACGGGTCGCCGTTGAGAAACTCGATGGCCTCTTCGACGGATGCGCCGGGCTTGATCTCGTTCGCGATGCTGGTCTGCTCGTCGACCATGCGCTGCAGCTCCTCGACGCCCCACTCGTAGGTCTCGTCGAGGTCGACGGTCGCGCCGAGGAACGAACGGGACGCCACCGCGTAGAGGTCGCGGCCTACCGCGTCCTTCTCGCCGGCAGCCGGCAGCAGTTCGTTCTCGAAGAAGTCGGCGAGCGTCGCGTATGCGGCGGCCGACGTCGCGGCACCCCGCTGCAGGTCTTTCGTGAGCGTATCCGAGACGCCGGATGCGCCACCGACCAGGTTGGCGAACAGGCCGTCGGGGTCGGCCGTCTCGCGGCACTGGATGATCACCTCGAGCACCTGGCGCCTGGCCGGGACGATCCCGCGGTCGATGCCCAGCCGCAGCGTCTCGATGTACTGGTCGATCGCCGTCGGCGACGAGTTCAACCGGGATGCGACGTTGGCCCAATCGGACTCGGTCTCGGTGGGCATGATGTCGTAGGTTTCGCGCAGCGTCTGCACCGGTGAGGCGAGCACGTTCACGTCGCGAAGCGGGAAGCCCAAATCGTGCTTCTCGAGCTCGAGCCGAAGTGTGCCAAGCAGGTCGTCTTTGGTGACCGAATCGACGTCGTCGGCTGGCTGCAACGCGTCCAGTTCGGCAATGACCGCGCGCGCTCCGTCGGCCAGCGCTTCGGCGCCGGCGGGAGAGAAGTCGTCCCACCGGCCCAACTGGCCGCGGTCGAGGCCGATGTAGGTGGCGAGCGTCGGCGAGAGGTCGCTTAGGGTTTCAACCCATTTCTCGGCGACGGCGTCGATTGCGGTGGGAGTGCGAACGGCAGGAGCGGAGGCGTCAACAGTCATTCCGAAAGCCTAGAACAGCACTCCCGTGAAACGCGGTGAAGATGCGAGCAGCTAACTTGCGAGCAGCGCTCGAACCTGCTCCGGAGTGGTCGCCTCGCGCAACGATTGTGCGCGGCCGTCATCGAGCAGCGCCGTGGCGAGCTGGCTGAGCAGCGTGATGTAGCGACGGCCGTGCGCCGCGATCCCGATGACCAGGGTCACCGGCTGCCCGGCCCAGTCGACCGGTTCGGCGAGCAGCAGCACCGCGAGCCCCTCGTCGATCACGTCGCTCTTGGCCGTGAGCGTGCCGTGCGGCATGGCGATGCCCTCGCCGACGAAGGTCGACACGACGCGCTCGCGCTCCAGCATCTGCTCCACGTAGTCAGGCTCTACGGCGCCGGCCGCGACCAGAAGACCGCCGGCCTGGCGGATCGCGTCGTCACGACTGGAGGCCGTTGCCTCGAGGTCGATCGAGGAGACCGGGAGCAGAACCGAAAGCTCGTCGAGAGTGGGAGCCATGATGCCAATCTACCGTGGCTGGCCGCCGCGCCGTCCAAAGCCTCGGCGCACGGCGGGGATTGGCGGGCGCAAATTTGGTGTGCGACCCCAGACTAGTGGGCGGCCTGGTCCCAGTTTTCGCCGGTTCCGATCTGCACGTCGAGCGGCACCTGAAGGTCGGCGGCGTGTCCCATGCGATCGCGCACGATCGCTGTGACCGCATCCAGCTCGCCGTCGGCGACCTCGAAGACCAGCTCGTCGTGCACCTGCATGAGCATGTTGGTCGCCAGCCCGCCGCTGCGCAGGTCGTCGGCGATGCCCAGCATCGCGATCTTCAGGATGTCGGCGGCAGAGCCCTGGATGGGAGCATTCAGCGCGGCGCGCTCGGCGTTCTCGCGCAGCACGCGGTTGTTGGAGGTGAGGTCGCCGAACGGGCGGCGGCGACCGAAGATCGTCTCGGTGTACCCGTCGACACGAGCCTGTTCGACCACATTGCGCAGGTACTCCCGAACGGCTCCAAAACGCAGGAAGTAGTCGGCCATCAACTGCTTCGCCTCGGCGGTCTCGATGCGCAACTGCTTGCTGAGCCCGAATGCGCTGAGGCCGTAGGCCAGTCCGTATGACATCGCCTTGACCTTGGTGCGCATGATCGGGGTCACTTCCGCCGGCTCGACCCCGAAGATGCGCGCGCCCACGAACCGGTGCAGGTCTTCGCCCTCGTTGAACGCGAGGATGAGCCCCTCGTCACCGGAGAGATGGGCCATGATGCGCATCTCGATCTGCGAATAGTCGGCGGTGAGCAGCGTCTCGTAGCGCGCCCCCTTCTCGAATGCAGAGCGGATCTCGCGACCAACCGAGGTCTTGACCGGGATGTTCTGCAGGTTGGGGTCGTTGGACGAGATACGACCGGTGCTGGTGCCCGTCTGGTCGTAGGTGGTGTGGATGCGGCCATCCGGTGCCACGCCGGCGGGCGAGCTCAGCCCCCGCTCCAGCGTCTCGATGATCTGTTTGAGCTTCGTAGCGTCGCGGTGCTGCAGCAGCAGGTCCAGGAACGGATGCGGTGCCTGCTCCTGCAGGTCGGCCAGCGACGCGGCATCCGTCGAGTACCCGGTCTTGTTCGACCTGGTCTTGGGCATGCCCAGTTCATCGAACAGCACCTGCTGCAGCTGCTTGGGCGAACCGAGGTTGACCTCGTGGCCGATCTCGGCGTAGGCGCGGGTCGCCAGTTCGTTCGCGTTCTCGGTCAGCGACGTGTTCAGGCGCGACAGCACGCTCGCGTTCACGGTGACGCCGGTGGTCTCCATAGCGGCAAGCACCGGCACCAGAGGCAGCTCGATCGTCTCGAGCACCCGCAGCGATCCGGTGTCAAGACGCTCGGCGAGATAGAGCGACAGGCGTAGAACATACCAGGCCTCGGTGGCGGGGCTGAGCGCTTCGACGTCGGGCACCAGCTGGTTCGGATCGGCGCGGGAAATCGACTCGGAGAGGAAGTAGTAGACCTGGTCGACCAGGTCCTGGTTCTTGCCCCCTGGCTTCAGCAGCCACGAGGCGAGCGTCGTGTCGAACGCAATGCCGTTCAGCTCGAGACCCGACCTCTGCAGCCACTTGAGTTCGCGCTTCGAGTCGAACAGGTATTTGGGTGCGGAACCGCGCATCCAGTCTTCGAGCGCGACGTAGTCGGGCCTGCCGGGGGCCCACGGCACGAATGCCGACTCTGTCTCGCTGGCTATGCCCAGACCGGTGACCTCGCCCGAGGTGACCTCGACGCTGAGCCCGAGCGGTGCCGTACCCTGCCCGGACTGGGTGTCGAGCCACTTGGCGAGCTCCTCGTCGACCATGGTGCGAACGGGCGGCGCGCCTGTGCCGGTGTCGTCGAGGAACGCCTCCGTCGGATCATCGGGCGCGCCATCCTGTGCGGCGATCTTGAGAACCCGCTCCTGGAGGGTGCGGAACTGGAGCCGGTCGAACACCTCGCGGATGGCGGCCGTGTCCATCGGCTTGCGCTCCAGGTCGGTCGGCCCGTAAGGCAGCTCGATGTCGGTGAGCAAGTGGTTGAGCTTGCGGTTGCGGATGGCGCGGTCCTGCTGGTCGCGCAGGTTCTGACCGACCACTCCCCCGATCTGGCCCGCGTGCTCGAGCACCCCGGCCAGGCTGCCGAACTGCGTGATCCATTTCACGGCCGTCTTCTCGCCCACCTTGTCGATACCGATCAGGTTGTCGCTGGTCTCGCCGACGAGCGCTGCGATGTCGGGGTACTGGTGCGGCTCGATGCCGTAGCGTTCGAAGACTGTGTCGCGGTCGTAGCGCTTGAGCTCGGACACCCCGCGCGCGTTCGGGTAGAGCAGGGTGACGTTGTCATCGATCATCTGGATCGCATCTCGGTCGCCCGAGACGACGAAGACGTTGAATCCCTGGGCGGAGCCCTGGTGCGCGAGGGTTGCGAGAATGTCGTCGGCCTCGAAGTCCTCTTTCGACAGGGTCGGGATGCTCATCGCGTGCAGCGCCTCTTCGAGCAGTGGAATCTGCCCCACGAACTCCGGTGGTGTCGCATCCCGGGTGCCCTTGTACTCCGGGTACTCGCGCGTGCGGAACGAGAAGCGGGAAATATCGAACGCCACGGCGACGTGGGTCGGTTTCTCGTTGGCGAGCAGGTTGATGAGCATCGAGATGAAGCCGTGGATGGCGTTGGTGTGCTGGCCGTCCCGGGTCACGAAACTGTCGACCGGCAGGGCGTAAAACGCACGGAATGCGAGCGAATGGCCGTCGATGACCATGAGGGTAGGCTTTTGCGAGTCCGTCACTTTAGTCAGCCTAGTGCTGACCACCGACGCGGAATCGGCCAGAAAGAAGCCCATGACGACCTACCCCGACGACCTCGATCCCGAGCTCTACAAGCGGCTGGTCGAGACCCGGGGCGGCAGCCTCACCGACAAGATGGGTATCGAATTTCTCGAGCTGGGAGCAGAGCGTTCCGTGGCCAGGATGCCCGTTGAGGGCAATACCCAGGTGCTGGGACTGTTGCACGGCGGCGCGCACGTCGTGCTCGGTGAGTCGCTCGGGTCGATCTCGGCGGCCATCCACGCCGGACCCGGGCGCTATGTCGTCGGCATCGAGATCAACGCGACCCACAGCCGGGCCATCACCGAGGGTTGGGTCACTGGCACGGCGACGGCGCTCGTGCTCGGCCGCACCCTGGCAACCCACGAAATCGTCATGACCGACGACGAGGGCCGCCGCCTCTCGACCGTGCGCATGACAAACCTGCTGCGCGATCAGTAGCCAGGCCGACTCCCCCATTTCCGCAAAGTGGGTAACGAATGAGACGCCCCGGTCGGACCTGGGTCACCCCGACCATCCTCGGGCGCGGCGAACCAGAAACCAGCTCTGCGGCGGGCAGGTCGGCGCAGAAGCGGGCAGGCTACTTCTTGGCGGAGAGCTGCTCGATAATGGCCTGTGACACGTCGTGCATGGTGAGGCGGCGGTCCATGGATGCCTTTTGGATCCAGCGGAAGGCCTCGGGCTCGGTGAGCCCCATCTTCTCGTTGAGCAGTCCCTTGGCACGATCGACAAGTTTGCGGGTCTCGAACCGTTCGACGAGGTCGGAGACCTCGGCCTCGAGCGTGATGATCTGCGCATAACGCGCCAGTGCGATCTCGATTGCCGGCAGCAGGTCGTTCGGAGTGAACGGCTTGACTACGTAGGCGAGGGCGCCCGCCTCGCTCGCCCGCTCCACCAGCTCTTTCTGGCTGAAGGCCGTGAGCAGCACGACGGGTGCGATGTGGTTCTTGGTAAGGCGCTCGGCTGCGGAAATCCCGTCGAGTTGCGGCATCTTGACATCCATGATGACAAGGTCGGGGCGAAGCTCGGTGGCCAGGGCCACGGCAGTCTCGCCGTCGGCGGCCTCGCCGACGACCTCGAACCCGTTGTCGCGCAGAGTCTCGACGATGTCGAGACGAATCAGCGACTCGTCTTCTGCTACGACGACCCGACGCGGCGCGGACGAACCGTGCCCAGACGAACTCGACGCAGACGAACTCGACGCTGACGAACTCGACGCAGACGGACCCTGGGCCGGTGACGTTGATCCCTGATCGCTCACGATCCAACCCTACGGTATTGTTTCCCACGGTGTTGTGCGCCGGATTGGCGGAATGGCAGACGCGGAGCACTCAAAATGCTTTGCTCGAAAGGGCGTGCGGGTTCAAGTCCCGCATCCGGCACACCCGATTCTCAGCTCGAGCCGCCAAGAACGGCCGCGCGCAGGCAAGCGGCCAAGTACACGCGACTTGCCAGGCGCTCTCGGGCCGCCAGCTGCAGGCGAATGGGAGATGCAGGCGCCTACCCGAAAGGCGCCTGCATCATCCAACCCCCCGGTTGGATTGGTGTATCCCCCGCAGCTGTCGAAATATTCGATGGAGAGCGGTTGGAGCGCCCCCTGCGAAACGAACGTGCAGGCCCGAAACAGGCTTAACGAGACTCTCGAAGGAAACGTATTACGTTTGACCTCTCTTTGTCAATTTTCTTTGGCCTGATAACGTGTCCCGACAACTGAAGGGAACTCAGGTGACGGACCAGGCGACGGGCGAATGGCGGCCCAAACGCTCCACCCGGCTCAGCGCCGACGTCGCCTCAGACGTGGTCGACCGGATCGTTCGCGGAGTGCTGCCGCCCGGCACCACTCTTCCCAACGAGGCGGGACTGTGCGACTACTACGACGTCAGCCGCCCGGTGGTGCGTGAAGCGCTCAAGCTCGTCGAACAGAAGGGGCTCATCCGTATTCGGCAGGGCGACGGCACAACAGTGCGGCCGCGCGACGAGTGGATCCTGCTGAACGCCGACGTGCTGCGGATTTCGCTGGAAATGGATGAGTCGGGGACGCTTCGCCGCGACGTTCTCACCCTGCGCCGCGACCTCGAGACGGCGATGGTGGAGCGCAGCGCCGGCCGGTTCAGCGACGAAGACTTCGCCGAGCTGGATCGCCTGCTCGACCAGATGGATGCAGCGCCCGACTGGTTCGGCGTCCAGGTGATCGACGACGAGGTGCACCGCCTGATTCACCGGGTCTCGGGCAACGAGGTCGCGCGCGCCATCGTCTTCCAACTCGTGAACGAGGTGCGCAACCTGAACTCACTCAACTTCACTCGAGCGGAGTTCGATGAGTCCAACGCGTCGCTTCGGCGTGTGCGGGATCGGCTGCGCGAGAACGACGGCCCCGCCGCCGCCGCCGCGATGGCCGAACACATCACCATGAACTGGTTCTTCGGGCAGGGCCAGGCGCGCTGAGCCCCACCCGAAGCACGCAACTCGCAATGACCGCGTTGGTCAGAGGCGGTTCGTCACATGTAGTTCGCCAGTCGCAACTCGTCAGTCGTGGTGTTCGGGCTCCGGCGCATTCTCCGCGTTGCCGACGATGTGCACCCGCAGGTCGTTGGTCGTTCCGGACACCCCGGGAGGGGAACCCGAAATCACGACCACCTTGTCGCCCGCGACAGCGATGCCCTGGCCGAGCAGTACTTCGTCGACCTGGTGGTACATCGCGTCGGTGTGGGTTACGCGGTCGACCACGAAGGATTCGATGCCCCAGAACAGCGCCATCCGGCGACGGATCGCGGGATCGGGAGTGAACGCCTTCATCGGCACCTTGTAGCGCAGCCGCGACATCCGGCGTGCCGCGTCTCCGGATTCGGTGAAGACGCAGACGAACTTGGCGTCGACGAAGTCGGCGACCTCGACGGCGGCGAGGGTGATCGCGCCACCCTGGGTGCGCGGTTTCGTGCCGAGCGGTGGAATGCGCTCCAGCCCGTGGTCCTCGGTGGATTCGACGATGCGGGCCATGGTCTGCACGGTGATGACGGGGTAAGCGCCGACGCTGGTCTCGCCGCTGAGCATGACGGCGTCGGCTCCGTCGAGCACCGCGTTCGCCACGTCGGAGGTCTCGGCGCGGGTCGGGACCGGGGACGAGATCATCGACTCGAGCATCTGCGTTGCGACGATCACAGGCTTCGCCATACGACGGGCGAGTTCGACGGCGCGCTTCTGCACGATCGGAACGGCCTCGAGGGGCAGCTCCACTCCCAGGTCGCCGCGGGCGACCATGATGGAATCGAACGCGTCGATTATGGCTTCGAGATTGTCGACGGCCTGGGGCTTCTCGATCTTGGCGATGACCGGGACCCTGCGCCCCTCCTCCTCCATGATCTCGTGTACGCGGGTGATGTCGCTGGCGTCGCGGACGAACGAGAGTGCGATCAGGTCGCAGCCGAGGCGGAGGCCCCAGCGCAGGTCGTCCTCGTCTTTTTCGGACAGCGCGGGCACGTTGACGGCGACGCCGGGAAGGTTGATGCCCTTGTTGTTCGAGACCGGACCGGCGACGATGACCTCGGTCGTCACGACGGTGCCGTCGGTCTCGAGAACCTTGACCTTGACCTTGCCGTCGTCGATCAGCAGGAAGTCGCCGGGTGAGACATCCTGAGGCAGGCCCTTGAATGTCGTACCGGAGAGCTCTTTTGTGCCGATGACGTCTTCGGTCGTGATCTTGAAGATGTCTCCGACGGCCAGGTCGTAGGGACCCGCCTCGAATTTGCCCAGGCGAATCTTGGGGCCCTGCAGGTCGACCAGCACGGCGACCGCGCGGCCGGAGTCTTCTGCGGCCTTGCGAACGTTGCGGTAGACCTCCTCGTGCACGTCGTACGAACCATGGCTCAGGTTCATGCGTGCGACGTCGACTCCCGCGTCGATGATGGCGCGGATGTTCTCGTAGCTCGACGTGGCTGGGCCAAGTGTCGCGACGATTTTTGCTCGTCTCATTGGGTCCTTCTGTGGTGGTGGTTGTGGTGGTAGAAACGTGCGATGCGAAAAATGGCGCTTAGCAGTGTGGGGCCGCGGGGCTCACAGCGACAGCGCGCGGTCGGTCGGCCTCACCGGGAACGGTAGCTCGGTCGAGCCTTCGAGGAAGCGGTCGACCGCGGATGCCGCAGCGCGGCCCTCGGCGATCGCCCAGACGATGAGGGACTGGCCGCGGCCGGCGTCGCCGGCGACGAAGACACCCGACTGGCTGGTCTCGTACTGCTCATCGCGAGAAAGATTACCCCGATCGTCGAAGGGCAGCGACAGCTGCTCGTCGATCGTGGCACTCTCCGGTCCGACGAAACCGAGCGAGAGCAGCACGAGATCAGCCGGGATGTCGCGTTCGGTTCCGGCCTTCGGCACGCGGCGCCCGTCGAGGTACTCAGTCTCGGCCACGCGGATGCCGCGAACCTCACCGACTTCGTTCGACAGGAACTCGACGGTGGAGGCCAGGTAAACCCGCTCGCCGCCCTCCTCGTGTGCGCTCGACACCTCGAACAGGTTCGGGTACATCGGCCACGGCTGGTGCTCGGGTCGCTCCGACGGCGGCTGGATGCCGATCGCCAGGTTGGTGACGGAGAGTGCTCCCTGGCGGTGGGCTGTACCGATGCAGTCTGCGCCGGTGTCTCCACCGCCAAGGACAACGACGTGCTTGCCCTCCGCAGTGAGCTGCTCGGCGACGTAGTCGCCGGCCCCCACGCGGTTCTGCTGCACGAGATAGTCCATGGCGAAATGCACGCCGAGCAGGTCGCGACCGGGAACTGGGAGGTCCCGCGGCTTCATGGCGCCGGTCGCGACGATGACGGCGTCGTAGCGCGACCGAAGGTCGGTCCAGCTGATGTCGACGCCGATCTCGACGCCCGCGCGGAAGCGCGTCCCCTCGGCCTGCATCTGGGCGAGACGGGTCTCGAGGTGCTTCTTCTCCATCTTGAAGTCCGGGATGCCGTAGCGCAGGAGTCCCCCGATGCGGTCGTCCCGCTCGTACACGGCCACGGTGTGGCCGGCGCGGGTGAGCTGCTGTGCCGCAGCGAGGCCCGCGGGGCCCGATCCGACGACCGCGACGGTCTTGCCGGTGAGGCGCTCGGGCGGATGAGGGGTGACCCAGCCGTTGGCGAACGCCTGGTCGATGATCGACACCTCGACCTGCTTGATGGTGACCGGGTCCTGGCTGATGCCGAGCACGCACGACGACTCGCATGGCGCCGGGCAGAGGCGACCGGTGAATTCGGGAAAATTGTTGGTCGCGTGCAGCCTCTCGATTGCGGCGCGACCCTCGTCCCGCCAGGTCAGGTCATTCCATTCGGGAATCAGGTTGCCGAGCGGGCAGCCGTGATGGCAGAACGGGATGCCGCAGTCCATGCAGCGCCCGGCCTGACGTTTCAGCGTGGCTGCGTCGCCCTGCTCGTAGACCTCTTTCCAGTCCATGAGCCGCAGTGCGATCGGCCGGCGTGCGGGCGTCTCGCGGTCCGGAACCTTGAGGAATCCCTTGGGATCAGCCACCCGTCACCTCCATAATCCGATTCCACACAATGTCGCCGTCGGGGTCGAGTCCCTCGTCGAGCGCGACCTTGCGGGTCTCCAGCACTGCCGCGTAGTCGCGTGGGAGCACCTTTGTGAATCGAGCCGTCGCGGCTGGCAGGTCGGCGAGCATCCGTGTCGCTACCGCCGAGTCGGTCTCGGCGGCGTGGCGTTCGAGCAGGTCTTTGAGAATCTCGGCGTCCGCACTTCCGAGCGTCTCGAGCCTGAGTTCGCCGCTGTTCAGCGAGTCGCGGTTCACGTGCTCGGGGTTGAGGTCGTACACGTAAGCCGTGCCGCCCGACATGCCCGCGCCGAGGTTGTACCCGGTCTTGCCCAGGATGACCGCAAGCCCGCCGGTCATGTACTCGAGCGCGTGGTCGCCGACGCCTTCGACGACGGCGGTCGCCCCCGAGTTGCGCACCAAAAACCGCTGCCCGACGGTACCGCGCAGGAACATGCTGCCGCGGGTGGCCCCGTAGCCGATGACGTTACCGGCAATGACGTTGTCTTCGGCCGTGAGCGTTGCCCGCAGGTCGGGGCGCACGATGATCTCTCCCCCGCACAGGCCCTTGCCCACGTAGTCGTTGCTGTCGCCGAACAGCCGAAGGGTGATGCCGCTGGGCATGAACGCGCCGAAGGACTGGCCGGCCGACCCGTGCAGGGTCACCTCGATGGATCCGGTCGGGAGCCCGTGCTCGCCGTGCCGGAGTGTGATCTCGTGGCCCAGCATCGTGCCCACTGCGCGCTCGGTGTTGCGCACCGGAAGGTCGATCGCGACCCGGTCGCCGCCGTCCAGTGCGGAGGCGCTCAGACGGATGAGCTCATTGTCGAAGTGCTTGTCGAGGTCGTGCTTCTGGCCGTGCTCATTGTGGCGCGGTTCGTCGGCGGCGAATTCGGGACCCACGAGCACCGGCTCCAGGTCGAGCCCTGATGCCTTCCAGCGCTCCACCGCGCGGTCGACGTCGAGCAGCTCGGAGTGTCCCACGGCCTCCTGGATGCTGCGGAAGCCGAGTTCGGCGAGGTATTCGCGCACTTCCTGTGCCAGGAACTCCATGAAGTTCACGATGAACTCAGGCTTGCCGGTAAACCGCTCGCGCAGCACCGGGTTCTGTGTCGCGACGCCGACCGGGCAGGTGTCGAGGTGGCAGACGCGCATCAGGATGCACCCCGACACCACGAGCGGGGCCGTTGCGAAACCGAATTCCTCCGCACCGAGCAGGGCGCCGATGATGACGTCACGCCCGGTCTTCAGCTGGCCGTCGACCTGCACGACCACTCTGGAGCGCATGCCGTTGAGCATGAGCGTCTGCTGGGTCTCGGCGAGGCCGATCTCCCACGGCGTGCCGGCGTGCTTGAGCGAATTCAGGGGGCTTGCGCCGGTTCCGCCGTCGTGGCCGGACACGAGCACAACGTCGGCGAGGGCCTTCGTGACGCCCGCCGCCACCGCACCGATGCCCGACTGGCTCACCAGCTTCACGTGGACTCGCGCAGTGGGGTTGGCGCGCTTCAGGTCGAAGATCAGTTGCTTGAGGTCTTCGATCGAGTAGATGTCGTGGTGCGGCGGCGGAGAGATGAGACCGACTCCTGCCGTACCGTGCCGCGTGCGGGCGATCCACGGGTAGACCTTGCCGGACGGCAGCTGGCCGCCCTCGCCCGGCTTCGCACCCTGCGCCATCTTGATCTGGATGTCGGTGGCGTTGGTCAGATACAGGCTCGTGACGCCGAAGCGCCCGGACGCCACCTGCTTGATGGCGCTGCGACGAGTCGGGTCAAGCAGGCGGTCCACGTCTTCGCCGCCCTCGCCCGTATTCGACTTTGCGCCGATGGAGTTCATCGCGATGGCCAGTGTCTCGTGCGCCTCTTTCGAGATCGAGCCGTAGCTCATCGCTCCGGTCGAGAATCGCCTGACGATGGCCGATACCGGCTCAACATCGTCGATCGGAATGGGCTTGCGCAGTCCCAGTCGAAGTTTGAACAGCCCGCGCAGCGTCATCAGCTGCTCGGCCTGGTCGTCGACCAGTCTCGTGTAGTCGCGGAAGATGTCGTAGCGGCGCGCCCTGGTCGAGTGCTGCAGCTTGAATACGGTCTCGGGGTTGAAGAGATGCGGTGGTCCCTCGCGGCGCCACTGGTATTCGCCCCCGGTGCCGAGGCGCTCGTGGATGCTGACTGCACCGTCTTCCGGGTAGGCCGCGGCGTGCCGCGACGCGTTCTCTGCCGCGACGACCTCGATACCCACCCCACCGAGCAGGCTTGTGGTGCCGGTGAAGTACTGGTCGACGAACTCCTGCGATAGGCCTACCGCCTCGAAGGCCTGGGCGCCTGCATAGGAGCCGACGACCGAGATGCCCATCTTCGACATGATCTTCAGCACGCCTTTGCCGAGCGCCTTGATCAGGTTCTTGACGGCCTTCTCGCCGGTCAGTCCCGTGATCATGCCGCTACGCACGAGTTCCTCGGCAGTCTCCATGGCGAGGTACGGGTTGACGGCCGAAGCACCGTAGCCGATCAGCAGCGCGACGTGGTGCACCTCTCGCACATCGCCGACCTCGGCGATGATGCCGATCTTCATGCGGTTCTCCGCACGGATCAGGTGGTGGTGCACCGTCGCGACCATCAGCAGCGACGGAATGGGCGCGTAATCCTTGTTGGAGTCGCGGTCGGACAGCACGATGAACTGGGCGCCGCTCTCGATGGCGGCGTCGACTTCGGCGCACATCTTGGCGAGGCGCTTCTCCATTGCGCGCGGTCCCTTGTCGACCCGGTAAAGCCCACGGATTGTGGCTGTCAGCGTCGATCCCGGCGTCGGGTCGATGTGCTGGATCTTCGCCAGTTCATCGTTGTCGATCACCGGGAAGTCGAGGATCACCTGTTTGGCGTGCTCGGGCGTGGCGGTGAGCAGGTTGCGCTCCGGGCCGAGACCGACGCTCATCGACGTGACCGTTTCTTCGCGGATCGAGTCGAGCGGAGGGTTGGTAACCTGCGCGAACTGCTGGGCGAAGTAGTCGAACAGCAGGCGCGGCCGCTCTGAGAGAACGGCGATCGGCGTGTCGGAACCCATGGCGCCGAGCGGCTCCGCGCCGTTCTGGGCCATGGGCGCGATAAGGATGCGCACCTCTTCTTCGGTGTAGCCGAAGGTGCGCTGGCGCCGGGTCACCGATGCCGGCGTGTGCACGATGTGCTCGCGGTCGGGCAGGTGCTTAAGGTTGATGCGACCCTGGTCGAGCCACTCGCCCCACGGTTCGGATGCGGCCAGCTCGGCCTTGATCTCGTCGTCTTCGATCAGCCGGCCGGCCTCGGTGTCGACCAGGAACATCCTGCCGGGGCGCAGCCGCCCCTTTCGCACGACTTTCTCCGGCGCGATGTCGAGCACGCCGATCTCGCTGGCGAGGACGACGAGGTCGTCGTCGGTGACGAGGTAGCGACCGGGCCTGAGCCCGTTACGGTCGAGCGTTGCGCCCACCAGCGTTCCGTCGGTGAAGACAAGGGCGGCGGGGCCGTCCCACGGCTCCATGAGCATCGAGTGGTACTCGAAGAAGCTGCGGCGTGCGGGGTCGATGTCGGGCTGGTTCTCCCACGCCTCGGGCACCATCATCATGATCGAGTGCGGCAGCGAACGGCCACTGAGGCTCAACAGTTCGACGACCTCGTCGAATGACGCCGAGTCGCTCGCTCCCGGCGTGACGATCGGGAACAGCGGCTTCACATCGCCCAACAGCTCGGACTCGAGTTGGGACTGGCGTGCCCGCATCCAGTTGCGATTCCCCTGCACGGTGTTGATCTCGCCGTTGTGCGCGATCACGCGGAAGGGCTGGGCCAGCGGCCACGACGGGAACGTGTTGGTCGAATACCGCGAATGCACGAGCGCGAGCTTCGAAGCGAACCGCTCGTCGGAGAGGTCTGGGTAGAACGGCTCCAGTTGCAGCGTCGTGACCATGCCCTTGTAGACCAGGGTGCGGCAGGACAGCGACGGGAAGTACGCTCCGAGCTCCCGTTCGGCGCGCTTGCGCAGACGGAAAGCGAGCCGGTCGAGCTCGATTCCGCTGTTCTGCGCAGTGCCGGCGGATGCAATGAACAACTGTTCGAACACCGGCATCGCCTCACGTGCAAGGTTGCCGATCTCGTCCGAATTCGTCGGCACCTCCCGCCAGCCGAGAACCTCGAGGGATTCCTCGGCGGCGATCGCAGCGATGCCGGTCTTGAGCCGCTCACGCTCCTCGTCGTCGACAGGCAGGAACGCCATCCCGACCGCGTACGAACCCACCGGCGGCAGCTCGAACGCGGTTACCTCGCGGAGAAAGGCATCCGGGATCTGGGTGATGATCCCGGCGCCGTCACCCGTGCCCGCGTCCGATCCGATGGCTCCGCGGTGCTCGAGGTGACGAAGCGCCTCGAGGGCAAGGGCGATGATGTCGTGGCCCGCAGTGCCCCGCAGGGTGGCGACCATGGCCAGGCCGCAGGCGTCTTTCTCGCTGGCCGGGTTGTAGAGCCCGGACTTCGCCGGCACAGCACTGAAACTCGCGCCGGGCAAGCCTGCCGGGAATTCGATGGGTGGCGTGAGAGCCATGAATAACCGTCCTCACGAGACGAATGGTTCGTCGGGACTTCGGTGGCCCAATAATGGTCAGGAATCGCGGCACACCGGGATAGTTGCGGCCATGGGGGAACGTTGCTGTTACGAAAGGCCCGGAGTTTCGAGCGCTGCGTGGCTAGGCGCGGGCACCGCTTGTGGCGGCACCGCTTTTCAGGGACGCATCGGGCTTCTCGGCGGCTCCATCGTCGTCATCGCTATCCGAATAGGTCTCCACGGAGTCTACCTCAGAAGCAGCGGGAACCCACTGCCTGTCGGGTCGGTAGACGCTCGGCTCGATGCCCGGATGCCGTCTCGACTGGGTGCGGAAGATCACGATTCCGAGCACTATGGCGATGAGCGCGGCCCAGACGTTGGTTCTCAGGCCCAGGAACACAACGCTCGGGTCGATGCGAATGGACTCGAACCAGACCCGACCGATGCCATAGAACACGAAGTAGAGGGCGATGAGCTTGCCCCAGCGGAAGTGATAGTGGCGCTCGAGCAGCAGAAGGACTACGACCACCAGGGCATCCCAGATCATCTCGTACAAGAACGTGGGTTGGAACAGGGTTCCCGCCGGCAATCCGATCGGGTAGGCAGGGTTCGTCGACTCGATCTGCAAGCCCCACGGAAGGCTCGTCGGCTGGCCGTAGAGCTCATGGTTGAAATAATTGCCGAAGCGGCCGAGCGCCTGAGCCAGGATGAGCCCGGGAGCGAGCGCGTCGGCGAAGCTCCAGAACCGGATGCCCGTGTAACGGCAGCCCAGATAGACGCCGAGTGCACCACCGAGCAGCGAACCGAACACCGCGATGCCGCCGTCCCAGACGTTCCAGACGGCGCCGGGCTCGAACGGGTTCCAGGTGTTCTTTCCCGGTCCGAAGTAGTCGTTGTAGTGGGTGAGCACGTGGTAGGCACGGGCGCCGATGATGCCCAGCACGACCGCGGGGATGGCGATGTCGAGCACCACTCCCGGCTCCCCGCCGCGCGCGGTGAGCCGACGGGACGTCACGATCACTGCCGCGATGATGCCGGCCAGCAGGCAGAGCGCGTAGGTCTTGATGTCGATGCGGTAGCCGTCGGACACCGCTGGGATGATGTTGTGTATCCAGCCGAGCGGGATGTAGATGTCGGCCCACGCCTTCGGCGGGCTCGGAATGCTCAGGGGGGCGTACAGCTGGGAAGCGAACAACTAACCGGCGCCTTTCATTGCTGGATCTGCCTTCAGCCGAAGAAACTGGGCAGGTCGTCGGTGGAACTAGCCAAGCCTAATGCGATCACGCTGGCGTTTTGCCCGTCGCGAGCAGCGCGGCGGCCTTTGCGACCGCGTCTACTCCCCCATCGGCAAGCGCGGTGACCAGGAGCGACCCGACGATCGCGCCGTCGGCGTAGCCCAGAACCTCGCGCACCTGCGCGGGGGTCGAGATGCCGATGCCGACGCACGTGCTGGTTGCGCCAGCAGTGCGCAGGCGGGACACCAGTCCGCGGGCCGCTGCGTCGACGTCGGCGCGCGCGCCGGTGATGCCCATGGTCGACACGGCGTAGACGAAGCCACGGCTGCGCTCCACGGCCTGCCGCAGTCGCTCGTCGGTCGACGACGGTGCGGCGAGAAAAACCCGGTCGAGACCGGTGCGCTCGGATGCCGCGAGCCAGTCGGCTGCCTCGTCGGGTATGAGGTCGGGGGTGATCAGGCCCGCTCCGCCCGCAGCGACGAGCTCGTCGGCGAACCGCTCGACGCCGAACTGCACCACGGGGTTCCAGTACGTCATCAGCGCGACCGGGGCATCCACGCGGTCAGTGATGGCCGCGACAGCCTCGAATCCGTGACGAAGACGGAATCCTCCGGCCAGCGCCGCGTGGGTGGCCTTCTGGATGGCCGGGCCGTCCATGACCGGGTCGGAGTAGGGCAGGCCCAGTTCGATGGCGTCGACCCCGTTCTCGGCCAGAGCAACAGCGGCCTCGATGCTGGTGGCGAGATCGGGAAACCCGACCGGCAGGTAGCCGATCAGCGCGCCGCTGCCCTCGGCTTTGCGCGCGGCGATGACGTCGGCGAGGCGGCTCACTCGCTGGCCCCGGTGCCGAGGTCGCCCGCGGCGATCGGGGCGACATCCTGTTCGGCCAGGGCCTGGGCGTCGAGGATGTCGAAGTATTTGCCGGCGGTCTCCATGTCTTTGTCGCCGCGCCCGCTGAGGTTCACCAGGATGGTCGCATCCGTGCCCAGCTCCTGGCCGAGCTTGATCGTGCCGGCGAGGGCGTGCGCCGACTCGATGGCGGGAATGATTCCCTCGGTGAGGCTAAGCAGGCGCAGGGCCTGCATCGCCTCGTCATCGGTGATCGGCAGGTAGGTGGCGCGACCGAGGTCGGCGAGCCAGGCGTGTTCGGGACCGACGCCCGGGTAGTCGAGGCCGGCGGAGATCGAGTGCGACTCGATGGTCTGGCCGTCGTCGTCCTGCAGCAGGTAGCTGCGGGCGCCGTGCAGCACCCCGGGCCGCCCGCGGGTGATCGTGGCCGCGTGATGCTCGGTGAGATGCCCCTCGCCGGCTGCCTCGTAGCCGTAGAGCTTGACGCCGGGGTCGTCGAGGAACGCGTGGAAGATGCCCATGGCGTTGCTGCCGCCACCGACGCAGGCCGTCACTGCATCGGGCAGGGCACCCGTTAGTTCGAGCACCTGCGCGCGAGCCTCTTCGCCGATGATCTTGTGGAAGTCGCGCACCATGACCGGGAACGGGTGCGGGCCCGCGACAGTGCCGAGCAGGTAGTGCGTCGTGTCGACGTTGGCCACCCAGTCGCGCAGCGCGTCGTTGATGGCGTCTTTCAGGGTTCGGGAGCCCGTGGTGACAGGGATGACGGTGGCGCCGAGCAGCCGCATCCTCGCCACATTGAGAGCCTGGCGTTCGGTGTCGACCTCGCCCATGTAGACCACGCACTCCATGCCGAACAGCGCAGCCGCAGTCGCCGTCGCCACGCCGTGCTGGCCCGCGCCGGTCTCCGCGATGAGGCGAGTCTTGCCCAGCCGCCGCGCGACAAGCGCCTGGCCAAGTACGTTGTTGATCTTGTGCGACCCGGTGTGGTTCAGATCTTCGCGCTTCAGGATGATCCGGGCGCCCCCGGCATGCTGGCCGAAGCGCGGCACCTCGGTGATGATCGACGGTCGACCCGTATAGGTCTTGTGCAGTTCGGCGAGTTCCGCCTGGAACACCGGGTCGACTTTCGCGGCCAGGTACGCGGCATCCAGCTCGTCGAGGGCGGCGATGAGCGACTCGGGCACGAATCGGCCGCCGTACTCGCCGAAGTAGGGGCCGAGTTCGTCGCGGAGTGCCATCAGTACCGTTCCATCTCTACACCGACCGGAATTCCTTGAGAGTCGCCACCGGATCGCCGCCGGTCACGAGCGCCTCGCCGACGAGTACGACATCGGCACCCGCATCCCGGTAGTGCGCCACGTCGGCCGAGGTCTTGACTGCCGACTCCGCGACGCGGATGACACCGGAGGGAATCGAGTCGGCCAGTGTTCCGAACAGTTCCCGATCGAGGCCGAACGTGCTGAGGTTGCGGGCGTTCACGCCGACGATGCTGGCACCGACGTCGAGCGCGCGCTCCAGCTCGTCGGCGGAATGGGTCTCGACCAGCGCGGTCATGCCCAGCTCGCCGATCAGGTCGAACAGCTGCTGCATCCTGGCCTGTTCCAGGGCGGCGACAATAAGCAGCACCAGGTCGGCGCCCGCAGCTCGTGCCTCGAACACCTGGTATGGGTCCGAGATGAAATCCTTGCGCAGCACAGGAACCGAGACGGTCGAGCGCACGAGTTCCAGGTCCTGCAGCGACCCGCCGAACCGACGGCGCTCGGTGAGCACGCTGATCGCGCTCGCTCCGCCGGTCTCGTAAGCGGCGGCGAGGGCCGCGGGGTCGGGGATGTCGGCGAGCCGTCCGCGCGAGGGACTGGCCCGCTTGACCTCGGCGATGATCTTGACGCGCTCCGCAGGTGCGAGGGCAGCCAGAACGTCGAGGGCAGGTGGCCGAGCAGTCGCCCGCGCTTCCACATCGGCGAGAGGAACGGCAGAGCGCCGGTCCGAGGCGTCCTCAAGAGCCCCGGCAACCAGCTCGGCAAGCATGTCGGTAGGAATGAGCCGGCTTACGCGTGCGATTTGGGTTGGTAGCGGTCGCCACCGACGCCGTAGCCCGCGCGCTTCAGCACGAGGCCGACGATCGCCCCGACCAGCAGCAGGCCGGCGGCGGCCCAGACGAGCCAGACCACCGCGAACCAGAAGGCGAAGGTGCCGATGCCGAATGCGATGAGCATGATGATGACAGCGGTCCAGGCTGCGGGCGAATTGCCGTGGCCGGGGACAGTACCTGCTGGCACGATTCTCCTTGGGTGACGAGTGCGGATTCCCGTTGGGGATGGCCCTACTTTACCGGCTTGCGGGCGGCCGCACCGCCAGGACCGGCGGTGGGGTCGGCGCCGTCGCTCAACGCATCCCAATCGACGACGGCGTCGCGCGGGCCGTCCTCGGGTGCGAAACGCACGGCCTGGTACTTGCGAGAGGCCACCGGCCAGAACCGGAAGGTGAACAGCAGCCACAGCCCGACCAGGAATGCGAGCACTCCCAGCACCACCGCCGCGAAGCCCCACGGCGTCAGAGTGACGTTCGTGATGAGCGCATCGATGGAGCTGCTCCCCGCGATCCCCGTCGCGGTCTGCACTGCCGACTCCGACGGCTGGTCGGGACGCGCCAGCGAGAAGACGGTGGTGAACACGATCGTGAACGCGAGCAACAGCTGGATCAGCCCGAGCACGAGGCGGAAGACCGGTCCCGCCAGGGCCAGGGCCGCCGCGAGCACCAGCCCGCAGAGCGACAGTGCCGTGAGCGCAGGCGCGGCGACGGTGCCCGCGAGCGGCAGCGACTTGGTCGCCAACTGCACGGTCCACCAGGTCTGCGTCGTAGTAATCAGGGTCAGCCCGGCGACTGCGCCGACTGCGCCGATCGTGTACAGCCGGATGCGCCGTGCCCTGTTCTCGGGCACGGTGACCTCGATTGCCTTAGTTGCTGCCATCCTCTGATCCAAGCACGTCCGTGCTGTCAACTGGCTCCGGGCCGTCGAGAACATCCGAACCGATGACCGGATCGAGCGGATCGACGTCGAAACAGGCGTGTTCGCCGGTGTGGCAGGCAGGGCCGACCTGGCGCACCGTCACGAGCAGCGCATCGGAATCGCAGTCGAGTGCGGCACCGCGCACATACTGCCGGTTGCCGCTGGTGTCGCCCTTGCGCCAGTATTCCTGACGGCTGCGCGACCAGAACGTGACGCGGCCCTCGGTCAGCGTGCGCCGGATCGCCTCGTTGTCCATGTAGCCCAGCATGAGCACGTCTTTGGTGTGCTCCTCCTGGATGATCGCCGGAATCAGGCCCTTCGAGTCGAACGCGACCCGCTCGAGGATCGCCTGCAGCCTGTCTTCGGTGGTGTCTGTCGTCGTGCCCGTCATCTCACCAGCGCTCCCGCCTCTGCCAGCGCGCGCTTTACGTCGCCGACTGTCAGTTCCCCATCGTGGAATACGGATGCCGCAAGCACGGCATCCGCGCCCGCCGCGATCGCCGGGGCGAAGTCGTCGACCGACCCCGCACCCCCGCTCGCAATGACGGGAACCGTGCTGAGCTCTCGCATCATTGCGATGAGTTCGAGGTCGAAACCCTGTTTTGTGCCATCGGCGTCGATGGAGTTGACGAGCAGCTCGCCGGCGCCGCGCTCGATGGCCTCCCGGACCCACTCCAGCGCATCCAGGTCGGTCTCGACCCGCCCGCCGTGGGTCGTCACGACGAACCCCGACGGAGTTCTTCCCCCTGACGTCGTCGAAGCGCGCTTCACATCGAGGCTCAGTACGAGCACCTGCGCGCCGAACCGGTCGGCGATCTCGTCGATGATGCCGGGGTTGGCGATCGCGGCGCTGTTGACGCCCACCTTGTCGGCGCCGCTCGCCAACAGTCGGGCGACGTCCTCGGGTCCGCGCACGCCCCCGCCAACAGTCAGCGGAATGAACACCTGCTCGGCCGTCGCCGTTACGACGTCGTACATGGTCGAACGGTCATCCACCGTCGCTGTCACGTCGAGGAAGGTAATCTCGTCGGCGCCCTGCTCGTAGTACCGGGCGGCCAGCTCGACTGGATCGCCGGCGTCGCGCAGTTTCAGGAAGTTGACGCCCTTGACAACGCGTCCGGCGGCGACGTCGAGGCACGGGATGACCCGCACTGCCAGGGCCACGTCACAGCCTCGCCGCGAGGATCGACGTGACGAGGATCGCGCGCGCGCCGAGCTCGTAGAGCTCGTCCATGACGTGGTTGGTGTCTGCTCGCGGCACCATCGCCCGTACGGCGACCCACTCCGGATCGTGCAGCGGCGAGATGGTGGGCGACTCGATTCCCGGGGTGATGGCGGTGGCCGCCTCGAGCAGTCGAAGCGGCACATCGTAGTCGACCAGCACATACTGGCGGGCGACCAGCACACCCTGCAGGCGGCGCTGCAGCGTGCTGATGCCGGCGAGTTCCGCGTTCGCGCTGACCAGGACTGCGGTGGACTCGAGGATGACCGGACCGAAGATCTCGAGACCCTGGGCGCGCAGCGTCGAACCGGTCGAGACGACGTCGGCGACCGCATCCGCGACACCGAGCCTGACCGCGGACTCGACGGCGCCATCCAGCGGAACCAGGATGGCGCTGACCCCGTGCGAGGCCAGGAAATCGCCGACCAGGCCCGGATAGCTCGTCGCCACCCGCACTCCTTCGAGTTGCGACAGCTCGGAGAAGCGACCGGCAGCGGCGGCGAACCGGAACGTGGACTCGCCGAAGTCGAGGCTGGCGATCTCGACCGCGGTCGAACGGGAATCGAGCAACAGGTCACGGCCTGTGATTCCCACATCGAGCGCGCCCGACCCCACGTAGGTGGCGATATCGCGCGGGCGCAGGTAGAAGAACTCGACGTCATTGCGCGGATCGGCGACAGTCAGGGCGCGGGGATCGCGGCGGCCGGCATATCCGGCCTCGAGCAGCATCTCGGCCGCCGTCTCGCTCAGCGACCCCTTGTTGGGTACTGCAATTCTCAACATTTCAGGTGTTCCTCAGAGGATGACATGGCGAGGGAGGCCTTCTAGTCCTCAACTTCGCCCACGATTAAGGGTTGGCAGGCACATTCGCTAGAGATGTCGATAGACATCGACCGGCGTCAGACCCTTCGCGACCATCAGAACCTGCAGGTGGTAGATCAGCTGGGAAATCTCCTCGGCCGTCTCGGCATCGGACTGGTATTCGGCGGCCATCCAGACCTCCGCAGCCTCCTCAACGATCTTCTTGCCGATGGCGTGCACGCCAGCATCGAGCTCGGCCACTGTGCCCGAGCCTTCGGGGCGCGTCACAGCCTTGTCGGTCAGCTCGGCAAACAGCCCCTCGAAGGATTTCACGCCTCAAGGTTACCGGCTCACTGTGTCGGGCCTGTTTCGGCGACCCGACACTCACGTGAAGCTGGCGGGAGTTACGGTCTCGCGGAGGGAGTTACCACTCCGCCCACTAAGCAGCTTCTCCCGCCACCGGGGGCTACTTGACGCCCAGCAGGTCGATCACGAAGATCAGGGTGCGACCGGAGAGGCGATGCCCTCCGCCGGCGGGGCCATAGGCCAGCGCCGGCGGGCAGATCAGTTCACGGCGACCGCCGACTTTCATTCCTGGAATGCCCTCCTGCCAGCCCTTGATGAGGTTGTTGAGGGGAAAGTCGATCGACTGGTTGCGGCTCCACGACGAGTCGAACTCCTCGCCGGACTCGAAATCGACGCCCAGGTAATGCACGTCGACCGTCGAACCGGGAAGCGCCTCGGCGCCGGTTCCGACCTCGATGTCACGGATGACCAGCTCGGTGGGCTCGGGTCCGTCGTAGAAATCGATCTCTGGCTTGGTCTTCTCAGTCATGCCTCCATTCAACCAGATGGGCCTGGATGGGGGCGGGCCTCGATACGGCCGTGGACGGCCCACTCGAGCACCGCGCTACTCGAGCACCGCGCTGCTCGACCATCGCGCTACTCGGGCACTGGGCACCGGGCCACTTGGTCGCTGCAGACCTGCATCAGTGGCTGTGGGCCTCGGCCGCTGAGCGCAGCGTGGCTATGGCGATCGTGGGGTCCGCCGCGCCGAACACGCTCGACCCGGCGACGAAGGTGTCCGCGCCGGCTTCTGCAGCGATGACGATCGTCTGCTCGGTCACTCCCCCGTCGACCTGCAGCCAGATGTCCAGGCCGCTGCGTTGTACGACCTCGCGGAGCGCCACGAGCTTCGGCATCATGTCGGGCATGAACGACTGTCCACCGAAACCCGGCTCGACGGTCATGACCAGCACCTGGTCGAACTCGAGGGCGATATCGAGGTAGTCGTCGACATCCGTACCGGGCTTCAGGGCAAGGCCGGCGCGCGAACCGATCTCGCGCAGCCGGCGCGCAAGGGCGACGGGATCATCGGTCGCCTCGGCGTGGAACGTGACGGAGTATGCACCCGCCTCGGCGTAACCGGGCGCCCAGCGGTCCGGATCCGTGAGCATGAGGTGCACGTCGAGCGGCTTCGGGGTGACCTCCTGCAACCGCTTCACCATGGGAAGGCCGAACGTGAGGTTGGGAACGAAGTGGTTATCCATGACGTCGACATGGATGAGGTCGGCGGCCGCGATGCGCTGCAGTTCGGAATCGAAGTTGGCGAAATCCGCACTGAGGATCGACGGACTGATGCGAACGGTCATGCCCTCAATCTATCGAGGCCGACACCGCTACACGGCCTTCTGCAGGAGCTGGATGAACATCGCATCCGTTCCATGCCGGTGCGGCCACAATTGCACATGCGTTGCCTCGGGAAGGTCGAGCGGCTCGCGGGTGAACCCGGCGACGACCGCCTGGGTGTCGACCAGGCTGACTCTGTCGCCCAGCTTGCGCACCGCCGACTGAACGGCGACCCGGGTCTCGCCGAGGTGCGGGGAACAGGTGACATAGGCCAGCAGGCCACCCGGTTTTAGAGCGTCGACCGCCGAGCGCAGCAAGGCGAACTGCAGTTCGGCCAGGTCTGCGACGTCCCTTGGCTGCTTGCGCCAGCGGGCCTCGGGACGACGACGGAGCGCTCCCAGCCCGGTGCACGGCGCATCCAGCAGGATGCGGTCGAACTGGGCCGGGTACTGCTCGCCCACCGTCGTGCCGTCGAATTCGAGCACGACTGGTGCGGGTTCGAATACGGCCAGGGCGTTGCGCACCAGCTGGGCGCGGGCGGGCACAAGTTCGTTCGCGACGAGGGTTGCGCCGCCCAGGGCAGCCTCGGCAGCGAGCAGCGCGGCCTTGCCGCCGGGACCGGCGCACAGGTCGAGCCACCGCTCCCCCACCTGGATCGGCCGTGCCCGGCTCAGCGCAAGGGCCGCCAACTGCGAGCCCTCGTCCTGGACACGCGCGTCGCCGGCGCGCACCGCGGGCAGCCGCGACGGGTCGCCACGGTCGAGCGTTGCTCCGACAGGAGAGAACGGGCTGGGATAGGCATCGAGATCGGCGACCGTCGCCTTCCCCGGAAGCGCGGTGACGCTAACCCGGGGCGCCACGTTATCTGACTGAAGCAGCAGTTCCAGTTCCACCTCACGACCTTCGGCCGCGAGCGACTGCCGAAATGCGCGCAGGATCCATTCCGGGTGGGAGAACTCGATCGAGAGCTCTTCGTCGGGCGACTTCGCCAGCGCCAGCACCCGTTCGCGCCACTCTGCAGGCGTGCTGCGGGAGATCGTGCGCAGGACGCCGTTGACGAACCCGGTGGCCGAGTTCGATCCGACAGTGCCCGCCAGCGATACCGCCTCGTCGACGGCCGCGTGCTGAGCCACCCGCATCGAAAGCAGTTGGTGGCAGGCCAGCCTCAGCACGTCGAGGATGCCCGGGTCGATCTCAGCTGCGGGGCGCCGAGCGGCGAGTTCGATCACTCGGTCGTAGTAGCCGCGCAGCCGGAGCGTTCCGTAGGTGAGCTCCGTGCACAAGCCAGCGTCGGCCTCGGAGAGCCTGGCCCGCTCGAGTCGTACCAGCAGCAGCAGGTTCGCGTAGGCATCCGACTCGCGCACAGCGATCAGGATGTCCAGGGCGATCCGCCGAGCCGGCTGCACTGTGCCTCGGCGAGGCGGGTTCCCACCCGATCGGATTGCCTGCGCCATCACGAGGCCACTCGGCCGGCGTCGGTCGAACGCCCGCGCCACCAGTCGCCGGCAGCCATCGCCGTCTTGCCGGCGGGTTGCACCCTGAGAAGCTCGAGCGGATCGGTGGATGTTCCAATCAGCAGTCGTCGTCCCTCCATCGCGAGTTCACCCGGGGGCAATCGAGGCGCATCCCGTGCGATGGCGGACTCGAGCACCTTCAGCCTCGCCCCGTCGATTGTCGTGAACGCTCCCGGCTCGGGTGTGACCCCGCGCACCAGGCTCGAAACGGTGGTTGCGGCGGCAGACCAGTCAATGCGACCGTCCTCGAGTGAGAGCTTGGGTGCCAGGGTGACATCTCCGACCTGCGGCTGGGCGCGCGCCGTGCCCGCTGCCAGGTTGTCGACCACACGTACCAGAAGCTCGGCACCGCTATCGGCCAGCGAAGCCAGCAGGTGCCCGGCCGTCTCGAGCGCGCCCACCGGCTGGGTGAGTTGGCCGAAGAGGTCGCCGGCATCGAGCTCGGGAACCAGCTGGAACACGCTGGCGCCGGTCAGGTCGTCGCCCGCGATGATCGCCCGCTGCACCGGCGCCGCGCCCCGCCAGCGCGGAAGCAGTGAGAAATGCAGGTTGATCCAGCCGAGCCTCGGGGTCGACAGCAACGGTTCACGAACGAGCCCGCCGTAGGCCACGATCACGCCGAGGTCGGGTGACAGGGTTGACACGGTGTCGGTCGGCTGACCCGCGAGCCGGTTGGCCTTCACCACGCGCAGGCCCAGTTCCGCCGCTGTGTCAGCCACGGGCGTCGGAGTCAGGATGCCGCGCCGGCCCTGCGGTGAGTCCTCGCGCGTAATGACCGCCGAGATGTCGTGCGCGCTGGCAGCCAGCGCCCTGAGGCTGGGTACCGCCGCCGCCGGGCTTCCGGCGAACACGATCGAAAGGTCAGGCACCCGTCCATTCTCTCAGGCGATGGCCCGCACCACTTGCGGCCGTGCGCCGGCGACTACTCGGCAAACGGCTCCACGTCGTCGAAGCGCACCCTCAGGTTCGGCGGGATGGGCGTCGACGCGCCCTTCGCCGCGAGCGATCGCCTGCGGGACGTCGCGCTGCGGACGAGTTCGGCACGCAGCTCGCCGGCGACTTCGGTGCCGTGGGCGTAGTCGAACCGAAGGATGGTTCTGGCGGTGCCAGCGCCGGTCTCGACCGGACCGAGCACATCATCTGGTGGCACCTGCACCGCCGCCACGGCCTTCGCAACCGCCTCCAGCGAACCCGTCACGGATGCGACGCGCACCGCCGGCGGAAAGCGCAGCCGACGACGATCGGCCAGCTCCGCCCTTGCATAGTCGGCCTGGCGCCAGGTCGACAGCGAGGATGCGAGCGCGCCGCCGACCCCGACGAGGTAGGTCGGCGCGCCCCGCGCGGCCAGCGCGGTCGCGTTCGACCACCACCGAAGGCAGTCTTCGCCGACCCGCAGGCTCTCGCGGGCGGCCATCCGGTCGCCGTCGAGCAGCAGGACCGCACGGTATCCCCCGGCGGCGCGAGGCTCCGCGCCGCGCGTGGCGATGACGAGCGCCGGCTCGGCACCGACCTCAAGCAGCGGTCGATCCCCGTCGGCGACGATCACGCGCACACCGGGAAACGCACGGCCGAGATCCTCCGCCGTTCTGGCGGCCCCGCCCGCGCCGACCAGTCTCATGCGCGTGCCGTCGCAGTTCTCGCAGTGCCAGTCGACCGCCAGGGCGCCACACCACGAGCAGGCCGGAACGGACCGGGAGGTTTTCTGTGCCAGCGGCCCCTCGCAGCGCAGGCACCGCGCGGACTGGCCGCAGTCCACGCAGGCCAGCCTCGGCGCATAGCCCGGACGCGCCACCTGAATGAGTACCGGGCCGGTGGCAAGAGCCGCGCCCGCCGCGCGCCAGGCGCTGGACGGGATGCGCGCCTGGGCTGCCAGCCGATCGCCTGCCGTCTGCGCGCTGGTCGGAATCACCTTCGGCAGCACGCTCGGCGCGGGCGACACCGACTCGAGCCAACCGATTTCGACGAGCCGCTCGACCTCGGTGCTGCGCGAGTGCCCGATGAACACCAGCGCGCACCCCTGCAACTCCTGGCGCAGCAGCGCGGCATCGCGGGCGTGGACATACGGTGCAAGGGGTTCGCTGTGCAGGGGGTCGCCGTCGTCCCACACCGCGAGCAGCCCGAGGTTGGGCGCGGGTGCGTAGACGACGGAGCGGTTGCCGACGATCACGATGGCCTCGCCCTCGAGGCAGCGCAGGAAGGCGCGGTACCGGTCGGGATTGGATTGCCGGGCATCCAGCCGCACAATGCGCTCCAGGGGCAGCACCGCGGCCAACGCCACCTCGAGCTGCTGCTGGTCGCGAAAATCGGGCACGGCCAGGATCGCCGACCTGCCCTGGGAGACGGCAACGGACGCAGCAGCCGCCAGCGTGCTCGCCCAATGACCTGTCCACGTGCCGTCACCGACCTCGACGCCGAGCGGCACCGCATCAACGGCCAGGCGTGTTCCCTCGCTGACGGCGCCCTCGATTCGACCCTCGGTGTAGCCCAGAATGGCCGTCGCCGTGACGGGAGCCAGGGCCGTTCGCTGTGCCGCAGCCAGCCAGGCCTTCTCGACCCTGGCCTGGCGGCCAGGCACCGCAACGCGGACGATGTCGATCGCCGAACCTGCTGCGCGATCGGCGGCCCGCCGCGCGAGTCGCGCGACTTCCGGCGCGAGTACCGGCACGGTCGAGACAATCGCCTCGACCGTGCTCAACACACCCGTGAACTCGACGGAGTCGACGAGGTCGACGACGTACGCATCCACGAACCGCCCGGCAGACCGCCAGGGCACACGAACGCGGATGCCCACTCGCATGTCGGCCGCGAAATCGTCGGGCACCCGATAGTCGAACAGCCTGTCGAGTTGCGGAAGGGGCGAATCGACCCAAACGCGCGCGATCGATCCGGTGCGCGCAGTCGCCTCTGCCTGAGCAGGCGACAGCTCGACCGGCACGGTTACAGCTTGGCGGCGCTACGCAGTGCGTCGACGCGGTCGAGCTTCTCCCAACTGAAGTCGGGCAGCTCGCGCCCGAAGTGACCGTAGGTCGCCGTTTGTGCATAGATCGGCCGGAGCAGGTCGAGTTCGCGGATGATGCTCGCCGGACGAAGGTCGAACACCTCGCGGATCGCGGCAATGATGGTTTCGTCATCGGCGTGCCCGCTGCCGAAGCTCTCGACATAGAGGCCGACTGGCGCAGCCTTGCCGATCGCATAGGCCACCTGCACCTCGAGGCGGTCGGCGAGGCCGGCCGCCACCGCGTTCTTGGCCACCCACCGCATCGCGTAGGCGGCCGAACGGTCGACCTTCGACGGGTCTTTGCCACTGAACGCGCCACCACCGTGACGGCTTGCGCCGCCGTAGGTGTCGACGATGATCTTGCGGCCGGTGAGCCCGGCGTCGCCCTGCGGCCCGCCGATGTGGAAGACACCAGTCGGGTTGATGAAGGTCTTCTTCGCGCTCGAGTCGAGCTCGACACGTTCGAGCACAGGATTGATGACCAATTCGATCATCTGCGCCCGGAGGTCGTCGATCGCGATGCTCGGGGCATGCTGGGTCGACAGCACGACCGTGTCGACGGTCTTCGGAACCACACCGTCGTAGCCGATGGTCACCTGGGTCTTACCGTCGGGTCGCAGGAAATCGACCATCCCGGACTTGCGCACCTCGGCCAGCTGTTCCGCCATGCGATGCGCCAGCCAGATCGGCAGCGGCATGAGCTCCGGCGTCTCGGTGGTGGCATACCCGAACATGATGCCCTGGTCTCCGGCGCCCTGCGCGTCGTCTGCGTCGGTGCTGTTGCCCTCGCGCGTCTCTTGTGCGCTGTTCACGCCTTGCGCGATATCGGGAGACTGCGAACCGATCGAGATCTCGACACCGCATGACCGGCCGTCGAACCAGACATCCGACGAGTCATAGCCGATGTCGGTGATGCGCTTGCGCACGATGCCCGGGATGTCGACGTACCCGCTGGTGGTGACCTCGCCGGCGACGTGGACCAGGCCGGTGGTGACCAGCGTCTCGACGGCCACGCGCGAGTGAGGGTCTTCGGTGAGCAGCGCATCGAGGATGCTGTCGCTGATCTGGTCGCAGATCTTGTCGGGGTGGCCTTCGGTCACGGACTCAGAGGTGAATAGGCGTAGCTCTTTGCTCATAGAGTAACTCTCCGGTGTTGGCGTGGGGCGGGTTCTCAGTTCGACCACCGCGGGTCGTGTCGCGTGGCCCACTGGTTTGAACTGTTCGGTGGCTTTCAACTGCCTTGGGGCTTTCAGGCTTGCAGAAGCACATCCAAAATACGATTGGCCACGGACGTTTTAGCGCCACTGGCCTCGGCAACTATATCGCCGGTGGCATCGAGGATCGTGACCTCGTTAGCGTCCGTGGCAAAACCAGTGGTCCAGCCGACGTTGTTGACGACGAGATAGTCACAGCCCTTGCGGGCGATCTTGGCCCTGGCCAGCTCGAGCAGCGCGACCGGGTCGGTCTCGGTCTCGGCGGCGAACCCGATGATGACCTGGCCCGGACGGCGCCCGAGCGACAGGTCGTGCAGGATGTCGGGATTCTTGACCAGCGTCAGCGTGAGCGTTTCGCCCTGCGCTTCTTTCTTGATCTTCGTCTCGGCCACCGTTTCCGGCCGGTAGTCGGCAACGGCGGCCGCCATGATCACGACATCGGCCGATGCCGACTGCTCGTAAGTGATGGCCGCGAGTTCGGCCGTCGTGCTGGCCGACAGCAGTGCGATGGAGGGCGGAACGTCGATCTCGAGGTTTGCGCCGACGAGGGTGACCTGTGCGCCGTGGGCGGCGGCAGCGATTGCTATGGCGACCCCCTGCTTACCGCTGGAGCGATTGCCTATGAAGCGCACTGGGTCGAGGGGCTCCCGGGTGCCCCCTGCAGTGACCAGGATGCGTCGCCCGACGAGGTCTCCGCTGGAGTTCACGACGAAGAGCGCGGCGGCGACGATGTCGTCGGGTTCCGACATTCGGCCCGCACCCGTATCGGTGCCGGTGAGCTGGCCGACAGCGGGCCCCACGATGGTGACGCCCCGCTCGCGAAGAGTCGCGACGTTGGCCCGGGTCGCCGCGTTCTGCCACATCTCAGTGTGCATCGCCGGGGCAACGACAAGGGGGGCGCTGCTGGCGAGGATGGTGTTGCCCAGCAGGTCGGCGGCGAACCCGCCGGCCAACTGGGCGAGGAAGTTCGCGGTCGCCGGGGCGACGACGATCAGGTCGGCCGACTGGCCGATCGCGACATGCCTGACCTCCGCGACTCCCTCGTAGAGTTCGGTGTAGACCGGGTTGCGACTGATCGCCTCGAGCGTGGGCTTACCCACGAACCGGAGTGCTGCATCCGTCGCGACCACCTGCACGGAGTGCCCGGCCAGCACAAAGGCGCGCACCACGCTCACGGCCTTGTAGGCCGCGATTCCGCCCGTGATGCCGACGACGATCTTCATTCAACCGACCCGGTATGCGCGATATCGCGACGTTGCGCTGGAGTATTACTCTTCGATGAGCGACGTCAGGACGAGCCGGTCGTCGTTGATCTCGCGCAGGGCGACCGAGAGCGGCTTGTCGTCGATCGTCGAGTCGACCAGCGGGCCCACGTTGTCGAACAGGCTGCCCTCGTGCAGGTCGGCGTAGTAGTCGTTGATCTGGCGCGCGCGCTTCGAGGCGAAGATCACGAGGGCGTACTTGGAATCGACCTTCGAGAGCAGCTCGTCGATGGGTGGGTCAATGATTCCGGTCTGCTTGTCAGCCATGGGAGTGTCCTTTTGGTGTTGAAGTGCGCCGCATGGGCGGCGTTCGTGATGAAACTGGTGAAAGTCGATTGCCCTAATAAACCGGGAGGCCACGCCTGCAGTCACTGCCGGCGCGCTGGCACATCCATCAATTCTACGACCTCTTGCGCTGCTGCGCCGACTTCAGTGTTCACGACACGGTAATCGAACTCATCCTGGGCGGCCAGTTCGGTGCGTGCGGTTTCGAGTCGACGGGCCTGTTCGCCCGGATCTTCGGTGCCGCGACCGGTCAGTCGACGCACTAGTTCGTCCCACGTCGGGGGCAGCAGGAAGACCAGGACTGCGCTCGGCAGTTCTGCCCGCACGCTGCGTGCGCCCTGCAGGTCGATCTCGAGCAGCACCTTTCTGCCCGCCTCGAGCGCGGCATCGATCGGGGGTCGCGGCGTACCGTAACGGTACGAATTGTGCACCACGGCCCACTCCAGCAACTCGTGGTCGGCGATCATGCGGTCGAACTCGGCGTCGCTGACGAAGAAGTAGTGCACTCCGTCGACCTCGCCAGGTCGCGGTGGGCGCGTGGTGGCGGACACGCTGAGCAGGATCTCGGGATGATTCTCGCGGATGAACGCCGAAACGGTGCCTTTGCCGACCGCCGTAGGACCCGCAAGCACAACCAGTCGACCGGGGGCGACTCCCCCCTCGCGACCGAGCAGGTAGTTCCAGAGTTCTGAGCGCTGCCGAACGCCGAGGCCGCCGGCGCGCTTGGAGTCGGCGATGCCCAGTTGGGCCATGACCTTGCCTGCACGTACCGGGCCCAGCGTCGGAACGCTGGTCAAAAGCTCGCGCACCCGCAGCCCGGCCTCGGCCGACGCTGAATCGGCCCACGCCGTGTCGAGCACGTCACGGGCAGTGCGGGACTTCGTCGCCACGGCCTGCTTGACGGCGGCACGAGCACGACGGGCGGCGACCGCCGCTCGGGATGCGGCGACGCGATCCACCTCGGGCGGATCAGGACGAGGGCTCATTGCGCGTACACCTTTGCCAGTTCGGCGGCCTGCGTCGAGATGGCGGCGGCGATGCCGCCGTGACCGGCCTCGAGGATGCCCCGTGACGAGCTGACGATGGCATTGGCCGCCGCCGCGCCGTAGGTCGACCGCAGCGACTGCACCCCGGCACCCTGGAAGCCGAACCCGGGCGCAAGGATCGGCGTCGCGGCGAGATCGCCGTCGGACAGGCCGAAATCGGCGAGCGTGACCGTAGCGCCGAGTACCACCCCGAAGGAGCCGAGCGGGGCGACGTTGCTCTTGTTCACCCCAGCCACGATACTCGCGGCGACCGTCCGTGCGACGTGCTCTCCACTGGCGACGACCGCCGTCTGGGTGGCGAACGCTTCGGGGTTCGACGTCGCGGCGAGAACGAACAGTCCCTTGCCGTGTTCTCGCGCCAGGATCATCGGGGCCTCGAGCGATCCGACGCCCTGGTAGGCGCTGACCGTCATCGCGTCCGCCTCGAGCGGCGCGCCGGGAGTCAGCCACGCCTGCGCGTAGGCCTCGACGCTGGTGCCGAGGTCGCCACGCTTGGCGTCGGCGATCACCAGCAATCCCGCGTCCCGCGCTGCACTGAGGGTGTGTTCGAGGGCTTCGTACCCTTTCGAGCCGTGACGCTCGAAGAAGGCGACCTGCGGCTTCACGATACCGGCCCGCCCGGCGGCAGCCTCGACCACTCGGAGCCCGAACTCACGCAGCCCTTTTGCCGAGTCGGTGAGACCCCATTCGGCGAGCAGGTAGGGGTGCGGATCGATTCCGACGCACAGGTGTCCCGACGCGTCGAACACCCGCAGAAGCCGAGGGCCGAACTGTTCCACGACCGCCGTCATCCGGCCGCTGCCAGCCTCGCGGCGCGATCAAGCGCATAATCCTGCAGGCTGCGCACGTCGAACCCGTCACGGATGGCCTCGAAGGAGGCGACCGCGGCCGCGAGTTGGGCGATCGTGGTGAACAGGGGCTTGTCGGCCGCAACCGTAGCCGTGCGGATTTCGAACCCGTCGGCGCGTGCGCTGCGACCGCTGGGGGTGTTGATCACGACATCCACGCGGCCGTCGTTGATGAGGTCGACGATCGAGGGCTCGCCCGCCACCGACTTCTGGCCGAGGAAATACTTGCGCACGACGGTCGACGGGATGCCGTTCCGGCCCAGGATCTCGGCCGTGCCCTCCGTCGCCAGGATCTCGAACCCGAGCTGGCTCAGTCGCAGTACAGGCAGGATGATCGCCCGCTTGTCACGGTCGGCCACGGAGACGAAGACCGCGCCGGTCGCCGGCAGACCGCCGTATGCGGCCTCCTGGCTCTTCGCGAAGGCACGTGGGAAGTTCGAGTCGATGCCCATGACCTCCCCCGTCGAACGCATCTCCGGGCCGAGCACGGAGTCGACGATGTTGCCCTCCTTGGTGCGGAAGCGCTTGAACGGCAGCACAGCCTCCTTGACGGCGACCGGCGCGTCCATCGGCACGATCGAGCCGTCCTGCACGGGCAGCAGCCCGCTGTCGACGAGTTCCCGGATGCTGCGGCCGATCATGATGAGCGACGCGGCCTTGGCGAGCGGGATTCCCAGCGCCTTCGAGACGAACGGCACGGTGCGGGACGCGCGAGGATTGGCCTCGAGCACGTAGAGCACACCCTGTCCGATCGCGAACTGCACGTTGAGAAGGCCGCGCACCCCGATGCCGGTGGCGATCCCGAGGGTCGCCTCCCGCACCCGGTTGATCACGTCACGCCCGAGGGTAACGGGCGGCAGGGTGCAGGCCGAGTCGCCCGAGTGGATACCCGCCTCCTCGATGTGCTCCATGATGCCACCGACGTAGAGTTCGGTGCCGTCGAACAGCGCGTCGACATCGATCTCGATGGCATCATCAAGGAACCGGTCGACGAGCAGCGGCGAACCCGGACCGATGATCCCGATGTCTTTGACCCGCTCGAAGTAGTCGACCATCGATTCGGTGTCGTACACGATCTCCATGCCGCGGCCGCCCAGCACGTGCGACGGCCGCACTAGCACCGGATAGCCGATGTTCTCAGCGACGGCGATCGCGTCGCGCCCGTTCGTGGCCGTGCCGTTCTTCGGCGCGAGAAGTTTCGCCTCGTCGAGGATCTTCGAGAACAGCCCGCGCTCCTCGGCCAGGTCGATGGCTTCCGGCGTCGTGCCGAGGATCGGCACTCCGGCATCCTTGAGACCCTGCGCCAGTCCGAGGGCGGTCTGGCCGCCGAGCTGCACCACTACGCCGACGAGTTCCCCGCTCTGGCTCTCGGCGTGGATGATCTCGAGTACGTCCTCCAGCGTGAGCGGCTCGAAGTACAGCCGGTCGCTGGTGTCGTAGTCGGTCGAAACCGTCTCGGGGTTGCAGTTGATCATGATGGTCTCGAAACCAGCGTCGTGCAGGGCGAAGGATGCGTGCACACAGCTGTAGTCGAACTCGATCCCCTGCCCGATGCGGTTGGGCCCGGAGCCCAGGATGATCACCTTGCGCCGATCGCTCGGGGTCACCTCGGTCTCGAGGTCGTAGCTCGAGTAGTGGTACGGCGTCAGCGCCGGGAATTCGCCGGCGCAGGTGTCGACGGTCTTGTAGACCGGGCGCACCCCGACGCTCCAGCGGGCGGCACGCACCTGGCCCTCGTCGAGACCACGGATCTGCGCGATCTGGACATCGCTGAAGCCGTGGTCCTTCGCCAGACGGAAGAGTGCCGCGTCCAGTGGGCGCAGCGTGCCGATCTCGGCGGCGACCTCGTTGATCAGCACGATCTGGTCGATGAACCAGGGATCGATGCCTGTGGCCTCGAAGACCTCGGCGATCGTGGCGCCCGCGCGCAGCGCCTGTTGCACGCTGACGATTCGTCCGTCAGTCGGCACCGCCGCGATCGCGAGCAGGGTATCTTTCTTTCCCGGCGAACCGATCCAGTGGAAGCTGCTCCCCCGCTTCTCCAGCGAACGCAGCGCCTTCTGCAGTGCGGTCGTGTAGTTGCGGCCGATGGCCATGGCCTCGCCGACGGACTTCATCGTGGTGGTGAGCGTCGTGTCGGCGGCCGGGAACTTCTCGAACGCGAATCGCGGCACCTTGACGACGACGTAGTCGAGCGTCGGCTCGAACGAGGCCGGGGTCACCTTGGTGATGTCGTTCGGGATCTCGTCGAGCCGGTAGCCGATCGCGAGCTTCGCTGCGATCTTCGCGATCGGAAAGCCGGTGGCCTTCGATGCGAGAGCGGATGACCGCGAGACGCGCGGGTTCATCTCGATGACGATCACGCGCCCGTCCGCCGGGTCGACGGCGAACTGGATGTTGCAGCCGCCTGTATCGACGCCGACGGCGCGGATGATGTCGATGCCGATGTCGCGCAGGTTCTGGAATTCCCGGTCGGTCAGGGTCAGGGCCGGGGCCACCGTGATCGAGTCGCCCGTGTGCACGCCGACGGGGTCGACGTTCTCGATCGAGCACACGACGACGGTGTTGTCGGCCGTGTCGCGCATGAGCTCGAGCTCGTACTCCTTCCAGCCGAGGATGGACTCCTCCATCAGCACCTCGGTGGTGGGGCTCTGGTGCAGGCCATCGGTCACCATGCGAATGAGCTCGGGTTCGTCGTAGGCGAACCCGGAACCGAGACCGCCCATGGTGAAGCTCGGGCGGATGACCAGTGGATAGCCCAGGTCGGCGGCTGCGGCGATGGCTTCGTCGACCGTGTGCGCGATGTGGCTCCGCGCGACGTCGGCGCCGGCATCGAGCACCAGCTGCTTGAAGATCTGGCGGTCCTCGCCCTTGTTGATGGCCTCGAAATTGGCGCCGATGAGCTCGACGTCGTACTTCTCGAGGATGCCGTGGTTGTGCAGCTCGATGGCAGCGTTGAGGGCAGTCTGGCCGCCGAGGGTCGGCAGGATCGCATCCGGCTTCTCTTTGGCGATGATGGTCTCGATGACCTGCCAGGTGATCGGCTCGATGTAGGTGGCATCGGCGAAGTCGGGGTCGGTCATGATCGTCGCCGGGTTCGAGTTGACGAGGATGACGCGAACGCCCTCCTCGCGCAGCACGCGGCAGGCCTGGGTACCCGAGTAGTCGAATTCGGCCGCCTGCCCGATCACGATCGGGCCGGACCCGATCACGAGGACCGAGTTGATATCGTCGCGCTTCGGCATTATTCGCCTTCCTTTACCGGTGGTCGAGTAGCGCCCGACGAAGGAGGATCCGTCTCTGGTGGTCGAGTAGCGCCCGACGAAGGAGGATCCGTCTCTGGTGGTCGAGTAGCGCCCGACGAAGGAGGATCCGTCTCTGGTGGTCGAGTAGCGCCCGACGAAGGAGGACGCGTATCGAGACCCGACACCACCAAATCGCGGAACCGGTCGAACAAGTAGTTGGCATCGTGCGGTCCCGCCGCGGCCTCCGGGTGGTACTGCACCGAGAAGGCCGGAATGTCGAGTGCGCTGAGCCCCTCCACGACGTTGTCGTTGAGGTTCACGTGGCTCACCTGCACCCGGCCGAACCCGGCGGGCGAGTCGGTGATGGCGCCGATCGGCGCATCCACTGCGAACCCGTGGTTATGGCTCGTGATCTCGGTGCGGCCGGTGGCGACATCCACGACTGGCTGGTTGATGCCGCGGTGACCGAACGGCAGTTTGTAGGTACCGAAGCCCAGTGCGCGGCCGAGCAACTGGTTGCCGAAGCATATGCCGAAGAACGGGAGTCCCTCTCGCAGCACGCCCTGCAGTAGCTCCACATGCCGGTCGGATGCCCCGGGGTCGCCCGGTCCGTTGGAGAAGAACACCGCATCGGGCTTCGAGTCGAGCAACTCGTCGAGGGTGATCGTCTGCGGAACGACGTCGACGTCGAAACCGCGCGCCGACAGGTAGCGCAGGGTCGAGGTCTTGACCCCGAGGTCGAGCACCGCCACGCTGCCGATGCGCTCTCCGTCGGCTGGCAGGGAGTATCCGTCGGTCGTCGAGACGAGCGATGAGAGGTTGAGTCCCACCATCGAAGCCGAGTTCGTGACGAGCTCGAGCTGCGCTTCGGGCGTGAGCGCTGCGTCGGCACCGGAGAACACGCCGCCCCGCATGACGCCGGCGTCCCGAAGGCGCCGAGTGACGGCGCGGGTGTCGATCCCGCTGATGCCGACGATGCCCTGCTCGACCAGCTGGGCGTCAAGCGACCCGGTGGCGCGGTGGTTCGAGACGATACGGGAGGGATCGCGCACGACATAGCCCGACACCCAGATGCGCGACGACTCGGGGTCTTCGTCGTTGACCCCGGTGTTGCCGATGTGCGGAGCGGTCATTACAACGATCTGTCCGGCATAGCTCGGATCGGTCAGGGTCTCCTGGTAGCCGGTCATGCCGGTCGCGAAGACTACTTCGCCAAAGCTGCGGCCACGGGCGCCGTAGGCCAGCCCGGTGTAGCGCGTCCCGTCTTCGAGCACGAGTACCGCGGTATCGATCGCCACTAGGCCTTCTTCCCTGTGCTGGTCGGGTTCCGAGTGCCGGTCGAGCTGCTCGAGCCGGCCGGCAGCAGGCCCTCGAGCGCTGTGACCAGCTGCTCGGTCTGCTCGACGCGGAAGTAGCTGTCGAGTTTCGTGCCTCCGAGCGTCCAGGCCAGCAGCACCAGACCGCCCGGCTCTACGACCCGGTCGATCGTGTAGTTGGATCGCGTCACCTCGCGGATCGTGTCCCTCGGAATGAAGATGTTGTTGCCCGGCAGCGCCAGCACCACGCCGGCATCCGCAACCGCGACGGTGGCCCTGGCGCGGAAGCCCAGGCCCCGAACCGCCACCCGGTTGAGCGGCTGCCCGTCGAGCGTTGTCGAGACGTAGAAACCGTCGAACTCGGCGCGCACGCTGCCGATGTCGGCGGGCAGCGTTGCAGTCGCGGGGATGGCGCGCTGACGCCGTCGGCGCGCCGTCCAGCCCAGCACGGCAAGCGTGATGATGATGGCGAACCCGATCAGCACGTAGATCAGCAGGCGGGTGCGGGTCGCGTTGTCGTCGATGTCCAGGCTCGCAAGCACAGTATGTGCTGCCGGGAGTAGTGCGCTATGCACGGGATGTCCTTTGCTCGAAATCGGATGCGGCGGAGGCCACCGCAGTGGCGTCGACGAGTTCGCCGTCGAGCACCGTGGGATAACCGTTGTGGATCGTTGCGATCACGCGGCCAGGCAGCGTGCGACCGAGGTAGGGCGTGTTGAGGCCCTTTCCGCGAAGGTCGCCCAGCCCGAACACGCGGCTAGCCGAAGCGTCGTAGAGCGTGATGTTGGCGGCGCTGCCGATCGCGAAGGCGGTCTCATACCCGGCCAGGCCGCCAATGCGTGCCGGGGCGCTCGACAGCACACGGGCGACATCCGCCCAGGCGAACAGGCCGGAGTCGACCATTGCGAGCTGCACCACGCTGAGGGCGGATTCGAGGCCCACCATTCCGAAGGATGCCTCGTCCCACGCGCATTCCTTCGACTCGAGCGGATGCGGAGCATGGTCGGTCGCAACGATGTCGATCGTGCCATCGGCGAGGGCAGACCGCAGGGCGAGCACATCCTCGTTCCGTCGCAGCGGCGGGTTGACCTTGAACTTCGAGTCGTACGAGCGCGCCAGCTCCTCGGTCAGCAGCAGGTGGTGCGGCGTCGCCTCCGCCGTGATGTGGATGCCCCGTGCCTTGGCCCAGCGAACGACCTCGACCGATCCGGCGGTAGAGACATGGCAGATGTGCAGCCGCGCGCCGACATGCTGGGCGAGCAGCACGTCGCGGGCAATGATGGCCTCCTCTGCCACCGCAGGCCAGCCGGCGAGCCCGAGTTCGCCCGACAGGGCGCCCTCGTTCATCTGGGCGTTCTCTGTGAGCCGCGGCTCCTGGGCGTGCTGCGCGATAACGCCGCCGAAGGTTTTGACGTATTCGAGAGCGCGACGCATCAGCAGCGCATCCGACACGCATCGGCCGTCGTCGGAGAACACGGTGACCTTCGCTCGCGAACCGGCCATCGCGCCGATCTCACTCAGCCTCTCGCCCTCGAGGCCCATGGTGACCGCGCCGATCGGGCGCACCGTGACATAGCCGTGCTGCGCGCCGAGCGAGTGCACCTGCTCGACCACACCGGCGGTATCGGCGACCGGCGAGGTATTCGCCATTGCGTGCACGGCCGTGAATCCCCCGGCCGCTGCAGCGCGTGAGCCGGTGAGCACCGTCTCGCTCTGCTCGTAGCCCGGTTCGCGCAGATGCGTGTGCAGGTCGACGAGTCCCGGCAGCGCCGTGAGACCTGCGCCGTCGATGACCGTCGCGCCGACGGCCGCCTGCGCAGCGAACCGACCAGCTGTCACGAACAAGTCGGTCGACGTTCCGTCGGGCAGCGCCGCGCCCGTGATGACCAGGTTCACAGCGCGCCACCTTCACTCGCGAGCAGCAGGTAGAGCACAGCCATCCTTATCGAGACCCCGTTTGCGACCTGTTCGAGCACGGTCGATCGAGACGAATCGGCGGCCGCGGCAGAGATCTCCAGGCCGCGCACCATGGGCCCGGGGTGCATCACCATCGTATCGGGACGCAGCCGCCGCAGCCGATCGTCGTCGAGCCCCCACTCGCGCGAATACTCCCGGGTGTTGGGGAAGTAGGCGGCGTGCATCCGCTCGGCCTGGATTCGCAGCATCATGACCACGTCGGGGCCGTCGTCGACGGCGGCGTCGAGGTCGTACCCGATCGTCACGGGCCAGTTGTCGATGCCGGACGGCAGCAGTGTCGCCGGCGCGACGACGGTGACGATCGCTCCGAGCGTCCGCAGCAACCAGACGTTGGACCGCGCGACCCGCGAATGCAGGATGTCGCCGACGATCGTCACGCGCAGGCCGTCGAGGTCCCTGCCGCGGGAGGCGTTGCCGTGCAGCCGCTTGCGCATCGTGAAGGCATCGAGCAGTGCCTGCGTGGGGTGCTCGTGCGTGCCGTCGCCGGCGTTGAGGATCGACGCGTCGATCCAGTCGCTCTCGGCCAGCACCTGGGCGGCCCCCGACGCCGAATGGCGGATGACGACCGCGTCGGCGCCCATGGCGGCGAGGGTCTGCGCCGTGTCCTTCAGGCCCTCGCCCTTCGAGACGCTAGACCCCTTGGCGCTGAAGTTGATGAGGTCGGCAGAGAGCCGCTTTGCGGCCAGTTCGAAGCTCGTCCGGGTGCGGGTCGAGTCCTCGAAGAACAGGTTGATGACCGTCTTGCCGCGCAGGGTCGGAAGCTTCTTGACCTCGCGCGTCGCGACATCCGCCATGTCTTCAGCGACGTCCAGGATGCCGACGGCCGCCTCGAGATCGAGATCGCGGGTGCTCAGCAGGTGCCTCACTTCGCACCCCCGATGATCTCGACGTACTCGGCGCCGTCGACCTCGTCGAGTCGCACCCGGATCTTCTCTTCTGCCGAGGTCGGGAGGTTCTTTCCGACGAAATCGGCGCGGATGGGAAGCTCACGGTGGCCTCGATCGACGAGCACGGCGAGCCGCACGGCCCTGGGACGCCCGTGATCCGCGAGGGCGTCGAGCGCGGCACGAATCGTTCGGCCCGAGTACAGCACGTCGTCGACGAGGACGACGGTCTTGCCATCGATGCCACCCGCGGGAATCTGAGTGGGAGACGGAGCACGCGTCGGCTGGCCCGCGAGATCGTCGCGGTACATCGTCACGTCGAGCGAGCCAGTGGCTGCAGAGCCCGGCGCAAGCTCGTCGAGCAGGGCACCGATGCGCTTCGCGAGCGCGACGCCACGGGTCGGGATGCCGAGCAGAACGAGGCCGGCGATCGAGTCATCACCCTGGGACTCCAGAATCTCGTGGGAGATACGGGTCAACGCGCGCGTGATGTCAGCGGGCTGCAGCAAAGTTCGTGCAGTCACTCTGACCTCCTTCCCCGCCTCTCAGGACGGAACTTAAAGGATGTCTGTTCGCTCGACTGTATCAGGATTCCGACCCCACCCTCCATCTGCCCTTTTGTGACTATCCCGTTGGTTCGACGCGGCGTAATGGCCACAAAAGGGCGTGGGAAGCGACGATATCGATCGAGCGACGATATCGATCGAGCCAGTGATCGAGTTAGTGGTCGAGCCAGTCGGCGAACGCAGCGAACGAGTAGTCGCGGCCGAGAAAGTCACGGATCAGGTCGGCGGCATCCTTCGAGCCGCCGGGAGCGAGCACGAGGTCCCGGTAACGAGCGGCGACCGCCGGATCGAACAGGTCGGCGGGGTTGAACGCCGAGAACAGGTCCTTCGCGATCACCAGGCTCCACATGTAGGTGTAATAGGCGGACGAATACCCGGTGAGGTGCCCGAACGAGGCCTGGAAATGCGTGCCCGGGATGAAGGCATACAGGTCGTACTCGTCCTGCAACCTCTCGATCGCCGCCGTCCGGTCGTCGGGTCGATCGCGATGCAGAAAGAACGAGACCGCCGAATAAAAGGTCTGCGTGCGCACCGAAAGGCCGTTGCCGAACTCGTCGGCTGCGCGCATCCGGTTCACCAGCTCCACTGGGATCGGCTCTCCCGCCGCGTTCGTCGCGAAGGTTCGCAGCACATTCGGATCCCAGGCCCACTCCTCGAGCATTTGGGATGGCGCCTCGACGAAGTCCCACTCGGTCGCGATGCCGGCGAAGTCCGCGTACTTCTGGCCGTTGGCGACGATGTGGTGCACAAGGTGGCCGAATTCGTGGAACAGAGTGTTGACGTGTGCATGCTCCATCAGGCCGGTCGGCAGGTTGCACACCAGCGCGCCCTCCGCGAGCTGTCGGCCGGCAACACCGGCCGTGATGTCGAACATCGCCGCGTGCTTGTACTTGCCCTCGCGCGGGTGAAGGTCGAGATGGATGCGGCCGATGCGCGTGCCCCCGACCGCGACGTCGTAGACGCTGACCGAGTCGTGCCACGTCGGGGCGTCAGGCACCCGACTGTAGTCGAGACCGAGTAGTCGGCCCGTGACGTCCAGCAACCCCTGCTTCACCTTTTCCGCGTCGAAATACTGGCGGGATTCCTGCGAATCGACGTGGAACGACTCCCGTCTGACCTGCTCGGAGTAGTACGAGGCGTCCGCCGCGTCGATGCTGTTTGCGTCCGGGCGATCGGCCCTCAGGCGCTTCACCAACACCTCGCGGTCACGCATCCCCGCGGACTGTGCTGCGGTCGAGAGGCGATGGATGAAGTCGTCGATCGCAGAGGCGCTGCCGACCATCTTCACCTCGGCATCGAAGTCAGGCCAGGAGTCATAGCCCAGCAGGGTGGCATATTCATTGCGCAGATCGAGAAGCTCGGCCAGAGGCTGGTCGTTGGAGGGCCAGGCGCGGTTCAGCGATTCGAGCAGCAATTCCCGGCGTGCGTGCGCATCGCGGGAGAACATGCGGAACGGTACTGCATCGGGCGAATCGGTCGTGATGGTGGCGAGACCGGCCTCGTCGAGGGGATGCGAATCGACGTAGTCGGCGGGGAGACCCTCGAGCGAGGCGGCGGGAACGCGGACCGAGCGGACATCGTCGCGGATCGCTCGGGAGAAGTCCTGGTCGATGATCGTGGTGCGTTCGGAAATCTCGCGCACTCGATCCCGGGCTGAGGCGGCCAGGCCGATTCCGCCACGGCGGAATTCGCGCAGTACTTTCTCGAGCAGACGGGTGGCCTGCGCATCCAGGTCGACGCCGTCCACCGTCGCGAGCACTTCGTAGAGATGCTCGTTGAGCCCGCGCTCGGTGAACGCCTTCACCGCGACCTGCGAGCACTCTTCGGCGAGTTCGCGGGTGGCTTCGTCGGGGTGCACCTCAGCCAGCAGGCCGACGAACTCGCCGGCGTTGCGCAGGCCTATCTCCGACTCGTTCCAGAGGTCCAGAACCTGCGCGGGCGATCGCGTCGTGCCGTCCGTCAGGGCGGCGATCGCCGCCTCGGACCGGGCCAGGTTGGTCGAGGACCAGTCGCGGATGAAATCGGTCCAGCCATCGGCCGAGGCCGGCAGCGCGAGGGGTTCGAGAGTCACGTCTACGACTCTACGAGCTACGCCTGCAGAGCCGCGATTCGACCGAGCAACCCGTTGACGAAGCCGGCGGAATCCTCGGTCGAAAGCGACTTCGCCTCTTCCACTGCCTCGGAGATCGCGACTGCTTCGGGCACCTCCGGGTTGAACAGCAGTTCCCAGATTCCAATCCTGATGATCGCGCGGTCGACCGCGGGCATGCGATCGATAGTCCAGCCCTGCGCGTAGGTCTCGATCAGCTCGTCGATCTCGTCGCCGTGCTCGGCTACGCCCTGCACGATCTGTTTGGCGTAAGCCCAGGAATTGGCGCGTTTCGTCGGCTCTGCGAGCTGGCGGTTCTCCTCGGCGAGCAGCGACGCGTTGATCGATTCGCCGCGCACATCTGCGCCGTACAGGACGTCGATTGCGCGCTTACGCGCCTTGCCTCGAGCAGAGAGCGTCGACATCAATCGTTGACGCGGCCCAGGTAGCTGCCGTCACGCGTGTCGACCTTGACCTTGGTGTTCTGCTCGAGGAACAGTGGCACCTGGATCTCATAGCCCGTCTCGAGCGTCGCCGGCTTCGTTCCCGCCGACGAGCGGTCGCCCTGCAGGCCCGGCTCGGTGTAGGTGATCTCCAGCGTGACGGATGCGGGAAGTTCCACGTACAGCGGGTCGCCGTTGTGCAAAGCGATCGTCACGTTCTGGTTCTCGAGCATGAAGTTCGGGGCGTCGCCGACCTGCGCGGCGGTGAGCGTGATCTGGTCGTAGTCGGACGCGTTCATGAACACGAAGCCGTCGCCGTCCTTGTAGAGGTAGGTGAACTCGCTGCGATCGACCGTCTCGGTCTCGATCTTGGCACCGGCGTTGAACGTGCGGTCGACGACCTTGCCCGTCATGACGTTCTTGACCTTGGTGCGCACGAATGCGCCACCCTTGCCGGGCTTGACGTGCTGGAAGTCGATGACGGTCCACAGCTGGCCGTCCATGTTGAGAACGACGCCGTTCCGGATATCGCTGGTGGAGGCCATGCCTGTACCGCTTTCACTACTGGGTGGTTGCTTGCGACGAGAATGGTCGCGATTGCGCGACCCTCAATGTTACGGGGTTACTTCGCCCGCCGCCCAATGGCATGGAGGGCGAGCACGTAGGAGTCGAACCCGAAACCCGCGATGACGCCGCTCGCGACACCCGAAATCACGCTGTTGTGGCGAAACTCCTCGCGAGCGTGCGGGTTGGAGATGTGCACCTCGATGACCGTCCCGCCGCTCGTGGTGACCAGGGCGACGGCATCCCGCAGGGCGTACGAGTAGTGCGTAAAGGCGGCCGGGTTCAGGATGACCGGGAGCCGGCTGTCGACGGCTTCGTGGAGCCAGCCGATCAGTTGGCCCTCGTCGTCGGTCTGCCGCAGGTCGATGTCGGCAAGCTTCTCCGCCTCGAGCAGCGTCCGAAGTGCGGCGAGGTCCTGGTTGCCGTACACGTCGGGCTCGCGGGTGCCGAGCCGCCCCAGGTTGGGGCCGTTGAGCACCAGAACAGAGGTCATGACTCCCAACCCTAATCGGCGATCTCGGTGTAGGCCGCGAAGAGCAGTGACTCATCCGGCGCCGTGAGCACGGACGGCTTGCCGATGTCGTCGAGCACGATGAACCGCAGATGCCCAGCGCGGGCCTTCTTGTCGCGCTGCATGGTCGCCAGGAGTGTGCTCCAGCGTCCGAGCGGGTAGGTCGTCGGCAACGAGAGCGAGGACAGGATGCGGCGGTGCCGGTCGACCGCGTCGTCGCTGAGCGACCCGGTGAGCCGAGACAGTTCGGCCGCGAACACCATGCCGACCGAGATCGCCGCACCGTGCCGCCAGCCGTAACGTTCGGCATGCTCGATGGCGTGCCCGAGCGTGTGACCGTAGTTGAGGAACTCGCGCTGCCCGGACTCGCGGAAATCGGCCGAAACGACCCTGGCCTTCATGGCGATCGCCAGTTCGAGCAGTCGCCGGAATTCGGGGCTGGTGGGGTCGATCGCGGCGTCGACCGACGCCTCGTAGATCTCCAGGATCTCGGGCTCGGCGATGAAGCCCGCCTTCACGATCTCGGCAGATCCCGCGAGGATCTCGTTGCGGCTGAGGGTGTCGAGCAGGTCGAGGTCGACGAGCACCGCCGCCGGCGCCCAGAATGCGCCGACGAGGTTCTTGCCCTCCGCGGTGTTGATCCCGGTCTTGCCGCCGACTGCGGCATCCACCATCGCGAGCACGGTAGTTGGCACCTGGATGACCCGCACGCCGCGCAGCCAGGTCGCCGCGACGAAGCCTGCAAGGTCGGTGGTGGCTCCCCCGCCGAGACCGACGACGACGTCGGTGCGTGTGAAGTCGGTCTGGCCCATGACCTGCCAGCAGAATGCCGCCACCTCGATGCGTTTGGCCGCCTCGGCGTCGGGCACTTCGGCGAGGAGCACCTCGTAGCGATCGATAAGACTTTCGCGCAGCGCCGCGGCCCGTGCACCGAGAGTCGGTGCATGCACGATCAGAACCTTGGTGGCCTTGTTGCCGATCTGCTCGCCGATACCGGCCAACAGGCCTCGACCGACCAGGATGTCGTAGCTGGCGTCGCCCGTGACGCTGATCACTGTCGTGCCGGTCATTCCGCCTCTTCCCGTGAACTGTCCGACGCTGCCCAGTCGGCGATCTCCGCTGCGATGCGGCTGAGCGGTCGTGCCGATGTGTCCCAGGTTCGGCTCGCCAGTCGCTCGTAGATCTCCCGCCGGGATTCGTAGATGCGCGTCCACGACTCGATGCCATCGGCGACGAGCGGCCGCTTGGAGCCGACGATCCGCGGAGCGACGGCGGTGGCGCTCACGGTGATCAGCGCGACGCGGCGGTGAAGCAGGTCGGCCTGGGTGTGCTCATCGAGGATCGCGCCACCGCCGAGCGCGACTACCGCATCCTGCGCAAGCGCGTCCTCGACGGCGACCCGCTCCAGCGCTCGAAAATGCGCCTCGCCGAACTGCGCGAAGAGCTCGGCGATCGTGCCGTGCTCGGCCACGATCATGCGGTCGGTGTCGACGAACGGTTTGGCCAGGAGAGCGGCGATGCGCCTGCCCAGCTTGGTCTTGCCGGAGCCCATCGGCCCGATCAGAACGAGGGTCACAGTCAGCCCGCGCTGCCGGAGGTGCGCAGGTTTGCGGGGATCGCGTCGAGGTAGCCGCGCAGGTTTCGACGCGTCTCGTCGAGCGAATCGCCGCCGAACTTCTCGAGCATCGCGTTCGCGAGCACAAGCGCGACCATCGCCTCCGCGACGACGCCCGCCGCAGGAACCGCGCAGACGTCGGAACGCTGGTGGTGCGCCTCTGCCGTGCCGCCGGTGGCGATGTCCACGGTTCGCAGCGCGTGCGGCACGGTCGAGATCGGCTTCATCGCGGCGCTCACCCTCAACAGGGTGCCCGTGGTCATGCCACCCTCGGTTCCCCCGGCCTTGTCACTGAGCCGCGAGATGACCTGGCCGTCGGTCACGAGCTCGTCGTGGGCGCTCGACCCCCGGCGCTTCGCCGTCTCGAATCCGTCGCCGATCTCCACGGCTTTGATGGCCTGGATGCTCATGAGCGCGGCCGCCAGCTGGGCGTCGATCTTGCGATCCCAGTGCACGTAGGAGCCCAGCCCCGGCGGCACGCCGTACGCCAGCACCTCGACGACGCCGCCGAGGGTATCCCCGTCTTCGTGCGCCTGGTCGACCTCGGCGACCATGAGCGCGGAGGTCGCTGGGTCGAAGCAGCGCAGTGGGTCGGCATCCAGGCGGTCGACATCGCCCGGCACCGGCAGAGGCGCATCGTCGGGCACGCGTACCGCACCGATCGAGAGCGTGTGCGCAACCAGCTCGACTCCGAGCTCAGAAAGGAAGGAGCGGGCGATCGCGCCCAGCGCCACCCGGGCCGCCGTCTCGCGGGCGCTCGCGCGCTCGAGCACGTTGCGCGACTCGTCGAAGCCGTACTTCTGCATGCCGACCAGGTCGGCGTGACCGGGCCGCGGGCGAGTCAGCGGTGCCCCTCGACCCTTCGGCAGGCTGTCGAGGTCGACGGGTTCGGGGCTCATCACCCCGACCCAGCGCGGCCACTCCGTGTTGCCGATTCGCAGGGCGATCGGGCTGCCCATGCTGAGACCGAAGCGCACGCCACCAGAAATGGCAAGCTCGTCTTCCTCGAATTTCTGCCGCGCGCCGCGACCGTAGCCGAGCTTTCGGCGTGCGAGATCGGCGCGAATCAGGTCGAGACCCACCGGCACCCCGGCGGGCAGGCCTTCCATCACGGCGACGAGTTCGGGGCCGTGGGACTCGCCTGCGGTCATCCATCGAAGCATGGGCCCAATCCTTTCACAGCGTCGCAGCCGCGGGGAGCAGACGGCCGGGCAGGCGGCATCGGTCCATGAGACTCGAGGAATTCAGAGCCCCACGGCCGCCTGCATGGCGGCCAGCACCTCATCGTCGCTGTCCAACGGGAGGTCGGGGTCCCCGGAAACGAAGATGCGAACCTGCGCGAGCGCTTGCAGAACGAGCATCTCGAGTCCGCCGATGACCGTCTCGCCCGTCCACCCGGCCGCGAGCGGGGTCGGCCACGGGGAGTACGCCACGTCGAAGAGTGTGGCGGTGCGCACAGTGTCCGGATCCAGCGCTACGTCGATACCGGCTCCATTCGGCAGGGTACTGATGACCGCGTCAAGCGCCTCATCGACCTGCAGCAGGTCGTCGAGCGCCCGCACCTGCACGTTCACACCCTGGGCGCGGCCGATGTCGACCAGATGCGCGGCCTTACGGGGAGACCGAACGCCGACGAAGACCGTCTGCGCGCCGAGGCGCGCTGAGGCGACCAGGCCGGATGCCGCGGTCGCGCCGCCCCCGAGCAGCAGCACACGCCGCAGCGACGTGCGCCCGTGACGAATAAAACCCTGCTCCAGCCCGTAGACGTCGGTGTTGAAACCGTGCAGGCCATCTCTGTCGAACAGCACGGTGTTGGCCGAGCCGGTCTCGCGCGCCAGCTCCGAGACATCCTGCAGGAGCGGCAGCACCGCGACTTTGAGCGGCATGGTCAGCGAGAGTCCTCGCCAACTCGCATCCCGGGAGCCGACGAAGTCGGCGAGCTGTTCGCGCCCGACCTCGACGGCCTCATACGACCAGTCGAGGCCCAGCACCCGGTAAGCGGCGCGGTGCAGGTTGGGCGAAAGCGAGTGCGCTATCGGTGACCCAAGTACCGCGAACCGCGCGATGGACATTACGAGCCGTACCCCGGGTGCGCCTTGAGCCACGCCTGCCACTGCTTGACGCCGGCCGCCTGGCCGGCGGCGGTGGTCGAGAACACCGACTCGCCGGTGTAACCGTTCACGAGCACGAAGTAGATCCAGGGACCTGCAACCGGATGCAACGCCGCGTCGATGGCGGTGTCGCCGGGAGACGCGATAGGGCCGATCGGCAGGCCCGCGTGGGCGTACGTGTTGTACAGGTTGCTGGCGTCGGCCCGCTGGGCACCGGTGGTCGCGATGGTCTTCGATCCTGCGCCATAGCTGACCGTGGCATCGGACTGCAATGGCATGCCGACTGCGAGACGGTTGGTGAACACTCGGGACACCTTGTAGAAGTCGGCGCTGGTTCCTGCCTCCTTCTGGATGATCGACGCAAGCGTGAGCACCTTCAACTCATCCGCCGGCGCGACACCATGGGACTTCAGCGACTCGTTCATGCGCGTCACCATCGTTTGCAACTCCACCGTGGCTGTAGTGCCCGGGTTGAACTCGTACGTCGCCGGGAACAGGAACCCCTCCAGGCTGGGAGCCGCAGCCGGTACGCCGAACTGCGTGTAGTTCTTGGCCGCAGTCTGCAGGTCGGCCAGCGGGACACCGGTCTTGGAGCTCAGCCTGGCGAGGATCTGCGTCAGGTTGTAGCCCTCGGGAATGACGACCTTGGAAACGACGCGGTTGGCCGGATTGCTGATCGCGGTGAGCGCTGACTGGGCGCTCATCTGCTTCTGCAGCTTGTAGGTTCCCGGGTACAGCGTTGGCGCTTTCTTCTGCTTGAGCAGCAGGTCGTAGAACGCGGCTGGTGTCTTGGTTACACCGGCCTTCGCCAGGCTGTTCGCGACATCCGAGCCGAGCTGGCCGGGCAGGATGGTGATGGTCGTCGTCTGGCCGTTGCCGGTGCCGGTGTAGTCGACCGAAGGCTCCCAGCCCATGACATGGCGAATCTGCGGGCCGAACGCCGAGTACACGATGCCGGCGCCGGCGCCGCCGAGCACGACCAGCACAATGAGCACCCAGAGCCAAGTGAGCTTGCGGCGCGGACGCTCGGGCCCTCGGCTGCCGCGGTCGCGGCGACCACCGGACGGCGGCGCGGTGCGCGCGGTTTCGGTCGCAGGAAGAGTCTGCGTGCGGGCCGGGGCCGTTCGGAGCTGGCTGACATAGGTCGGCTGCTGGGCTGCCGGCGGAACTTGCTGGGCAGCCGGCGCAGGCTGCTGCACCGGCTGCGACACCGGCGCGGGCTGCGGCGGGAAACTCGGTGCGGCCTGCGCTGGCTGTGCGGCCGGCGCGCTCACCTGTGCCGGCGGAAGCTGCGTCGGCGACCCGAATACGGGCGCGGAATGCGATGGAGGCGACTGCAACGGTGGCGGCGACTGTGCCGGTGGTGCGCTCTGGGCCGGTGGTGCGCTCTGGGCTGGTGGTGCGCTCTGGGCCGGTGGGGCGGACTGTACTGGCGGCGCTGCCGGTGCCGGCTGGGCAGCGGGCTTGACCGGTTCGGCGGGACCGAAAAGGTCTTCCCAGGTGGGCTCATCGGCCATTGTGCTGCCCTTCGTCCGGGTGGGCGATCTCGCCCGGCGGAGTTCCCGCGGTGCGCTCAAAGTCGAGAGCGTGCTGCACGATAATAACAGCGGCAACCTGATCGATCACGGTACGCGATTGCTTCGACGACCGGCCGGATGCCCGAAGCGCCGACTGCGCGGACACGGTGGTGAGGCGTTCATCCACCAGTCGCACCGGAAGCGCTGAAGCGTTTGCGAGCCGTGTGGCGAAGCCGGTCGCGTCGTTCGTCGAGGCGGTCGGCGTGCCCGCCAGAGACAGCGGATGACCGACCAGAATCTCGATCGCGTCAAACTCCGTGGCGATCGCCAGGATGCGGTCGATGTCGCCGACGCCCCGTGGCACGGTCTCTACGGGCGTCGCCAGCATGCCGTGAGGGTCACTGCGGGCAATCCCGATCCGGACGGTTCCGACGTCGACGCCGACGCGAACCCCGTGGCGCACGACGGGCCGCCTAGCCGACGAGCGATTCGCGAATCGCGTCCAGTGCCGCACCGATCGCAGCGACGTCAGACCCGCCACCCTGCGCGAGGTCGTCTTTGCCTCCGCCGCCACCGCCGAGGACTCCAGCGGCCCGCTTAGCGAGCACCCCCGCGTTCGCCCCGGTCTTTCGAGCAGCGTCATTGGTCGCGACGATCACCGACGGTTTACCCTCGACCGTCGCCGCCAGGGCGGTGACGGAGGCTTCGACGCCTAGACGCTCGCGCACGCTCGTTGCGAGAGACCGCAGGTCGTCCGTCGATCCAAGAGGACCGACATCCTCGACCACCAGAAGCACACTGCCGACGCGGGTCGCGGACTGGGCGATCGCCGGCACACGGTGGCTGCGCTCGCTCGCCTCGTACGACGCGATGCGCTTTTCTGCAGCCTTGAGGTTCGCGGCGAGCTCGGCGATGCGGTCGGGCAACTGCTCCCGCGGGGTCTTCAGCGACGAGGTCAGTGTCGAGATGATCGCCCGCTCCGCCGCCAGGTCTTTGAACGCGTCGATGCCGACCAGCGACTCGATGCGCCGGTTCGTGGAGCCGATGGACGACTCGCTCACCAGGTTGATCAGGCCGACTTCCGACGACCGGCTCACATGGGTACCGGCGCACAGCTCGAGAGACCAGGGGCTGCCGATCTGCACGACGCGTACCTCGTTGCCGTACTTCTCGCCGAACAGGGCCATTGCTCCGAGCGCCTTCGCCTGCTCGAGGGGAAGCACGCGAGTGGTCACCTCGAGGTTGTCGACGATGGCATTGTTGGCGATGTTCTCGATCTCGCTGCGGGTCTCGTGCGACAACGGCTTGTTCCAGTTGAAGTCGAGGCGCATGTAGCCGGCCTTGTTGTACGAGCCGGCCTGGTGCGCCTCCTCACCGAGGGTTTGGCGCAGCGCCGCATGGATGAGGTGGGTCGCCGAGTGCGCCTGTGCCGCAGCGTGCCGCCAGGTCGGGTCGACCACGCTCGTCGCAGCGTCACCGACGGCGACCTCGCCGCTGCGCACCTGAACGCGGTGGCTGATGAGCCCCTTCACGGGCTTCTGCACGTCGAGCACCTCGAGATCGAAGCCTTTGCCCACGATCGCGCCGGCGTCGGCCTCCTGTCCGCCCGACTCCGCGTAGAGCGCGGTCTCCGCGAGGATGACCTCCGCGATGTCTCCGACCACGGCGCGGTCGACGGACTGGCCGCCGACGATCAGGCCGAGGATGGTGCTCTCGGTGGTGAGCAGGTCGTAGCCGGTGAACACCGTTTCCCCCGCAGCGCGGAACTCGCTGTACACCGAGAGGTCGGCGAGCGCGGTCTTCTTGGCCTTCGCATCCGCCTTCGCCTTGGTGCGCTGCTCGAGCATGAGCGAATCGAATGCGGCACGATCGACGGTGAGTCCTGCCTCTTCCGCCACCTCGAGCGTGAGGTCGATGGGGAAGCCGAAGGTGTCGTGCAGCAGGAACGCGGTGTCGCCCGCAAGCTCCTTCGCGCCCGACTTCGCGGTCTTGTCGACGGCGACATCCAGGATGGCCGTGCCTGCCGTGAGGGTGCGCAGGAACGTCTCCTCCTCGCCGAGCGCCAGGCGGGAGATGCGGTCGTATACGGTGGCGACATCCGGATACTGGGCCTTCATGGCGTCACGGGATGCCGGGAACAGCTCGGCGAAGCTCGGGTCTTCGAAGCCGAGCAGTCTCATGGCTCGCACGCTGCGTCGCAACAGGCGACGAAGGATGTAGCCGCGTCCCTCGTTGCTGGGACTGACGCCATCCGCCATGAGCATGAGCGAGGAGCGCACGTGGTCGGCGATCACCCGCATCCGTACGTCGTCGTCGTGGTCGGCGCCGTAGCGGCGTCCGGAGAGCTCCGAGGCCATGTCGAGCACCGGTCGCACCTGGTCGATCTCGTACATGTTCTCGACGCCCTGGGTGAGGAACGCCACCCGCTCCATGCCCATGCCGGTATCGATGTTCTTCTTCGGCAGCTCGCCAAGAATCTCGAAGTTCTTGCCGGACCCCTCGCCGCGCAGGTACTGCATGAAGACGAGGTTCCAGATCTCGACGTAACGGTCGTCGTCGGTGGCCGGCCCTCCGTCTTGTCCGTAGGCGGGACCACGGTCGAAGAAGATCTCGGAACACGGGCCTGCCGGCCCAGGCTGCCCGGTCGACCAGTAATTGGTGTCCATATCGAGTCGCTGGATGCGCTCGTCGGGAAGGCCTGCGATCTTCTTCCACAGCGCGATCGCCTCGTCGTCGTCTTTGTAGACGGTGACCCAGAGGTCCTTCGGTTGGAATCCCAGTCCGCCGTCGGACTCGGACGTCGTCAGCAGTTCCCAGGCGTATTCGATCGCCTGCTCCTTGAAGTAGTCGCCGAACGAGAAGTTGCCGTTCATCTGGAAGAACGTGCCATGCCGGGGAGTCTTGCCGACCTCCTCGATGTCGAGCGTGCGGATGCACTTCTGCACACTCGTCGCGCGCGGAAACGGGGCAGGCACGAGCCCGGTGAGGTAGGGCACGAAGGGCACCATGCCGGCGACCGTGAACAGCAGCGTTGGGTCGTCACTGACCAGCGACGCGGAGGGCACGATCGTGTGCCCGCGGTCGCCGAAGAAGTTGAGCCAACGGCTCTGGATGTCTGCAGTTTGCATGGTTTCCTACTGGTGGTCGAGTTCCGGTGGTCGAGCGGGCCGCCCGGCGGTCGCGTTCCGGTGGTCGAGCAGGCCTCGACGGAGGTGCCGCCGCATCGAGACCCCCGCGCTACTCTGCGCGGAGCTCCGCCTCGCGGGCCTTGTAGCCGTCGATGAGTGCATTGCTGAACTCCTTGCCGCGCCGCTCGACCTGCTCGAAGAACTGCTGGCCGGCCGACGTCTTGCTGACCTGGTGGGCGATGACGAAGCCGGCGCCGATACCGACGATGAGCAAAAGAATGTTCTTCATGGCACGCTCCTCAGGCGTCACGGATGGGTACGTCAAGCCTATCGGCGCAGAGACGACGAAGGCGGGCCACCACCAGGGTGACCCGCCTCCATCAAGCGGTGGTCGAGGCCTTAGCGGGCCGCGTAGTACTCGACGACGAGCTGCACTTCGCAGGTCACGGGAACCTCGGCGCGCAGCGGGCGGCGAACGAGTCGCGCCTGCAGCTTGTCGAGCTCGACCTCGAGGTAGGCGGGAACCTTCGGCAGGACATCCACGTGTCCGCCGGCCGCAGCAACCTGGAACGGCTCCATGCCCTCCGAACGCGGTTTGACGTGGATGAGCTGGCCCGGCTTCACGCGGAACGACGGGCGGTCGACGAGCTGGCCGTCGACGAGGATGTGGCGGTGCACGACCATCTGGCGGGCCTGGGCCGTAGTGCGGGCGATGCCGGCACGCAGCACCAGTGCGTCGAGGCGCATCTCGAGCAGCTCGACCAGGTTTTCACCGGTCAGTCCGGCGGCACGACGAGCCTCCTGGAAGGCGATCTTGAGCTGGGCCTCACGGATGCCGTACTGGGCGCGCAGGCGCTGCTTCTCGCGAAGACGCACGGCGTAGTCGCTGTCGGCCTTGCGCTTCGTGCGGCCGTGCTCACCCGGAGCGTACGGACGCTTCTCGAGGTACTTTGCGGCCTTCGGGGTCAGTGCGATGCCCAGCGCGCGAGACAGGCGCGTCTTGCTGCGGGTACGTGACTTGGTAGACACAGGTTCTCTTTCGTTGGTTGTGGAAGATGGCTACCGGGCTCTCACGCCTTCGCAAAAGCGCGCAAGGAGACATCCGGTGAAAGTAGAGGGCCACTTGTTTCAAAGTGTGTGCCGCGCAATCCGGTCGGCTAAAGACCAGGAGTTACCCGGGGTGATACGTGCCTAGCCGGTTCGAAGCAGCAGCCGTGCGCAGAGAACCGGATTTAGGCGGGGTTAAGCGTAACACGGGTAGCTCGGGGTTATGAAAGCAGCGTGGATGTCGGGGCGGCGCGGTGGTGCTCGCCCAACAGGATGCCCGCCGGGAGAGCGTCGGATCCATCCTGTTGACCATCCCCAACGTGCAATACATCCTGTTTTTGACACGGAGGCAACGGGCAACAGAGGCGATTCGAGCAAGGACCCACCCGGACGCATCGAAAATGCGGGCATCCTGAGGGAGCCCACCCATCCATGCCGCTTTTGACCAGCGGAACTGATTACTGGCGGCCTCCCCGCATGATCCGCTTCGGCTTGCCCCCTCACGCGGCGACATCACCAGCGGAACCCGCTACTTACCGCTCCCCCGGATGATGCGCTTCAGCTTGTCCCAGCGCGCCGAGACATCCCGCTCGTTGCCGTGTTCGGTCGGCTTGTAGTAGCTCGTTCCCTTGAGTTCGTCGGGCAGGTACTGCTGCTCGACGACGCCCAATTCGGAATCGTGGGAGTATTTGTAGCCCTTGCCATGGCCGAGCTTCTTGGCTCCCGCGTAGTGGGCGTCGCGCAGGTGCAGCGGAACCCGGCCGAAGTTGCCGGCTCTGACATCGGCGATCGCGGCATCCAGTCCCAGATAAGACGCGTTCGATTTCGGCGCAGTCGCGAGATAGACCACGGCTTCGGCAAGCGGGATGCGGCCTTCCGGCATCCCCACGTACTGCACGGCATCGGCGGCGGCCACCGCGATCAGGAGCGCCTGTGGATCGGCCATGCCGACATCTTCCGCCGCACTGATCATGATGCGCCGGGCGATGAACCGAGGATCTTCGCCCGCTTCGATCATTCGCGCCAGGTAGTGCAGCGCGGCATCGGCGTCTGAACCCCGGATCGACTTGATGAACGCGCTGATCACGTCATAGTGCTCGTCACCCTGGCGGTCGTACCGCAGCAGTGCCCGGTCGACGGCCAGCGCAACGATCTCGTCGGTGATCTCGGGTTTCTTCGGGTCATCCTCGTCGCGGTCGTCGGTAGCAGTGGCGGAGAAGGCGGCGGCCTCGAGTGCCGTGAGCGCGCGTCGTGCGTCGCCGGACGACAACCGGATGAGCAGGGCACGCGCCTTAGGGGTGAGCGTCACGGCACCGGCGAGCCCCCGGGGGTCGCTGACGGCGCGGTCGATGAGCGTGCCCAGGTCGTCGTCGGTGAGCTGCTCGAGTGTCAGCAGCAGTGATCTCGACAACAGGGGCGAGATGACCGAGAACGACGGATTCTCGGTGGTCGCCGCGATGAGGATTATCCAGCCGTTCTCGACTCCCGGAAGCAGCGCGTCTTGTTGTGCCTTCGAGAACCGGTGGATCTCGTCGAGGAACAGCACCGTCGTCACGCCGTACAGGTCGCGCTGCGACAGGGCCTGCTCGAGCACCTTGCGCACGTCGGCGACGCCGGCATTGACGGCCGACAGCTCGACGAAGTTGCGGCCCGAACTGTGGGCGACCGCCTGCGCGAGAGTCGTCTTGCCCGTGCCGGGCGGACCCCACAGGATGACCGAGACGGCACCCTGCTCCCCCGACTTGTCATTGGCAAGGCTCACCAGCGGTGAACCGGGACCGAGCAGGTGCTTCTGGCCGGCCACTTCTGCAAGGCTCGTCGGTCGCATCCGCACCGCGAGCGGCGTCACGCCGCCGCGAAGGCCTGCGCGGATGTCCATGGTCGCAATCGTAACCGCGACCGCCGACCGGGGCCCGGGCGCGGCATTTGGCTGCGTCTCGCCCGCGCCCGTAAAGTTCTCTGGGGCGTGACGCCCGTAAGCGTTGGAGGACACCTGTGGCACCGAGCAAGAATGCGGACCGCGAGGCACGCGAGGCACGCGACCGCCTGCGCCGCTATAACGCGCGCCAGTCGGTGCACACCCACCAGGCGAAGCGACGGGTCCGAGACAACGTTCTGGCACTGGTCGGGCTCGTGGTGGTTGCGACCCTCGCGACTTTCACCCAGATCTACTACTTCAGCGCGGGGCCCGGTAAACCCGCCGCGATAGTTTCCGACTCCCCCACACCCACACCCACGGCAACAGCATCCACCGGCGCCGATGTTGGCGACGTTCCTGCGAAGAGCGTGGCGCAGGACCGCACCTGGACGGGCACCCTGGAGCTCAACAGCGTGAAGTTGGGAATCTCGCTCGACGGTAAGGCCGCCCCACAATCGGTGGCGTCATTCGTGACCGATGTGAAGGCCGACTACTTCGACGGCCTCCTGTGCTGGCGCCTGACGAACGAGTCCAACTTCTACGTGCTGCAGTGCGGCACCTCCTCGGCCAGTGGCGCCGACACCAGCGATTACTCGTTCGGACCACTGGAGAACACGCCGTCAGACAATGTTTATCCAGCCGGATCCATCGTCGAAGCTCGCACGACCGACAACGCATACGGCCAGGGGCACCAGTTCTTCATCACCTACAAAGACACGACCATTCCCGCGGACTCCGCCGGTGGTTACTCGATCTTCGGCCACGTCACCAGCGGTCTCGCCGACCTGAACTCGGCGATCACTTCGAAGGGGATCGTGCCGCCCGCGGCAGGTACGACGACGACCACCACCGACGGGCCGCCCGTCGTCACGACGAAGATCACCTCGGTAACGATCAAATAGATTCGCGCCAGCGCCAAAGTGCGGTGCAATAGGCTTGACGACGGCTCCAGACCCCGAACCTGGCTCACAGCCATCGAACGAACAGGGTGAACAACGTGGTAACTGACGAACAGGCTCCCTGGGGTCGCGTCGACGAGACGGGTACCGTCTTCGTGCGCGAGGCCGAGGGCGAGCGCGCCGTCGGACAATACCCGGATGGCACGGCCGAGGAGGCCCTCGCCTACTTCCAGCGCAAGTTCACGGAGCTGGCCGGCCAGGTCACCCTGCTCGAACAACGCGCCAAGCGCGGCGCGCCCGCAGCGGACATCGCTAAGGCAGTCAAGTCCCTCACCGCGACCGTCCGCACAGCCAATGCGGTTGGCGACCTCGGTGCCCTGCACAAGCGACTTGAAGCGCTGGGCGGCACCGTCACCGAGCTCACCGAGAAGCAGAGCGAAGAATCCAAGGCGCTCGTCGCCGCGGCCCTCGCCGAACGCGAGGCAATCGTCGTCGAGGCCGAGAGGCTCGCGGCACAGGATCCCGCAAAGGCGCAGTGGAAGCAGGTGTCGGCGACACTCGACGAGTTGTTCGCCCGCTGGCAGAAGCACCAGCAAGACGGCCCGCGCCTGCCCAAGAACGAGAGCAACGACCTGTGGAAGCGATTCCGGGCCGCTCGCGCGATCATCGACGGCCACCGCAAGGCGTTCTTCGCCGAACTCGACAGCACCCACAAGGATGCACGAAGCCGCAAGCAGGAGTTGGTCGCCAAGGCCGAGGCGCTCGCTCCGAAAGGCGCAGACGGCATCCCCACCTATCGCACCCTTCTCGACGACTGGAAGCTCGCCGGGCGTGCGGGCAAGAAGTTCGACGATGCGCTCTGGGCCCAGTTCAAGGCCGCGGGCGACGCTCTCTATGCTGCGAAGTCCGAGATCGATGCAAAAGACAGTGTCGAGTTCGAAGCGAACCTCGCCGAGAAGCTCGAGCTGCTCGTCGAAGCGGAGAAGCTGCTCGCCGTGACGGATCGGGCCAGGGCGAAGGAGTCTCTGGCCTCCATCCAGCGCCGCTGGGACAAGATCGGCAAGGTTCCGCGCGAGAAGGTCAAGACCGTCGAAGATCGCCTCCGCCGGGTCGAGACCGCCGTTCGCAAGCTCGACGAGGAGCACTGGCAGCGGTCCGACCCCGAGAAGCAGGCCCGTAGCGAGGGTCTTGCCAGCCAGCTGCACGACGCGATCGCCAAGCTCGAACGCGAGCTGGCCGACGCGAAGGCAAGCGGCGACAAGGCGAAGGTGGCGAGGGCCCAGGAGGCGCTCGACGCTCGTAAAGTCTGGCTCGACGCCCTGCGCTAGGCCTTTCGGGCGACGTTATCCACAGGTCGCGCTCTCCACAGTTTGCAATGATCGTCGATCGCACGGCAGCCGGTCGGCGGATAGTTGCGGGATGCCCCGCATTCTCACCGCCGTCCTCACCGCTGACGACTTCGACCCCGCCGAACTCTCCGCGATCCTGCTCGACGGCGAGGCCTATCGTGTCGGCGACACTGTCGCTCCCCTCGACGAGGTGCCGGGGCCGTTGGTGCGCGCCACGGCACTGGCTGGCCAGTTGCCTCCGCGTCTGATCGCCGAGCAGCACACCGCCGCGTGGATCTGGGGCGCCCAGCCCCGGCCACCAGTGCGACACGAGCTGTGCGCCGACATCTCGTGGCGCACGCGGTCGGCACTGGACGCATTATTGAGCGTGCGCGAAGTGGTGCTGCGCAACGAAGACACCGTGACCCTGGGCGGCCTCGAAGTCACCACGCCGCTGCGCACAGCGATCGACCTCGCACGATTCGTGGCCGAGTGGACCGACAACGAGACGACCGTCGTGCGCGAATTGCTGGCGATCGGAGGTATCGGCACGGCCGATTGCGCCACGTGGATGAACCGGGGCCGAAACCTACCGGGAAAGCGACAGGCGCTGCAGCGACTGTCGCTCTGCGAGCCGAATTGACCGGCCTGCGTCAGCCCGAGTTGACGCGGTAGACGTCATAGACGGCGTCGATGCGGCGAACCGAGTTGAGCACACGGTCGAGGTGGGTGGTGTCGCCCATCTCGAACACGAATCGGCTGAGCGCCAGACGATCGCTCGAGGTCGACACGGTCGCCGACAGGATATTGACGTGATTCTCGCTCAGTACTCGTGTCACATCAGACAGCAGTCCCGAACGGTCGAGCGCCTCGACCTGGATCTGCACCAGGAAGATGCTCTTCGACGACGGGGCCCACTCGACCTCGATCATGCGCTCGGGTTCGGTCAGCAGCGACTGCACGTTGTGGCAGTCCTGGCGGTGCACCGATACGCCGGCACCGCGCGTCACGAATCCGACGATCTGGTCGCCCGGAACCGGAGTGCAGCACTTGGCGAGTTTGACCAGGATGTCGGGAGCGCCCCGCACGAGCACGCCGGAATCGCTGTGGCGAAGCTCCTTGCTGCTTCGCGATCGCGGTGTGAAGACGAGTTCGGAGTCCTCGGCCTCCGCCTCGGTCTGCAGCGAGGCGACGACCTTCTCGATGACCGACTGGGTCGAGACGTGACCTTCGCCGACCGCGGCGTACAGGGCCGCGACGTCGTCGTAGCGCAAGAGACCGGCGACCACGGTGAACGAGTCCTGGTTCATGAGTTTCTGCAATGGCAGGTTCTGCTTGCGCATGGCGCGAGTGATCAGGTCTTTGCCCTGCTCGATCGCTTCTTCGCGGCGTTCGATCTTGAACCACTGGCGGATCTTGTTGCGTGCCCGCGGGCTCTTGACGAAGTTCAGCCAGTCCTGGCTGGGTGCGGCATCCGGGTTCTTCGAGGTGAAAACCTCGACCGAGTCGCCGCTGGCCAGTTCGCTGTCGAGCGGAACCAGACGACCATTAACCTTCGCACCCATAGTGCGGTGACCGACCTCGGTGTGCACGGCATATGCGAAGTCCACCGGCGTGGCGCCCGCCGGCAGGCCGATGACCTTGCCCTGCGGCGTGAAGACGTAGACCTCTTTGGCGCCGATCTCAAACCGCAGGTTGTCGAGGAACTCCCCGGGGTCGCTGGTCTCGGCCTGCCAGTCGGTGATGTGGGCGAGCCACGCCATCTCGGTGTCGGCAACCTGGCTGGCGACCTCGGCGCTCTTGCCGCCGTTGACGCGCTCCTTGTACTTCCAGTGCGCCGCGACACCGAACTCCGCCCGTTGATGCATCTCCGGCGTGCGGATCTGGATCTCGACCGCACGGCCCTGCGGCCCGATGACGGTGGTGTGCAGCGACTGGTAGAGGTTGAACTTCGGGGTCGCGATGTAGTCCTTGAAGCGTCCCGGCAGCGGGGTCCACCGGGCGTGGATGCTGCCCAGCACGGCGTAGCAGTCGCGCACCGAATTCACCAGCACCCGGATGCCGACGAGATCGTAGATCTCGTCGAAGTCGCGCCCGCGCACGATCATCTTCTGGTAGATCGAGTAGTACTGCTTGGGCCGCCCGACAACGGTGCCCTTGATCTTCGCCGACTTGAGGTCGTCGTTGACGGAGTCGATGACGAGTTGGACGAACTCTTCCCGCTGCGGGGTGCGCTGCCGAACGAGGCTGTCGATCTCTATGTAGAGCTTCGGATACAGCACAGAGAACGAGAGGTCTTCGAGTTCCCACTTGATTGCCTGGATGCCCAGGCGATGCGCGAGCGGCGCATAGATCTCGAGCGTCTCCTGCGCCTTGCGGGTGGCTGACGCCTCATCCACGAAACCCCAGGTGCGCGCGTTGTGCAGCCGGTCGGCCAGTTTGATGACCAGGACCCGGATGTCTTTCGACATTGCGACGACCATCTTGCGAACGGTCTCGGCCTGCGCGCTGTCGCCGTATTTGAGCTTGTCGAGCTTGGTGACCCCGTCGACCAGCATGGCGACCTCGTCGCCGAAGTCGCGGCGCAGCATGTCGAGCGTGTAGTCGGTGTCTTCGACCGTGTCGTGCAGGAGTGCTGCGGCCAGGGTCTTGGTTCCGATGCCGAGGTCGGCGAGAATCTGCGCCACCGCCACCGGGTGCGTGATGTACGGCTCGCCACTGCGGCGCTTCTGCCCGGAGTGGGCTCGCTCAGCCGTGGCGTACGCGCGCTCGATGAGTGCAAGGTCGGATTTCGGATGATGCAGCCGAACCGTCTTCATCAGCCGGTCGACGGCACCGGACGGCTGTGCACGAGAGAAGATGCGGGGCAGCAGCGCGCGACGAGAAGGCGCTACGGGAGGGCTGGCAACCGCTGGGCTCGCAACCGGCAGGCCGGACGACGTTGTGACGCCGTCAGAGGTCTCCGTGCTCATAGCCCCTCCCTCGACTGCAATTCTAATCGAGGGGCGAGCCTGGGCCGTCCGTTACGACTACGCCTCCAGCGGACTGCCATGCTTCCATGCCGCCGGCGACGTTCACCGCGTCGTACCCGGCTTCCACCAGCGCCTTGGTGACCTGCCAGGAGCGGTATCCGCTGTGGCAGACGACGACGATGCGGCCGTCCGAGGGAATCTCGTCGATGCGGTCCATGATCGAGCCCATCGGGATGAGGTGGGCCTGGGGTGCGTGCCCGCGGTTCCACTCGTCGGGTTCGCGCACGTCCAGCAACCAGCCGTCATCCTGCACAAGTGCGATCGCCTCGTCGGCCGGGATCTGTGCTGCCTCAGCCATGTCGACTACCTGACCGCACCGGTGCTCGTGCGTGCGACTGTGGTGCGGGTCGCGCGCTTCTTGATCTCCGGTTCGCGTTCGCGCAACAGCGAGTACAGCGGTGCGGCGACGAAGATCGTCGAGTAGGTACCCGACAGGATGCCGACGAACAGGGCCAGCGAGATGTCACGCAATGTTCCCGCACCGAGCAGGGTTGCCCCGATGAACAGGATGGCCGCGACCGGAAGCAGCGCGACCACAGACGTGTTGATCGACCGCACCAGTGTCTGGTTGACCGCAAGGTTGACCGACTCGGCGAACGTCCGGGTGTTCTGCTCGACGCTGTCGGTCGTGTTCTCGCGGATCTTGTCGAATACCACCACGGTGTCGTAGAGCGAGTAGCCAAGGATGGTCAGCAGGCCGATGACGGCGTCCGGAGAGACCTCGAACCCGAGGATGGCGTACACGCCGACCACGATGATGAGGTCGTGCAGCAGCGCAACGATTGCCGCGACGGACATCTTCCAGGTGCGGAAGTACAAAGCCATGATGATGACCGCGAGCACGATGAAGGCGATCAGGGCCTCGATCGCGGCCTGGGTGATGTCCTGGCCCCAGGTGGCGCCGATGAAGGTGGATGCGACCTTTTTCTCGGGCACGTTGTAGGCCTTGGCGAGGGCCGACTGCACTTCGAGGGTCTTGGCGTTCGTCAGGAGGTTCGTGGTGACCTGCACGCTCGTGCCGCCGGCGATGACGACGGTGGGAACCTCGCCGGGAACGACCTTGCCCACGGCCTTCGTGGCGAGCGCCTGGTCAGGACTCTTGCCCGCGTCGGACACGGTGAACAGCGATCCCCCGCGGAACTCGACGCTGAAGTTGAAGCCCTTGAACACCGGCACAAGGATCGCGATGACGATGAGCACAGCAGCGATCGAGAACCAGATGCGCCGACGACCCACGATGTTGAACGAGCGCTCCCCCGTGTAGAGGTCGTTTCCGAACTTCGAGAAACTGGCCATCAGGAATCCTTGCCCTTCGGACGGTTCGCTTCGGCCTCGGCGGCCTTGCGCTCGGCGATCGTCTGGCGACGCTGCGCCTCACGCGAGCTGCCCGAGTTCTTCGCCGCGACGGCGACGGGCGTGCGGAACTGCGCTCGACCGCGGTACACGGCACCGAGCGCGTTCGGATCGAGCCCGCTAGCGCGGTGTCCCTCGTAGAAGAACGGCACTCGCGCGAGCAGCTGCAGGGTGGGATGTGTGAACAACGACACGACCACGACGTCGATGATCGTGGTGAGGCCGAGCGTGAGCGCGAATCCCTTGACGTCGCCGACGGCGAGGATGAAGAGAATCAGCGCGGCGAGCAGGTTGACGCTGTCTGACGCCAGAATCGTGCGAATTGCACGCTTCCAGCCCGCCTCGACCGATGACTCGAGCCCGCGGCCATCCCGCAGCTCGTCGCGTATTCGCTCGAAGTACACGATGAAGGAGTCGGCGGTGATACCGATCGCCACAATCAGACCCGCAACACCGGCGAGTGACAGTCGGTAGTCGGCCTGCCAGGACAGGTACGTGACGAACTCAAAAGTGATCACCGCCGAGATGGCGAGCGACGCAATGGTGACGAGCCCGAGGACGCGGTACTGAAGCAGCGAGTAGAAGATGACGAGGAGCAGGCCGATCGCGCCAGCGAGGAGGCCGCCGAACAGCGAGGCCGACCCGAGCGCGGCCGAGACGTTTTGGCTGGTCAGCACTTTGAAGCTGATCGGCAGTGCACCGAACTTCAACTGCTGGGCCAGCGTGGTTGCAGATGTCTGCGTGAAGTTGCCGGTGATCTGGGGACTGGATGAGACGCCCTCCACCTGCGGGTTGGTGATGACCTGGCCGTCGAGCACGACGGCGAACTGGTTGCGCGGCGAGGTGAGCGAGATGAGCCGAGTGCCGATGGCCTCGAACTTCGAGCCACCGGCGCTGTTGAACGTGATGTTGACGCCCCACTCACCGGTGGAGGCTCCCTGGCTGGTGGTGACGAGTGCGGCTTCCGCATCGGTGATCGCCGTTCCGGAGAGTTCGACCGGCCCCAGGACGAACTTCTCGGTGCCCGTCGAGTCGCAGGTAACGAGCGGCTCGTTAGCGGGCGCGAGGTTGGCGCTCAGTGCCGCGTCGCTCTTGCAGTTGAAGTCCGCATACTCGGCCGCGATCTTGGGCGTCACATAGGCGAGGTCACTGCCGTTGGTGGGCTTGCTCGTCGGGGTGTTGCTCAGCGGCACAGACGGCGAAGGGGTCGGCGTCGACGTTGCGCCCGGCGTCGCGGTGGGCGACGAGGTCGCCGCTGTCGCTGCCGTGGTCTCCAGCACCGCACGGAAGCTCAGCTTCGCGGCCTTGGTGATGCGCGACTGGGTCTCGGCATCCAGCTTGCCGGGGATCTGCACCTGGATGTTTTCGCTGCCACCCTGGCCCTGGGTGCTGATCGAAGGCTCAGAGACGCCGGCGGCGTCGATGCGCTCCCGGATGATCGCGACCGCCTGGTTCAGCTGGTCGGATGAGACGGTCTCACCCTTGGCCAGCTGTGGCTGCAGGATGATCTCGGTTCCACCGATGAGGTCGAGTCCGAGCTTGGGTGCGAAAGTCGCGAACTGGCTTGTTCCCTTGGGAACCGACGAGGTGAAGAAGTCGATGACGTTCAGGCCCGCGAGGCCGATGATGATGACACCGAGCCACGCCAGGTTGCGCCATGCCTTCCTGGCCGGAGTGGTTCTTGCCACCTGGGAACTCAGCTTTCTGTAGTCGTGCGCGCGCTACAAGCGAAGCTGCGCAGAAGGACGACAGCCGACTCGCGCCGACCGCACACCAGATTAGTGGGTAGTTGCAGTGCTTAGCTGTCGCTCTTCTTGGGGGCGCGCGGTGCACGCTTGGTCGTGGCCTTCGTGATCGGGTCGTCAATGCGCTCACCGTAGGCGGGGGCTTCGGCGTCGACCTTGGCGGCGGCTTCGCGCTCGGCCTGCTCACGGTTGGCGATCTCCATGGCCTCCTCGACCGATCGAGGGGTGTCCCCCGTCGTCGGCGCAAGCTCCTCGGGAGCGACCACCTTGCTCAGCGTCTGGCGGTGAACGCGCACGATCGTGCCTGGTGAGGTCTCGATCTCGGCCACGTTAGTGGCGTCGTCGACCGACAGCAGCTTGCCGAACAATCCGAAGTTCGTCATGACCTCGACGCCGGGAACGATCGCCGCGCGGAGGTCGGTCTGGCGCTTGCGGTTGCGACGGCTGCTGAAGATCATGAAACCGATCAGCAGCACCGCGACGACGAGAATTACGTAAGTTGACATTATTTTGGAGCCTTCCAGGCAGTCTTGGGGACCGGGTCAGTCTAGACAGACTGTCTACACGGTGCCTTCAGGATTATAGGTCATCCCCGAACAGCGTTCCCGCTGTGCCCTTCGTCAGGCCGAAGTGTCGCCAGGCGTCCCGGGTAGCTACCCGGCCCCGGGGGCTGCGAGTCAGCAGCCCGATTCGCACCAGGAACGGCTCGACGACTGACTCGATCGTCTCCGCCTCCTCGCCGACCGAGACCGCGAGCGTATTGAGCCCGACGGGTCCCCCGTCGAACCGGGTGAGGATGATGTTCATCACGGCCCGGTCCAGCCGGTCGAGCCCCAGCGCGTCGACGTCATAGAGCTCGAGCGCTGCATGCACGGCCTCGAGATCCCCTGCGGCGCTCTCCGGTCCGGCCGCCGGGTGCACCAGCCGGTAGTCGCGGACTCGCCGCAGCAGCCGGTTCGCGATGCGGGGCGTGCCACGGCAGCGTCCGGCGATCTCGGCCAGGGCACGTCGATCGATGTCCAGGTCGAGCAAGGCGGCTGCGCGAGTCAGCACCTGCTCGAGCTCGGGCTCGTCGTAGAACTCGAGGTGGGCGGTGAAACCGAAACGGTCGCGCAAGGGGTTCGGCAGCAGCCCCGAGCGCGTAGTAGCCCCGACCAGCGTGAACGGCGCCAGGTCGAGAGGAATGGATGTGGCGCCTGCCCCCTTGCCGACCATGATGTCGATTCGGAAGTCCTCCATCGCCAGGTACAGCATCTCTTCGGCCGACCGCGCCATGCGGTGGATCTCGTCGATGAACAACACCTCGCCGGGCGTGAGCGACGACAGCAGCGCTGCCAGGTCGCCGGCGTGCTGGATAGCCGGGCCGCTCGACATACGAAGCGGGCGACCGCTCTCGGTCGCAACGATCATTGCGAGAGTCGTCTTGCCGAGGCCGGGGGGTCCCGCCAGCAGGATGTGGTCGGGTGTGCGGTTTTGCATCGCGGCGGCCTGGAGCAGCAGTTGCAGCTGGCCGCGAACTTTGGTCTGGCCGACGAACTCGGCGAGGCTGCGTGGCCGCAGCGCTCCCTCGAACGCGAGTTCGGCATCCGATTCGGGCGTCGGCCGAAGCACGGCCTCCAGTGCTTCCTCGGCCATCAGCTGGTGCTCCCCGCGTACTGTGACGGCCCCAGTCGAGTGAGCGCGAGTCGCAGCAGGGCAGGGACGTTGTCGCGTTCGCTCTGCGTCGCGCCGGCCATAGCCTCGTCGACGGCCTGGCCAGCGGCCCGCTCGTTCCAGCCGAGTCCGACCAGTGCGACGAGTACGCTCTGCTCCACACTCGCTGTTGTCGCGTGCGCAGCGCTTCCCCGCGGGGCGATCGCGAGCTTGCCCGCGAGCGACAGAACGATCAGCTTCGCAGTCTTCGGCCCGATGCCGCTCACCTTGCGGAACGACGCGTCGTCGTCTCGTGAGATCGCCGAGGCGATTTCTGCCGGGTCCATCGCTGCGAGCACGCCCATCGCGGACTTCGGCCCCACGCCGGTGACGCCCCGCAGCGCATCGAAGACGGTGAGCTCGTCCGCTTCCGCGAACCCGTAGAGGCTCAGGTCGTCTTCGCGCACGATGAGTGCGGTCCAGACGAAGGCCTCGCTGCCGACTCGCAGCGAGAGCGCATGTTGTGGAGTTACTTGAACTGAGAGGCCAACTCCGCCGACCTCGATGATCACCGCCGGCCCGGCGATGGCAAGAACGTTGCCACGCACGGAAGAAATCATGTGCAAAGCCTACGAGCGCGAGGCCTTCTCGGCTGCTCGCCACGCTTCCTGCGCCGGAGTCAACTTGCCGTGACCGACGGGAACAGCACCGGCCGGAACAGCACCGGCGATGGTACCGGCAACGGCACTGGCAATGGGTCCGGCAATGGCACTGGCAACTCCGCCCCCGGCAGGGGCTGCGGATCGCCCGACCGCCGCACGCCACGCGTGGCAGAGGGCGAGCGCCAGGGCGTCGGATGCGTCGGCCGGTGTGGGCGGGGCATCCAGCCGCAGGATGTTCTGCACCATCGTCGCGACCTGCTTCTTGTCTGCAGAGCCGTACCCGGTCACTGCGGCCTTGACCTCGCTGGGGGTGTGCAGGCCGACCGCCAGGCCCCGGGCGGCAGCCGCGTGCAGTGCGACGCCGCTGGCCTGGGCCGTGCCCATCACCGTCTTGAGGTTGTGCTGGGCGAAGACGCGTTCAAGGGCTACTGCCTCCGGAGCGTATCGATCGAGCAGCTCGGCGATGCCCGTGCCGATCGCCAGGAGGCGCTCCTCGAGCGCCTGGTCCGCTGGCGTGCGAATCACCCCGACGTAAACCAGGGTCGCTCTTCGGGACGGCTCGACATCGACTATGCCGACGCCGCACCGGGTCAGTCCGGGGTCGATCCCGAGCACCCGCAGGGCTGCACCGCGCGGCATCGCCGGTGACTACTCGTCGTCGTCGAGCGCGGCCTGCACATCGGCGGGGATGTCGAAGTTGCCATACACGTTCTGCACGTCGTCATTATCTTCGAGGGCATCGATCAGCCGGAAGATCTTGCGCGCGGTTTCCAGGTCGACCTCGACGGTCACGCTCGGCACGAACTCGACGTCTGCGGAGTCATAGTCGATTCCCGCATCCTGAAGCGCAGTGCGCGCCGCGACGAGATCGTGAGGCTCGGTGATGATCTCGAAGCCCAGGCCGCGGTCGTTGACCTCCTCGGCGCCAGCATCCAACACCGCCAGCAGGATGTCGTCCTCGTTCACAGCGTCGACCTTCTCGACGCTGATGACGCCCTTGCGGTGGAAGTTGTAGGCGACGCTGCCCGGGTCGCCCATGTTGCCGCCGTTGCGACTGACGATGGTGCGCACATCCGCTGCGGCCCGGTTCTTGTTGTCGGTGAGGCACTCGATGAGAAGCGCAACCCCGCCGGCGGCGTACCCCTCATAGATGATCGTCTGATAGTCGACCGCCTCACCCAGCTGGCCGGAGCCGCGTTTGATCGCGTTGTCGATGTTCGAGTTGGGAACCGAGGTCTTCTTCGCCTTCTGAACCGCGTCGACCAGCGTCGGGTTACCGGACAGGTCGGCGCCACCCAGCTTCGCCGCTACCTCGATGTTCTTGATGAGCTTGGCGAACGACTTTGCGCGACGCTGGTCTTTGACCGCCTTCTGGTGCTTGGTGGTCGCCCATTTGGAGTGGCCTGACATGAATCTCCCTTACGCAGCTCTCGCATCCGGGCTCGAGGGCGCCAGAGGATGCCCGACCATTCTAGCCAGCACCTTTCTACCCAACGAGTTTGCGGCCACTACAGCGTCCCGCCGGCACACAGCTAACCCGCGCACTTCTCACCGGCGCGTTGCTCTCGCCAGAGATCCCTCATTGCGGGGCTCTTTGAGAGAAGTTCAATCGGCGTCTGGTTCGGGTCGCGTTCCACCGGGGGGATCAGCCAATATCTCGACTTCGAGTCGCGTTTGATCTCCCAACCCTTGTTGTGGAACAACAGGTGATGATGTCGGCAGAGAAGGATGCCATCGGCGATGTCGGTCTTGCCCTTGTCGCGTGCCCAGAGCACGATGTGATGGGCCTCGCACCAGGACGGCGGCCGATCGCAGCCCGGGGCGGCGCATCCACCCCACATGATGGCCAGCGCTTCCCGCTGCTTTCTCGTGAAGAACCGTTGTTCGCGCCCATAGTCGAGCGCTCTTCCGGACTCATCGAAGACGATCCCGGCAATGCCTGCCTCGCAGCTCAGGCGCCACGCGGACGAGATCGCGACGGGCGACACCTGGCCCTCGATGCGCGCGAGCCCGGTGCCGCGTTCAAAGGCTGACCTCGTCGCGGTCAGGCGAATCACCGGTGCACCGGACCCCAGCATGAACTTCGGGTTTGCGTCGGATCCGATTTTGAGGAGTTGCTCAAACCCGTCAGAGGCGAGCTGCTCGGGCGTGCGTTCGTCTTTGAGAATGGAGTCGCTGAGCGCCTGCCGCTGCGGGTCGACGAACCGTACGCCGCCCAGCTTGGGTGACGTCGTGCGATCGTAAATACTGCGTACGACCGCTGCGGTCTCCGGATCCATGATCCAGACGAGCTTGGTTGTGCCGTCGGGCCGCACGAAGAGGCGCAACGAACGCTTTGCGCGCCGCTCTTCTTCGCGGAGAGCGACGCCCTCGACATCGAGTTCATCGCGGAACGCGCGAGCCTGTCGCGCCAAGGAGTCGGGGTCGAGCGCACCAGCTGCGTTGACGAGCTCGCTCGCCGCATCGAGTAGTTGAGTGGTGGTTACCGCGGAATTCGGTGCGCCAAGCCCAGAGCGAATCGCCTCCGCCGCTTCGACCGAGATCGACCGTTGGCGCAGGGCGTCGGTAACGGGTGCAAGCCAGGGCTGCGACGCAGTGAAGACCTCGCCCGTCGCGATATCCACCTGGCCATCGACAGAGGCATCACGCATCAGCGAACCCACCCGAACCGCAGTCACTGCCTGTCGCCCGGTCGACCCGGTCGTGATCTTCACGAACTGCTCGGCCGTGCGGTGACCGGCGCGCTGCGCCATGCCGTCTGATCCCAATCCAGGCGCCGAACGATGGGCGACCTCACCGGCGATCAGGGCGCCCCCGTGGCGAAGAGCGACCTGCGACCGCGCGAACAGCCCGTTGATTTCGAGAAGCACGCTCTCGCTCGCCTCGGCGTAAATCGCCGGATCGGTGGGCAAATCGGCCAGCACCGCAGCAACCGAGCGATAGCGCTCGAGCAATGGTGAGATGACCGATTCCATACATCAATTCTCGATGTTCGAACATACGTTCAGGGCCGAAATGTGCGATCTGTGGAGAACTTTCTGAACCGGGTCGATCGGGAGTCAAAGAAAAGCGCCTTAGAAACCGGAACGCGGCTAGTGCCTCCGTCAGCGCGCGCAACGCACCATGTCATGGCCGCCAACCACCGCAGCCTGATACTCTGCGCGCTGCCACCTTCGACAGGAAGTACTCGTGGAAGCGCCTGTCGCCGGTCATCTCCGGGTGAAACGATGTGCCGAGAAGGTTGCCCTGCTCGACTGCGACGACTCGGCCATCCGAAAGCGATGCGAGCGTCGAGACTCCCGCAGAAACGCTCTCGACTATAGGAGCGCGGATGAAGACGGCGTGCAGCGCGGGTTCACCGACGACGGGAATCGCAAGGTCGGTCTCGAACGAGTCGAGCTGTGAGCCGAAGGCGTTGCGTCGCACAGCGATGTCGAGCCCGCCGAGCGACTGCTGTCCCTCGATGCCGTCGAGTACGGTGTCGGCGAGCATGATGAGCCCCGCGCAGGTGCCCCACACCGGCAGCCCGGATGCGATGGCGGCCTTGAGCGGCTCGGCCAGGCCGAACATCCGGCTCAGTTTGTCCATGACCGACGACTCCCCGCCGGGAATGACCAGTCCGTCGACCTCGGCCAGCTCGGCTGGTCGGCGCACGCCGATGGCATCCGCGCCCAATGACTCCAATACCGCGATGTGCTCGCGGAAATCGCCCTGGAGGGCGAGAACGCCGACGCGAGTCGACGCGGCCAATGAACTACCAGCCACGCTCGGAGAGCCGGTGTGGAGCAGCAAGGTCGGAAACGTTGATGCCGACCATCGCCTCGCCGAGCCCGCGCGATGCTTCCGCGATCACGGGTGCGTCGTCGAAGAAGGTCGTCGCCTTCACGATCGCCGCCGCGCGCTGGGCGGGGTTTCCTGACTTGAAGATTCCTGAGCCCACGAAGACGCCGTCGGCACCGAGCTGCATCATGAGCGCGGCGTCGGCGGGGGTCGCGACTCCCCCGGCGGTGAACAGCACAACGGGAAGCTTGCCCGCGGCCGCGACCTCGACGACGAGGTCGTACGGGGCCTGCAACTCCTTAGCCGCGACATACAGCTCGTCTTTCGACTTGCCGGCCAGCGCAGCGATCTCGCCCCTGATGGTGCGGATGTGCTTGGTGGCCTCCGAGACATCGCCAGTGCCAGCCTCGCCCTTGGAACGGATCATCGCCGCACCCTCGGTGATGCGACGCAGCGCCTCGCCGAGGTTCGTCGCACCGCAGACGAATGGCACGTCGAACTGCCACTTGTCGATGTGGTTCACGTAGTCGGCGGGTGAGAGCACCTCTGACTCGTCGATGTAGTCGACCTTGAGAGCCTGCAGCACCTGCGCCTCGACGAAGTGGCCGATGCGGGCCTTCGCCATGACCGGAATTGACACCGCCGCGATGATGCCGTCGATCAGGTCGGGGTCGCTCATGCGCGCAACGCCACCCTGCGCTCGGATGTCGGCGGGCACGCGCTCAAGAGCCATTACGGCGACGGCTCCGGCGTCTTCGGCGATTTTCGCCTGGTCGGCCGTGACGACATCCATGATGACGCCGCCCTTGAGCATCTCGGCGAGTCCGCGCTTCACTCGGGTCGTGCTGGGCTGATCTGACGTGCTGTTCTCGCTCATAATCCTTTGATTCTACTTGGGAGCCATTGTTGCCCGACGGTCGGGCTGTTTGCGACTGAAGCTACTTGGAGTCTGTGGGCCACGCGTCGGCCAGCTGGTCGCGCATCTCCCCCAGCAGTTGGGGCAGCGCCTTCGTGTGCGCGATGATCGGGAAGAAGTTCGCATCCGTCGCCCACCGCGGCACAATGTGCTGGTGAAGGTGGTCGGCGACGCCTGCACCGGCGATCCTGCCCTGGTTCATGCCGATGTTGAACCCGTCACAGTGCGCGACTTCGGAGATCACGCGCATCGCCGTCTGGGTCAGCGTAGCGATCTCGAGGATCTCGGCCTGTGTCGCGTCGTCATACATCGCAACGTGCCGGTAGGGGCAGACGAGCAGGTGACCGCTGTTGTACGGGTAAAGGTTCAGCAGCACGTAGGCCGTTACGCCGCGATGCACGATCAGTGACTTCTCGTCGGAAAGGGTCGGCGCCACGCAGAACGGGTCCAGATCGTCTTTGGGGCCCTGATTGTGCTCGATGTAGACCATTCGATGCGGGGTCCAGAGGCGCTGGAAGGCATCAGGCACACCGGCGAATTCGCTCGAGTTCTCGAGCTCTGCGTCATCCATCGTCACACCTGGGCGTGGGTCGCGATGGCGTCGGTGATGCGGTCGATGGCGTCGGCGACTGGGATGCCGTTCTCCTGGTGACCGTCGCGGTATCGGAAGCTGACCGACCCGTTGGTCTTGTCTTCTTCTCCCGCGATGAGTTGGAAGGGCACCTTCATGGTCGTGTGCGTGCGGATCTTCTTGGCCATCCGGTCGCTCCCGTCATCCAGCTCTGCACGAACGCCCTTCGCCTTCAGCTGGGCGATCACGTCGCCGAGGTAGTCGTCGTAGGCCTCGGCCACCGGGATACCGACAACCTGAACGGGAGACAGCCAGACCGGGAAAGCCCCGGCATAGTGCTCGAGCAGGATGGCGAAGAATCGCTCGATTGAGCCGAAGAGCGCCCGGTGGATCATGATCGGGCGTTGGCGTGAGCCATCCTTGTCGGTGAATTCGAGCTCGAACCGCTCGGGCAGGTTCACGTCGACCTGCACGGTAGACAGCTGCCAGGTGCGGCCGATGGCATCCTTGGTCTTCAGGTCGATCTTGGGCCCGTAGAACGCGGCCTCGCCAGGAACCTCGGTGAGCTTCAGCCCGCTCCGCACGGCGACGTTGCGCAGCGCGTTGGTCGAGTACTCCCAGAACTCGTCGGAACCGATCCACTTCGACTTCTCGTCGTCTTTCAGCGAGAGTTCGAGCTCGAAGTCGTCGAGGCCGAAGTCGCGCAGCATCGAGACGACGAAGTCCAGTACCTTGGTGACTTCGTCCTCGAGCTGGTCGGGCGTGACGAACAGGTGCGAGTCATCCTGGGTGAAGCCACGCACGCGGGTCAGGCCGTGCAGCGCGCCCGAGAGCTCATTACGGTAAACGGTGCCGTTCTCGGCCAGGCGCATCGGCAGGTCGCGGTAGCTGCGGCCGCGCTCCTTGTAAATGAGGATGTGCATCGGGCAGTTCATCGGCTTCAGGTAATAATCGACACCCTGCTTTGTGACGTTGCCGTCGGCATCCGTCTCTTCGTCCATGCGGATGGGCGGAAACATGCCCTCCTTGTAGGTGACGAGGTGATTCGACTGGATGAACAGGTCGGCCTTCGAGATGTGCGGCGTGTAGACGTAGCTGTAGCCGGCCTCGATGTGGCGTTTGCGTGCGTGCTGCTCGATCTCTTGCCGCACTATGCCGCCCCGAGGATGCCACACCGAAAGGCCCGAGCCGATCTCCTCGGGAAACGAGAACAGGTCGAGTTCTTTGCCGAGCTTGCGGTGGTCGCGCTTGGCGGCCTCCGCCTGGCGCTCCTGGTACTCGCGCAGCTCATCCTTCGTGGCCCACGCAGTGCCGTAGATGCGCTGCAGCTGTTTGTTCTTTTCAGAGCCGCGCCAGTAGGCGGCCGCGTTGCGAACGAGCGCCCAGCCGTTACCGATCATCCGAGTGTTGGGCAGGTGCGGACCCCGGCACAGGTCTTTCCAGTAAACCTCGCCGGTCTTGCCGTCGACGTTCTCGTAGATGGTGAGCTCGGCGCCGCCGACCTCGACGTCTTCGTTGTCGTCGGTGGACCCCGACCCGTGACCGACGTGGCCCTTGAGCCCGATGAGCTCGAGCTTGTAGGGCTCGTTCGCCAGCTCGGCGCGCGCCTCGTCCTCGGTCACCACACGGCGCACGAAACGCTGGCCCTGGCGGATGATTCGATCCATCGCCTTCGCGATGGCCTTCAGGTCGTCGGGTGTGAACGGGGTCTCGACGTCGAAGTCGTAGTAGAAGCCGTCGGTGATGGGTGGCCCGATGCCCAGCTTCGCCTCGGGATTGATCGACTGCACCGCCTGCGCGGTCACATGGGCGGCCGAGTGCCGAAGGATGCTGAGCCCGTCGGGCGAATCGAGGGTCACCGGCTCGACGGTGTCGGTCGTCTCTGTCGTCGCCGCGAGGTCTTTCAATTCACCGTTGACGCGCATCGCGACAACGTTTCGGTCGGTGAACAACTCGAAGCCGGTAGACATGTCGTCAACTTTACCGGGACGGCAACCCGCCTCCGGTTCCGTGTGCGCAGTCCGTAAACGGCAGCGGACCCGCCCCTGTGTTCAGGAACGGGCCCGCAATGCTGGACAGG